>Ga0316204_10000081_pt1 | contig 408779 bp, 340 predicted proteins | sample 6monrhotite_MG_2_FD_205661 | JGI IMG/M metagenome (GOLD analysis project Ga0316204, IMG submission 205661) | Microbial mat bacterial communities from mineral coupon in-situ incubated in ocean water Damariscotta River, Maine, United States -... | ecosystem: Environmental > Aquatic > Marine >...
AATCAGTTTTTTCATCAAAGATGATGTAAACATAAGAGTCACCAAAAAAAGAATAACCGCGAACAGTTACAGCACCAGGTACTGACAACATTGCTGTTGTCAGTGGATAGGTCACCTGATCTTCAACAACCTGAGGCGCTTGTCCGGGGTAAGTGGTTTTTATGATTACCTGAACATCAGATAAATCAGGCAATGCATCGACCGGAGTATTCTTTAAGGAAAACAGCCCGATGCCAACCAGCATAAAGGTAGCGAGCAATACAAAAAAGCGATTGCCGACTGACCAACGAATAATGGATTCAATCATTTTAGTTCTCCTTATTCGTTATTTAGGTTAGAAAGTGGCTGGATATCTGTGATAATAAATTCACCGTCGTTGACATGAAAAGTAAATTGAATCTCACTGTCATTGGCTAATCTCGACATATCAATATTTTTACTCACCATAAAATCTAATGTCGCCGCATCTCTTCCCCAAGCCTCAATGGGATCTCGGCTAATGTTGAGCATACGGTGGTCGGACATTACTGAATTAATGACGCCGTCAACGGTTACAGAATTAGATGAACTTGAATCACTGTCCATATCACTCACTGCGTTCGTTTTTTCATCGGGGATGTGTACATTAATCACTGCATAATTACTGTCATTATTTTTCTCGATTTCAATGTGCAATGTCATATTTTTCTTCAGCTGTTTGATATCAACCGATTCTGCGACAGTGAAGTCCATTGTCATTTCAGGCCAGTCCCACTCATCAATTGCCTGATGACTCACATTTAACATTCGGTGCCCATACATTAAGCTGTTTATCGTTGCCTCCACCCAGACACTCGAAGGCGCTACTTCATCATTCATTTCATTGTTCATTCGCTTAAAGTCGGAAGATTTACTTGATTCTGAGTCAAGTAAAAACTGTGCAGAAGATACGACTTTTTCGCCTTCGACAAGCCCTGCTAATATTTCAGCAGACTCGTGATCGTAACGACCGACTTTTACGTTGATAGATTTATAACGACCTTCTCCCAGAGCTAAAACGACTCGCTCTGAACTTCCAGAGCGGATTACGGCTTCTTTGGGGATCAACAAAGTTTTTTGTTCACTTTGTGCGTGAATAAGAACCTGAGCAAACATATTTGGTTTTAATCTTTCATCTTTATTATCAAAACGTAACCTGACTTTTATCGTTCGCGTTTTGGCGTTAAGCGTTGGATAAACATAATCCACTTTGCCTTGCCACTCTTGCCCCGCCAAATAAGCCAGCGTCATAGTAACAGGAACACCTACAGCGACTTCTGAAGCTTGTCTTTCAAAAACTTCTGCTTCTACCCAAACTTGGTCAAGTTTCCCTATAGACATTAGAGTCGTTCCAGGCTTTGCAAAAAAACCTTCTCTAACGTTAAGGTTATCTACCACGCCTGATTGCGGAGCATAGAAAGTAATGGCTTGTTTTACTTTATTAGTTTTCTTTAGTTGGTTAATGGCATTTTGGGGAAGTTGTAAAGCATTCAGTCTATCTTCTGCAGCGCGGATCAGACGTTGGTTTTTTCTATCTAAAGCCAGTAACAATTCTTCCTGTGCATTAACCAATTCAGGAGAGTAAATTTCATAGAGCGCTTGTCCTTTTTCCACAGGATCGCCAGCCGCTTTTATGTATAACTTTTCAATCCAACCTTGAACTCTAGGATGAATATGAATCAATTGATCTTCATCATATTTAACATAACCAACAGTCGATATCTGAGAATGTAAAGGCGCATACTTTACTGTGGCTGTTCTCACGCCTAAGTTATTTACGACTTCAGGTGAAATTCTAATTGTTCCGGGGCCACTATCAGATGCTCCTCCTCCATCCTCATAAACAGGTACCAGATCCATACCCATCGGTGATTTTCCTGGCTTGTCTCTTTTGTAATTGGCATCCATGGGAGCGACCCAGTACAGCGGTATTTTTTCTGCACTCTCAGTAAGCATTTCTTGTGTTGAGGCATCATCCAGTAAGTTATAACCCGCAAAAGTGATCGCCGAACCGAATAGTGCTGCGGCGATTATGGATCCGATGTATTTAGTATTGTTACTCATTTTTTTTCTCCTAAGCGACGGCTTGTTTGGCCGTTATCTGAGACGATGTCATCAGCACTTTTAGTAAAATAGTAATTCAATTGAACAATGCTTTTCTGTCTTTCGACACTGATACTCAAAGCATCTATGGCGGCATTCAGCTCTGCTATTCGCGAGCGAACTACTTCTGCGAAATCGCCATCATCGTTGGTATAGGCGGTCAATGAAGCTTCTGCCTGATCATGCATTTGAGGTAGCAATCGCTCTTGATAAAGTTTTTGCCTTTCATTAAGTCGCAGTAGTTGCGCTCGGCTTGCTTCAAATGAAGCGATAAATTTACGAACTAACAACCACTTTTCCGTTTTTACCGCTGCGTTTTTCGAAATTGCCGATTGCACTTGCTTATCTTGACGATTGCTCGTGAAAAGTGGAATATCAAAACTCACGCCAATAGAAAATAAGTCAGGCCTGTCAGTGCCCATCGGCGCATCATTTCGAAAGCCGTATCCTGCGCTGACTCCCCATTCAGGTTTGTATTTTTGCTTAGCCAAATCGACCTCGCTTTTACTCGTTTTAATTTTTTGCTCCAACGCACTAACGGCGGGATGCAGAGAAAAAGAGTTATATAACTCTTGGGGATTTGGTTCCAATTTAGCGATATATAATACTTGTTCGATCATTGCAATATTGGGCAAATTTCTTGACAGAGCAAAACCTGATGGATTGATTGCTGCGCTCACAATTCGCTGGGAGAGATTGTCACTAGGATGCTGACTGAGCCATTCAGAAAGGCGTTGCAGTGACATTTCCTGTTTCTGTTTCAACATGGTTAAACGATCATCAAGTCTCGTGAGTTCTAGTTGAGCACGAACGATATCTTGTTGCCTGGTTTTGCCGAAAGCTGAAGAATAACTTGCTTGCGCCACATCGGCCAATTGTTCAAATAAAGCACGATCACTTTCTATCAACGCAATACTTTCCTGAGCCTTATATGCGTCGAACCAGAGCTTAGCCACAATAACGGCGACTTTCGCTTTACGATCTTCTCGTAGGTAAGGAAATTGACTCGCTTGAAGCTTCAATTGTTTTTGTTTAATCGCTAAGCTGTCCCCCCGTGGAAACATTTGTGAGACACCCATTTTAAACTGCGTCATACCTTCCTGATTAAAATCAAAACTATCTGCAGCGATATTCGCCAGCCCAAGTGACATTTTAGGATCTGGTAAGGTTCCCGCAGCCACGCTCATCGACTCAATGGCCTCTTGAGAATGCTTATTACCAATCAACCAAGGATCGTTGGCCTGCGCAACGGTCACGGCTTGTTCAACCATTAACGGGAGTGTCAAGTCATCTCGCGCACTATCAGTTTGTGCAAGTAGTGTACTCGAAAAAAAGCTCAAGAAAACCAACGTATACTTCATTTTAGTTGCAGTACGCATTAGCTCTGCTCCTCAGCAGAATTGACTTCCGCATATATTTCAAGGGTGCCATCGACCTTTAATAAATAGATCTTATAGGGCTGCAGCATATCGCCAAATTCCATACCAGGCGTTCCGGTAGGCATTGCTGGGACAGTTAAACCCTTGGCGCCTTCAGGCTTTTCATCAAGGAATTTTTGAACGAATTTTGCCGGTATATGGCCTTCAAAAACAAATCCATCCTTAGATACGCTGGTATGACAAGAGCGCAATCTGGGCTGGATCCCATATTTTTCTTTTATATCGGATAAATTACTTTGATTATGCGAGGTTATATTAAACCCATTGTCTCTCATGTGATGGATCCATTTATTACAACATTTACAGTTAGTTTTCTTATAAACGGTCAAATGATTCGCACCTGCGAGTGCATTTTTCTCGATCTCTATACCATCTGAACACGCACTCATTATCGAAATGATTACAACGCTAGAGACTAGCTTTATTAAAGTTAGGTTAAAAAACATACCTTTCCCCTCAAGATAATTGGCCTTTTAAGAAGCTAAACTTCAATGGCCAATAGATCTTAAACACTAAATGCTAATAGTTTGAGAGTAAAAATCTCCCGGTTAATAGATTAAGTAGATTGGTTTCGCCTTGAATAGACGGATCTACCCTGTATTAACTCAGGATTGGAGGTCGGTATAGAAAAGTTAAAGCTTGGTTCAACACCAAGTCAATGGGGGATAAGATACTTTCTGAAGAAGTATTGGTTTCTGAATCATTAGTTGCGTTAGGTAATGCTAGGGAAATGCAGCCACTCATTGAACAACTTCCGGCTTTAGAGCAGCAGTCCTTCATGGAGTTTATTTCTGAATCACTATTTTGTTCACCCATCATATGGGCAGAGTGATCCATAACACTTGTTTGATTGGATGTGGATGTTTCCATGTGGCAAGGAATCGCCGCCACGAATGATACTTGACCGACGAAGGTCAATAACATAAGCGCCACAACTGTTAACTTACTATTTTTTAGAAACACAAACAAAACCTAGAAAATACAATTACCACGTATAGGATACATGAAAAACAAAAAAGTTCAATTAAGCGCAGAGATCTTTACGCTTAATTAATGATTTGGGAAAATTTCCGGTACTATTCAAAATAGCTTATTTTAGTTTATATATTTTATTTTGAATCATTTAAATATATTTTTTCTTCATGATTTTCAAAAGAAGATTGTACGCCTCTTTAGGATCGACACCTAATGCCTGACAATAATCGATAAACTCAAAAACATCTAATTTCCAACTACCCAATTCTATTTTCGACACAATTGAGTAGGTTAGATTTAACTTTTCCGCAAGAGCAGACGTACTCAACCCAGATTTATAGCGTTGGATAACCAACCATTTTTTGACTGAAATATGTTGCTCTGATTTTTATCGGATATACCATTGTCTATATTATGAAGACAATATGTAATTTGCCGAAATTCGAAGCACTTATAGGTTATTCTTGCATTGTCCCCTTCTAGATCAAGAGCCCAATCCTAGTATTAAAGCCCAACATGAAAAAACCATTAAACACGCCTTATGGGAAGTCGATAAAAGACGATTAAATAACGACACCGCCGCTATAATCACCCCTTATGCACTCTTTCTTAGAAATAAAAAATAATACAGAAAAACATAGGGGATGATACGTACCGATTCGCGATCATGTAATGGGATAACGCCGATACTGCTGGCTTTAATCAAACCGGAAGCTTTGGATAGATAACCCCAATATTTTTTATTGGCTTGAAGGCTTCGTGCCTTAGTGGATAAACTATTGGCAATCAATTCAAAAAGAGGTAAATCAAACCGTTGCGGCTAAGTAAGCACAACGTGGTTAGTTGGTTAACCATTACATAAGTCTAATCAAATTCATACGTGAGCAACCAATCAATCGAACTCTGACAGTTCAATAACATTTGAGCTGTCAGCAAAGTCAAAGTGAGATTTCTCTGACTCAATCTCCCAGCATCCGATTAACCTAATTGGTAGAGTCATTCTGGATGAAGACCAGGTGATTATTATCCGATAGAAAGTTTACCCTATCTTCAAATTTTGAAAATTTACTGCGACAATACACGCAAGAGCTATCGGAGTGCTATTCAGCATTTTGAAGTGTCATGGAGCGGTTTTTTACCTACTACGGCAGATAGTATTGCACGTTATTTAGCTGATCATGCAGAAGTACTATCCATCAGCACATTAAGACTGAGAACAGTAGCTTTGTCTCAATGGCATATTGAACAAGGTTTTCCGGACCCACCAAGACACCACTAATCAAAAACGTGCTCACTCAAAGGGATCCGTGAATTACACCCGCAAACGACAAAACAAGTAAAACCATTGCAACTCATAGTAACAACTCAGATGATTTCCTATTTGGATTCAGAGATCACTGCAGCGGTCAACAATCGATCCCCTCCTCACCTTAGTCACTACCGATACAAACCACTGATCCTGATGGGATTTTGGCGAGAGTTACTTAGTCGTGAGTTTTATGTTCCCATTTTATCAAAACTCTGTCCCACTAAAGCCTATGAAAAGTGGAGCGCTGCGCCAAAAATAAAGAAGGAACTGATTTATCGAAGTATTAACCAATGGTGTTCGTTAGGACAATACTCACTTCATCCCAATAGTATCATTCCCCTATTACGTTCATAGATGGAAAAAACGTCTATCGATAAGGTTTCTGAGTATTCTAGTTATTCTTTTCGTCGAGGATTTGCCTTTTAGGCAAGTGAAAATGACTGGGATCTTAAAACACTAATGGGGTATGTTGTGGATTGGCGAGATTTCAAATCAGCTTTAAAATATATTGAGCAAAGTCAGCATAAAGCTCAGTTTAAACGCTTGGAAGATTTAGAGGATTGATATACGAGAGGGAAATACGAGTAATAATAATTTAACTGAATTAATCTTTATTGAGTAGATATTCCATCTCACTTACAAACACACTGGGTGATATTTCAAGCGCTTGCGCAAGCTCGAAGGTCATTGCCAGAGATGGTCGCCTTTCAGCACGTTCTAACATTGAAACATAAGTCCGTTCAATCCCACAGAGTTCAGCTAATTTTTCTTGAGAAAAACCAACCTTTCTTCTATGTTTTCTTAAAACGATCCCAAATGTTTGAGCTAAATCCAAGTACTAACCCTCTATATCTAATAAGGGTTTATGATCCGCTAAACGCCGAGAACTATCCGCATACAATTGTATACATTTGGGCGAAATCTGTTTATGATGTCCGCCAATCTAACTCGGTAAACATAGCGTCGGAAATAAACAATCAACATGTCCAACACTTCTATTTCAATGAACGAGTATATGTACTCAATCCTTACTGATGAGTCATTCAATAATTTTACCATCACGCAATTACGCGATCGCTATATGGCGGTTCTTACGCGAAAAATTGACGCGGTGGAGGCTCGAAAAATTGTCTATCGACAAGTTTTGAGATTTATCAAATTCGGGTTGTTTGCAAAGGACATTGCCAATAATGCTAGAGAAAACAAATATCGTAAAACATCAAAATTCTTAGATACTCATTTCAAATCACGGCCGAGTAAGGCTAAGGCTAAAGATTGTGGAAGCCCATCAAGGATCGCCACTAACCAGCGAATAAAAATAGAAGATAAACTAAAACAGTATAAAGTTGACCTGTTATCAAGCGTCGGAGAGTCCGAAGAATATATGCGTCTTTATCAATCTAATCCAGAACTAAAAACGTTATTAGAAAAAGAGTATCTTGTAGCCCGTGATCAGAGCTCGCGATTACTTGGGCAGATCAAAGCACTTGATACTGTTTTGCGTCATTGTTCGAGATAACGAGTTGAAGCTTCGACATTGGCAATCCGAGTGTGTAGATTGCGTACTAGACCACTATGCATTAATAGATACACACTTCTTATGTTTAGCGACACCAGGTGCCGGCAAAACAGTAATGGCTGCCGAAGTAGCTGCAAGGCTTTTCGACAAACAAGACATCGATTTTGTGTTGTGCTTTTCTCCCTCGATAACAATTGCTGAAGGTTTTAAGCGCACCTTTTCAAAACATCTAGAACGTCGCTTTGATGGTTTAATTGGCGCTGCTGGATGTTCCTATACCTATCAGTCTTTACCCTATTTTAATCAGGATTTTTGGCAGCTACTGCTAAATCATCGAGTATTAGTTATCTTTGATGAGATACATCATTGTTCTGGACAAACGCTAGAAGATTCTAACGCTTGGGGGCAAGAAATTATCTTAAACATTAAAACACTCGCTGCATATACAATGGCATTAACAGGAACACCTTGGCGTTCGGATAAATCACCTATCGTTTTATCTCAGTACACTGGAACTGAAAACTTAATCCATTGTGATTACACCTATGGACTTCAGAAAGCGATTGAAGACGGTGTCTGTAAAACACCTTCGATTGTGTTAATTGACAACGAAAAAATTAGTGTTTCAGATAATCAGAAGGAGATTCAAATATTTGATAGCCTTAAGTCCCTTTTAGGAGAAAAAGTCGTTTCTTATCAAGATATAGTGACCAATAAAAAGGCCATTCGTTTTGTTCTTGAAAGAGGATGTTCTAAATTAGCAGAAATTAGGCAGACAGTCCCCAATGCTGGAGGGCTTGTTGTTGCTTCATCGGTTGAACATGCTAATAATATTTTAGATATGTTAGTTAATGAGTTTAACCAATCAGCAGTTGTAGTGTCTTATCAACACGACTCACCCTCTGCGGTAATCGATAATTTTCGAACGAATCTTACACAATGGATTGTTGCCATTGGCATGGTTAGCGAAGGAACAGATATTCCCCGTCTTCAAGTTTGCTGTCATTTGAGCCGGATCAAAACAGAGCTTTATTTTAGGCAAGTTTTGGGACGAATTCTAAGAATTAACGGAAAACAACATCAAAATGCTTGGCTCTATACATTCAGCGAGACTAAGTTGTCAGAATATGCTCATAGAATATCAGAGGATTTGCCCGAAATACCGGTAATAATTCGAGAGTTCATTGAGTTAAATGATGTACATAGTGATATTCATTTAGAGCCTAAACATAACAATGACAGTTTGGATATTGGATTTTCATACAATAGTAGTTTCGACACGCATGAATTACCTTATCAATTAGGTTTTAATAACTCTTCGACAATGGATAATGTTGAACCCACAACTAGATGTTTCGAATTATTAGGACTGTTTAGAGAGCAGGTTGTTGCGACCTTTAATTCACCATTTCAATAGTTTGGTATCAAGGTTTATTGGCTCCCGCTAGACAACCGTTCTTATAAGTCATTGTATTCCCATTAAAGATAAATCATACGATTTATCAACAATTTTCATTCTTTATCTAAATTTCATGCATAATACCAACTTGAAATCTCGACGTATTTGCGTATATTAAGGGAGCTTTTTGATCATTATATGACGAACTATATCTATAGTTGAGATATATTGATGTAATGTAAAACATTAGAATAATTCTCTAACCCATTAAAAAATATAGATATGTCTGACTTATTAAACTGAGAGTAATTGATTTTGGATTGTATGATCCAAAATAGAGATTCAACAAAATTTAGAGAGTTATGAAAGAAATCAATACACCAACATCTGATACTTACAATGCTATTTTACATGCGTATGATTTTTTTAATCAAGCGCTATTTGAAAATAAACTCCCTAAAGTGATTATTACTTATAGTCGACAAAGGCGAATAATGGGTTATGCATCTATTGGGAGGTGGGTCAATTCTAAACAAGATTATGTCGATGAGTTGTCAGTTAATCCTGAATACTTTGCTAAGTATCCACTGATTGAAATCTGTCAAACGCTTTGTCATGAGATGGTTCATATATGGCAAGCACACTTTGGTAAACCCAGTCGACGAGGGTACCACAACGTCCAATGGTCAAAGAAGATGGAAAGTCTTGGACTGATACCCTCCTCGACCGGTACTCCTGGTGGGAGTAAAACTGGCGAAGTTATGCTGGATTATGCGTTGATCGATGGACACTTTATGAAACACTGCCAAGAATTGATTGCCAATGGATTTATGCTGCCTTGGGTCGATCGTTACCCTGTATATCGTCTCGAGATTCCTGTGCTTGCTTTCACATTATCAGGTACACCTATAGAACTCAATAAAAAGGGCTTACCCAAAAAAATGCTTATCGCTGCGCGTACAGCATTACCAAACCAGCGTGAAATATTGCAAAATTCGTTTAGTGAATCAATTGAAACGAATGAAGTGAATAATCCTGCAATTGCTTCAATCATCACAGAAGAAGATCCATATCAGATGTTGACATCTAAGCCGGTTAGTAAATCTGGTCGCAGAAAATATGCATGTAAATCATGCAATATATTGGTCTGGGGTAAACCTGGACTTAAATTGGGATGCCTTGATTGTAACCTTCAATTGAAGGTCGTAGATTAATTATGAGTTATAAGGAAAGGGATCCTCTTAAAATGGAGCATCATAAAAAATGTCACGTCCAACCTTTCTTACACAAAAATTTCACGACACACCGCCAAAATTTAACTCAGCAGAGCGACAAAGTAATCTTTATCTAGGTAACGCTTTTGAATAGGAAGTTCTATCAACGGTCAGAGGATCGGCAAATAAGGCCTATATATCTCTGGCCTATTGTTACTTCAATTTCAATTCTTTGATCGTGCATTTCAGAAAAATTTACAATATTTCGACAAACGTTTTTCTGTAAAAAGAAGATCTTAATTGGGATGATTATTATCGCAATTAATAAAATAGTCACCAGAGTAAAATTTTGGGGTTTATAAGCTTTCTAAACTTTGATTGTCCAAAAGAAAAAATTAAGTTGTTCTGTTTAGATTGCAATACACAGATACAAGTTATTGTCTAATTAGTGTACAATTAGTCAATTTTTTGATAATTATTAGGACAGATTATGTCTCGTTCTCGTTTCATTTCAGAAAAAACACACGACACCCCACCTAAATTTACCGCCGTTCAGCGTAAACGTCATCTATATATTGATAGAGCTTTCGAAGAAGAGGTCCTCAAAAATATCAGAGGAAAAAATAATAAAGTCTTTTGTTCACTTTCTTATGCCTATTTTAAGACCTCTTTCCAATTTTTTGACAAGGCATTCGCCAAAGACTTGAAGAGTCTCTCAAAGAAATTTGGCGTCACTCAGGTACTTGATTGGAGCAACTACCGAGCTGACACAAAAAAGAGATACCAAGAACAGATATTGAGTTTTCTTGGATATAAATCTTTTAAGACTCCTGAATCTAAAAACAAAACAAAACTAATAATCGAAAAATATGCCAGAGTAAAAAAAAGTTTTAGAGAGTGCTTTTTATTGCTGGCTACCGAGCTTCATAAAGAAAAGATCGAAATTCCTAGTTATAATACGCTTAAAATACTTATTGAAGACCACTACGCACAGCATCAAAATGAATTAATATCGATAGTGGATCAAAGTTTAGAGCAAAACGACAAGAATTTAATTGACCAACTATTTGACAAAACCAATCAAGAAAGTGCCAAAGTTGGAAAATACCGTCTTACGTTATTAAAACGTTTTTCACAATCAACTAAACCTATGCAAATTGCTAAAAATATCGAAAGCTACGATATACTGTATGAATTATTTTTGATTGCATTTCCTATTATTGCTAAGCTTGATCTGAATAATGAAGGCATAAAATATTTTGCAAACTCCGTAAAAAAGAAACAGATATTTCAAACCCAGCGGCGCCAAGATTCTAGCCGATACTTACATCTCCTCGCATTTGTTACTCACCAGTTCTATCTGCTTCATGACACGCTCGTAGCTATTTTATTTTCGGCTGTAAAGAACACGTATAATAGAGCTGATAAAAAAGCGAAAGATCACTATTACAAAGTTAGAAATGAGCAATCGAAAAATACGATAAAACTTGTCGAGACTGCCGAAGACATGGCAAAAGCGATGGAGAACATTAAGTCAATTCTTCTGGATCCGTTAATTGATGACTCGGTAAAAATCCAACAAGCTCTCCAAATCTTAAATCCAAAATCAGAACCAAATGCTGTCTCTCAAGTTATCGAAAATGTAAAAGATGACTTGGACAAAATGACAGGAGAAGCACTGTTTTACCATTACCTAGAAGAGGGTTCAATAGCATTACAGAGAAGGTGCAATCAAATAGTCCAACGCTTACTTATTAATGAACAATCAGACAATAAACAATTGTTGACTGCAGTTAATCGCTTTAAGAAATACAAGGGAACAGTCGATAATCGATTCCCCGTCAACTTTTTAACCAAAGAAGAAAAGAAGTATATAGACACGCTTGATCAGTTTAAGTCCAGGATATATAAAGTTGTTTTCTTTGAACACATAGTCTATTCAATTAAAGGTGATTCATTATCGTTGGAGCACTCATACCGCTATCGTCGTCTTGATGATTATCAAATAACAAGAAAATACTTTAAAGAAAATTACTGGAAGCTTCTTGCTCAAGCCGATATGTCCCATATGTCGGACTTTAATAAAGTGATTAATGAATGGGACCTTGAACTCGATAAGCAATTTAAAGAAACCAACGGACATATCTTGAATGGCTCAAATGACTTTGCAGTTATGGATGGATTAGCAGGTTATAAGTTAACCTCTCAACGAAATACATCAAATAGTATAATAGAGCTTGATTTAGATACCCCTGAATTATTCCCTCTGGATAGTACCGTCACGATTTCCGAAGTATTAAATACGGTTCATCAAGCTACGGGATTCTTAAACGAGTTCCAGCACCACGACGATAAATACTTGAAAAAAAGGCCTACCGATAAAGTCTTCATTGCTACGATATCTGGATTAGGGCTACATTTTAACCTAGATCGATTTACTAAACTATCACCAGACATAAATGATTCAGTGTTAGTTACTACTATGAATAAATACCTTTCCGTAGAAAATGCATGCCTTGCTAGCAATAGTATTATCAATTATTCTAAATCAATGGCTGTATCTGAACTATATGTTAACGATGAATTCGGTGAACAAACGTCGAGCGATGGACAAAAATGGTCTGTAGCCTATGAGTCCCTGAATGCGAACTATTCCTTTAAATACGGAGGTAAAGATTTAATATTGTCAGAATATAATTTTATCGATTCTAGACACCTGTTTTTTTATTCTGACGTGATAAGTGGAGCTGAGCGCGAGGCACATTACATGATAGACGGAGTGCTTAACAATGATGTCGTTAAGTCGGATATGCACTCAACAGATACACATGGGTTTTGTGAAATGGCATATGGACTTTGTCCTTTTTTCAAGATTGCATTTGCACCTAGATATAAAAACATTAAAAAACAAAATATTTATTCATTGAAAACCAAGAGAAGCTATACATCTTTAAAATATCCAATTTTACCGGAAGCAAAAATACAATTAAAGCTTATAGAACCTCATTGGGAAGATATCTTGAGACTTGCGGTTTCAGTAAAGCTGGGGAAGACAACCGTATCACAGATATTTAAGCGATTAAATTCCTATTCGATAAAAAGCAATCCTTTGTACAAAGCGATTAAAGAGTTCGGGCGAATTCCAAAATCACACTATATACTCAGATTTATAGATGATCCTGAACTAAGAAGAGTTGTCACGAAGCAATTAAACAAAGGTGAAAGCGGTAATAAGCTTAGTCGAGCACTTGCTATTGGACGTTCTGACTATTACCAAGTTTTACAAGATGAACAGCAAACTGTTGAAAGCTGTAAACGAGTAATTAAAAATGCAATTGTATGCTGGAATTACATGTACTTAACGCAGAAGCTTAGTAACACAAAAAGCACAGCCGAAAAACTTGCAATAATACAAAAAATAAAATCCTCATCACCTGTTTCATGGAAGCATTTTATAATACACGGTCAATTCTTTTTTTCTGATAGCTGCATGAAAGACTCTAGAGGATTCGATTTTAGTAAGATGCATGATCCAGATATTTTGAAAACTTGATCATTTATATATATTTATCAAATATCACAATATAAGATATATCTTAAGAAAAGCTGAAAAGTACTAGTACTGGTATTTTCCCGAAATAACAAGTTTTAAACTGGCTTTTTTGGGAAAATAAAATGCACGTAGGTTATTGTTTTACATAAGTATTAATTCATCACCGTACGCTAAATTTAAGTTTTGTTTAGAAATACCCATAGTTTGATCTTTTTCATAGATTACAGCTAAGGCTTTATTATCTTGTGATGCGAGAGTGGTTAAAGTGAAGAGAGCTAATAAACAAGTTAATAGTGACCTGACAAATAAGAGCTTCATAATATTTTCCTTATTAATGTATCGGTGTTTGGAGGAATGTATTAACAACTATTCAATTTAACATAATATACATTATGCGCAATTGTATATATAGTTAGATGCACTTTAAGGGTTATTTGAAATCATTAATAAGTAGATTACCAGATATCCTTTTACGTAGGTTTTCAGGAACTTCAGTGTATTGTAATCAACATGTGCCATTGCAGTGAGCGTCTGTACGTGAATCTTTTGGTTTTCAACGCGGTCGAAACGTTGAGTAAGAAAATGACGACGGTCACCATCATCTAATAAATGGCATGGATTCATTTCTGTATCGCACTGTGTCGCCATTAGATAATAAACATACTCCATGATCACGTATCCAACAGGATCACCAAAAGTTTCTGCATTTTGGTTATTTTCAACAACACCATCAAATTTCATTATGTATGATACTTTTATGCTTTAATGTTGCTACATTCATGTTGTAATTTGCTTTATTGTATTAATTTTAAGGCGTTATAAGTAGATAAGGTAGTCGTGTATTTAGCCCAGGTGACAAAATAGCTGGGTCACCAATTAAGGTTGTTTCGTACCATCAATTTCTAACGCTACTTTATCAAAGGTGTAAACTGACGAAATTTCTGTGTTATTCAACTGACCATAACGCTTCGCTTTATTTACGATAAGCGCATCTGGAAAGTCTGCTTGCTTAGTTTTACCGCCTGATTTAATAGGTTTTGCGTTTATGTAGTCTTTTAGAGCCCCCCAAACAGCATAATTGTCTTCGAACTTTATGTTGGGTTCAACAAACAGAGCATGAATAACATCTATAATTTGTTCTTTGCTCAAATTGTAGCGTTTACCTTTTAGAGTCCATATCGCTTCAGTTAAAACGACATCGGTAACTAGCACCTCCTCCGAGCCAAGAATTAGTCTATTAGCCTTTGGAGCTTGTTTTTCATCGTCATGCAACAGATATCGAAGCAGTACATTCGTATCAATAGCAATCATTAATTAACAGCACTCTCTAACGATTCTTGCTCTGTCACATCAGTATTAGCAGCAATCCCTTTTAATAATCCCTTTGCTGCGCCAACTTGTTTTTTTACGATAGAGATCACGCCTTGTCTATCAACATAGCTTTCTACATCGTCACCAGCATTAATATGGGCAACAACACATTGATCAGCGGGTAATGTAATTTGTCTTTTTGAGCTAACTTTAGCCATAAATACGCTCTTTACGTTATGTGAATAGGTAAAGAATGGCTGTTTCTTTACGATATGTCAAATAGTAAAGAATAGTGATTTAATATTCTGCTGTTTTTAATATTAACAGTATTTGAATGGTTGTTATGTTTTGACGATACAGCATTTACGTTTTATTGGAATTTACAGTAATGATTTTAAAACGTACTAAGCTGCTCTACTCTCTTGATTTCTTCTGGCTGGCAGATCGTTGATGTTTGCAACAGTTTCGACAAAGTTACTAGGTTCAGTCATAATGATAAGTCGATTTTAGTAAATATCATCCGCAAGTTCTTATTGGCTGATGATCTAAGAATATTACAAAGAACTTCAAGAAAAAGAACAAGATGAATGGGAAGCTGTTCAAGAATCATTAAACAGCTAAAAAGTATTATTTTTGATACTTAAGTGCAGTATTACTATACCGGACTTTTAAAAATAAAGGTACTCATGCAGGTAGTCGCCGAAAGGCGATTTGATTGAAAGGACGGAGAAGGAAAAAATGGGAATAAAGATCAAGTTCGCGTGGGGGCTAACCATTGTATGGGTTGTAAGTTGGGCGATATATATACTTAACGACTGGACCAACCTTTCTACTAAACCCTTTAACGAATGGGGCGATTTTTACGCAGGAACATCTGCACCGTCAGCATTCCTTTGGTTAGTAGTTGGTTATTTTCAGCAAGCCGAAGAGCTCAGACTCAACACAAAAGCAATTAACCTTCAGTCTGAAATGCTAAAACTACAAGCAGAAGAGCTCAATCAATCTGTTGAACAACAAAAGGAATTGGTGAATGTATCTCTCAAAGAGCACTTGCTTAATAAAAACGAAATAGAGCAACGTAATAAAATAAAAAAAATACAAGCTAAACCAAGAGTCATTATTAAATCATGCAACTCAAATAAAACAGGTCAAGGGTATGAAAAAATAAACTTATCTCTTACCAACATTGGAGGCCCGATATCTCATGTAGATTTCTTGTATCTAGAACGACAACCCGAGAACTTAAAAATAATACCAAGCTTTGTTTTGAGTTGGTTTAAAGGTGAAGATATTAATTTCACCATAACTTTAAAAGACGGCCTATCCAAATTTAGTATTACTCTAGATTATGAAGATGGAGAAGATGAGCGTGATGTACAAATGCTAAATTTCACTTACAGATCTGGAGTCTGTAAAATACTCCAAACCCGAGATATAGGTTCGACTTTAGAAAATATGCCTCTTGACTAAACCGATTCAAACCAAAGCGTTAGCAAGTATAAAAAACAACTACGCATAATGCCGACTATGTTAAAGCAAGCCCTGAGCTATTAAATTATCTCAGGGCTTTTTTATAGGCTCATACTGAGCCTATAAAATAATCTGGGGATATTATGCGCAATCCCATAGAAATAGAGTTATAAACTTAAATCAGTTTAAGTCTGCAGCCTTCCAATACTTAGTCCCTTTGATCGTTGCTTGCAACGCTAAGCCATTTTTAGTTAATTGATATAAAGTAACGTCGTTTATAACGACTTCTTTACCGATAGCAGCTCCTTTGTCACTAGCTTTTGCGGCAGCATCAGCTTGCCCACCGAATGACCATCCATTCTCGATAAATTCATTTAGAGCTTGCTGGGTGTGAAAAACCATAACGATTCTAAAATCTTTAACGCCAGCTCCTAGCCCAACCCCTACTTCAGCCATTTCCATATAAGTAATTTTGCCAGTTCTATTTTTCTTAGCAAGACCATAACCACCACCAAAGCTAGCAAAAATTATATTAACGTTTACATTGCTAAAAACAGCATAACCAGGTGCCTTTTTTATTTGAGCTCTAACGTCGGGCTTTATATTAAATAACTCTGTTAACACTTCATCTTTCATTTGTAATATTGATTGGCGTTTTTCTGCTGGTGTAGAGCCAGACATTGTTGCGCATCCAGTATTTATTATTGTGGAAAGAAGAATTAGAGACAAAGAAAGCAATTTTCTATTAACATTAAACATTAGTTAAATTCCTCAATAAATAATAAGATGGGTTGGTAAGAAAACTTAAAGAAACTTTACCTATTACCATTCTCTCACAAGAGCTCTTCAATTAGTGCATTAATTGGCACAGTTATAGGTTTTTATTTTTCGAATAACAATAGTCATTAACTTATTTTTAGTCATAGATTATAAAGCATTAACCGCCCTTCCAAGGTTCGATCTAGCATCTTTCTCATACAGCAGATCACATTTAGAGCATTTTATTTAATATGCTCTCCATTTCTGAAAACGTTGTTTTACCACTGATGACTTTATTATTTATAATAAAAGTTGGAGTGCCAATAACATCATATTTTTCTGATGCTTCGCGTTGCTGAACTATAATGTTTTCTCTTTGTTTCTTGTCATTTAAGCATCTACTAAACAAGGCCGAATCAATTCCTAGCGAGTTAGCTTGTTTAACAAATATTTGATTTCGATTATCTGCTTGAAGCCAGTCGGCTGTACTCAGATAGAGTCTATCAAGCATTTCGTAATATTTTCCACCAGAACATTGAGCCGCTATTGCAGCCTGAAGCGCAGGCTCACTTGTTGGAAAATGGCGATAAATAAAACGCACCTTACCTGTATCAATATAACTCGCCTTAATATTTGGCAAAACTTTCCGATGAAAATGTATACAGTAATCGCAAGTAATAGAACCGTACTCAATGATGGTTACTGGTGCATCTATTTTCCCCAGGCTTACCTCTTCAGCGGAACAAGTTAAAATAATTGAGTAAAAAGATATTAATAAAGTTAGCTTCTTTACAATGCGATTTAACATCTTATATTTTCCATTCATAAACTAAATTTCCTATCTTGGTATGTATGCATAACATTGTGCTCAACGGACACTCAAATCAATAAAAAAAGAATAATTAGAAACTATATCTAACTGTTACCGGATGATGATCACCGTCCTTTATTCTAACTAATAAATTTAATCCATCTGTGACTTTTACTTCGGCAGTCATTTTATTCCCGCCTGCTGATGTTAAGCTCGCGTAAACCTTTTTGCCTGATGCTAAATATATAATATTTCCGGTTAAATCGGCTGTTGGATAATCCTCGCCATGATCTCTAACATAAATAACCACTGAATTCTCTTTTCTAACTAGCTCAAATACCATGTCGTGAGCTTCTTTAACGATGCCGCCGTGCTTGGGTTCTAAACTGCCATGAGCAATCGAACTTGGTGCAAAAATAGTCAAGCTAAAGATTATACTCAGAACAGCAACTAAAGATGCTTTCATTTTTTTATTCCTCATTGTCTGGCGAGCTTATCAATAGGTGTCGCCAGTTAAAACCTTTTATACTAATTCGTTTGAGTTACCTTGTTGCCATACAGCTGTTGCCTTGCCACCAAATTGTCGGTAGAGCAACGGAGTTAACAAAGTGTCTAACAATGTTGAAGTTAGTAAACCAGAAAATATCACTACTGCAACGGGATGCAGTATTTCTTTACCAGGCGCATCGGCTGCCATTAGTAAGGGAATAAGCGCAAAAGCCGTTACCATTGAAGTCATCATTACCGGTGCTAGTCTCTCTTGCGCCCCGCGAACGATTAATTGAGTATCAAACTTCTCCCCTTCAAACTTAATCAAATTTAAATAATGACTCAGTTTTAAGATACCGTTACGTGAAGCGATACCGGTGAGCGTTATAAACCCAACAACCGATGCAACAGATAGAGGCGTTTGAGTAAACCACATGGTAACTACCGCACCTAAAAGTGCCATTGGAAGACTAGTCATGATAATGGTTGCGAATATCAATGATTGGTAACGCATGTATAACACAAGAAAGATAAGGGCAAAAGAAAGAGATGATAAGAGTATTAATAAGCGCATCGCCTGTTCTTGTGCTAAAAACTGCCCTTCAATACTGATAAAACTATCTGACCCGAGTGATATTTCGGCCATTTTGGTACGCACTTTATTCAAAAGCTGATTAACGTCACCGCCTGTGCTATTGGCATAAACAACCAATCTACGACGGCTGTTTTCACGTAATATTTGATTCGGACCATCGCTCATTGTAATTTCAGCGATTGCTGAAACTGGGATCGCGCCAGCAGGGCTATTAATAAAGGTAGCAGCTAAAGCTTGAGGACTTCTCGCTTCTTCATTTAATCGCATCACCAAGGCATAGCGCTTTACGCCATCAACAATATCCACAAGGTGTTCACCATCGGTTAACAGTGCAAGTTGCCGAATAGCTTCACCAGGCGTTAAACCATATTTCAATAAATCATTATGTTTTAGTTGGACACTTACCTGAGGGATTAATACTTGCTTCTCAACATTAATATCCACTAATTGAGGGATTTGCTTTAGATGTTGCCTGATAAGATTAGCATTTATCCGAAGCTCATCTAAGTTATCACCAAACAATTTAATCGCAAGTTGCGCCCTTACCCCGGACAACAGATGATCCAGACGATGTGATATAGGCTGACCAATAGCAACTTGAGCGGGTAACACACTGAGTTTTTCTCTAATGTCTGCAAGCACTTGATCTCGTGAGCGCTCAGACTCCATCAGATCAACATCAATTTCTGAAGAATGAACTCCTTCTGCATGCTCATCTAATTCAGCACGCCCTGTTCGTCTACCAACGGCAGTAACCTCAGGTACAGATAATAATAAAGAGGATGCCAAGTGCCCCATCTTATTAGACTCAGCTAATGATGTACTAGGCTCAAAAATCATGCCTAATACCAATGAGCCTTCATTAAAGGATGGTAGAAAAGCTCTGGGCATAAACGCAATAGACGAGGCACTTATAACAGCGGCCAAACCGCCTGCCACCAAAATCCCTTTCCGCTTAGGCAAAGCCCAAACTAACCAAGCGCTTTGCCATTCTTTCAAAATCTTGACAAGAAAACTATCACCTTTGTGGAGTTGTTTCATGTTTGGCAATAGGAAATAACACAATACCGGTGTGACCGTCATAGACACCAGCAAAGAAGCTAAAACAGCAATTATGTAAGCTTCTCCAAGTGGCGCAAAAAGCCGTCCCTCAATCCCGGGCAAGGCGAACAGGGGAACAAATACCAACACCACTATTGCTGTTGCGTAAACTATACCGGATCTGACCTCAATGCTTGCTCGCCAAATAACATCAAAAACGGAGCGTGGTTTTGACAGCTTGGCATTTTGTTTTAGTCGGCGAAGAATATTTTCTACATCAACCACAGAATCATCAACTAGCTCGCCAATTGCAATTGCAAGACCGCCCAAAGTCATCACGTTAATGGTCTGCCCCATCCATTTAAATATTATTACTGTTGCGGCAAGTGATAATGGAATAGCAAGCAATGAGATAAAGGTCGTCCGAGTTGATAACAGAAACGCAAATAGAATAACGACAACGAGGATTGAACCGTCTCTAAGTGCTTCGGTAACATTGTCGACTGAGGATTGAATAAAATCTGCTTGTCTGAAGAGTATCTTAGGTTCGGCAACGCCTTTGGGAAGTCCAGTGCTCAATTCTTGCAATGCATTCTCAATATCAGCCGTTAATTTAACCGTGTCAGCGCCCGGTTGCTTTTGCACATTGATTATAACTGCAGGCTTCCCATTGTACCCGCCATCGCCACGTTTAACTGCCGCTGCGTAGGAGACTTTTGCCACCTGCTCTAACCGTATAGCAGTATTATTCTCCCAAAAAATAGCGAGCTGCCTTAAATCGTCTAAATCGAGGGTTCGGCCTTTATGGCGAATAAGAAATTCTCTATTATTTATATCAATAAAGCCACCGCCTTTATTGGAAGCAAAGTCGTTTATTGCAATACGCATCTGATCAATTGTAATTCCCAAGTTACGCATTATTTGGGTGTTTGGCTCAACCCTAACTTGCCTAACTTCGCCGCCAATAGGGATGGCTTGAGAGATCCCTGGTATAGAAAGCAAACGTGGGCGCAACACAAAATCGGCATACTCTCTGGCGAGCATTGGATCAAGATCACTACCTTCAGTGATTGGCAACGCAATTAGCATTATTTCACCCATAATGGATGAGACGGGCCCCATTACCGGCGTTATACCGCTCGGCAACTGAGAGGTCGCTTGATCGAGCCGCTCGGAGACCAATTGCCGGTTTCGGTAGATATCGGTGTCCCAATCAAATTCGACATACAATATCGATAACCCTATCCCTGATGTTGACCGTACCCGAGTCACACCAGTCACGCCGTTAAGTAAGTTTTCAAGTGGAAAAGAGACCAGCTGTTCAACTTCTTCAGGAGCTAGCCCTCCTGCTTCCGTTAGAACCGTCACAACGGGCTTATTTAAGTCTGGGAAAACATCGATGGGTAAATCTCGCCCTTGCCAAAAACCATAAATTATCGTTATCAGGGCTATCGTTAGCACGAGCAATCGATTGCTTAGGCTAGAATGAACAAGCAAATTAAACATAAATCCCCCCTAGCGAACTTGATTTAGCAATGATGTGCCATTAACCACAACGCGGTTATCAGCACCTAAACCTTGAGTAATTAGTACTTGGTTGGGAGATATTGTTTGATAGCGAATCAGTTGTGGCATAAAACGTTCAGCGGACACCTTTATCCAAACAATAGGTAAGTTAGCAGAGTTTTTCACAATCGCCTCCGCAGGCAAAATAATACCTTCAATTTTAGAATCGAGTTTAGCGAATAAGGTAACCGCTTGGTCTATCAATAATGGCGTCGATAGTTTGGAGTTCTGGTTTACTTCAAAATGCAAAGCAATCATTCCCCCCGACAATTGCGGGGCGTAGCCATGATAAGTTAGTTTGCTATGTGGCGCTTCTTTAAGAGTTGCTGTGCTTAATTGAGGCAATAGGGAGACATCATAAGTGATTGCTTCAACATGCAGCAATTCAGTTGCAACTATCTCAAACAAGGTGGTGCCAGCTTCTGCCCACACGCCTCTTCTAGCCTGATGGTTGATTAATATGCCGGAAATCGGCGCTATCAATGGTTCTGGTTTTTCAAGCCCCTGCTCTAGTGCTGCTTCTTGTTCCACCAGTGTTTTTAAGTTGGTTTCAAGTTGTTCTAAGATCTGTATAGAAGCTAATTCACCCAAGTCTCGTAATCGTTTAGCGTCACGCCTAGCTTGAGCAATTTTATTACGAACTGCTAGAAGTTCACTGGTTTGGCTCGCAAGTTCAAAAGCATTGTCTTGATATCGAACAAAGCCTAATAATTGACCGGCAAAAACCCTTTCACCGGTGACGGGCACACCCAAATCTGATGCTTCGAAACGGCCATTACTGCTTGGTTGAACCAAGACTTGACCTTCTGGGTGAGGATGCACAACGCCTGGAAGACTGATGCTTTGCGCGACAGTTTCAGATATTACAAACTTAGTACGGATCCCAAGTAAGGCCTGATTATTCATAGGTATAATAACAGCGCCGTCGGGTTGCCTACCTAGACCACCTGAGTCGTGAGTGCTTTCTACACTTATGTGCTCACCGTTAGGGCCGTGTGCGCCAGGCGAAGCATATGAAAGATGGATAAAACAACAAGTTATCAATAATAAAAGGCGTTTCATGAGCCTGCCCTCCAATTCTTACGTCCCAAAATAAAGCCAAAACTAAGAGCTATAATGGCAACACCGACTGCCCACCAAGGGAAATGATGATGATCATCGGCGTGATCATCTCCATGCTGCCCTGCCTCGAATTCTTCTGTCGGGATTGTTAAGTTGGCGAAAAGCAAATCATCTTTGTCACCGGCCAATATGGTTACAATAATTTCATGTTGACCCGCTTGTTTTATTGCTGAAAGAAAGCCTTCATTTTTAAGCCGATAACGTTTCTCTTCGTTATCATAAGTCGCATTGGCGGTATGACTATTCAATTCAATCTCTATCTTTGCACCTGCAATTGGGGTGTTTGTTTTAAAGTCGTGAAGATAAATAATCATTTCATCTTCAAACAGTTCACCCAAGATTTCAAAAGACTCAGTGAAGGCTTCGAACTTTGGTCTTTGAGCTTGGGAATGTGTCGGTTCCATATCAAGGTGCTCACCATTTGGCCCATGCGCGCCAGGCGAAGACTGAACAATCGATACAAAGAATAATGTACTTAATGCAAAAACAAAAAGTATAAAACGCCAAACCAAGGGGTTGGAGTACAGTGGTGCAGTAGCATAAATCATGTCAACTAAATCCAATTATATAAAACAACAAAAATACCGTCACAATAAGGAATTGTGAGCTTGTTTAAATAGTAAGGACTTAAGTTTTGGGGGGAGGTGTGGAGTATTTAATAAAGGGTGAGGACCATTCGTCTAGTGTTTCATTGATCACCAAGTCAGGCCGTTGTTCAGAAATCACTGTCGCTGTAAACACAATAATATCAGCTGTTCCGCCATCATGAAACGAGTTGCTATGCTCCATTGCTTGTTTTGAGTAACTCACTTCAAAAACGTCGCTATTATCTTCATCATGCTCGTGTGGTTGTCCAATATTATGAAAATATTCATGTATTGAATCAGTATTATCATGATGTAAATCGTGCACACCAATAGCTGCACTCAATAGAGATTGAGCGCTGATAAAGATTATCATCAATATACAAGCTATTTTATTTAACATTTTAGAAACGTTGGCTCCAAGTGCAGAGGCGTTAAGTTAGCAAACTTTCAAGCAACTAACAATCCTTTTGATTGGGTGCTTGAAAAATAACAGCATTTATATTCTGAGAGTTTTTTGTGACAGGCCTTTCATCGGTATGAAATTATTTTAAAGTTTTGGTTTGGAATTAATTACAATTAATCGTAAACTTGTAGCAACAAACAGGAATTCAATAAACGGAATTAAAAATGCATCAAGAAACGACGTCAAATCTATACCCTTGCGCTCATTGCAACGAATCCGGAACCTGCACCACAGGTATAGAGGGTAGCTCATGCTACCTTTGTATTAAAAGAAATGAGCTGAGAGGTAAACGTCACTCTGGTTTAGCTTGTGGAATTTGTGGTGGTTTAGGAAAAGCCGAACCATTTACAGAAAGAATGAATAAAAGAATCAAACCCATGCTTTCGATTTTTATTGTCATACCTTTAATTGTGATCGTTGGAGCTGCCCTCTTTCTAAACAGTCCATTTTTTAGTGAGGTTTTGGCCTTTTCAAGCGCACTCATTGGCGCAGTGATCGGTTTCTATTTTTCCAATAATAAGAATCAATAAATTAATAACATCCGCAAAAGGAGCGACGTCATTTGGCGTCGCTCATTCGTCAATTTATTGATGGTTTACTATTTAGGCCTAAGCTCCTCAATAATTTTTGCATCCACCCAGTAGATATCCGTATTATTAGTTTTCTTATCGATTCTTCTGTTGAAGAGTATGTATTTGCCGTCCGGGGTGACGCTTGCATAGGTATCCCCTTTATCAGAATTGACCTTTGGTCCCATATTGATCGCAGGACCCCATGAATTATTTTTTTGCCGGAAACTAATATAAAGATCAGAGGCGCCATAGCCTCCTTCTCGTTTGCTATCCCAAATGAGATAGCTTTCGTCTGTTGCGATGAAGGGGTGGGCTGTTGCATTGCCTGTGTTGACCACCGACCCCATTTTTTTTGGCGCTTGGCGCTTGCCATCCTTAAGCCTAGATATGCGGATCACTTTGCTTTTATAATCATCAAATACATAGCTGCCTTTGGCGGAAGCCGATAGGCGCATAATCCCCCAGTCTTTGCGGTCAAACATTGGCCCAAGGCTTTTGCGTTCTGACCAGCCATCGCCGATGCGATCCTTATAGCCTTTTGCCATATGCATGCGCTTACCGTCAGGCGAGAACACAATTTCACCGCGCCGTGGGAATTCAATGTATTTCTTCCAGATATTGTTTTGCTGTCGAAAGCCGATTACAGTGGGCTGGAATTTTTTAACGTCGGTGGCCCGATCTAAGGTGAAGTAAAACTCCTTCATGCCGGGGGCAAACACCCCCTGAAGCTCCCAGCCACCTTTGGAAATGATGCCCGGTGCAAAGGGTTCTGCTACCATGCCTGGTGGATTTTGTCCCATGTAGGGACCTTTTAGAACAGGAAAATTATCCTGAGCATAACTTTTGCTGCTCATTGTTAAAATAGAAAATAGCAGAGCGATTAAAATATAAATATTTTTCATGTATTATCCTTTATTTAAGTTTATTTTTTGGTTTTCTGTTTGGGTCTAAGCGTCTCAATAACCTGAGCGTCTACCCAATAAATATCCAAATTTCCCGATCCGAGGCCTCTATAAAAGAAAAGGTATTTTCCATCAGGTGTTACATTGCCAAATACGTCTGAGTATTCGGAGTTTATCTTATTGCCCAAGTTAATAGCTTTGCCCCATGAGCCATTTTTCTGCCGGTAACTTATATAAAGATCAGAGCGACCATAACCATCGTCTCTCACAGAATCCCAAATCAAATAAGATTCGTCTGGTGCAATGAAGGGGTGAGCAGTTAACTTTCCGCTGTTAATCTCTTTGCTAAGCGCTACAGGAACTTCACGTTTTCCGTCTATTAATCGAGAAGAGCGAATAAGCCCTTCTCCATCAGCATTTCCAGTATAATCAAAGTAGTAGGTTCCTTTAGATGAGACCGTAAGACGCATGATGGGGATATCTTTAAAAGGGGCTTCAAGGGTTTTTACCTCTGACCAACCTGTGTTAGTACGTTCCATATATTTTTCGCCCAAATACATGATTTTGCCATCTGGCGAGATAGCGGGTTCACCAACTCTTGAACCCACAATAGACTTACTCCAGATATTATTTTCTTGTTTATAAGCAACCAACTTTTGTGATTTTCTATCGCAGCCAGAAATATAATAAAACTCTTTCAAATCAGGCGTGAAAACACCAAAAGCTTCAAAGCATTTTGTCTGAATAATGTTAGGGGCAAAAACTTCAGCGGTTGAACCTGGAGGTTTTTGCCCAAGATAAGGCCCTTCTATGAGTGAGAAATCAGAATCTCTTCCCATATTTTCTTGAGCAAAGGCAGTGTTAAGCGATATAAGGATTGTCAGTATTAATAGTTTCGTGGTTTTCATGTTTTATTCACTTTTTTGTAATTTCTTAAGCATACTCTTGGCTTGGTTATTTTGAGGATTTAGTTCAAGGGATTTCGAGTAATTTAAAATGGCCAGATCAATTTCTCCTATTTTCTCGCAGGCTGCTGCATAACTTTCGTATACTTTGAAGCTTTTTGGATAGAGCATCATATTCAATTTGAAAGTGTTTTTTGATAACTTCATTCTATCCTCGTGGAAAAAACGATATCCTATGTTATTTAAGTAGCTTTCAGTAGCAGAAGGATGAGTAGAGTCATGTTTGATTAATACCCTATATTCATTAAGAGCTTTCACAAAATCACCTTCAAGAAGGAATTCCACTGGATTTTTTTTATCATTATTTGTCTTAACTAAAGTTGAAGCTATGGATTCATCGTTTCTATTAAGGTAATGTAAATTGATTGTTCCACTTTCAGAATTTGGTTTGAATTGCATAAGACGACTAGAATTTCTTTTAATAAAAATGCTATCCGAAACTTTGACTAGTTCTTCCGCTTTTACATCAAGTATATTTTTATAGAACAGCTGATTGTCTTTTTGAAAAACTTCTACAATCATATTATTGCCCTGATATCTACCAGTAATTTTATCGATTAAAGGCTGTTCGATTATCATTTTTTTATGTACCGGAACATAATTATCCCAATCATATTCCTGAGCGACAGCACGAATCACTTCTGCATTAAAAGCTGGGAAAGTGGAATTGGTCATCACAACCACACCATAACCTTTGTCTCTATGAGCCACTATCTCAGCATAAAAACCTCTATTCCATCCGTGATGCCTTAAGTAGATTTCATCGTTTCTATTTAAAAGCTGAAACCCTAAGCCCAATGTAAATGACCAACCAGAATTACTCACCCCATATGGTGTACCCATTAATTCTGTCAGACCTTTTGATAATCCTTTAGTACTCTTACCTCTTAGGGTTTGCTGTATGTTGGTTATAAATTTTGCATAGTCCTCGGCAGTTGTCCATAATCCATATGAAGCCATTGAAGGATAGAGAGACCTTCCACCTTTTACCATAGAACCATCTTGCAAATAACCTGTTGCGACCTTCGCCAATTTCTCTGTAGTAAGTGATTGGTTAAACGTACTGTTATTCATTTTTAAGGGTTGTAACACAAGTTCATGCATGATCTCTGGGAATGCTTTCCCATCAACATCCAGCATCATTTGTTGAATAGGCACATAGCTAGCATACGCAAAACGAACACTTTCGCTAGGCTCTTTATTTACGGTAATTGGCTCGTTTGTAGCTGGAGAAGTTCCGTTTAGTATCTCTACAAGTGTTGGTATTTTTTCATTTATATTATATCGTCCCGTTCCACGAGGATGTATTCCGGCAGAATGATTTAATAGATTTTTTATGGTAACTTTCTTTTCTTTGGTAAATTCATTTTCTGGTACTTTCCAAGATTTCAAATAGCTGTTAATGTTTTCATCTAAGTCTAATTTATGTTGCTCTACAAGACGTAATGCTCCGTAGGCTGTTACCGGCATACTAGTTGCTGCTGCCTGAAAAAGTGTTTGTGTCGTTACTGGAGTGTTACTATCCTTATCCATTACACCGTAAGCTTTTGTCCATGCAATTTCACCGTTATTTATTACAGCGATACTAACACCGGGAATTCCATAGTGTTCCATACGATCTTCTATAGACCACGTTGAATCTCCCTCTATGTATACCCGAGTTGTTAGACCAGTTTCTACCTTGTTAATTAAATCAATTGTAGTAATAGCTTTTTGAGCAAAAACGTTGTTTAGTGATATAGCGCTCGTCAATAAAAATATTAGAAGTGTTGCTCGTAAAATGGATTTCATGGTTTTTCCTTATTTGATAAAAGCCGGCAAAATTCTCTCTGCGGTTATTTGCAGTGTAGTGTTATCGTTGTCAAGGGCTGTAACCACAACCATCAGATCAAGCTCTTCTACTAGAATGATATACTGACCTCCACCACCCTGGGCATTTGGGGTGAAATAGCTTTTATTGCCGTATTTCAAATTAGCATTCCACCAGAAAGAACTGTAACCAATATTAGACACATCTTTGCCGCCGCCGTAGATGTCATCATCGCCGGTATAGATGTTACTGCTGGTTGCTTTGGAGATAAAATTTTCTGGAATCAGCTGTTCGCCATTCCATTTTCCTTTGTTGATGGCTAATTTACCCCACTTGAGCATATCGCGCGATGTTATGCTTGTACGTGAACCAGCTTGTGGCAGGCCATTAACGTTTGTCGGCCAACGATAATTAGTAATATCCATTTTGTTGAGAAGTTCATTTTTAATAAAGCTTTTGGCCGTTCCTGGAACAACAGCATCAATCACTTGCATTACCAAACTTGCATCGCTTCCATATTTAAAACTCTGAGACTCTGCGGTGATAGGGGCGCTATGCTCAAGCCAAGCCTGAACCTCTCTCTGACCTTTTAATTGCTCGGGATTTTTATTTATTTCTTTTTTCTGCTCGCTAGTTATACGTATGCCAGAACTCATATTCAGTGCTTTGTTAAGAGTGATCAGTTCTGCACCCTCAACAAATTTTGCCGGGTCTAGATCTTTAAGAAAGCTGACTAAGGGCTTATCCAAGTCGGCCATGGTTAGATAACCTAGTTGGATTGCACGTCCAAGTGCCAGGCCAGTGTAAGCTTTAGTCGCTGATGCTTGAGGGTGAGGCAAATTGATACGACCTCGATTATAATATGATTCAAAAAGAAGCTTACCTTTATGGGAAATAAGCAGGCTATCGAATTTACCATGCTTACCGTCGGCGATTTCCTTAGCTAGCTTGACGATCATGTTTTTATTGCCGCCATCAACGCCTAATTTACCGACTAAGACACCATCTTTCCTATCCATTGGCGTTGGATCAATAAAGGCTTTTTCGAGAATAGGAATATCTCTGAATGAGAGCTTAGCCTCAGCTTTTGTAGCCTCTGGTGCTGTACCATTATTTTGTTCGGCGTTTGCCCCAACAAAGAAACAGAAACTGATTGATATTAGAACTGTGATTAGACTTTTTAACCTTAATTTGACGTTCATAGGTATTCCTTAATATGTTATTGCTTTAAATAAGCCGTTTTCAATTTAGTGATAATTTCTGTACTCACCCAATAGATATTTGCTAATCCACCTTCTTCATCTCTTTGGTCTCTACCAAAAAATAAATACTTACCATCAGGGGAGATACTCGGACTTTTTTCGTTGAAATTAGAATTGACATCATTTCCAAGATTAATTGGTTTTGTCCATGTTCCGTCTCGCTTCTTGAAACAAACATAAATGTCGTTGTCCTTCCTATTTCCACCTTCTTTGTTTCGGGCATTCACCAACAAATAATCTTCAGATGGAGAAATGAATGCATGGTGAACACCAAATTCCAGTTCAACTTCCTTTATTTTTGGAAAATCACCGTTGTTATCGGAGGCATAGTAGGTTTTCATATTTGATAAATTAAAATAATAGAGGTTTCCGTTATTAGCTTGATTTGGATAAAACACCTCATCACCATTTATCGGTGAGTCTAGTTTTACAGCATTGCTCCAGGAGTTCTCTAAACGGTTTACGTACCAAACCTTGTTATCCGTAAAGTCTGAATTAAGAGCGGTGAAATAAATTCTTTTACCGTTTGGGCTTACGGATGGATGTATTTCCTGCTCTTTTTTTCCTTTGGTGAAACTTGCTTTTTTAATAGGAGTCCATCTATTATCTTCGAACTTTGAGAAATAAATACCAGTTAATTGATCTTTGTTTTTAGCTCCAAAATATATTTCCTTTAAATCAGGAGAAAAGGAAATAGCGCCTTCATATCTTCCATTGATTGAAACAATATTAGGAGCAAATATTTTAGGTGTTAAACCTGGAGGCTTTTGACCAAGATAAGGGCCTTCGAGTACTGGAAAATCATCTTGGGCATGACTTTCACAGCTCATTATCAAAAGAGAAAGTAATAAAGATGTTGATAGGTAATTAGATTTCATGATGTTTCCTTAGTTGATAAACGTTGATCGTCTCACTTGAACAGCTTGTTAGAGATACGTTACTTCCAATACTCAGTAATTTTAGACACTTTATTACCTCTAAATTCAAACACTGTAAGATGCTTTTTCCTGCTATCAAGCAATTCTCGTTCTACAGCTATTCCGTTATATCCTGGTATCATGTTTACAATTTTATATCTGTCGGTTTTTCTTTTATATCTACGCTCTTTGACACGAATAGAGGTATTTTTATACAGAGAGTCTCTCGTATATGTACCACCATAAACATCATGGATGTATATGAAGTCGTCTGTATAATTAGCAAACAAGGTATCAACATCATCCATTGTTGAGTCATTCATAAATACTTTATTAAACGCTTTATTAATCTCAACAACTCGAGCTTTTAGTTCATTGGGGCTCAAATTTTTTACTTCTTGCGAATATGTAAAGATACTAAAAAAAGTAAAAATTAATATGTATATAATTTTCATATCACTCTCCAGTAGGACTATGAATTTTAAGGAACTCTAACCGTTTACTTAAAGTTCGTTTTTCCCAGTAAACTAAGAATACCAATGGTAATGAATCGAAACTAAAAAAACTTGACCTTCGACTGATTTTTAGCTGACTTCTAGCTGATGATAGAATATCGTTGGATTATCAATTGGTTACAAAGCTTGGATTTAGCTAGAACGAGAGTTTGTGCTAAGATAAATCATCTTGTTTTAGTTACTTTCGAGCAACGGCTTTCATTTAGGTAAAAAGTTTCATGGCAGAACAGTATTGGATAGGTGGTTTTTTTATCGATTTATCGAGAAATCAAATCACTCAAAACAACCACTCTCAAACTATTGCTCCCAAAGCTTTAGCTGTTTTAACCTATCTGGCTGAAAACCGAGGAAAGGTGGTTAGCTATGAAGAGTTGTTTTCTAACGTGTGGCCGGATACTGTTGTAGCGCCAAATACATTACAAAGAAGCATTGCTCAACTAAGAAAAGTGCTCGGAGATGATGGCAAAGTTCAGGTCTATATTAAAACACATGCTAAACAAGGATATAGTCTGGAGTGTGATGTTCGATGGGATGATAAAACTGATTCCACCAGCCTCGATAGCTCACACAAAAATACAGTTAACAAATCCCACGTTAGCGAAACCAATGGCAGTGATATTAATCAAGCTGAGTCTTCAAGCTATATTTTAAAGTTGTTTACCATCGTTGCTGGAATATTTATTCTGGGTATTCTTGGACACAAGTACCTTTCTCCACACCAACCTCCACAATTAACCTTTGATAAATTAACCTCACTTACCGCAACCGATGACAAAGAGTTTGATGCGAGCTATACGCCTGATGGTCAATACATTGTTTTCCATCGTTACTTAGATAAACAATGCGTGAATAAAATATGGGCCAAAAACATAGACTCTCAAAAAGAAATCCAACTGACCAAAGATTGGGCAGCTTATGGTCGTCATAGTTTTTCTAAAGATGGCAAGAAACTGGTATTTTTAGCAACCGAACCTTGTAACCAGCCTGTTAGCCAAAAAAATTGCTACGATTTGGTGAGTTTAGATTTTAATAAGGCGCTTGAAAGCCCTCAGCAGCCGAGCGTAATACTGCAGTGTAAAAATTCAACAGTAAAGAAACCCATCTGGTTAAATAACGGCAGTATCACACTAATGCAAAGAAATTCAAACCGTTGGAAGTTAATCAATTATTCGCCAAGTCTGAATAAAAGCACCGACTTATACGCTCCTAATGAGGGCAATTTAATCGACTATGCTTATTCAGTCGCGGATGATCTGATCGCGGTGGCTCGTATCCATAAAGATGGTCAGCAATACGTCGAACTGATCAATTCTGATGGGCATATTTTATCCAGTCACCCGATTGAGCGCCCACAGGAAATAGCAGAATTCCGCCCTCTCTACCCGAATTTTGACGCCTTAAACAAGCAACTTTTCTTTAGTACGGGCAGACAACTCTTTACCCTCTCCTATGACGGTAAAGTCAGCAAAATCAACTTACCCTTTGGTGACAGAATGGCTCAGCCTGAATTTCATCCAAAGGGTAAAAGATTACTCATGCTTAAGGGACCCTATGATAGTGATATCACGATACTACCGCTTAATGAAATCGCCGAGACAAACCTGCAAATACAAAATTCAGAGAGACAAACAACCCCGTCTCAATTAGCACAGTCTCCATTAGAACGGTCTCAATCGAATTTGTCCTCGTCGAATCAGTCCCAGACGATTCAGTCTAAAAGCTACGCAAGTTTTGAGCGTACAAATCTTGGAGAGGACTATGCCATTTTTCAACCAGATGGTGATTTAATTGCTTTCTGGTCGGAACGTTCCGGAGAAGAGCAGCTTTGGATAAGCGATGGAAAAGATCCACAAAAGCTCACCGACTTTCCGATGGATACCGATATCAATGGGATCGATTGGGCAGAAGATGGTAAAAGCCTTTTAGTTAATGCCAACAACCTTCTTACACAGGTATTTCTCGATTCAACTCAAAAATCCTTTCCAATAGAATATCCTGTGATCCGACTTTACCAATGGGACAGTAAAAACAATAGTGCATTATTGGCTTTAAGAATCGAAGGGATCATAAAAGTTGTGGAGTTGGATTTAAATAAGTCAGACTTCAGAGAAATAAGCGATAAGATAATATTATGGGCGCTTAAAAGTGAAGATGGTCGATTGATACTTTATGACAACATGGGTCAATTTTGGAAACCCGGCCCGGTCGAACCTCAGCAAATTAAAGCATTAAACAAACAAAGCGGAAAATCAAAATCCTTCGTGATTAAAAACAATGTAATCTATGATATCAACGATGATAACCAATTGTGGTCCTACGACCTTAATAATGATAATTTTAAGATTCTCGGAGAGGTAGGTGACGACGTCGATCAGCTAACTGATATTAATCAAACTCAGCTTTTGATGACCATCCAGGTATCGGCAAAAAAAGAAGTGGTAGAGCTTTCTTTAAGCGAATAGAGAATAAAAATAGTTTTATTCTCTATTACACGATTTAATTAATTGGGTGAGATTTTAGCATTTTGAAATCTAATGGTAGCCGTATAGTCTTTTTGTTAACTCATCGTTAGCAGGACAGCTTAATTTTAACGCCTTGTCGATATCAGCTTGTGTTAATACTCTGCCATGATGTGATGATACGTATTGTTCTACCTCTAAATTAAGCTGTTTGACTTTATCGGTTAACACCTCAAGCCTTTGATAGCTATCTTTGCTTGGCCAATTATTTGGAGACTCTAATTCAGTTTGATAACTGCTGCCAAACATATCTTCTGTAAATAATAGCTTTTGCTCAGGTAGATAGACCACTAAATTATGGCTAGCATGGCTGATAGGTACGTCAAATATCATAACTTTTCCATTGGCTAAATACCCTGTATCTTCGATTGGTAATAATCGGTCATTAACTAATGGCTGTTTCAGGTGCTTTTTCACCCCCGCGATACTAGAGGGATGAATAACTAAATTTGCCCCCAGCTTAACTATATCCTTCAGCGCCGACATGTGATCAGTGTGATGATGTGTCACAACATGTTGTGCCACCGGCTTATTATTACCTGTAGTTTGCCTTAATAAATCTAGCCCTTGCTGCCACGCATTAGAGTTATCCATTTCACCCCAAGCACCGACTGAAATATAATGTTCGCCTGCATCAATAAATAAAGTATAACCCCACCCTTTTCCAACAAAATACACATCTTTGGCTAGTTGCCTAATAGTGAGCTTTGATACATCTACGGCTTGGGCTTGCTTTACAAGTTGGTAGCCGGTGGGAGTATTGAAATCAGATTTCTTCAATGAGTTAAAACTGAGTTGCCTAGAATCTGTATGATAAATAGGCTGCTCAGCTGTACTAACAAACATTTGCTTGGCCCAAGTTATCCCTTGCGCCTGTTCATGCTGCAAAAAGTCATAACTTCTAAGTTGCTCTCCTCGCATTTTAATCATGCGGCTCAGATGACCATTGCCCTGATTAAGGTAAAGCGTATATTCCTGTTTTTTTCCTTCATTTATGGTCAATACATCATGGGCCTGCCCCTGTATGTAAGCCTTATCATTCAAACGACTTTTATCTCTATCCTGATCGAGTTGTTTAATGATCAATGGATCCAGCATTTGACTATAACCTGCATCGGCATTGTTAAAATTAACCCATGGTACAAACTGATACTGCTTTAAACAATGATCGACAATAAAACCTTTATCTTCAACAAATACTCTGTGGGTTGTCGTCAAGTTTTCACGGCCATGATTTCCTATTAATCTTGTGGTGGCCTGTTTGAACTCTTTACGTTTATTTACTAAATCTAGGTTGATTTCAATCTGGTAATTACTAAAATGCATGGTCATAGCGCCCTGAGCGGAATGGCCACTTTGCATTTGAAAAAAATGCTCTAGATTATCTGTATATTTAAGACTTTGAAGCTGTCTTAGCTTCTCGCCTCCATAGGCTTTAACGGCCTTGTTTATAATGCTATTCTCTTTTTCACCGGCTACTAAATAAGGACTGAATTGAATCAGCAGGCATGCCATTATGCCTAATTTAAACGATTGGAAGTTCACTTTATATATCCCATTAAATCGACCTCGAACAAGGTCTGTATTGAAAGTAGTTTTTAAAATAGTTTTCAGCTAAATCATGCAACCTATAAGACACCGATAATTAATCTTACAGCTGACTGACATATTTCATTGGTATTACACGACCATTGTCAAATAGCCTCTTTATACCAGTGACATTATTGTTAACCATTTCAACTTTGAGCTTAAATCCAGTATCACCTGGAATCATAAATGTCTGTTGTGACAGTGGTAATAATTTATCCATATTCTGAGGCTGTGGACCGTAATAGAGGTTACCGTCTTTGACTGCTAGTAGCCTTTGCTCGCCCGTCTCGCTCTTGTATGTGCCAGCATAAAAAGTAAGAAGTTTTACTGGTATTTCTATCTTTTTATTTGATGCTTCGACTATATCGGTGAACCATTGATAATAAGAACGACTTTCAGGTTTGCTTTTGGCTAACTGTTTCAAGGCCAAAGCGTGAGCTGTATTCAAGGCTAATTCTTTGCTCGTTTTAACGTTAGGTTGTACGCCCTTTCCTTCCCAATTAGTTTTGGTAACAGGGTTCTTAGCTTTCCCCTTTGACAACCAAAGCGTAAAATCATCAGATATTTTTGTAGGGCTTACAGGATTTGCCGCTCCTACTGTGGTTTCGCCAACAATTGTTGCGCGCTCATAGTGTTTTAAGCTATAGCTAAATACTTCTGCTGCCGAACCGGTATGAGCACTTGTTAAAATATAGACTTTTTTGTTAGGGAAACGTTTACCTGGAACATGAGGCAAGGTCCAAGTTTGGTAGAGTCGATCTTCCTTCGGCCAATAGATTTCATTTAGCTGTACCGGCCCTTCATCAAATAAATAGCTGGCTAATAATTGATACATTTCACCGGCACCTCCGCGATTTTCGCGAAGATCAAATATAATCGCATCACTGCTACTTAAAAATTGCATTGCCGCAACCGCAGTCTCTCCGGCATAGTCAGGATCAACAAATGAAGTCAGATTGATATAACCAATATTACCATCGAGTATTCTTACCGATTCAAAACCGAAGTTATTACGCTTCATTGCTTGTAAAGCTTGGTTGCTGATCTTGGCACCAGAGCCTCCACGCCTTATCATTTTCCTTCCAGTCATTGCTGGTGCGGTGTATAAAACATTCAAATGGACATCGTTATTAATTGATCGCAAGTCTTTCGTTAACTTTATACTTAAATCTTGCGGTGTTTTGTAATTAGCATACTTTCCAGACTTAAGATTTTTCTTGAGCAGGCTAGAAATCTTTTTAGCTTCATCTGGGAAAATGTATTCATCTTGCAAAGCTTTAGATATTTTTTGAGTCAATTGTTCAATTTCGGTATCAGAAAGTGGATTGCTTTTAGCATCTAATCCAAAGGAGAATATTGCTAGGATAAATATTAAAACATAATTATTGACTTGTATTAATCTACACATAATAACTCTTTTATTCTGTTAATAGTTTCTAGTTAACTTAACTTTTAAAAACAGTTCTGGGGGAATTAATCGATAACAGATATTAATTGCCAGACAAACAGCTATAAACCATAGATAAACAAAGAGCCATAGCCAATTAACCGTTAATCTTACAAGCTGGTTGGTTTAACTGCCGAATTAAGTCTTTTATCGAGAATAGTGATACCATTTTTTATACCATGTATTATTAAGCGGTAAATAAATTATGGATATCATAGATCTTAACCATGAGTACTAAAAAACACTTATTCCATTGGCTTATTATTGTTAGTCATATAGCTGTATGGCTCTACCTGTACAACTACTATTCTAATGTCGTACTGGTATTAGAAATGGGTAATATAAAACTTCCAAGTTCATTTATATCAGAAAGCCTTCATTATGGGATGCTGCTGAGTGCTGTTGTTTTTTATTTAAATTATTTCATTTTAATTACTAAATTCATGGAGAGGAGCATTACTCAATATATTATTGCCAGTATTTTGATGGTAATAATTGTCACAGCAGTTGAAACAACTATCGATGTTATATTACTTTCTGGTGAGAGTTTCCCTAGCCTATTTGAACTTGCCGCCGTAGTCTTTCAATTTAATGTTAAAGTTCATGTTCTTTTCTGGTTAGTTTCTGGTGTTCTGAAAATCAGCATCAACTGGATAACTCAAACAAGAGCAAAAAAAATACTAAAAGCTCAGCATGTAGAAACAGAGCTGGCATTATTAAAAAGCCAAGTTCATCCCCATTTTTTATTTAATACACTTAATACTTTATACAGCTCTGCATATGAGTATGGTGATGAAGAAACGGCCACAGGAATTGGAAAATTATCACATCTATTACGTTATATGCTCTACGAAACTCAAACAGATAAAGTGAAGCTTGAAAGCGAAATTGAATATATGGAAAATTATTTGGATCTGTTAAATATGCGTTTTAGCGACCAAGTTACCGTTAATTTTTCGACTGAAGGTGAAATAGATAACTTTGAGATAGCACCTATGATGTTAATAACCTTAGTCGAAAACGCATTTAAACACGGGGTAACACCGGCAACTAAAACTGATATTATGATTAGACTAACAATAGACAATGGAAGGATGGTTTTTGAAGTAATTAATGAAAAATTAAACAAACGAACTAAATCAAATTTAGAAGTTTCATCCTGCGGCTTAGGATTAAACAATTTACAAAAACGCTTGGCGATGATTTACCCTGACAAACATATTTTTAATACTTATGAAAAACAGAATAAATTTATAGCCCGATTGGAGCTAACATGACATTAAAAACGGTAGTCATTGACGATGAATCTCGTGGATTAAATTTAATGGTCGATTATGTGTCTAAAGTTCCTGCATTAACACTTGTCGATAGGTTTCAAGATGCTATAACAGCGCTAGAATTTTTAAATAAAAATACCATAGACTTACTTTTTTTAGATATCCAAATGCCTGAGATAACTGGTTTAGAATTAATTGATAGTTTGCAAACTAAACCAATGGTGGTCTTTACTACTGCATACCCTGAATTTGCGGTAAAGGGATTTCAACTAGACGCCATAGATTATCTGGTAAAACCAATATTATTCCCACGTTTTTTAAAATCCGTCAATAAAGCAGTAAAACAGTTTCAGTTGATGTCTCATAACATTCAAACGATGAGAGAAGGACAGACCCAACATAATATTGAACCCCCGCCTTCTGAACCTGGTTATATGTTTATTAGAGTTGATAGTCGTTGGCAACGAATTCAGTTAGCCAATATAATTTTTATTAAAAGTTACGGAGACTACGTTAGTATTCATCAAGTGGGAGATAAGAAATCACTGAGTCTACAAACGCTTACTCAAATAAACTCTAAACTGGCTGGCAAAGGATTTGTTAGAGTTCACCGTTCATACGTTGTAAATTTGGCTAAAGTTGATACGGTTGATAAAGATCATTTGCTGATCGGTGACTATGACATTTCAATAGGAAAAAACTATCGACAAGAGCTTCTTAAACTTATCATTGAAAGGGATTAGTTTTATTCATAAACCTAGAAATCTTCAAGACCAATTTAACAGAAATTTACTCCTAAAACCAATCGTTTTAACTCTAAAAGTTCGAAATTTAAAAACTTGAACTCTCTAAAGCAGCTTCGATTTCGACCCTAATTATCCGATTTATCTGGTAAATTGAATAATTTGTGAATTATAATCATTCCAATTTAATCAACATCCATTGGAGGATAATAAATGTATAAAAACATACTTTGTGCAGTAGATATTTCACGGGAAGGTGAATCGGTTTTAAAAAAAGCTCATGCTCTAGCGGAGGAATACGGCAGTAATTTATCCATTGTTCATGTTATGGAATATAGCTTCCTACCGAAAGATTATCAAAAACAACTCAAAGAAAAAGTATTACCTAAGATTGAAAAAATGGCTGAAAAATTTAACATCAAGAAAAAGAATCGCTTCGTTAAGTTTGGTCAATCCTATAGCGTAATATGTGAGATGCAAAATAAACACAAAGCAGACCTCGTTGTAATTGGCAGTCACGGAAAACATGGTGTTAAAGCACTTCTAGGTTCGACCGCTAATGCGGTTCTACAACAAGTTAAAAGCGATGTTTTACTTGTCAAACTTCATTAACTAAAAAGTAAGGACTCTATAGAATTAACCTACTACAAACACAATGGCTCTTTTCTGGAATGAAAAGAGTCAATAATTACTGGATATTTTAATAAGACGGAGTCAAAGAAATTGGATTTTACAAATTGATCCACTCTTTAAAGTGACAAATCATTCCTAACTCAGTACCGTAGACGGAACGATACAACGAAGAAGTTTTAAATCATTCTTTGTCTCAATCGCAATTTTATTTTGTACGAGCCTATCCGCGAATGAAGCGATTAATACATCTTATTCTGAATTTTCAAAACAGTTATGATTCCCCTTCCCACGGCTTCTAGCCAATGAAGTCTGTTTGGCCACTACAACGTATTTTTTACATCCTTTTCCTCTCACAGATTTACAAGAACCATTATCAAGATTTCTTTTCGGCAAGTATTAGCATATACCCTAGCAATAAATAATTGTAGAAACAGATTAAATGACTTTTTTATGACTTCGCGATATACTTTTGCTAATAAATACAGATCGAGACCTATGGTTAAAACATCAAAAACAAAAGCGCCTAAAGAAACACTTAAACTACGTCGCTTAGGTATAGACACCTATCGCGAAAATGTAGCCTACTTGCATCGAGATTGTGAAGTGTATCGAGCTGAAGGTTTTCAGGCCCTTTCCAAAGTAAAAATATGTGCCGACGGTAAGCGCATTCTTGCAGTATTAAATGTTGTTGATGATGACAGCATTGTCACCCCTACTGACTTGGCTTTGTCTGAAGAGGCATTCGCTAAATTAGGCCTAAAAGAAGGACATATCGTTAGCATCGAACATGCCGAGCCACCTGCATCGATGAATGCGGTGCGCCGAAAGATTGCAGGCGAACGACTCAACCAAGAAGACTTCTATCACATTATCGGTGATATTACAGATAAGCTTTATTCGAAACCTGAAATTGCAGCCTTTCTTGTCGCCTCAGGACAAACGGATATGGATCGTGATGAAATCTTATATTTAACCCGCGCCATGTTGCAAGCCGGTAAACAATTACACTGGAATGAGCCACTGGTGGCAGATAAACATTGCATTGGTGGTATTCCCGGTAACCGTACCTCAATGCTAGTGGTTCCTATAATAGCAGCTCACGGAATGTTAATTCCTAAAACATCTAGCAGAGCTATTACCTCACCGGCGGGCACTGCGGATACGATGGAAGTTCTGTCTAATGTGGAGCTTGATATTAAAAAGCTCCATGACATTGTACGCAAACATCGGGCGTGTCTCGTCTGGGGAGGTACAGCCGACTTGTCACCTGCCGATGATATTATGATTGCAGTAGAACGACCACTGGGGATTGATTCACTGGGGCAAATGGTGGCCTCGATCTTGTCAAAAAAACTCTCAGCGGGTTCAACTCATTTACTCATCGATATTCCTGTTGGGCCGACTGCAAAAGTTCGCCATATGCGACAGGCTCAACGATTACGTAAATTATTTGAGTTTGTAGGTGATGCTCTTGCCATCCATTTAGAGGTTGTTATCACCGATGGCCGACAACCTGTTGGTTCTGGAATAGGTCCTGTATTAGAAGCTCGCGATGTCATGCAAGTATTACAAAATTCTCCCAATGCTCCTGATGATCTCCGTCAGAAATCATTGCGCCTCGCAGGCAGGTTGCTAGAGTTCGACCCTGATGTGCGTGGGGGTAAAGGCTATTCAATCGCCCGTGATATTCTCGAATCTGGTCGCGCATTACAAATGATGAATAGCCTTATTAATGCCCAAGGTGCGCAGGCTGAAACCTATGAGTTGGGTAAACTCTTCCATGATGTGTTATCCCCGGTAGCGGGTGTCGTTATCGGTATAGATAATTTGCAAATGTCGCACATTGCTCGTTTTGCTGGTGCGCCGATGGATAAAGGAGCGGGGGTAGATATCTTTAAGAAATTAGGCGACAAGGTAAAAAAGGGAGAGGCATTATATCGGGTTTATGCCCAGTTCCCTTCAGACTTCAACTTTGCACTCGATTTATGTGAACGCAATAATGGTTATTTGATCGGTGAAGAAGATCAGGTACCCAAAGCCTTTGTGGAATTCTGATGATGACAGATATGATGGTTTTGAGCTTTGAAGATTATCAAACCCAGGCGCGTAAGCTAGCTCAGGCATTAAATATACCCTGCCAAATTATTCGCCAGCACCGTTTCCCCGATGATGAAAACAAACTTACGCTACCAACCACTTTGGCTGAGCATGTTATATTCTGCCGTAGCCTTGATCACCCAAATGAGAAACTTGTGGAGCTATTACTGGCAGCTAAAACAGCAGGTCAACTCGGAGCAAAAGAGCTAACACTAGTCGTGCCTTATTTGTGTTATATGCGACAGGACATTGCATTTAATCCGGGCGAAGTGATAAGCCAAGGCATCATTGGAAACTTCCTAGCAGAGTTATTTGATAACTTAATAACCATCGATCCACACCTGCATCGCATCCAGCACCTAGAGCAGGCAATACCGGCTAAAAATGCTATCGCTTTGTTTGCCACTTCTGTAATGACTGAGTTTGTCTCAGAACGCATAGAGAATCCAATTTTGTTAGGCCCTGACAAAGAAGCTGAACAATGGGTTAGAGCTATTGCTGAACCAAAAAAATGGACATACGGTGTATGCGAAAAAATACGCATTGGTGACCGAAACGTTTCAATTAGCTTACCAGAAATTAATTTACAGAATCGTTCAGTTGTCATAGTAGATGATGTTGTGAGTAGCGGACAAACATTGGCCGTCGCAATTAAACAGTGTTTGCTAGGGAATGCTAAACATGTCGATGTATTAGTCACTCACGCTTTGTTCGCTAAGGATGCACAACAAGCTTTAAAAGATGCTGGGGTACGAAATATATGGAGCACCGACAGTATTAGTCATAAAAGCAATGTGATTAATTTGCAGAATTTATTCAAAGATGCCGTTTTAAATCTGTGCTAATTTTTATTATCTATTAGTTAACAACAAATCACCTTCAATTGGAACAAATTTTGTTGCTGAATTTATTAGGGCTCGAGCGGTAAGTTTAGCAACCCCATAAACTTCAACTTCCACGCCATTATCTTCGATTATTTTATCAACTAACATGGCAAAATCACCATCTCCAGAAGCAAAAACAACAACATCAGTTCGACTGGAATATTCCATAGCATCGATAGTAATGCCAACGTCCCAATCGCCTTTTGCTGTGCCATCGGCTCTTGTAATATAAGGTTTTAATTTAACTTCGAAACCAATTGCTCTAAGGATGTTTTGGAACTGCTTTTGCTTTTCATCACCTCGTTCAGTGGTATAAGCGATTGCTTTCACAACTTCTCGATTTTCAGTTGCCTTTGCCCAAAAATGATTATAGTCAAAATTACATTGATAGATTTGCTTTGTCGTATAATAAACATTCTGTACGTCGACTAGTAGGATGACTTTTTGCATTAAAGCACCTTTTCCCAAAACATCGCTTTGCCCATTTTAGGATCTAACTCGTAGCCTGAAAAACCAAATTTTTGATACGCACCTTTTGCGATTTTGTTTCCTTCAAGAACTTCTAAAGTAATTTTGCATGCCCCTTTTTCTAGCGCTATGTTTTCAACTTGTTGCAGCATTTTTTGACTAATACCAAGTCCTCGAGCATTTGCTATAACCACAACATCATGAATATAAATTAGTGGCTTGCATTTAAAAGTTGAAAAACCAACAAAACAATTGACCAAGCCCGTTGGTTTGTCATCAACATAACAAAGAATACTAAATGCATTGGGGAGTTTAGATAACTCAACGGCAAGTTTATTTTTTATTTCATCGGATAGAGCTTGCCCTCCTCCCATTGGATCTTCTGCATAACAATTAAGTAAATAACTAATGTCTTTTGCTTGCTTTTGATCAAGGTAATCTGCTTTAAATATTTCGATTGACTGTGTCATATCTTTTTCACTTTTAGTTTATTTTTTGGATTTGATTCTTAGGTTCTATTTTAGGTTTAATCATTAAGTTCTAATGGCATCTTGAATCATGTGCCACAAAAGGTTTGATAAGAACCAAACTCTGAGGGCGCAGGAACTTCATATTCTTCGAAACCATCTTGCTTCAAATACGGCTCTTCGAGTAGCTTCATCAATTTTTTAAAGGGTACAAAATCAAAGTCATTTTCCGCAGCTTGTAAAGCTTCTTCTACTTTATGATTACGTGGAATGTATATTGGGTTGACACTATTCATTAATGATATCCTGCGTTTTGTATCTGACGGATCCCTAGCTAAACGCTCTGTCCACACTTTAAACCATTGTTCAAATTTCTCTGCGTTTGTGTTAGTAGAGTCATCAGTAAATAGCTTTCTAATACTAGTACTATCACCTTGTAAACACGAAGATAGTCCGCGAAATAAGCGGGTGAAATCGACTGACTTCTCTTCCATCAGTTCCAATAATTTGTTGGTTATATCTCGGTCATTATCTTCTTGATTAAAAAAACCGAGTTTAGCTCGCATACCTTGTAACCACAAATCGTTATATTTTTCGTTAAACAAATTAACTGAATTTGTCGCTAACCTTATCGCCTCTTGGCTATCATCATGAATTAATGGCAATAAAGTTTCAGCAAATCGAGCCATATTCCATTGACCAATAATTGGTTGATTGTCATAAGCGTATCGCCCTTGTCTATCAATCGAACTAAAAACACTTGATGCTGCGTATTGGTCAATAAAAGCACAAGGGCCATAGTCAATCGTCTCACCAGATATCGTCACATTATCAGTATTCATTACCCCATGAACAAAACCAACCAACATCCATTTGGCGATAACTTCTGCTTGACGATCACAAACGGCTTTTAATAAATCAAGATAAGGATTTTTGCTGTTAGTTAAATCTGGGAAATGTCTTTGAATAGTATAATCAGCCAGTTGTTTAACTTTATCAAATTCATTTTGGGAGGCAAAATATTGAAAAGTGCCAACACGAATATGGCTAGCGGCAACTCTTGTAAGTACTGCTCCGGGAAGCATTCTTTCACGCATCACCTTCTCCCCCGTTATAACTGCAGCTAGAGCTCGCGTAGTGGGGATATTAAGTTTGTACATTGCCTCTGCAATTAGGTATTCACGCAAAACTGGACCGAGTGCTGATTTACCGTCGCCCTGCCTTGAAAATGGTGTTATCCCAGAACCTTTTAGTTGAAGATCAACTCGAGCTCCAGAAGGAGCAACTAGCTCACCTAAAAGCAAAGCACGACCGTCTCCAAGTTGTGGACTAAATCCACCAAACTGATGACCTGCGTATACTTGAGCGATAGATGAAGAGCCTTCACACAGTTTGTTGCCAGAAAAAATAAGCGCTAGTTCGTGGTTTTGAAGATCTTGGTAATTGAGATCTAATGAACTTGCTAAAGGCTCGTTAAACTTAATTAAAGTAGCGAAAGGCGCTTTTGCTGGTTTAACTTTACTATAAAAACCTTCTAGCTGTTTTTCATAGCTATTATCAAAATTAAAAAGCATATTATTTCAAATGAGTCACTTAGAGAGTGCTTAGTTATGAGTTAACCAGATAATGAGTATAAATACTAGCAGCGTAACCTAATGAGATCACCGGCGCCCATTTTAGATGACCAAAAAAGGTGTACATACCTCTAGCTTGTCCCATTAGTGCTACGCCTGCCGCAGAACCTATAGAAAGTAGACTGCCCCCTACTCCAGCGGTTAAAGTCACCAATAACCATTGCCAATTAGACATTTGTGGATCCATAGTTAACACTGCAAACATGACTGGAATATTGTCGATCACAGCGGATAATAAACCAACTAAAATATTAGCATTTGTTGTCCCTAGTGTATCGTACATAAAACCAGAAGCGAGACTTAAATAACCAAGAAAAGATAAGCCTCCTACCGAAAGAATAACACCGTAAAAGAAAAACAAAGTATCCCACTCAGATCTTGCTATTTTTCGAAAAACATCAAAATCATAGGGGTCATCTGAACCTCCCGGCGGGTTTTCAGTTTCACGAGTCCAATTTGGTGAGCGAACTCTTAGAGAGTATCCATAAAACTTAAGGTAGGCTAACCCCAACATCATACCTATTACTGGCGGAAGGTGGAGAAAGTTATGAAAGGTAACGGCCGTTGCTATCGTTAACAAAAACAGTACAACAATTGTATATCCGCCAATTTTTAACTGACTAATTATCTCACTTGTTGTCGTGGGTGTCCCTCGCTCCACCGCAAATTGCATAATCGCTGCTGGAATTACAAAGTTAACCAGCGAAGGTAAAAATAAATTAAAGAAATTCCAAAATTCAATTTCACCTTTTTGCCAAACCATTAAGGTTGTAATATCGCCAAAAGGACTAAATGCACCGCCTGCATTCGCAGCCACCACCACATTAATACAGGCAATCGATACGAATTTCGGCTTGCCTTCTCCAATAGTCATGATTACAGCACACATGATTAAGGCGGTTGTTAAATTGTCCGCAATGGGTGAAAGAAAAAATGCGATAATTCCGGTCATCCAAAACATTTGTCGGTAACTGAAATTCTTTGAAACAAGCCAACGCCTTAGCTCTTCGAAAACCCCTCGTTCTATCATCGCATTAATGTAAGTCATAGCCACTAACAAAAAGAAGAAAAGTTCGGCGTATTCAAGCAAATTATGACGTATTGCTGTTTCAACGAGTTTTGAATCTTGCCCTATATATTGAATGGCAATGATTAACCATATTAAACCTGCAGATAACAAAACAGATTTAGATTTTCTTAAGCGCAGCTTTTCTTCCAATATAACGACACAATAGGCAATGACAAATATGGTGATACAAAGATAGCCGACCCAAGATTGAGTTAGATCTTGAATTAAATGGGTATTTTCAGAATTAGATTCAGCTAATACAAAAGCTGAGTAAGGAAATAGCAATAACAGAAGAGATAAACATTTTGCAAAGTTGAAATTACCAAACATATGGGTTCACCATGTTCGCAACATTAACTGCTACGTAAATTCTAACTTACTATTTAAAGAAAAACTTCTACTTTTTCAATTACTTGTTCAATCTTTTTACCATTCCAATAATAGTCATAATGAGTTGATTGTTTACAATGGTCAACCGCTTTTGCTCTCAAAACGGCAATACAGTCGTTTTTAGGGTGACGAACTGAACTATAAACGATCCCATGCCTATTTTCCGATTTCATTCTAGCACCAAATAACTGTGACTCAGAATAATCGTCAGGATTATGTAAATCATGGTAACCCTCTCTTATATCAACCATCGGTTTTAATGGCTTTGTAAGATAACAACGCATGGTGATAACACCGGCATCTTCGTTAGTATAAGCAAGAAATTTTTCTCGATGGTAGCGTGTTTCTATAATTGCGGTTTGTTTTGTTTGTGCGGCATAAAATATTCCGAATTGGAGTCCATCGGTAAATCGCGATGCTTTACCTATGTGGGTAAATGCCGCCATGATTGGTGATGAACCAACCCCTGTTACGCGATCCTCTGTGGAAACAAGTGAGATTTCACCAATCTGCTCTCTAAGCCGATTATTAGTTCGTGATTCTAAGATAAATACTGCATCCATTAAATCAGCATCAACCATATCTTCAAAAAAATTAATCGGTGGAAAACAAGAAGGAATAATACGATAAGCCGCTCGCCAATTTAAGCTGACTTCAGTTAATTCCACCTAAGCACCTCTTTGTGCGTCTAGATATTCTCTGACGATTGCCAAGTCAACTATTTTTCCCGATAACATTCTATCTAATGCTGATTGGCCATTAAACAAAGGTGCTGAATTTGCTTTACGAACCCATTCATTACTGGCTTTTTTGCTAGGAAGTAAAATTTGTAAATCTTTGAAGATCCCCATCAAATAGCTTATTCGGTCAAGTTGATCATGGCTTAAACTGCCCGTCCCCGTCTTTTTAAGCTTATGATAGGTAGATTCTGGAATCCCACCGAGCAAAATCCGCTGCTGATCAACTTTAAGTTCCCATTTGCGCGCTAAGCTAAAGAAAAACTGAAGTCCAGCTTTCACGATCATCTCATCATCGTGATCCTGCCCAAAACCATGATTTGATTTAATTGCCTGTGATTGCATAACCCCTCCAAAAAAACTCTATATCTGGAGTTTAGCACTCAAAAACATCAAATACAAAGTTTCTTAGCGAGCAACCTAATGAAACTAGACAGCTAACAATAAAGTACTACTCAAAAACCTTGCCATGTTTTGCTAATAACCTTACGCATACAAGTGAAATAATTAACACCGTCAAATAAACAAACATATCATCCCAATTTTTGAAAATTAAGCTTCCCACGGTAAATAAAACGCTATAAGCCATAATAACGGCAGAGATCCATAAACCAAACAAGCCCCAAAGTTTATCATTGGCTGTTGAATCGGTTTGATATTTGCCCCAATTGCCTGCTGGTCTTATTCTCTCGTAGAATGCTTTAAGCACTTTGTCTTCTGTTGGTTTTGTCAAAAAAGTCACTAAAAGCCATAGGATAATCGTCAAAGAAATAGTAAATAGAAAACCTTTTGGATTTTCAATGATTGGTAATCCCCAAGAAGGGTCGAGATACTCTGCGAATCCAAATTTTACTATTCCGTAACCAACAAATGGTATAATTGTCCCAGCAATTTCAGTCCATGCATTAATTCTCCACCAGTACCAACGAAGAATCAACACCAGCCCTAAACCCGCCCCAGTTTGCAGTAAAAAATTCCATACCGCTGAAATCGAATTGATTTGAGAAGTCACTCCAAAAGCGATAAATATCATTATTAATACAGAAATTCGCGAAATATTAACCAGCTGTTTTTCTGTCGAGTTATTTTTAACGAATGGCTGATAAAAATCATTGATAATATAACTTGTACCCCAGTTGAGTTGGGAAGCTGTTGTGCTCATATAGGCTGCAAAAAAACCCGCTAAAAGTAATCCTTTTAAACCCGTGGGTAAAAAATCTTTCATTGCCATCACATAACCGAGTTTGGCATCAGCACCTTGTAACTGCGGATAAAGAACCAAACAACAAAGAGCTACAATTACCCACGGCCAAGGACGTACGCAATAATGGGCAATTTGGAATAATAGGTTTGCATAGATCGCATGCTTTTCATCTTTGGTACTCATCATACGCTGAACAACGTATCCGCCTCCTCCGGGTTCAGCTCCCGGATACCAAGAGTTCCACCAAGGTAGAATGAGAAATGTAAGAAAACTACCAATACCAACCGATAAAACGCCTTCGACTGATACAGTATTTGAATCAAATGAAGGAAAAAAACTGAACGTTTGAACAGGTAAAGCTGATTTAAGCCCATCAATACCTCCAATTTCATCTGAATTAACAACCATAATAGCCAAAATAATGCTGCCAGCCATTGCAACAAAAAATTGCACAAAATCAGTATAGACAACACCCAATAGCCCCGAAAAGCCCGAGTAAATAAATACAATAAACATTGCCACAAGAGTCCATAACAAAGCTTCTTGAGCGTCTAAGCCAAAGAAGACTTGTAGTAATGACATTAAAGCAAGATTAACCCAACCGATGATCAAAGCATTAACAAACAACCCCATATAAAGTGCTTTAAAACCGCGTAAAAATCGAGCTTCTTTTCCTGAGTATCGGATATTAATTAATTCAACATCGGTTAAGATACCAGCTCGGCGCCAATACCTAGCAAAAAAGAAGGTGGTCAGCATTCCGCCAGCGAGTAGGTTCCACCAAAGCCAATTACCAGCGATACCACCCTGCTTAACAAGCTCAGTCACTGCAAGAGGTGTATCTGCGGAAAAGGTCGTAGCGACCATTGAAGTGCCTGCGAGCGTCCAATGTAAACTTCGACCGCCGAGAAAAAAATCTTGGGTATTTTTAGCACGGCGGCTAAAGAATAATCCAATCCCAACAATGATGCCGATAAACCCAAAGATAATTAGGTAGTCATAAATACCGAGGTGGATTGCTTGGTTATCCATATTAGCCTGATTGATTGTTATTATTTTTAGCTATTCTATTTCAGTAAACTGATTTGCACAAATCGGTCATTTTATGATGAGGCTCTATTAAATAATAGAGTGGTTAAATAAGGTGAATATGGGTTTATAAGAATTTAATCAATGTATCCAAAAGAAGTTCTACTTTTAGAGGTTTTCCGACGTGGGCATTCATTCCAGATTGATAAGCTTTTTTAACATCGTCCGCCATGACATTAGCGGACATAGCAATAATGGGTAAACTCCTAAACTCAGAAAGCTCACGAATTTTCCTAGTCGCCGTATAACCATCCATTACCGGCATTTGAATATCCATTAAGATGGCATCAAAAGAAGATTCTTTAACTTTATTTACGGCTTCTTCGCCGTTAGCTGCCCGTGATACAAGAACACCAAACTTAGCTAAAATTTTTCCAGCAACCATTAGATTAATATTATTATCATCTACCAGAAGAATATGCTTTCCTTTTAATAAACTGTATGCCCGATTGTATTGGTTATTTTGTATGAATGGGTTATTAGTTTCGACATTTTTATTTTTTGAATGGTTTGATGAGATGTCGTTTGTTAGGTCTTTTTTTGTCGTACCTAGTGTAACAGTAAAGAAAAAATTAGCACCTTTATCTATGTTACTATCCACCCAAATATCGCCATTCATAAGTTTGCAGAGTTTCTTACTGATGGTTAAACCTAAACCGGTACCGCCATATTTACGAGTAATCGACGAATCAGCTTGAGAATAAGTACCGAATATTTTACTAGTCTGCTCTGGTGTCATACCTATGCCGGTGTCACTAACAGAAAATTTCAAAATAACTTTATCATCCAGCTGTTTAATCGTTTCCGCGGATATGGCTATCTCTCCAATACTAGTAAACTTAGCAGCGTTATTGGTCAAGTTAAGTAACACCTGCCCCAGCCGCATTGAATCGCCAACGACTATTTTAGGGACATTAGAATCTATGTTTATACGCAGGTTTATTTTATTGCTATCAATTTTTAAAGCTATTTGATTTGATATATTTTCTATTAAATGCTCAATTGAAAAATCTAAATTGTCTAGAGTCATTTGCCCAGCTTCAACTTTAGATAAATCCAATATATCGTCAATCAGAACCAGCAATGAAGAGACTGACTCATTAAGTATCGAATTATATTTTTGTTGCTCTTCTGTAAGGCCAGATTCCTGAAGAAGCAAAGACATACCAACAACCGCATTCATCGGTGTTCGTATTTCATGACTCATGTTAGCCAAAAATTCACCTTTATTTATATTGGCAATCTCCGCGAGACTCCTTGCTTTTTCGGATTCTTCTTTCGATTTATCAGCCTGATACTTTGCTGACTTTAATGCTTCTTCGAATTTGATTCGTTCTGAAATTTCATGATGTAAACGTCTATTAGAGCGAACCATATATAAAATGATAAATGTCAAAATAGATACAATAGGCAATGCCCAAGACAAGATACTTTTAATATCTATACCTGAACTAACCTCCGATTTAAGCCATTTATTATTTATTTCAATTTTTTGTTCCGGAGCAATTTCATCAAGTGCTTTATTGATCATCGGAATCATCGCTTTAAGGCCTTTTCGAACGCCAACAGCCATTTCAAATTTTTTGGGTAAAACTGCTGTAACATGTAATTCCTTAAAGTTTTTATCGTTTAAGTGATGTGAAATGACTCCCATATTTTCCACAAATGCATCGATTGTTTTATTTTCAACCATGGCCAAACCTTGTGCTGGTGTATCATATGTGTGAATAATAACTTCTGGATAATTAGCCGTTATGTAATCTTCATCAGGGGAACTCTTAGGTACACCCACTCGTTTATTTTTGAGTTGATCAAGTGATTGAACGAATATGCCATCCCGCCTAGTAACTATGACTAAGGGAAACGATAGATACGGCTTACTAAATGCTAAAAATTCTTTTCTTGCTTCAGTTATAGTGACCGCGGAAAGAATATCAATTTTACCAGCCTTAATTAATTCCATAACCTCGCTCCATGGCGGTGTTTGCTCAATATTGATATCAACTTTTAATTTTGCTCCAATATGTTTGATGTAATCAGCACTAATCCCGGAATGCTCACCTTCAAAATCAACAAATTCAAAAGGTTTCCAATAAGGATCAATTCCTAAAATAAACTTATTATTTTGTTCTAACCAATTTAATTCTAAAGGTGTAAACAAGGGAACAATATTTTTTTTATTAAAAAAAGGCTCTAGATCTGGAAGCCACTTTCTCTCTATAGATATGATTTTATCAATAGGCATTTTAGATATACCTAAATTGACTGTTTCCAATAACGCAACATTGCTCTTCAACATTAAAGCACTAACGTCATTATTTACGAAGGGTTTGCTCACAAGCTGTAATACACCTGACAAACCCATTTTACCGAGTTCAGCCAGAGTTGGTGGAACCTCTTCAACCAATAGATCTGTTTTATTATTCAAAACCGAAATTATATTATCCGACAGTTCTTCAAAACGGATGATTTCTGCATTTGGATAATTTTTAGTCAGGTAATCCTCCTGATAAGACGCCTTAATAACACCAATTTTCAGGCCCGATAGATCATCAGATATTACGAAGTTTTTACGGTTAGGATTAAAAAATATTTGAGTTTCTATATTATGAATTGGCTTAGAAAATAAAGCCCATTGCCTTCTTTCATCGCTAATAAATAAGCCAGCATGAAAATCGACATCGCCATTTTTAACCGCTTGAATACTCTGTTGGACAGAAAATGTAAAAAACTCAACAGGGATGTGATTAATTTGAGACCATAATTGCCAAAATTCAACATACAAACCTGTCGGCCGACCGTCTGGCAATCTCATACTTAATGGAGAGTTATTATCAATAATGGCTATTCTGAGAGATTTAACCTCAGAACTATTAATGGACTCGGCATCAACAGAAAAGACCAAAAAAATTAGAATAAAAATTACGGCTCGCTTTAAATACAAATGAATATCCATTATTAAAATGCATTGTTGAGAAGTTAGCTGGGTTGGTATTCAGCTCATTGATAATATCGTTTACTTAGTAAATGTATAGACCTTTTGACTATTAAAATCAAACTTAACCGTCAAAGTAGGTATTCCTATTACAGCGACTAGTTAATCGCTTTTAGTATGACCTCCAACATATGTTCAACCTTCAATGGTTTACCCGTATGTCCGTTCATGCCAGCTTGATATACTTTTTCAATGTCAGAAGGTAATACGTTAGCAGACATGGCTATAATGGGTAAAGACTTATACTTAGAATTTTGTCTAAGAAATTTGGTTGCCGTCAAACCATCCATTACCGGCATTTGAATATCCATAAGTACAATGTCGAAAGATGACTGTTCTATTTTTTCAATGGCATCTTTTCCATTAACCGCTAACGTAATTTTTAAACCAAACTTGGTAAGGATCTTTTGTGCAATCATTAAATTAACTTGATTGTCATCGACTAATAAAACCCGTTTACCTAACAATTTAGAATAAGTATTATTAGATTCCTTTTGTTGTTCAACAAAAGGGTTAGGCTTTTTGGTGACACAGGAAATATCATCCAAATTATTAGAGTTTATTACGTTACTGTCCATTAACAATCCAAACATTGCTGTGAAGTGGAAATTACTGCCCTTATCTTTTATGCTATCGACCCATATTTTTCCATTCATTACCGAACATAAATTCTTACTAATCGCCAAACCTAAACCTGTACCACCAAACTTTCTAGTGATAGAAGAGTCGGCTTGGTTGTAAGTATCAAATATTTTTTTCTGTTGCTCTTCAGTCATTCCTATTCCAGTATCAGAAATAATAAATTCAACCATCACTTCATCCAAATCCTGACTCACTAATTCAGCAGAAAGTTTGATTTCGCCCTGTTTAGTAAATTTAGACGCATTATTTAAAAGGTTGAGTAAAATCTGGCCCAATCTAACGGAATCACCTAATAACAATTTAGGAATTTTATTTGAAATGTTAGACGATAACTTAATTCTATTTTCATCTATGTTCAGGGCTATTTGAGCACAAATGTTTTCTATTACGTTTATAACTGAAAATGGAGCGATATCGAGCTTGAGTTTTCCAGCCTCGACTTTAGACAAGTCTAAAATGTCATCGATTAAAACTAGTAATGAAGACGCTGAATTGCTAAGAATTTGATTATAATTCTGTTGTTCTTTTGACAAACCTGATTCATCTAAAAGTAAAGACATGCCAACAACTGCATTCATTGGCGTTCTAATTTCATGACTCATATTAGCCAAAAACTCGCCTTTGGCTATACTCGCAGACTCTGCTTTTTCTTTAGCTAACTCTAGATTGTGTTCGACTTTTTTTCGCTGCGTAATTTCAAACTGTAATCGTCGATTAGAGCGAATAAAAAACATAATAATAAAAACTAAAATACTTGCGATTGGCAACGACCAAAGTAAATAAGTTTTTATGTCAGTACCAACAGTCACCTTTAGAGCTAGCCAATTGTTAGCTATCGCTAAACGTTGCTTGCTATCAATTGTATCTAAAGCTTGATTAATCATCGGAATAATTTGTTTTAGATCTTTACGGACAGCGATAGCTACTTCAAATTTTTGTGGCAGAATTGCAGACACTTTTAGATCATTTAAATTATTAGTATTAATTTGATGTGTAACGACCGCTAAGTTTTGTACAAAGGCGCTTATCTCCCCCTTGCTCAACTCCAACAAACCTTCCTGTGTTGTACTATACAATTTCAACTCAAGATCTGCATTTTCATTGCGTAAAAACTCTTCGGTAGGTGAACTTTTAATAACACCAACCTTTTCTCCCTTAAGCTCTGCTAATTCCTGAATCAAAAATGCATCTTTACGTGTAACAATAACCATAGGAAAAGAAAGGTAAGGCTTGCTAAAAGCTAAATATTTTTTTCTTTGTTCAGTGATCGTTACTGCAGCTAAAATATCTATTTTACTTTGTTTCGCTTGCTCAATGACTTGTGACCAAGATAAATCACTTTTCACTTTTGTTTCTATATTAAGTTTAGAAGATATCAATGACATATATTCTGAACTAATTCCTGAGTGCTCTCCTTCTTCGTTTATATAATCGAACGGTTCCCATGATGGGTCTACACCAAGAGAAAAAGACGAATTATTCTTAAGCCAGTTTCGCTGTTCCAAATTAAGTGATGATAGCCATGAGCCAGTCGACAACTCATAATAAGGCGTAATACCAGGCAACCAAGATTTTTCTAATTCAATTAATTCAGATAAAGGTATTTTTGAAATACCGCGATTAATTAGGTTCACCAGTCCGCTGTTAGCCGATGGGACAAAAGCTCGAACATCATTTCTTTCAATCGTTTCATCACTTAACTTTATTGCTCCTATTAATCCCATTTTGCCCAGCTGGTTATAAACATCTGGAATTTCGTCAATCAATGCAAATATTCTTTTCTCAAGTAATGCCTTAACCATATCATGCGTTTTCTCAAATAAAACGACATCGATATTAGGAAATTTTTCTTTTAATGTTTCATCATTTGTAGCCCCTTTTTTAATACCAATTTTTATCTGACTTAACTCCTCAATTAACGGAATTTCTTCTAGCTCAGATAAATAAAATGCACCTGTTTTAACTTGGTGAATAGGTAAAGAAAGATTGTTAGGATTATATTTTGACTGGTTATGATAAACACCGGTAAAAAAATCAACATCGCCAGGTAAACTCCTCGTTACAGGGAATTCGGTTGGAACAAAGTTTATTGTTAAGTTATTTGCCTTTGCCCATAACCGCCAATATTCGACGTGTAAACCTGTAGCGCGCCCATTGGGCAAGACCAAACTCAGCGGGGGGTTATTAGGGTTAAAGCCGATCGTGATATTTTTTTTAGTGAATGTATCATTCGCAGCAAAAGTCGAAAGCTGAAATACAATCACACTAAAAATAAGGAAACTGAATAATATTGCTTTCGCAAGCTTCATATATAATATGGCTCTTAAGATTAGGCCGCTGAATTATTCACTAATTTATAAAACAACCAAGCAAAATTGTCAACTACTCTACATTATCCAAATACTTGTTATTAACCAAATTTATACTTCCACCAGCGTATTGTTAATGGAACAGATATGTTAAGTAAGAAAGCTGTAATCATAAGGGTATAGAAAGCTTCGGTAGTCAGTATTTGGTTCTGAACGTAAGCTATATTTAATACAACAAAAGCGAGCTCCGCTCGTCCAAGCATTCCAAATCCAATCATCAAACTATCTGGCCAACTAAAATTTCCTGTATAACGTGCAGCAAGACCTGCTGAAGAAACTTGCCCTACGAATAAGACAATAAAAAGAAACATTGCGCCGGGCAATACAAGAAGAAACAAGTCTAGATCAAAAATAAGCTTAGTGCCGAGGGTTACAAAAAAGACAGGTCCTATCCATGAAAATGCAATGTTATCGATCATCATACGAGCTTGTCTATAGAAGTTAATACCTTTCTTTTGATGAAAATCGAAATAATTCCGGTGAATAACTAAGCCTGCCATATAAGCCCCTACTGCGGCATGAAAGCCAAACTGATGAGCTAATATCCCCATTAAAACAGCTATTAACAGCAGCGATAGAACCGTATATTCTCCTTTTCCCATAGAAAGAATTTTTCTAAGATGTATTTTTCCTAAAAGTGGAATTGAATTGAATAGGCGGTTGTCAGAAGGAAATAACCAGCCTCCAACGATTGTCACTATGACAAAAAAGGTAACAGCTTTACCAACGATCAGAAGCGTTCCTTCAATTGTTATACTCGCCTCTCCAGTAGCTATGGGCACTAATAAAGCGACAAATACCAAAGAAGCGATATCATCTAGAACCGCAGAAGTCATAATCCCGGTCGCTGCAGGCATTTTACTCAACCCTTCAGTTTTTAACGAAACCATTGTCAAAGAAACAGCCGTTGCAGTCATTGCTAATCCACACAATAAAGCAATATTAGGATCTCCCCAATAGAACCAAGCTGTTGTATAGGCAACAGCAAAAGGCACCAACGCGCCAAACAACGCAATACCCCAACTTCGCTTTATACTCGTCATAAAGTTGTTTGCGTCTTCTTCGAACCCAAGTGCAAACATTATGATAATGATTCCTAACTCGGCAAAATCAACAATAAAAACTGGTAGTTCTTGAGGAATAAAACCTAAGTTAACCAATAAAGCTCCTAAAAATAAGAACCAAAGAACCGGTGTAAGTCGGGTTTTATGGGCTAAATAAGAAGCGATAAAAACCGTAACCCAAATAATAGCGAGGATTTCTAAATCATGCATAATGAACCTTTAATTTCATGAATTTATTATACAAGTTTAGCTGACAATTAGTTTTATCTGATGATTATATGCAATATAAATGAAATAGAGGAAATAAGGCTAGCGAAGAACCAACTAGCCTTAGGATAAAAGGATAACTTTATTGCTCTTCGTAATGGCTTTTGATGTAGCCATTAAGTAGTCTAATACCGAAAGATGTCGAACCGGGGGAGGATTTCATCGAGGTTGCTTTGTCATTATAGGCAACACCTGCAATATCTAAGTGCGCCCAATGAGTTGTATCCCTAACAAAAGTTGCAAGGAAGGCAGCTCCAGCACTTGCACCAGGGGCTTTTGGGCCAGAATTCATGACATCAGCTACATCGTTTTCAATAGCTTTGAAATGATTATTATTAAGTGGTAATCGCCATAATTCCTCGCCAGTATCTTTTCCTACTTTTATTAGTTTATCTGCTAGCTGGTCATGGCGGGAAAATAAAGCGGCATAATCTTTACCTAGTGCACGACTTGCTGAACCCGTTAATGTAGCGATATTGACTAACAGGCTCGGATTATATTTGGTATCACCGTAGTAGAGCCCATCAGCAAGAACTAATCGACCTTCGGCATCGGTAGAACGAATCTGAATCGTCTTTCCTGACATGGATTGAACAACGTCACCAGGGCGTTGGGCATTACCCCCAGGCATATTTTCAGCTAAAGCAGCAATCCCAATCACATTGACTTTAGCCTTACGTCCGGCGAGCGCATGAAGGGTTCCAATACTACTAGCCGCACCGGACATATCGAATTTCATGTTCCACATGTTGGGAGGATTTTTAAGACTAATGCCGCCAGTATCAAAAGTGATTCCTTTACCAACAATTACAACTGGTTTATCCTTCTTGTTACCGCCCATATATTCGACGATCATCATTCTCGGTGGTCTTTTGCTGCCACGTCCTACACCGTAAATAGCTCCCATTCCCATTTTTATCATTTCTTTTTGGTCAATTACTTTAATTTTGACGTTTTTCATACCTTTAAAGTGCTTCTTCCACCGAGCAACAAAGCTTTCAGGATAGATTACATTGGCTGGTTCATTAGAAATGTTTCGTGTGTGCCATATGGAATTTGCCATGGGATCGAGTTGTGAACTATATATTTGCTTGGCTTCTTCACTTTTCAGGCTAACAAATTTTAGCGCTGCCTGACTCTTTTTACGTTTTTCAATAGTGTAATATTTGTCAAAATAATAGCTTCCGAGCTTAGCACCAAATGCTATATTTGCAGAAGCATCCGCACTCACATCAAACACCATAGCTGGAGTCTTTTTAAATTCCTTGACCGCCGCTTGTACTGCATCACCACCGATTTCTTGCCATTCAAGATCGGTTTTTTCTGATTTCTGATCTCCAAGACCAACAAGCAATATTTCATCATATCCAGAGGCCATAGGAGCCGTGATTAACTTGGAAGACATCGACTTAGCTTCAAAACCTGAAGCTTTAACTGCATGAGAAAGTCCCCCGTTTGTGGCTTCATCGATAATAGAGCCAAAACTGCCAAGCACGTTATTTTCAAATACACCAATAACCAAATCGCCATCAGTAGGTATGTTAGAGGTAAAATGAACAAGAGTTGGTCTTTCTATCGATATTGATTTTTCTGCAATTAGATTTGAACATATCACAGAGTAGATTAACACTAGTAGCGTGAGAACTGATTTCATAGAATTATTCCAATAATTTTAAGGATGACTTTATTGTTAATTAAGGTGATAAAGTATATTAACTTATTCTAATAATACAACAACTAATTAACTGAGTATTAAAATCATAAATTAACACGAATTAGTTAGTTACCGAATTGTATTTCTTGATTAATCTTATGATAGGATTGTTGGTAAACTAAATGCTACCAACACTTTATTAAATGCTAATAATGGCGCGCTTGGCAAGAGTCGAACTTGCTACCTGCCCCTTAGGAGGGGGCCGCTCTATCCAAGTGAGCTACAAGCGCTTGATGGGGAATTGGAGACTGACGCGATAATACTAAAGGCTCTGCTGGCAAACAAGTTTAATATTCAAAGTGAATAGAATTAAAAAGCAGACCAACGTACACCTAAGGATATTTTGCGAGATTCATAGGTGTAGGTAATATCAAAACTTTCAAAGTTGTCGTATTCAATCTCAGTATAAAGCGCAATATTTGTGTCATATAATGTAGCAAACACCCATTCATACCCTAAGGACATGCCTAAACCTTTCCGATCCGTTGCTTGCTCCTCTAACTGATCTTCATCAATATCAATCTGATTGATTAAGGAAAATTTAGAGTATTTGATTCTAGCTGTTAAATATTGATAGTCACCAAATTGGTGCTTAGCCGTAATAGCAAGATGTCCGCTTGTCGCATTGTAGTAGCCGGAAGTATTATCTCTTCGTTCTTCATAGTTATAAGTATAGCGCCATCTAACCTTTTTATTCGGACGATAAATATAGCCCAAATTCAGGGTATTGTAATCAAAGATTAAGTCAGTGCCTAAAACGTCATCTCCCAATAGATCTTTACCACGCTTATCATTGTAATCACGCTGTTTTAAAGCGGCATTAATAAAAAAACGACCTAAGTCAGAAGATCTATATTCCAAGCCGATTAAATACTTCTGGTGAAGGTAACTAAAATCTGACGCTTCAGCTAATTCTGTGTAATCCTTAGCACGGTTCTCAAAATTAAAATCGAGAGATAGATTTTTAGTAGGCAAATAGGTTAGCTCTGCATTAGTAGTCACTTGATTCCAATCATAACGATCGGCGATAGAAGCGCCTCTGTATGTGCCAACCAAACCTGTATTTTTGCTAACATAAGTTTTGTCTTTAATTCGATAATTACCACCAATTTGGTATCTGAACTTTTGTTTTAACAACTTGAACTTTGAACGTAAGCGTATGCTTGCATAAGCATTAAACTCATCAGCACGAGGGTCATCTTCATAAAAAGCCTTGTCTGCACGGGCATTAAAGAAGAAGAGTTTTTTATAGTTGGTTCGAGCTCGTATCTCTGCAAAGGCAAAGGGCTGTTCAACCCCTTTGAGGTCTTCCGTCAAATTAAAGGGATTATCATCAATACCATAAGTAATTGTGGCATTAACTAATTTGTCACTCGAAGCGTAAGTCGTTAACGAAAACGATAGCATTAAACATACAATGAATGACTTAACCTTCATGTAAAACATTGATAAATCCTTGTTGAATTTTTTATAATTGACATATCTTCTTCTTTCCCTATCCACTATAACGATTGGTCTAAGCAAAGTCTAAATAATTGTTTTCAAATAATCTTTCGCCGCCTGATATTCTTTATCAAGAGTTAAGATTAAGTGTAGCTCTTGTTTACATAAAGCGACTTGCTCTAGTTCACAATAACCTTTAGCTAATAAGAAACGTGCCCTTTTCGAGTTAGGTCGATTATCCAAATAATTATTTAACTGAGAAATGCTATCTTGAAAACGAGATTCAGAAAAATAAAGCGCAGCCAAACGGTATTGTGCATCAGAATAACTATCCCTGAGTTCAAGCAGTCGTTCGTAATAATTAATAGCTTCTATGTTGTTACCAGCATCTTGTAAAAACCTGGCCAGAGAGAAAATCGCATTTGAATAGTTCGGATTTGACTCTATAAGTCCTTTAAGTAGCGAAACTGACTGCTCTTTGTTGCCTAGTTGCCATTCAATATCCGCTTGTTTTAACTTAACCTTTCTATTGTTATCGTATTTTAATGCTTGCTCAATGGATTGTTTAGCCTGAACTAAATTACCTGCTTTTTCCGATGCTATTCCAGCTTGATAATGCAACATAGGATTATCATCAATTGCCGAACTTAGTTGAGTATAAATCTCTGAAGATTCTTTAAATAATTTTGAATCAAGATAATTTTCGGCTAAAAGTTTCTGACCTAGATAATATAAGCTAGATTGTTTAGTTATCTTATCAATATATATTTTAGCGTTCTTAGGTTTATTGAGCTCAGTAAAATTTTTACCTATCATATAATATTCGATTGAATTATCACGATTTTTTTTAAGCAACCCTTTAAACAAATTAAGCGATAAATTGTAATCTTTGGCTAAATAATTTTGCATTGCTTCCAACTTAAGTTTATCACTCGAACGCTTAACAACCTTGTTTGCTAAAGAAAGCTGTTTGGCAGCATTAGCAGTCTTATTCATTTGGAAATAACTAAAAATTAAAAGATAGCGTATATTAAAATTTTCCCTAGATAGTCGCCTTGCTTTTTTTAACTCTTTAACTGCGGATTTATAGTCCATTTTTTTAATTAAGTATTGACTGAAGTTTATATAGAGATCAAGATTGTTTTTATCCATTGCGATAGCTTTCTTATAACTATCCATCGTTAAATGATGGTCACTAAAACTTAATTCTGCGGCCACTGCAAGATTTCGCCAGGTTAATGAGTGGGAAGGCCTATACTCTATTGCTTTTTGAAAATGATTTACTGCTTCATCGTAACGCTCCTGAGCAACTAAAGCGTTACCCAGCCCACTTAATATTTTTGACTTACGTTGTCCACCCGCGAGATCAATGGCATTTGTAAATAGCAACTCCGCTTGTATATATTCCTTTTTAGAAAGTAATAAATATCCAAGGTTAATAATGCCAGCTAAATTATTTGGTTGATATTCAAGCAGGGACTGGTAACTAGCAATAGAACTCTCATTTTTATCTAACTTGCTTTGGGAAAAAGCATATGAAAATTGCAGACCTAACTTTAGCCTTTGTTGCAAAGGAATACTCGACAGGTATAGTTCAGCTAAATCATATCGTTTTTGTTTCACTAAATACTTTAAAGCCAAGACTATAACTGAATCTTTTTCAAGTGGCTCAAGGTTTTCAAGAACCTCATTCGAACTATAGGTCATAACGGTTACACCACCGTCAACAATTAACTGATAAAGAGCCAGACTAAGTGATTTAACTTTTTCCGTTTCTAGTAAGTTAATAAGGGTTGAATCTGATTCTGTCGACTCTACTGATTTAGGCGCTAAACTAACTGACACTCCAACCTGCTCAACCTTTGATAATGAATCTTCTACATACCAACCTAGTGCGCATATAATTAAAAATAAAATACTAACAGGAATACCATTAGATAACTTTATACTGTGAGACATTACCTGAGTATCACTGTTGCGATAATTCATAATAGAAACCTCGCTCTTGGATATTCTGTATTTCTATACCCGGACGTCCATTAACTTCTAACACTAGAGGTCCATTATTTTTATCGAGACAAATATCAATTCCAATATAACCTAACGGAACAGCCTGATAACATTTTACGCAAATTTCTAATATTTCAGACCAAAAAGGTATCGCGATTCCGATCACTTCCTTATCATTATCTGGATGCTTTGTTACTGGCTGTTTGTTTGCTTTTGCTGTAATTGTTTTACCTGTATCAATATCAACACCCACACCAATAGCACCTTGATGCAGGTTAGCTTTGCCAGATGAGCCTAATGTTGGCATTCTTAGCATCGCGCTAATAACCTTCCCCTTACATAAAATCACTCGAATATCAGATAACCCGTAAGGTGCGACATCCTGTAATGATTTATGTTGCTCTATTAACGGCTCGAAATAAGCGATATCACTATCGCCACTCTGAGAGTAAGTACCAGAAATAATTTCACTACAATGCAATTTGATATCTTCAATGCTATATAGCTTGTCACCCGTTCCATAAAAGACTCCCTCATTATAAGAACGAATAATAATTATTCCATTTCCTTGCGAACCTTTATTTGGCTTTAAAGCAAAACCTTTTTTTCTTAGAATCGAGCGAGTAATTTTATCGATATCGGCCAATTTTTTAACACGACAAATAGTTTCTGGTATGGGAATATTTAATTCCCTTAGTTTTTCCTTCGTCTGCAATTTATCAGCAGCAAGGTTTAGCATTTCTTTACTATTCAGCTCGTAAACAAATTCTCGATTTCTACCATTAATCCCAATAACAGGAAATTGATTATTACCCAGAATATCTTTAAAACGAATCAGTTCACTTAATCTAATTCCTGTCCATTTACCGATATAAATTTGTGCAGCCAAAACTAAAAGAAAACATTCAGGGAAAAAAGAAAACATTCCTTGTAAAACAAAAGAATTTAATAAAAGGTAACATCCCCCTATCGAGAATAAAGTTCCAGTAACCCGCTTAACGAGTTCTAGCCAATCACCTTCTTCGGAAATTTTATGCATTTTTTCTGCCACAAAGCTAATGATAATTACAGGGAAAAGTGACAACATCCCAAACTCCAATCGACTACTTGCTCCGATAAGAATCAGACCTGTTACAAAAACCATAGTGTTTATTGTAATAATGGCAGCAAGTCTTGGGATTTTAAGTAGTTTCATTTTATCTAATAAATGATGAGCAATAAAACTAATACTCAATATGACCAAAAACCCAACGATGCCTTTTAAAAATCCAGTATAAATACACGCAGCACCAATAAGCATTGGTAAGAAAATACCGAAGGTTTTAATTCCAATAATATTTCTTAAAAAGGTAATTAATAAAGTACATATAGGGAACAATAAAAATAGACCTATTGTTTTTGGGTCAAGCCCCATTGATAACAACAAACCTGTTATATCAACGCTACTGGTTTGATCCGATTGTTCTTGGTGTAAATAAACTGCTGGCGCAACTAAGTTAGCATCACTCGAAAAAATGTAGTCAAAATTAATGTCCGAGGTATGACGAAAAAGGCTTTGATCACCTTTATAAAGCTCTAGATAGTTTTGAGGTAGTTTAGCAAAGTTACCATTAGTGGGCCCAAAAGGCACCCATTGACCTTCTATATAAACTTCGAGCCATTGGTGAGATGTTTTTTTGGTGATTCCGTTCATTATGACACCACCAATAAGGCGTGCCGGAATGTTGTTATATCTTGCCAAAGCAATAAACAGTCGACTTTTACCATTGCAACTGGCTGTTTTTAGACGCAATGCAGTGATTGCATCAGTCATACCTTTAAACGGCGCACCTTTTATTTCTTGATAAGTATATTGGTAAATGGCCGATAATACGTCAACCATGTTTTTACTATCATTTGGTTTAATCAATTGCCAAAGAGCTTTGATTTCTGGATGATTTACCTGAACAGCATCGGTGGATTGTAAATATTCATTCAGCTCTTCAGGGTAAGCGTTAGGAATAACAAGTTCGGGGCTTAATTCAAACGCTAAAGATTGTGCCAAAATGGTGTAACGATATGCAGCCTGTTGACTCTTTGAATTTCCGCTCCAGTTAGCTATTTTTCCACTCTTATCATCGGTTAAGATATATTCAAGGCCATTATTAATGATTTGCTCATTAAGAATTTTTTGCCGCTCGTTTTCTTCAGGTACATAGGTAGTAATTGAAACATCTGATTCACCTTCATAAGTCATAACAAGATTAAAGTTATAAATTTGATTAGGCGTCAGCTTAGATGATAAATCGGTTAGAGAAATAAAATGAGGTACAAATAAAACGGCAAAACAGACAAATAATATTTTGCCAATATGACGATTTATTTGATTGATAAGCAATGACATAAGTTAAGTATTCTAAGGTAAAGATATTAACAATATTCGGTTAAAAACATATCAAGCTATTAGATTTATTAACAAAAAATACAAATCAAAAAAGCTTGCCTTACAACACTTAATATAACCGATGCGATATATACAATTCCTTTATTATAAGTTATTAGACTATATGAAAGTGTGAAATCAGTCAGAAATCAATAATTCAGGGTCTAGTCGGTTACCTAGCCAATTCAAGCGCCAGTCAAGATGAGAGCCAGTGGCACGCCCTGTTGCTCCCATCTCACCAATCAGATCACCTTGTGCAACTAACTGTCCAACTTTGACCTTTACTTCACTCAAGTGAAGGTAGGTAGTATTGATGCCATATCCGTGGTCAATAATAATCGTTCCACCGGAAAAAAATAAGTCTTTTTCCGCAAGCGTCACAACGCCATCGACTGGAGCAATAATAGAGGTTCCAACCTTATTAGCGATATCTAAACCAAAATGGGGACGTTTTGGTTCGCCATTTAAAATACGCTGGCTTCCATACACACCCGATACTCTACCTTTTGCGGGTCGAATAAACTGCATTAAAAACGCATTTTGATCCGATGTGACTTTTCTTGCCAATCCGACCTTGATGCGCTCTTTTTTGATTCGTTCTAGGGTTTCTTTTGAGCGAGGATTGACTTTTTCAGCAGCTAGTCCGTCAACACGTTCAATTTTCCACGCTCTTTTCTTGATCGTTATTGAGTGAGGTTCAATCTTTCCATTGGAGTGAATATGGAGTTTTACCTCTTGCGGCGCATCTCTGCCTACGCCGAAAACAAACTCCCCAGTTTCAGTTAAATCCAGTTTATGATCATTAAAATAAACTTCTCCTTCAGACAGCATTCTTCCGACGATCATACTGCCTTGTTGGGGATCTTCAGTAAATATTTGTACTAATGGTTGCTCTGCTTTAGCAACGAAGAAGAAAAAACAAAAAGACAAAAGAAATAAATGGCTGATTAATCTATTCATATACAATTGCCCTTGATTAAATATCTGTCTTTCTAGGCTTGAGCTTCACGAGCAGCAATAAATTCGAGTGCCCGATTAATTCGACTGATTGTTCGTGCTTGACCAATCCATTCAAGAGTGATGTCAATGGCTGGTGACATACCTCCTCCGGTTGCTGCTACTCTCAATGGCATACCCACTTTCCCCATTCCAATATCAAGCTCTTGTGCCGTTTGATCGACAGCTGTTTGAATATTTTCAGGTATCCAATCTTCAATTGCTTTAAATTTAGACTGGACTAAAGCCAAGGCTTCTTTAGCGACTGGACGTAAATGTTTTTTTGCCGCTTTTGCTTCAAATTCTTCAAACTCAGAATAATAAGTTTTTACCGAAGAAACTAACTCATCTAATGTCTGCGCTCGCTCGGAAAATTCTGGTATTAATAAGCCAATATCTGGGCCATTAGATAAATCAATACCTTGTTGATCTATATGCCATTGTAAATGAGGCATTAACTTTTCTATTGGTGTTGATTTAATATATTGCTGATTAATCCACTTCAACTTATCGGTATTAAAAGCCGAGGGTGCCTTATTGATATTATTAATATCAAATAAAGACTTCATTTCTTCTATGCTAAAAATTTCTTGATCGCCATGTGACCACCCGAGTCTGACTAAATAATTCAATACGGCTTGTGGTAAATAACCATCATCTCTGTACTGCATCACACTAACCGCGCCATGGCGTTTTGATAGTTTCTTTCCATCATCTCCTAATATCATCGGTACATGACCGAATTCTGGTGCAGGCACACCAAGTGCTTTAAATATGTTGATTTGGCGTGGTGTATTATTAATATGATCATCACCTCTAATGACTTGAGTAATTCCCATATCCATGTCATCAACTACTACAGTAAAGTTGTAAGTCGGCGAACCATCGGTTCGAGCAATAATCAAATCATCAAGCTCTTTATTCGCTATGGTAATTTCGCCTTTAACCACATCCTTAAAAGTAACAACTCCTTCTTGTGGGTTTTTAAAACGAATAACGTGATCATTAGTCAAATCAATTTGTTCAGCCGTTAAATCTCGACATTTACCGTCGTAACGGGGTTTTTCTTTATTCTCCATTTGCTTTTCACGCAATTCATCAAGCCGTTGACGAGAACAAAAACACGGATAGGCTTTATTTTGTCTGACAAGCTCGCCTATAACCTCTTTGTAGCGACCAAATCGATCCGTTTGATAAATAGGTCCTTCATCCCAGTCTAGCTCAAGCCAATTCATTCCATCCATAATCGCTTGAACAGCTTCGGGTGTTGAACGTTCTATATCGGTATCTTCAATACGAAGAACAAATTCTCCATCATTAGCTCGAGCGTGTAGCCATGAATAAAGAGCCGTTCTAGCTCCTCCAACATGTAGGTAGCCGGTAGGCGATGGTGCAAAACGAGTTTTTACAGACATTAAAATTTCACTTATTAGTTGATGAAAATAGCTAGGCGTATTCTAGCAAATCGAACAACGAAAAAATATTTAATTTAAGGCTTGACCGGCACAAAAATTCTCACTAGAATGCGCTCCTCTCTGAAGGAACGGAGATAAATCAAGACATGGGCGCTTAGCTCAGCTGGGAGAGCATCGCCCTTACAAGGCGAGGGTCAGTGGTTCGAGCCCACTAGCGCCCACCATGTTTAAAAAAGCCCATAATCATATGATTACGGGCTTTTTTTATTCTATTTTTATAATTGAATTGTCTGCCTCTCGTAAAGATGTCAATGGATAGCTTACTCAACTTTTGATACTACATATAAAAATTCGTTGAATTCATTAATTATTGAAACAGTACTACTAATACAAAAGTTCTCCTCCTCATTCCTGCTTTCATAATTATCCCTCCTTATTACCAAGGTTGTTATAGCTTTTAATGTATAAACTCTACGCGCTATTCTTTACGTTTACGTAAAGGTAATCTATAATATTCAAATGAACCATACTGTCGACCAAACTTATACTATTTCAGAACTCTCTAAAGAGTTCGATATTACACCTCGCTCCATTCGGCATTATGAGCAAGAACAACTTATATCGCCAAAGCGAGCGGGTTCTCAACGTATCTATACTAAGGGTGACCGAGTTAGATTACAGCTTATTCTGCGAGGCAAGCGTATTGGTTTTTCTTTAGCCGAAATCCGAGAAATTATTAGAATGTATGACTCGCCAAGTGGTGAGGCAAAACAGACTCAATTGCTACTTAGCAAGATAAATGAACGGAGAAAAGCTTTAGATCAACAGAAAAAAGACATTAAAACCATGTTAATCGAATTAGAGCAGCTTGAAGAAAGATTAACTTAACAGCCACTCTTTACGTTAAAACAAAGAATATATAAATAATATGAGGCAACTATGACGATGGGCTTAAATTTCAATCTTGGTGAAACAGCAGATATGATCCGAGATTCGGTACGCGCTTTTGCAGCAAAAGAAATCGAACCAATAGCCGAGCAAATAGACCAAACTAACGAATTCCCCAATCACCTTTGGAAACTTTTTGGTGACATGGGTCTGTTAGGAATGACTGTTGAAGAAGAGTATGGCGGTTCAAATCTTGGTTATTTGGAGCATGTCGTCGCAATGGAAGAGATCAGTCGCGCTTCTGCAAGTGTTGCTTTGAGCTATGGTGCTCATTCTAATCTTTGCCTTAATCAACTACGTAAAAATGGAACTGAAACGCAAAAGAAGCATTATTTACCAAAGCTTTGTTCAGGTGAACATATTGGTGCACTGGCTATGAGTGAACCTGGAGCTGGATCTGATGTGGTGAGTATGTCTCTATCGGCAGAAGAAAAAGAAGATCACTTCTTATTGAACGGCAACAAAATGTGGATCACAAACGGCCCAGATGCAAATGTACTCATTGTTTATGCCAAAACTAATAAACAAGCTGGATCCAAAGGAATAACAGCATTTATCATCGAAAAAGGTTTCGAAGGGTTTTCAACCGCTCAAAAACTCGATAAATTGGGCATGCGTGGTTCAAATACTTGTGAGCTTGTTTTTCAGGACTGCAAAGTTCCAAAAGAAAATATACTAGGCAAACTAAATCGCGGTGTTGCGGTATTAATGAGTGGTTTAGATTATGAGCGAGTGGTTTTATCCGGCGGTTCCACAGGCATTATGCAGGCATGTATGGACGTGGTACTTCCCTATATCCACGAACGTAAGCAATTTGGCAAAGCCATTGGTGAATTTCAACTGATGCAGGGTAAGTTGGCCGATATGTACACCACTATGAACGCAACTAAGTCTTACGTTTACAATGTCGCAATGGCGTGCGATCGCGGTGAAACTACTCGAAAAGATGCCGCTGGCGTAATACTTTATGCTGCCGAAAAAGCAACACAAATGGCACTTGAAGCGATACAATGTCTTGGTGGAAATGGCTACATTAACGAGTTTCCCACAGGCCGCCTTTTAAGAGATGCAAAACTTTATGAAATAGGCGCAGGTACTTCAGAAATTCGCCGTATGCTAATCGGTCGAGAACTATTTAACGAAACAGCTTAAAACTAGTTATTCAAAATATATAATTAAAGGTAAAAATCATGTCACAAGATCCAATTGTAATCGTAGGAATGGCAAGAACTCCAATGGGTGGTTTTATGGGGGAATTGTCTTCACTAAAAACAACTGAACTAGGTGCTAATGCGATAAAAGCAGCGGTTGAACGCTCTGGTGTAGCTGCTGATGATGTTGAAGAAGTTATTATGGGATGTGTGTTACCTGCGGCACTTGGGCAAGCACCTGCAAGACAAGCATCTCTTGGTGCTGGACTTCCATTATCGGCTGGTTGTACAACCATCAACAAAGTTTGCGGCTCTGGCATGAAGTCTGTGATGTTCGCTAACGATCTCCTTACAGCTGGAACCAATAAAATAATGGTTGCCGGTGGAATGGAAAGCATGAGCAACGCGCCTCACATGCTACCTAAAGCACGTAGCGGTTATCGATTTGGTCATGGTCAATTACTCGACCATATGGCGTTTGATGGACTAGAAGACGCATACGAAGGAACGGCTATGGGCGTGTTTGCTGAAGAATGTGTTGACCGATACCAATTTACTCGTGAAGAGCAAGATGCTTTTGCCATTAATTCTTTAGCAAAAGCCAAAACAGCGATAGAAGATGGTTCATTCGCCGATGAAGTTAGTCCAGTAACAATGAAAACTCGTAAAGGTGAAGTAACTGTCGAGCATGATGAGCAGCCGCTAAAAGCTCGACCAGAAAAGATCCCTTCACTACGCCCTGCTTTCAAAAAAGATGGTAGCGTAACTGCTGCTAACGCTAGTTCAATTTCTGACGGTGCAGCAGCGGTTGTATTAATGAAACAATCTGAAGCTGAAAAACGTCATCTAAAACCACTTGCCAAGATTGTTGCTCACACCACTCATGCGCGCAAACCATCTGAGTTTACTATCGCACCCGTTACCGCAATGAAAGATTTACTAGAAAAAATTAATTGGTCAGTTGAGGATGTTGATTTGTTTGAAATTAACGAAGCCTTTGCCGTTGTTACTATGGCTGCTATGAAAGATCTTGAGTTAGACGAAGCTAAGGTTAATGTTCATGGCGGTGCTTGCGCGTTAGGACATCCAATCGGAACCAGTGGTACTCGAATATTAGTTACCTTAATAGCCGCTTTGAAAAAATACGGCAAGAAAAAAGGGGTTGCCTCTTTGTGTATCGGTGGTGGTGAAGCGACCGCTATGGCTGTTGAGCTAATCGACTAGTTTTTTCGTTTAAGAGAATAAATAATGTTTTTATCTGAAGAAGAAACCATGATCCAAGACGCAGCGCGTCAGTATGTTCAGGAAAAAATCGCGCCCTTCTCAGCCGAGTGGGATCAAAGTAAAACCTTTCCAGCTGAAGCACTTAAAGGTCTTGGTGAATTGGGCTTTTATGGCATGTTAGTTCCTGAAGAATGGCATGGTTGCGATATTGGCTATTTTTCAGCTGCGCTAGTTTTAGAAGAAATAGCCGCAGGCGATGCATCTTGTGCCACCATTATTAGCGTTACTAATTCGGTTGGTTGTATGCCAATTGTTAATTTCGGCAATGATGAACAAAAAGAAGTTTTTTTGAAACCGCTTGCAGCAGGAGAACAACTTGCAGCATTTTGTTTAACTGAACCTCATGCAGGATCTGACGCTTCAGATCTTAGAACCAAAGCGGTACTTGATGGCGATGAATATGTCATTAACGGTGTTAAACAATTTATTACCTCCGGTAAAAATGGTGATATTGCAATTGTATTTGCAGTGACTGATCCAGCTGCCGGAAAAAAAGGAATTTCCGCTTTTATTGTTCCTACAAAAACCCCCGGATATGTTGTTACTAATGTTGAAAATAAACTTGGTCAACATGCATCGGATACGGCACAAATTTCATTTGAAGACTGCCGTATTCCGAAAAAGAACCTACTAGGGGAATTAGGACAAGGATACAAAATAGCCTTATCTGGTTTAGAAGGTGGACGAATTGGTATCGCCGCTCAATGCGTTGGAATAGCAAGAGCCGCTTTGGATGCAGCCAAACAATATGCCGATGAACGCTCCGCTTTTGGCAAACCAATCCATCAACACCAAGCGATTGGTTTTAAAATTGCAGATATGGCAACTCAACTAGATGCCGCACGATTGATGGTTCATCGAGCCGCAAAAATTAAAGATGCTGGAACCCCTTGCCTAAAAGAAGCGTCAATGGCAAAACTATTCGCGTCTGAAATAGCTGAAAAAATTTGTTCCGATGCAATTCAAGTGTTTGGTGGCTACGGATATCTAAATGATTTTCCTGTTGAGCGCTATTATCGCGACGTACGTATTTGCCAAATTTACGAAGGTACCAGTGAAGTTCAAAAAATGGTGATCAGTCGTTCAGTAATGAATGAACTTTAGCAATGATCATTTGCAAAAAATAATGGATAGATGAATGTCAGTCATAAAATCAAAACTAAGTGTCAAAAGCCAAGAGTTTCTAGCTAACTCCGAGGCAATGCAATCGTTGGTGGACGATCTAGCCAGAAAAATGGCTTTGATAGCTGAAGGTGGTGGCAAAGAACGTCAAGATAAACATACAGCTCGTGGAAAACTGTTACCCAGAGAACGCGTTAGGCAGTTACTAGATGTTGGTTCTCCCTTTCTTGAGCTGTCACAATTTGCCGCTTTTGATATGTATGATAATCAAGTCCCTTCCGCTGGAATTATTACAGGTATCGGTTTAGTTAACGGCCAGGAATGTATCATAGTAGCTAATGATGCAACCGTTAAAGGTGGCACTTATTTTCCGGAAACCATTAAAAAACATTTAAGAGCTCAAGAAATCGCAGAGCAAAATCATTTGCCTTGTATTTATCTTGTTGATTCTGGCGGAGCAAATTTACCGCAGCAAGATCAAGTATTCCCAGATCGTGATCATTTTGGAAGAATTTTTTTTAATCAAGCCAATATGTCATCAAAGGCAATTCCTCAAATTGCTGTAGTAATGGGAAGTTGTACCGCAGGTGGTGCATATGTTCCAGCGATGGCCGATGAAAGTATCATTGTAAAAGAACAAGGGACTATTTTCTTAGGCGGCCCCCCTTTAGTGAAAGCAGCCACAGGCGAAGAAGTCACTGCAGAAGATCTTGGCGGTGCAGATGTACACTGTAAAACCTCTGGTGTTACCGATCATTATGCTGTTGATGATCCACATGCTTTAGGGGTCACTCGCAATATCATTTCTCATATCAATAAGCAAAAATATCAACCTTGGGAAACTAAAAAACCCGTTGAACCTCTTTATCCAAAAGAAGAACTCTATGGTGTAATTCCGACAGACTCTCGCCAACCATTTGATATTAGAGAAATAATCGCACGGGTTGTTGATGGAAGTGAATTCGATGAATTTAAATCCCTTTATGGTAATACCCTTATTTGTGGCTTCGCTCGAATTTTTGGTTATCCCGTCGGTATAATTGCTAACAATGGAATATTATTTTCAGAATCTGCACTGAAAGGCGCTCACTTTATTGAGCTATGCTGCCAAAGAAATATACCGCTAGTATTTCTGCAAAACATTACCGGTTTTATGGTCGGTCGAAAATACGAAAATAGCGGTATCGCAAAAAATGGTGCCAAGATGGTAACAGCCGTCGCTTGTGCAAAAGTACCTAAATTTACCGTTATAGTTGGTGGTAGTTTCGGCGCAGGAAATTATGGTATGTGTGGGCGCGCTTATAGCCCTCGTTTTTTGTGGATGTGGCCCAATGCAAGAATTTCTGTTATGGGTGGAGAGCAAGCGGCTAACGTTTTAGCGCAAGTTAAGCGCGATAATTTTGATCGAAAAAATATTGATTGGTCTTTAGAAGATGAAAAAGAATTTAAAAAGCCTATTGAACAAATGTATGAAACGCAAGGTCACCCCTATTACGCCAGCGCAAGATTGTGGGATGATGGTATTATCGATCCAGCAGATACTCGCCAAGTCTTAGGTTTGGGGTTATCAGCCAGTCTTAATGCACCAAGCGAAGAAACAAAATTTGGCATTTTTAGAATGTAAATTTAACCGGTAAAACATTTAGTTAGTGGAGGTATTTATGTCTAAAGAAAATTCGAGCTCGTCGATTATCATAGAAAAATCTCAAAATGGTGTTTCAAGGATCACTTTAAACCGTCCTGAACTTCATAATGCTTTCGATGATCGTTTTATTAAAGAACTAACTGATGCAATTCGAGATATTAATCAAGATAAATCATGTAAGGTTTTAGTTTTAGCAGCCAATGGTAAAAGTTTTTCCGCCGGTGCTGATCTAAACTGGATGAAGAGAATGTCTGGCTATAGTTGGGATGAAAATTACCATGATTCATTAAAACTTGCTGCACTAATGCAGGAATTACATGACTGTAAAAAAACAACTATCGCCCTCGTTAAAGGTGCAGCATTTGGTGGTGGTGTCGGACTAGTCGCTTGTTGCGATATCGTACTAGCAAGCGAACACGCGCTTTTCTGTTTATCTGAAGTAAAGTTGGGTTTAATACCCTCGGTTATCAGTCCTTATGTCGTTAAAGCTATCGGCGAAAGAAATGCCAAACGATATTTTGTCACTGCTGAAAGGTTTGACGTTAACGAAGCAAAAGAAATGAACCTCGTTCATAAAGTTTTCACTAAAGAAGAATTTGATATACAGGCTAACGATTATATTAATCGAATTTTAGCCAATAGTCCCGAAGCGATGTATCAAGCTAAACGATTAGTTGATCTAGTTGCTGACAAAGAAATAACGGAAGCAATCGTTTTAGAAACTGCACAAAGAATTGCTGATATCAGAGCGTCATCTGAAGGGAAAGAAGGTGTATCAGCCTTCTTAGAAAAGCGTCCTGCAAACTGGGCAGCAGCAAATAAAAATGAATTTTAATCATTCGATCTTACATAGTGACATTTAAAAACATTAGAAACAAATAACTCTATTATTTTATTTAGGAAAATTAGCTGAATGGCGAACGCAAAAATCAATAAAATTTTAATTGCTAACCGTGGCGAAATAGCTTGTCGGATTATTAAGACGGCTCAGCAAATGGGAATTGAGTGTGTTGCCATTTATTCGGATGCGGATAAAAACGCTCAGCACGCCCTGCTCGCTGATGAAGCTTGGCATGTTGGCGAATCACCTGCAAAACTTAGCTACTTACAAGCTAATAAAATAATCCAAATAGCAAAACAATCAGGCGCTAATGCCATTCATCCCGGTTATGGTTTTCTTTCTGAGAATGCTGAGTTTGCTGAAACTTGCGAACAAAATAATATTATTTTTATTGGTCCACCTAAGTCAGCTATTCAAGCAATGGGATCTAAGAGTGAAGCAAAAATCATTATGCAACAAGCAAAGGTTCCACTTGTTTATGGATATCATGGTGAAGATCAAACATTAATCACTTTGCAAAGTGAGGCCGACAAAATAGGTTACCCATTGCTAATTAAAGCCACTGCGGGCGGTGGCGGTAAAGGAATGCGAGTTGTAAAAGAATCTACTGAATTTGTAGAGTTACTCGACTCTTGTAAACGCGAAGCTTTATCTTCGTTTGGTGATGACAAGGTTTTAATTGAAAAATATTTAACCAAACCCCGTCATGTTGAGATTCAAGTGTTTGCTGATCAACATGGCAACGCCGTGCATTTATTTGAAAGAGATTGCAGCGTACAAAGACGTCATCAAAAAGTCATAGAAGAAGCACCTGCTCCCGGACTTTCAGAAGAAACTCGATCTGAAATGGGTCAAGTGGCAATAAAAGCGGCACAGGCAATCGGTTATCATGGTGCAGGTACTGTTGAATTTTTATATGATGATGACAGTTCATTTTATTTTATGGAAATGAATACCCGTCTACAGGTTGAACATCCTGTAACTGAAAAGATTACCGGACTTGATCTAGTTGAATGGCAAATCATTGTTGCCAATGGTATGGCTTTGCCGTTAAAGCAAGACCAATTAAAAATCAATGGCCACGCATTTGAAGCAAGAATTTATGCCGAAGATCCAAATAATAATTTTCTTCCTACTACCGGAAATATAAGTTACTTAGGCTTACCTGAAACTAATAACCATGTCCGCGTCGATTCAGGAATTGTTTCCGGTGACGATGTCAGTATCTATTACGATCCAATGATTGCAAAATTGATTGTGTGGGATAAGGATCGCCATTCTGCTTTAGCAAGATTAAGTGGCGCATTAAAGAATTTCCACGTCGCAGGCATTGCAACAAACATTAGTTTTTTACATCAATTAGCCAATCACGATGTATTTATTGATGCTGATTTAGATACTCACTTTTTAGATAAACATGGCGAATCCTTAACCAGCAATATCGCAATAGCGACGCCGCAAATAATCGCGGCGGCCTCTCTAGAAATTATGCTAAGTCAGTCGGTCTCAGATAACAATTACCAATCAAGCGGCAAATTAGACTTCGACCAATATTCCCCATGGAAAGAGAAAACCGGCTGGCGATTAAATGAAGACAACTATCATTTAATCGAACTTGAGTTTGGTGATCAATTAATCAGTGTAACCACCCATTTTCGAAATTCTGGATTTATGCTGGAATTCAATCAAGAAAGCTACCAAGTATCTGGCAGGCTAGTTGGCAATAAAATTTATCTGAATATGGATGGCCACCAATCAGTGATCAGCTATGCCAAGAAAAATAATCATCTAGTATTGTTTAATAACGCTTCAAATTGGAATTTTATTGTTCGAGATAATTCTGTCGCAACAATTGAACAAGATGATCAAGCAAACTTAGTTGCTCCAATGCCCGGAACTGTCATTGATGTACTGGTTAAAAATGGCGAGCAAGTTGAAGCTAATCAAGCTTTGATTGTTATGGAGGCAATGAAAATGGAGCACACTATTAAAGCTCATAAAGATATGACAGTTAATGAAGTTCTCTATAAAATTGGCGATCTAGTTGACGAAGGCGCAGAACTAATTTCCTTTGAGGAAGATTAGTCATGTCATCAGATTTATTATTGCCCGAATTTGTTAAAGTCGTTGAAGTTGGCGTCAGAGATGGACTGCAAAACGAATCAACGCCAGTTCCCACTCAGGTAAAACTGCAATTAATTAGCCTATTAATTGAAAGCGGGTTATCAGTTATCGAAGCGACTAGCTTTGTCTCTCCTAAGTGGGTTCCTCAACTGGCAGACCAAACTCAAGTAATGGAAGGTTTACCTAACAATGTTAATGTTAATTTTCCAGTATTAACTCCCAACCTGAAAGGTTTTGATAATGCAATAAACGCGGGAGCGAAAGAAGTCGCTGTTTTTGCCGCCGCATCCGAAAATTTTTCTCAAAAAAATATCAACTGTTCCATAGAAGAAAGCATAGCTCGATTCGAACCAATATTCCAAAAAGCTAAATTATTAAACATCCCTGTTAGGGGATATATTTCTTGTGTGCTTGGTTGCCCTTACCAAGGAGAAGTTTCTCTCGAAGATGTTTCTTACGTTGCAAAAGAACTAATTGAATTTGGATGTTATGAAATTTCACTGGGCGATACCATCGGTGTCGGTACACCCAATAAAACCAAAGCATTAATAGAGCATTTATCCCCACTTATTCCAATTGAAAAGTTAGCGGTACATTTTCATGATACCTATGGGCAGGCATTGGCTAATATATATGCTGCATTACAAATGGGAGTGTCCGTCATTGATTCATCGATTGCAGGATTAGGTGGCTGCCCCTATGCTTCTGGAGCATCTGGTAACGTTGCTACAGAAGATCTGGTTTATATGTTGAAAGGATTGGGAATAAAAACCAATATTGAGCTAGACAAATTGATTAAGGCAGGCGACTATATCAGCCAATATCTAAACAGAGAAAATGGCTCGAAAGTAGCTCGTGCGCTTTTGACCAACTAGCTCATCTAAATAACAATTTTATTAACAACTTAAATATAAGTATTTCCCTCTTTTGGGTGAATTAATTAGGAGTAAACTATGGCCGGCTTTAATAAAGTCGTCAATAACTACCAAGAAGCGATGGCCGGTCTTTCCGATGGAATGACTGTGATTTCAGGTGGTTTTGGACTATGTGGTATTGCTGAAGGCTTGATTGCACAAATTAAGGAAATGAAAACGAAGGATCTCACTTTTGTTTCTAATAATTGTGGTGTTGATGATTTTGGCTTAGGTGTTTTACTTGCGGATAAACAAATCAAGAAGATGATTTCTTCTTATGTTGGTGAAAATATTGAATTTGAGCGCCAATATCTTGCTGGCGAACTAGAAGTAGAGCTAACGCCCCAAGGAACTTTAGCGGAAAAAATGCGCGCTGGTGGTGCTGGAATTCCAGCTTTTTACACTGCAACAGGTTACGGTACTCCAGTTGCCGAAGGAAAAGAAGTCAAGCAATTCAATGGCAGAAACTATATTTTGGAAGAAAGCATTACCGGTGATTTCGCAATCGTTAGAGCTTGGAAAGGTGATAAAATGGGCAATTTAATCTACCGCGATACTGCAATGAACTTTAACCCTATGGCCGCAACAGCCGGAAAAATAACCGTTGTAGAGGTTGAGGAAATTGTTGAAGTTGGCGAATTAAACCCAAGTGAAATCCATACCCCCGGTATTTATGTCGACCGAATAATTCAAGCAACTTTCGAAAAACGTATCGAAAATTTGACTTTGGCGAAGAATTAAGGAGCTTGTAATGTCATTATCACGCGACCAAATAGCCATGCGAGTGGCGCAAGAATTAAAAGACGGTGATTACGTCAATCTCGGCATCGGTATCCCAACTTTAGCCGCCAATTTTGTCCCTGCGGGTATTGAAGTGATGCTTCAATCTGAAAATGGATTACTGGGCATGGGGCCTTATCCAACAGCAGAAACGGTTGATCCCGATATGATCAATGCAGGCAAAGAAACTGTTACCGCAGTAACAGGCGCTTCGATTTTTTCTTCTGCTGAGAGTTTTGCAATGATTCGTGGAGGGCACGTGGATTTGACCGTTCTTGGCGCTTTTGAAGTTGACCAAAATGGAAATATCGCTTCTTATATGATTCCAGGGAAATTAGTTAAAGGAATGGGCGGCGCAATGGACTTGGTTGCAGGCGCACAAAACATCATTGTAACCATGACCCATGCAAACAAGCATGGCAAGTCCAAATTGCTAGAGTCTTGCACGCTCCCATTAACTGGCGTTGATTGCATTAACAAGGTGATTACCGATCTAGCAGTCCTATCCATTAAAGATGGTGCATTTCATTTACTTGAGCGTGCTCCCGGTGTTTCAGTCGAAGAAATTGTAGAAAAGACGGCTGGCAAATTAATCGTTCCAGACAATGTTCCTGAAATGAACCTCCCACAAGAATAAACCAATTGGCAGTATTGATTTCAGATAAGTGTCGGATATACTGATAAGATGCTGCCTTATCTCGATACAAACTCACCATTTCCACCTGTTGGAACCGCTCTGGATGATCCCAATGGACTACTTGCGGCTGGTGCAGATTTATCTAAAGCTCGTTTGATTAATGCTTATTCCCAAGGAATTTTTCCTTGGTATTCAGAAGGTGAACCCCTTTTATGGTGGTCACCTAATCCTAGAACAGTTTTCTCATTTGACTCTTACAACCCATCAAAAAGTCTTTGCCGCTTTGTTAAGCACACTGATTTAAGAGTGACCCTTAATCAGGATTTTGAACAGGTGATTGAATTATGTTCCGAGCCTCGTCAAGATAGTCATGGAATCTGGATTACTGATGAAATGAAACAAGCTTATATTGATTTTCATAATGCCGGATTTGCGCACTCTGTTGAAGTTTGGCAGAACGAAACAATGGTGGGTGGAATCTACGGCGTTTCAATTGGTAAACTATTCTGCGGCGAATCGATGTTTAGTCGAGTTTCTAATGGCTCAAAACTCGCTTTAGCTAGTCTTATTGGTTATCTGAAAACTAATGATTTTCAACTACTCGACTGCCAAATAGAGAACCCACATCTAATGAGCCTAGGCGCTATAAATATAGATAGAAAGGTTTATTTATCTCAGGTAGAGAAGCTCGTTGTCCAAAAGGTGTCTAAAGAATTTTGGTACCCTTCTATATTAAAAATTAAATCATTAGTTAGTCGAAATCCAATCATTAACATGAATGTATCAGGTAACAACCAAGCCAATGAGTGATTACAAGTCACAATCAAACAATACTCAGCAGCTACAGTTTTATATTACGCCAGCTCATGAATGCCCCTACTTACCGCAAAAGAAATCGAAAACTGTTTTCCTTAATCCCGAATTAGTTCCCGATCAAAACATTTACCGCTGGCTGATTGATAAAGGTTTTAGACGCAGTGGTGATCATATATATCGACCTCAATGTGATGATTGTGAGCAATGCATCTCCGTTCGAATCAAAGCTAAGCACTTCTCAGCTAACAAGCAACAAAAACGCTGCGCAAAAAATGGAAAGCGTTTTATCACAAAACTTCATCCTGCAAGTTTTAGCAAAGAACATTATCTGCTATTTGAAAACTACATCAATACCCGTCATCAAGATGGTGATATGTATCCAACCTCTGAAAAACAATTCAAAGATTTTGTACTAAGCGATTGGATGGATACCCAATTTCTAGATTTTGTTGAGCCAACTTCTGGGAAACTAGTTGCTTGTTGCGTATTCGATCAGCTTCAATCGGGCTTATCCGCGATTTACACATTTTTCGATAATGATTATGCAAAATTCAGTTTAGGAAGACTTGCTGTGTTGACCTTAATTGAAAAGAGCCTAGATCTACAGCTACCTTACGTCTATTTAGGTTATTGGATAAAAAATTGTCAAAAAATGGCTTATAAAGGCGAATATCGTCCCATTGAATGCTTCATTAATGATCAATGGATTCATTTGAGTTAGTTTAATAACTTTTTTCCTCGGACTGGTTTTTCTTGGAGTTGTTGAAACAATAAAAAATTTTGCTTATTCTAATGAAATAAGGCATTATAGCCGCGAATTTAACAAGACAGCTTTAGTAAAAAAGAGAGCGAAGAGATAGTATGGCAAAAGAAGAATGTTTAGAAATGGAAGGGGTTGTTCAAGAAACACTTCCTAACACCATGTTTAGAGTCGAGCTAGAAAATGGTCATGTGGTAACTGCGCATATTTCTGGAAAAATGCGTAAGCATTATATTCGTATTCTAACCGGTGACAAAGTAACCGTTGAAATGACTCCTTATGATTTAAGTAAAGGAAGAATTACTTTCCGAGCAAGGTAAGAATTAACCAAATTCACAAAAAAGCAGGCTTAGCCTGCTTTTTTATTGAGCATTAGAAAGTTTTGTACACTCCCCGTCCTTATGTATCTTCCTTAACGGCTATTTCTTTTTTAGTACTAATATCAAAACTTAACTTCTCAGCTTTAGAATCAAAACCAACAACCACTTGACCGCCATTTGCCAGCCTTCCAAAAAGTAATTCCTCGGCAAGTTCTTGTCTTATTTTTTCTCGCATAACTCTAGCCATTGGTCGTGCACCCATTTGCTCATCATAGCCTATTTCAGCCAGCCAATTTCTAGCAGATTGTGTTACTTCTAACGAAACACCTTTTTCATCCAATTGACTTTGTAGTTCTGCAATAAATTTATCAACCACTGAGCAAATAACATCTTTATTAAGCGGATTAAACCATAAAGTTGCATCTAGACGATTTCTAAATTCCGGTGAAAAAGTTCGTTTAATCGCTTCCATATAGTCAGTTTCTTTAGATTGCTTTTGAAAACCGATGGAAGATTTCTGCAGATCTGATGCACCTGCGTTAGTTGTTAGCACCAAAATAACATTTCTAAAATCAGCTTTACGTCCATTATTATCCGTCAATGTACCGTGATCCATAACTTGTAATAACAAGTTATAAACATCCGTATGAGCCTTTTCAATTTCATCTAACAATACCACTGAATAAGGATGTTTAGTTACCGCTTCAGTTAACAAACCACCCTGGTCAAAACCAACATAACCAGGAGGCGCGCCAATTAATCTCGAAACTGTATGACTCTCCATATATTCAGACATATCAAAGCGGATAAATTCAATACCAAGGTTTTTGGCTAATTGTTTCGTCACTTCAGTTTTACCAACCCCCGTTGGCCCAGCTAACAAAAATGCGCCTACAGGCTTATCTTCTAGACCTAGACCTGAACGAGCGAGTTTAATAGAACTCGATAGTGCTTCAATCGCTTTATCTTGACCGAATACAACTAACTTTAAATTACGCTCAAGATCTTTTAGCGTTTTCTTATCAGACGATGAAACCGTTTTCTCAGGGATTTTTGCCATCTTAGCGATAATAGCCTCGATATCATTCACAGTAATATTCGTGCTGCGAGACTCTTCAGGCTGTAACTGACGATTTGCACCAGCCTCATCAATAACATCAATCGCTTTATCAGGCAAATGGCGATCATTAACATAACGTGCGGACAGATCGGCAGCGGCTCTTAATGCTGCATTTGAGTAGCTCACTTGATGATGTTCTTCATAGCGAGATTTAAGACCTTTTAATATATCAATGGTATCAGCAACACTAGGTTCTTCAACATCAACCTTTTGGAATCGGCGTGCTAGTGCCCGATCTTTCTCGAAAATACCGCGATACTCTTGAAAGGTAGTTGATCCCATACATTTTAATTGGCCATTAGCTAACACGGGTTTAATCAGATTTGACGCGTCCATAACGCCGCCAGAAGCTGAACCCGCACCAATAATCGTATGTATTTCATCAATAAATAGAACCGAATTATCTTTTTCAGAAAGTTCAGCTAAAACGGCCTTTAAGCGCTTTTCAAAATCTCCCCGATATTTTGTACCAGCTAAAAGAGCGCCGAGGTCGAGGGAAAATATTTCAGCTTGAGAAATAACATCAGGTACGTCTTGATCAACAATTCTTTTAGCTAAGCCTTCTGCAATTGCCGTTTTACCAACACCTGCCTCTCCAACGAGCAGAGGATTATTCTTTCTACGCCGAGACAATATTTGAACAGTACGTTCCAATTCATCATCACGCCCGATAAGCGGATCAATTTTGCCGTTCTTAGCCATTTCATTTAAATTGGCAGTATAGGATTCTAGTGCTGTTTTTTGTTTTGGGGTTTCATCAAAAGCTTCGTTAGCTGCACCTACCGAATCTAGATCTTCTTGATCATCTGAAATTTTAGAAATTCCGTGAGATATATAATTAACAATATCAAGCCGAGAGATATCTTGCTGCTGTAAAAAGTAAACCGCTTGGCTTTCTTGCTCACTAAAAATCGCTACTAAGATATTTGCGCCATTAACTTCCTTTTTACCCGAAGATTGCACATGAAAAACAGCTCTTTGCAAAACTCGCTGAAAACCAAGTGTTGGTTGAGTCTCTACATCACCGGCTTCTGGCGGCAAAATTTGGCTAGTTTCGTCAATAAATTCCCTTAGTTGAAGCTGCAATCTAGGAATATCGGCTCCGCAAGACCGCAATACGCTAATTCCAAGCGCATTATCAAGCAACGCAAGCAATAAATGCTCAACCGTCATGTATTCGTGTCGTCTTTCTCTTGCATCAGTAAAAGCTAAGTTTAGTGTTAGCTCTAAATCTTTACTTAACATAATTAAGTACCTTAGTTGGATGGAAGACAAAAATATCAAACGCGATTTGCAACATTAATTTTCTTCCATTGTACACATCAAGGGATGCCCTTCAGCGCGGGCGTGTTCGTTAACCAGTGAGACCTTTGTTTCTGCTATCTCTGCTCTAAAAATTCCTGCAACTCCTGCGCCATCATAATGAACTTGAAGCATTACTTTTGTTGCTTGCTCAAGATTTTTATGGAAATACTGTTTTAAAATAGAAACAACAAAATCCATTGGCGTGTAGTCATCATTCAAAAGAAGCACTTTATACATTGGAGGTTTCTTTACCTCCGGCTCGCGCTCCGCCACTACCGTTCCGTGATCTAACTGGTTTTCTTTATCATTACTCATGGTTAATATTAGTCAACTCATTACAAGAATGTAAAACTTATTGGACAAAAATACCAAAAATTCATATTCGATGGGTACTTCTGCATCATTAAATTAATTAATTTCTATAAGTGGCACTATTTATATGCCAATTATCTAATTGTACTTCTAATAGATGGGGCAACTCCAACGACTTTTCAACAGTTTAAAGTTTTCAATTTCAAATTGGTTAATTAAAATAAAGAATTGATTATTTAGTAATACTTGACATTCAATACTAGTTATGAGATTCATATACCCGTCTGCATAAACTGTAGACGTATCAAGCACTCATTTACTAGATTTGTAATATATTTATTACATTGTTTTTTTAATAAAAGGGAAAATCAAGGAGCAGTATATGGCGACGGGTACCGTTAAGTGGTTCAATAACGCAAAAGGCTATGGTTTTATACGTCCTGATGATGGTGGTGATGATATTTTTGCTCACTATTCGACCATTGAAATGGACGGGTATAAAAGCCTTAAAGCTGGACAGGAAGTATCTTTTGATACTTTTGAGGGACCAAAGGGGCTTCATGCACAAGAAATTAGTTCAGTTGATAAAAAAGTAGAGGAGTAAGGCCTTTAATTTATTGTTATTAAATTAAACGTCTTATTTACAAGATCAAAGTCTTTAAGTAAGAGCTATTTCCGTCAAATAGCTCACGTTTTTTTTGTCCCTATTAAAAGCATCTATTTAAAATACTCCGAAACTCAATCGTAAATTGTATCTTCCTTAGAATATTTACTAATGACAACCTAAAGGCCATAAAAAAAGCCTGAATGAAAATGATTAATAAGATCAACCTCAAACAAGCCCTGTTTTTATTTTAGAGAAATAGCTAAATTTATAAGCTATCAATAACCTTATTTAAAGTATCACTCGCACGCATCGCTTCAACGGCTTTATTATAATCGATTAAGTAATATCCACCTAAATCAACCGAATCACCTTGAGCATCATTAAGTTCATTAACAATAGCTGATTCATTTTTGGATAACTTTTCTGCTACATCGGTAAAGTGCTCGCCTAATTGTGCGTCCTTAGTTTGAGATGCCAATGCTTGAGCCCAATACATGGTTAAGTAAAAATGACTTCCACGATTATCAAGCTCTTTCACTTTTCTAGAAGGCGATTTATTTTTTAATAAAAACTCTCCTGTCGCCGCATCTAAAGTTTCTGACAAAACTTGTGCTTGAGGATTATCATTTACCTGAGACAAATGCTCTAGGGAAGCCGACAATGCTAAAAACTCACCAAGAGAGTCCCAACGTAAATGCCCTTCATTAGTAAATTGCTGCACGTGTTTTGGGGCTGAACCACCCGCTCCAGTTTCAAACAGTCCACCACCATTCATTAGAGGAACAATGGATAACATTTTTGCGCTTGTACCAACTTCTAATATTGGAAACAGATCTGTTAAGTAGTCTCTTAAAACATTGCCGGTAACAGAAACAGTATCAAGGCCTTTTCGAATACGCTCAATAGAGAAGTTAACGGCATCAACAGGCTTCATGATTTGAATGTCTAATCCTTTAATATCATGTTGTGGTAGGTATTGATTAACTTTTGCGATAATTTGGGCATCATGAGCACGGTTTTCGTCTAACCAGAAAATAGCAGGTGTTCCAGTCGCTCTCGCACGATTAACGGCTAACTTAACCCAGTCTTGAATAGGTGCATCTTTCGTTTGACACATTCTCCAAATATCGCCGGCTTCTACAGCGATTTTTAATAAAGTATTTCCACTTTCATCGGTTACATGAACATCACCAGTAGTAGAGATTTTGAAAGTTTTATCGTGAGAACCATATTCTTCTGCTTTTTGCGCCATCAAACCGACATTTGAAACACTTCCCATAGTTACAGGGTCATAAGCTCCATGTTTTTGACAGTCTTCAATAACTTGTTGATAAAAAGTAGAATAGCTCGTATCAGGAATCACGAATTTTGTATCGTGTAGTTGCCCATCCGCTCCCCACATTTTTCCAGAAGAACGAATATAAGCAGGCATAGACGCATCAATAATAACGTCATTTGGCACATGTAGATTGGTGATCCCTTTGTCTGAATCGACCATAGCTAGCGCCGGCCTAGAATCGTAACAAGCTTGTATATCAGATTCTATTTCCTGACGTTTATCCTCTGGAAGCTGCTCTAGCTTGCTAAATAATGCAGCCAAACCGTTGTCAGGATTAACCGCAAGTTCAGCAAATGTATCAGCATGTTTTTCAAAAGCCTCTTTAAAATAAACGGATACGACATGACCAAATAAAATAGGATCTGATACTTTCATCATAGTTGCTTTTAAGTGGACAGAGAACAGAATCCCTTTCTCTTTCGCATCTTGCATTTGTTCTTCTAAAAAGGTTCTTAATGCTTTTTGACTCATAGCAGAAGCATCAATAATTTCACCGTCAAGAAGTGCTGTGCTTTCTTTAAGAGTGATTCTTGTTCCATCTCCCTTAACCAGTTCAATTTTAACATTGGTATCCTTTTCTAAAACGGCAGATTGTTCGCTATGGAAAAAATCACCATGTGACATGTTAGCTACATGAGACTTAGAATCTGAAGACCATTTACCCATGGAGTGTGGGTTATTTCTCGCATATTGTTTAACTGATTTAGGTGCACGTCTATCAGAATTACCTTCTCGTAATACAGGGTTCACGGCACTACCCAAAACTTTGGCATAACTGGCTCGAATCGCTTTTTCTTTATCACTACTTGGGTTAGCAGGAAAGTTAGGGATGTTATATCCTTTTGCTTGCAGCTCTTCAATCGCTTCATTTAGTTGAGGAATTGACGCACTAATATTTGGTAATTTGATAATATTTGCTTCTGGCGACTTAGCTAATATTCCTAACTCTAGTAAAGCATCATCAACCTTTTGCTCATCCGTTAAATATTCTGGGAAATTGGCTAAAATACGTCCAGCAAGTGAAATATCGCGGGTTTCAACAGAAACATTAGCCGCTTTTGTAAAAGCTTCGACAATTGGTAAAAATGAGAATGTGGCAAGAGCAGGCGCTTCGTCAGTAATCGTATAGATAATCTTAGACTTGGTCATTATTAATTCCTAAATAAGAGCTATTGATTGATTTGTTTTAATATGGAAAGAATTATACGTGAAAAAGGTTTGTCGATATACTGATTGATGTCATAATTTATCCTGTTCAATTGACCAACAAGATGTTAACCCAAATTAGACCATCATATGCCTCGCTCCCCAGTCAATAGCCAAAAAAAGCCCTCAAAGCATCGCAGAAAGCCGATAAAACCCTCGCGACCAATCACCACTAAACTCGTTCTTTTCAATAAGCCATACAATACCCTTTGCCAATTTTCCGGCGAAGAAAATGATTCAACTCTTGCAGATTTTATATCGATTAAACATGTCTACCCTGCAGGTCGATTAGACAAAGATTCTGAAGGGCTTTTGTTATTAACAAATGACGGGAAACTACAACATAAAATAAGCCATCCCAAACATAAAATGGCAAAAACCTATTGGGTACAAGTCGAAGGCGATATAGATGAAATAGCCGTTAAGAAACTAAGAAATGGCGTTGAGCTAAATGACGGCCTTACTCAACCAGCCAAAGCTGAGATCCTTGATATTGAAAAGCAAGCATTAACACTTTGGGATAGAAACCCTCCTGTCCGTTTTAGGGCTGCCATCCCAACAAGTTGGATAGAATTAAGCATCAAAGAAGGAAGAAATCGGCAAGTACGTCGAATGACTGCATCAGTCGGTTTTCCAACGCTTAGGTTAATCAGAGTATCAATCGGTGATTGGCATATTGGCGATTTAAAGCCTGGTGAATTCAACATGGAGTCGGTTGACCCAAGCTAAGCATTCAAAACTAAGCATAAATAAAAAAGGCAGCTAAATACTAGCTGCCTTCATTAACATCCTACTAAATTATTTTATCTATTTAGTGATTAATCCTCTGCTCTTCAACAGATGTTTAGCATCAGGCTCCTGCCCTCTAAACTGACGATATAATTTCATTGGATCATCAGTTCCACCTTTTGATAAAACATTTTCTCTAAAGGCTTCAGCGGTTGCTTGGTCGAAAATTCCGTTTTCTTTAAATGCGTTAAACGCATCGGCGGCAAGGATTTCAGACCAAATATATCCATAATAACCTGACGAATAACCGCCTGAGAAAATATGAGAGAAGTAAGTTGAACGATATCTTGGCGCTATTTGTGGAATTAAACCTAATTCATTAAGCACTTTAGATTCAAATTCGTTAGCGTCTTTTAAAGTCGCATCCGTTTGGGTGTGCCAAGCTAAATCAAGCATTGATGCTGCCATGTACTCGGTAGTCGCAAAACCTTGACCAAATTGAGCCCCTGCTTGAATTTTCTCAATAAGTTCCTGAGGAATCACTTCACCAGTTTCATAATGCTTAGCAAATTTCGCTAATACATCCGGTTCAAACATCCAGTTTTCAAGCACTTGAGAAGGAAATTCAACAAAATCTCTTGGCACTGACGTACCTGCTTGAGATGGATAAATACCATTTGAAAGGAAACCGTGAGCGGCATGTCCGAACTCATGAAATAATGTACTTGCTTGACCAAAAGTCAACAGTGTTGGTTTATCACCGGTTGGTTTTGGGTAGTTTAAAACGTTAACAATGATTGGCTTAACAAATTCGCCCTTTTCATCAACATACTGACTACGATATGCATTCATCCAAGCACCACCGCGCTTAGATTCACGCACATAAAAATCAGTTAAATATAGTCCTATCAGTTCACCATTTTTATAATAAACCTCAAATACCCTAACGTCTTCATGATACACAGGTAAATCGGTACGTTCTTTAAAGGTCATGCCGAATAATTTATTAACAGTGTAAAAAACACCTTGTAGAGTATCTTCTAATGAGAAGTAAGGCTTCGTCTGCTCTTCATCTAAATCGTAACGAGCTTTACGGATTTTTTCCGAAAGATAACGCCAATCCCAACCTTCAACTTTATAGTTACCGCCTTCTGCATCAACCATTGCTTGCATATCAGCTAGCTCTTGTTTAGCTTGGGCTAAACCTGCTGGCCAGATTTTGTTTAATAGCTGATAAACATTTTCAGGCGTTTTAGCAGTATTGCCTTCTAATACAAAGTGAGCATGAGTTTTATAGCCTAATAATTTGGCTCTTTGAGCTCTTAATGATGCCATTTCTGCAACGATATTTTTATTATCATTAGCGTTATTGTTATCACCTCTATGAGTATAAGCTTTCCACATTTTTTCACGTAGTTCACGATTATCCGAAAACATCAACAAAGGTGTTTTACTTGGTCTGTGAGTGGTAAAAACCCATTTGCCTGGTTTTTCTCGTTTAGTTGCTTCTGCCGCTGCAGCATCAATCAAATATTGCGGTAAACCAGCTAAGTCTTCTTCTTTATCAACAACTAATTCGAAGTTATTGGTTTCAGCAAGAACATTATCACCAAATTCTAAAGAGAGTTTTGATATCTTGGCATTTAGGTCTCTTAGCTTTTGCTTATCTTCTTCATTTAAACCAGCACCACCACGGACAAAGTCTTTATAACGATCAACTAATAACTTCTTTTGATCGGTTCTTAATTCAAGCGTATCCATTTTGTTGTAAATTGATTCAACACGTTTAAAAAGCTCAGGATTTAAATTTAAATCATCGTTTAAACCGGATAAACGAGGCCCTATATCTTTTGATAGAGCTTTTAAATCATCATTAGTATGAGCGCTAGTTAAGTTATAAAATACGCTAGCGACTTTGGTTAACAGCTTTCCTTGATACTCCAAAGCAACAACCGTATTTTCGAATGTTGGCGCTTCTTGATTATTCGCAACCACTAGGATTTCATTTTTAGCATCCTCAATCGCTTTATCAAAAGCGGGTGCATAATGAGCATTGGTTATTTTATCAAAAGGAGGAATTCCAAAAGGCGTATCGTATTCTTGAAAAAATGGATTTGTTTCTAAATTACCTGTCGCTTCAACGATTTCCACTGGAGCCTTTTGGACGACAGTGTCGGTATTTTGAGGAGCTTCACTTTTATCACTGTTACAACCAGCGAGCAAAACTGACAAAACCACCGACGAAATGGCTAGTTTGTGCATATTTTGTGTTCCTTTATTATTAAGTTTTTACTTTAAATATAAGCTGTAACTTATTGATAATATGAATCTATGTATAGATTATCTATCAAATATAGTTAGCTACTCAATGATTTATTATTAAATATCTTGGTCTTGATCTCACACAGACCCAATGGTATCAATGCAAAAGATGTAAGTAAACGAAAGTGGGGAGATTCAAATAGTTTTAATGAGCTCTATAAAAAACCATCAACCTCAGCCTGAGTCAAAACCCGCCACTCCCCTATTCCTAAATCTTCGGAAAGAATAATCGATCCAACACTTGAACGATGCAATTCAACCACATGATTACCTACGGCAACTAACATTCGCCTTACTTGGTGATATCGACCTTCAGTGATTGTTAATTCAATTTCCTTGGGATTTAATACCTTTACTTGAGCAGGAGACGTCGGTTTATCGCTATCTTTAATCATCACACCTTTTTCGAGATCTGAAACTGCTTGTTCAGTAATGTCTGAATCAAGTAATGCTCGATACGTTTTCGGCTGTTTGAACTTTGGAGACGTAATTCGGTGGGTCCATTGGCCATCATCACTGATTAAAATCAATCCCGTTGTCTCAGCATCTAAACGACCAGCAAAATGAAGATTGCCAAAATTTCTTGGATCAATCAGATTCAAAGCGGAAGGATACTCTTCATCTTTAGTTGAACAAATGTAGTCTTTGGGTTTATTTAAAACGATATAGCGTTTACCGGGGAGTTCGATTGGCTGTCCTTCAAATAAGATATTGTCTGAGTCGGATACACCTTTACTTGCTGATTTTTCTAGGCTGTCATTAACCGATACTCGCCCTGATTGAACTAATTTTGTTGCATGTTTTCGAGAGACACCCAATGCTTTAGCGACTAGTTTGTCTAATCTCACCATTTTAATTTCACCAATTTAGTCCTGCCACCTTTTCATTGTGTCTAGGTCTGTTTGTTTTGCATCAACCCAATTGTCTGATTTATTAGACTCTGTTGAATAATGCTCTTTTTTCCAGAATGTCGCTTGGTTTTTAAGGTAATCCATTATAAATTCAGCCGCTTCAAAGGCTTCTTTACGATGCAGGGCGCATGTACCAACAAACACAATTGTTTCGCCCGGTGTTAGATGCCCGACTCTATGAGCCACTAATACACGAGTCAGCTTCCAACGAGTGACTGCTTGGGATAGGATATCTTCAAGCAATGATTCGGTCATTCCCGGGTAATGCTCTAGTGTCATTCCGGTTAAACCTGATTCTTCGTCGGACACTCTAACACAGCCAGTAAAAATAACCGATGCGCCATTTTCGCCCTGACTTGATTGGACTTCTTGGTTTAAAGCCGTTAAATCAAATGGTTGATGACTAATAATAACCCGTGAATTCTTATTATCAGACATAAAAACTATCCACCAGTCACGGGTGGAAAAAACGCGACTTCGTCACCATCATTTAATCGATATTCAATTTCTACCATTTGCTGATTACAAGCGATTTTTACATTTTTTTTAGCTTCAGAAAAAAGCTCACTCCATTCGTTTCCTTTGTCAGCTAAAAAATCGCATAAGTCTTGAATAGTTGAATCAGGACCCAATTCTAAGGTTAATTCTGAACAATCTAGCCTTTCCTTAAAACTTGCAAAAAATACCACTTTAATTTTCACCATAATTTATCCATTACATCTTCTAAACAAATCAAACTTCTCTAACCCAATCACCAGACTTACCGCCGGATTTGGTTTCAAGTTGGATATCAGAAATGATCATACCTTTATCAACCGCTTTACACATGTCATAAATGGCAAGTCCTGCGGTAGAAGCCGCACACAGCGCTTCCATTTCAACGCCGGTTTGTCCTGATACTTTGCAAAGCGTACGAATCACAATAGCACTATTATCCCAATCTGGTTCAAGCTCAACCTTGATTGAAGTCAACATTAATGGATGACAAAGCGGAATTAAATCAGAGGTCTTTTTAGCGCCTTGAATCGCAGCTATTCGAGCAACAGCTAAAACATCACCCTTTTTATGTTTGCCATCGACAATCATTTCAAGGGTTGTTTTACTCATACTTACCTTAGCAGAAGCGGTTGCGACTCTAGAAGTTGTCGATTTATCACCAACATCAACCATTTGTGCTTCGCCTTTTTCATTTAAATGGGTAAAATGTGTCATATTATTAATCTATTATTTTTTGGAAGTATTTAATGGATGAAATCCACGTTACGGTTGCCGCTATTATAAAGCGAAACGAGCAATACTTGTTAGTAAAAGAAAAAGCAAGTTCCGGTGATATTGTCTTTAATCAACCCGCTGGCCATGTTGAGTTAGAGGAATCTTTACAGGATGCTGTTATTAGAGAAGTTCTAGAAGAGACTGGTCTTGATTTTACTCCGACATCTCTTATCGGGACTTATTTGTTAAGCCCGGCAACGAATGGTAAAACCTATCTTCGTTTTTGTTATTTAGGAGAGGTTTCTGATAGCCAGCAACCCAAACCACAAGATCCCGATATTTTAGATGCTTGCTGGTTTACATTAAAAGAAATTACTGAAATGCCGCAAAAATCATTGCGTAGTGCGCTAGTTTTAAAATGTCTAAACGATTATCTTAGCGGAAAACGACTTCCTTTAGATTCGCTTAGTTTTTATGGTAACGAACAAAAATTAGCCGATGATTGCTATCAATCTTTCAACTAAAAAACCAATAGAATCAATACAATGCCAGAACCAACTAATAGTCAAATACCTACCCCTGAGTCAACAACCGTTGTTGTTGGTATGTCCGGCGGCGTCGATTCTTCTGTCGCTGCCTACCTTCTAAAACAGCAAGGTTATAATGTCATTGGCGTTTTCATGAAAAATTGGGAAGAAGATGACACAGATGATTATTGTTCCGCGGCCGAAGACATGGCAGATGCAAAATCCATTGCTGACAAATTAGAAATTCCATTTAAAACAATCAATTTTTCTGCCGAATATTGGGATCGAGTTTTTGAATATTTTCTTGAAGAATATCGTTCAGGAAGAACACCAAATCCCGATATCATGTGTAATAAAGAAATTAAATTTAAAGCCTTTTTGGATTACGCTGTTGTGCTAGGAGCTGAATATATTGCCACAGGACATTATGTTAGAGTCGATCGCTCAACTGGCTCTAGCTTAATGTTAAGAGGCGTTGATTCAAATAAAGATCAGAGTTACTTTTTATACACACTGAATCAAACGCAATTAAACAAATCAATGTTTCCGGTTGGTGAATTAGACAAAGCGGAAGTCAGACGGATTGCCGAAGAACAAGGTTTTGTTACAGCAAATAAAAAAGATAGTACTGGAATTTGTTTTATTGGAGAGAGAAAATTCAAAGACTTTTTAGAACAATATATTCCCGCTCAACCCGGCGACATCGAAGATGATCAAGGACAAATTATAGGCCAACATTCCGGCCTCATGTATCATACACTTGGGCAACGAAAAGGCATTGGAATTGGTGGGCTTGCGGACGCAAGTGATGAACCTTGGTACGTAGTAGCCAAAGATGTTGAAAGAAATGTCTTAATTGTTGGACAAGGTCATGACCATCCTCTCATGCTTAGCGATGGACTAATCGCTTCGCAACTACATTGGGTTGAGCCTAAAAACATTTCCGACCAGTTTACTTGCACCGCAAAATCACGATATCGCCAAGAGGATTTTACTTGTCATGTTAAACGACTCGATCAAGACAATTGGCAAGTCACATTTGAGCAAAAACAAAGAGCCGTTACACCGGGACAATCAGTGGTTTTTTATCAAAACGAAGAATGTTTAGGCGGCGGAATAATCGATAGTATTATTCAATAACAATATCAGTAGCAATTCAAATAACGCAGCTATATCGAGTAAAATATTAAATTCAAATTTAACAGGAATAAGCTATTTAAATGAGTATTAACCAGACTTCTATCGATCAAACTGTTGCACTTGCAGGTTTAGCCCAGTCGATTCGCACCGTTCAACATATTGCGTGGAAAGGTCATACAAACGAGACTGACTTTAAATCAATTATTGCGAGCCTGCTTAGAGTTGATGCAAAATCAGCAATCGATGTATACGGCGGTAGTTTTGAAGTAAGCACGGGGTTACGTTTATTAAAACAACAACTTGATACTAATAGTTCAGACAAAGATCCTGAGTTTGTTGGCATGGCAATCAATTTAATTACTCTGCATAAACAACTGTCATCTAACACGCCGCTGATGGATAAACTGTCGCAGTATATTGCTAAACTTTCGGCTAAATATTCTGAACAGGACTTTCGTCAAGATGAAGAAACCTTTAACCAATTGCTTGAAAATTGCTCTGACGCATATCAACAAACGGTGTCAAAATTGCCGAACAGAATTCAAGTGAAAGGCGAACCTAACTATTTAAAAGATAAGGAAAATCAGATTAAAGTGAGAGCTGCTTTATTATGTGCAATTAGAAGCTTATTCTTATGGCGACAGTCGGGTGGTTCTCGTTGGCAGTTTTTGTTTAAGAAAAAAACAATTATTGAATCGGTAAATTATTTATTAAGTAACCCTCAAAAAAGCTAATTTACATTAGTAGAACTATAGCACCAGCGCATATTTAGTTCCAGTGCATCTACAGCACCGGCGCTCATAGTATATAGCTGCACTAAGTGAATGAAAATATTACTTCTCTTTAAGAGGAAGTTCAACCCAAAAACAACTTCCTTTTCCTTGAGTACTTTCAACCCCTATTTCACCTTGCATAAGTTCAATTAAATAGCGACTTATAGTTAAACCTATTCCAGTACCTTCAACGGTTTCATCCTCATTAATTCGCTCAAATGGGACAAACAACCGTTTGATCTCCCTAATTGATAAACCATGGCCGGTGTCGGTTATGGTTAAACGTAACCGCGAATTCTCAATAATTTTGCAATCAATCGTTACACTGCCATTTTGTCTATTATACTTAATTGCATTGGTAATAAGATTTAAACACACTTGCTTTAACCGAATAAAATCCGCTACAACAACATGATCGGTGCATTCCAAGTTATTAATAATTTGAATATCATTACTATCAAGTTGCGGTAATACAAGAGATATGCACTCTTCTATCACTTTACTTATTGCTACATTATCAATTCTTATATTTGTCTTTCCAGCTTCAATTTTTGACAGATCGAGTATTTCATTGATCAATCCAAATAAATGCTCACCGGCACTAATAATTTCATTAATATTTTGTTTTTGGTTTGTATTGAATGTGTTAGATGATAAAGCTAATAACTCACTGAAACCTAAAATAGCATTCATAGGCGTTCTTAACTCATGACTCATTCGTGAAAGAAAATCTGACTTTGCCATATTGGCCGTTTCTGCTTGTTTAACAGCATCAATCAAAGTTTGTTCATCTTTTTTACGTTCTGTAATATCTCGAACAATACCTTGGATAACATCCTGTCCATCAATTTTCATCGGTGTTAATAACACCTCTGCAAGAAAAGTTTCACCACTCTTTCGTAAATGAGTCCATTCGAAAAAATTTTTACCTTTTTGTAATGCTATTGCTACACGTTTATTTGCTTCATCGATCGACGCTTTACCATTCGGTTGATAATCAGGCGAAACCTTTCCGGGGTGTTTGCCAACGATATCTTCTTTATTCAAGTAGCCAAACATATCTAAAGTAGCCTGATTACAATCGACAATAACCTCAGAATTCATAATCATATTGGCATCGTCAGATAATTCAAATAAAGAACGGTAGTTAGCCTCACTTTCCTTTATTCTGTTTTCTGCCTCTTTTTGCAAAGTGACATCATGAATTAAAGATGCGATGCCGATAACGTTTCCAATATCATCCGTTAGAGAGGTGTTATACCACTCACAAAGTTTAACATTGCCATCTTTATCTTTAGTTTCAAAGGTCGTCGCATATGTTCCGGCTTTAACTGAAAGTAATTCCCATAGATCTGATATATTTTTATCTGCACTATTAGCGATCAACTGAGTAATACTTAATTGATTAGCCTCTTCAGCCGTAAAACCAAATATTTCTTCCGAAGCAAGATTCCACTCAGTTATTAATAATTCCTTATTCCATTCGATTACACCTAACGGCATATTTTGCATATGTTGCTTTATTCTCTTTTGAGAATTTTTAACTTTATCTTCAGCTAATTTCCGCTCTGTAATATCAACAGCGACTCCAATACACCCATCATTATTCCCATATTCATCCAATTTGGGCGAGTAATGACTTTCAAAAACGCGACCTGAAACGCAGCTTTGAATCATAAATGTTTCACCCCCAAGTACACGATTACTGGCCTCGATAATATCGGGATAATTTTTATATAATTCAAAAACATTGCAACCAATGACCTGTCCCGCTTTTAACCCCATACTGGTTAGTGCACTGCCTTCTGAAAATGTAAAAATGCCATTTTTATCAAACGACCATAATACAAGCGGCGCCGCATGAATAACCGATTGAAGTTGTTTAGTCTTATCTCTTAAGTCACGCTCCGCCTCATATCTTTCGGTAATATCCCGAGCCAAAACTGAAATTAATTTTTTATCATTCATATAAATGCTACGTAGACGAATTTCAACAGGTAAATGACTACCATCATTACAACGCTGCTGCCCAACAAATTGAATGTTTTTATCTTCTTGAATTGAACCCCAGTCTCGAATATTGGTTTCATTGCTGTCATCTATGATTAATTCACTGACATTCATCTCAAGCAATTCATCGCGTGTATAACCTAAGCTTTTACATGCCTGCTCATTAACGTCCAAGATATTCCCTTGCAAGTCATGCAAGAAAAATGCATCGGTCGCAGTATCTAACAAAGTTTGATATCGAAGTTCACTCTGTTCTAGGTTTCGTACGTAGGAAATACTATCAATGCTTAGTTTAATATTCTGAATAATGTTGGCGTAGGTTCTATTCGCAGCAATAAAAAGCATAATAAAGAATAAAATAATTGCTAAGCCTATAATGACTGCGAGTTCAGAAACGCTATAAAAAAATCGGATAGAGAGAGGTAAAAGCGTTACAACTAAATAAAAATAAACAGGAAATCTTTTAAATGACAAGCAAGTGACTGATCCTGCTGCGAGGCCACCAACGATTAAAGTAAAAAAGACTTGCCGAGCAATGTCTTCTTCGGGGAAGATGAAAATAGATGCGGCTGACCAAGATAAAGCTGAAACAACGCTACCAATTGAAAATAGGCGATACCAGTATTTGGTTGAACTACCCTGTGTTTTTGAGCGTTTGTACGCGAAGGTGTTAACACCGCGAAACAGGTTTATTAAAATAACAATACTTAACCAAAATAGAAGAACTGAGTGCCCTATCACTGGCCATAAAACGAAAACTAAGAAGCAAGCATTTACCAGAATGGCAAAAATGGAAGTATATAAGGTTCCATAAAATCTATCTGTTTGCTCTTTAAGAATAACTAAAGCGCGTGTAGTACTTTTTTTGTTTAATAAATTATCACTTAGATTCAATTTGTTAAGTCCAACACAAGTAGAAAAATTGTCAATAACCCCTATTAATCTCACTTTTAATCTGCGAGCAATCTGCTTAGAGTATAGTAAAAATTAAACGAATTTCCACAAGAATGAATACGAAGTTTTGCGCCTATTATATGCGAGGGTAATAACAAATAAAAACCCGCAGTAACCGTTATTACTGCAGTAAATATCTATCTATTATCGATATCGTCCCATGCTCTAGGGTCTGGACCATTATAGTTAGCACTAGGTCTTATAATTTTACCATCTACACGTTGCTCCATAATGTGCGCTGCCCAACCTGTGATACGAGACATCACAAATATTGGAGTAAACATTGAGGTTGGAATACCCATTTTATTGTAGGCAACCGCTGAGAACCAATCTAAATTTGGGAACATTTTTTTCTCATCCCACATCACTGTTTCTAACCTTTCAGCGATATTAAATAAATTCATATCGCCTTGCGTCTCAGACAAACTCTTAGCGACTTTTTTTATGACAACATTTCTAGGATCAGAAACCGTATAAACCGGATGACCAAAACCGATCACAATTTCTTTTCTTGCCATTCTCTCTTTAATATCTGATTCAGCTTCGTCTGGCGACGCGTATCGTTTCTGAATTTCAAGAGCGGCTTCATTAGCACCGCCATGCTTTGGCCCTCTTAAAGCACCAATTGCTCCACACACGGAAGAATAAAGATCGGCTCCTGTTCCCGCAATAACCCGACCTGCAAAGGTGGAAGCGTTGAATTCATGCTCAGCATAAAGAATCAGCGAAATATGCATCGCCTTTTCCCACTCTTCAGTTGGCTTTTCGCCATGTAATAGATGTAAGAAATGCGCGCCTATAGAATCATCATCAGTCTCAACGTTAATGCATTTACCGTTATGGCTATAGTGATACCAATAAAGCAACATTGAACCAAATGACGCTAACAAACGATCAGCGATATCTTTTGCGTCAGATTCAGCTTGTTGCTCCTTTTCTGGCAACACAGCGCCTAAAACGGAACAACCAGTTCTAAGCACATCCATCGGATGTGAGGCAGCGGGAAGTGATTCCAATACTTCTTGAACCACTGTTGGTAGTCCGCGCATTGAACGAAGCTTTCTTTTGTAATTTGTTAATTCAGCTTTAGTTGGTAAGCGTCCATGAATTAATAAATGGGCGATTTCTTCAAATTCTGCCTTTTCAGCAAACTCAAGAATATCGTAGCCACGATAGGCCAAATCATTTCCAGTTAAACCGACTGAACAAAGCCCAGTATTCCCAGCAGGAACCCCTGACAAAGCAACGGATTTTTTAGGTTTACGAATAACTGTTTCGTTATTATCGCTCATTAGTTACTTCTCCTTATCATCAGCAAATAGCTGATCCAGCTTTTGCTCGTATTGGTGATAGTTTAAATAATCATAAAGCTCTTCGCGCGTTTGCATAATGTCAATAACATTTCGCTGATGTCCATCGTTAATCAAAGCTTTATAATAAGATTCTGCGCCTTTATTCATAGCTCGATAAGCGCCACAACAATAAAGAACAATATCAACCCCAACTTCCGCAAGTTCTGGTGTTGAAAATAAAGGTGTTTGACCAAATTCTGTTATATTTGCCAAAATCGGAACACTGATCGCATTTCTCATCTGCTGGTACTGTGCTAGCTGATCAATCGCTTCTGGAAAAATCATATCAGCGCCCGCTTCAGCGCAAGCGGCTGCACGGTCTATCGCTGCTTGAATGCCGTCAACGGCTAATGCATCTGTTCGAGCCATGATAACGAAATCTTCATCGGTTCTAGCATCGACTGCCATTTTGACCCGATCAACCATTTCCTCCAGCGGTACAATTTCTTTTCCTGGGCGATGACCACAACGTTTAGCTGCAACTTGATCTTCAATATGACAGCCTGCTGCACCAAACTTGGTCAGTGAACGAACGGTTCTCGCAATGTTAAATGCACCACCGAAGCCAGTATCAGCATCGACCATAAGCGGTAAATCACAAACGTCGGTGATACGTCTAACATCAGTTAATACATCGTCAATGGTGGATATACCGAGATCTGGAATACCTAATGAATTAGCTGCCACTCCGCCACCGGATAAATAGATAGCCTTATGACCCGCCTGTTTTGCCATGTGGGCAGTAAATGCATTGATTGTTCCTACTAATTGCAGCGGTTTATTTTCAGCAACGGCCTTTCTGAATTTTGCACCTGCACTTTGAATACTCATACTTCTCCTACTCTTAAATTAGTCATCTTACTTATGGCTCTGTTGAATTTTTAATTTCCAAATAGCTGGTCCTGACTTATGTACTGAATCACCCTTAGTATCAACGGCAACGGTTACCGGCATATCTTCGACAGTAAACTCGTAAATTGCTTCCATTCCGAGTTCTGAAAAAGCCACCACTCGTGATTCTTTAATTGCCTTGGAAACAAGATAAGCGGCGCCTCCAACGGCCATTAAATAAACTGAACGATGTTTGGCAATGGATTTGAGCGCAACATCACCTCGCTCCGATTTACCTATCATTCCCATTAGTCCCATACCGCCTTCCGACTTATCGCTCAACATAAGTTCCGAATATTTGTCCATTCTTGTTGATGTAGTTGGCCCCGCAGGTCCAACAACTTCGTCCCCTACAGGATCAACTGGGCCAACGTAATAAATAAATCGTCCTTCAAAATCGACCCCCTCAGGCAAAGCCTCTCCATTATCAATCAGGTCTTTGATTTTCTTATGAGCAGCATCACGGCCAGTTAAAATCTTTCCATTTAACAGCAAAGAATCTCCCGGCTGCCATGAATCAATTTCTTGTTGAGTAATATTATTCAGATCAACTCTTTTTAACTGACTTTGATCTTGCGCTGGAATTTCCGGCCAATCACTTAATTTTGGCGCTTCAATAAAACTTGGTCCACTTCCATCTAAAGTAAAATGGGCATGACGAGTTGCAGCGCAATTTGGGATCATCGCGACCGGTAACGAAGCTGCGTGAGTTGGACAATCTTTAATTTTGATATCCAAAACAGTGGTTAAACCGCCAAGACCTTGTGCGCCAATGCCTAGTTGATTAACTTTTTCCATTATTTCTAAACGTAGCTTTTCAACGGAAGTTTCTGCTCCCTTTTCTTTTAGTTCGTGAATATCAACCGGATCCATTAACGATTCTTTGGCCATCACCATCGCTTTTTCTGCAGTCCCGCCAATACCAAGCCCTAGCATTCCAGGAGGACACCAACCAGCTCCCATAGTCGGAACAGTTTTCAAAACCCAATCGACGATCGAGTCATTCGGATTTAACATTACAAATTTAGTTTTATTTTCAGAGCCACCGCCTTTAGCAGCAACTATTACTTCAACCTTGTCACCTGCAACAAGTTCTACGTGAACAACCGCTGGTGTATTATCTTTCGTATTAACTCTTGGCCCAACAGGATTTTTAACAATAGACGCTCTCAAGGGGTTATCTTGATTGCTATAGGCTCTCCTTACACCTTCATCAACCAATTCCTGAACCGTGAGATCGCTTTCCCATTGAATCTTCATTCCAACTTTAACAAAGGCTGTAACGATTCCCGTGTCTTGGCAAACCGGACGTTTGCCTTGAGCACACATCCTGGAGTTAATTAAAATTTGGCCGATTGCATCTTTAGCTGCAGGGTTTTCTTCTTTAAGGTAGGCTTCGTATAACGCGTCAATAAAATCTTTTGGATGATAATAAGAGATGTATTGTAAAGCACTCTCAACGCTGTCAATAAAGTCAGCTTTTTTTATAATACTCATTCGCTAAGTATCTCCATAGCATTTTGAAATAGTCATTTTGATAATAGCTTTTGGCTTTTGCGAACTTCAAATAACGATATTTTATTATCGCTATATCTTTCGGATTTATTGATTCTATCTGATTGAGAAATCACTCTGTTCCATTAATACCGAAATAAAAATTGATAATTGATATAGCGTTTTTATAAAACTTTTGCAGCAAAAGAAAAGCTAATTTCAGAGTGGTTTTATTATATATGATATAGCCTAGACAATCAGCTACAACACGAGAAAAGTATAAAGTATATTTGAGGCGAAAAAAAACCGACAAACAGTCGGTTTTTTTAAAATGGCGTCCCCTAGGGGGTTCGAACCCCTGTTACCGCCGTGAAAGGGCGGTGTCCTAGGCCTCTAGACGAAGGGGACTAAAACTTCTAAAAAGTCGGATTGGTGGAGCTAAGCGGGATCGAACCGCTGACCTCTACACTGCCAGTGTAGCGCTCTCCCAGCTGAGCTATAGCCCCAAATCCGGCGCGAATTTTAAGGGCTAGGAAGATCCCTGTCAAGGCATTCAATGGTTTAATTAACTTTTTAATGATCTATAAATCCATAATATCGTTTTATAGATTTATTCCTATGCGCTCACAAATAAAAATGTTAGCTTTAATTTCATTACAGAACGTTTTTTGAAAATATATCTTTTACCCTGAATTTAGGAGCTTACATGTCATTAACACCAGACCTTCTCGATGAATTAGAACTATTAAATTTATTCGACCTCAACTCAACTCAAGGCGGCATAAAAGTTCACAATAATGCAGATAAAAGAAAAATAGCCGCTGCTCAGCGACTATTTGATAAAGGCATGACCACTCTTTCTGACGGAGGTTATTTGACTGACAGAGGATTAGAAACAGCTGAGCACGTTCAAGTATTAATCAAAATGCTACAGGCTGAGAAAGACTAGTTCGTAGGATTGCAAGTACCAAGCAATTGGTATCCTGATTTTACAATCTGACTTTCCATAATATCAGATTGTTCACAGTTCTTTTCTGCATTGCTGGGTAAGTGAAGTTCGCCACAATAAGCGCAAGCTTTGACTCTCATTCGCCCTTTCCTAAAAATTGCCCATTGGTGCTTAAGCTCTTTCATATTTAACTCCTTTTAAGACGAACGAAATGATTCCTTTGATTATAATGGTTCATTAATCAATTAATTGAAAGGCAGATTTACTTAAATTAAATTAGGTGATTGGCTATAAAGCTTGTAAGAGATCTCTTACAAGCTAAAAAGACAATAATACAAGACCGACTGTTCTTTGTAATAGATATTGAGAAAATACTTGTTGTGGATGTTATTAGATTTGGGTAAGTACGAAGTAATAGAGATTAAATCCAGACAATAAAATAGTCACAACCCAAGTTAATAAAATACCAACAAATCGGCCAAAAGACGTTCTTACTGTTTTACCTAATCCGTAAGCATGAAGTAATCGGGCAACAACCAATAAAATGCCGCTAACATGGGCAACCAATAGATCACCTTTGTTATATTCAAACACTGCTAATAAAACTAAAGCCATAGGCACGTATTCTGTGAAGTTTGCTTGAACTCTTATTGAACGTCCTAAATCCTTGTTATCGCCATCACCGATCCCAACTTCAAATTTTTTACGATGCTTTACCACATTGTAAGATAAGAAAATAAAGATTAGTCCTAACAACCCCGAATATAGTGCTAAAACTGGCATAGCAGTTTCCTCTTTTATTAATTATTTAACAAAAGAATAACATTGTATTGTTATTCCCCCAACTGATTTAAAAACTCAATAAACGCCACTTCATCAATAACATCAATACCTAATTCTTGCGCTTTAGTCAGCTTTGAACCTGAAGATTCACCCGCGACTACTTTGGTTGTTTTCTTTGATACGCTGCCACTCACTTTGGCACCCAAATCAATCAGTGCTTGTTTTGCTTCATTTCTTTTCATTTCATTTAAAGTACCAGTAAGAACCCAAGTTTGTCCAAGAAGCGGCATTGCTTCTTCATTAGGTGTTTCTATTACAGGCCATGAGACACCTAGCTCTATTAGTTCATTGATTACTTTAATGTTTTCTTGATTAGAAAAAAATGCGACTATATGCCGAGCAACTATAGGGCCAACATCTTTTATCGCCTCTAACCTCTCCGTATCGGCCTCAGCAATTGACCAAATATCTTTAAGCTCGTTGGCCAGATTTAATGCTGTTACCTCTCCTACCTCTCTAATCCCTAGACCAAACAAGAATTTAGGCAAAGTCGTTTGCTTACTTTTATTAATTGCCTCAACCACATTAGATGCTGATTTTTCGGCCATTCGATCTAACTCAACAAGTTGCTCAACAGAAACACGATATATATCAGAAAGCGTTTTTACTATTTCTTTCTCGCACATCACTTCAATTAATTTGTCACCTAAACCATCTATATCCATGGCTTTTCTTGAAGCAAAATGAATCATCGATTGGATTCGCTGCGCGGAACAAACCAGTCCCCCACTACAGCGGTAAATCGCTTGCTCTGCTTCTTTTTCGACAGGGGAATGACAGATAGGACAATCCGTTGGACGAGTAATCGGTTTGGCGTCAGCTAACCGCCTATCTAGTACGACTGAAACAATTTGTGGAATAACATCACCTGCCCGTCTAATAATGACAGTATCACCCATCATAATACCAAGTCGCTTAATTTCATCCATATTATGTAATGTGGCATTGCTGACATTAACTCCGCCAACAAAAACAGGTTCTAATCGTGCAACAGGTGTTATTGCGCCGGTTCTACCCACTTGAAAGTCCACTGCAAGAAGCTTGGTAATTTCTTCTTGTGCTGGAAACTTGTGAGCAATTGCCCAACGAGGTGCTTTTGCGATAAAGCCTAGCTGTTGTTGAAACTCTATAGAATCAACTTTAAACACCACGCCATCTATTTCATAAGATAATTCATTTCTGTTTTCTAACACCCAGTCAAAGTAATCTGAACATTGGTTTATTCCCTGTAATCGTTTAATTTCGGGACAGATCGGCAATCCCCAATTTTTTAATTGTTCAAGTCTTTCAAAATGACTGGAAGCCAAGCTATTTTCACTGGTGCCACTATCTTTACTAGCACTACCAATAGCATAAAAATACACTGCCAGTTTTCGTTTTGCCGTTATTTTAGGGTCTAGTTGTCGTAAACTTCCAGCTGCTGCATTACGAGGGTTTGCAAAGGTTTTTTCCGATTGTTCAACAGCTTGTTTATTTAGCTGGTCAAAGACTTTCTTTGGCATAAATACTTCACCGCGAACATCAAGCGTAGCGGGAAAATTGCCTCTTAATTTAAGAGGGATACTGGCAATCGTACGGATATTATGAGTAACATCTTCTCCAGTTTTACCGTCACCACGAGTGGCAGCATGAACTAATACACCCTTTTTATAAACGATGCTAATCGCCAATCCATCAAGTTTTGGTTCGCCAACAAACTGAAGCTGATCGACTTTAACATTCTCTTTGTCAAGCCTTTCATTAATACGCTTAATAAAGTTTTGAAACTCCTCCAGACTAAACACATTATCCAAAGAAAGCATCGGCGTTTGATGAGAAATTTGAGAAAAGCCTTTGGCTGCCTGCCCACCAACTCTTTGACTTGGTGATTCGACACGAATCAAACTCGGAAACTGACTTTCTAGGCTCGATAACTCTCTCATCAAACGATCATATTCGCTATCAGGGATCGTTGGCGCATCTAACACATAATACTGATAGTTATAGTCTTCTATCTGCGCTGATAGGAGTTCTATTTTTTTTTTTGCATGAGCTTGCGAAATAGTTGATTGGTTCAACGAATATAATCCTTAAAACGAAATGTTTGATCAATAAATAATTTAGCTTTGTTTACGATTAAATTCTTGAATTTGATCGAACCGATGATTATGTGTTTGTTCAGTATATTTAGACTGTGTTTCGTCAAATATATCACCACCTAATTCATTTCTGAGTAATTTAATGGTTTTGTACATTGCATCGTATGCTATCTGGGCGTCATCTGGTCCGGGTAAAGTAACAAAAAGCGCTAAAGCTGGCGTTTGGAAGTTTTGTATATTGTCTATGTCAAAAGTTCCGGGAGCAATCCCATTAGCTAAGCTAAATAGCACTTTACCTGGTGAAGCTCCGGTTTTACTGTATCGATGAAAGATCCCCATCTCACCATGTCGTAGACCTTGAGATAAAAATATGGGTAAAAAGTCCTTGCCGGTGAAAGTCTTTCCATAATCCGCATTTAATACTAAAGATAAAACTAATTCCGGCTCCTTAACGACAGAATCACTACCACTATTACTCTCGAAAAGGTCATTTTTAGGTGTGGTTGCTTTGGCCGCATCACTACTAGTGTCAGTTATAACTGGTTCAATAGGCTCATGAACTGGGTTGGCAGGTAATTCATAATCAGGAAGCTGTGGCTTTTGTTCTTCGAAGGATTTATCTAAAAAACCATCGGAAATTTGAAGTTCATCCTCTGCTTGATCCTGCAAATTTTCTTGTAATTGCTCTTGAGGTTCTGTCTCTTGGGATAACTTTTCGACAGATGTGCTTCTTGGTTTTCCGACACCATCAATGTCAAATCCTGCACCATCGACTTGGTCTTTCAACTGACTGAAACGTTTTTTTAATTTTTCATTTTCTTTTTTTATTTTCTTCTTGCGATTGAAATCAAAAATAATATAAGAGACAAGAAGAATGCCAGAAATGATCAAAGCGATACGTATTTGCCAATCCATATATACTCGTTCTACCTCAAAATTCAATCTAATAGAAAGTTAATATAGCTTTCTATTAGATACCAGCTAACTGAGCCGCCTCATCAACATCAACACTAACAAGTCTAGATGCGCCCGGCTCTTGCATGGTAACACCAGCAAGCGATTGAGCCATTTCCATAGAAACTTTATTATGCGTAATGTAAATAAACTGCAATTGCTCCGACATTTCTTTTACTAGATTACAGAAACGTCCAACATTAGCATCATCGAGCGGCGCGTCAACCTCATCAAGCATACAAAATGGTGCTGGATTCAGTCTAAAAATAGAGAAAACTAGCGACAGAGCTGTTAATGCTTTTTCTCCACCGGACAATAGGTGGATGGTGCTGTTACGTTTGCCCGGAGGTCTAGCCATAACAGTTACACCGGTATCTAAGAGATCTTCTCCTGTCATCTCAAGATAAGCATGTCCGCCGCCAAAAACCTTGGGAAATAATTCTTTAATTCCTGAATTAACCTTGTCAAAGGTTTCTTTAAAGCGTGTTCTGGTTTCTTTGTCGATTTTTCTAATCGCACTTTCAAGCGATTCGAGAGCTTCTTCTAAATCTTCATTTTGCGCATCTAAATAGATTTTACGCTCAGACTGTTCTTTATGTTCTTCAATTGCCGCTAAGTTAATCGCCCCAAGTCGCTGAATTCGATTGGCGACTCTTTCAAGTTTTTCTAGCCATTCATCTTCCGTCGCTTCATCAGATAAGCGATCAAGAATTACTTGAATATCTTCATCATGATTAGAGATATTTTCTTCTTGAGTTTGTTGCTTAGTACTACTTTCCGACCATTGCATTTTTAGTCTTTCTAACCGACTACGAACCGCTTGAGCAGCTTGCTCAGCTTCCGAACGTTGTTTCTCAAACACTCTGACAGATTTTTCAACTTCTTCTAATAAGTCCCTTGCTTTAGCGAGTTCTTGCTCTGCTAAAAGACGTTTTTCTAATGATTCTTCGAGTTCCATTTGTAATTGGTCATCAGGCGAATTCGCTTGCTCTAACGCCGATTCCAAAGATAATTTACGCGTTTGCAATTCCGAGACTTGAGAATGCATCCGCTGATTAGTTGATTTATTGGAGTTGATTTCAGCCTGAATATTAGTAACCCGTAACTCCAACTCATGGCTCTTATCTTTAGCAATCCTAGCCCTACTTTTAGCTTGTTCCAACTGGTGCTTTTTGTCATCACGATGACGACTGAGTCGCTCTCTATTTTCAAGATCGTCCGCCATCGCTTCGACCAATTTTTCTAGACTTTGTCTACTTTGAGAGAGGGATTGTTCATCTATCTTGAGCTGCTGATTTAAATCGGCATTTTCTTTAATTAGCTCATCTTTCCGTTTAACCATTTGTTCAAGCTTTGCTTGTTGCGAACCAACTTGCGCACGTAAATCGCTGTATTTCTTATTCGCAATACTTAAAGCTCGCTGTTTTTCTTCCCAGCTATTTTCCAATTCTTTAAAACTATCGCTATCTTGCTCTGCTTGGAGCTCCAATGAATCTAATGTTTCCTGTAAAAGTTCGAGTTCTGTGGAAAGCTGTTTTAACTCCGCCTCTCTTTCTAACACGCTGACCTGATCAGCCTTCTTTTTTGCCACTCGTAACCAGTTAGACCCGAGCCAATAACCATCTTTACTCACAACAGACTGAAGCGAGCTTAAATTATTTCTTTTTGCGAAAGCTTGTTCTAGATTTTCGACAATGAATACTTGTGAAAGCATAGCCTCTACGGAGCCTGCATTACCAACTTTGCTAGCTAAACTGTCCGCCGGCGAAATATGAGCCGTAGTTGAATTTGATTTACTAGTATCGAGTAAACAAACGGAACCACTTTCTAATTGTTCAATCTGCTCAGATATTGAATCCAAAGAATCAAAAGTAACCGCTTCCAAATAATCGCCTAGGACAATTTCAACAGCCATTTCCCAGCCAGAATCAACTTTAATAGATTGTGCTAATCGTTTGTTATCAAAAGCCTTATTATTCTTTAACCAATTCTCAACGCCTTTATCGGCATTACCCAAAGCAGCCTTTTGTAAAGCGGTTAAAGAAATATGGCGACTCTGTACTTTTTGAAGTTCGTTACGGGATTTATCTAGTTCAGACTGACGCTCTCTACGCTTTTGGCGACGAGTTGATATTTCTTCGAATAAGCTTTCAACCGTTTCAGATAATATTTCGGTTTCTTCCTCAACTTTACTGAGCTCGATCGAGGCTGTCATAACATCTTCTTCAATTGGCTGACCTTGTAACTTAGTTGATTCGATTTCGTTAGATTCTATTCGTTTAGCTAATCGCTCAATGACCCGATCAAAATGCTGTATTCGCGTCCGTTCTACTTCCATCCGCTGGTTATTTTCAGCAGAGACCTTATTAAAACTTTCCCAATCATTTTCCCAATCAGTAATCGCCTCTTCTAATTCGGTAAGTTCTTCAATTGCTTGTTCCATTGTTTGTTGCTGGATTTCAAGATCCGGTTCAATTTCTATCAACTGGCTATTTAAACGCTCTAAATCCTGTTCATCTTGAGTCATTTGATCCATCGCGTGACTTAATGAAGCTGTCACTTGCTGGAAGTCTTGATTTAATTGAATTTGTCTCTCTTTTTTGTGGGCAAGACCTTGCTCTAAACGCGCAATATCAGCACCAATTCCGTAATATTTTCCTTGCGCTTGATTAAATTGATCTGACAAATCAATATGTTGTTCCCTGGTTTTCTCAATTTGAGTATCAGCATGTCGTTGCTCTGCAATTCTAGCCTCTAATTCGGTCTCTAACTTAGTAATTTCCGTTGAAAGCCCTTCAACCTGCTGATGAAATTTTTTCCATTTTAATGCGGATAGCTCACCCTTTAGGTCTCGCTCTTCTTGCTTGTATTGTTTATATTTGGATGCTGAATTAGCTTGTCTTTGCAGATGTGCGAGTTGTCGCCCTAATTCTTCTCTAATATCAGACAAGCGCTCCATATTTTCTCGAGTGTGCCTAATACGATTTTCGGTTTCACGACGGCGTTCTTTATATTTTGAGATACCTGCAGCTTCTTCCAGAAAAACTCTTAATTCCTGAGGCTTAGACTCAATTAAGCGGGAAATCATTCCTTGCTCAATAATGGCGTAGCTTCTAGGTCCCAGTCCTGTGCCCAGAAAGATTCCAGTAATATCTTTACGACGACATTTTGTACTATTTAAATAGTAATTAGATTGGCCATCTCGAGTGACTGTTCTTCTGAGCGCAATTTCAGCATAACTTGCAAACTCACCGGTTAAAGTCCCAGCAGAATTATCAAAAACAAGTTCAATACTTGCTTGACCAACGGGCTTTCGAGAGGTTGATCCGTTAAAGATAACGTCAGTCATTGAATCACCACGCAGATGTTTGGCTGATGATTCGCCCATTACCCATCTTACAGCGTCAATTAAGTTAGATTTACCACACCCATTTGGCCCAACGATAGCCGTTAAGTTATCAGGAAAAGGGACTGTGGTTGGATCAACAAAGGACTTAAAGCCTGCTAGTTTTATTTGTTTTAATCGCATTATCTATTACTATAAATCTCAAATTTTATATCTATTAACCAACAAAATTGTTCTCTAAACACCGAAACAGGATTTTTGGCTTGAGTAGAAAATATTACAAATTATCACTGGTTTTGTTAAACGCATTAGTTTAAATTATTTCGCAGCTAAAGCACACTTTTAATATCCAAATAATAGAGTAATATCTAAATAACTGAGTAATATTGGGATAAACATTAAATTATGAATGGTCATTCTTTCCAAGGTGTTCAATATTTAAACAAAGGGTTTCATTTAGTATGGCAACCCGGCATCAAACGCTTTGTATTTATCCCTCTTTTGATTAATTTTATCATTCTTGGTATTGCTGCTGTGTATGCCTTTAATATTATTGATGATTGGTATACTTCCCTACCGCAATGGATTGAAGCGCATGCCAATAGTGAGCATTGGTATATTAGCTGGCCCGCAAGCGGACTTGAATGGATTGTAACCTCACTTGGATGGCTGTTATGGCCCTTGATTGTTATCGGTGTTTTTGTGACAGTATTTTTTCTTTTTGGCTTTATCGCTAATTGGATTGCAGCACCGTTTAATGGAATCCTTTCCGAAGCAGTAGAAAGACACCTAGCCAAAGATAATTATCAAGAAATTGAATTTAACTGGTCGATTTTTATCAAAGACATACCTCGACTTATAGGGCGAGAATGGACTAAATTAGCCTATTATCTGCCTAGAGCTCTGGTGTTCTTAATTTTGTTATTTACGCCCCTATCACCAATTGTACCTATTATATGGTTTATGTTTAACGGTTGGATGTCAGCAATTCAATATATTGACTACCCACTCGACAATCACAAGCTGTCTTTTCAAGATACTTTAGGGCATTTAAAGTCTAATCGTAGAGGGCCTTTTGGCTTTGGTATGATGGTGATGTTATTTACTATGATTCCAGTAATCAATATCCTAGTGATGCCAGTGGCGGTCGCAGGAGCAACTAACCTTTGGTTTGACCATTATCGCAAAGCGTAAGCTTTACTTTAGATTAATTTTCTAAACTAAGATGATCAATTGATGGTTGCTGATGCTCTTCTGGCGGTCTTTTCGGCATAATTCTCTCACCAACAGCAGCCATTGAAAGAGCACTAGTATCAACTTCTCGTTTTTCATAAACCTTGTTAGGCAATATTTGCGCGCCAACTTCGGCAACCGTTAAACCACTAGCCGAATCATCGGCTGAAGCCTGAGACTGTTCATTTGGCTCAACTGTAGATGTTTGAATGGGTTCGCGAGATTGGTTAGATTGAATGGGCTGGTTTGATTGTTCCGCTTGATTGAATGGGTTGCTAGCGACTTGAGCAGTTGCGGTCTTAACAGCAGGCGACTTTACTTCGTTTTCTTTAATCAAAGCCAATGCACCAGCTTTTTTAAGCGCTGACTGATACTTCATAGCAGTCGTGTAGTCTAAAGATTTTTTAACCACTACCTCTTCACCACAAAAAAGCTTTTCAACCGCTTCAGGCGACGATTTAAACAGGTTCGTCAAATTGCTTTTAACCTCAGCGATATCAAAATTTTTCATGGTTTGCCCACGAAATATCACATCAAATTGGCCTTCAATCATAATTATTCTCTCAGAACGAAAATTCAGATGCTTTTATTATAGTAATAAGCGTCGATTATTGCACATCAATCGTTAGTGAACTCTAATTCCAATTGATAAATATTAACTATTTATTAACCCGCACCCTTTCGCTACTATAGTGTTATATCGATTGAATGAACATCTAGCTTTGTGAGTAACCAATATAATGAGCAATAAACGGGTCTATATCGCCTATACTGGCGGCACTATTGGCATGAAACAAAGTAGTAAAGGTTTTGTCCCAGAAGCTGGCTATTTTACAGAACAAGTCAATAAACTACCTGAGCTTGCCTATCCTGATATGCCATCTATTTTTGTCAATGAGTATGATAGATTAATCGATTCATCGAATATTACACCAGAAGATTGGTACAAAATATCAGAAGATATTAAAGCGCATTATGAGGATTTTGATGGCTTTATCGTTCTTCACGGTACAGATACCATGGCTTATACCGCCTCTGCTCTGTCATTTATGCTTGAAGATTTATCAAAACCAGTGATTGTGACCGGTTCCCAGATCCCTTGGTCACAAATGCGCACCGATGCTAGAGAAAACCTCATTACCTCTTTATTACTAGCATCACAGTATGATATTCCCGAAGTGACACTCTATTTTCATAATCGCTTATATCGAGGGAATCGGGCAAGAAAAGTTGACGCCAACGGGTTTCACGCATTTCAATCCCCCAACTTTCCGGCACTTGTAAAGGTTGGTTCACAGATAAAGGTTAATCAAGAAATCATCTTAAAAGAGGCATCTAAACCTCTGAAAATAAACAAGATTTCACCACCAAAGGTTGTCGTCCTAAGCCTCTTCCCAGGATTTTCTGCAGACATGTTGGAAGCCGTACTTAATTCAGGAATCCAAGGGCTAGTTCTAATGACTTACGGAATGGGAAATGCCCCTTGTAATGACAGGCAGTTTCTTAAGCTTTTAACAAAAGCGAATGAATCAGGAATTATTATCGTTAACTGCACCCAATGTCTTAAAGGCAGTGTCGACATGAGTAGTTACGAAACAGGTCAAGAATTATCAAACGCCGGTGTCATTAGCGGATTTGATATGACCCCAGAGGCAACTCTTACGAAGTTAAGTTATCTATTGAGTACAGACTGTAGTAAAGAAGAAATCAAACAAAAAATGCAAATTAGCTTAAGAGGTGAATTATCAACTAATTTGCCAGAGCCTTATTAAGATTAAAAATCAGCCTCATTAAAAATCAAGTCGATTTCTATTGGCTATTGAAAGTGCTAAAGTCGATTGATCGAGATAGCCTAGTTCCCCGCCAACCGGCACGCCTTGAGCAAGCCGAGAAACTTTGATTTTTTTATCCGAACATCGATTTGCCAGCTGACCAATATAATGTGCGGTAGCCTCGCCTTCGATGGTTGAGGAAGTTGCCACGATAACTTCAAGAATACTGCCTTCGGATAAAATATCCGCTAACAGAGGAATACCTATTTCATCGGGACCAATTCCATCAAGGGGTGATAATTGTCCCAATAAAACAAAAAATTTGCCGTTAAAACCAGCGGTTGATTCGATAGCAACCACATCCGAAGGTGATTCAACCACGCATAACAAAGTATCGTCCCGTCTATCGCTTCGGCAAATCATACATTCATCACTTTCAGTATAATCTCGACAGCGGCGGCAATTGCCAATCTGCTGCATAGATTCTTTGAGAATGTTCGACAATTGGAGCGCACCTTGACGATTTTTATCCAATAGGTGGAACGCCATTCGTTGAGCAGATTTTTTGCCGACTCCAGGTAGACACAAAAACGAGTCAACTAATTGGTTTAGAAGTGGTTTTGCAGACATCAAGCACTTCCTAGAAAGGCATTTTAAAGCCGGGAGGTAATGGAATACCGTTAGTCACCGAAGACATCATATCTTTGGTTTCTTGTTCCACCTTTCTCACAGCGTCATTAACCGCCGCTGCAATTAAATCTTCCAATATATCCTTATCTTCTGTGAGCAAACTTGGATCAATATTAATGGATTTAACATCGTGACGCCCGGTCATAGTCACTTTAACCATACCGGCTCCAGACTCACCATTCACTTCTACATTTGCTACTTCTTGCTGAGCTTGCTGCATATTTTCCTGCATCTGCTGAGCTTGTTTCATTATATCGCCTAAACCTTTCATAATAGCCTTTACTCGTTACCCTCAAGTTTGAGGTAGATTGTTATTTAATTGGGTATTTATTTTCATTTAATACGAACACTTTGTTTATCGATGGTTATACCCATCACTTGTTGGAGCTTGGCAATACAGGGGTTTGATTCTAATTGCTCATAAGCTTTTTCTAACTGTTTTTGATGGATTTTGATCTGTTTATCTTTCGGTGTTTCTTGCAGTATTTCAGCTGATTCTAGATCCAGCTTAAAGTTTTCAACTTTAAAATAATGACTCAAATCAACCATCAGTGATTGGCGTAAATTATCTGTCAAAAAATGTTCTACTTTTTTTAGATAAACAACCTTTAATCGATTGTCCTGATAAACTGCCAGTGAGTTAAGTAAAACTTGTAAGCCATTACCGCCAATTGGCGATTGATCGATCACAAGATGCCAATTATCGTAGTTAATTTCCTCAAGCTGAACAGTTTTGGAATCTGGATACCAAGATTTCTTTTGCAAGGCTTCATCAAGTTCAACTAATTCACTTTGCTGAGATTGGGTGTTTGACTTAGTTTGAGAGTTAATCTTAGTTTGAGAGACAGGCTTGACTAATTCCTTTTCTTGGATCGCTCGCCTAAGCTCAACAACATTAGTTGGCGGAGCCGCTTCTTCCACCTTATGAATTTTGTTTGCTTCAGTTTGAGTTTGAATCGAATGAGCTAAGATTTCTACAGAAGGCGCTGCTTTTTCAACTGTTGCATGATTGTATTGCCTAATTGATTCTATTTGAGAGCTTGATTTAATATTCTCTATCGACCTAATAGCCTCTACCGCTTTGCTTTGTTCAGAAGTTTTAGTTACTTTTTTTTTTACTTCTGAATTATTGGTGCTGTTAGCAACATTTGAGGGTTGATTACCGAGATTAGATCTTGGTTTTGGCTTAAAGGCTAAAATTCTTAACATCGCCATCTCAAAACCTTGTTTAGGATGTGGCGCATAAGGTAAATCTTTTTTAGCCTGTAACGACAGTTGATAATAAAGCTGTAAATCGGCCGGTGAAATCGCTTGGCTAAAGGCAAGAATTTGTTCGTCATCAGATGAAGCAGTCGCTTGAGCAACAGCAATACTATGAAGTAACGATAGCCAGTCAGACATGACTTCAAAATAATCAGGAGAATATTGCGCCATCTGCTGAATGGTTGCCATTAACCCAACCGCATCATCCGCTTGAACATTTTCAAGTAATTGATAACAGTAGGATTGATCAATGCTGCCGAGCATTTCTAAAATGTTGGCGAGTTCTAATTTATCTGGGCTAAAAGCGATTGCTTGATCTAGTAAACTCAATGCGTCCCGCATACTCCCATCAGCACCTTTAGCAATGGGCGCCAGTGCCTTAGGTTCAAAATCAATAGCCTCGGCCTCTAAAATCATCGATAAATGACTAATTATTTGCTCTTCTTCCATACGTTTTAAATGAAACTGCAAACAGCGAGAAAGGACTGTAACAGGTAGCTTTTGAGGATCGGTGGTTGCTAATAAAAAGATCACATGAGGCGGTGGTTCTTCAAGGGTTTTAAGCAAGGCATTAAAACTGTGACCACTGAGCATGTGAACTTCATCGATCAAATAGACTTTATAACGCCCTCTTGTTGGACGGTATTGAACGTTATCTAACAGCTCGCGAGTATCTTCAACCTTGGTTTTAGATGCCGCATCGATTTCCATTAAATCAACAAAGTTACCTTGGTCGATTTCCACACAGCTTGAACATTCACCACAAGGCGTAGAAGTAATGCCCTTCTCGCAATTTAAGCTTTTAGACAAAATCCGTGCAATGGTTGTTTTACCAACACCGCGAGTACCAGTAAACAAATAAGCATGGTGCAATCGCTGGCTCTCAAGCGCATTAATCAAAGCCTTAGCGGTTTGGTTTTGCCCCACTAATTGCTCAAATGATTTTGGCCGCCATTTTCTGGCTAATACTTGATAGCTCATTGGTTGATTTTTATACGCTTATTTTAATTAACGAGTGATAATATTTTGGCTGGTTATTATATGCTATGGGAGCGCATGGGGGAAGTATATAATTGAAGCCTAGGATCGGTAAACATAATAATTGTAGCAAGGATAATTTAAGACACTATGTCGAAAAAAAATCCTATACTATTAATCAATGACCATACCTACTTGCATTAGTGGAAAGTCTATTGATAGTGTATTACTATTAAAATAATGTAGTTCTCTGTAACCTTCCTATTAATTGGCCTTAATCGACTAAAGCCAATAACTCACGAATCTTCTTTTCAATCGGACGAGAACCGCCCCCATAATTAGACAAAACTACTGAAACATATCCTTGGTCGAGATAGATATCCAAATTAGTACTTATACCTTCGAACCCTCCACCGTGACCAACAATACGGTCGTTTTTTGTTCCTTGAATTTTAAATCCAAAACCATAGTTATGGGAATGTAAACTAGGCTTGGCTGAATAAAGTTCCTTTGTTGATTTTTCACTTAAGAGGTTGAAATTTGTCAACGCAACAGCAAAATGATGAAGATCATCTACTGTTGAAAAACCTCCGCCGGCAGGACTTCCTTTTAATGGGCTCCTAAATAAGTTGTTTTTCCAACCGGTCTGATTGTTGCTATTGGGTTCGTAGCCAATAGCCAAGTTAAAAACAGGCTGGTCCATCTCATAGCTATCTGTATTTACCATACCAACCGGTTTATAGATGTGATCACGAATATAATCAAAATAATCAACGCCTGTAACTTTTTCAATAACCACGCCAAGCATGAACATGCCTGTATTGCTATAACGTGCATCAGTTCCAGGATCAAAGCGAAGCACTTCATTTTTGATGAGTAATTTGTAGTTATTTAAATCTCGATAATTATTTTTGGATGAATCCATAAAGCTTTTATTAAAATAGTTGCCTAGTCCAGATGTATGAGTGAGTAAATGTCGAATTTCAATCTTCTCACTAACTTCTTTTTTTAACCAGCTCTCGTCTACGAACCTACTCAGCTTGTCATTTAAAGAAAGTTTGCCAGCTTCTACTAGCTGCATTATCCCAATTGAGGTAAACATTTTGTTCATGGAACCCAGATTGAATTTTGTTTGTACGGTATTAGGTATATTAAATCGTTTGCTAGCCATGCCGTGTGCAGCTTTGTATAGTACAAGGCCATCTTTGGCCACTAGAACACTACCTGAAAACACACCTTTTTTAGACATGCGTTTAACATAGTCATCCAATTTATTGAGCGCACCTGCTATAGCAAGCGAACTTGGTTTAGGCAGATTATTAGGTTTATTTGCATCTGAAATACGCATTCCAGTTATTTTATAGGGTTTTTCAGAAGTTACATTAAAGTTGATCTCTTGCCATAGTTCTGTTCTTGTGGTCCTTAGGATGATATTCATCTTTGTCTCGGACTGTGGATTTTCGTAATTACGTACTGAATAAAAGGATATGTCACCATGTTGTTTATAGCGATGGAGCATCATACTTACATGCATTTCCATAGGTGCTACGTCAATAAACTCTTTGGTGAATTTTTGTTTGATAAAGTTTTCAATTTGTATTGGATCATTGGAATTTAACGCTTTTAGTAATGGTTTAACCATATTACCTGCAGCTGTATCAGGTAGTTCTGTACAATCAGTATATGCCTCTTGTGCAAAACAGGGTGACACCCAAAGTATCAGTACAGTAAAAATTAAGTTTTTCATGATCTTCCTTTAAATAAAATATGTAGTGTATAGAATTCGATTAAATTACGCTTTCCAAATGATTAACAATATTGTGTTGTCCATAAGAACAAGTACCAGTTTAAACTAATTGGATTATAACGATAGGCTCAGTAAACTTGGTGACAAAAGTGAGTTATTTTAGTGACTTAAGGTGACTTAAGGTGACTTGAAGTGACACGTTAATGAAAGCCTTGTACTATCTGATGTTCTTTCAGTGGTATAGCGGTGAAATAATGAGTACGTTTCGTGTTGGCGATGATATAGTCATCGATTCAAACAATCGATCTGTTAGAAAAAACAACTTAAAGCTCAATTTGTCCGAGCTTACTTATCGATTACTATTAGTATTAGTTGAAAATGCACCACACACCGTTAGCCATGATAGATTATTCGAAGCAGTCTGGCAGGGAAAAATCGTTTCCGATGAAAATCTTAAAAAACGTATTTCGCGATTAAGGTATGCCCTTTCTGATGCCGCAAGTTCTTATTCATACATAATTTCTGAAAGAGGTACGGGTTATCGTTTGATTGCGCCTGTAAAGGTATTTTCGGAAAAAATAGTAAAACCAAAGGCTCAAGACAAAAAAAAGTTATTACTTTTTCCACTTAGGTCTTACAAGTACAAATTCCTCACATATGCGTTAATTGGACTGAGCATTATTGGACTACTAGAGTTAACCAAAATTTTAATGAATAACGAAATTTCTTCCCCGCCAATCGGCAAAACACCAACAGCTACCGCCTATGGCTATGCTCATGATGCTACTCAATCTTATTTTCAATTTGATTATGCAAACAACAGTAATGCACTAACTCTGTATAAAAAAGCTATTGATCTGTCTCCAAGTTTCAGCTCGGCATATGCAGGTCTTGCTAATGCCTATTCTCAGGGATATTATCAATTCGGTCAGGGAGAAGATGGGATACAAAAAGCACTTGATCTTTCAATGCGAGCAATTGAAATTGACCCAAAACAACCTTGGGGATATAAATCTCTTGGTTTAGCCCTATACCTCAGTGGTCGTTTTGATGAATCTATAAAAGCTTTTAAAAAAGCCAGTAAAATCGCCCCTAATTGGGGAGTACCTATTTCTTACACAGCCTTAGTCCATCTAGATGCAGGTAAGTTAATATTAGCACATCAAAATGCGAAGGAGGCGGTTCAAAGAGATCCATCAAACCCTGTCACAAATGTTAATCTAAGCCTTAGTTATAGGGAACTTGGAATGTTTGAATCTTCCAGAAAAATCCTTGAGAAATTGTTTGAGCTTAACCCTGATTTCCTGCTTGCACATACTTACCTTGCAGAAATATCCTTGGCTACTGGAAAATATTCAGAAGCTCAAATCAGCATAAAAAATAGTTTGAAAATAGCACCTAATAACCAATCTTCTCAATGGATACAGTCTTTATTAAAGCTGCAAACAGGCTCTTTAGATTCAGCAATATCAAGCTTTAAGCGCACAGCTCAATTAGGAGGAAGATATCAATTACCTGCTAAAGTTTATTTGGCGCTCATTAACAAAGATGAGCATCAATTGGAACAGCTATATCAACAATTAAATAGAAAAATCATTAAAGGTAATCAATGGGCTGAATTGATTTTTTGCAAGGCATTAATATCACTGACTAAAGATAATAGTAGCATTGCACTTAGAGAATTTGAACAAGCTATAAACGCAGGTATGAACCATGGTTATCGTTTTAAACTCTCACCTTTATTATTATCTGTTACAACTAATCCCGAGCTAAAAAGGTTAATTGATGAGTTAGAGCTTAAAAATTCACAACAACGCCAAAAGGTAATACAACTTGAACAACTTAATCAGGAAATCTAGCAGATTCAAAATTGTGCCACGATATGCAAGATGTGTTGATTAACCGGTAAAAATGATCCACTTTAGCGCATCTTGACTAGACGGCTTGATCTTGCATATACTCCTATGGCTCAATGTTAATGGAGCTTATAGAATGTTGAAATTATTTAATTTATAGCGATTGGTGGATTAAAAATAGCTGCTAATTAACACCTAAAGTGATACACATAAACTAAAATTTTGAAGATGAACTTAGCGTAAAACCCCTATTTAAAAGGCTTCGCAGTAGATTGGAGGCAGTCCTACCAGCCACATCCCGGCACATGAGTCGATTGCTACCGTTGCTCCCTTCCGGGCCTGGCGGAGTTCACAATTTATCATTGCGGGAGGACCAATAGGACCACCATTATGGGTAAAACAAAACCTTCCTCTCAAATCAGACACCATATCATAAATCAGACACCATATCATAATGAATGATATCGAATTTTTCATCACCATAAATCTAACAAGTACTGGCGGTGAGAGAGGGATTCGAACCCTCGATAGGGATAAACCTATACACGCTTTCCAGGCGTGCTCCTTCAGCCACTCGGACACCTCACCTATTAATACCTAGATTCAATGCTAAAACTACACTTTCGAGTCTAAAGAAGCGAATCAGCTTTGAGGCGCGTAGGTTAAACAAAAATCCGGACAATGGCAATGATTTATAAAAGATATTTTTGAAATATATGGCTATAATTAGCTGCATAGGTTTTTAAATAATAATTTGGGCTATCACATTCAAATAGCTTGTTTGTGACTCCACTAAGATAAATTAACGAGACCAATCAGTAATGGATATAAAGTTATTACTTCGCCTAATGGCGGAAAAAAATGCTTCCGATCTCTTTTTCAGCAATGGCGCTCCTCCGCACATGAAAATTGAGGGTGTTTCAACACCGATGGGGCAAGGTGCATTACCTTCTGGGGCGATTAAAAATATTGCTTATAAACTGATGACTCAAAAACAAATTGATGAATTTGAGGAAGAATGGGAGCAAAATTTTGCAATTTCTGTTGAAGATATTGGGCGTTTTAGGGTTAATGTTTTTATGCAACGCGGTGAAGTTGGTATGGTTATGCGCCATATTAAATCGGATATCCCCAGCTTAGAAACTTTAAAACTGCCTCCAGCTGTGGCAAAACTGGTCATGGAGCGTACTGGACTTGTTTTAATTTGCGGCCCTACGGGTTCAGGTAAGTCAACCACCCTCGCTGCAATGATTGATTATCGAAATCGAAGGGACACTAGCCATATTTTAACCATTGAAGACCCTATCGAATTCTTACATGAACATAAACTTTCGATCATCGACCAACGAGAAATTGGTGTTGATACGAAAAACTATCAAAATGCTCTAAAAAATGCTTTAAGAGAAGCGCCAGATGTTATCTTAATTGGTGAGGTTAGAGATAACTTAGCCATGCAATATGCGCTTAGTTTCGCTCAAACTGGTCACCTTTGTTTAGCAACCATTCATGGTAATAATTCAAAACAAGTTTTAGAAAGGATCAGAAATATGATCCCGCAAGAACAACGTTCAACGGTTATGAAAGAATTATCCGGCGTTCTTAAGGGTATCGTATCGCAACGATTAGTTATGAGCCAAGATGGAAAACGGGTTGCTGCTCTCGAAATAATGATGAAAGCACCAGATTTGCAAGAGATAATTCAAAAAGGCACTCTTGAGGAACTCAGAAAAGCAATTGAAAAACACCACATGGATGGCATGATGTCTTTTGATCAATCTTTATTTTCACTTTATAAAGAAGGTGTGATTACTAAAGAAGACGCGCTACGCTTTGCGGAATCTCGAACGGATTTAAGTTTGCAGATGCGTTTAACAGAAAGCGGCAACCCTTCCTCAACACAAGTTCGACAAAAGCAAAAACCTAGTGGTCAGCCAAGCTTTAAAACCAAGCTTTAAAGATGACTCCATTAGCTAAACAGTAGGTTGATATTTGCCTTTGATGTCAGCCTAGTTTAATTTTTCTTAAACTCAACCATTCGAGTCAGTGGTTTTAACGCCTTTTCGATTAAATCATCGGAAACAAAAATCTCATTATCTGACTGTTCAAATACTTTCTCAAGGTTAGATAGCTGATTCATTTTCATCCAAGGGCATTGAGCACAACTTCGGCAGGTCGCCCCTTCTCCAGCTGTTGGCGCAATAATTAATTCCTTATCGGGTGCAGCCTGTTGCATCTTATAAAAAATTCCCTGATCAGTTGCTACAATCACTTGTGAAGCCGAACTGTTTTGAGCCGCTTTAATTAATTGAGAAGTCGAACCGACATGATCAGCTAATTGAATTACGTTATCGGGCGATTCAGGATGAACCAATACTTCTGCTTCAGGATAAAGCGCCATAGTATTTTTTAGCGCTATATGTTTAAACTCATCATGAACAATACAATGTCCATCCCACAACAACATATCAGCACCAGTTTGCTTTTGAATATAAGAACCAAGGTGCTTATCAGGTGCCCAAAGTATTTTTTCACCTTGGGCATCAAGATGTTTGATCACGTCAACAGCAATACTACTAGTAATCACCCAATCGGCCAATGCTTTTACTTTTGCTGAAGTATTGGCGTACACCACAACAATTCGGTCAGGATGCTGTTTAATAAAGGCTTCAAATTCATCGCTTGGACAACCTAAATCAAGCGAACAAGTTGCTTCTAAAGTTGGCATGATGACACGTTTATTAGGGCTCAACATTTTTGATGTTTCGCCCATAAATTTAACCCCAGCTATCACCAAAGTTTCAGCAGGATTGTTCGCGCCAAACTTTGCCATCTCTAACGAATCACCAACAAAACCACCAGATGACTCAGCCAACTCTTGTAAGTCAGGATCAGTATAATAATGAGCAATTAAAACCGCATTATTATCTTTTAGTTTTTGCTTACAACTTTCGACTAAACGCTGTTTTTCAGCTGCAGTAATATCTTTAGCAGGAACAGGAAACGGAAAGTCGATCTTTATTGACTGGGACATAATGTCTAATGAATATTCTTATGAAATCGCTAATCCGAACATTATAACAAGGAACTGATCTTTGGTTAAAGATATTGTTTTAACGGCGTTGTTTTATTTTGGCTTTGTCGGCTAGAAGAAAGGTACTAGTATCGCCAGATTAGCTGAACTTGAGTATTAAATATCAAGGATAAAATAGGTGAACTTAACTAGATGGCTTACCAAGCTCCCCGGACTTGTAACCATATTTCGAGGCGGCAAATAAACTCCCTTTATCTCTATATATTATCAATAAAGCGGAAGGAAGTTGCCAAATATTCAGATCGATTTTAATTAGTACCCTTCTAACAACTAGCCTTTTAACTCTAGAACGTACTTTTTAAACATGGATCAGATTATGCTATCAGATACTGACAGTTTATAAATTTAAAGGAGCAGTTAGTGGACGTTTTAAAGATTGGTTCAAGTTACCAAAATACAGATTTCGGAAAAAATAAACTAGAAGAGTTACCTTCATTAGATTTGCAACACTTTAGTCAACTTCTTAAAAAAATTCATCAAAGTAATCAACATACTGCGATAGCCAGGCAAACATCTAGTTCGGCCATAACCGGTGCAACTGCTACAGAAATAGGAGCTACCGTAAGGACAAACTTTCAAGAAACATCTGACGATTTATTGCCTCAGAAAACGGATTTTATGAAAGCCGTTGAGCAAGCACTTCGTGACAATATGCTAGGTATTGACAGAGAAAAAATAGATCAACTTGAAAAAGAGATGGAAGCGATAAAAAATGATCCTACACTTTCAACTGAAGAAAAGGCAGAAAAGTTAAACGAAATTCAGCAACAAATAGACTCAATCATAAAAGAAGCGGTTGAGAGAACAAAGGATAAGTTATCCAAAGAGGCCGAAAATCATTAGCTAATCCCAAACAGCCTTTTATAATTTTGAGTGGTTGTCTGACAGAACTCCTCATAGTTAACGCCTTTTAGTTCTGCGATCAACTTGGCAACTTCTGATACATACATAGGTGAATTTGGTTTGCCACGATAAGGCTTGGGAGTGAGGTAAGGGCTATCGGTCTCTACCAATATTCGATCCATCGGAATTTCTTTAGCTACTTGGCGTAATTCTGTGGCATTGTTAAAAGTAACAATACCCGAAAAAGAAACGTAAAAACCCAGTTCCATTGCACTCCTTGCCATTTCCAGTGATTCAGTAAAGCAATGAAGCACTCCACCTACCTTCGCTGCGCCTTCTTGCTTTAAAACATCAAGCGTATCTTGTCTGGCATCTCTTGTATGAATAATTAAAGGTAGATCAACTTCTACAGCCGCCTGAACATGGGTTCTAAATAAAGCTAGCTGCTGATCTTTAGTTTCCGCATCATAAAAATAATCCAGCCCGGTTTCACCGATGGCAACAACCTTAGGATGATTAGCAAACTGGGTTAACGACTCGACGCTTGCCGATTCGCCTTTGGTATAAAGTGGATGAACTCCAACCGAAGCATGAATATTCGGAAATTCTTCGGCAATGGATATTACATCCTTTTGATTCTCTGAGTTAATTGCCACGCACAGGAAATGTTCAACACCACACTCGTTAGCGGCTTTAATTGCATTTTTTAATTGATTATCGAAAGGTTCTAGATCGATTCTATCTAAATGACAGTGGGAATCTGCAAGCATGAAAAATTATCTTTTATGAAGTTAAGGTAAGATGTAGTTATTCTTTAATTACAAGATATTACAGAACAAACTTAAAGTAAAATAAATGACTGATTACATGGTATGAGTAATTCGATCTGATTCCAAAACACCCGCCAAATGAGTTTCTATCTTTCCACGAGTAACCCCTTTATCCTGATCACTAAACTGAACACCAATACCGCTTGCTTTGTTGCCTTGCGCACCTTTAGGAGTAATCCAAATAATTTTTCCAGCAACAGGCAAACGATCACCATCATCCATCAAGGTTAAAAGCATAAAAACTTCATCCCCGAGTGAGTATTGTTTGTTGGTTGGAATAAATAGGCCACCGTTTTGAATAAAAGGCATATAAGCGGCATAAAGTGCGCCCTTATCTTTTATTGTTAACTGCAAAATGCCGTGTTTAGGTGCTGCTGAACCAGTCATAAAGAATATCTTCTCTTTATCGTGTTATCTATTTGAATAATGGACTATTTTCCGCCCTATTTCAAACCATTGAATTAAAATTGCTTCGAGTTGAAGTTTAAGTTGCAAGTTACTACCTGCGCACTGTCCTCTATTATAGTCCAAAAGCTCAGCATACAGCTGAATTGGTCGTTCTTTTGGTACTTTTGCATAAAGGGTCTGATTTGTCGTCAGTAAAGAAAATTGAACCTGTTTAAAATAATTGGTCAACTGAACCCATAATTGATCATCTAAATGCGAATATTGAGCAATAAATTCTTGCGGTGATAAATGTGTCTGAAAAACGTTATCTAGATCATCAAAAAGTTGCTGGTATTGTTTAACCGTTTGATTTTGTATTTGCTCTAAAGCGGCAAATGGAGAAAAGTGTGTTCTTTCAAGTGCTTCTTTTGCTTCTTCAGCATCACACTGAGTATTCTCTACTAACCAAGGGATTAACTGCTCCTCACTAAGACGAATGGAAAGTAGCTGGCAACGGCTTTTGATGGTTGCCGGTACTTGATGACTACTGTTGGCTAACATTAAGAGCAATGTATTATCACCAGGCTCTTCAAGGGTTTTTAAGATTGCATTAAACGCACCGCGAGTCATTTTTTCAACTGACGCAATAATCGCAATACGCCAACCACTTAATTGAGAGGTTTCGGAAAGTTTACTGGTTAACTGTCTTATCTGATCAATACCAATCGATTGCTTTTGTTTACCTTTGTTGTCAATCAGTCTATCAATTAAAGACAAATCTGGGTGGCTGTTTGCCTCAACCAAATGACAGCTTTTGCAGTTGTCACACGGCTTAAAAAGTGATTCATTGGTACCTTCACAGAGAATTGATTTTGCCAATGTCTTGGCGAGTTTCATTTTGCCGGAAAGTTCTGGAGCGACAACCAGCAGCCCGTGTGGCAGCATTTTGGAATCAAAGGATTTTTTAACGCGCGAATAGGCATCTTCTAACCAAATATGATCATCTGTAAAACCGTTAGATTCGCTACCTGTTATATTGCTAGTATTGGTTTTTATATCAGACATCCGTTAGTTTGCTGAACAAACGCTTTCTAAGGCTATTGCTAAAGATTTTTGCACTAATTCAATACTTGGAGCGGCGTCAATCACAGAAACTCGCTTGGGATCGTTTTTGGCTCTTTGAAGATAAGCAGCTCGTATTCGTTCATAAAACTCCATCTTTTCCGTCTCAAAACGATCTGCCGCACCACGCTTTTTGGTCCGAGCAATTCCTTCTTCAACAGACATATCAAGTAATAAGGTCAAATCAGGCTTAAAGCCTTGCAGGCAAAAGTTTTCAATCTGCTCAATTTTAGCAAAATCAATCCCTCGTCCTCCACCTTGATAAGCATAGCTGGCATCAACAAAGCGATCGCAAATCACCCAAATACCCTGCTCTAATGCCGGTTTTATTACCTGAGCAACATGCTGACAACGAGCAGCAAACATTAAAAGCAATTCAGTATCTTCTTCTACTTTTTCTTCTCGCTCGGCCAGTAAGATATCTCTTAACTCTTCCGCCATTGGTGTACCACCCGGCTCTCTGGTGACTAATACTTGGTGACCTTGTGACTCAATGTATTGCTGAATAAATTGGAGGCTAGTTGTTTTACCAACGCCTTCACTTCCTTCGAGGGAAATAAACATACCGCTTTGATTTGTCATGGCATAGTTTTCATAGATTAGGGCTTTCTTTTATTGAGCTATTTGATTATCGTTAATGGGTAAGGATTTTACGTTATTGCTGAACAAAATGTCGAGACGATTTAATTAATCTATATTTCATTGAGATTGAATATTCCATTAGTTTGCTTCGCGGTTTCTTTTTAACATTCTATTAACCGCTTGCTGGTGTTCTTGCAAAGTCTCACTAAAATAATGCCCTCCACTACCATCTGCGACAAAATAGAGAGTACTTCCACTTTTTGGGTGTAGTGCCGCATGAATAGATTCACGACTCGGCATAGCTATGGGTGTTGGCGGTAAGCCTTTTATCACATAGGTGTTGTAAGCCGTTGGTGTTTTTAGATCTCGTCTTGTTATATCACCATTAAAGTCGGGACCAATTCCATAAATAACAGTTGGATCGGTTTGTAATCTCATCTTTTTCTGTAATCGCCTTACAAAAACACCTGCAATTTCAGCTCTTTCATAAGGGACACCGGTTTCTTTTTCTATAATCGAAGCCATAATTAAAGCTTCATAAGCTGATTGATAAGGTAGGTTTGCCGAACGATTAGACCATTCTTCTTTTAACGTGGTTATCATCGACTGGCTCGCTCTAGTTAACACAGAAAGAGCTGTATCACCTTTGGTAAAATAATAAGTTTCTGGAAATAACCACCCTTCTAAATTTACTGAATCAATATTAAGAGCACTTATCAAATCAGCGTGAGCGGAACTTTCCAAAGCGGATAAACGCTCTTCCTTCGCCAAATTCTGAATAATTTCGTGCCAAGTCTGTCCTTCGATAATAGTAAAACTGTATTGGATAACAATACCTTGACTCAGTTGCGTCAACAATTGGTCGGGAGTCATTCGCGCTCCGAGCAGGTATTCACCAACTTTTAGCTTTTTATATTCGGGCTTTATAAAGCTAAGAATCTTAAAATAGAGAGGCTTTGTGATTATTTTTTTAGTGTACAGTTGGTTAACTAATCGGTTTACACCAGTACCTTTCTTAATTGTAAGAACTTGATCCTGAGATGAGAATTGAATCGGTTCTTTTAGAAAACTACGAAAATCAAACCATAACCAATAGCTCGTAAAAAATATGGCTAACGCCAAAATACCAATAATTAGACGGCTATACCGCTTAATGAATAGTTCGTATTTTAGCTTTTCATTAGATTCAATATTCATGATTTAGGTTTAAGTGAGATTTATCAATTGCTGAATTTGGTTAGAATAACTCAGGTCAAGCTTTCTGCCATCAATAGATGACGCAGCCCAAACGCCAATCAAACTGTTAGTTACAAATGCAGCTTTACAAGCTTTTAGTTGGCTAGATTTAATCATTTGTTCTGAGCATTCAATTCCAATATCAGCAAAAATATTCAAAACTCTTTGTCGAGTAACCCCTAAAATACCACATTGATCTAATTTTGGTGTTATCCATTGACCATTTAGATGAAAAAATAAATTCGTTTTACTACCACAAATAACAGACTCACCATCTAACATGATCGCTTCTTGTTGGTTATTGGAAACTTCCATCGAAGCAAGAACCGAATCTAAGCGATTTAAATGTTTAATGCCTGCAATTGTTCTATTACGCGAGACTTGGGTTTTAGCGACAAACAGTTCGCATGGCTGGCTTGGTAATTCTGGACGCTTAGACAAAATAATCTGACATCGACTTTGAGCCTTATCAGAAACAGAATAGCCTCGCTGTGCTTGTACACGAGTCACACTAATTCGAATCACTCGCTCATTATCATCAACTTGCTCTTCTAGAAGAAATTTTAATCTGCTTTGAAGAGTTTCGGAATTGTAATCCAAAAAGCCAAGTCGTTCAGCAGAAAAATTCAAACGTTCCAAATGAGCATTTTGCTGTTTAAATTGTCTATTTTGGATTAGACCGGTGGTAAAAAAGCCGTCCCCAAACATCTCTGCCCGATTAAGCAAAGGTGATGATTCACTCGATGGGTTGGTTTGATCAAGCACTTCAATCTGCATTATCTAACCCATCAATTGAATAAACGATTACCACAAGTTCTTTCTATCCATTAAATTTAGAAAATAAAAGCGAACCATTAGTACCGCCAAATCCAAACGAATTACATAAAGCGTGTTCCATTAAAGTTTCTTGCGCCTGATTAGCGACATAGTTAAGATCACATCCATCACTAGGGTTATCAAGATTCATTGTAGGAGGCGCAATTTGGTTTTTAAGCGCTAGTACGGTAAATATTGCTTCTACACTACCAGCTGCGCCTAACAAATGCCCCGTCATTGATTTGGTCGAACTCATTTTAAGTTGTTTAGCATGATCACCAAAAATGGTTTTTGCAGCCAATGTTTCCGCTAAATCACCAACCATTGTCGAAGTACCGTGCGCGTTGATATAAGCAACGTCTGAGGAGTTAATTTTTGCATCGTTAAGTGCATTTTGCATTGCTGAAGCAGCACCTTCTCCATTTTCAGGTGGAGAAGTCATATGATAAGCATCACCAGACATACCAAAACCAGTCAACTCAGCATAAATCTCAGCACCGCGGGCTTCGGCATGTTCAAGTGACTCAAGTACCATCACTCCTGCCCCTTCACCCAATACAAAACCATCTCTATCTTTATCCCATGGTCTACTAGCGGTTTGCGGCGAATCATTTCGAGTTGATAAGGCTTTTGCTGCTGAAAACCCAGCCATAGTTAGAGGAGTTGTCGTCATCTCAGCACCACCGGAAATCATCACATCGGCATCACCGTATGCGATCATTCTCGCGGCATGCCCGATATTATGTACGCCGGTTGTACAAGCGGTTACGATAGATATGTTAGGGCCTTTTAAACCGTACATGATTGATAACTGACCTGCTGCCATATTGATAATTGAGCCGGGAATATAGAATGGAGAAACTCTTCTTGGACCACGTTCTAACATTTTAACGTGATTTTCTTCAATCGTTGACATTCCGCCAATACCGGCAGCCAAGCAAACGCCTATTCTATGGGCGTTAGAATCATTAATACTAATTCCAGAATCTGTAATTGCTTGGGATGCAGCAGCGACACCAAATTGAATAAATTGATCAAATTTACGAGCATCTTTCTTTTGCATATAAGGCTCGACATCAAAACCTTTAACCCGCGCGGCAAAATGAGTTGAAAGCCCTGCATCTTTAAATGCTTCTACACCCGCAACACCGCTTTTTCCATTCAGAATCGCACTCCAAGATGTCTCCACATCGTTTCCAACAGGTGTAAGCGTTCCTAAGCCAGTTACTACAACTCTATTTTTCATCATGGTTCCCAAAATTAGTGTTTCTAAAAATTATGGTTAATCGAGCAAAGCTTTCAATTATAGTTTTCAGAGACAATAAAAAAAGCCGCACCAGATATAACCTGCTGCGGCTTAATAAAATCTAATAAATCGTTTGTGATATCCCTGAGGATTGTCACTTTAGACTATACGCCTTCGACGTTTGCCTTTACATAATCAACAGCGGCTTGAACAGTGTTGATTTTTTCAGCTTCATCATCAGGAATCTCAGTATCGAATTCTTCTTCTAAAAGCATAACCAACTCAACAGTATCTAAAGAGTCTGCTCCAAGATCGTCAACAAAAGATGCTTCCATGGTTACTTCGTCTTCTTTTACACCTAACTGCTCGATTACGATCTTCTTTACGCGGTCTTCTATAGTGCTCATGATTTCAATTTTCCTCTAAAATTAACTCAGCAAATGCTAAGGCGTGTAGTTTATTGATTTTAATTAAAGTTGCAAGCATCAATTTCAACAAATTTTAAGGTCTGACCACAAATTCACTGAAATTTTGTAAAAATCTATTTATAGGGTAAGAATCCGTCTGGGTTGCCATTAAACACAAATTCGTCGTTAAAATAAAGGACTAATTTTTTATATAACCGATTTGTATAGAAAATCACTATATAAATCAAACACCTAGCTCGGCCAATTATCCCATATGCATGCCGCCATTAACATGAATTGTTTCACCGGTAATATAATCTGCGCCAGAAGAAGCTAAAAATCCGACAGCTGATGCAATTTCTGACGGCTTACCTAAACGATTTAATGGAATGTTGGAAGAAATGGCTTCTCTTTGTCCTTCATCGAGCGCTTGAGTCATATCTGTATCGATAAAACCGGGTGCAACGACATTAACTGTGATCCCTCGTGCACCAATTTCTTTTGCTAAAGACTTACTAAAACCAATAACGCCAGCCTTTGCGGCACAGTAATTGGTCTGTCCAGGGTTACCCGTTGAGCCAACAACAGAGCCTATATTGATTATTTTACCCCATTTTGCTTTCATCATTCCCCGTAAGCAAGCTTTAGATAATCTAAAAATAGAAGTCAGGTTGGTTTGAATAATTGAATCCCATTCATCATCCTTCATTCTCATTAATAGGTTATCTCGTGTAATTCCTGCATTGTTAACCAGAATTTCCGGAGTTTTACCGTACCCCGTTTTAATATCTTTTAATAACGACTCAATTGATTCGGCATCTGAAACATTAACCATCATTCCTTTACCGTTAATATTCATTTCTTCGAAATAAGCTGAAATATTATCGGCACCGGCGACTGAGGTAGCTGTACCTATAATAGTATGACCCGAAGTACCTAAATTTTCAGCTATCGCACGACCAATACCTCTGGATGCGCCAGTGACCAATGCTAATCGACTTGTACTCATGCAATCTACTCCGTAAATATCCTAAATATAGAGCTAGGCCTTATATATTAAAATTTAATCTTAACTAAGCGATTCAATCGCTTGATTTAATAAAGATTCCGACAAGGTTTGATAAGAGGCTAAGTTACGATCAATACGTCTATTTAGTCCACTTAGAACCTTTCCTGAGCCGCATTCAACTAGATTTTCAATACCACGGCTAGCCAAAAGCTGAATAGTTTCAGACCATCTTACTGGGCAATAAAGCTGTCTAACGAGAGCATCCTTTATTCTTTTTTCATCTATTTCTATCGCAACATCAACATTATTAACTAAGTCGATTGAGTTGTTAGTCGTTAAACTAATAGTCTCGAGCTTAGCTGCCAACTGCTCGGAAGCAGGTTTCATCAATAAACAATGAGATGGTACGCTTACAGCCAGAGGCATCGCTCTTTTTGCTCCACTTTCTTTACATGCAATTATTGCTCGGTCAACTGCATCAGCATTACCGGCAATCACTATTTGCCCCGGCGAGTTATAGTTAACTGGTGATACAATTTCACCAGAAGCTGATTGCTGACAAGCAGAAAGGACTTTATCATCGTCGAGACCGATAATTGCAGCCATTTTACCAACACCTGCTGGAACAGACTGTTGCATAAATAATCCTCGCTGTTCAACTAATTTAACAGCTTGTTCAAAATCTAAAACACCAGCACAAACGAGCGCAGAATATTCACCTAAACTATGTCCTGCAACAATGCTAGGCAATGGGCCTTTTGATTGCCAAACACGCCATAAAGCAACACTCGCAGTTAACAATGCTGGTTGAGTTTTTTCCGTTTGATTTAATTTTTCATCTGGACCATTTTGACAAAGAGACCATAAATCATATTCGAGTTGGTCAGATGCCTGTTCAAAGGTTTGTTTTACTTCGGCAACATCAGCAAAATCAGATAACATTCCAAGGGATTGGGAGCCTTGCCCTGGAAAAACAAAAGCGGTATTTTTTAGATAGTCAGACATTAGTTATTCCATTAATACAATAGGTTATAGATGTTTATTAAAGTAAAATCAATATTGTATATCTAACATTAAATTCTACGATTTATTAAGGGCGCTACTATATCAGTGTTACAAAAGAATACTAGTCAGACCATTTGATAAATATGCCACAGCTCTGATGGAAACTAAATTCAATCTAGACTATATTCTCAGGGTTAATCTCGGTCAGTCTAAATTTTGGCTCGCTTTTAAAAGACTATCTCTAATTTTACTGGGAACTTTTTGTTTAGCCTGTATTATCGCTTCTTCTATCGCGCAAGCAGTTGCGTCAATATTTGCACTTCCATGACTTTTTATAACGACACCTCGCAGGCCAATCAAACAGGCACCATTGTATCTCTCTGGATTAATTTCGTCTTTAAAAAGGTTAATCATTGGTTTTGCTAGTAAACCGATGAATCTTGTCCACCAATTTTTGTGAAAAGCCTGTTTTATTCGACTTATTAAGAAATGGCTCAAACCTTCTGAAGCTTTAAGTACAGTGTTACCAGTAAAACCATCAGTAACAACCACTTGATAATCCCCACTAAAAATATGATTTCCTTCAATAAAACCGGCATAATTAATACCGTCAATTCGATCTAACAGTTCTGCAGCTTTACGTAATTTGTCAGAACCTTTGATTTCTTCTTCACCAACATTTAATAAACCAACCCTTGGTGACTCAATACCATCGAGTCCTTTGCATAGCTCATTACCCATAATTGCAAACTGAGCTAAGCGTTTTTCATCACAATCGACATTTGCCCCCAAATCCAAGAAATACACTTGGCCGGTCTGATAGGTTGGCAAGGATGAAATAATAGCGGGTCTATCTATTCCTGGAAGCATTTTTAATATAAAGCGAGAAATAGCCATTAAGGCGCCGGTATTACCAGCACTCACACAAGCGTGCGCTCGGCCATCTCTAACAGCCTCAAGTGCTAGTCGCATCGATGATTTTTTTTTATTTTTTAATGCAACTGAAGGTTTATCCGTCATCAACACGTCATCTTCTGAAGCAAAAACTTCGATATTAGGGTGATTAACTAATTTTAAATCGGATAGAAAAGTATCAATTTCCTTGGTTTGACCAAATAATTGAAAACTAATGCTATCGGGTGCAAAAGAAGAACTGTTAGAAAGGATCGATTTTATTGCTGGAATTATAACTGAGGGGCCAAAATCGCCCCCCATACAATCAATCGCAATTGATATATTAGCCATGAAGACTAAATATTATTTATTATAAATAGTTTGATATAAAATCAAAATATCTAATTAGACAACTTTGCGACCACGGTAATATCCGTCTTCAGTCATATTATGACGAAGGTGCAGTTCACCCGTTGTTTGGTCTTCTGACAAAGATGATAAGTTAGATACTAACGCATCATGTGAACGACGAGTACCGCGACGTGCGCGAGATTTCTTACTTTTTTGAACAGCCATTGGATTTACTCCTAATTTTACAAATTTTATGAATCAGTTAAATTTTGTGGATTAATTAAACAATCAGGTTTTATATTAATCTACTTCTTTATGTCTAAATCTTGTAGAACTAAAAAAGGGTTCTTTTTAGTTTCTTTTTCTTCAGCGATTTCACCATAGGTCATATTTATACCTAAATCACTAACCGCTTTATTGGCAACAACCGGTATTGATAAGATCAATTCGTCTTCAATAACCTGTTTAATATCAACTTGCCCATCTTCTATCAATAAAGCTTCATATTCTTCATCGAGATCAGCTATCTGATCTTCACTTACAACCGTACAATAAAGCACCGTTGAATCAATTTTATAGCCAATAGCTTCAAAGCTTGTTTGGCATTCTAGCTGCACATTAGCTGAAATACGAGCTTCAACTAAGCAGCGATTTCTATCATCGAACTTACCTTTCAAATGAAGGCTAATTGTACCATCATTTGAGTAGAGCAAACCATCGAGTCGACTAAAATCCTCTACATTCCACTGATAACGCAACTCACCATTTTTATTGGCTAATTTACGAGGTTGAATAAAGGTTTTCAGTTCGATTTTTTTAACAGTCTCCGTCATAGGCGCGCGATTCTACCCAAAAGATAAGCAAAAGGCAAAATTAATCCCCTATTTAGTTATTTATTTTAGCTTAAAGCCTTATTTATTGCACTCTCGGCATGGATCACTGTTGTATCGAAGAGTTTTACCTTCGTATCTTGTTGTTTAACCAGTAGACCAATTTCTGTACAGCCTAAGATAATACCTTGCGCGCCTTCTTTTGCTAGAACCTCGATAATTGATAAGTAGGTATCTATAGAACTTGGATTAATTACACCTTTGCATAATTCTTGATAAATAATTTGGTGCACTTTATCTCTATCAGAATCATTAGGGATCACTACCTCAATTCCATATTTGTTTTCTATATAATCTTTATAAAAAGCTTGTTCCATTGTAAAGCGAGTGCCTAATAGACCAACTTTCTTAATTCTCTGAGCTTTTAAGGCTTGTCCAGTCGCATCAGCAATATGGAGTAAAGGAATAGTAACGGCTGTTTGAATAGCATTAGCTACCTTATGCATGGTGTTAGTGCAAATTAAAATGAAATCTACACCGGCTCGTTCTAAACTCGTTGCTGCATTTGATAAGATAACCGATAATTCTTCCCAATCATCGGACATTTGAAGCTTTTCTATCTCATCAAAATCTAAACTATTTAGGATAATTTTGGCAGAATGGAGCCCTCCAAGCTGTTGTTTAACACCTTGATTAAGTAGTCGATAGTAAGATGCTGTACTTTCCCAACTCATCCCACCTATCAGACCAATAGTTTTCATTCCTCTTCACCCAATAAATCTTCGATCAATACCACTGGTTCTATTTCTACCCCATCAAGCTCTGCATTCCAATTAATACCAACATAAAGACCGTCTTCTTCCATGCCATGTAACCAAGCATCAACAAAATCATCAAATCTAACAGGGTTAGGTTGATAGTCCTCCCAACCTTCAACACAGGCTTTTTTGGCTTCATTCTCTTGAGACCAAAATGGCATCACTTGAGTGTCGTCAAATTCATTCGACTCACAAATCGCAAAGCCATCAGGCGACTTTAGGTTCCAAACAATATCAAGTTCATTTGCTTCATCAATAAAACGTTCATAGTTTATTCTAAAATCATCCGACATAAATTGCCTTAACCCTAATACCCACTAATTAAAGTTGGCTATTCTAACAGAAAATAATCGGTATAATGCACACTGTCTATCCTTTATTAAGCACCTTAAAAATGCGCCAACGCCAGTCATCAGATACTGACAAAGTAGAAAACTGGAAAGTCCTTAAAAACTTGTTGCCTTATTTAGCCGAATTCAAGGGACGAGTTTTTGCTGCGCTTTTATTTTTAGTCGCCGCTAAACTTGCCAATATAGGGCTTCCTTTCATAATAAAAGCCATTGTTGACCAACTAGGTGGAGAGAACCCTGCAGAGGTAACATCCTTTAATATAAGCCCTGAACAAAACTGGATACTCGCTCCAATCGCATTAGTTTTAGTTTATGGGGCATTCCGTTTTTCGAGTGTTTTGTTCGGTGAAATAAGAGATACACTGTTTGGTCGAGTGACCGAGCGAGCGATGCGAAGGATTGGCCATCGCGTCTTTAAACATCTTCACAATTTAGATTTAGACTTTCACTTAGATCGTAAAACTGGCGGTCTATCCAGAGATATTGAACGCGGAACTAGCGGCATCAATTTTCTAATGCGCTTTATGGTGTTTAATATTGTCCCAACCCTCATCGAAATTTTACTAGTGGTTGTTATTCTATTAACTAACTACGGGATCACTTTTGCCTTGGTCACCCTAATATCGATTGCCACCTACATTCTTTTTTCCGTGTATGTCACGGAATGGCGAAATCGCTTTCTACGTGCAGCTAATAAAGCGGATTCAGATAGCAATAGCCGAGCAATCGATAGTCTACTAAATTACGAAACAGTCAAGTATTATACCAACGAGTCATTTGAAGCAAAACGTTACGATGATGAGCTGGCGCTATGGGAACAAGCACGACGAAAGAATCGATTATCCTTGTTTGCGCTTAATGGTGGGCAAGCTCTAATTATCAGTATTTCAATGACTTCTATGATGTTTTTGGCCGCTTCGGGCGTTCAAAATGAAAGTATGACCATTGGTGACTTTGTTCTTATCAATGCATTTATGATGCAATTATTTATTCCTCTAAACTTCCTCGGTTTTGTTTATCGAGAAATCAAGATGTCGTTAATCAATATCGAACAAATGTTTAATCTATTAAACATTAAGCCAAAAATTAAAGATAAAACCAACCCCGAAACCCTAAACATTGTTAATGGAGAAATTAGCTTTGATCAGGTTAGTTTTAACTATCATAGTAAGCGGCGAATTTTAGACGATATCAGTTTTAAGGTTAAATCCGGCGAAACCATTGCGGTAGTCGGTGCCAGTGGTTCCGGTAAATCTACCTTGATAAAATTACTATTTCGATTTTATGATCCGTCAAGCGGTACCGTTTCGATCGATTCTCAAGACATAAAAAATGTCTCTCAAGATTCTCTTAGAAAAGCCATTGGTATTGTGCCTCAAGATACTGTTTTATTTAACGATACAATACTTGAAAATATTCGCTATGGACGCCCTTCCGCCACTAAGTTAGAAGTTGAACAAGCGATTTCAATGGCACACCTTGATGATTTTATTAAAGACTTGCCCGATGGCACTGAAACCATTGTGGGTGAACGAGGGCTCAAACTTTCCGGTGGTGAAAAACAACGAGTCGCCATTGCTCGAACAATTCTGAAACAACCGCCTATTATGGTATTTGATGAAGCGACCTCGTCACTTGATAGTAAATCTGAACAAATGATATTAAAATCTATTAATCTTCTGGCTAAACAAACGACTAGCCTGATTATTGCGCATCGTTTATCTACAATTGTTAACGCCGATAAAATCATCGTGTTAGATAAAGGAAAAATTGTCGAACAAGGTAATCATCAAGAATTACTACAAAAGAAAGCTTTTTACTTTGAGCTTTGGATGGCACAACAGAAGGAAAAATAAAATCTAATGGATCGTTTAATACTCGCTTCCACCTCAAAATACCGTCAGCAATTATTAAAGCGATTGGCGATTCCGTTTGACTCATTTGCACCGAATATTGATGAAAGCTCATTAATAAATGAATCACCTCTAGATTTAGTTAAACGACTTTCATTATCAAAAGCACACATCATTTCCATTAACTATCCAAACAGTTTTGTGCTGGGATCCGATCAAATTGCGACATATAATAATTTAATTATTGGCAAACCTAATAACCGTAAAAATGCGATAAAACAACTGAGCCAATTTTCAACAAACAAGGTGTTATTTCATACCTCGGTATCTTTGACCAATCAATCGACTAAATTTTCTGAAACCCAAGTTTCAACAGTGGCGGTAAAATTTAGACCATTATCGATTAAGCAGATTGAAAACTACATCGATTTCGACAAGCCTTATGATTGTGCCGGAAGTTTCAAAGTTGAATCATTAGGCATCAGTTTGTTTGAGTCGGTAGAAAATAATGATCCAACAAGTTTAGAGGGATTACCTTTGATCACAGTAATGAACTTATTGAATAAGGCTAATTTTAGTTTTTTATGACATTTGTTTTTTTATAATTTTCATTACACATGATTTTAATCATTAAATTATTTATGAGAAACTATCAATTGAGGGATTTTATTTAATGAGATTTCTTTATCCACAGCACCCAGCTTATAAGCTTCTTGTGGCATCCCATATACAACACAACTAGCTTCGTTTTGTCCTATTGTATGAGCGCCTAAATCGTGCATTTCTTTTAAACCTTTAGCACCATCATCACCCATCCCGGTCATAATAATTCCTAGCGCATTACTCCCCGAAAATTTTGCCACGGAACGAAATAATACATCAACGGATGGTTTATGCCGACTCACTAGTGGACCATCCTTTATTTGAACCGATGCTCCAAATTGGGTTGTTTGTAGCATCATATGTTTTCCTCCAGGAGCGATTAACACTCTTCCGGGAAGCACTGCATCGTTATTTTCAGCTTCTTTAACATCAAGACGACATAACGTATTTAAACGTTTCGCAAATGTTTTTGTAAACTTTTCAGGCATATGCTGAACAATCAAAATAGGTGGAATATTTTGAGGTAATGCTGTCAGAACAGCTTCTAGTGCTTGAGTTCCGCCTGTCGATGCACCTATGGCAATTAAAGCACCAGTCTTAGTTACATTTCGACCAGCCTTTTTAGTTAACATTGCATCAGCTGTCAATTTTGCTACAGGCTTTCGTATTGGAGTAATTGATTTAGGTTTAATGCTAGATAAATTCGCCTTTGACGCCGTTCTTATTGCATTAACTAAATCTTTTGAAGCTTCTGGTAATGATATTTTTAAATTGGCTTTTGGTTTTGCGACAACTTCAATTGCACCTATTCTTAATGCTTGCAAAGATGTTTTTGAACCTTCTTCAGTTAATGTTGAACACATAACAACAGGTGTAGGTCGCTCAGACATAATCTTCTTTAAAAAAGTGATTCCATCCATTCTTGGCATCTCAACATCTAAAAGAATTACATCTGGCCAGTTCTTTTCAAGTTTAGGTTGTGCAAATAAAGGATCTTGCGCTGATCCGATGACCTCTACCCCAGAGGCATCAGTTAAGATTTCAGTTAACACCTTCCTTACAACGGCTGAATCATCAACTATAAAAACTTTTATTCCCATCTTATATCTCTCAAATTTTACCTACGAGTTACAGGTATATTTTTTTGTAATGGTTCGTGTTTTACCCAAACATCGCCACTAGACACATCCATAACGATCCTTCTGTGACCAGTTTCCCCGACATGAGCTACCATTATTGGTATGTTTTTTTCAGCTAAATGATTGATTGCGGCTTCTGTATTTTTATTTCCTATCATGTCATCTTCCGCTAAAGTAGAATTGCTAATCATATTACTACCACCAAATATTTTGGCCTGATAATCACTCAACTTAGTATTATACCTTTTAGCATCTCTTTCAAATAAAGCCATTGCCGAATCTGAATAACGTCCATTTATTCTTGATGGGTCCTCAATCTGACGTTTGAAATCTCTGGTTCCTGGTAATACAAAGTGACACATTCCTCCCATTTTATATTTAGGGTGCCATAGAGTAATTGCGATACAAGATCCTAAAATAGTATGAAGTTGACAATGTGCATCGGTAAAAAAAAATTCTCCTATGTTCAGGAATAAACTATCGATACCTCTAGGCGTTTGCCCAATATTTATTGGCCGATTAATGATCAAATTAATACTTCCTTATATTTTTTGATATACAGTTGGAGCAACGGTTTTTAATCGTTCATTGATTCCTTTCAAAGATTCAGAGTGACCTATAAACAAATAACCTTCAGGCTGTAATTTGTCTATTAGCTGATTAACAATTTTAGTTTTTGTTTCAATATCAAAATATATTAAAACATTTCGCAAAAAAATAATATCAAACGCACCAACGTTCCTTATTGGTTCCTTTAAGTTTACCTGAGAAAAGGTTACACGCTTCCTTAACTTCGAATCAATTAAAAGAGTCCCCTGATGCTCTCCGGTTCCTTTTAAACAATATTTTTGTAAATACTCTTTCGGTATCCCATCGATCCTATTCTGTAGATAATGACCTTGCTGTGCTTTTTTTAATACCTTTGTGCTAATATCCGAACCAAATATTTCCCAGGGTTTAGAGCCAAGCATATCGTCAAACAGCATAGCTAAACTATATGCTTCTTCACCTGATGAGGAAGCGGCACTCCAAAGTCTTAACGTTCGGCGATTATTCCATTGAGTAAGGATTTCTTTTTCTAAGTAGGTGAAATGTTTTGGTTCACGAAAAAAATAAGTTTCATTAGTGGTCAAAAGATCAATTGCCATTTGTTTTTCAGATGCAGAATCCGGGCTAGTAAGTAAATCATAATAGGCTTTAAAACTGTCTAGCGAATAATGGCGAAGACGTTTACTTAATCGGGAAGTAACCAGCGTTTTTTTTTCATCACTTAGATTTATACCAGCCTTTTTATAAATAAAATCTCTAAATAGATTAAATTCACGATCTGTTATCTTGTAATTTAGCATTATCTTAAACTATTCACCTCGCTCACGGATTAAAAATATTATTTTAGACAGCCGAAATTTCTTCAATTGCCAAAATATTTTCAACATCCAATAGTATAAGCAACTCCTTTTGGATTTTACCCATTCCTGAAATGAAGTCTGTTCTAATTTTTGTTCCAAAAGATGGGGCTAGCTCTATTTCGCTTGGCAAAATTTCTAGCACTTCATTAACTTCATCAACCGTTATACCAATCTCTATCCAACCATTATCGTCAGGAATTTCTACAACGACAATACTACTACGCTTAGTTATCATTGACGGTGCCTGCGAAAAACGTAATGCCAAATCGACTACTGGAACAACACTGCCTCTTAAGTTAATAACACCAGCTATAAAATCTGACATCATTGGAACTTTGGTAATGTTTCCGTAATCAATAATCTCTTTCACCTTGAGTATATTGATTCCGTATACTTCTTTATTTAATTGAAAGGTCAAAAACTGACTTTCTTCTACACCAGCATAGTCACCAACTAGGGTTGTTTGAGACGGTTGTTCTTGCATCATTATTTTCCTTTCTAAAAACGCTCAAATTTAGATTCATCAATGGCATTATCACTAGGTTGATTCTTAGGTACTTCGGATATTTTAGAAGAGTTCATCTCCCTAACATCATTAGCATTGCTGCCAGCATTAAGCCTATTAGATAATCTAAAGAATGCTACAGCCTGCTGTAAATTCTCTGACTGAGCTTGCATTTCTTCAGCTGTTGCGGCTAATTCTTCGGAGCCTGCTGCATTTTGTTGAGTCACTTTGTCCAACTGTTGCATGGCACTATTGATTTGCCCGACCCCACTTGATTGCTCTTCTGAAGCAGCACTAATTTCTTGCACTAACTCTGCGGTTTGTGAAATATCAGGCACCATTTTCTGTAATAACATGCCCGCTTTTTCAGCAACTTTAACGCTGTCGCCAGTCAGCTCACTAATTTCAGACGAAGCTATTTGACTTCTTTCCGCTAACTTTCTAACCTCAGCAGCCACAACGGCAAAACCTTTGCCATGCTCTCCTGCTCTAGCAGCTTCAATTGCTGCGTTAAGCGCCAACATATTTGTTTGATATGCGATGTCTTCTATGATGGAAATTTTCTCAGCAATTTGCATCATTGCATTAACAGTTTCATCAACGGCTTGTCCACCCTCTTCGGCGCCTTGAGAAGATTCAGTAGCTATTTTATCTGTGGTCAGAGCATTTTCACTATTCTGGCTAATGGACGCGCCCATTTCTTCAATCGCTGCACTAGTTTCTTCAACACTTGCAGCTTGCTCACTTGTCGCTTGACTTAACGAACTAGCTGTATCGGCCACCTGCTCTGCCGCAGAAGAAATTTGGTCCGAATTATTTTGAATTTGCTCAACAACACTTATTAACTTATCCTGCATATCCATCATTGCGGCAAATACACCCATTTTTTTGGATGCTTCAACATTTGTTAAGTCAGTAGACAAATCACCGTTAGCAATTGAAACAGCTAAATCTCTTACTTCTGCTGGATCTGCACCTAACTGCGACATAATGGTTTTAATAATCCAAAAAGCCATCGCTAAACCTAAAACAAAAGCAATGATCGACATGGTCGCTAATAACAATGCCGCGGCTTTTTCATCTTCCAAAGCTTTATTAGCAGAGTTCTGAGTGAAACCACTAATTTCCTCCATTAAAGCTTCTAGCTCTTTGTTTAGTTCTTCCTCAGATACTTCAATTTTCTCGATAAGTTCATAAACCGCCGTGAGCTTACCTTGCTCAATTTCAGCAAGCGCTTCTAACGATCTTTCTTCATAATCTTTATGTCGTTTTTCTACGTCCAATATAATTGTTAGTACATGGCTAAAAGAATCCTTCTCTTGTTTATTTATTGCGTTGTCTTTAGCATATTTCGCCAAATGTTCAACTTCTACAAGTTCCTTTTCTACTTTTTTAGATAGTAATTCAAATTCCTTGACTGATTTTTTGAACGTTTTTTCTTTTTGTTCATCAGTCTGCATTTCTCCTCCATACCTCAATGCCCTTTCAAATTGGATACTCTGCTCTAATTGGTGAACAGTAACTTTTGATATCAAGTCATTAATTGGTATCTGCTGCTTAGTAATCGCTTCAATCTCGACACCTAAGCCGGTCATTTTTATATAAGCAGCAGCACTGATAATTAATATCATTAATAGAAGAAAGCCAGTGTTAATACTGAGTTTCGCTTTGACACCTATTTCTTTAGCTTGTTTGATCATGGTCTCATTCTACCTTCTTTTATGGAAAAGATTCTGTAAGCGTTTCTAGCTATCCTTTAGCAAGAAACATGAACTTAATTTTTCTACTGGTCTTGCAATTTCATTAATTACGGATGAAAACCCAGATACCTTTGAAGACAAAATTTCAAAGCTAAATACATCCTGCTTATGAAATATAAATTGCATTATAAAACGCCTCTCAGTATCAAAAATATTCTGGTTAATCTTCGCTTACCTGCATTCCACCTACCATTGACAATTCATCAATAGATAATATATTTCCTATGTCGAGAAGAATTAGTAACTTATCATTTGTTTTTGCCATACCGCTTATAAAATTAGTCTGAATTTGTTCACCTAACTTTGGAGCTGGTTCAATTTCATTTGGATGAATGTCTAATACCTCATTGACAAAGTCGACAGTAATACCAATCTCTACCTTTAAATCGTCATTTTTTATTTCAAGAATAATAATGCTCGTTCTTTTAGTTACCTCTAAGGCATTTCCTGAAAACCGTTCTCCCAAATCAATGACCGGAACAACCGCCCCTCTTAAGTTTATAACACCCAAAATAAAGGCTGGTGTCATTGGCACATCTGTTACTTCGCCATATTCAATAATTTCCTTAATATCCAAAATTTCAAGACCATAAGTTTTTCCACCTAACATAAAGGTCAAGTATTGTTCGACATCGTCACTATCAAGAATATTTTCTTTTAAATTTTCTTGCATTTAATTACACCTCTTTAAATTCCATGTAACTATTTCAATTAATGAATTGAACTAGAACCAATATTTAAATTATTACGCGATTCAATCACTTTATTGACCATTTCTGGAATATCGATAATCATTGCAACTTCACCACTTCCTAATATTGTTGCTCCACTAATACCTTTTAAGTTTTTAAATATTTTTCCAAGAGGCTTAATAACTGTCTGGTTTTCACCTAAAAGCTCATCAACAACAAAGCCTGCTTTAGTACCAGCAAACTGAACTACAACAATATTGTCTCTTTGATTATTTTCTTCATCATCTAAAATCCCAAAAGACTCACTTAATCGCATAAAGGGTAGAATTTCGCCCCTTAAATTAATGTAATTTGCTTGCTCATCTTTACCACGTAAAGAATCGTTCAACTCAATACATTCTTCAACCATATCGAGCGGAATTATGTATTGAGAATCACCAACTCTTACTTGAAAACCATCAATAATTGCTAGCGTTAACGGTAACCTAATTGAAATAGTTGTCCCTTTGCCTTCTTCACTTTCAATTTCAACATGCCCTCTTAAAGCTTCTATATTTCGCCTCACCACATCCATACCAACACCTCGGCCAGAAAGGTTGCTAACTTTATCTGCAGTAGAAAACCCGGCTTCAAATATTAGTCGATAGATTTCAGCGTCCGTTAATTGATGATTTTCTTGAACTAAACCTTTCTCAATTGCTTTATCTAATACTTTTTGTTTGGAAAGCCCGCCGCCATCATCTCTAATTTGGATAACCACGCTCCCAGATTCGTGAAATGCATCTAAGTTAACGGTTCCTTGGGAAGGTTTTCCTCGTGACTCTCTCACTTCAGGCGATTCAATACCATGATCAATTGAATTTCTAACTAAATGCATTAACGGATCACCTATTTTCTCAACAAGTGTTTTATCAAGCTCCGTATCAGCACCACTAATAATTAACTGTATATCTTTACCCAAATCTCGACTTACTTCTCTAACGACTCTTTTAAAGCGATTAAATGTTTCACCTATTTGAACCATTCTTAAACCAAGAGCGGTATCTCTCACTTCTTCAACTAGGCGCAATAAATTTTCCATAGCTTCACTTAATTGAGGGTCAGCAAGCCGGCGTGCATTCAATTCCGAATTTGCTGAACCAATGACCAATTCACCAACCAGATTAACCAAATCTTCAAGTTTATTAGCATTGACTCGAATAGTTTGTTGAGCGTTAGCTCTTTGTTGCTTAAGAGTATTTTGTTTCTTAATCGCTGCATCAACAACTTCTTGTTGAACAACATTTTGTTCGACTGCAACTGTTCCTAGTGGCGCAATTGCTTGGTCAGATGCAGTTGCAATTGCATCATCGGTTAGCTTGTCCTGAGCATTGAGTACATCATCTTTTTCACTTTCTGTAAGAGCTCCACAAGCGACCAAAATATCACCAATTCTCATATCTTCTTCTGGCAGAGATTCGATCATTTTTATGTAGGCTTCAATATGACTGTGAGGTGGTAAAATGCTGATTTTGCAATCATCTTGGACAAATTCAAAAACTTCTTCTATCACTGATTTGTTTGCATCAGGAGCATGTAGTGTAATTTCAAAACCGAGAAAACAGCTTTCTGGATCAAAATCACACCAAGCAGGAATTGCATCATCAATAAGTGTTAGGTTTTCGACGCTACCAATATTTTTAAGATAATCAATAAAGGAATGAGGATCCATTCCATTACGTAATGCGTTAGGACCAAAGCGTAAGGAAATATGCCAGTTATTACTAACGACACCACCAACTTCTTTTTCAAGTGTTACCTCGGTTGCAGATTCAGATTCATCATTTGTGCTGCTATCAACCTTAAGATAGACATTTAATTGATTTATTAAATCATCATCTACGCTTTGTAAATTTGCATCGAGTTGTTGCTCTCCCGAAAGTGTGCTTTCAACTAACGCTTCTAAATGGTCTCTACTTTCTAAAAAAAGGGTAACCATAGGCTCATCAACTTGAATGAGTCCTTCCCTTATATTCCCCAATAAACTTTCAACCACGTGAGTAAAGTCTACAATGACATCTAAACCAAAGAGCCCTGCTGCACCTTTAATCGTATGGAAGGTTCTAAAAAGATCGCCAATTGTTTCGTCAACATTACTGATATCGTCCAGATTGAGTAACGCTTGTTCTGCAACGGCAAGAAGATCTTCCGCTTCATCAGCAAAAACTTGTAATCCAGAATCATCAGTCATTTATTTCTCCAGACATTATCAAGCGGCGTTTGCTATATTGAAATAATCAGATAAACCGTAAGTATCAAAAAGCTTCATAACAACAGGGCTTGCTTTTGATAATGTAAATGTTTTTTCTAATCTTTTTATTTCATGAGTGAACGCAAGTAAAAGCTGTACTCCCGCACTATCAAACTCTTCAACGGCGGCTAAATTAAGATCAAAGTTATTATATATATCAAGTTCTTTTGACAACTCTTCTCTTATACTGTCAATAACATATATTGTTAGTTCTTCATCAATAACTAATTTACAATGATCGCTAGGTATAGCTTCACTCTCTTCACGTCTAAGCATCGTAATTTTTCCTTAATATTTTATAAGGGAATCGTTAGCCAATTAATTTTGAAACAACATCAAGTAATTTTGGAGGTTGGAAGGGTTTTACAATCCAAGCTTTGGCTCCTGCCGCTTTTCCTTCTTGCATCATTGATTGTCCTGCTTCCGTAGTTAACATACATACAGGCGTAAATTTATAGGCTGGTAATTTTTTTAACTCTTTAACAAAAGTGATTCCATCCATATTGGGCATGTTGACATCGCTGACGATCAAATGAATCTTTTGCCCCTTCATTTTAGAAAGAGCATCTACACCGTCACATCCTTCAATTACGTCGTAACCAGCTCCTCTTAATGCAATACCAACAACAGTTCTAACAGAACTAGAATCATCAACAATTAAAATAGTTTTTGACATATTAAATTAACCCTCTAAAGAAAAAACACTTCACCATCATTCGATTCACTTTCAACTTCTTCACTTGACACACCAGTCAGTCTTCTATGTGCTTCTCGTTCACTAGTGGTTGTATATTCGGTCGCCATTTTTTCTAAAAATCCTTCAATATGTAAATCTTCATGTCCGCTGATTTGAACAGAAAGTTCCTTCATATTTTGTTGCACATGATCTAGTATTTGTGAAACGCGATCTTGGAACTGAATAGAAACAAGCGTTTGTTCAACCTCAGTGTTAATGTGAGATGAGAAGTGTTCAAAACGTTCCGCACCTTCGTCTCTTTCACATTTAGTTGAATGATGTAATTGAGTAACGGAATGAATGTTATCTTCCGCTTCGTGGATGATGTTACTTTCTATCTCACTATCCGTTTTAAATTTATCCGACATTTGACTAAATTGTTCATTAACACTTGTGACGTTCGAAATAATATCTGCTGAAATACTGCCAGAACGATTAGCTAAACTCCGAACTTCATCTGCTACAACAGCAAAACCTCGCCCTGATTCACCGGCTCTAGCTGCTTCTATTGCTGCATTTAATGCAAGTAAATTTGTCTGGTCTGCAATTGAACCGACATCACGAGCCATTGATTCAAGTTTGCCAGTGAAAGAAGCAAGCTCAGTGATCTCGTTTTGCGAAGAAGCCCGCATATCAACTAGTTTATTTAGTGCTAATGAAATTTGATCTAAACGGTCTTTTATCTCAATAGCAGAATGTTCAGAATGCGTAGACTCACTGCTAACAAGTGAACTTAAATCGGAAACAATGGCAGAAAATCGTGATGCAATCCCATTAATTTCGTTGGTGGATATTTCAATACAATCATTTATTTGGTGTGCCCAAATTGGCATCGTAGTATTACCAATTAGCTGTAAAGAATGAACAGGGTGCTGAAGTTCTTGTAACTGATTTTGTAATTGAGTAATTGTTTGCTTGTTTTGAGATTCGGAAATTACGATTTTTTTGGTGTGTGAATTTTTACTTAATCCTACAAACAACTCAAATAGAACCAATCCAAACCCAATAACAATAGCTATTTGAGATTCAATAAAAATAACCGAACAAATTGCAACAAGGCTTAGTACGCCTGATGGAAATTTGTTAACCATGGAATTATCACTCATACTTTCTAACTCCTATTTATAAAATAGAAAGTAAAACAAAGTAAATTATCCTAAAGTTCGAGACTCCCTCCTTTAAGACTCCATTCTTTCGCTACTAATTGGTAAGTTAGTTTTTCTACTCACCTATAGAAAATGTAGACGGCATTTAAGAAAAAGTACAGGTCAGAGTAAATTAATCTAATGAACATCTTAATTTAGATCAAAACAGATTTGTTTTGAAGATAGGTAAAACTGAAGGCATCTCCTGTTACTGCCAGCTTGAAGAACATTCAACCTTGATAGTGTTAGTTAAAAATCTCAATTAGGTATGTGACGTCTTTAAATATATTTTTAGGGCTAAGTTCTTTTAATTCGTGATACGAATTTGCTCCGTTGGTTACGGCTATTGGATTAACTCCGGATTGCTAGCTCATTTCATATCAGGGTGAGTTTTATCCTTTTTTTTAAATACATAAAAAATCAATTACTGCGTAGAGATGCAATAACTTTAATCATTTGTTTTGGTATAGGTGCTTCGACGGTTACCATTTCATCAGTTTCTGGCAATTTAAAAGTTAACCTTTCGGCATGTAACATAAAGGTTTTGATATGAAGCTTTTGTAATAAAGCGCGATCGTTTTCTAAGTCGCTATATTTTTCATCACCTAACAAGGGACAAAAACAATGTCGTGCATGAACACGTATCTGATGAGTTCTACCTGTCACCGGTTTAGCTCTAATTAAGCTATAGTTACCAAGATCTTCCATTAACGAAAATCGAGTTTCAGATGGCTTTCCCTGCTCATCAACCACAACAATTCTTTCACCTGAAGGAAGCGTTTTTTTAAGAAGCGCGACATCTACAACTTTAGTTTTAGTCGGCCATTTGCCAGAAGCTACTGCCACATACTCTTTATTCATTTTTCGGTGTCGTAATTGGTTCTGAAAGTGGACTAAAAATGAACGTCTTTTAGCGATCAGCAAACATCCTGAGGTATCTCGGTCAATTCGATGAACCAATTCTAGAAATTTTTCTTTAGGTCTTAGCGAACGGAAAGCTTCAATCACGCCAAACGATAATCCACTGCCACCATGGACAGCAATGCCAGATGGTTTATTAATGACCATATACTGATTAGTTTCTAAAATGATTGATTCTTCAAGCTGTTGGACTTTATCAAGTTTAGAAATTTTAGAGTTATCTTTTGGTTCAGCTACACGAATTGGAGGAATACGGATTACATCGCCAACTTTAAGCTTGTAAACAGCCTTAACTCGACCTTTATTGATACGCACTTCACCCTTTCTCAAGATTCTATAAATATGACTTTTGGGAACCCCTTTTAGATGAGAAAACAAATAGTTATCAATACGCTGATCTTTATGATCGGCGTCTATTGTCCAAAACTGGGGTTTATCAAAAGAGGTCAAAATAGCTACAAACTGAATTTCGAATTAAGGAGGGTAATTATCCGGTAATTTATCGAAGTTGGCGAATGTTTTGTTTGTTGAACAGGGTTTATGCTAGTTCTTATTTTAATTTGTCTAATCAATAACGACTAATTTAGGCTGCATTATTTTTAAAAAAATCACCGAGGTGATCGTTAATACGCCTATTTAACCAAATCTCCATACTTGATCCTTCTTCTTTTGCTGCCTCCATCACCTGGCTTTGACGTTCTGCAGCTAAACTAATACTGTAGTTACCAATAAAAGGTACCGATGCATGACCACAACGTTCTCTGTACAAAAGGCAGTAATCATCTACACATTTAATAAAGCTTTTCTTTATCTCTTCAGCAGTTTTACCATCAAATTCCAATAAATCCACAGAATTTACGACTTCGCCAGTCAATAAAGATCGGCGATCATCGTATTCAATTTTTCCAATAAAACCTTTGTGCAACAACATTTATACACTCCGATACAGCTATTAATACAAAATAAAAGTAAATTACTATTATTTTAAATATAGCAGTTATCGATTTTTTGGTTGAGAAATGTTGTTTACTTTTGCATTTTATTTTGAACAGATTCACGTTTTAGAGCTGTTTATAGCTAACTAAACTAAGCACCATATTTTACCAATCAAATCGACTATATAAACTTAAATACGACTTGCTAGTTCAGCACCTTGTTTAATTGCCCGTTTTGCATCTAATTCAGCTGCTACATCCGCACCACCGATAATATGAACCGGCTTGTTAAGTAGTTTAAGTTCATCCACAAGCGACTGATTAGGTGTTTGTCCAGCGCATATAACAATATTATCAACCTCTAAGCAGCTTGTTTTGCCTTCACCGACAACTATATGCAACCCTTGATCATTAATCTTTTCATAATGCACATGGTTCATCATCTGTACTTTTTTATGTTTAAGACTTAATCGGTGTGTCCAGCCAGAAGTTTTACCAAGTCCAGCACCTACCTTGCCTTCTTTTCGTTGCAGTAAATAGACTTCTCTAGGCGATTCTGTAATATCCGCTTTATCAGCCAGGCCACCTCTATTTGGATAGTTAGGATCGATACTCCATTCTTTATTCCAAGCATCACTATCAAGGGACAGCGAATGTTCGTGGGTCAGAAATTCAGCAACATCGAAACCTATCCCGCCAGCACCGATAATAGCCACTTTCTTTCCAACAGTTACCTTATCGCGCAGCACATCTATGTATGAAAGCACTTTGGGGTGGTCGATCCCCTGAATATTTGGTGTTCGAGGTGTAATCCCAGACGCTAATATAACTTCATCAAAACCGCCATCGCTAATCGTATCCTGCGTAACCGGAGTATTTAACTTAATCTCAACATCAAATTTGTTTAATCGATTAGTAAAATAACGTAATGTTTCGAAAAACTCTTCTTTTCCCGGTACTTGATTAGCTATATTTAACTGGCCTCCAATTTTGTCAGCAGCATCAAATAATGTCAGCTTATGCCCTCGTTCTGCTGCATAACACGCAAATGCGAGTCCTGCGGGACCAGCGCCAACAACAGCAAGAGTTTTTGGCTGAGAGGTCTTGTCAAAATTTAATAAGGTTTCGTGACAAGCACGAGGATTAACCAAACAACTAACAATTTGATTTTTAAAAGCATGATCTAAGCAAGCTTGATTACAAGCGATGCAGGTATTAATTTGCTCAGATTGCCCCTTAGCCGCCTTTTGCATAAAATCAGGATCTGCCAGAAATGGCCTCGCCATAGATACCATATCCGCTTCATCATTATTTAAAACTTGCTCTGCAACTTCCGGTGTATTGATTCGATTGGTGGTAATTAAGGGGATATTAATATGAGGTCTTAATTTTTTGGTAACCCAAGTAAAATTAGCTCGTGGAACCGAAGTAACAATAGTGGGCACTCGCGCTTCATGCCAACCAATACCAGTATTAATAATTGACGCGCCGGCCTCTTCAATCTTCTTACCTAATAAAACCACTTCATCCCAACTGCTACCATTTTCGACCAAATCGAGCATTGATAAGCGGTAAATAATAATGAAGTTTTCATCAGTCGCTTCACGCACCGCCTTAACGATTTCAATAGGGAGTTTAATCCGGTTTTCAAACTCTCCACCCCATTCATCGGTACGCTTATTAGTTTTACTAACAATGAACTGATTAATCAAATATCCCTCAGAACCCATAACTTCGACACCGTCATAACCAGCTCGCTTAGCGAGTTTTGCACAATTTGCAAAATCCTTGATGGTCTTTTTGATCCCTTTAACAGAAAGCGCTTTTGGCTTAAATGGTGTGATAGGTGATTTGATTGCTGATGGCGCGACAGAAAAAGGGTGATAAGCATATCGCCCGGTATGTAATATTTGCATCGCAATTTTACCGCCGACAGAATGAACGGCGTCGGTCACCTTTTTATGTTTCGATACTTGCCAAGGAAAACTGAGCTGACTTCCAAAGGGAGAGACTCTTCCCGCGAGATTAGGAGCAATGCCACCAGTCACAATTAATCCAACACCACCTTCTGCTCTTTCTTTAAAATATTGAGCCAGTCGATTAAACCCACCCCATTTTTCTTCTAAGCCCGTGTGCATCGACCCCATAATCGCTCGATTTGCAATTTGATGGTTATGAATAGTCAGTGGAGACATTAGTTTAGGAAAATGGGTGTTGTTATTTTGGGGGGGTACTCGTTGTTCGACATTCTGCTGTTCAGTATTTTGCTTCATCAGTCTATTCGCTTGTGCTCTATTCAGATTAATTTTTAGTTCATTCTATACCTAGATAAAACAATAGCAATATGTAAGATTTGCTAACATTTTCGTTATTAGCACTTTTATGATAATTTTCAATAGGTTAAGTGAGATTTAGAGTTTTCTTCTTTTTCACTACTTATAACTACTAACACTTTACTTTTGTTTGGTATAAGCTATTGACTTAACTGACGTAAACTACTTATTTAGGGAATGTAATGACCAAGCTATTCAAGAACTTATGGTATGGCCTAGATTTAAGCCGAAAGATTTTTCTTAACATTATTTTTATTCTTGTTGTTATCTTTATTATCACAGCAATTGTAAATTCCGACGGCAAACCTAAAGTCGAAAATGGAGTGGCTCTGGTTTTACAACCTAATGGAATGATCGTAGAACAATTAACCTACAAAGATCCTATCGACCAAGCGATGCAAGAAGCGACAGGTAATTCTGATACGCCAGAAACATCATTATATGATTTAATTGAAGCGCTTGATAATGCAAAAGACGACAAACGAATTACCAGCCTCGTTCTTTCAACAAGCTATATGCATGGTGCGGGGGTAACTAAATTACAAGATTTGGCTGCCGCTATCCAAGATTTTAAAACCAGTGGTAAAAAAGTGATTGCTTTCGGTGATTATTTTTCTCAATCTCAATATTACGTCGCGGCGCAAGCTGACGAACTAATCCTTAACCCTCAAGGGGGCGTTTTTATTAGCGGTTTTGCTCGCATAGGCACATACTTTAAATCCATGTTAGACAAAATTGGGGTAAACGTTCACGTTTTTAAAGTTGGGACCTACAAATCAGCAGTCGAACCTTTTATTCGCGATAATATGTCTGAAGAAGCCAAAGAAGCCAACCGGTTATGGATGGGAGATCTTTGGAATGAATTTCGACAGAATATAGCGGACAGCCGTTCTCTAACTTCGGATGACATTGCAAGTTATATTAATAACTACAAAGAAGGACTAGTAGCAGTTAATGGTAACGCAGCAAAAATGGCTCTTGATGCAGGTTTGGTTGACTCATTAATGACTCGTATTGAATTTAGAGAGAAAATGATCGCTCTAGTAGGCAAAGATAAAAAAACTAAATCATTCAAAAGTATTACTCATTCTCAATATTTAAAAGCAATTAAATCGCCACTTGAATATATTAACCCTAAAACAGCCAAAGTAGCCGTTGTTACAGCAAAGGGAGATATTTTAGATGGAGAACACAAGGAAGGCGTTATTGGTGGTGATACAGTTGCTCGCCTAATTAGAAAAGCCCGTAACAATGATAATGTAAAAGCCATTGTTCTTAGAGTTGATAGTGGCGGCGGCAGTGCTTTCGCTTCTGAGGTTATTCGTCAAGAATTAGTTAAAGCACAATCTCAAGGCATTAAAGTGGTTGCCTCAATGGGCGATGTAGCAGCTTCTGGTGGTTACTGGATTTCAGCTACTGCTGATGAAATCTGGGCACATTCAGCAACAATTACCGGCTCAATTGGTATCTTCGGAATGATACCTACTTTTGAAAAACCGCTTAACGAATGGGGAATTCATAGAGACGGCGTTGGTACTACCAAATATGCAAACCCAGTTGATGCCGGCATGCCTTTATCCGAAGACGTTGCAGATATCATTCAAACCGGAATCAACGCAGGTTACGATGAATTTCTTAGCTTAGTTGCACAAGGCAGAAATATGACCAAAGAAGAAGTTGATAATATTGCTCAGGGACGTGTTTGGTCAGGTAAAGAAGCCCATAGCAACGGTCTTGTTGATCATTTGGGCGGATTACAAGACGCTATAAAATCAGCCGCAAAACTTGCAGAACTCGATAGTTATGACGTTTTAAATGTGAAAAGGAAGCTTTCTGAAAATGAATTGTTTCTCAAGCAATTATTTAATCAATCACAAATCCAAGAAATGGTTGAGCAAAAGCAAATTGCTTACTCTAAACCTAATCTAAAAAACCGTTTAATGTACCAAGTGAACGAAGGTTATAAATTATTAACTCAATGGAATGATCCTAATAATGCTTACGCGACTTGTTTTTGTGAAATAAAATAGACAAGCCTTAAGCCTGATAAAAATCTCGACAGCAAGCTAGCCGAGATTTTTATCAAATAGCACCTATTTAAATCCGTTCCTAGGAGACAAAATTTAATCTTTTCCCCAACTTCATAATGACTAAAGGTAATAAGTCTCTCTCATTAATATTTGAATTTACACAAAAACCTCTACAAAATCATCACTTAACTTATCTCTATTTAATCATCATTGGCACACGATGCGATATTAGTTAAAATATCACTAACCCCTATTCCTCAAGTTCTTTAATTTCCATGACTGAAAATGACTCAGCTAATTCCTTTCTTGAAGAAATGAAAGATGTCGACCCTTTATCTCAGGATAAAGTCGCCCATCATAAATCATCAAGCACATCTGAAGACTCCATTGATTATCGACGAAAAGCAGCTTCAAAAAAGGTCTCAGTCTACGAAAACTTCCTGACTGATGGCGAGGTTGAGCCAGTAGAACCTCAAGAAATACTGAGTTTTAAAATCAGTGGAATTCAGCCAAATGTTTTTAAAAACTTAAAACAAGCCAAATATAAATTTGATTATCATTTAGACTTGCATCGAATGTCTGTTAGTCAAGCACGAAACGCAGTGTTTCAACTGATAAGCAGTGCCGAAGTAGAGGATCTGAGATGTTTTTTGATTACTCATGGTAAAGGTGAAAGAAGCAAACAGCCTGCTAAACTGAAATCTTATGTTAATCATTGGATGAAGCAGATTGATCAAGTTGTCGCATTTCATTCTGCGCAACCTCATCATGGAGGAACTGGGTCTATCTATGTGTTGTTAAAAAAACCTAAGCAAAAACGAAAAATTAACCAATCTAAATACGATTGACAAAACAAATGAATACAGAGCATTAATTATTATTAAGTGCTTTTTTGATCTCTTCTTTATCTAAAGATTTTTGTACCGTAATATTCAATTCACCCATCGAAATTGTTTCGTACTTAATTCCACTCCCAGGCATTCTTTCACTATGGTGAACAACTCCTTGCTCATCAGTCCATCGATAAATAATTCGTTCAGCCAGTTTAGCCGTCGACAAACCACCTTGATTAATTTTGTCGCCAGTAAAAATGGTAACAATATCACTACCTAATCCTGAAAGAGTTCCACCGTATTGATATTTATCCCAAGCAACTGTCACTTGAGTGAAATCTCGTCCTCCAAATAACTGCAAACCTGCAACAACAATGAAAAACAAGACTAAAATAACAATTAATTTTTTAAACATTTAGATAGTTCCAATTTAGAAAATGACAAATTAAATAACAAGTTTGCAGGTAATTTCGTTTCTATCCTTCAAGACCAGAAAACATATTACGCCAAACATAATAATCGGAATGCTCTGCATCTATCAACTCAAAACCAGCTAAATATTGATTTTCTGATAACTCGTCACACCATTTTACCTGGCCAGTTAACAAAAATTTATATCCGCCACTTTCAAACGAGATAAGAAGTTCCAAAATTGAATCGACTATAAAGGGATATTCCGACCCAATTTTTAACCCATCTTGCGAAATATCTTTGGTGGTACATTCAAGTAACAGGTTATCTTGCTTGGTTTCGTTGGTAGCTGAAAGCACTTCAATAAAGATAATCTCTTCTCTTGAATGCCTTGTTTGTTTTCTATTATCAATATTCATTTAAATTACTATTAATCATTTTTATTTAAAGAGAGATCTTCTATAAACTTAACCCAAACTTGTTTATTGGAGTTGCCTATATCGACCAATTTGACACCAATATAATAGGTCGGAGAATCATCGATTTCCAAACACCACTTTACTTCAGCGACAGTTTTTATTACTGCCCACATATCACCGAGGTCGATTTCCATATCCATCCTTTGACCAAGCGCAAGCGAGTGATGAGAAATTAATTTAATTCCGCCAGCAGAAATATCTTCAGATCGACAAATATGGCTTTCATCTTTATTTTGAAATTCATTTAGAAATTTAACGCTGATCGTTTGTTCCGAAAATGTTCTTGCTTCTCTTCTTAAATCATCCAGATCATCAGACATTGGCTAACCCTTCCCGTAATTAATTGCATATTTTCCATCTACATTTCTAATTACAAGTATAGAATAGCTTTTTTACTTTTGCACAATTGATAAAAAAAGGTGCTAAATAGCACCTTTTCAAACGATTGTTTTTATTAGACAATTTAACCTTTGCTCGTCTCGGCGATATATTTATCAATGAATATTTCAAGGATGTCGAGGGGGACCGCGCCATTTTTAAGGACAACGTCATGAAAATCTCGAATATCAAATTTATCGCCTAATGCCTCTTTAGCTTTGGCTCGCAACTCTAGAATTTTCATCATTCCAACTTTATAAGCGCAAGCTTGACCTGGCATTACGATATAGCGTTCAATTTCAGATACAACATCTGACTTAGCCATTCCAGTATTCTCAATCATATAATCAATGCTTTCTTCACGGGTCCACCGCTTAGCATGAATTCCTGTATCTACAACTAATCGAACAGCTCTGAATAATTCAGCCTGCAAACGACCAACATTATCATAAGGATTATCTTGAAAACCTAGCTCCCAAGCGACTCTTTCTGCATAAAGCGCCCAACCTTCTATGTAGGCAGTAAAGGGTGCAAATTTCCTAAATAACGGCATATCTTCCAATTCTTGAGCGACGCTAATTTGAAAATGATGACCAGGAACCGCTTCGTGATAAGCTAATGTTCTCATACTATATTTAGGAGTGGCTTTAATATCATAAAGATTTGCGTAAAAAATTCCAGGACGAGAGCCATCCACTGCTGGACCGTTATAATAAGCTCCAGGACTAGTTTTTTCTTTAAATTCAGGAATACGTTTGACCTCAACCCCGGCCTTTGCTTTTATTCGAAACGCTCTGCTCATCTCAGCATCTATTTCATCAATAATTTTTTGATAATCCGTTAAAATTTGCTCTCTTCCCTCATCAGTGTCAGGGTAATAGAATCTATCTTGAGAGGACATCAGCGCGATGGATTTTTCGAAACCTTGAGTGGTATCAAGCCCTTCACTAGCTAAAATAGCTAAGATTTCCGCCTGAATTCTTTCCACTTCATTTAAGCCAACATTGTGAATATAATCAGGTGTGTAATCTGTTGTGGTAAAAAACTTTAAAGCCACACGATAAGCCTTATCGCCATCTGGTAGCTTCCAAAACCCATCGTCGTCAGTGGCTTTATCACCAAGTCCATCAAAATAATTAGTTAACTCAACATAAGCGGGGTAAACCGATTTGTTAATGGCAGTTTTAGCTTTTTTAAGTAACTTTTGCTTATCCAGAGGAGCAAGTTGCTCTAACTCGTTTAGCTTCTTTTCAAAAGACGAATACAAAATATTTTCCTCAACCTTAGTTGAAGAAAATTTAGACATCTCATCAATTACTCGGCTAATCACAAACTTTGGAGGAACGATATTGTTATCGGTTCTTAATTTAAGGCCTTCCAATACTTGAGAAAATTTTCTTGGTAAGTTTTCTAATCTCGCAACGTAAAACTCAGCTTCTTCAACATCATTTATTTGATGCTGCGACTCCATAAAAGTTGGAAATCCATTTTGTACGCCAAAAAGCTGATTAACAGGGTAATTATGATATTTAAAGGGTTCAGCTTCTTGAGCAAATTCAAGAAGGTACATCGCAACCCGCTTGGACATTAGTTCGTCTTCAGACAAGGAATTGTCATCATAAGATTTTAAAACTGACATTTCAGATGCTAAAAATTCGAACATCTCTTCTGTCGATTGCGGACTTGCATCATCAAGCTCTGCATTATGCCCATTGATTCCAATAGACTCTAAAAAATGCAACGAGGTTAAAGTTTCAGGACTATCTAATACCATTTTTAACGCAAATCGGTTGAAGAAATTATTAATCAACAATGGTTTCCCGTGCCATTCGTGGGCAACAAAGCTACCCACTAAAGCAATCAATAATAAAAGTATTGAAAAAAACCAAATCAGTATTTTCTTAAACATTTATTTCTCCGAGTGTTATTTCTTTTTGTATATTTTTCTTATTATTTTATGAAATTTATTTGGCATCAAGCGCCTTAGATAACTTGCCAGTAATGGCATACCTGAAGCAATAACAGCCTCTTCTTTTCCTGATTTTATGACTTTGATCAGCTTAACAACAAATTCTTCAACAGGCATACCCTTGGCAATTTCTTGATCTAATTTGCCAAACTTAGACATATCACCAATTAAAGCATTGCGACTAATATCTGTTTGGATCCAACCGGGACAAATAACCTGAATTTTCACACCAAACTGAGCTATTTCGGCTCTTAGGCAATCCATAAAGCCAATGAGCGCATGTTTTGCCCCAGAATAAGCACTTCGGTATGGCGATCCAACTTTGCCAGCAACACTTGAAATACTGACAATACTTCCTTGCCTTTCAGCGACCATTTTTGCAGCGACCATTTTTGTTAACTTTATTGTGCCAAAATAATCAACCTCCATCACTCGGCGATCGACCGCTTCTGAGGTTTCTAGACAAAGTGAACGTTGGCTAATTCCACCGTTATTGATTAAAAAATCAATTTTCCCATAAATTGAATAAGCTTTTTCAACGATGGCTTCAAAACTTTCGCTTTCTGATAAATCAAGAGGAATAACACTATGTTTTTCCGCGGAAACTAATAAAGCTTTTACTTCTAGTAAAGTTGATTCTCTTCGAGACGAGAGGATTAAAGTAGCATTTTGCTTAGCCAGTTGAATAGCAAGTTCTTTTCCAATCCCCGAAGAAGCTCCCGTTATCCAAACAACTTTATTTGAAAAAAAACTAGAGTGAGTCATATATTCAACCCTTGGTAAATTGTCTAAGGTGAGCCAAATGGCAAACTTAATAACTAAACCCTTAGATTATAACGGGTTATCACATTGCAGACTAGGCTTAACAAATCCACAAACTGTAACAAGAAATATGGCACTATTGGCAGTCTGACACAAAGGAACTGGTTATCTGAAGATACATAGTAAATTATGATTGCAAGACACTGAAATGGCTTATATTTAACGAGCTATAAGAATAATTTACCTGACACGTCTATTTTACTTTATTTTGTTAAGTGAATTATTCCGTAAAGTAAGCTTTTCTATCAGTTGATTGAAATATTTCTGTATAAATGGGCTGATAATGTTCCTCGATTTGCTGTCGCCTAATTTTTAACGTTGGCGTCATCATCTCATTACCGGTAGTCCATTCACTGGCAGAAATTAATAACCCATCTAGCTGCTCATGTTTTTCCAAAGTTTTATTTAGCGCAGCAATTTTGGCTTCGCAATCTAGGATAAAAGCCTCACGATCCATTGGTAGCACTTCCTCTGTTGGAACAATAACCGCTACGGGTTGAGATAATTGGCTGCCAAATACACAGGCCTGTTCGACTGAGAAGATCAACTCTAACTGCTGCTCAATTGGAACTGGAGAGATATACTTACCTTTACTGGTTTTAAAGATTTCTTTTACTCGTCCCTTGATGCTTAGATAACCATCTTGATCGATTGCACCTAAATCGCCTGTACGAAACCATCCATCCTGAATAGCCATAGCGCTTAATTCGGGCTCTTTATAGTACCCGTCCATTAGAGTCGGACTACGGAGTAAAATCTCACCATTTTCTGCAAGCATTACTTCACAATTTTTGACGGCTTTTCCAACCGTTCCCACTTTTCTTGCATTAGGCAGGTTTATATTCGAGATCCCTAAGGTTTCACTCAACCCATAACCTTCACACAATTTTAAACCGAGCTCTTCATACCATTCTATTGTTTCAGTAGAAATAGCGGCCGCACCGGTAATGCACAAGCGAGAATTGGCTAGGCCTAACTTTTTAATAATTGTACGAGACAAAAATTTTCCAATAAAAGGTAGAGAAATTAGTTTTTGCAACCTTTCAGCACCACCAAATTTCGTTTCGATTCCCTGCTTTAGTTTTACCCATATCCGAGGAACGGCGATAAATATACTTGGTTTAGTATTAGAGAGGTTCGCTGAAAAAGTCGACAAGTCCTCAACAAAAGAAACCTTACATCCATACACAATACTGATAATTTCAACCGCAATACGCTCCATAATATGCGCGAGAGGCAGATAAGAAAAGAAAGTATCCTCACTAGAAATGTCAGTGATCGCCTGAACACATTCAATACCGCTAGAGATAGCACGATACGAGATCACAACGCCTTTTGGCATACCTGTAGTGCCCGATGTATAAACAATTGTCGCAATATCTTTAGGGGTCGGGTGATAAAAAGCTTCAATTGGTGCTAAAGATTCCGTTAAATCTAGCCAAAAAGGAATAGCCTCTCTCTTTTGGTGGATAGAAATTAATTCAACCTCTGTCCCAAATATTTCATAATTAACCTCTGTGACCAATTTTCCAACAAAAACCAACGCTGTTTCACTATGATCTAAAATTTGGCCAATTGTTTTATCACTGGCAGTTGGATAGATAGGAATGCTGATATGCCCTGCTGCCATAATTGCCATATCAGCGAGAAACCAATCACTGCAATTATTAGAATAGATTCCAACTTTGGAGTTTTTAGGATATTTTTGAAGATAAGTTGCTAATTTAGAAATCGCATCAAACGCTTCTAACCAAGTGCTTTCTTGATACTTTCCATCAATCGGTTGCCGCATAAAACAATCGTTAGGTTTTTTTTGAGCCCAATGTTTTACGAAGTTTGCAGGGGAAAATATCTTAGATGCCATCCTATCGCCTCTTGGTTATTATTTTATAAGCTACTCAATCAAACGAGCGTCAACTATGCTGCGTGAATCAAAGGCTCTAACTCATTATTTTGATGCATTTCCATAATAATGTCACATCCACCAATTAACTCACCATTAACCCAAAGTTGCGGAAACGTCGGCCAATTAGCATACTTTGGTAATTCAGCTCTAATATCGGGGTTTTGTAGTATATCTACATAAGAGAATTCTTTCCCGCATGACATCAATGCTTGAACGGATTGAGATGAAAACCCACATTGAGGTGCTTCTGGCGACCCTTTCATATAAATAATAATTTTATTTTCTTCAATTTGAGATTTGATTTTATCAATGGTTTCCATGCTTTTACTCTTTTAGGCTGAATTTAGAAGATTAACAATGCCAATAAATCAGTTCGTTTCTAGCTTTAGAACTAATTCTTTATCTAAAACAAACTATCTACTGACAAATTTATTTAATCATAATTGTATCTATTAATAAGCACTAAAACTAGCGTTAAAAGAAGGATTTTCTCATTGTCGACGTTACCATCACGCAAGGGTTCTGTTTTAAGACATACGCTTACCAAAAAAATGTGTAATGTCCTACAAAAAGTCTGGTTATACCTTTGCATTATTATTCAAGATATTAAGCAATAATACTTCATCAAATAAATAAGGATTGACCTCCACAAAAACAAGGATGTTTGATGAGAAACCGTAATCTAATATTAGTCATTTTCTTTCCACTACTGATTTTGAGCCCCGATCTTGATGCCGGTGAATTTTATCAATGGGTTAGCCAGGACGGGGTAATACATTATTCAGATAGACAACCTAAAACGAGAGATATACCCAAAATTGAAATAAAAGACATCCCTACAATTAAAACCGTCAAAGCTAAACCAATTATTAAAATTAGAACTCAAAAAAATACAAAGAGAAAAAAGCCTTCAGCAAACCGGTGCACTCTAACCAAACAAAAGATAGTAAAACTGGAAAAGAAGCTATCTCTTAAAAACAAAGCAGCTAGCTTCGATTATTTAAATAAACAATTAAGCGAGCTTAGGTGGATAAAACTAAAACATTGTTAACAATTTATAAATAGTTTTTCAAACTGATACAAATTAACTATTTAATGTATAATCGGTTCACTTAAAACACCTCAGCTCGATATTAAATATGCAGAAATTCGGTCAAAAATTTAGACGTATTACGCTTATTTTTGACAATCTTGCTTATTTAAACGAATTATTACTTGATACATCAAATATAAAGAATAAGTGCTTTATTTCTGACAATGAGCTTTTATCTAAAGCTTCATTATCAAATGAATTAATCAAAAGCCTAACAAACCATCAAATTTCAAACAAACAGGTCAATCAATATTTAGGGCAAGAAATTGAGTTAGTTATATACGATACTACTCATTCTTTTGATGTTAATGCCTTTACCGCAATTTGTGGCAGTATTATTGGTGGAGGCGAACTTATATTATTGTTACCAAAAACAATCGGGGAATTCGTTCTTAAGAACTCTAATCCAACATCAAACCCTCTCCTAATCCCAGAACCAGGCCAAACAAAAGTGAGCCCTACGCTAGTTCGTCTAGTTAATAGTTTAATGGACTTAAAAGAAACTCGCTGGTCTAGTGAGAATCAACAATCTGATAATTTTGATTTTATCCAAGATAATGAAACGGTATTAGATAATAAACAATATTTTTACAAAGAACAAAACCATCTCATCGATAAAATTTTACGTTGCTCGCTTGGTCATGCAAAACGCCCAGTTGTTATGACCGCTAATCGAGGTCGAGGAAAATCAGCAACAATTGGAATTGCTATCGCTGAACTTGTTTTCAAGCATCAAAAATCAATCGTGATTACTTCTCCACGCAAAGAAAATATTAAAGTTTTATTAAAACATTTTAATTCAGAAATCGAACGTTATTCAAACTCATCAGATGCCTATAAAAAAAATCAACAGCTAATTGTTTTTTCTCCGCCCGATAAAGTAATCACTGAAAAACTAGAGTGTGACCTTTTAATCGTCGAAGAAGCGGGAGCTATTCCTGTACAAGTTTTAAAAATAATTAGTTCACATTACAACCGGATAGTTTTCTCGACCACAACAGATGGGTATGAAGGAAATGGTCAAGGTTTTGAGTTACGTTTTAAATCTCACTTAGAAAAAAACTTCCCTCAAGTTAAATTTGAAAATTTACGATATCCTGCAAGGTGGCCAATTGATGACCCTCTAGAAAAAGCTATTAACAGCGCGCTTTTATTATCTTTCGATAATCCATACAACTTCAATGACAATCTTAAATTTAATGACATAGAAATAATTGATAAAAGCAAGATCGAATTTCGTCAGATAACAAAGAATAAAATACAATCTAATAATGTATTGCTCTCCGACATTTATCAGCTATTAGTCACTGCCCACTACCAAACAAGACCAAGTGATTTAGAAAGAATTCTCGCTGATGAAAACCTACTGATTTTTTCAGCTTTTGTGGACAATCAAATTATAGCGACGTCTTTGGTTGTGAAAGAAGGCAACCTATCAACTGATGAATGTGAAAAAGTAGAAAAAAGCCAATTACGAATCCCGGGGCACTTATTACCCCAGTCTTTAATGGCCTATCAAGGAATAGCAAAAGCTGGCGAACTAAATTATTGGCGTATCATGCGAATAGCAGTAACACCTAACCTCCAAAATAAATCAGTCGGTAGTCAATTAATAACTCATATTAAAAAACAAGCCACATTCAATTCCGTTGATATTATTGGCAGTAGCTTTTCATTTGACCAAGAGATTGGAAAGTTTTGGTATAAACAAGGATTTCAGTGTTCTCGTATTGCTTTAAGAAAAGACTCCTCCACTGGAAATTACCCCAGCGAATTTCTTAAACTATTGAAACCACAAAATAAGTTAGCTCAATCTATCTACAACCAATCAGTCGAACACTTTAATCATTCTTTTTTTTACAGTATTGGAAGTGCTTACAGAGAAATATCGACTCAGCTAATATTGCTGATACTCAAAAATCAAAAATCGATATCTTTATACCAAAAATACGAATTTCGCCTAAATGAAGTCAAACGATATAGTAAAAAAAATCGAAGTTTTGAAATGGTTGAATGGGAGCTTTTTAATTTTTTAAACTACCAAATTAAAGAAAAAACTTATTTTTTCTCTTTAACTGTAGATGAGCAATACTTTCTTATAGCCAAAATTTTACAGAAGCTACCTTGGAAAAAAATGGTAACCCAGTTTGAATTGCAGGGAAAAAATGAAGCCAAAGAAATGCTCAGAGATTCGATCTTAAACTTATTAAATGCTTACACAAAAAAAGGCTGATACGCACCAAGCCACATCAACCTTTAATAAAACAAAAAACAGTTCTAAAAATTATAAACAACCGTCACAGCCGTCACTGTATCTAACTCTTCCGTATCACCTCTCACTTCTGACTGGTGTGTCGCAGTCAACGATAATTTAAGAGCTAAGTTTTTAGCGAAATTTGCACTTAACCCAGTGTAAGATTTAGTTACTGTATTGTCATCACCTATATCTGAAGATAATTTTTGTTCAAATTTTGAATTTTCTGTAATATCCCAAAAATAATTAGCTGCTAATCTGAAAATCGTTTCACTAATCGCTTCTTCGGCTAAAAGTAAAGTTTCCTTTTTTAATGTTTTTCGATAACCAACACCCACTTCTAAATCCAGTTTTGACTTATCACTCATATCCATTGCAAAACCACGACCAGCCGATAGTGATGTTTGGTAATCATTGTCAGAGAAACGATCATCTTCGTAATTAGCCATTATAAAAGCATAACTCTTATCCGAATATTTGTAATCGCTTTTTCCTTCTACAAAATATTTTTCAGCATTAGTTTCAACTTCTGAAGTGGAAGAATCTTCAGCAGAACCAAAAATTGTTTTAATATCGACCGAATGTTTCCAAAGCTCGATTTCATAGCTGGCTGAAAAGCCGCTATTGATACTCGTTGTTTCAGTATTTCCAGAAGTAGCTACATAACCAAATTCAATATTTGATTTCCATTCAGCTTCTTTTGACGCTACCGTTTCTTCTGCCTTTAAGGAATAGGTTGTTAAAGCCAAAATAATAATAATTGTGATAATACTAGAAAGGATAGGTTTCATAAGATTTTCTCCGATAAGTGCTCAGTCCAATTTGGCGCGCATGTTAGCAGCCTAATCAAAGAAATTAAAGCTTAAAACAGAGGTTTTACCGAATATATACTAAATTAACTTACATCTGCCAAGCGTAAGAAAATTTCATAAACAGCGTTTTATCGGTTTTTCGTAATTGATTAAAATCTGTCGTTCTAAAATCATCTGAATAACCAAAGAAAAATAAGGTGAATGGGTCAATTTGATAGGAATACAATAACTGGCTTGCAATTTCGCGATAGTCTCCTTCCCTATAACCTTGAAGAGTTAATCTCACAGAACTATTAATATCTAACTGGTAGCCCGCTCTAAAATTATAAATATGTTCCTCAAAATCGGTATCACCAATCACATCTAATGAATTATTGAAATAAGCTAAGGTTAATTTTAAATTCTCATTCACTTGATAAGATGCGCTTGGTGAAATGGTGGTTAACTTGCCTAAATTAGCTGAATATAAATCGACTTCATCCCCTTGATAAATGCTGGCACTAATATCTAATCCGGCAAAAGGTGTTACATCTGCAAAGAATTCATAGGTTTGAATTGCATATTCATTTTGAATTAGTAGTGCCTCAATTTCATCAGAAGGCACACTTTTATGAATATTTTGCTCGACATAGTTTTGTTTATTGTTGTAATAAATAAATCCCATGGTTGATTGATAGATCCCGTCAACAATGACACCAACCCCCTTTTGCTCGGTCAGAGAATTCCCTTCTAAATCCGATGTGTTATTGAGTTGAAGATCAAAAGTTACACTTTTCCACCATTGATTTTGATCTTCTGGATACCAGTGGCGTTCTAACTCAACGGCGCTAGACTTCCAATTACTTCGACTAACAAAGCCGGAACCAGCTCGAAACCCTTTACCAAATTGATGATGAGTTAAATATACTCCCCAATCTCTTGAAGAATGGGTGAAATTCATTGAAAAGGCATCACCAGAGTCTTCTGCTTTTTGGTTATGAAGTTGTTGAATGCTCAATGGATTAATTGTGTCGGATGTCATAGCTTGAAATTTGAAAGAGCTAGACCTTCCAAACCAATACTTACCATCAACTGAAAACATATCATTACTATAATCATCAGAATCTCTTTGGGTATAGGTCATACCTAAATTCCCTTTATCTCCTAAGTCATAACGGTAGCGTAAAATTTGGTTTTCAGATTCTTGATCTAATAACTGAATAATTTTTGAGCTTTGGCTATCTGGCAAAAGAAAACTAGTATCTTTGTCCTTTAACGAGATAAGACCATAACTATGATCGCCAGACTTTCCCGTTAGCTTTAAACCGTAATTTGGCTCTGCAAATAGTCGGGTATAAACTAATCGGCTCCAATTAGAAAAATAATCGGCTCCATCAAGGAAGAAAGCTCTTTTTTCGGATGTGTATAAAGCAAAACGCTTATTGGCTTCCAACTGAAGTTCATCGGCTTCAACATGAGAAAAGTCTGGATTGATGGTTGCGTTTAAGAAAAGGTTCTGGTTAATCCCCCAACGAGCATCCAAACTACCTCGCTCATCGGTACCACCACTCTGCCAGCCTGCATTAGTATCAATATCTCTATGCTTACTATTGGATAAGGTAATTGCAGGTATAAGGGTTAGATTTTTAGCTGGAAGCGTTTTCTCGAAACCGTTAAACGCTTGAAATAGACAGAGAGAACAATCTTGGTTTCGATCAATTTTTACATTAGAAAATTCATGCTTAACATCTCTAATCCAAACTCTAGAAAATTTGATATTCCACTGTTTAACCTGTTGGTTATCCTCAAATCTTAGTGATTTTAAAGGAATAGCCATTTCAACGGCATAGCCTTTCTCATGAAGCGCTCCGGCACTTTCCCAAATAGCATCCCATCCAACATCATTATTACCATTGACTTCGTCAATAATTGAATCAGCCTGAACTCCTATGGCATTAGTGAAAAATTGATAGGCTCTTCGAGAATCATTAAAAGTATCTAAAGCGATACCAACATAATCACTATCCCACAATTCATCCCTTTCAGACAGGTACGCTCTGATTTTTTCTGGATTATCATCTAACGAGTTAAAAGCAACATACAAATACTCTCCATCCTCTAGCAGATAGGCTGTAGTACTTGCACTAGCAGGGATGTTTTCACCCGGTGATATTTCGTAAGATAAAGGAATTCGAACGGCTTGTTTCCATTCGCCTACATTGATAATACCATCAACCTCAATCTTCCCTTCAAGCTTGGGTATTAAATCAATCTGGATATCTGCACTGTTCGCCCAAACATTACTAACGAAAAATATAAGAAATACTACTAGGCTTCCTGCCGATTTTTTATAATGCATCTTTCTAAAAGTTTCCCTTCTTGTCATTGTTATTGTGTTGTTAAAAAAATCTGCGTAAGACTATCAAATATATCAGTTAAATGCGAATGAATATTACTCATAGTTGAAAATATTTTGCCATTATTAGCCACGCGAAAATCAGAGTTATTATTTGTTTTTTCAATCATGTTTCAACACTAATGATATATTGATAAGATACTCGTTTCTTTGTACCTATTAGAAATCAGTTATTAGAACTTCATTTATATTTAACTAAAAGGAGCCCTATGGCAACTAACATTGACAACCTCTCCCCTAAAGCGGTTTGGTCGATTTTTAAACAGATTTGTGATATCCCTCACCCGTCCAAATATGAAATCAAACTAAGAGAACATATTCAGTTCTTGTGTGATGAGCGAGGTTTAAAGACCCGAATAGATTCTATCGGCAACCTCATTGTTAGTAAACAAGCCACAAAAGGAATGGAAAATAGGCAATGTGTCGCCTTACAAGGGCACATTGATATGGTTCCACAAAAAAATGCAGACTCTGTTCATAATTTTGAAATAGATCCTATTTCAACCTATGTTGATGGTGAATGGCTAAAAGCAAAAGGAACCACTTTAGGTTCTGATAATGGCATAGGAGTGGCTGCAGGAATAGCTATCATGCTTGCGGATGATATACCTCATGGCCCAATTGAACTTTTATGTACCATTGAAGAAGAAACCTCTATGAAAGGTGCTTTCGGCTTAAAGCCTGGTTATCTAAATGCTGAAATTCTAATGAATCTCGATACAGAAGATGAAGGCGAACTCTACGTTGGGTGTGCTGGTGGAGCTGATATCGTTGCGAAGTTACCAATTGAACGAGTTCCAACCCCACTAAATCACACAGCCTACGAAATTTCTGTTACTGGTTTGTTGGGAGGACATTCAGGATTAGATATTCATAAGGGTAGAGGTAACGCAAACCAAATCGTTAATCGTTTTTTAGTCAGTTATGCGGAAACATTGGGAATTAGAGTTGCTAAATTTAATGGTGGAACTTTAAGAAATGCGATCCCCCGCGAATCATTTACCCTAATCACTTTGAACAAAAATAAAGAAACTGAGTTTTTAGCTGCTATTAGCTCTTTTGAGAAATTGATTATTTCTGAATATGGTAAAACCGAGGCCAACGTTTCAATTAAGTCTATTGCTGTAGAAATACCTAAAAATGTTATTTGTTTAGCAATACAAAAGAAAGTCCAACTAGCCGTTGCTGCCTGTATTAGTGCGCCCTTGAGAATGAGTGACCAATTTGAAGGAATCGTTGAGACATCAAATAACTTAGGAATTGTTCGCTCATATGATGACCATATTGAAATTGTATCGCTTACTCGGAGCTTAGTTAACAGTGCGAGAGACTTTACCAGCCAATTAATTGCTGGGACATTCGAATTGATTGGCGCACAAACGGAAATTACTGGCGTTTACCCGGGATGGAAACCAAATCCTGATTCGGCAATACTCACAACTATGGTAAATGGTTATAAGGAATTATATGGTAAGAAACCTGAAGTGAAAGTAATTCATGCAGGTCTAGAATGCGGTTTACTAGGTGAACCCTATCCTCAAATGGATATGATTTCGTTCGGGCCAACCATTAGAGGTGCACATTCACCAGATGAGCGCTGTCATATTCCATCAGTACAAAAATTTTGGGATTACTTATTATATAGTTTAGCTAACGTTCCGGTTAAGTAATCAGCAGAAGCTATTAGCTTTCCATCAATATAAATTCGAGTATTTTGTTCATATCGAGATTAAAGTCTTCAGCCCTGACTCCCCTCTCAATATTATTTTGGCTTATTTCAGCTAAATCAATATGCTTTGATTCTAAAAAATGTCCTTGCTTGACACTGTAAAACGCTTTGACTTTAGGCCTAATAGGATCTTTCGCATTTTTTGATTCAACAACGGCCAGTTGATTCGAGCTTAACTGAACAAGCGAACCGACTGGATAAACGCCCATACACTTAATAAAACTATTAACCAGTTCTCCATCAAGCATTCTTCTTTCAACCATATTTAACAATATCGCAAAGGCTTTTGCTTGTACCATTCCATCTTTGTAAACTCGATTAGCCGTCAGAGCGTCAAAAATATCACAAATTGTGATCATTCGAGCATATTGAGAAATTTTTTCTGCCGGTACCGAATTAGGGTAGCCTTGACCATCGAGTTTTTCATGATGTAAGGCTGCGACTTCAAGGCTCAAAGAACTAATCCCTTCAGTATTTTTAATAATATCTACTGAATGGTTAACGTGAGTTTTTATAACTTCAAACTCTTCTGCAGTCAGTTTGCCCGGCTTATTTAAAATGCTATCGGGGATCATTATCTTGCCAACATCATGCAAAAAAGCGCCAACCGCTAATTCTTTAGCGATATCCATATCTATATTCAAATGACTAGCAAAAACCGACATTAAAATAGAAACTGCCGTTGAATGTTCAAGCAAATACTCATCTTTTTTTCTAATATTAATGATGCACGACAGCGCATCTGGATTTTCAAAAATTGCTTCCGTTGTCTGTTCTGTTATGTTCTGGATTGACTTCAATTCAAGCTGACGACCACACACCACATCATCTAGAATTTTTCTTTGGATAGTTTTTGCTTCATTAAATAGTGCTTTCGCCTGAGAAATTGAAGCCGACGCAACTTTCTTTTTTGCTTTTATAGATGGAGGATTTTCTACCTTATTAGTATCTTCTGACTCATCTGATAAACGTTTGCTGGTATCAATTTTAACCCGCTCAACACCCATATCAATTAGTTTCTCGATCGTTCTGAGATCTTTTACCCAGCCCGTCTGTTTGACTTTGTGAGAGCCTCGTTGTTTTACAATTTCAACGACGTAGCTTCCAATACTAACTCTAGCTATGTCTTTTTCAACAATCATTGGTTTGACCCATTTTGTTAAGAACCCTTTATTTAAGAAAACTATTTATATCTCTAACAAACAACTAGAGTAAATTTAGTACGCTTTAACAAATTTAGCCAATTAAATGGTGAGTTTATGTCATAAAATAATGGCTAACTATTCGAAAATAGATATGCCAATAAATAACTCATTAGGAATGTGATAGGTTGTATATCGGTGATGGGAAATTAATCTTCAAAAATTACTTTTTCAATATCATAAACTTCAATCCAATCACCGGCTTCTTTAGCACCAATACTCTTGGTTAACTGGGATTTGATTGGCTTAAATTTAAAGTGAGAGGTTTGCTGCTCAGCATAATGTTTTACTTTTTCAGAAACATAAATATGACCCGAATCAGCCATAGATTCCAGTCGAGACGCCATACTTACCGCTGTCCCTTCAAGATCTGAACGTTCGGTTACTTCATTATGAACAATCGTTACTTCGCCCATATCAATACCGATCCGTAATTCAAATTCAGCCGCCATCAATACATGCCTGATCATCCATGCGCATTCAACCGCCGCTTTAGGTGTTTTGAAAGTCGCTCTTAGAGAATCACCTTCCATATTAGGATAACTAGCATTCCAACGACCTAAAATTGGTTTTAGAAGACCTCTAAAGAGTGAAAGGCGTTCAGAAATTTTAACATCACTCCACTGAGTAAAGCCTTTTAAATCGATAAAGAGTACACAAAAGTTTCTCACTTGATCGATTTCGTATTCAGCTGCTAGCTCTAACAATCTTGGCCAGAATTTATCTTTTATTCCAGCAACAGCTTCTCTTAATTCTTTTTGCATATTCTTGTCAGCACGTAATGCTAATTGTGCATTTTGAATTCGACTCGCCTCTTCTTTTAACGAGTCTTCTAATTCTTTAACCGAATAATGCCCCACTTCGTCAACTACCAATTTAACCATCGCTCCACCAGCAACATCTTTAACTGATTTTAATCTTAATGAAACGCCCCAATGACAAGCTTGAAGATGTTCAATTAAAATTGGTAACGTTGCAATCTCATTAGCCGTCAATCGAAAATCATATTTTAAAGCAATGGTTAGAGACTCAGCATACATACGCTCAAATTCATTATCTGCATAGGTTGTTTTGTTAGTAGCTTCCTGATCCCAATAAGCATACTCACAAAATACGCCACTAATATCCCAGCCAATAGTATTCACATTAAATAAAATGGTATCGGTAATATTTGCTTTTGCTAAATTTGCATCTGACAAGTTTGCGCCACTTAAATTACAACTTCTTAAATTAGCCGAATATAAGTTAGCTCCCGACAAATCAAGAGCTGAAAGGTTTGTTCCGGTTAAGTCAGCATGTTTAAACTGACATTTATCAACATAGGTCGCAGCTAATAGTGCTGAAGAAAGGTTAGTATGATTAAAAATCGCATTGCTCAAAGTTGCTCCGCGTAAATCGACCCGTTTAAGGCTGGCATGACTTAAATCTTTACCCGCTAGATTCTGTTTTCTTAGATCACAACCATCTAAAACAATCCCTCTTAAATCGATGGTTTGTAAGTCAATATGACTCAGATCGGTATTAACAATGGTTGTTTTTTTAAATTGTGCGGTTAAAAGGTTAATATCTAATAACTGACATTTTCTAAATGCTGTATTTTCTAATACGGCGGCTATCAGTATTGCACGATTAAAATCGCAATGAATAAATTCGGTTCCAGATAAATCAGATGAAATAAAATTGGTCGCTTTAAATTGGCAATGATGAAAGTGGCAGTTAATAAATTTAACATTGGAAAAATCAAGCCCTGATAGATTAAGATCTAAGAACTCTTCATCTTCAAAGCATATTTCATTATTTTTATGGGAATCCTTCCATTGAGGCCATACAGCTGGATCCAGCAAACATAAAGCATCAGTCAATGCTGTCGGCTCAATATAGGTTGACGATTCGACTGGGAAATTGCTTAAACTGCTCAAATTATTGTAATTCATTTTTATTGCTTTTCTTTAGACTCGAAACACGAGTTATTACACATACAATTAGACGACAGTTGGAATACTCTTAATTGCGCTTTTTTAATTAACCTTGCAATTGAAACATCTTTTTATATATATATCAACAAGTAACAAGGTTTATTTAAGACTAAATCTAGAATATGCTAACAATTAGCTCTTTAAACATAGTACAGGAAACCGTTTTTCTCTAGGTCGAGACTAGTAAATCATTTAAAATAATCAAACACTTAACTAATTTGTAACCGCCAAAATGAACCACCCTTTCAACCAATATCGCAAGAATCGCCAAGAGGGTACTGAAAAACTCCTTGAAACAGATGATTTATTAACCAAACGTTTTATGGGTTTAGATAAGCTCGCTTATAAAGAAGGTGCGCTTTCTGCTAAAACAAAAGAGTTACTAGGGCTTACGGCATCAATGGTATTACGCTGTAATGACTGTATCGACTATCACCTAGAGGCCGCTATAGAAGCAGGAAATAATAAAGCAGAAATCGATGAAGCGATTGGAATATCGATGCTAGTTGGTGGCTCGATCGTTATACCTCATGCGAGACATGCGGCTAAAAGTTTAGAGTTTTTGTTTTCAGAAGCCGATGAAGCTTCAAGCTCTGTCGATTAATTTTCTCAAATTTTTGAATGTGGAAATCTTATTAAGCTGTGTGATTGACTCTGTTCGAGCTAACTTGGACATCGGAAATCAATGATAAAGAGGCTGCTATTATCTTAAAGCAGACATTGTGAATAGATGCTGCCACGTAGTAGACTTGCTCTATTTGAGCTAATTAAAGAATAAAATGAGACTAAAGGCATTTAGAAAGTTTGAGATGGAAATGAATCGCATTGAACATCAGTACAATGCGTCTATTTATTCCTATCAATGTACTTATGATCAAGTTAATTCTGGAAAATTTGATCCTGATCTGAATAATTTTGAAGTGTTGTCGGAAAGCGATTCTGAGAAAAAAGATATTTTCAGATCTTACAAAAAGTTAAAGGCAACTTATAAGAACAAATTACCAAAAGAACTATCTGAATTAATCTTTGTTAGAGTTATTTCAATATTAGAAGTTTTTCTTATCTCTCAAGTTAGAGAGCTATTTCTACTGCGCAAGGATTTATTCCATTCTGAAGAAAAAATTGGAGTTGTACGAGGGGAGTTGCTCAATACTAATTCAATAACTGAATTATGGAGTAAATTAATTGAAAGAGAATTGCGCAAATTACAGAACCAGTCTTTAAAAGATAAGGCAAAGTATTTTCGTAAATATCTTGGTATAGAATTCTCGAGATCACCAAGCTATCCTGCTCCTCTAGAGGTAATTCACGATAAACGTCATTTGATAGTACATCGGCTAGGAAAAACTGATTTACAATTTAGAAAAAAATATGGATTGGAAGTTCGAACTATACAAATTGCAAAAGAAGATTTAAACGACGCCTTTTCAAATGTGAGAGCCTTTGGGGCGTTTATTTTCGAGAATGCGGAGCGGTTGGTTACTGATGGTACTTGCATAAAACATAATTATGAAGCCGCTCTAACAGTTAAGATTTTAAAGGCTGGTGTAGAAAACGTTTTCGATAATGACTTTAAATTCATAGATGACGATAAACTAGTTTGGTGTAGTGATTTCATAGAAACAACTAGCCGAAGTGAAAGTGAAGTGACGGTTGTCATGAAAGGTGATAAATCCTTAATTACTTCGTATATCAGACTCATTCGAAAACTCCATAATGGACGTAGTATTCAAATCATCGAAATATACAATAATCCAAACCCTATCTCTCTGCAAGGTCGTAAATTATCGAATGGAGAAATAGCTGAGCTTGCTACGCATATGCCAGAAAGACCATGGCGAAAGGATATTCACAAAAGAATAGCTGTGATAAAGGGAACTAGTAATAGTGTTATCAGCAAGGCTCTAAAAGGTATTTTGGATAATCCAGAACTTGTTTCTCGTATAGGTGAAAAACCTAAATTTGAGTAATGTCCGCTTTTGGTTGTGAATTTTTAGTCCGGTGCGAATTATATAATTAGAGTAACTGGTTGGTTTTATGGAAAAATCAGGCAGAATAGGAAAGATAGAAAAAGTGATATACGGATCTTAGTGTCCGTTAACCCCAATGTTAAAAGGAAAAAATAATGAATACACGTTTTGTGTTGATGTGCTTAATGTTTGGAACATTTATTCTGAATTCTAATTATGCAATGTCGAAAGATAAAATTGATTGTACTGTTGGACATAAACCAATAGTGATTAGGTATAAGAGTGTGAATAAGGAAGAATATCAACAACTGATAGATAGTAAATTCACAGTAACCTACAATGTTACAGAGAAAGGTGAGCCAAGAAATATAAAAGCAAAAGAATCAAATAACTCTAAAGATGTAGTTAAAAGAATGCTCAAAGCGTTAAAAAAATGGCGCTTTAGACCAGCAATTATCAACGAAAAGGCATACTATCAAAAGAGCTGTGAATTAACATTTCTTTCAAAATACTAAGAATGTTTAATGCCTTTAGAAAATAGCAAAAATAAATAAGTAGTTGCCAAAGTTGGGCGCTATTTTAACTAGCAAAGGTTGGTGACAGTTTTCCGTTTGCGCCTAATCGGACGCAAACAAAAAACTGCGCCAACTTCGGGCGTTATATTTACAAGGGAACGGTGTGCTAAACGGCATTAATCATATTACAGTTGCAGTTAGAGACTTAGATAAATCTTTTGCTTTCTATGTTTCTCTATTAGGTTTTAAACCTCATGTAAAATGGAGCAAAGGTGCTCATTTAACAGTTGGCAATCTTTGGTTTTGTTTATCATGTGACAAATCTGAACCGGCAAAAGACTATTCTCACATTTCATTTAATATTGAAGAAAATCATTTTGCTGAAGTTTCAAAATTAATCAATCAAGCTAATGTAACACTTTGGAAAGAGAATAAAAGTGAGGGGAAGTCCATTTATTTTTTAGATCCTGACGGTCATAAATTAGAGATCCATGTTGGCGGCATAAATAATCGACTTTCGGCACTTAAAAACAAACCATACGAAGACATACAGTGGTTCTAAGCAAATATAACCGTGGATCACAGCTATGCTGTGCCTATTTACGTAGGACGTTCTAATTTTTATTAACGTCTGCTTATGGCCGTTTCTAGTCCAAACCACAATAAAATCTAAACTTCCGTTTATCGAGTAAGCCAGCCATCAACTAAATGAATATTAATGACTGTGTATGAAAATGCATGTCCGTTCAAGTTCAAACAACTACAAGTATCTACTCAGCAATAACCTCATCATACTGTTCAAACTTATTAAACCGAATCATAGAAGCTAATTCTTTGCCATACTCATCACCCTTTTCAGAATATTTATCGAGCGATTTGACTAACTCATATGGCGATTCATTATCAATCTTTTGCTCTCTAAATTTTTTATAGACAGCCCCTCTCGCAAGCACCTTGTAATAATCACTAATAGACGCTTTTATGTCAGGGTATTTTTTTACCCAAATAGTTTTACTTCCTCTTTGTTCTCCTGCGGCTATTCTAGGTTCATTTTTATCGAAAGACCACACACCAAAAACATTATTGGCTTGGGTAAAAAATCGAGAGGTTCCCCAAGCGCTTTCCATAGCTGCTTGTGCCAAAGCAATACTTTTAGGGTGAGGTTTTATTGCATCCAATAATGCTTGATCAGTATCTGATCTATAAGTTTTTTTCAACTTTACTAGACGCTCACTTTCTGGATTTGACTGGATAAGTTGACTAACTTCTTGATGTAGTTTTTCTAAGTCAGCGTAAGCAAGATCAATCGCCGGAACTAATAATGAAATGAAGCGTTGTTTTTTTTCTTTCACCGTCATATTTTCTGGTACAAAACCAGCTGTATAATTTTTGTTTATTTCTTCAGATATAACTTTATCAGCAATAGGCTTTGATTCTTTCTCAAGAGGTTTTTCTGACTCATCACTACATGAGGAAACAACCAGTACACAAATAAGTATGAAACCAGTTTTTAACAGATTAAAAATATTCAATAGACACCCTTTATGTTAATCACACATTTTAAATTTATTTAAAAATAGTTTCCCGTAGCAAACTAATTTCATCCCTAATTTTAGCCGCTTTTTCAAACTCTAAATTTTTAGCCGCTTCCATCATTTTCTCTTCCAGCATTTTAATTGTTTTACTTGCTTGAGCTGGGGTTCTTACTTTATATTTTGCCGAATGCTCGGCGACTCTTCTCTCTTTACTTAAGTTTGCTACACTGAATTTTTCGCCAGTTTGCATGATATCAGATATTGACTTCACAATACCCTTTGGAGTGATATTATTATCTAAATTAAATTGATGTTGAATTTCTCTTCTTCGATCCGTTTCACTGATTGCTCTCTCCATTGAGCCAGTCATTTTATCCGCATATAAAATAGCCTTTCCTTTTAAATTTCTTGCAGCCCGTCCAATAGTTTGAATTAGAGAACGTTCGGAGCGCAAAAACCCTTCCTTATCTGCATCAAGGATGGCTACTAGCGATACTTCTGGCATATCCAATCCTTCTCTTAATAAATTAATACCTACTAAAACATCAAACAAGCCTTTACGTAAATCTTGGATAATTTCCATCCGTTCAACGGTATCAATATCAGAATGTAAATATCTAACTCTTGCGCCATGTTCCGTTAAATAATCAGTTAAATCTTCTGCCATACGCTTAGTTAGCGTTGTTACCAAAACTCTTTCATTAACTGCTACACGTAATTTTATTTCAGATAAGAGATCATCAACCTGAGTACCAACAGGTCTAATTTCTACTTGAGGATCGAGCAAGCCCGTTGGACGTACAACCTGTTCAACAATCGCGCCTGAATTTTCTTTTTCATAATTTGCCGGTGTCGCTGAAACAAAAATAGTTTGAGGTGCCAAACGTTCAAACTCTTCAAATCTTAGCGGTCGATTATCCAGGGCTGACGGCAATCTAAAACCATATTCAACTAAGTTTTCTTTACGCGATCGATCACCTTTATACATTGCTCCAATCTGTGAAATCATAACATGAGATTCATCGACGACTAATAAGGCATCGTCTGGCAAATAATCAAATAAAGTTGGCGGGTGTTCCCCCTGCTCTCTTCCAGACATAAAGCGAGAATAGTTTTCTATTCCCGAGCAGTAACCTAGCTCTTGCATCATTTCTATATCAAATTTAATCCGTTGCTCAAGACGCTGATACTCAACTAATTTATTTAATTTTTTAAGCTGTTCTAACCGCTCAACTAGCTCAAGTTTAATCTGCTCAATAGCATCTAGAATAGTTTGTCTGGCTGTCACATAGTGTGATTTTGGAAACACCGTCACCCGTGACAATTTTTTAAACACTTCTCCGGTTAAAGGATCAAACTGACTGAGTGTATCTACCTCATCATCAAACAATTCAATTCTTATTGCATTTCTTTCTGATTCCGCAGGAAAAATATCAATCACATCCCCTCGAACTCGATAGGTTCCTCTTTGTAAATCAAGATCGTTTCGAGTAAATTGTAATTCCGCTAAATTCTGCAAAATTTTTCTTTGTTTGATTTCATCACCCGGTTTTAAATGCATCACCATACTATGAAATTGTTTAGGATCACCTAAGCCATAAATGGCCGAAACTGATGCCACGATAATCGCATCTTTTCTTTCTAACAAAGCTCTGGTTGCCGATAATCGCATCTGTTCGATATGGTCATTAATCGATGCATCCTTTTCGATAAAGGTATCGCTACTCGCAACATAAGCTTCTGGCTGATAATAATCGTAATAGGATACAAAATATTCGATAGAATTTTCTGGAAAAAACTCTTTCATTTCACCATAAAGTTGAGCAGCAAGGGTTTTGTTAGGCGCTAAAATAATCGTCGGCCTTCCGGTTTTTTGAATCACATTCGCAATTGTGAAGGTTTTACCAGAACCTGTTACGCCAAGTAATGTTTGATGACTTAAACCATCATCTAACCCTTCAATCAAACTTTCGATTGCCTTTGGCTGATCGCCTGCTGGAGAAAAATTTGATTGAAGCTTAAATTGCTGATTCATAGACTACTCAAAGATGTGACGGATTTTAATTTAACTCAAGTTATTGATTTAACACTGTTCACTTCAGCTTAACTTATAGTGATCAGTTCTATGCTATTTTATCGACACTCATGTACAATTACCATTTTATATTTCTATCGATATCTGGGGCTAAATGTGGATATAAAACTATCAAACCGAATTAAGAAAGTAAAACCTTCTAGTACTTTAGCTGTCGCTGCCAAAGCGGCTGAATTACGAGCCGAAGGTAAAGACATTGTAGGTTTAGGTACTGGTGAACCAGACTTTGATACACCTGACTTTATTAAAGATGCCGCAATTCAAGCAATTAAAGATGGTGCTACAAAATACACCGCAGTCGATGGTACTCCGTCACTGAAAAAAGCCATTATTAATAAATTTCAAAAAGATAATAATCTGAGTTATCAAGCCAATCAGGTTTTAGTCTCTTGTGGTGGTAAACAAAGCTTTTTCAATTTATGCCAAGCTCTGCTTAATTCTGGAGACGAAGTGATTATCCCCGCACCTTATTGGGTATCTTATCCAGATATGGTGCTACTCGCTGATGGTGAGCCGGTCATTATTGAGACTCATATTGATAACCACTTAAAGATCACTCCCGAACAGCTTGAATCGGCGATCACCGACAAAACTCGTTTGTTTGTAATAAATAGCCCTTCTAATCCAACTGGCGTCGCTTATAACCATCAAGAGTTAGCAGCTTTAGGAAAAGTATTAGCTAAATACCCCAATGTTTTGATTGCTACCGACGATATGTATGAACATATCTTATGGACAGACGATCCTTTTGTAAATATCTTGAATGCTTGCCCTGAGCTCTACGACAGATGCATCGTATTAAATGGTGTTTCCAAAGCTTATGCTATGACAGGTTGGCGAATTGGTTACGCTGCAGGCCCAGCCCCTTTAATTGCAGCGATGAAAAAGGTTCAATCACAAAGTACATCAAATCCAGCTGCTGTATCACAAGCAGCAGCAGAAGCAGCTTTATCGGGTAATCAAGAATGCGTTAAACATATGTTAGCTGAATTTAAGAAACGCCATGACTATGTTGTTGCTGAACTCAACAATATCGAAGGCGTGCGCTGTTTACAAAGTGATGGTACTTTTTATGCTTTTCCAGATGTATCGGAATTAATCACCAAAGTTGGCTGCAATGATGATATGGATTTTGCTGAATATCTAATAAAAGAAGTTGGCCTTGCTTTAGTGCCTGGAAGCGCTTTCGGCTCAGTTGGACATTTACGATTATCTTACGCGGCGTCAATGGAAACACTAGAAGATGCGATTAAGAGACTTAATCAAGTTGCGACTAACGCTTGAGGGGCTTGTAATTGGTTGAAAATTATCCAAAATTAACTAACTATGCTTCTAAGTAACAAAAAGACTAAAAAAAATTAAAAAAAAGCTTCTTAGATGGTTGACCGGTTCATAATCATCCACTATTATGGCGCTCCCTCTTACAGAGGGTATTGTTCCCCCTTAGCTCAGTTGGTTAGAGCGACGGACTGTTAATCCGCAGGTCCCCCGTTCGAGTCGGGGAGGGGGAGCCAAATTTGGCTTGGGAATTCAAGCAAAAAAAAGCTCCTTTATGGGGCTTTTTTTATGTCTGTTATACTCTTAAACTGTAAACTCGTAAACAACCAATTATCGATTAAAAAATGCCAGATAAACTATTCAAACAAAGAACGATTAATCTACAAAATTGGGCAAGAGAACATTCTTTCACAATCACTATTACCCTAATTTCTCTAATCGTTATGTTATTGGCTCCTGAATCATCCAACCTATTACGTTATCAGTCAGTTGAAGTCTCACAAGGAGAATGGTGGCGTATATTTAGCGCCAACCTGTGTCATAGTAATTGGTATCATTGGCTGTTAAATATCTTGGGTTTTTGGCTGATGGATATCTTTTATCGCTCGGTATTATCAACAAAAATACGCGCTTCGCTTATAATTTTTTGTATGATAACAAACGTTTTGTTAATGCATTTGTTCATGAATTTAACTTGGTATGTCGGTCTTTCAGGTGCATTGCATGGTTATCTAATTGGCGGCGCACTACTCTCTTGGAAATCGGCGATAAAACTTAATTTGATCATCGTGACCGTTGTTAGTATTAAACTTGCGGTTGAACTTGGCTGGCATATCAATCAAACGACTGAATCATTAATCGGTGCAAACGTGGTTGAAGAATCGCATGCTTTTGGCGCACTTTCAGCCGTGATTTTCTTGGCTATAAATTACCTTAAAAAAAAATGGAGCCAATAGCCCACGCTATTAAGCCCCAAATAATACTGTTATAGCTCATACTGTTTTACCAGCAGTAAGCTAACAATCTCTTACTTCAATTTTATCCGATTGTAGTTTTTTGCAATAGTAGCTGCACCAATCCCTTTGACGCTGGCAATTTCCTCAATGGCTTTGAAATCACCATTCTTTTGACGGTATTCAATAATTGCTTGTGCCTTTTTCATACCTACACCTTTTAATGATTCAGCAATTGCCTCTGCATTTGCAGAATTAATATTAACACTAAGAGCAGACTTAGCTCGCTGTTCGGCTACAACTTTCTCTTTGGTTTGTTTTTTAGCCTGAACTGTTTGAGAAAATGAAGTGGATAAAATTAATAAAATAATCAATGAATATAATGATTTCATGGTAAAACTCCTTGAATAGTTAAGTTCCTTAATCCTGAATGGATTGTTTTAATTAAATCCTTTTAAATTAAATGATTTAATCTAATGCCCTATGGCAAAACAAATACTACTCATCGATAACGATCATTACTAGTGGGAGGCAAGAGTTTCAGATATTTCGCACAAAGATTTAAGTGGATTAGGTGATTTGGTGATAGGTCTTCCAATCACCAAATAGGAAGCACCAGCGTCAATGGCATTAGCTGGAGTCATAATCCGAGATTGATCCCCTTTATCACTTCCTAAAGGTCTTATTCCAGGAGTTACTAGCTTAAATTCTTTGCCAAAAACTGCAGATAATTTCGCAGCCTCCCACGCAGAACAAACAATACCATCCATACCTGATTCTTGAGACATTTTCGCAAAATGTAAAACCTGTTGTTCAATAGACCGAGAATAACCGATTTGAGAATACTGTTGCTCATCCATACTCGTTAGTATCGTGACGGCAGTAATCAAAGGACGATTGGCAAAAGGTTCTATCGCATCCCGTGCCTTTAGCATCATTTCTCTACCACCGGAGGCATGAAGGTTAACCATCCACACGCCTAAGCTTGCAGCAGCTGCACATGCTTTAGCGACGGTATTAGGGATGTCGTGGAATTTAAGATCGAGAAATACATCAAAACCACGCTCAACTAATAATGAAACCCATTGAGGACCAAATAGGGTAAACATCTCTTTACCTACTTTTAAACGACACAATTCAGGTTTTAGTTGATTAACTAATTTTAGAGCTTCATCCATATTATCAAAATCTAAAGCGACGATAATTCTTTTATTATTCATTTAAGCTATTACCATTAAATTGGTTACCATTAGATTTGTTACAGCAAGTATTGATTTCAAAAAATAGAATAACGGTGGTTTACTCACCTTCAATACCTTGTATCGGCTTCACTCCACCCCAAGTTTTACAACTAGGACATTGCCAAAATAAAGTTTTTGAGTCAAAACCACAATTATCACAATGATAAATCGGTTTGTTTTCAAGTAGCTTAGTAACCACATTCTCCAACAAATACAAACTCGGTTTAGCTCCCTCACTGGCATGTTCTAGATGTAAGCCTATCAGCTTTAATAGCCCCCTTATCGAAGGATGTTGATTCATTTGACTGGCTATGTACTCAGCCGCCTTTTTATCACCTTGCTGAGATTGCAATATATCCGCATAAGCTAGAATCGCAGAAATACCACCACCATGATTAATCGCTTCATGTAAGAAATTTAATAAGCCGCGCTGATCATTTAACTTGCTGTAACATTGTGTAGCAAGATCAATAGCTTCCGGTAGAAAAGCAACATCCTGCTTGATTAAATCTCTAATACTTTTAATTGATTGCTTATATCGCTCTTTAGAATAATGTATCTGCGCACTGATTAACGTTGCCCTGACACATTGGTTATCAGCTTGGAATGCTTTTTTGATATAACCAAGAGAATCTCGATAAGCATTATTTACTAATGACTCTTCGGCAAGTTCGCAATAGAAATGTGAAATTTCATTTTTAGTATTCTCAACCATTGGGTAATCAAGTTTGCCTGCGGTAGATATTGCCTGCTGCCAATCTTTAGTCTGTTGATAAATAATTAATAGTTGTGACAAACTAGCGTTTTTATGGGTGAAATCGTTGGACAGTTCTTTAAATATGTTTTCAGCCCTATCAAGTAGACCTGCCCCCATATAATCATAACCAAGCTCTAGCAAAGCAAATTTACGATCTTCTGGAGTGAGAGAAGGCCTAGCGATTAAATTTTGATGAATTCTAATAGCTCGGTCGACCTCTCCCCTTTTACGAAACAAATTCCCCAATGCTAAATGAGTTTCAACGGTTTCAGAATCAACCTCTAACATACTCACAAAGGTATCTATCGCCTTATCTGACTCTTCATTAAGCAGATAATTAAGCCCAGTAAAATAAGTTTTAGAAAGGCCACTTTGACGACCGGTTGATTTTCCAACTTCTTTTGTTTTTCCATGACGATAGCCAAAGTACCAAGCAACTGGTAAAAGAAAAATAAATATGAAAATAACTTCATTCATCGATTTTTTGGTTGTACCAAGTTAATTAAATTTAACTAATTCGCTTTTGAATTTAATCAGTAGTTATCTTTAATGGGAAGCGCTCTTAGGTTGTTAATTTCTTTTTCGTTTAATGCTAATTTTCTATTAGCATTTGCCAACTTAACCTTAGTAGAAATCAAACTAGTTAATGTTGACAGCACACCAAGAAGAAAGCCTAAAACCAAAATGGATACCAATACCCAATTCATTTGCCATTGAAACGATCCTGCAAAATATTTAATTTCAACCACCGAATCATTTTGTGCAAAAAAAAGGGCAGAAACCACTGAGACAATGATAAAAAGAATAATTAATAGAAAATTTTTCACCTGACAAGACCCACAATTGAAACGAATTACATCAGTACTCTTCGATTATTAAAATGACAATTAGCTAAACGATATCCTCAGCAAACTGTTAAACACCAGTATATTGAATATATATGCGAAAAAAAAGCACATCCGAGGATATGCTTTAATTTAATTCAATTGAGTAACCAAGTTAATTTTTTTGAATACTTTCATTAACTCTATCACGCAATTCTTTTCCTGGCTTAAAATGAGGAACGTATTTACCATCTAGATTAACAGACTCACCCGTTTTTGGATTACGACCTACTCTAGGTGCTCGATAATGCAAAGAAAAACTACCGAAACCTCTAATTTCAATTCTTTCACCCTGCGCCAAAGATTGAGCCATATGCTCAAGTAAACTCTTTACCACCAATTCAACATCTTTTAATGATAACTGCGATTGTCGAGCAGCTAACCTTTCTATTAACTCAGACTTTGTCATTTAGTCTTTCCTTCACATTTATTCGAAGCAAATAAACCATAACTGATACCTTAGTCAATTTGACCCGAAAAAGCAAAAAAAAATGTCCAAAATCAATAGATTAAGGACATTTTTTAGCTTCAGCTATGTGATAAACACACCAATTAGAATTGGAATGATTAATCTTGGTCAAATTGCTCTTTTAGCAAGTCACCTAATGTCGCTGGTGCATTTTGTTCATCGTCTTTACTAAACTCAGCAACAGCATCTGCTTCTTCTTGCTTGTATTTAGCTTTAATCGATAAACTAATACCACGATTTTTCTTATCTACTGCAGTAAATTTAGCTTCAACCGTATCACCTTCTTTAAAGTGCTTAGTTGCATCTTCAACCCGCTCTTCACTGATTTCAGAAGCTCTTAGGTAGCCTTCAATATTTTCGCCAAGAGATATTTTTGCCCCTTTAGCATCAACACTTGTTACTGTACCAGTTACGATTGAACCTTTAGTATTCTCTGCAATAAATTGAGCAAAAGGATCTGATTCAGCTTGTTTGATACCAAGAGAAATACGTTCTCTTTCAGAATCAACCGATAATACAACCGCTTCAACTTCATCACCTTTGTTAAATTCACGAACCGCTTCTTCGCCAGTTAATGACCAAGAAATATCAGATAAATGAACTAAACCATCAATTCCACCTTCTAGACCAATGAAGATCCCGAAATCAGTAATCGACTTGATGTTACCTTTAACTTTATCATTTTTGTTGTATTTACCAGCGAACTCACTCCAAGGATTAGCAATACATTGCTTAAGGCCTAAAGAGATACGACGACGTTCTTCGTCAATATCAAGAACCATAACTTCAACTTCATCACCAAGATTAACAACTTTGCTTGGGTGAATGTTTTTGTTAGTCCAATCCATTTCAGAAACATGAACAAGTCCTTCAACACCTTCTTCAATTTCAACAAAACAACCATAATCAGTTAAGTTAGTAACACGACCAAATAAACGTGCTCCTTCTGGATAACGACGATTTAAGTCTGCCCATGGATCTTCACCAAGCTGCTTAATACCTAACGATACACGTGAACGTTCTCTATCATATTTAAGAACTTTAACATCTATTTCATCACCAACTTGTACCACTTCTGATGGATGCTTAACTCGTTTCCAGGCCATATCTGTGATATGTAGAAGACCATCAACACCACCTAGATCAACGAATGCTCCGTAATCTGTAAGGTTTTTAACGATACCTTTAGCTACCGCGCCTTCTTCTAACTTCTCTAATAATTCGTCTCTTTCAGCTGAATTTTCAGCTTCGATTACGCTACGACGTGATACAACCACATTGTTACGTTTTTGATCGAGTTTGATAACCTTAAATTCTAGGTCTTTTCCTTCAAGATGAGCAGTGTCACGAACTGGACGAACATCAACCAACGAACCCGGAAGGAATGCACGTACGTCTTTTATTTCTACTGTAAAACCACCTTTAACTTTACCAGTAATAACACCAATAACCGTTTCGCTTGCTTCACATGCTTTCTCAAGTTCGATCCATGTTGCAAAACGCTTCGCTTTTTCGCGTGATAATTGTGTAGTTCCGTAACCATCTTCAATCGCATCTAATGCGACATCAACAGAGTCACCAACTTCAACTTCAACTTCACCTTTTTCATTCAAAAATTGGCTTATTGAAATAACACCTTCTGATTTAAGGCCTGCATTTACAGTGACAGTTTCAGTGTCAATCGCTACAACCGTACCAGAAACAATTGCGCCTGGACGCATTTCTGTTTCTTTAATACTCTGTTCAAATAATTCTGCGAAATTCTCGCTCATCTTAATTTACCTAAAACACACAAATCCAAAAAATCTATTTGTGCTTCGTTACAAACTCCAAAAAAACATCCAGCTATTTTGGGATTATTAATAAAAGTTAATTAATCCATTAATCAACAAATAAAATCACCTCTATTTACCAATAGAAGTGAAAGTTCACTTTATCTAAATTTCTAAGCTAGAAATCCAGAACAAATTCTTAATCTCAGTCTGAATTCATATTAATAAGAAAGGTATCAATCCAGAGAAATATTTTTTAGCTTTTGTTTAGCAAATTCAATAACTTGCGCAACAACTTGATCAATCGTTAAGTGAGAGCTATCAATCACTAAAGCGTCCTCAGCAGGTAGTAAAGGTGCCACGCTCCGATTACTATCTCTTTGATCCCGTTCTTTGATGCTCTGCAAAAGCGCGCGCATATTAGCACCAACGCCTTTGTTTATCAACTGTTGATAGCGTCTTTTTGCTCTACATTCCGCGCTTGCGGTTAAAAAAATCTTAACTGGGGCATCAGTAAATACAACCGTGCCCATATCTCTACCATCCGCGACTAATCCTGGTTCTTGAGCAAAATCCAACTGTCTTTCGAACAAGGCTTGTCTTACAGCTGGAATTGCAGCAACTTTTGAAGCAAATTGTCCTGCTTGGTCGGTACGAATTTCCTTACCTAAATTAATACCATTAAGAAAAGGTTCGACTTCTTTTGTGGTCATATTCATTTGAAAACTAACATCTAAATGACGCGCTAACTCTGTAATTTGTTTTTCAACTAACTCGTTCAAACTAACTGGTGATAAATCAATACCTGCTTGATGGGTGGCTACACCAAGAATGCGATATAAAGCCCCACTGTCTAACATATGCCAGCCAAAGTGCTTAGCAACCAACTGAGTAACAGTACCTTTACCTGCCCCGGAAGGTCCATCAATCGTAATGATATTATTCATAAATAAATATTACTCGATAAGAGTACTAACTAAGCCAGAATTTGGGCAAGAGAATCGATGTATTTCTGGTTTTCGTGCTGTAAACCAATACTCACTCTCAAATGGTTTGGCATTTTATAATTAGCGACAGGTCTTACGATAACTCCTTTTTGAAGTAATTTTTCGTAAATCGGCATGGCATTTTGCCCCATATCAATGGTCAAAAAGTTACCCGCCGACGGAATATAATCCAAACCAAACTGTTGGCAACTTTCGACCAGTTGTTGCATACCACTTTGATTAATAGCTATCGCTTGTTCTAAATAAGCATGGTCTTCTAACGCGGCGATTCCAGCAGTTAAAGCAAAACTGTTTACGTTAAATGGCTGGCGAATTCTATTTAGTAATCCGCAAATAGTTTCACTCGAAACAGCATAACCCAGTCTTAATGACGCCAACCCGTAAGCTTTAGAGTATGTCCTAGTCACCACTAGATTTTCAAACTCTGATAACCATTCGACAGTATTTGGTATCGAACCATCAGTAACATATTCGGTATAGGCTTCATCCATTACAACAATAATATTTTTCGGAACTTTTTTAATAAATTCCTTGAGTGCATTTTCGCCTAACCAAGTACCTGTTGGGTTGTTTGGATTAGCAATAAATATCATTTTGGTTTTATCAGTAATCGCCGCTAACATAGCATCTAAATCATTTCCCCACGCTTTAGCAGGAACTTCCACTAGAGTCGCTCCGATTGATTGAGCAACGATAGGATAAACACAAAAAGCATGCTCCGCGAAAATAACTTCATGATGAGATTGAACATATATCTTGGCTATCATTTCTAAAACATCATTAGAACCATTACCAAGGGTAATTTGGCTTGGTAAAACCCCCATTTTTTCTGATAGTGCCGACTTTAAGTAATGACCGTTAGCATCGGGATAACGACAAGCGTCAACAAACTCTTTTTGTATCGCCGCTTTAACTTTTTCACTTAAACCTAAAGGGTTTTCGTTACTGGCTAACTTGACTATATTGGATATGCCTAGTTCTCTTTCTAGTTCACTGACAGGTTTTCCAGCCATATAAGGTTGTAATTTCTGAACACCTGAATTGGCGAGAGCAACATAATCACAAGACATTTTTTTCACCTAAAAAATTGATTGTTACATTATTAATAAATAGGGAATTACTACAAGATTGACCTTGATATTGAGGATAAATTAACCTTGTTTGGCTTTAAATTCTCGCATAAAATCAGTCAAGGCTTTTACCCCTTCTAACGGCATGGCATTATATAAACTCGCTCTCATCCCGCCCACGCTTCGATGGCCTTTTAGACCAATTAAATTGGCTTGTTTTGCTTGTTGCAAAAAAGGTTCATTCAACGATTCATCTTGTAAGATAAAAGGTATATTCATTCTAGATCGATCTTTAACGGCTATCGGGTTTCGATAAAATTCATCTTCATCAATGCATGCATACAATAAGTCTGATTTTTCAATCCCAAGTTTTTCCATCTCCGCGACACCACCTTGCTGTTCAAGCCATTCAAACACCAAGCTCGCTAAATACCAAGAATAAGTTGCAGGCGTGTTGATCATAGAAGCATGTTTAGCTTGTTCTTGATAATTGAAAACTTTTGGAGCGGAATCAAAGTTCATTTGTTCAAATAAGCTACGTTTAACGATAACTATTGTCATACCCGCTGGACCAATATTTTTCTGTGCACCGGCATAGATTAAATCAAATTGGTTAATATCAATTTGCTCAGATAAAATACATGATGATAAATCAGCAACTAATGCACCTGTCGTCTCCGGTACATTGGCAAAGCGCAAGCCTTCAATCGTTTCATTGGGGGTGTAATGAGTATAAACAGGATCAGCACTTCTTTTTAATTCTGACAAGTTACTGAGAGAACGGTTTCCTTGAGCATCAATTTCCATCACGTTAAGTGCTTTTACTTTGCCAAAACGAATCGCTTCTTGAGCGGCTTTATTTGACCAAATTCCGTTACAAAGGTATTCGGCTTCACGATCATTATGTAAAAGAGCCATTGGAATATTAGAAAATTGTAACGTTGCGCCGCCATGTAAAAAGAGCACCGCATACTCATCGCTAATATCCATTAACCGTCTAAAATCAGCTTCGGCTTTATGCGCTAAAGCTTGATATTCAGTCGAACGATGACTAACTTCCATCACAGAAACGCCCAACCCCTGCCAATCTAAAAGCTCTTGTTGAGCTTTTAGCAGCACCGGTTTGGGTAAAGCAGCAGGTCCTGCACAAAAATTATAGATCGAACTACTCACCGCTTGTTTCCGTGTCATCAGAAATATCGCCTGAAGAATCTTTATCTTCAGATGTTTCTTCAGAAGTTACTTCTGAGTCAATAGGAGTATTTGATTTTGCATCAGAATCTAAATTCTCGGCCTCTGGATTGTCAGAATCAAGATCTTCCTCGCCAGTTTCAAGCTCATCAATACGCTGTAACCCTACGAGAGTTTCATCTTCTTGCAAGCGAATAAGCCTTACGCCTTGAGTATTACGCCCCATAGTTCTAATTTCATCAACCCGCGTACGAACAAGCGTTCCACCTTTACTGATTAACATAATCTCGTCGCCATCTTTGACTCTAACGGCACTGATCGCTTTACCATTACGCTCGCTCAAGGTAATAGAGATGACCCCTTGGCCTCCTCGACCTCTTAGCGGATGCTCAGTCATACAGGTTCTTTTTCCATAACCATTTTCAGTCACGGTAAGAATTTGACTGTCATCATCTGCACGAACCAAAGCAATCACTTTTTGCTCTTCAGTAATTCGTATACCACGAACTCCACGAGCTGTTCTTCCCATCTGACGAACTTTCTCTTCATGGAATCGAATGACTTTTCCGGCATCACTAAATAACATCAGATGATCTTCGCCATTGGTTACTACAGTACCGATTAGTTCATCACCTTCATCTAAACGTAAGGCGATGATTCCGTTTGCACGAGGTCTTGAGAATTGTTCAAGTGATGTCTTTTTAACGGTTCCGTTAGCTGTCGCCATAAAGACATATTCATCTTCTTTATATTCTTTAACCTGTAAAATACTTGTGATGCGCTCATTCTCATCTAACGGAAGAATGTTAACTATTGGCTTACCACGTGCACCACGACTAGCCAAAGGTAATTCAAAGGTGCGTAACCAATAAACTTTACCTGCACTTGAGAAACATAAGATTGTTGCATGAGTCGAAACAACCAGTAGTCTCTCAATGAAATCTTCTTCTTTCATCTTGGTCGCTGATTTACCTTTACCACCACGACGTTGAGCTTCATATAAAGCCAGAGGTTGATATTTGACATAACCTTCATGAGATAAGGTAACAACCACGTCTTCTTCTGGAATTAAATCTTCAATTAATAAATCGGCAGAGCTGTTAGTAATTTCAGTGCGCCTTTCATCACCAAACATATCTAGCACTTCAACAAGCTCTTCTCGAATCACTTCCATTAAACGTACACGACTATTTAATATTTCTAATAATTCTGCGATTAAAGCAATTAAGCCTTTGTAATCATTAATTATTTTTTCGTGCTCTAATCCGGTTAACTTATGTAATTTAAGGTCAAGGATCGCTTGAGCTTGTACGGGAGAAAGGTGATATCGACCTTCTACAAGCCCATACTGTTCATCTAAATCATCAGGGCGGCAAGCATCGGAACCTGCACTATCAAGCATGGCTAAAATAGCTTCAGCATCCCAACCTCTAGCAACTAGCTGCTCTTTAGCAATCGCAGGACTATCCGCTTTTTTAATTAACTCAATGATTTCATCAATATTTGCTAACGCTAAAGCAAGCCCTTCTAGAACATGTGCTTTTTCACGTGCTTTACGTAAATCAAATATCGTTCGACGTATAACCACTTCTTTACGATGTTTAATAAAAGCTTCGAGCATTTCTTTTAAGGTAAACAACTTAGGCTGACCATCTTGCAGGGCGACCATATTGATGCCAAAAACTGTTTGCATTTGAGATTGAGTATAAAGATTATTCATTAAGACTTCGGCATTATCACCACGACGAAGCTCAATCACCATACGCATGCCATCTTTATCAGATTCGTCTCTTAATGCTGTAACGCCTTCAATTTTTTTATCTTTGACTAATTCAGCGATCTTCTCAATTAACCGAGCTTTATTAACTTGATAAGGTAATTCGGTGACAACAATGCTCTCTTTACCATTCTTGTCGTCTGTTTCGATATGATGACGAGCGCGAATATGAACTCTGCCCTTACCAGTCTGGTAAGCTTGTAAAATTCCCGCTCGGCCATTGATAATCCCTTGCGTAGGAAAGTCAGGGCCTGGAATATACTCCATAATCTCTTCTAACGTCATTTCAGAATTATCAATTAGAGCTAAACAAGCACCAATCACTTCATTCATATTATGAGGGGCAATATTAGTTGCCATACCAACAGCGATACCGGAAGAACCATTAATCAATAGATTAGGAACACGAGTTGGCAAAACTTGTGGCTCGCTTTCAGAACCATCATAGTTTTCTACCCAATCGACGGTTTCTTTGTCTAAATCACTCAATAACTGATGAGCTAACTTATCCATACGCACTTCGGTATAACGCATAGCAGCTGGAGAATCACCATCAACCGAACCAAAGTTACCTTGACCATCAACTAGCATGTAGCGAAGAGAAAACGGCTGAGCCATCCTTACAATCGTGTCATAGACTGCAGTATCACCATGTGGATGGTACTTACCAATAACATCACCAACTACACGGGCAGATTTTTTGTATGGTTTATTGTAATCATTAGATAGAACATTCATCGCATACAAAACACGCCGATGAACAGGCTTTAAACCGTCTCTTACATCAGGTAATGCTCTACCAACTATGACACTCATAGCATAATCGAGATAGGATACTTTTAGTTCATCTTCAATATTAATTGGAAGAACTTCTTTTGCGAACTCACCCATAAATAGATACTTTTCCTTATCTTATTGATTTTATAAACTTTATTGACCGTTTGGCATATAAAAAGCATGGTTCAAAAAGCATTTTCTTTATAATTATGTTGCTTCTAAAAAATGAGGTTTTAGAATGCTCTTTTTAGCGGGGAATTGTATCATAATTCAATCAATAATATGCACAAAAATTCACTATGAAGTGAATATGTGACAATAGATAAACGATGCTATTTACAGCTGTTCAATTAATGAACAATATTTCGTATTTCTAACACATACTTTAATTGTGATTTAGCTGATTACTAACCCCGTATTAGCGTCAATAATTAGAAAATATAGTTCTCTATATACTTACTTTATTGCTTTTTGTATTGGTTAATTAAGGGTAAAATACTCTCAGCTTATTCGCAAAATCGTTTTGATAACGATTACAATTATTGAAGAACATCGAAGGTTCTAGTTATGACTACGAGTATTAATGTCGATTCCGCAGAAATTAAGAAATTTTCTGACCTTGCATCTCGCTGGTGGGACAAGCAAAGCGAATTTAAACCTTTGCACGATATTAACCCTTTACGCCTCGATTATATCGCCAAGAATGCCAAGGGATTAGATAATAAATCCGTGATTGATGTTGGCTGCGGCGGTGGAATTCTTGCTGATTCGATGGCTGCTAAAGATGCAATAGTCACGGGAATTGATATGGGAGAAGCAGGGCTATCAGTAGCAAAGCTTCATCAACTCGAATCTGGGCAAAAAGTTGATTATCAGCAAATAACCGCAGAAGAAATTGCGCTCACCCATCCAAATAAATTTGATATTGTCACCTGCATGGAAATGTTAGAGCATGTACCAGAACCTGACTCTGTGATTAATGCTTGTGCAACCTTAGTCAAGCCCGGTGGTGATGTTTTTGTTTCAACCATTAACCGAACAGCAAAAGCCTTTGCTTTTGCAATAGTGGCCGCTGAGTACCTTTTGCAGATGTTACCTAAGGGCACACATCAGTATGAAAAATTTATTAAACCTTCAGAAATATCAAATTGGGCGAGAAGCTCCAACTTAGAATTACAAAATATTATTGGAATGCATTACAACCCTTTGACTAAAGCCTACAAATTAGATAAGGGTGTTGATGTCAATTATATTATGCACTTTAAAAAATTAGCTAGCTAACCATTTTATACTAAAAACAACTCCAGACTGATCTTGACGGTTTTGAGCCGTAGCTGTTGCGCCATGAAATTCAGCAATCAATCTAACCACATAAAGACCAAGACCCAAATTTGTTCCTGTCGCTTGCTCACTGCTTCTAATTGATACCAGTGAATGAAAAATTCGTTTTAAATTTTTCTTAGGAATTGTTGGACCTTGATTACTGATTGATAAAATAAATTCATTTTTCAACTCCTCTAAGCGAATAATAATTACTTTATCTGACACACTAAATTCGACAGCATTGGAAATTAATTTATCTAACATTTCGGAATATAAATCCAAAGAAATCAAATGATATTTTTTATTAATATTTGAATCAAACTGAAATTGACAATCGCTAAAAGACAATTGATAACCGTTAACCAATTGCTCTACAAACTTCCCTAAATCAACCAGCTCTTTGTCTGCCGTCTGCATGGCTTCTTTAACCCCTGAAGCCTGTCTCATACGAGTAATTATTTCTCCTAGCCTTTGGTTCCCTTCTAGTGCTCGATTTATGATATTTTTGTCTTCTTCCGACTGGCTATTTAATAATAAATTATCAAGTGACGAACGCACTATTGCTATTGGTGTTCTCAATTCATGAGATAAACGTGAAGCTAATTTCTCTAGGTGATCATTATACTCAAAAAGTCGCGTCCCCATATGACTGACCGATTGATATAATTCATCTATTTCATCACCTTCTTCAACTGGTAATGAAAGCGGTTTGGTCATTCTGCCTTGCTTATCAACCGTTTGATCAATCGCTGTATTCAAAATTTTTATACGTGTCACCATTCGAGAGACATACCAAAATATAATTATCATTACCAAGATCAGTACAGCCATAACAACCGCAAACATATATAACAAAGTTTTTCTCTGCAAAATCTGTACTCTGGCAATATTTTCTTCAAGTAATAAGACACCATAAATATGTTGTTCAACTTCAATTGGAAAAGCGGCTAAAGCGATCGATTGTTCAGAATTTTTAACATTCTCAATTTTAGTTGAAGCCTCACCTTTCAAAGCCCTAAATATTTCCGCCGAATCTAAATGAAGATTATCTTTTCTCGGATCAATTTCAATTTCACTTTGACTAGCTAATATCCAATTAAGCAAAGGATTTCGACTATAAGATACCTGATCAGCTTTTAAATCGCCTGCTGAAGCGAGAACTCGCCCCCGAGTATCAAGCAACCATATTCGCTGAGCAGGTGATAATTTAATCTCGTTAAAGTAATTAACCAAATTGGTTGATGGCCATACCAAGGGATTTAAGTCAAAGCGACTCGAACTGATAATCTGATGATGTTTATGTGAATTTTTTGCATCAGTATCATGATGAATGATTCTTATTTCTTTTGGTTTAAACCCGGAAGGAAATTGAAGTTCAAAATCAAAACCTGTGTCTGTTTCAATCCAACTTGCCTTATAACGCCAATCGATTTGAAAAGTGTTGTCTTTGTATCGTCTGACAGGAAAATCACCTATTACCTGAGGTGATAATAATATGCGATGATAACTTGAGTCTTGTAATTTAAATTCAACCTCTATTTGATCAGCTGCAAATTTTTTATCTAACGCAGGATAGACAACCAAAGAATCTTTCACTTGAACCGATAAAACTAAATGTCTTTCGTGACTGCCTATCAGAGCAGATAAGCTTGACGACTTTTCACCGAAATCTACACGATGAACTTCGTATTCACTCCAATCATTAAAGTATCCATCAAGTTGAAATGATTGACCTAAAGGGAAAACATAAAGCTCCGCACCTAGAAATTTCTTGGAGTCTGGTAATAAACTTTCTTCAAACCATTGTGAATTTATCGCAAGTTGATTGCCAATTAATCGAGAAGATAACAGTAAGTTATCCGTTAGGTTTTTGGCTAATGTTTTTTCTATTTCTTTTAATAAAGAAACAGAAGTAAGCGGAATTAGCAGTATTAATAAAACAATCGAATTTATTTTTTTACTTAACGACCATTTCGCGGGGTTTAGTTTAGAAAATGACATTATTTGTCTTTAGTTAACTTAAGGTTTCCAGCGATACCCCATTCCGTAAACCGTTTCAATTTTGTCAAAACCTTTCTCCAGTTGGATTATCTTTTTTCTGATTCTTTTTATATGAGATGTAACGGTACTATCATCTACCACCGCTTTGGCAGCCTCCATCAACTGCTCCCTAGTTTTAACATGTCCAGGATGTTTTGCCAATGCGTTTAAGATCCAAAATTCAGTTAATGTGATTTCCATTGGGTTTCCATCCCAACTTGCAGTAAAGCGATTAACATCTAACTTTAACTTATCCACCTCAACGAAATCGTCGGTCATTTGCATATTCTGTTTAAGCGCATCAATTCGTCTAAACAAAGCAGAGATCCTAACCATCACTTGAGTCAGACTGATGTCCTTGGTTAAATAATCATCGGCACCAAGTCGTAAACCAGAGATAGTATCAAACTCACTATCTAATGCGGTTAAAAAAATAATTGGAAGCGATGATGATTGAGCTCTTAAATAACGACATAGTTCAAACCCACCTTCAGGATCATCACCTAAACCAATATCCAATATAGCAAGATCAGGTAATCGAGTTTCAAACGCTCTTTTTGCATCTTGCATATTTTCATAAGCATAAACTTCATAGCCTTGCTTTTTTAATGATGATGAATAATTCTCTCTGATCGCTCGCTCATCTTCGACTAATGCAATTCTTCTTCCCATAGTACTAATGCTCTTGTATTAAAAATTAATCGTTAATAACCAGGTTTATCTATTTTAAGCAAATATTCATATCAACATAAAACTGCTTAACTTGGTTCTATTTATATCATTATTAATCAATCTTGCAGAGTGATATTTTTAAATAACCAGCATTGCCACAATTCCGCCACATTCTATCCTCGATACAACTCATTCTATCTATTTTGACGTCTAAAAGGTGCGGTTAAATGACATTGTGTTCAAAAAGAGCTAACAAGATTGGATTTGATAAAAGGTCTCTGACCATGAAAGCAAGGACGATAAACCGCCAAGGATGGCCAACCAATTAAACAAAAAATTAACCATTTTAAAACAACATAAACTTTATAACCTGAAATGAGGAAATATCATGAAAAAGACAACTTTAATATCAACTCTATTATTAAGCATCGCTTTAAGTTCATCTAATGCACAAGCTGAAACTAGTAAAGAAACAAACGTCGGTTTCTTGTCCGGAGCAATTGCAGGAGCAAGCATTGGAGGCCCAATTGGATTTTTTATTGGCGGTGTGTCAGGCGCACTTCTTGGAGAACAAGTTGGTAAAGCTAACAAGCTTGATGAGGTCACAAATAAATTAGCTATTCAAAAGCAAGACTATCAAAACATCCATCAACAGCTTGAAATTGTGCAACAAAAAGCACAACAAGTCGAAACACAATTAATCAATAACGCTGAATGGATGACTCAAGGATTAACCTTAAACCTCATGTTTGCCACTAATTCAACTGAACTTTCTGCGACCGATTTAGGCATGATTGAACGCTTGTCAAATATATTAAGGGAGTTTCCTGAACTCACTCTTAAGCTTGATGGCTACGCTGATCCAAGAGGAAAAGAAATTGATAATATGAAACTTTCTCAACAACGTACTAAAACAGTAGAAAAAGCATTTCAAGCACATGGTATTGATGTATCAAGAGTTATAAGCGAGGCTCATGGCGAAACAACTGCGACTGCCAATATCGACAATTCCGATAGCTACGCAATGGAAAGGCGTGTAAGCATCAACTTCTTAACGGTAGAAAAATCAACTTTAGCGCAAAATTAATCGTTATTTTTTACTCCTACCCGTGGTGTGTTTCTTTGTTGAGCACACCTTTATTTTGATTAAAAATAAGCCATAATTTATCTATTAAATAGCTCGATCTCCTTTTCAAGCCTGTGTAAAATAGCGCCCAATCTCCCCCTAGCCATAAATGAGCCAGTTCAATGTCAGAAAATAAAACTCAATCTCTTAGTTATAAAGACGCAGGTGTTGATATAGAGGCAGGCAATCAGCTGGTAGAAAGAATTAAAAATGTTGCTAAAGCGACAAAAAGGCCAGAAGTAACTTCTAACCTCGGCGGCTTTGGTGCAATGTTTGAACTTCCATCAGGATACGAGCAACCGGTTTTAGTTTCAGGTACTGATGGTGTAGGCACTAAACTACGGTTAGCAATCGATGCAGGAATCCATGACAAGGTAGGCATCGACTTAGTTGCTATGTGCGTAAACGACCTGATAGTGCAAGGTGCGCAACCTCTATTTTTCCTTGATTATTACGCTACAGGCAAACTTGATATTGATACCGCTGTCAGCGTTGTAACAGGGATTGGTGAAGGTTGTAAACAATCAAATTGCTCACTGATTGGCGGTGAAACGGCTGAAATGCCCGGCATGTATGAGGGCGAAGACTACGACCTAGCTGGTTTTTGTGTAGGTATTGTCGAAAAATCAAAAGTTATTGATGGCACAAGTGTTCAAACAGGCGACCAACTTATAGGTTTATCTTCGAGCGGTCCCCATTCTAATGGTTATTCATTAATTCGCAAAATCATTGAGGTTTCTGGTGCTAGTCTAGATCAAGATTTTAATGGTAAAACACTTGCTGAAACCTTGCTAGAACCGACAAAAATATATGTAAAATCAGTCTTAAAACTAATTGAATCAGTTAATCTAAAAGCTTTATCACATATCACTGGCGGTGGTTTATTAGAAAACATCCCTAGGGTTCTACCTGCTGATGCTTGTGCCCAAATTGACCAATCTAGCTGGACTAGACCCGCAATATTTGATTGGTTACAAGAAAATGGCAATGTCACCCAAAATGAAATGTATAAAACTTTCAATTGTGGTGTAGGAATGTTGCTTGTTGTTGCCGAAGAAGATCTAGAACAAGCAACAAAGTTATTAAATGATAATGGTGAAAAAGCATGGCATCTTGGCTCAATCACTAACAAAGAAAACGACCAACAAGTCGCCTTTATTAACTGATATTGGTATTAACTGATTTGACCATTAACTAATACCTATTATTAACGACAATTGATTATTAATATAGTTTATTGACTACCCACTAGAATCTGTAGGTTAACCAAAAGATGTCTAAAAAGAATATCCTTGTTTTAATCTCTGGTAGCGGTTCTAACCTACAAGCCCTTATCGATGCTCAAGGTCAAACTGGATTTTCCGGTGAAATTGTTGCCGTAATTAGCAATAAAGCGAATGTTCTAGGGTTACAAAGAGCTGCCTCTGCCAATATTCCAGCACTAACCTTACAACATACTGATTATCCATCAAGACATGCCTTTGACACGGCTTTAGCTAAAACTATAAACGCCTACGAGCCAGACTTAATCATACTTGCTGGCTTTATGAGAATATTAACTGCTGATTTTGTAGAAAACTTTCGCGGAAAATTATTGAACATTCATCCTTCTTTGTTGCCAAAGTACCCAGGATTGCATACTCATAAGCGCGCACTTGAAAATAATGATGAATATCATGGTTCGAGTGTTCACTTTGTAACAGAAGAACTTGATGGCGGCCCGCTAATTGCCCAATCAAAAACAAAAATAGCTAATAACGAAACCGAAGAATCCTTAGTAAAGAAAGTATTGAAGTTAGAACACCAACTATATCCACAAGTAGCTAAATGGTTTGTGAATGGTCAAATTAAACTAGAAAACAACGAGGTGTTTTTTGAAAACAAAAAATTGGAACAGATTATTCAACTCTAGTTGTAATCGAATTTATTTAGTTGATTTGGCTAGTCTTAGGAGTTACAAAAAACCTTCAAATTTTCATCAATTTCTTTTAATAAGTATTATCTCTTTTTTCATCCTGTTATTAAGTTATTCTTCATCATCTATCGCTCAAGAAGTTGTCCCCACCCAGATTGTTTCAGATGAAACAACTACTGCTAAAACTGGTTCTATTAACGCAATAACAGACCCTTGGAAATTTCTTCACAATTATCAAGCGAAATACTCTGTATTGTATGACGGAAGTAAAGTCGGCAATGCGACTCGAGAACTAACAAAAAAGGATAATCACTGGACGCTTGCTACCCATGCTAAATTGAGTAAATTATTTTTTAAGGTAAAAAGTAAAGAATTAGCTGAGTTCCAAATCAAAGATCAACAGCTTTTGACGGAACGTTTTTTTTCAGAAACTAAACGAACATTCAAAAAAGAAAAGAGAATGGAGCAAGTGTTCAACTGGGAAGATAAAACTGAAAATGGTTTTAATGATAAAAAACAATGGCAGCTAGAACTAAAAACACCGCTTTTTGATAGAGTATCCCATGTCATTCAACTTCGTTCTGATCTAATAAGAGGCAAAAAGTCTTTTATTTATGAAATTAGTTACAAGGGAAAACGCGAAAACTACACTTACATATTAGAAAAGAAAGAATCTATTAAAACGAATATGGGAGAGCTGTCGAGCCTAAAACTTGTTCGAAAAAAATCGAATGGCGATATTTTTGTGTTTTGGTTATCGCCAGAACTCAATTATCTTCCGATAAAAATTGCACAATTTGAAAAAGACAAAGCCGATGTAGTCATGCTACTTAATTCTATTGACTATATACCGAACCAATCCGAGATTGCTCTTTAAAAACAGCTATTTATCAGACTCTATCAATTTTCTTACTTTTTTTTCTGTACTTCTCATTCCCGCTTTTTTACCCAAGGCTAACGCTTCTTCAGACGAGCGTCCCTTCAGTCGAAAAGCTCTATAAGCAAGCAGCCCCCCCACTCGATTGCTACTTGCACAATGAACAAGTGTATTCTCACCTTCGTTAAGAAACGAATCTAATACTTCAGCATTTTTTAAGGTGATCCCATCACTTCCATCGACCTCAATTAATACGTATTTCATCCCTAGTTTTTCTACTTCTAACTTTTCATCAAATTTAGTGAATTCACCCCTTGTACGCAAATTGACAATTGTTTTAACACCCTCTTTTGCCATTTTATTGAGGTCATCAATGCTCGGTTGGCCACCAGTAATTAAATTAGGTGCAGGGTTAGCGGTGTTACTCATATCATATGGGTTTGCCCCATTACCACTGCATGAAAAAACAACTAGTAAAATAAAAATAACAGAAAAAAATCGTAGACTCTTCATTTGTAGAACCGACATTAAACACCCCTTAATAATGTGACCTGTTAGCTAATTATTCATTGCGATTAATACTCGTTAAGTCTACTTGAGAAATATTTAATGTAAACTGAAAATTGACTCACTAATTCAATAAATCTCCCGAACTTTACCCTACATACACTCGATTTTCGTAGATATTAAGGTTTATTCTAAATGAAATTGACTTAGAGTAAGTAATTCGCTTACTCTTTAGTGATAACAACTATTACAAAAAGGGGAAAGAATATGTCATTACTAACCGCATTTTCGTTAATGTATAACCCGTCAGAAGAATGGCGTAACATCAGTGATAAGCCGCAAAGTATTAGCCATGTTTATCTCACGTTTTTGATATTCTTTGCAGCAATTCCTCCGGCCTCTGCATTTATAGGTAGTACTTACGTTGGTTGGCAAATTGGGACTGGAGAGATACATACTTTAACCACCCAGAGCGCATTGATGCTTTCCATTTCGGCTTACATAGCTATTTTAGTAGGTGTTTTTATATTATCTTATTTTATTAAGTGGATGGCTCAAACTTACGGCGCATCACCAACGCTTTCAGAATGTGTGAAGTTAACCGCTTATAGCTTTACTCCATTGTTTTTAGCAGGGTTCTGGGGCGCTTTTCCGATTTTGTGGCTCGATATGTTAATCACATTGTTTGCTATCGGCATGTCTGTCAACCTTCTATTTAAAGGTGTTCCGTTAATTATGGGCATTAATGAAGAAAAGGCTTTCCTTTTTTCAAGCTCTATTTTGACTGTATCTATGGTTTGTTTGGTGGGAATGTTAGCTATCACCGTTATTTTTTGGGGTTCTGGTTTGTCACCTGTTTTTCATAGATAAGTCTGTTTAAACCCGATCAAGATCAATAATTTAGCAAAGAGCTAGCAATACACTAGCTCTTTAATAAAACTTCTATTATCCTAACCTCCTGTAATTTTTCTTCATACTCAATGAGTTTCTAGGTCATTCGATTGGATATTATATATTGGCTAATCCCTCTTTCTATCTGTATTTTATTTGTTGCAGTTTTAATATTTTTTTGGGCGGTAAAAAACGGTCAATTTAGTGATCTTGATACTCCAGCAATTAATATATTATTAGATGATGACGTTCCAAAACCGATTAATCTATCTAAATCTAATCAGCCTGAGAACACCCCTTCTTCAACTAATCAATGAGATTTTTGCATGGAAAACATTCGATTAAAAACTTGCCTATTATTTCTTATTTACGCCATTAGTTCGGCGTTAAATGCCCAGAGTAAGTTGTTAATACCGGAAGAATTCAATGTGATATCAGTTAACGGTTCACCGGTTAGCTCGTCGTTATTGCAATCTAATCATAATATAATACTGCATCAAGGATTTAACAAAATAGCCATAGAATACGAAGCCGTTTTCGATTCTGAAAATGAAGACCACTTTGACATCATCAAATCAGATGTATTTATCATTGATTTTTATATTAATAAAAATGACCAGTATAGAGCGAGATATTTAAAGCAATCAAATACCAAAGCAGCAAGACAATTCGCTAAGAATCCATCGATTACAATTAGTGACAGCCAAGGCAAGACTATTCGAATGACACAATTTTTTACTGCTTCTAATTCAATGTCATCAATCAATCAGCAAACTCAAATAAATCAAGCTAATCAAGATACAATTATTATTCGTTCAGAATCAGATAAAACCAGCCAAAAAAGACTAGACAAACAACAACCTAATGCAGAGGATATGCTGGGATATTGGTGGCAACAGGCCAACGAAAAGCAACGGCAATCTTTCTTAAAAAAAATAAATCATCAATAGTAGAGGAATACAGAGTTGGAAAATATTACCTTATTAGGTGCACTATTGCTCGGTTTAATGGGGGCTGGTCACTGCATCGGCATGTGTGGAGGTATTATCTCCTCATTATCAGTCTCAACAGCAGGAAAAAACAACCAACAAAATTGGTCTTTTATCGTTATTTATCAGCTAGGTAGAATTTTAAGCTACACTCTTTTTGGTGCGATTGCAGGATGGGTGGGTCTTCAGTTTAACCATATTAGTCCATTGCCAATCTTGAAAACCCTATCCGGTATTTTGCTCATTGCTATGGCTCTATACCTAAGTCACATTTGGCTAGGTTTAAGTTATCTCGAACGTTTAGGTAAAAAGTTATGGGATAAAATTAGTCCGCTGACAAAAAAACTTTTACCCGTTACAAGTATTAAACAAGCCTTTTTACTTGGAAGCTTGTGGGGTTGGTTACCTTGCGGTCTAGTTTACACGAGTCTCGGTTACGCGTTATCAATGGGAAACAGCCTACAAAGCGCACTATTTATGCTAATGTTTGGACTTGGTACACTGCCAGCGACTCTTTTTGCAGGTTCTGCAAGTTTATCGCTCAAACACTTCCTCAACCATGTTGCAGTTAGAGCAATCACCGCACTACTATTTTTTGCAATGGGAGCTTGGACACTTTATATGGTTTATGCAAGTAACGGAGGGCATCACCACCATTAGGTAATAATTTTATTTTATACCTCTAAGTGATACAATCGCGCCCCAAAATCGCAAATCATCGATAATTTATGACCAAGTTAAGATCTCCTGAACTATTAGCTCCAGCTGGTTCACTAAAACACATGCGTTATGCTTTTGCCTATGGTGCTGACGCTGTTTATGCGGGACAGCCTCGCTATAGTTTAAGGGTTAGAAACAACAGCTTTAATCTAGAGAACCTTGACATCGGAATTAAAGAGGCTCAAAGCCAAGGAAAACAGTTTTTTGTTGCAGCCAATATCGCTCCACATAATTCAAAAGTGAAAACCTTTCTTAAAGATATTGAACCCGTTATTAATATGAACCCTGACGCATTAATCATGTCTGATCCCGGCCTAATGATGATGGTTCGTGAGAAATGGCCTGAAGCCATTATTCATTTATCAGTTCAAATGAATACTGTTAATTATGCAGCGGTTAAGTTTTGGCAGTCTATGGGTGTAAAAAGAGTGATTCTCTCACGGGAATTATCTCTCGATGAAGTTGCAGAAATACGACAACAATGCCCTGATATTGAATTAGAAGTATTCGTTCATGGTGCACTTTGTATCGCTTATTCTGGTCGCTGTCTGTTATCCGGCTATTTTAATCATCGCGATCCCAACCAAGGAACTTGCACTAATGCTTGCCGCTGGGGCTACGATGTTCATGAAGCCGTTCAACAAAACAACGGTGATATCCAAGTCGCTCACCCTCAACAGCCAGCCAATATACAATCTTCAGAACCACAAATTGTGACGGCAACAGGCATTGGTAAAATTACTGACAAAATGGTTTTAATTGAAGAAAAACAGCGCCCCGGCGAATATATGCCTATGTACGAAGATGAAAATGGGACCTATATTTTTAACTCTAAAGATCTTCGTGCGATACAACACGTAGAAAAGCTAATAGAAATTGGTATTGACTGTTTAAAAATCGAAGGACGAACTAAATCTTACTATTATGCTGCAAGAACATCTCAAGCTTATCGACAAGCTATAGATGACGCAATTGCAGGGAAGTCCTTTAGCATGAAATTGATGGATAACCTTCAGGGCATGGCTAACAGAGGATTCACCGAAGGTTTCTTCCGACGTCATGTCCACGATGATTATCAAAATTATTTAAATGGTAGTCCTGAACAACATGAGCAAAAATTTGTTGGTGAAATCATTGATAGTCGTGAAGATGAAATTCTTATTGAAGTTAAAAACAAATTCCAAATAGGCGATCAACTGATCTTTATGTCACCTCAAGGTGATGTCACAGCTACGCTAGAATCCATGACTAACCAATACGGTGGCGAAATGATCGTTGCGCCTGGCTCTGGCCACCAAGTTTGGATTCCTAAACCTGAAGGTTACTCAATTGAAATGGGGCTGATTATTAAAGATTCGCTCAATAAAAAATCTTAATAATCCGCTTATTCACTTAAACATTTCATTCCAACGCTCTCCTAGCTACCACTTACTGTAATATACTGATTTAATTGGTTATTTTCTTATAACCAATTTATTTCTAATTATACCAATTATTTTTTAACTTTACTTTTAATCAACAAGAATGTTACTTTACGCCAGTAACATAAGGTTTTACTAATAAAGTAACTCCTAATTAACTGTTGACTTTGTAAATTATAATCAATTTTTAAGGTATAAAATTATGCAAATAACATGGGGTTGGTTAAAAGGTGGTGCAACTCTCGGTGCGGTTTTCCTGCTTGCCGTTGTACTAGTAAAACCTTTGGGTGTCTCAACTCAGTTTGTCATCTTTGATGGTATCGTTTGGAGCCTATTTTCAGACGACTTAATACAAGAAGACGAAAATAGTAAACACGGTTATACAAGTGAAAATGCCTACTTAGATAAAAGTGGAGGCAAATACGCAAAAAGCGTGGAAAATCCAATTAATTATGGTTTTGTTTTAGTCATTGCAATGTTTGCCGGTGGTTTTTTATCTTCCACCCTACAAAAACAAAAATTATCAGATGAAGAAAAGCAAGCACCTAAAGTTTTTAGAGAATCAGGTAAAAGCCATCGATATATATATACTTTTATCGGCGGTGTACTTACACTTTTTGGAGCAAGGCTCGCCGGAGGCTGTACCAGCGGTCATATGATGAGCGGAATGATGCAAACTTCTGTAAGTGGGTATCTTTTTGCATTTGGTGCTTTTGCTGCAGCAATTCCGGTTGCTATATTATTATACAAAGTAAAAAAAGGAGCTGCTTAAAGTGAATGTTTTATTAGCTATTATCGTTGGACTAGCCTTTGGTTTTGCATTACACCGAGTTGGTGCTGGAAACCCTCAATATATTATCAACATGCTTCGACTAAAAGATCTTCATCTTGCGAAAGTTATTTTGTTTGCCATAGGAACAAGCAGCTTATTGCTGTTTTTATTGCTATCCACAGGCATGATTGATCAAACTCATATAAGTATTAAAAGTGCCTATACGGGCGTAATCTTAGGTGGATTAATTTTTGGAATTGGTTTTGCAGTAGGTGGTTATTGTCCAGGGACTTGCTTAGTCGGCTTTGGTGGTGGGCGAAAAGATGCTCTATTTTTTATCTTAGGTGGCCTTATAGGAGCAGGTATTTTCACTTTGATTTATGGGTGGTTAAAATCAACCTTCCCTGCTATTTTCGATACTATCGCAGGAGGAAAAACAACTCTTGCAGATACCGGTATTGAAAGTTTTCAAGGATTATTCGAAAATATGCCGTCACTATTAATAGCCGGCGGTATCGCTATTGTTTTTATGTTAGCTGCTTGGAAATTACCAAATAAAATTGATATATAAATGGTTTATAAGTGTGGATGGGAACTAGCTTCCCATTCATCTAACCATTTAGTTGCTTCCCCTGCTGGCATAGGCCTAGCAATAAAAAATCCTTGTACTGTATTACAGCCTAGTGCTTTCACTAAATCCCAATCATCTTGTGTTTCCACACCTTCCGCCACAATTGCCAAGTTCAATTTTTTTGCTAACTCAACACTAGATTCTAGAATAGCCCGAGCTTTCTTATCTTTGTGTGCAGCTGTAACATAGGAACGGTCTAACTTTAACTCACTAAAAGGTAACCGCTGTAATTGGTTTAAACTAGAATAGCCAGTACCAAAGTCATCAATCGAAAGCCTAAAACCTAAAAGCTTTAAACGAGCAAGAACTTCCATATTGACCGTTAAATTCTGCATTAAGCCACTTTCAGTAACTTCGATTAAAATACTATTTGAATTTACCCCAATGTTAGAAATACTTTTATGAAGTAGATCTGGCAACTCCAGTCGACTTAAAGTTTGCATGGCAAAGTTAACAGAGACTTTTATCTCTGGCCTTTGCTGGCACCATTTTTGTGTTTGATTAATTGCTTGAACAAATACATTATCGGTTAAAGAACCAATCAGGTTCTCCGACTCAGCTATTGGAATAAAGATATTAGGAGAAACCATTCCTCTCTCTTTATTAATCCATCGAGCTAAAGCTTCAAAACCAACAACTTTTTTACTGACAATTTCTATTTTTGGCTGATAATAAACAACAATTTGATTATCTCTAATACCATTCGCTAATTCACCAACAGAAAAATCTTGAAGCTCAATGCTCTTAATCGCTTTAATATTTTCTTTACGGCGATTTTGATTGGTTAATTTAGCAAATAGACTATCGACTTGTTCTGGCATAATTGGTTTTTTTAGGCTGCCAAGTAAATTTAAGTGATGGGCTTCAGCTAGCTCTGATACAGCATTTAATAGGCCTTGATCTTCACCACTATTAATTACGATAGCGCCTTTAAAATTTTTCTCAGAAATTAGTCGTAAGAAGGTAACGCCATCCATATTAGGCATATTTAGATCACAGAAAACCACATCCATAACAAACTTTTCATTCTCTAAAATTTCTAATGCACTTGCGCCATCTTCAGCGAGAAAAATATCGACCACGCCTAAATTTAATAGAATGATTTTTATATAATCAAGCATAAAAGAATCATCATCAAGTAATAATACTTTTAGACCAATCCCTGAATTCACATCTAAGCTTAGTTCTTTAATAGGTTTATTATCATGCGCTTGACACTGTTGCTCAGAAACAAATTTTTGGATTAGATTAAACTTTTCTAATAATTTTTGAGATAAATTTGTTAATACTTTCCAATCACCTCTATTTATCACCCGGTCAATATCATCAATAACCTTCGACATATCAACTGCACCAACGGCTTTGCTTGATGATTTAATTTTATGGATGCTGAATCCTAAATTATCAACAGATTGGAGCTTACATGCAGTCGTTATAGCGTCCAAAATAGGAGGCGTGGAAATAAGAAACGAATTAACAAAAGCTCTTTGAATTGTTTGGTCTTCGCCAAGAAGTTCAGTTAACAAATCACAATCGAGAGGCATATCCATTTCATTTAGCTGTTCCGCAGAACTCTCTTTCTCAACTTCATTTGGTAATAAATCTAATTTCGCTTTTTTTTCATTGGTGTTTAAATGAGTAACATTATTCGATTGCGATAACCACCTATCTAGAATTTCTGACATTGACTTTAATCGAATCGGTTTTGGTAAATAATCATCCATACCAAGATTTAAACAATTTTCAGCTTCCCCTTTCATAGCATTCGCTGTCACAGCTACAATTGGTATATGACCACCAGTTTTGCTTTCCTCTTCTCTTATTTTTGCGGTTAACTCAAAACCATCCATCACAGGCATATTGCAGTCAGTTAATATTATTTTATAACTCCCTTGCTTCCACAATTTATAGGCCTCTTTACCATTTTCTGCAACATCGATTGAATAACCAAGAAGCTCTAGCTGTTGCGTCATCAATATTTGATTAGCAATATTATCCTCTGCAAGTAAAACCGTTGAAGAATTAATGACTTCATTTTTTAGTTCATCATTTGATTCGCATTCTTTAAAAGATTCCAAACTGTTCAATTTTGTGGCTAAATTGTAGCTCTTGAAATTCGAATTAAAGTTCAAATCAACTAATTCTAATATTGAATCGGATAACTCGTCATCTAAATCTGATGACAAGGCAAGTAAAGCAAATTCGTTATTTAATGGAAATAGGTATCTTTTAAAACCATTAAAATTATTTCTACTATTGGATATGACTAACTGGTCGCTCGAAAGAGGTACGAAACTAGAATATTCACCGACAAGTAAAATCGTTTCGTTATTGATGCTTGTTTGTGAAGAAAGAAAACACTCCTCAATTATCTGACATGAATAACTTACATCATTCGAAATAATTTTTTTGTCTAGTTTAAGCAAAGCTATAGTGTCAAAATATTTCCCTATAAAAACCTTACAAAAATCTTCATTTAATAATTTTTCTTTATTCTCTAAACTAAACTTATTGCTAACATTCCATTGATTCATAAATCATCCTCCTCAGACAGAGCCTTGTTCTTGTATTTATTTAACACTTCTGAAATCGATTGAATTAAACCAGCTATACTAATTGGTTTAGCGATGCTCATTTCAAACTCATATCCATCCATTTTTTTTGATTTTATTCGTTCTATGTGAGCGGTTACAGCAATAACAGGTATATGCTTAATTGATTCTATTTTCTTTATTCGAGATAAAGCCTCAAATCCGTCCATCCCGGGAAGATCTATATCCATCATTATTAAATCTGGTTTTATATCAAGCGTTCGCTCAATCCCTGATTCTGCATCATTTGAAAAAATGAAGTTATAACGGTCATCATAATCACTAATTTGTTCAACTAGATTCCTGTTAGTGGGGTTATCTTCTATATATAAAATTGATGGCTTCACTTTCGTTTTTGATACTTTCGAAAAGGATAAATTGTCACCACTAGATTGAATGTTTTTTACCCTAGGCAACGATATCCAGAAGCAACTACCCTTGTCAAGCTCACTTCTAATACCTATCTTGCCACCCATCAAATGTACTAATTTTTTAGTGATTGTCAGACCCAGCCCGGTCCCTTCCACTGTATTATTTTCCTCACCTAAACGATTAAAAGGTTCGAAAAGTTCTGATACTCTAGAGTCATCAACTCCTTTACCTGTATCTTCAACTTCAATCAATAACAAGTCTTCTGATTCCTTTTTACAGCGACAATGTACTTCGCCACCAACAACATTATATTTAATCGCATTTGAAATTAAATTCAATAGTATCTGCTTAACTTTTGTATAATCGCCATAGAGCACCAATTCCTCTTCACATGTAAAATCAATTGTTATATTTCTTTTATCTGCATGAGACTTACTAAGCATTAAACACTCTTCAAATAAATCTGATACAAGAATTGCTTCGCATGAAAGGTCAAAACTACCTGACTCGATTCTCGACATATCAAGAATTTCATTTATCAATTGCAATAAATGATTACCTGCATTTTGAATTTCTTTAGCATTTTGTTTTAACTTAACCCCAAGCCCAGGACTGTACTCAAATAATTCGGCAAACCCTAAAATAGCATTAAGAGGTGTTCGTAATTCATGAGACATACTTGCGAGAAACTTACTTTTAGCGCGACTTCCTGCTTCAGCTTCTTCTTTCGCTTGAAGTAATTCATTTTCGCGCAAACGCCTATCTGTAATATCACGTACAATACCGACAAAGCCATCTCGCTCATCGCCAAAAGGAGTCACATTAATTTCTATTGGAAATAGTTCACCATTTTTTCTCTGACCTAATAACTCTCTAAAACGGTGAAAAATATTTGAATTACCCTTTATCGATGTTTTAGCCACATAAGCATCATGTCCACCTCTGTCTTCTTTAGGCATTAATAGTGAAACATTTTGCCCTTCAACTTCATCTCTTTTATAGCCAAATGTTTTTTCCGCTGCTTCATTAAATGTCTCAATTGTTCCAAATTTATTAATTGTAATAACTGCATCAGCTAAAGATTCAAGAACAGCTTTATGCTTGTTATGTACCTGGCTTAATTGGGCTGCTCTATTCTTTACTTTAATCTTGAGCTGTTCATTTAACTCCTGCATTTCTTCAGAATTAACTTCAATAGAATGCTCAAGTCTTTGTCGATCTTTATCAGAATCTTGATAGCTATCTGAAACCAGCTGTATGAGTCTTTTCCAATTAGTTCCATTAGGAAAAATATCCTCACTTAAACCAAGCTTTTTTAATTGTCGCCTAAGTAATCTATCCATCAAGTGTCTAATTCTCCCAAATCAGCGTTAAGGTCATTGTCTGATTATGCAAATCACACTGCCCACTCGCTAATGGCGAAATTTCGCCATAAGAATAAAAACCAATTTGTTGACAATTTTCTGGTAACTCTTCCATAACGACTTCTAATTCATCTTCTGTCCTTTGGCCGAGTAATAACCTTCGTCCAACACAACTAATCGCTATCGATAATAAATCACCACCTTTATACTCACTTATATCTAATCCAGATGCCGCTCCCATAGCACCATCAATGAGGTGATCAAAGCTAGCCCTCATAAGCCTGACTCGACTACCTTTGGGGATATTGCCGGCAAAAGTGATTGATTGCTCAGATTCATCAACAGCGAGAATGGTTCTAACGATATCGCCATCCTCTCTTTCACTTCGAATAGCCAAAGGAAATAATAATCCACTTGCCGGTAAATCATCTTTTAAATCACCTAAATGCTTTTTATAAAGCTCTAATGCGGGTTTACCATCTAGTTCGTAAAGAACATTATCAACCGATGCTGTGACTTCACGATCAGGACCTAGTACCTTCCAACCGCCTCTCGAACCATGAGAAAAACCTATATTCTCGCCGTAAAATCCAACAGCAGCAATAACACCACTCGTAAATTGCCCTTGATTCCAAACCCAGGTGTTTTCAAAGCGATCTCCATCAGCGGCTAAACCACCGGTAATAGCTACTCCAGTATCTAATGTTTTATTAACTCCTGTAACCAAATCTGAACCATTCACTAACAAACCTTCTGATAGTATAAGCGCTGCTTTTAAATCATCTTTTGACAATTGTTTTGCCAATTCTATTCCGGCACTTTTAGAATCACGATTTTCATTAATTCTTGTAGAAACCAATTTAATTTGACTAGACTCAAACTTCAAAATAGCAAGACTAATACCATCATCATATAGCTCTTCATTAAAAATTTCTCCTGCCGTTGAACAACCAACCATTAATGAATCAGGGAAATCACACTGCAATTTTTTTAACTCATCCTCAATAATACGACCATCCGCGGCTCCAAAAAAAATAAGCAATGTATTCTTTGAGTTTAATGATTCATCAGGCGAGGAATTCCAGCCGTTTTTGGCTGAATAAAGGTAGGTTTGTAAGATCACTTATCTTTTCCTATCGAGCAATTCAAAGATGACACTCATCTTTAGCTATTATCTACTAAAAAACTAGTTCAAGAAGTGTTATTTGTCAAAGTATTTCAAGCGATTAGAACAAACTCATATAGCTTCAAACTATGAAAGATAGCTTCGCTCAAAAAACATTAAATTAGTATATATTGAGAATCTTTGGAAATTTAAGAATGTCAGCAATTACATAGAATATTTCTAAACAGGTTTACCTCAATAAATAGTCGTCACTTCTATTTAGGTTTAAGAATTTATCCTCCTTTAACCCTAAATTTATTTTTTGACTGTTAACAAAACCGTGAAAGAGAGAAACCTTAGAATTCCCTTGCTTTATATACCCTTCTAACTCTTTCAAGCAGTCCTGGTGAATAATCATTGACAGATAATGTTCGCGTGAATTCGATTCCAGATAAGCACATCTAGCAAGCTTTTCTTTATGACTAAACATTAAATCAAGAGTGTTCTCTGGGAGATTTGGTAAATCAATAGGTTGAACAAATAACCATGGAGTATCACATTCTTGTAGTGCTTTAAGTACGCCATTCAAAGGACCCGAAAAAGCTTCTCCGGCATCCTTTAACACAGGAAAACCAAACCTCTGATATTCCGGCAAATTTCGATTTGCAGAAATTAAAATCGTTTTTGCTTGCCCTTTAGCCCACTCTAGTTGCTTGTTAATCAACCTCACACCTTGATATTCGAGTAATCCTTTATCTACCCCTCCAACTCTTTGACCCGCACCACCGGCTAGAATGAGAATTGTTATATCTTGCTGATTAGACATCGCATTATTCCACTTTTGGCCAAATTGATACTGATTGAGTTAATTGATATGGATCAAGTTGCATCTTTAGGATCTTAAGTAACATGGCAAGTCTTAAACAAACGCTCGCTCATAGTATAGAGCCTGAAATGGATTCTACAATGAATACTTCGAATAGCGATAGTGATAATGAACAACATTTAAACAACAATCTAAAATTTCTAAGCCCTTATTTTTTAGGCGCTTATGGTGAGAATAATGATATTTTAGAAGACCTATTAGTTGAATTTGTAAGAGATCATATCTACTGGCGACGTAATTTTCATCCAGAAGACACTCCGCCAATTACACCTCAAATGATGAATGAAAGCTCCTATTTAGACGCTATGGCAAAAATTCGTGCCGAACTTCATTCATTAACAGCAAAATTAAAGCGATCTGTCCCCTTTTATAATCCTCGCTATATCGGCCATATGTCATCCGATCTAATGATGCCAGCCCTGCTCGCTCAACTAATCACCAACTTCTACAACCCTAATAATATTACAGGCGAATCCGGTCCAGTAACTCTTCAGATGGAACTTCAAGTTGGTGAACAATTTGCGAAAATGTTCGGTTTTAATATTGACCAATCAAAATCTCCTTGTGCGTGGGGTCATTTAACCAGCGGTGGCACTAATGCTAATTTTGAAAGCTTATGGAATTTTAGGGCAGCCAAATATTATCCTATAGCCTTGTCTATTGCAGCACGTAAACTTTATTTAGAAATTGATCTAAGTATTGAGTCTTCTGATTTCAAGTCACTTAACGAGTATACCCAATGGGAACTAATCAATTTTTCTATCGACAAAGTATTAGAATTTCGCCAATTAATCTTTAGTACAATACTCGCCAAATACGACCAATCGACGCTTGTAAATTTTCAGCATTGCGTTGAAGATAATAGAATCGAAAGTTTGGGTCCGGCTCAGTTCTTAGCAGAACATTGGCAATTAAAAACAGCGGTAGTCATCGTCCCATCAACAGCCCATTATTCATGGGAAAAAGCCATGCGGGTTATGGGGTTTGGAAGTGCATCTCTGATAAAGGTTCCTCTGACTGATTCAATGCGAATGAATGAAGTTGAGTTAGAGAGAATCATAAAAAACTTACATTCTCAATATATCCCAATTTTAGCCGTAGTTGGAGTATTAGGAACAACCGAATATGGAACAATCGATCCAATTGATCAAATCATCAAGATCCGAGATCAACAAGCTGCTGAAGGTTTAAGCTTTTATGTCCACGTAGACGCCGCTTGGGGAGGATATCTAACCAGCTTATTTAGACAGCCAAATGGTGAGATTGTACCAATCGAAGATATCAAAAAAGAATTAAAATATTTTCCGTCTGAACGGGTATATCAAACATTTGCCTCTTTAAAAGAAGTGGATAGTGTAACAATCGATCCTCATAAACAGGGTTATTTACCTTTCGGCACAGGTGGTTTCATAGCTAAAAATAGAGACATTGTCCGATTATTAAGCACTAATGCTGACTATGTATTCTCTGAATCTGATGAGCCTGACTTTCTTCAAGTGGGTCAATATATTCTTGAAGGTTCAAAGCCTGGCGCAAACGCAGCAGCGGCCTACGTCGCCCATTCTATCTTACCATTAGACCACCTAAATTTTGGAAGAGTTATTAGACAAACAGTACGCTCAGCTGAATATTTTTTTGACCAACTCAAAGAACTAAAGAAAAAGCTGTCAGGTAAGGTTTGTTTAACAATACCTTTCGAACCTGACAGTAATTTAGTCACTATTGCAGTTAATCCTCATGGTAATCATTCATTAGATATAATGAACCAGTTTTCGAAAGAAATTTATCAGCAATTGACTCATGATCCCAACGCCCCTGTTCAGTCAAAAGATTTTCTGGGTTCAAAAACCCATCTTTCAATTAAAAACTTAAATAAGGCAGAGCAAACTAATCTATTTAAGAAACTTCACTTATTTGATAAAAATAGTAGTACCAATAAAGATGATAAAGTGCTGATTCTTAGACACACGTTGATGAACCCGTGGTTAAGCGCAGAAAATAATGGTGAAAACTATTTGGATAAATACTGCATTTACTTAGAAGATATTCTATTAAAAATAGTTGAAAAATATATCAACTAATGATGACAAGAAGTACCAGCTAACAGGCTTAGAGAATTAGCATCTTTGATACAGAGATATCGATCTTTGATTTCAATCAATTCTTTTTTCTGAAGGCGAGTAATCAGGCGACTAACGGTTTCGACGGCTAAGCCAAGGTAGTTACCTATATCACTTCGAGTCATTGAAAGAAAAAACTCTTTGTCTGAAAGACCGCGACGTCTATAACGAGCAGACAAATTCATAACAAAGGCAGCAAAACGTTCATCTGCATTCTTCTTACTCAAAAGCATCATTAGTTCTTGCTCGTCACGAATTTCGCCACTCATCACCCTAAAAATTTGACTTTGCAGCCCAGGTAGGTCGCGAGCCAAAGCTTCCAAGCGATCAAAAGGGATTGTACAAACTAAAGAGGTTTCTAGCGCCTTGGCAAAACTAGGATAACTTGAAGTACTAACGGCATTCAAGCCAACCATTTCTCCAGGAAGGTGAAAACCAGTCAATTGCTCAATTCCATCAGAACTAATGGTGTAAGATTTTAGACTCCCTGAGCGAATGGCATGAATAGCATCGAATTTATCGCCAGCCTTAAAAAGAAATTCTCCTTTTTTAAGTACCCGCTTACGCTGGATAATATTATCCAAATGCTCTATTTCAGAATCTGCCAGCATAACAGGTAAGCAAAGACGCCTAATACTGCAAGTTTGACACTTGATTTGACTTGTTACATTAATATTTGCTGTCAATGCTGCTCAACCGACACGATAAAAGTAGCGATTATATCAGCTTTAATTTAGTCTGACAGCTGTTAATGCGGCTTATTGTTATTGCGGCTTATTTACGCGATTAAATCACCTTAGAAAAACTATTTATAACGTGTAACTCATTCATGTACGCATCAAACACCATACAAATATTACGAATAAGCAAACGACCTCGATTGGTAACTTGAATGGAATCACTAGCCATTTGAACAAGACCGTCTTCAATAAATGGCGCTAACATAGAAAGTTCATTAGAAAAATATTGTTTAAAATCAATAGCGTATTCTTGCTCAACTTTACTCATTGTTAATTCAAAATGACAAATCAGATCGAAAATAACCCGTTTTCTCAACAAATCATCTTTATTAACTTCAACACCACGCCAGCTTGGAAGTTGCCCCTTATCAAGTGCCTGATAATATTCTTCAATGTCCCTTACATTCTGGTGATAATGACCATTAATCGATCCAATAGATGAGACACCTACGCCAATTAATTCGTATTCTTCATGGGTTGTATAGCCCTGGAAATTACGATGTAAACGCCCTTCTTTTTGAGCAACCGCCAACTCGTCGTCAGGTTTAGCAAAATGATCCATACCAATATAGAGATAGCCATTTTGTTGTAAATTTTCGATGATATATTCAAAAATTGATAGTTTTTCGACGGCGCTAGGTAAATCTTCTGAATTTATCCGACGTTGCGGTTTGAAACGGTGTGGCAAATGGGCATAGTTAAAAACAGAAATTCGGTCAGGTGAAATATCCATCACCAATTTTAATGTTTGCTCAAACGTTCGCTTGGTTTGAAATGGCAACCCATAAATCAAATCGAGATTAATTGATTTAAAGCCATATTTCCTTGCTTCATCAATCATATCTCTAGTCATTTCATAAGATTGAACTCGATTGACAGCCTGCTGTACCTTTAGGTCAAAATCTTGCACTCCCATGCTCATCCGGTTAAAACCTAGCTCCGCCAATGTTTTAATGTCGGAAATATCTAAAGCTCGAGGATCAATCTCAATCGATATTTCAGTTGAGTCTTCATCAGGAACTTCAAATGACTCCCTGATTGTAAGCATGATTTTAGTAATTTGTTCAATCGTAAGATAGGTTGGAGTTCCTCCCCCCCAATGTATCTGACGTAATTTATTATCACCAATTTGAGCTGATATAAGACCAATTTCTTTGATTAAATTTTCAACGTATTTATCTGATTTTGAACGATCTTTTGTAATAATCTTATTACATGCACAGTAATAGCAAATATTCTGACAAAAGGGGATATGAATGTATAAAGATAGCGATTTATTATCTGCTAATTGATTAAGGCAAGTTAAATAGCTTTGTTGCTCGTAATCTTCTGTAAACTCTAGTGCTGTCGGATAAGAAGTATATCTGGGACCCGAAATGTTATATTTCGATAGCAGGGATTCATCCCATTCGAGTTTAGTTTGTTGCATAAATAAAGCCTAATAAATAACGTAAAAATGAGATTGTAAAACAAGATAGCAGAAAATTGTAGTTAGAAGATGATCCAAATCAATCGATATAAATTTATTAAATATTAGTGCCTTTTTCCAATTTTATTCTGTACTAGGTTCTTTTAAGAATACTGAATTTGTTTTTCCAATCAACCAGTCAGACATGCCTATTCTAAAATCTTCAGATAAAGCTTGCTCACTTGAGATAGGCGAATTAACATCAAAACTAATATTGCTACGCAATATAATACTCTTGAACATGGTTCCAGGGGCAGCGATCCCATTAATTCGAACTGGCAAAATCGCACAACCACTCAGTTGACTCAGTTTAATAATTCCCGGTTTTATCATTTCTCTGGGCGTATCCATACTATGGATTCCACCTTGAGGAAATATTGCAACAATTTCACCTTTTTCAATCTCTCTCAGCGCACTTCTAAAAGCTTTCTCTACTCGACCGCCACGGTCAACAGGAATGCATCCAGCCGCTTTAAACATCCAATTAAGTATTGGCTTATCGTATTCTTCTTTCGCTATCATAAACCTAAGCGGTCTATCGATAGCGGTAATCAACAAAAATGGATCAATTGCAGAAAGGTGATTAGCTGCAAGTATAAGCTTACCTTCTGTGGGTAAAGCAATAAGTGCCTGACCTTGCCGGTGAAATTTTCGGCAATAAAGTCGCAGCCAACCGTCAAGAATATTAGTCGCAGAATGTCCCCAATCCGCTCCATTATGTCTCTTTCCAACAAGAATAATAACTGCGACTAAAAGTAAAAGAATAAACAGAGTGATCAATAAATTCATTATTTAACTCACTTATAAAAATTTCTTTTCATCGTCGATCCATATAAGGCTCGCCATTCTTCCTGTTTGACCATCGCGCCGATAGGAATAAAATAAGGAAGATTCGGCAAAGCTACACCGGTCACCACCAAACGACTCAATGTTATAACGGTTAAATATTTTACGAGCAATTAAATACATGTCGCATAAATATTTATTATCATCTAATGATATAAAAGCCTCTAAATTGGCTGTGTCGGCTTTGGTAAATTCATCTTTGACCTCTTCGCCTACTTCAAAATGTGATTGGCTAATAGCGGGTCCCACCCAAGCCAATAAATCAGATGAATTACCAGTATATGTTTCAATTGTTTTTTCAAGGATTCCATCTCCCAGCCCCCGCCAACCAGCATGAACCGCGGCAATCCAATTACCTTGTTTATTACAAAGTAACAAAGGCAGACAGTCAGCAGTCATCACTGTACAAATTTTATTCGTTTTAGTTGTAAAACTTGCATCCGCTTGCAGTTTGTCCTCTGAACTCACATTTTCTATTTGCTCATCCATTAGGTCAAGGTTAATCAGATTACAGCTATGAATTTGTTCTAACCAGACAGGTGAGTCATTCAACCCTAAATCACGCTTTAGTTTATTTCTATTCTCAACCACCTGCCCGCTTTGATCTTCAACATGATTAGCGAGATTAAAGCTGTCAAATGGTGGCAAACTAGAGCCACCGATTCGAGTAGTACAAAAAGCTTTAATATTAGATGGTGCAGGCCAGTCAACTTTAAGGTAGCTATTTTTATACAGGTCATACTTCATAGACTAATGAGCATCGTGCTCTTGAATCATATCGACTAGCTGTAAAAAATCATTCGGCATAGGAGTCTGCCAACTTAGTTTTTCGCCCGTAGTTGGATGAACTAGGCCTAATGATTCTGCGTGAAGTGCTTGACGTTTAAAAGAATCAAACACATTAGCGAACTCCGCATTCATACCTCTAGGCTTTAAATTACGCACTGAATATAGCTGATCGCCAACTATCGGGTGGTTTATATGAGATAGATGAACTCTAATTTGATGAGTTCGACCGGTTTCAAGTTTTACTCGCAACAAAGTGAAATTTTTGAACTTTTTCTCAATACGATAATGGGTAATCGCTTCTTTAGCAGTTCCTCTATCGCCTAAAACAACGGCCATTTTTTTTCGCGATTGTTGATGACGACCTATCGGTAAGTCAATAGTATCTCCTGCGACAAGTGTGTGATGAACAAGTGCCAAGTATTCTCGGTCAAATTCACGTTGCTGTAGCTGAGTCACTAAATGATTGTGAGCTTCAGCCGTCTTAGCTACTACTAATAAACCGGTGGTATCTTTATCTAACCGATGAACAATTCCTGCCCGCGGCTGTTTACGTAATTCAGGAAATCTAAATAAAAGTCCATTGACTAGGGTGTCTTGATAATGCCCAGGAGCGGGATGTACCACTAAGCCTGCCTGCTTATTTACAATAATTAAATCATCGTCTTCATAATGAACTTCAAAATCAATATCTTCAGCAACCCACTCACCTTGATCTTGCATCGTTGGTACTACGTCTAATGATTCGCCTCCCATAACCTTTTGTTTCGGTTTACTGATTACCCGTTGATTAACTTTAACTTGTTGATTTTTAATCCAACTTTGCAATCTAGAGCGAGATAACTCTGGGAAATAATGAAGCAATACATGATCAAGCCTTTCACCTGACAGCTCATCATCGATGATAAATTGCTGTGACGATGGTTCATTTGAAACATCTTTTATGGAACTTTCTGTCACTTTATGAGCCTTATCTGTTGGTTGGTGTAGCAGTTGCTTGCGCCCTAAGGTAAAATACCGCCACGAAAGCTAAATATCTATTTTATTTAGCATTAAATATAACTTTAACCACTATTATTTATTTTTACGTTTATAGCTAACGTCAGCCATTGTTACATAATAACAAGGCTATTTTAATAATAGCGTTCATTTTAACGACTTTGAGAATCAATGAGAATAGTAAAAAGCATTTGCTTCGTTATTTTAATATCAATTTTATCCGCTTGTTCTAGTACAGAAGAAGATGTCACTGGTGCATCAAAAATGAACAACGCCTTTCGTTTATTCGAAAGAGCTCAACTTTCAATGCATTCCGGCAACTACCGAAGTGCCGTAGAGTACTTAGAAAGACTGGATAGCTTGTATCCTTTTGGGGCTTATTCGCACCAATCACAGCTCAATTTAATTTATTCTTATTATAAATTAAGCGATTATGCTTCTGGAGTTGCCTCTGCTGAGCGTTTCATTCGCCAAAACCCTCGTCATCAAGATCTTGATTATGCTTATTATATGAAAGGATTAATTAACTTTTCTACTGAAACTGGTTTCGGTAAAGAGCTTTTCTCTGCACCTCTTTCAGAAAGAGACGCAGGAGCGGCGAGACAATCGTTTGATGATTTTGCCGAATTAATTCGCCTTTTCCCAAACAGTAAATACGCCAAAGACGCGCAAAAGCGGATGATTTACCTAAGAAACCGACTTGCAGATTACGAACTTCATGTAGCTAATTACTACATGCAAAGAGAAGCCTATCTCGCCGCCGCTAATCGCGCTAAATACGTTGTTGATCATTATCCAAAAACTCCAGCCGTTCCAAAAGCTCTAGAAATGATGATGATTTCATACAACCTACTCGACTTACCAGAACTGTCAGAAAATAGTCGAAGAGTTCTTTTATTAAATTATCCCGATTATAAAATATAGAAATTAACTTATTTCAGGATGAGACATCAATTAATAAAAAAGCACTTAATTAAGTGCTTTTTTATTGGTTCAATTTAAATTTAATGCGCTGACTAAATCGCACTCTCGTTTTCATCCCCAGTTCTAATCCGTATAATTTTCTCGACATCCGAAATGAAAATTTTACCGTCACCAATCTTTCCAGTTCGAGCAACTTCCATAATAGTGTCCACACAGATATCAACGAGATCATTCGAAATAATAATTTCGATTTTAATTTTTGGTAAAAAATCGACCATATATTCTGCACCGCGATACAATTCAGTATGGCCTTTCTGCCGACCAAATCCTTTTACCTCAGTTACAGTCATGCCAGTTATACCTGCATCACTTAACGCTTCTCTTACATCATCTAATTTAAAAGGCTTAATAATAGCTTCAATTTTTTTCATTTAAGTACCTTTCTACATTTCCATTGATTGCTTCATCGTTAAATCTTGAAAGATAATACCATAAGCAAATAAATTCCCCATCGAAATATAACCAATAAAACTAACAATCGTTGAGTAAAAGACTGCAATCCCATAAAATGACAAAGCAATCATTTAACAGACACCATTATGAAGAATAAAGCTGATATGGCAAATAAAGCAGAAATCATTAAGGAAATGCAGGTATCTCCAAAAATCGATATTGAATTTGAGATAACAAGAAGAATTGATTTTATAAAAAATACATTACTTGATTCTGGGTTGAAGAACTTAGTTCTTGGAATCAGCGGCGGCATCGATTCTTTTACCCTTGGCAAGCTTTCCCAATTAGCGATTGAACAACTCAATCAAAATGATTCAGGTTATCGTTTTATCGCTGTAAGGCTGCCCTACGGCGAACAAGCCGATGAAAGCGATGCTCAATTATCAATAGAAAAAATTAACCCCTCAAAAAATATAACAATTAATATTAAAGAAGGTGTTGACCGCTTACATTCCGCATCAATCGATTCTTTGGACGATATATTAAACCTGACTGATGATGTTAATTTGCAAAATCTCTCAAATTTACAGGATTTTGTAAAAGGAAATGCAAAAGCTCGAGCGAGAATGATTGCACAGTATGAAGTCGCGGGGATGCTCGGTGGTTTAGTTTTAGGTACCGATCATTCAGCTGAAAACATTACAGGCTTTTATACTAAATGGGGCGATGGTGCTTGTGATTTAGCGCCACTCTTTGGTTTGAATAAACGACAGGTTAAACAAATAGCTCTGCATTTAGGTGCACCAGCCCATTTGATAGAAAAACAACCTACTGCTGATTTAGAATGCCTATCACCCTCAAAAACTGACGAGGAAGTATTAGGTTTAACTTATCAACAAATTGATGATTTTCTCGAAGGTAAATCAACTAATGAAAAAGCGGACAGACGTATTATAGAAATTTTTAATAAGACCCAACACAAGAGGAAGCCTATTCCTACTATTTATGATTCATAAAAGTTGTGGCTAACAAATGATAAATAACAAAACATCAGATAATACTTCTTCAAACAAAAGCTCTTCTTGGCGAGCTCTACAAATTTTTTCTTTGTATCGTCTTATTTTGTCGATAACTTTTATTGCTGTAGTACAACTTAAACCTGATGCTAATTTTTTAGGATCATTTAACCCTTGGTTATTTCATATAACTTCAATCATATTCTTCTTTTTGACCTTATTTAGTCAAATAGCCACCTATCGTCGCGCTTATTTTAATTTACAACTGCAAATACAAGTTATTACCGACATCATCATTCTCACCATTTTAATGCACGCAAGCGGTGGCGTTGCTAGCGGCTTGGGAATGTTACTTGCAGTAAGCACCACCGCAGTTTCAATATTAATTAATAAGCCTGCAGTGTTGGGCTATGCTGTTGCCGCTTCAATAATGATTATTATGGAAGAATTTTACGCTACCTTTTATGGTGTGAGAGGTTTAGGTGGTTTGACCCAAATTGGCATATTGACGGTCACCATCTTAGGCACAGGATTATTGGCCTTTTATCTTTCAAGACGCATAAGAGAAAGTGAGCGAAAGGCTGAACAATCGATCAAAGGTTTAGCCAACATGGAAAAGTTAAACGAAGAAATTATTCAGTATATGTCAACTGGTGTTATTGTTATCGACAGCTTCCAAAATATTCGTTTAATCAATCGTGCAGCATGGGCTCATCTTGGAATGCCTGAATCAACACAAAGTAAAAAACTTGAGCAGATTGCCACACCTTTGGCACGCCAACTCAATTTATGGCGTAGAAAAAAACATCATCGCTCAAAACCGTTTAGAAATACTGCTACTGGACCAAACTTGTTACCCCACTTTTCACCGATTGGAGAAAATAAGGAAAATGCTATTATTTTTCTTGATGATACTTCAATGTTGACTCAGCAAGCACAAAACCTAAAACTCGCTTCGCTTGGCCGATTAACAGCCTCCATAGCTCACGAAATAAGAAATCCGCTCGGCGCATTAAGTCACGCTACTCAATTATTAAAGGAATCCAGTACTCTGGATCAAGCGAACCGAGAACTATTGAAGATTGTTGAAAATAACACATCGAGAGTGAATGAAATAATCGAAAATGTAATGCAACTTTCTATTCGAAAAACAGCTCAAGCAAAGGAAATCAATCTTTCAAACTATCTTAGAAATTTGACCAATGAATATTCGTTAGATAAATCACCAAAACCAGAAATACGTTTAGAGTTTCAATCTGAAGATATAATTACTCATTTTGATCCATCTCAGCTCACTCAAATCTTAAACAATTTACTTGATAATGGACTTCGATATAGTCAGCTAAATACAGGTAATGCGACATTATTAATTATGGTCGGTATTGAAGCTAACAACCGAACAGCATTCCTTGATGTGATTGATAAAGGTGAAGGTATTGTCCCCGAAGAAGCGGAAAAAATATTTGAGCCATTTTTTACGACATCGCGATCAGGAACAGGCTTAGGGCTGTATATTTCACGAGAACTATGTGAAGCTAATCGAGCAAGATTAGATTATATTCCCTTGACCGCTGGTGGTTCCTGTTTCAGAATTAGTTTTTCAGTTGAAAAACATCCTCATTAAACGGAAATAGATATGTCAAAGACACCTCTAGCACTAATAGTTGATGATGAGCCTGATATATTGCAACTATTGGGGATTACCCTTAGCCGTATGGATATCAATACTCAAAAAGCGGAAACCCTGACACAGGCGAAGCAATTACTAGAAGTTCATGATTTTGATTTTTGCTTAACCGATATGCGACTACCTGATGGTGACGGAATTGATCTCATTAAATATATTCAAGCTAATTATAATCAACTACCGGTTGCTTTAATCACCGCGCACGGCAATATGGAGACAGCTATTGACGCAATGAAAGCAGGCGCTTTTGATTTTCTTTCTAAGCCCGTTGATTTAACTGCTCTTCGTAACTTAATCAAGAATGCACTCAAGTTAAATAAACCACCTCCAACTAAAAAAGAATCACTGGCCGAATCCACAACAAAAATGAAAAAACAGCTCATCGGTGATACTGATGTGATGAAAGCATTAAAACAAACAATCCTTAAACTTGCCAGAAGCCAAGCACCAGTTTACATCAATGGTGAATCAGGAACGGGAAAGGAAATGGTTGCTAAATTAATTCATCAAAAAGGTCCCAGAGCCAACAAACCTTTTGTCGCCGTTAATTGCGGAGCAATCCCTTCTGAGTTAATGGAAAGTGAGTTTTTTGGACATGTTAAGGGCAGTTTCACAGGAGCAGTGTCTGATAACAAAGGTTTATTCCAGGCAGCTGAAGGAGGCACCTTATTTTTAGACGAAATTGCTGAATTACCTCTGCCGATGCAAGTTAAATTACTTAGAGCAATACAAGAAAAATCAATACGACCTGTTGGTTCAGACAAAGAAATTGGTGTTGATACACGAATTTTAAGTGCTAGCCATAAAAACCTTTTATCCTTAGTTAATCAAGGTGATTTTAGACAAGATCTCTTCTACCGAATTAATGTGATTGAAATTAAAGTGCCTGCTTTAAGAGAAAGAAAAGCCGATATTCCCAAATTAACTCAATACCTACTAGAGCAACTTTCTGCTGCTCATAACATTGAAATAAATTCTGTTTCTGATGAAGCCTTGTTAGCATTATCTCAATATGATTTTCCGGGTAATATAAGAGAGTTAGAAAATACTTTAGAACGAGCCCTAACTCTTTCTTCTGGTGAATCAATTAGTGCAGAAGATCTTAGCTTGCCGTCAGCGATTACAAGCAACGGAATTCCCTCTAGCGACTTATCACTCAGAAACCAACAACCATTGGATGAGTTTCTTGCCGATATTGAGAAAAATGAAATCCTAAACGCCCTAGAGGAAACCAAAGGTAATAAAACAAAAGCCGCTAAGTTATTGGGGATCAGCTTTAGAGCGATGCGGTACAAACTTGAAAAAATTGGTTATGACCAAGATTAAATTCATATAATCTGGATCTAAAAGCTTTCTTATCAGACAATCTCTTACACGAGCAGTCGCTTATTTCTATTAACAATTTAAGCAATATCGCTGTTTATTATAAGAACTTTGATCTCCCTATTTAATTCTTCTTAATAGATAATGAACTGGCTTAGGAAAGCCATCAAACTATTATAAGGAGATTTCATCATGAAACGAGCTATCACTGGATTCACATTAATCGAATTACTCATAACCATCTCAATCATTAGTATATTATTTGGCTACGCTTTACCCTCATTTGCTGATTTATTAGAAAAAAAGAAAGTCGATGCAAATGTACAAAGACTTACACAAGTCCTCCAACTTTCTAGAACTAAAGCTATAACCGAAAACATAAAAGTTACTTTATGTCCTGTCAATCAAAGTTTAGTTTGTTCGTCCAACTGGTCTAGTGGTTATATATCTTTTATAGACAAAAATGGAGACAGGCAATATGGTGGAGACGACGAGCTATTATTTGAGTTTTATTCCCAAGATGAGAAAGCTCGATTGAGTTGGCGAGCGTTTGGACATAGGCGCTCATTACAATGGCTAGAAACAGGAATTACGAACCATCAAAACGGCACGTTTGAATTGTGTTATGACGATGATGATAAAAAATCTCGAGCACTTTTTCTAACAAAAGCTGGAAGAATAAGATTTTCAAAAGATACCAACGGGGATGGCATTCATGAAAACTCAAGGGGAGCAGCGATTAGTTGTTAGTTAAATAATTATTGAAAGCTACATATTTAACCAGGTTGATAAACTTTAACTTTATATCCTTTACTCGCCAACTCTTCCGCTTGTAATTGGCTCATGATTCCTTTATCACAATAAAGTAGATATTTTTTTTGCTGGTCGAGTTCATTAGTTGATTGTAATTTAAAAAATGGGATCGAAATGACTTGGTTAGCCGTCAGATAAAGGGGATTAACAGCAGATTCATGTGGATGACGAATGTCTATAATTATTTCGTCCGTATTGGGCATGTTAACAACATCGATATTTTCTATATTGGTTGTTGTCGAATAGACTTCATCAATATTTTCAACTTTTCGATTTTCGAAAGCTTGCTTAAGCACATCAAAATCAAAACGGTCTTCTTCAGCTTCAATTTTTCCTAATTTTGCACGAGTGGTTGGTTTATTGGAAATGACACCACAATATTCAGGCATTACAGCGGCAAAATCAGCACAGCCTATTTGACGGGAAAGTGAAATTATTTCCGGTTTGTCCATAACAATTAAAGGCCGCATAACCAATGTTTCACTCACCTTATCAATTACAGACAAATTCGTCAGTGTCTGACTTGAAACCTGACCTACGGCTTCTCCAGTAACTACTGCAGGCGCATTAAACTCATCCGCTATTTGGTTAGCCACTCTTAACATCATTCGTTTTAGAATAACGCCCATCTGAGTATGATCAACTTTACTCAGAATTTCTTCAACCACTTTCTCAAAAGGTATGGTTATAAAAAGAGTTCGATGGGATGAAGAGTATTTTTCCCAAAGGTAGTGAGAAACTTGTTTAACCCCTACTTCATGAGCAATTCCACCTAAATTGAAGAAACAAAAATGGGTTCTAATGCCTCTTTTCATCATCAAGTAACTGGCTACCGAGGAATCATATCCTCCAGAAATCAAACTAACGCAAGATTCTTGTTGTCCCATAGGAAAACCGCCTAAACCTTGAATTCTTTCTACAACAGTTAGTAATTTATCACTTCTAATTTCAAGCTGAACACTCACTTCTGGATTTTTCAATTTAACGCCAGAAGCTTTGCTATTATGCAATAAAGCTCCGCCTGCTTGTCGTTCTACATCTATCGAATTAAACGAATGTTTTCCCGAGCGCTTGACCCTGACGCAGAATGTTTTTCCTTCAACCAGATCTTTATATTCTTTTATCACAGTATTGGCAATATCATCAATGCTAGAAAAATCATGTTCATTGACCTTAAGAATAAAATCTATTCCTGGCGTAGATTTAAGACGACCGATAATTAGCGATTCATATTCTTGATATTCCGAATCGATGTCTAATTCTATAAGATCCCAAGTACCGAATATTTTAGGCTCATCAACAATAGGCGATAAGATCTTCTTCAGGTTTTTTCGAAGCTGAGTAATAAACTGCTTACGAACCGGACGGCTCTTTACGATGATTTCAGGAAATAATTTAATAACAAATTTCATAAAGCAAAACTAGAATGACAACAAAGGCCGCTATTCTAGCCGATCTATTTTGGGATTGCCTTGTTAGATTAATATTATTTTATGTTAGGATGAGAAAATATGCTCCCTATGCTATTAAGGAAGCAAAATGAACTTAAGCTCGTATCAAACCAACAAAATGCCCTTCTATTGCTAAATCTTCCGCTGGTAAAATGATCGGTTGATAATTATCATTCGCTGGTTGAAGTACCGCATTAGCACCCTGTCTTTCCAATCGCTTAACGGTGACTTCATCATCAATTCTAGCAACAACAATTTGCCCAACATTAGCGGTATTAGATTTTCTAACTGCAATCAGGTCACCATCAAGTATACCTTCATCAATCATACTATCTCCCCTAACTCTTAATAAAAAAGTTGGCTTTTTACGCTTAAGGACTTCTGGAATTGTAATATAAGATTCGACATTCTCAATAGCTTCAATTGGCAAACCAGCAGCAACCGAACCAAGCAACGGAAGTTCGTCTTCATTGTGATGATTAAGAAGCCTGATCCCTCTTGGCTTGTCAGGATAAATTTCGATCACATTTTTTCTTTCTAATGCTTTTAAATGATCCGCTGCCGCCTTAGATGATTTAACACCAATTAACTCTGCAAGCTCTACATGGGAAGGTGCGATGCCATAATCTTCAACATATCCAGTCAAAGCATCGAGCACTTCTTGTTGTCTTTGAGTGAGTTCTTTGGTCATATTTAAATCCTCTCGAATCATCCTAAATTGAATGGGTGGCTTTAATATTACTAGCCAGAACGGCTATATGGTTTATACAGCTATCAAACTAGCCGTATAAGCACTACCCGCACAAATAGTACTTTAGACCTTTTTGATCAGTTTGTAAACTGTTAATTATTTAGCCTATTATTTTAACTTAAGAAATAAGGTTACCTGGCGAACAAAATCGATGAATATTTATTGAAGAAAGTTAACTAGAGGCATTCCCAGAAAAACGCTGAAACCAAGTATCATTGAGTTTATGTCGATTTTGATCAGAAAAATCATCAATGACATTAGGTAAAAGCTGATAACCGACCCACTGATTTCTACCATGTGTCTTTGCTTGATAGAGCGCTTTGTCAGCAATTTCCAATGCATCTTCCCAGCTCCAATTATCAACAACCTGCTTTACCATAGGATAAAAACAAAAACCCACCGAAATGGTTAAGTCAATTGATTCACCATTTGCACCTTGGTAGGTATGGCTATTAACTTTTTTCAGTAGGCGAATACACATTTCATCAACACCTGAAACATGATCTGGGCGTAAAGCAACTAAGAACTCCTCACCTCCCCATCGGATTAAGTAATCACCATCACGGATATTATCACTGAGCGAATTAACGACCTGTTTTAAAACCTCATCTCCAGAATTATGCCCATATTGATCATTAATAGCCTTAAAGAAATCAATATCTGCCAACATCAAAACAATATTATCCTCCGTGGAATCATTGGAGGAATTTCTTACATAATGAGCAATATCACTCATAATCTGTTTAACGAAATAACGACGATTATGTACGCCAGTTAATGGATCAGTATAAGAATAAACCGACAACCGATTATTGGCTTCTTCTAATTTATTATTAGATATCAACAACTCTTTAGTCTTTTCACTCACCATCCTCTCAAGAAGTGCCACTTTTCGCTTATTTCGATAAATAGCTAATCGATACAAACCATAGAGCAAAATCAAACCAGCAGTAAATAGCAATATTTTAAAATAAATCGTTTCGTGGTAACGCGCGTTGACCTTAAAATTTAACTGAGTTGGCTCTTCAGGCCAAAGCCCATTGCGATTACTTGCCATCACCTCAAAAACATATTTACCATGTGGTAGATTGGTATAAATGGCTTCATGATTATTACCGTTGTTAATCCATGTCGGAGAATAACCTACCAAGCGGTGTTTATAGTTAACTAACCCATCATCCAAACCGGTTAAACCAATATATTTAAAACTAATATCTTTACTATCAAAAACAGTTTCATTGTGTCCGTAAACACTTTGATCATAAAAATACATATCAAAATATTGCTGCTGGATAACAATCGCCTCAATGACGGTATCAACAAGAGGTTGATCTTTAATTACTTTTGACGGCTCCAGCTTTAATACGCCACTTCTTGTAGGTAGCCAAATATCGCCATCAATAACCGTTGATTTAGCATGTCCAGCACCATTGCAACAATAGGCCTTTTGACTACCTGCAACGTGGCCACTATCGTTTAAAATTGGCTCTGCATAAACTTTCTGTTGTTTTTCATCGACAAAATCAATTAGCTCCGATAGCTTCAATTGATAAACACCACCAAAACCAGAAACCCATAAAGAACCTTCGAGTAAGTTCAAACTAAAAGAGTCATTAAATACCAAACCATCCTCTTGGTTAATATTGATCCATTTTTCATTAGAATAAATAAACAAACCTTGGCTATAAGTTCCTACAATTAAATACTTTTTATATTTGATAAAACTCGTGATAAAAGTTTGTAAACGACTATCATCGATTGATGAATACCCACCTATGCCATCAAATTTAAACAAGCCAGTTTGAGAGCCAAGAAAAATATCACCTTCAAATTCAATAACAGAACGGAAACTTTCTCGCTCATAGCGACTGCCTATACCAATAGGAACAACCGATTCATTTTCAATCTTATAACTTCCTTGTAGAGTAACCAACCAAAGAATATCCTTAGAGTCTCTATATATTCCATTAACTTGAATTCCTAATAATAAATCGAGATAACTAGTATCAATTAGACTACCATCTTGATTAAAATGAGCAATTCCCCCCTTGGTTCCCACCCAAATTGACTGGTCATTATCAATAAACAATGTATAGGCAGATGGATCTGGAAGTTGTGATTTATTGATAAAGGAAGAAAAATGGTCATCTTCCATCTTATAAACTCCTTTATCCGTGCCGACTAATAAGTCTGATAATTGCTCCCCCGCCACACTCCAAATTAAACTTTCATTAATGCCATGTGTTTGCTCATACTTAACAGACCAACTATCCCATAGTTGAAATAGGCCTCTATCGTTAGTCCCTAACCAAATAGTATTATCTTTGTCTTGCATAAAGGTCGAAACACGAGGGTAACTTAATATTTCCGAACCGTTATGTAATTGGTCGCCATTCAACCGATAAATACCTATATCTGTAGCAACCCATAATAAATTATTATTATCAAAATATATGCTATGGGCAGGCTCATTCCCATAATGACCTATATCTTTAAGTTGCTCAAACCTACCACCTCTATAAACAAGTAAGCCCTTAGAAGTTGCCAGCCAAATATCATTCCTATTAATTCGCATGTCATTAACAGAAGCCTTATCAAAGCCTTTTGGAAGTTCTTTAAGAATTACTTTCCCATTATCAAAAAATGTTAATTGTCCACGCCCACCAATAATTAACTGTTCATTAAACGTCGCTAAAGAATAAGCTTCGCTCGATGGAATTAACATTTCTAACTTGTCATCAACAAGCTTAAAAATACCATTCGCAGACGCAATGATGATCTGCTGATGATACTCAAGTATTTTACTAGGCTTAACCATTAGGTTAGACGGTTCAGGGATAGCAATAAAACCATTGCTGCTTAATTTAGCGAGGCCATTACCAGTTAATACCCAAAGCATTTGATTTGAATCAAAAATCAAATCAGAAATAAGGTTACTTTTAAATGCACTAGTATTGGCCTGATTAAAAGAAACAAATTCCTTACCATTAAATCGAGCTACACCACTCTGTGTACCAATCCAAATATAACCTTTATCATCTTGCGCCAAGGAAGTGACAGAAATTTGAGGTAATTTTTCATCAACTCCCCACTCTTTATAATTATATTGTGAAAGGTGCCTTTCGGGATCGAGAGCTCCCGCAGTTGAGACGTATAGCAACAGCAGTGGACAAATAAACTGGACAAAATATCTTAAATAAGTTGTGATATTAATAACCGCCAAATAAGTCTTAAGCTAGGTTAAGAGATATTACTCAATATTTATACAGTGAAAATTCAGCTATAGAAAAATTAGATTACATATATAATAATAGCAGTAATTTCAAATAATGAAATTTAGTTCGATTAAATTTTAACCATCTAAATTAGTAAGATTTGATTCAATTAATTCAAACTTGGTTTGAAGCTTTTTAGCAGAAATACTTCCTTGAGCCTTGATTTGAGTGGCAAATAGACTGATTCGATATTCTTCCAACATCCAAAATAATTCATCAATCAATTGTTGTGTTTCCGTGTCACATTCAACTTGTTCAAATTCAAAAAACCATTGCTGCCATTCTAACCAATTATCAAGAGCCTGCTGCTCTTTCGGGAAATTTTCTTGTATCCTGGTAATTCGCGACTCAATGGCTAGAAAATAACGACTATAAGTGGAACTTAGCTGATAGCCAAGCTGAATAAACTTATCACCGGTCCATAAAGAAATAATTTGTTGCTTAATGTCTTCTACAGATTCACAATAAACATCACTATTTAATTTCGATAATTGATCATATATTTTAGCCATATGTTTGAGTAGCTTAAGTTGCTTAGTCAAACCCTCAGCGATTAGTTGTCTCGCTTGAGAGGCAAAAATTTTACACAGCATAAGAAACTGTTTTTCAGTGCTAATCACTTGGTTTTCTTTATCTAAAATACTTATAGCAACGGATAATGAAATCCAATCGAGTAAAGAATCAAAACCACCAAATCGAATCTGGTATTTTTCTATCTCTCTTCGCTCTGGCCAGCCATTTTTAATATCTTTAATCAATCTGAGTTGACTAAGTAGTATTAATCGAGCAACACCTTTCCTATGATTAAAATGTGCTGATTTAAGATCAGAAAAATCGGCAAATTCCACGTGGGTATTTTTATCAATTAGACCATGAAAAAGCCTCACTTGATTTCCATGAATCGTTTTTGACACCTCTAATTCAACATCAAACTTAGGCCATGAATATAATTTTAAAAATTCTTGCTTACCGATTACGTGATTGGCATTTTTCTCTTCTGAGGTTCTAGTATCAGCTTTCAATTCGATTAATTTATAACTGATTGATTGATTATCTTTCCCTGAAGAAGGGTTCTTAAATTTCATTCTCAAGTGAACTGGCAAAGCATCTAAGTCAAAATCATTTTCCGTTAAACGAGTAGCTTTCAAATGATTTATTGTTTTAGCCATTAATACTTTAAATGGCTGCTCAAAATATTTTTTTTCCTTTAAAATTTTAGCAGTACATTCGTTAGCCGTTTGAGCTAAAGGGATCAAAGGTTTTCTGTATTTTTTCGGTAGAATTTTTAAGACCGCCAAAATTTTATCATTAAGATAACCTGGAACTAGCCAGTCAAAATCGCTTTGTTTAAACTGATGTAACATTTCTTTTGGTATATCAACGGTAATTCCATCTTCAGGCTCTCCCGGAGAAAAACAATAAGAAAGCGGTAGAGAGACACCTCGAACATAAATATCAGACGGGTATTCATCAATTGAGTCACTGTTATTCTGTGATAAGGATTCCTTATCAAAAGAAAGAATTTTATTTCTTTCTTGCCATTGGCGTTTTAGCCATTTTTTTAGTCTCAAAGAATTAACAATTTGACTCGGAATTATATTGTCATATTTTTCTGCCAAATCATGCTCGTTTATTAACAGATCAGATTTACGCAACTTTTCTTCTTCTAAACGAATACTATTGATGACACCTCGGTTTCGATTTAAAAATGGGAAATTGTAATTTAAACTATCTTTCGCCAAACCTTCTAAAAGAAACAGCTCTCTCGATTCAACGGGGTCAATTTGGCTATAGTCAGTTAAACGACGATTAACAATTGGCAAGCCTAATAAAGTTAAATTTAAAAAACAGGCAGCGTGGCCATTCTTCTTTCGCCAATGTATATCCTGATAATGGCTCTTAGTTAAATGTGGTGCAATTTCTTCTAACCACTCGACTTTTATCGGTACATTTGAACGGGCATACACTTTATCGGTTTCTATCATTTCAGTTGAAAGCAACCATTGGCTGTTTTGCTTAAAGAAAACCGAGGATGGATGTATCCAAACCTTTAATCCTCTTGCTCCTTGGTAACTTCTTTCTTGTGTTTTCATTAAAATATGACTTACGAAACCACAAATCAACGAACGATGAACCTCCTCTGCTTCGGCTTTCTGTTGATTAATGCTAACGCCTAGTTTACCGACGTTTTCTTTTATTTGTTGATAAACGTTTCGCCATTCTAGCCAGCCAACAAAGTTAATCATGTTTTTTTGACACCAGCGCCTAAACTGATTAGATGAGCTATTTTTTCTTTCTTCTTGTAGGTGTCGCCATAAATTAATGATAGAAATAATATCGGAGGACTTTTCATTGTATTTAGCGTGTAACTGATCCGCCTTCTGTTGTCGATCATGAGGTCTTAGTCTAACATCTCTAACACTTAAAAAACTTGCAATAATAAGCATTTCATCAACAGCTTGAAGTGTTGGATCTAACAGTATTCTTGCCAACTGAGGGTCCAATGGCAATAGTGACATTTGTTTACCGATTGCGGTTATTTCTCGTTGCTCATTCATTGCAGCCAACTCAAAAAGCAAATTAAATGCAACTTTCCACTGTCGTTCATCTGGTGATTCTATGAAAGAAAATGATTCTATTTCGTCTACACCCATAGATTTCAAACGTAATACAACCGAGGATAAGTTAGTACGCTTAATTTCTGCTTGAGTAAATTCCTGACGCGAATCATAATCATCTTCTGAATAAAGACGAATACAAATACCGGGAGCAATTCTCCCACATCGTCCTTTTCTTTGTTCTGCACTTGCTTGCGATATTTTTTCTACCGGCAATTGCTGAATCTTATTTCTTTGACTGTAACGACTGATTCTCGCAGTGCCTAAATCGATCACAAATAGAATGTTAGGTATGGTTAATGATGTTTCCGCAACGTTGGTTGCAATCACTATTTTTCTTTTACTAGAGCTCCTAAATATTGCCTGTTGTTCATTAATACTTAAACGAGCATAAAGCGGTAGAATTAAAACATTCGGATAGTCTTGCTGTTTTAAAAATTTTGAAATGGTTTTTATTTCATGCTCGCCATGTGAAAAAATCAGAATATCTCCACTAGGCATATTCAAGCACGATTCAACGGCCGATTTTATATTCATCATTTCAAGTTCTGTCGAATCTGATTCCACGGATTCTTCTATCGGTTGATATTTAACTTCAACAGGAAATGTTCGTCCTTCTACGGTTATAATTGGAGCTTGATTGAAATATTTTGAAAAGCTTAGAGGGTCAATGGTTGCTGAAGTCACAATCACCTTTAGCTCTTTTCTCTTTTTCAACAACTGCTTTAAAAAACCTAAAAGAAAATCGATATTTAAACTTCTTTCATGAGCTTCATCAATAATAATAACTTGATAGCGACTAAGCATCGGATCTGACTGAAGTTCGGATAATAATATCCCATCAGTCATTAACTTGATTCGTGTATTATGATTATATTTATCAGAAAAACGAACAGAATACCCAACAAAATCACCAAGAGGCGTTTTTATTTCACTCGCGATTCTTGCCGCAACACTGGTCGCTGCAACTCGACGTGGTTGAGTATGAGCGATTAGTCCTCGAGTACCTAACCCGGCCTGCAAACAGATTTTTGGTAATTGAGTCGTTTTACCACAGCCCGTTTCTCCTGCCACAATGACAACTTGATTGTCTTTTATTAATTCAATCAGTTGAGACGTTTTTTCAAAGATTGGTAGATTTTCTTCAACAGAAATTGAAGGTAGCTGGCTTGCGATTTGTTCGGTTTTATTTTTAGACTTTTGCTTTAATTTTTGTAATTTTAGTTCAAGTTGTTCAATCGCTTGTTGCTTTTTTTTTCGTTGAGCAATCGTTTTACTTAAAGAAAAAATTTTTCCCAAGTCTCTCACTTGGTAATCATTTATATCCATCGTGTATTATTTTTAATTTCTCATCGTCATACAAAAGAAAAGCCTGCTTTTGCAGGCTTTTTTAACTCACACTAATCACTAACAATTATTCCCAAAATGAATGGGGTGCTCTTAATTCACCAATAAACTCAGCAACTGGCTTATAGAAATCCTTATCTTCCCAATAACCTGTATGACATGCAGGATTCCAAGAGGTTGCCGCACTACCAACATTAATTTCATAATCCGCATCAACATTAGCATTAAATTCATCTGACAAGCCTTTTAATGGGTAAGCAACAATATCGTCCTTATCATAAAAGTTATACCAACGAGATCTCTTAGCGAGATCAGCAGGCAATGCTGAACCAGTAATTTTGCAACAATGACCTAGTTCAGAATTCAAACCATTCATAGTATAAATCCCTTGAGGGTTACCAAAAGTAACATAACCCGCCAAAGTCTTCATAGTTTCAAAATTGCTCATTTCAGAGTCACTTGCTTGCATCGCTTTAATATAGTGACTCATCATAACACCACCATAAGAATGCGCTAATACAACTAAAGGCGTTTCATCTGAATTAACTCGCCGGTGAGCTGCAAATTTTCTCATTCCATCTTTAATACGGTTATTGATACCTTCATAAACAGCTGTTCCAGGCGTATAAAGTAATGCTAATGCCTGAGCATCCGTCATGATTTGACGAAGGTTTTGATAAGCCAAATCGCCTTTATAATTAGCTTTTTCTCTAAAAGCAGCAAGTTCATCCTTTACAATATCAGCCCAATAGATCTCAAAAAACAAAAGATCATCTTCTAAACGCCCTTCTCCACCTTTCACATACTCTTCGGTAATACGATGTTTTAACTCAACAGAGTAGAATTCTTCTTCACTACCCAATCCATGAACGACAGCAATAGCAAGTCTTTTCATTCAGTTTTCCTCTCTTAGGTGATATATACCGAGTCTGCTGGTATCTTTTTATTATCTATAACCCAATCATAGAATAATCGAATAGAGATTGCCAGTGGTAATCTGAGTTCAAAACCACCAAATTGTAAATAAACAAAAAACACTGATTTTTATTATTTCGAATAGGTAACAGATATTTTCACCTATCCGAAATAAACAGTACTTATACCCTCTTGAAATATCCCCGCTTCAACATTCAACCGCTCTCCTTTTATTAACTGCGCGAACAAATACGCCTCCGAGTATAAATAACATTAGCCAATTGACTGCTCCACCACCGCCACTATCACTCGCTTCAGCGGGTGGCGTTACAATTTTTTGATTGACGGTAACATTAACCGTATTGCTAACAGTTCGATTGAGCGAATCAGTAATGGTTAGTCTAAAAATATAACTCCCAACAACTATATTGGACACACTCGCATTTAATTGGTTTGCATTAGTGATAGTCACGTTAGGACCTGAAACTTTTTCCCACAAGTAATCTATTATTTGGTTCCCATTATCACTCACATTTGCGGTTAGAGAAACTGATTGCCCTTCTGTGACCGGTGATATACTAGGGATGGAAAGGGTTGCTTCCTCCAGCACTTGACTGATTTCACCAGGATCCATGATAGTTCCATTTGCACTGTCGTCATGGTCATTGTCACCTCCATCTTCAATTTGAATCATCAAGCACCAATCTCCGGCAGTTAAACCCTCTACATAAGAAGTATCATCCGGCGAAGGACAGAAGCCTCGTTCCCCCTTAGAAGAATAGAGTTTATTTTTAGCATCAGTCTTAAAGTTGTTCCAACCATTCACCGGATGTAATTTTCGATAAACAGCACTCGTAGGGATTACTTCTCTTTGCGGAATAACTATTTTGACTGATTCACCGACATTGGAAATATTACTTATTTCAAAATCAAATAATCCACCCACCCTTGTGACAAATGGATCGGCTCCAAACTGACTAAATGCTTCACTGGCTTCAAAAGTTTGCTGGTCAACCAACGCCCCCCCTAAGGGGTTACCCATAGCCATTGAACCAAGCTTTAACTTCAAACCTACTTCAGTTTCCAATAGAAATGTTCCATTAAAACCATCATTATTAACGACTTTCTGCTGCAATAAATGTGATAACTCAATGCTATCCAAATAATTAGCGATACCATCATTATCATCATCACCATACCCATCAACTACATCGTTTAAACCGTCATTATCTGAATCGTTTGATGAGAATAAAATGGGGGCATTCGCAGAAACAAGTAAACTAATTGTTACTTCCGCAGAACCGCTAGGCGAACCATTATCAGTAACAACAACCTCCTTGCTATAAATACCTTGGCTGATAAGGCTTGGATCAAAAGTTAATGATCCACTTAGTGGGTCAATAAAGATTTGAGCATTATCAGACCCTGTCCAGTTAATAGTATGTTGGTCATTAGAATTAGCATCATCAATATCAACAAATAAAGTCACTGAGCCATTTTGCCAATTAACGTGACTGATAGCCTCGCCATTTTGCTCTGCTCGTATCACGACTTTAGGCGCAACATTGGTCGAAGTAATACTAATGCTATGCTGTTGATTTCCTACTAATATCGCATTGGTTGGCGAACTAATATTAACTAACAATTCTTCGTCTGACTCAGAAAGTCCGTCATCAAGGATATCAATCTTGATTACTCCTCGACTTCCTGCGTAAATAATTAACTCATTATTAATGACGTCAAAATCAGCATCGCCACCATATAACACCCTATAATCTGAATCAGACACGCTACCACTAATCGAGAATGGAACCACAACAGGATAATCTGCTGCATTGCCTGAAAGATTAACAGATACCTCAGCAATTTTTCCTTCTCCGCTAATCTGATTTTCTCTAATCAGAATTTGTGGAATGACTTTTACTCGCTGGGTTGCGATTGCTCGATTACCCGCTGAATCAACCGCTAACCAATCAACCATTTGAAGCCCTGAACGTCGATATGAATTACCAACTAACGAAACTTCAATGGCTCCATCAACGGCATCGGAGGCGGTGATATTTACATTAGGGATTAGACTAGTAAAACCGGTGGCATCGATCACAATTTCTTCTGTTAATGAAATAACGGGAGGTACTGTATCGCTGGCATTTAAATATTCGTCTAAATTACTAATCCCATCACCATCCGCATCTCCTGCAGCATCAGACGCATCAATTGGATCATGTCCGTGGTCAACTTCCCAGCCGTCAGGCATTCCATCATTATCACTATCAGCATTGTTAGGATCGGTTGCAGCAAGATACTCTTCTCTATTGGTTAAACCGTCACTATCGCTATCAACCCCTCCATCGGTAACATCTTGCGCATTTAGTCCATTTAAAACTTCCCAATAATCAGGAATTCCATCACCATCACTATCATCTGTTTGATTATTCGCAGAAGTCGTAAAGCTTACCAATTGACTATCAACCGCGACTCCAGCAATGTTATAGGCGGTGACCTTGGCAAAATAAGTCGTTGCAGGATTCAGCCGAACCAAATTAACACTTTCGACATTGGCAACTTGAGCCTGTGCTTCTTTTTCTAACAGCGAATTGGTATTTGTTCCATAACTAATCTGTGCATACGCCCAATCATTTGTTGTCCATGCAATTGAAGCCATGTTTTGAGTAACATTACTAACACTTGGTTGCAGATTAAACGCTGGAGATAATAGGTTACTCACCTGTCCAGAATTAAAGTTGATAACCCTACTAGTCGTTATTTCACCTAAAATATTCGCTGCTATATATTTAAACTCATGATCAGAATTACTATTCAGTCCATTAATAACAATGAAATGAGCCTTTTGAGGATCTAAACTACTGCTACTCTGCCAGACTAGATCCCCCATTTGTCGATAAAATAGTTGAATAGCCGTTAATTGATCGGTTGCTATCTGCACGCTGGCAAATGAACCATATCCATTAATGATTGGCTCAACGGTTACTATTGGTGCTGAAGAACTAATAGAACCATCATTTTTATTTTGTGATGGTTGCTCACCAGAAAGAATCTGCCAAAATTGAACCAACTTTCTCTCAAAAGCTGATGTTTGGGCATTCAGAGGGATTTGTACTACTTCATTAACTTCCTGACTAGCGGTGTAACCATGATGATCGGTTGAATAAACCGTGCATAAATATGAGTTCCCAGCAGTCAATCCATTTAAAGTGAGACGATGTTTTTTAACCCGTTTACTACGACTAATTTCAAGGGTTGCACCGTTTGAATTTTCATTATCTGTACAAACTAACTTACCATCAGCATTAATATCGGTTTTCCAACTAACGGTTAAACTTTGATTGGTAATTTCTTCAACTTCAACATCATCCATAAAGTGAGGTACACCTTGATGACCTCTCACTTTGGTTTTAAAAGACATTACCGCACTTTCTACTAGATTTCCCGACGCATCCAGCGAATGAACTTTAAAATAATAATAGGTATCAGCGTCTAGTCCGGTAATCGATAAGTTGTGTGATTTTTTTAACTTGTCTCCTCGACTTTCAAAATCATCTAATTCATTTTCAGAATAGCCGATCATCACGCTAGTAGTTGTTGGTTCGTCCGTCTTCCAGCGAATCACTACACTTTGGTGCGTTATGTTTTGAATAAGAGGACTACCAATAATCATTGGTGGATTAGTATCTTCAAGATCTAAGGTAGTAAAACTAATTGGTTGGCTTAGACTTGGTCCATTCCCATGTGCATCCGTTGAAGATACCGTTAATGTATAAGTGCTGTCCGGTGATAAATCGGTTAATTGTAAACTGTGTTCCTGCACATAATCATCTTCAGTAACAACATGGAAATCTTCACCATCATTGTAGGAGACACCACTATTAGCCGCTTCATCAGTTATCCAAATAACGGTCGCTTCAGTCGCAGAAATATCGATGACCATAGGCATCAATAAAATTGTAGGCGGAGTAACATCAGCATTAGGCAAAGTTGTTACGATTTGAGTTTCACTAACAGTAGGACCATTACCTAATGGATCGGTAATAGAAACTGACAACAGATACTCTGTTTTCGCTTGACGGTTATCGATCACAATTGAATGACAAACAGCAAATTGATCTAATGGATATTCATCCGAATCAATGGTGACGACAGCCTTTACAGAACCATCAGCACAAAATGAGACTTCAAATTGATTTTGGCTAATATTTAATGCAGTAGGTCCGTTAACAAATTTTGGCGGTTGCACATAAGGAATACCCTTAGTCGTAAAGCTGGCATTTTTAATGCCCGAAGTTTTAGCGTTATTATCAATCGCTTGAACCGTTAACGAATAGGCAGTTTGAGGATCTAAATCAGGTAAAGGAAGATTATTATAGGTGGTCAAATTTTCACTTGTAATGCTAACACCATTGGATAACTCTATTTGTCCTTTGGCCGGTTTATCTGTACCCCACACCAAAACCGCAGAACGATCATCAATACGGGTTACAAAAGGGCCATAAATGATTTTAGGCGCTGGGTCTTGATGAATTAAGAAAATATCTTCTGAAGTTTCTTGAACCAGATTATGACTGATATTGGTAACCGCAAAACCTGATGACGCTGGAGGATTGATTGAAATATTCGTCGCTTGATTGGTAAACATGGCAAAACTAAACAATCCATCTTGATTCGATTTAGCATTACTTTGTGCGAGGTCTCCCAAATTTTCAAGGTAATAACTGGTTGAGTTTTGAGCGAAAGCATGATCAGCTCGTAGCTTAACCCCCGGAACAACGACACCGTTTGCATCCAAAGTTTTGCCCGTTAGGATCGACATAGGCATCGCTAAATCCAATTGGAGATCGGCTGTTACGCTAATATTTTTAGCTAAATAATACACCGCAGCAAAATCCGGAACAGGATAGTTCGGAACAACTTGCGCTTGGCCGACGGTATTCACAACCTGTAAATATGGTCTAATTTTATAATTTCCCGCCGATACTTTAAATTCAAAATAACCGTTTGCATCAGTTAGCACCGGTAAATCAGCCAGCTGATTATTGTCCGTATGCAGCGTGATCATCGTATTATCAATGACATTTGCTTGTTCATCTTTTAAATAGCCAGAAAGTGTTAACGATTGAGATAAAACAAAATTATCCGTTTTATCTTGAGTGATTAAATAGTCAGAAAACTTAGTCGATGCAATCGTTTGATTTGACGATGGAGGAACAAAGGTTATATCTGTCTCTTGATTAGTAAATATTGCAACAGAAAATTCTCCGTCAGCATTAGTTTTTGCGTGAGTCACGGCTGATTGCCCACTACTTTCCAAGTAATAACCTGTCTCACTATTAGCATTTTGCTGTTGAAATATATGACTGACCGTAACCCTAGTATTAGCCACTGCCACACCACTGGCATCGGTTGTAGTTCCAGTTAATATTGCCAAGGGTAAAGTCACATTTTGTATTGTATTACCAGAAACGACTATATCTTCTTGAGCATACAAAACCGATGCAAAATCGGGCAATGGATAAACAGGTCTTTGCCCTTCTCCTTGACCAAACGGATTTAAATGAGGTTTAATTTTATAAGTGCCCGGCTCAACTCTAAATTGAAATAATCCGTTGTTATCAGTATAAACAACTTGACCAATTTGGTTATCGCTGTCTTGCGCGTGTAATGATATTTTAGTGTTATCAATCACCCGCCCCTTAGTATCTTGCAACACACCCGACAAACTAACGCCTTCTTCTAAAGTAAATATTTCATTGCTATCTGCTGATAAACCGTAATTACTAATTGTTGTCACAGCAAGATCTGTTCTTCCGGAAGGAGGCGTTAACAATATATCAAAGGTTTGATCGGTGAAAACCGCAAATTGGAAATTACCATTAGCGTCAGAAAGCGCATTACTGAAAGTGTCTGTACCATAATTTTCTAAGTAATAATCTTTATCTGTTGTATTAAATTGATGTCTTATTGCCAACGCAACACCAGCTACAGGGTTAGCTAAACTATCTAATGTTTGTCCAGATAACAAAGCAAAAGGCAAATTAACATCGAGTTGTGTATCACCGCTTATTTGAATATTTTGAGGCGCATGGAAGACTGTCGCAAAATCGGGCACAGGGTAACTAGGAATGATCGGGTTTGCACCTTGCAATGAATTAAAAACATCAATAACCGGTCTTAATTTATAAGTACCCGGAGCAACCGCAAATTGAAAATAACCACTGTCGTCGGTTCTTACTCTATTACCCACTTGATTGCCGGTAGTTTGTATATGTAAACTAACTTCGACATTATCAATCACTCTTCCTTGATTATCTTTAAGATAACCAGACAAAATAGCAGCATCACCAATAAGTCCGATCAGATGAACCACATCCTTGTCTGTAATACTAATAGATTGCAGCGGTGGTGAGCTAAAATTGGTTTGTCTGGGCGGCGTAACACCAATATAATAATCACCAGCAGACACAGCTTTAAATAGGTAAGAGCCATCCGCTAGAGTATCCACCGATCTTAAAAAGGTTAGTTGATTATCGTAAATAGAAACAGTAACCGCTTCTATCGGTTGCCCTTCACCAGTCACAATCCCACTAAGATTGATGCCCGTAGGTTGAGGCGGCGGCGGTGGAATAACATCTGGAACGTCACAGGCATCACCAACACCGTCATTATCACTATCAGTCTGGTCACTATTTGAAATCGTTGGACAATTATCGACATCATCTAAAATGCCGTCATTATCAAAGTCATTACTTGGTATGACAGGTGCATCACAGGCATCGCCAATACCGTCGCTATCCGTGTCTATTTGATCCGCATTTGAAACGGTCGGACAATTATCAACATCATCTAAAATGCCATCATTGTCATAATCGTTATTAGGGATAACTGGCGCATCACAAGCATCACCAATACCATCACCATCCGTATCCAACTGATCCGTATTTGAAACCGTTGGACAATTGTCCACATTATTCAAAATACCATCATTATCAAAATCGTTATTAGGGATAACTGGCGCATCACAGGCATCGCCAATACCATCACCATCGGTATCTAGCTGATCACTATTTGAAATCGTCGGACAATTATCGATATCATCCAGAACACCGTCATTGTCAAAATCGTTACTGGGCGCATCACAGGCATCACCCAAGCCGTCATTATCAGTGTCCAACTGATCGCGATTTGGTGTTGTTGGACAATTATCAATTTCGTTTAAGATACCATCTCTGTCAAAGTCATTATCAGGATGAGTGGTGGTAAAGCTAACAATCTCGCTGCTAGCAATTTCATTATTGATATTGAACGCATCGACTTGAAGGTAATAGGTGGTATTCGATTCAAGCTGCTGTAGATTAATACTATGGAACCTAACAAAATCACCATCAATTTGATTATTATCTAGTTGAGTTGGCAATAGCCCATAACTAAGATTACCCGATGATTCTTCAATAGTTTCCCAACTAACAGTTGCACTATTATCATCAATTGCACTAACTACCGGCTGCACACTAAAGATCGGCATCGCAATCACATCAGGCGTACGAGTTACAAAGTTGCCAATCGGGCACGCGGATGTATTACCCGCTTGATCCGTCAATGAAACTTGTTGTTGATATTCAGTTGAAGGTAAAAGATCTGATAAAGTCAACGAATTGTTTCTTGCAAATTCTATCGTTCCCTTTTGATCCCAGGATGTCGCTCCAACAACCCGATAATTTACCTCAGCGATTGTTAATTCATCAGATTCCCAACTAATTTGAGCTGAATCAACAAAGCCAGTCACAGAAGTGTCCCCCACACAAACAGGGGGGATAATATCTTCAATATCTAGAGTAGTGGCTCTAATATCTGCACTCACTCTATCACCTCCAATATCAGCCGAATGCACAGTACATTGGTAAAGGGTACTCGCATCCAAACCAGTTAAAGTTAATAAGTGCGATTTAACGAGATTATCGTCAGATATTTCAAAAGTGATTTGTTCAACCGGTGGAGGTGGTGCAGGAGTTGGTAACGGACTGACGTTATCAAATTCCACATTAAGCAACAAATTTGGCGAGCCGTTAAGGCTGCTGATTTTATTTGGAGTAGCATAACCACCCAAATTAGTCGCTACTTCTGATGGTGTAGAATTTGGATGCGCCTGTAAAAATAAAGCAACGGCACCTGCCACATGAGGCGATGCCATTGATGTTCCACTAATAGTATGGATACCACCGTTACTCCAAGTCGATGTTATGTCAGAACCTGGTGCAAATATATCAATACATGAGCCCCAATTAGAAAAGCCAGATCGTGAATCGTTAGATGTAGAAGACGCCACAGTAATCGCATTTGGAACTCGATTAGGTGAACCTGAACACGCATTGGTATTCGAGTTTCCTGCAGCAACAACAAAAGTGATCCCTAAATCGATAGCCTTATTGACTGAAGCATCTAAAATCGGCGAGCTTCCACCGCCCAAACTCATATTGGCAACGGCGGGATAAACTGCGTTAGCGGCCACCCAATCAATACCACCAATAACGCCCGAGTTAGTTCCTGAACCATTACAACCCAATACTCGTATTCCAATGATTTTTACATTCTTTGCCACACCCCATGTAGCCCCGCCAATCGTCCCAGCAACATGAGTTCCGTGTCCATTACAGTCAGATGCATCACCATCATTATCAATAAAATCCCAACCGCTTACCGCTCGTCCCTCAAAGTCACTATGTGATGTTAAAACACCTGTATCAATAACGTAGGCATTCACTCCAGTTCCATCAAGGTTATAGTTATAATCGGTACTCAGTGGTAAATCTTTTTGGTCAATTCGATCAAGTCCCCAAGTTGCTCCATTTTGAACCGTCGAAGCTTGCATGATTTGATCTTGTTCTATCATCAAAATTCTTGGGTCTTGACGAAGCAGGGTTAATTTCGATTCATCCATTTTTAACACAAAACCATTAACCGCATTTGGGTATTGCCGGATCACTTGACCATTAACTTTATTGGCGATATCTAAAGATTGAGTGTTCAATAATTCTTTACGTGCGACTGGTGATAAATTGTGTTTATTAAACGAACTAAATTGATTCTCATTAATTCCTGAAGAGTTTTTAAATAGAACAATATATTGACCTTCAATCGCGCGATTAGGATCAACTTTGTTGATCGTTGCAAGCGTCGAACTTGAACTTTGACCAGCAGTCGTTTGGTCGGCATAACAAACCAATCGACTATCTGAGTTTAAATTAGTTTCCCAACTAATCGTCAGTGAATCTGTGGTCACCCCTTCAACTAGAGGTCCATCGATTATTTTTAATGTGGGAGGAATTTCTGCTTCTTTAAGTGTCCTAAATGACAACACCTGACTGGTTATTTCATTACCAGATAAATCACTCGAAGCAACTTGGAAATAATAAAGTGTGTCCGATGATAATCCAGTCAATGGCACTAAATGCTCACTCACTAGTCCATCAAGAGTAAAGGTTTGATTCAAACTATTCTCTGATTCTCCAATTGAAACCTTGCTAGATGACGCTTCATCTGTTGTCCAAACAACCAGTGCACTATTGGTTGTAATATCTTCTACAAATGGGCCAGCAAGTAAATTTGGTGCGCTAGTATCAGGTATTCCAAGAGTCGTAAATTCAACCGGAGAAGAAACCGTCGGTCCATTACCAAAACTGTCTGTGGATGAAGCTGTTAAACTATAACTTGTCGCTGGATTAAGGCTAGTTAAATATATTCGATGATTGACTACTAATGTTTCATCGTTAATTTCACTTCCAACCACTCCATCGGTATAAGCCACTCCACTACTCGCCATTTCATTGGTAGTCCAACTAACAACCGCTGTGGTATCAGTAATATCTGTCACAACAGGACCAATAATAATGGGTGCTTCAATATCGAGATCTAGTAAAGTCGTCACATCAATAGGACCAGCTAGCACAGGACCATTACCTGCAAGATCCGTAATTGAACTATTAACTTCGTACCTAGTATTTGGCGTTAATCCAGAAACTACTAATTGATGACATACACTTGCAATATCCAAAGTGTATTCAGTTGTATCAATTGTAATTACGCCTATAACGGCTTCATCTGCACAAAATGAAACGGTAAAACCATCGTAATCAATTGAAGAAATACTCGGGCCGGTAATATATCGAGGCAAAGAAGAGTCAGGTAAAGGGAGGGTAGTAAAATTAGCTGGTAAAACTTCAGAACTTGATCCATTAGCCGCGGTTGACGAAACCATTGCTAAATAATTAGTATCGGCTACCAATCCAGTTAAAACCACAGAATGAAGCTTAGTTAATTCATTATTAGTGGCTATTTTATTTCCATCATAAACAACTTTACTATTACCAGCTTTATCTGTTTCCCATTCGACTACTGCAGAAATATTGGTAATATTTTTTACAAAAGGCCCTGCAATAATTTTAGGTGGTGCTATTTCACCCGGAGGAATTCCTGAGGTTGAAAAGCTAATAATATTACTTGTTGTCCCAACACCATTGGTATTATATCCATCGACTTGAACAAAGTACTGAGTAGCCGCTTCAAGGTTATTTAGAACAACCTGATGAGATAAATTAAACTCTGTTGATGACTCAATATTATTTAAACTGGTATCAGACAGGCCAAACCTAACTTGTCCGTTTGTTGCCCTTTCTGTTGACCATTGAACGATAGCGGAAAAACTTCCAATATCAGTCATGTAAGGCTGAATAGAAAATATCGGAGCGGGAAGCTCTGCAGAAGTGCCAGAATTAAATTCACCAATTTGACACTCACCAATATTTCCAACCGCATCAGTTAAAATGACTTGATGTTGATAATCGGTATTCGATTCTAAACCCGATAATCGAGAAAAGCCTGATTTAGTCAATGAAGCATTTTCATTAATCAGCCATTCGCTGTTTCCTGTTTTACGGTATTTAATTAAAGCCGTCGCTAACTCATTCGATTGCCAGTTTATTTCAGCAAAAGAAACAAAACCATCAGCCGTTGGAGGAGCAACACATTGAGGCGCAATATTATCAACCTCTTCTGTCGTCAAAACACCAATCACTTTACTTGCTATAACACCTTCAAGATCCGTCGAGTAAACGGCACAGCGATAACCAGTATTAAAGTCCAAACCAATCAATGAAATAATATGATTTTTAACCATTTCAATTTTATTAACTTCACTAATACCATTGTTGGATTCACACACCAAACGAGTATCAGAATTTAAATTAGTTTTCCAACTTAGTGTAATGCTGTTACCGGTTAAGCGTTCAACAATTGGTCCAGTTGTAATATTTAACGCCGGTGGTTGGGATACCGCCAGAGTGGTAAAAGAATAAACAACACTGCTTGTGGTATTTCCCGATAAATCTTTTGACTCAGAGACAAAGTAGTAAGTGGTTTCTGCAGTAAGATTGGTTAAGGTCAGTTCATGTTGTCTAAAAAAACCTATTGATGTTTCGGTTTGATTCAAGTTATTAGCTTGAGTACCTAAACGCACCAAACTCGAAGCAGATTCATCGGTTAACCAACTAATCGTCGCACTTGAGTCTCCAATATCTTCAACTAGAGGTCGTCCTATAAATAATGGTGCCGTCACATCAGGCGTAGCTAAAGTGGTAAAACTATCGGCTTGAAAAGTAGAAGGTCCATTTCCTGAAGCGTCTTTAGAGGATATTCCTAGATTGTAGGTTGTATCTGCTGCTAGACCGGTGACATAAACCGCATGTTCTGTAACAAATTTATCGTCTTCGACTACTCGATAAGTAACTCCATCATTGTAGGTAACACCACTTGTTGAGGGTTCGTTGGTTGTCCATAGAACAATTGCAGAGCTATCTGAAATATCTAAAACACTTGGTCCGGATAAAATAATAGGAGAATTAAAATCTGAAGCAGCCAATGTTGTCACTGCTATAGCAGAACTTAAGATAGGCCCATTACCCGCTATATCAGAAATGCTCGCCAAAACAATATAAGACTGATTAGAATTGAGACTATCAACAACCAATTCATGACATTTGGAAAATACGCCAAGTAAATGATCAATATCATCAACAATGATTTTTCCTGTCACAGGTTCGTCCGCACAAAATGAAATAGTAAATTGGTCATGACTAATTGCCGAAACAACTGGCGATTGAACAAACTTGGGAGCAACTGAATCAGGTGCCGATGAAGTGGTAAAATTAACGTTCGAAGTGGTTGTCTGGTTTCCTTGCTGATCCGCCGAATTTACCAAAGCAGTATAACCAGTACTTCCATTAAGGCCACTAACCACCACACTATGAAACCTTGAGAGTTGGGAGTCAGTGAATGTACTACCACCCGAAATCTCAACTGTAGCGGTGGTCATTTCGTCGGTTAACCATTCAATAACAGCTGACGAGTTTGTAATATTCTTTACATAAGGTTCAATAATTGTTTTAGCTGGAATTTCATCCGCATAAGAAATCGACACATCTAAAATTAAATCATTATTGATTGTGACATCAGATCTTACTACTGATGAAAACCCACTGGCTTGTGGAGGCACAAAAGTAATATCGTATAAACAATCGACCTCATTGGGGTAAAAGTTTGAATTGATACAAGAGGAAGTTGGAAACAACTGCAAATGATAAGTACCATTGCTATCGGTTATCGCCGTATTAGAATGAACAATATTACGCTGAGATAAATGACCAAGTGCCCCCTGCTCAGGGCCGCTCCAACTTTTTGAAGTACGAACATCAACTCCAGCAATCGGTAAATTATTTGAATCGACAACCCGACCACTTAATAAAACAAAATTAAAAACAGAATTTCTGGTTGTATCACCAACAACCTGAAAATCCTCGGACTGCCGAGTAACAACATTAGGAGCACCTACAATAGAAACATCAGTCGCATTAAAATAGGCTCGCAAGACATAATTACCATCATCAATGGTCCATTCATAACGACCATCAGCGGCAACCGTTAATATCTCCCCTCGCTGAACAAGCGAATTGTTAACCACCTCAAACAGCATGGCACTAGCACCTTCAATAGGTGCGTTCGACTTATCAGTGACAACACCACTTAATATAGCCGAGTGCGATAAAGCGCTAAACAAAGAAATCGAAGAGATTAAAATAACAGATAGGACGTTATTTACGAATCGAGAAAAAGAATTAACCATCGTGAGAGTGCTCCAAAGCAAACATTAACCACCGCTTAGGAGTCGCAAAAATAGGTACAAATAGGAATAAAACCTAACTTTTGGCAACTCCGCTGTCATAAGTACAAACAACACCCTTAGACCGGTAGCTTTGCGAACTTATTCTTTCGAATAAGCAGCCTTTTCAAGTTTAAAACAAGACAATACTTTTAAGTGTAGACCAGATTAGACAAGTTAATAGAAGAATTAGTCATTAAATCCTATTTGGTTATCTCTAAAAATAGGCTCGCAAACAGCAAGCAAGGGATTCCTCAGGGTCAGTTCAACTTGATATTCCGTCAATGATATTCCGTCAATTAACAACCCTTTAATAACCAGTCTCAACATTAACAAAAATTTACTTACAAAATTTCAAATCTATCGCGCTAACTCCTCTACTCTACCCAACCCAAACCCTCGCATTCCTGAACATACGAGTCCATGGTCCATCTTCACCCCACTCTGGCAAACTATAAGAGTTCTGTACCGTTCGAGCTACTCGTTCTGGATGTGGCATCATAATGGTAACTCGACCATCGGTTGAACTTAAGCCGGTAATTCCAAAAGGTGAACCATTTGGGTTGCTTGGGTATTGCTCTGTTACCTTGCCATAGTTGTCAATAAAACGTGCGATTACCAAGCCAGACTGTTCAGCTTTTAATACACTTTTTGAATCAATAAATTCAGCTCTTCCTTCACCATGAGAAACCGCAATCGGCAATTTAGAACCCGCCATTCCTTTCATAAAAATAGATGGGCTTTTAGCGACTTCTACCATTGAAAAACGCGCTTCGAATTGTTCAGATCGATTACGAACAAAATGTGGCCAATGATCACTTCCTGGAATAATTGATCGGAGGTTTGACATCATCTGACAACCATTACAGATCCCTAATGAAAAACTATCTTCTCTGGCAAAAAAATCAGTAAACATTTGTTTTAAATTTTGATTAAACAAAATCGATTTTGCCCAGCCTTCTCCAGCACCTAAAACATCGCCGTAAGAAAAGCCACCACAAGCAACTAAGCCAGTAAATTCCGATAAATTTTTACGCCCTGTCATCAAGTCACTCATATGAACATCGATTGCATTGAATCCTGCTTTAATAAATGCAGCCGCCATTTCTAAATGACTGTTTACTCCCTGCTCTCTTAATATCGCAACTTTTGGTTTATCATCAACTGACAAATATTGCTCACAAATATCTTCCGAAGGGTTAAAAGTTAAATCTGGTTTTATTCCGGGATTATTAACATCTAAGCGAACTTGTTTTTCTTGTTCAGCGCTTTCGGGGTTATCTCTTAATGATTGCATTTGAAAACTTGTTTCAGACCATATCGCCCTTAAATCCATTAAGTCTCTTGAAAGCCATTGATTATCACCATAATAAATTTGAATTTGTTTTTCTTTAGTTGCTGAACCGATGACATGACTGAACGTATCTAAAGAAAAGGATTTTAAAAGTTCCATCACCTTTGATTGTTGATTTTTTTCGATCTGAATGACACAGCCAAGTTCTTCATTAAATAAAACTTTCATCGGCTCATTTTCAAGACAAGACAAATCGACTGACAAACCACAATGACCAGCAAAAGCCATTTCAGAAAGTGTTGCTATCAACCCTCCATCGGAACGATCATGATAAGCATGAATAAGGTTATCTTGATTTAATTTTTGGATCGCATTAAAGAAATTCTTTAATTTTATTGGCGATTCAACATCAGCGGTTTCTGCACCTAATTGATTAAAAACTTGTGCCAATGCAGTCGCACCTAATCGATTTCTTCCTTCACCTAAATCAATTAAAACCAAACTGCTATCGATATTCGTTTTAAGCTGTGGTGTTAATGTTTTTCTTATATCGGTTACTGGAGAAAAAGCGGTAATAACTAAAGAAAGTGGTGCAACAACTCGTTTAGATTCTTCACCATCTTGCCAAGCCGTTTGCATTGACATCGAATCTTTTCCCACCGGAATAGCAATACCTAATTCAGGACATAGCTCCATTCCGATTGCATGAACCGCTTCATACAAACCAGCATCTTCACCTTCTGCTCCGCAAGCTGCCATCCAATTTGCCGACAAACGAATATCACTCATTTTTTCTATTTTACTTGCTGCAATATTGGTGACTGATTCGGCAACTGCCATTCTCGCTGAAGCGGCATAATTCAAATTCGCAACAGGTGTTCGCTCACCCATTGCCATCGCTTCACCGGTATAAGATTTCAAACTAGAAGCCGTCACTGCACAATCAGCAACCGGAACTTGCCACGGGCCAACCATTTGATCGCGGTGAGATAAACCACCAACAGTTCGGTCGCCAATAGTTATTAAAAAAGTTTTATCTGCAACACTTGGTAAACTTAAAACCCGATCGACCGCCTCATCAATCGTTGCATCAATTATAATATCATTTTTAATCACTTTTACAGACTGAACATCTCGATGCATTTTGGGTGCTTTTCCAAATAGGACATCCATCGGAATATCAACAGGCTTATTATCAAAATGTTCATCACTAAGGGTTAAATGTTGCTCTTCTAACGCTTCACCTAAAATAGCAAAAGGACAACGCTCTCTTTGACAAATTGCTTCAAAAATTTCTTTATCATCAGGAGAAACCGCTAGCATGTATCTTTCTTGAGATTCGTTGCACCAGATTTCAACCGGACTCATTCCCGGCTCATCATTGGGTACTCGGCGTAGTTCAAATGAACCACCTCTTCCGCCGTCATGAACTAATTCAGGAACTGCATTGGATAAACCGCCCGCACCAATGTCATGGATAAAGGCTATCGGATTGTTCTCACCCATTGACCAACAATGATCAATCACTTCCTGACAACGTCGCTCCATTTCTGGATTTTCTCGCTGTACTGATGCAAAGTCTAATGTTTCATCACTCGAACCGGAAGCCATAGAAGAAGCAGCGCCTCCACCAAGACCAATTAGCATTGCCGGACCGCCAAGAACAATGACATGGTATCCCGGTTTTATTTCAGCTTTTTGTACATGTTGGTCACGGATATTTCCCATTCCGCCAGCAATCATAATTGGTTTATGATAACCACGAATTTGATGACCAAAATCAAATTCTATATTTTGTTGATAAGTTCTAAAATAACCACACAAATTAGGTCTGCCAAATTCATTATTAAATGCGGCTCCTCCTAATGGCCCTTCAAGCATAATATCTAATGCAGAAACGATACGATCAGGCTTGCCGTAACTAATTTCCCAAGGTTGAATATAATTTGGAATTTCAAGATTAGAAACACTAAAACCTGTTAGTCCAGCTTTCGGTTTTCCGCCACGCCCTGTCGCACCTTCATCTCTAATTTCCCCACCAGAACCAGTTGAGGCTCCAGGAAAAGGAGAGATAGCTGTTGGATGGTTATGTGTTTCAACTTTTATTAATACATGAATAGGTTCAATATGATATTCATACTCACCAGCATTCTCTTCGTTCATAGACGCCGGCCACAAACGAGCTTGTTCAAATCCCTCAAATACAGCAGCATTATCACTATAAGCGGATAAAACCCCTTCAGGAGTCACTTTGTGAGTGTTTCGAATCATACCAAATAGCGAGATGTCTTTGTCTTCACCATCAATGGTCCACTCAGCATTAAAAATTTTGTGACGACAATGTTCTGAATTTGCTTGCGCAAACATCATCAATTCAACATCCGTCGGATTTCGGTTTAACTCACTAAATCTGTCCACCAAGTATTCAATTTCATCCTCTGCTAACGCTAAACCCAAACTTTTATTGGCGTCAACTAATGCTTGAGTTCCACCAGATAGGATATCGACACGTGTTAAAGGTTTGGCTTGGTGAGATTCAAATAAAATTTCTGCATCTTGAAGTGTGGGTAAAATAACTTCCATCATTCGGTCATGTAACAAGGGCAACAGCATTTCTCGACTTTCATTCGATAATTCTTCACCTTGAACGTCTTGTAAATACCAACTAACCCCTCGCTCAATCCTTTTTACTTCTGACAAACCGCAATTAAGCGCTATATTGGTCGCTTTAGATGACCAGGGCGAGATAGTGCCAGGTCTTGGAACCGCTAACGCAAATGCGCCCTTAGTTTCCTTAATTTCTTTTTTCGAACCATAAGTTAATAACTGCTTTAGAATATCTAAGTTTTCTTCCGTTAGTGGACGAATTAGATCAGTAAAATGAACGTATTCAGCATAAATCTGCCCTAATTCAGGCACAATAGATTGGCCTTCATTGAGTAGTTTGTTGATTCTAAAAGAAGATAAAGCAGGTGCACCGCGAAGAATTAGCATGGGTTTTATAGCTCTGTTCGGATGGTCTAAAATCAAGGCGCAATGATACGCTACTTTTTACCAATAATTAAGTGTTATCTTGTTATAAAATCATCTCTGCTTAGTTAAATATTGTCATCCATATTTGATTAAGACAATTCGAGTAACTTTATATGTCCTCATCAAGAAAAACACAAAATATAGAAGATTAAGAACACTATTCATACTATATATAGAAGTAATGCTTAATTAACAGGCTATCACCAACTTGCAGTTAGCTATAGAAAAGTAGATAATGTCTCATGAGTCAGTGAAATTCATAAGCTATTCAGGTAACTTGTTGATAATCAAATAACATCAACTATTTTTTGGTTAAAAATAACGGTTAAATCGAACTTATTTATATGAATTTGAATCTTTTTTCGGATAAACACAACCAACAATCCACAATAAGACCTCGTCTTTTGTTGCTGAACCTGTTTATCTTAATGTCATCACCTTTTCTGACTAGTTGTACTGAACCAAAACTGTCCCACCTAGAAGATATAAAGCAGCGTGGTTTACTTAAAGTTGTAACTCGTAACAGCCCCACAACTTATTACGAAAGCGCTGATGGCAACTCTGGTATCGAATATGAGCTCGCTGAAGCCTTTGCTAAATCCCTCGGCGTTAAAACCGAATACCTCGTTAATGATAATTTGAAAGAAATTGCCGAATTAGTTAATTCTGGTCAAGTTGATCTCGCGGCGGCGGGTTTAACTATGACTTCGGAGCGAGAAAAATCGCTTAGATTTGCTCCGTCATATCAAACAATCACTTCTAAACTGGTTTTTAAGCAAGGTAAAAAATGGCCGAGAAATATTTCTCAGCTAGATGGTGAACTTAGAGTCGTAGCTCATTCTTCATATTCCCAAGCTCTTTTGGAATTAAAGAAAAGTCACAGTAATCTATATTGGACAGAAACATCGGAACATACCACAGAAGAACTACTCATGATGGTATTAGACGAGACAATAGATTACACCATCGTTTATTCAACAGAGCTAGATCTCAACCGTCGATTTCATCCTGAATTAGCTGTCGCCTTCACTATTGGTGAACCAAAAAGCTTAGCTTGGGCATTTACTCCCAGCGATGATTATTCACTCTTTTCTAAAGCAATCGAATTTTTTGGTCAACAAAATGCTCAAGGCTCGATCGCTCAATTACAAGAAAAATACTATGCTCATGTTGAAAAATTCGATTACGTTGGCGCACGAGAATTCCATCAGGCGACCGATAAAAAGCTTGAGAACTACAAAGATTGGTTTGTTGAATTCGCTGAAGATGATTTAGATTGGCGATTACTTGCGGCTGTCTCTTATCAAGAATCTCATTGGAAACCCCACGCAAAATCGCCTACAGGTGTTCGAGGCATGATGATGCTGACTTTAAGAACCGCTAAGCAAATGGGCATCAATAATCGTCTAGATCCTAAACAAAGCATTCACGGTGGTGCAAAGTACCTGAGAAAAGTGCTAAAACGAGTGCCAAAACGAATTGAAAACCCCGATCGTACTTGGTTTGCATTAGCAGGATACAATGTCGGCTGGGGACATGTGGAAGACGCCAGAATCATTACTCAACAACAAGGGGGTGATCCTGATAAGTGGGTGGATGTAAAAGAGCGATTACCTCTATTACAGAAAAGCAAATGGTACAAAAAAACCAAACATGGCTATGCTCGAGGGAGCGAGCCTGTCCACTATGTTGATAATATTCGTCGATATTACGATGTACTTGTATGGTTAGATGAGGAAAACCAAGATTCCACACCCGAATCTTTAGAACTGGACTCAGAAAAAACAATGATAGCAAAAAACGAATTGGACTCTAAAAACGAACTACAAAATTCGCAACTTGTTGAATAACAATTATTTTTTTACTAAACCCTCTTCTATTGATCTAAGTAGGACTCACCTAATTGCCACAGATCAATATTTCACATCATACCCTCACTATTTTTATGCATCTAATTGTTCTATTGAACTATAATCTACTGAATTAATATAAACAAAAAATACGCCTTTAGGAAATCAGGAATGTTTAATTTTATTTTGTCGCCAGGTATTCAAATTATCAGTCGATTGACTTTTGCTAAAAAATTGCTGGTAATCTTTCTACTCTACATTATTCCTGTCGCCTATGCCTCATTCACACTTATAACCATTAATTGGCATAATTTCACATCAACTAAGCAAGAAATATCCACTTTAAAACAAATCAACCAGTTTCGTTCTATTTTTATAGAAATGGTTGAATCTCGAAATTTAGCTTCATTAGTGATTAAAAATGATACGACCGCTGAACACAAATTAAAAAGCGCACAAAATAGAGTCAGTGATCAGTTTAGTAGCTTATTAAATGACCGCGTTTTTAAAAAACAATTTAACGAACAATCATTAATTTTAACAGACATACAAGACCAGTGGTCAAAGCTATCAGCAAATACCAAAACTTATTCTCAGACCGAAAGCTTTAATCTCCATACAGTTTTGCTCGGTGAAGTATTAGGTGTTATGCAATCAATGATGGAATCTAGCTCGTTATTAACTGATTCAGTTCCTCAAACCTCCTTTTTAATCGGTACATTGGTTGAAGATTTACCTCAACTCACTGATATAGTTGGTCAAGCAAGCCATTCGGATGAAAAGAGTTTTACAAATAATAATCAAGAAAATTCATTAGTACTAAATGAACTAAGTCAAATACACCTCTTACAAGGAAAAATTTTACATAACTTAGAGATAGCCATTTCACTTGAAGAGAAATATAAAAGTCTTAACCCATCAGTTGTTGAATTTGGTTATCAGTTGTCAAATTTTATTAAAGTCATTCAGTCTCCTAATACTTCTTCAATGAATCAATCAGAATTATTTCATGAAAGTAATAAAGTACTTATTGCGATCATCAATTTATACGATGCTAGCCATAAAAAGCTCAATGAAAGTTTATCTGAACGAGAAAATACTCTAAGCATACAACTATGGATTAATGCTATATCTTCATTATTATTAGTCGCAGCTGGAATTTATGTCTTTGCTAGTTTTTACATTAACATGCTTGACTCTATTACTCGGATTGAAAAATGTGTCAACAACGTTGCGGACGGAGACCTAACCACTCGAGTGGAAATTAATGCGACTGATGAAATGGCGAATATAGCTAATGACGTTAATCGAATGGTTGAGCACACGCGAACTTTAGCTTGTAAAGTTCTAAAAACCACCAACGAATTAGTTAATTCTGCCCATTTAAACCACCAATCGGCACAAACAACTAGCGAAAAGATTGACCAGCAAAATATTGAAGTTGAACAAGTTGCCGCTGCAATGAATAAGATGTCCTCGACGGTACAAGAAGTAGCAATAAATGCGGAAAAAACAGCACAATCAACAGCCAGCGCAGATACAGATTCCAATACTGGTTTCAACATAGTTCAAGACACTATTAAATCAATTAACGAACTAGCTACAGAAATTACTAACGCATCAAGATCAATTGATGAACTGCAAAACGATGTTAACAAAATCAGTTCCGTTCTTGATGTTATTCAGGGAATAGCCGACCAAACAAACTTATTAGCACTTAATGCTGCAATTGAAGCGGCAAGAGCCGGAGAGTCAGGACGCGGTTTCGCTGTGGTGGCAGATGAAGTCAGAACACTTGCAAGTAAGACCCAAGAATCAACTGAAGAAATTAGAAATATGATTAACAAGCTTCAAGAATCTGCTCACCGCTCCGTCCGTTCAATGGAAAACGGCAATGAAAAGAGTCATCAAACCGTAGAAGAATCGAATAAAGCTGGTGAAGCCCTGAAAAAAATATCTGAATCAGTTAAAGATATCAGCCTAATGGGTGAACAAATTGCTGCGGCAGCGACTGAGCAGTCAACGGTCGCTGAAGAAATTAATCGCAGTATTATGAGCGTTAAAGATATTTCGGAATTGACCCAACAGTCAGCTAAAGATTCTGCTGATAATAGTCAATTTGTCGATCGAGTTTCGAATGACTTACAAGAAATAGTAAAACACTTTAAGGTTTAATTATTTGACCAACCATTAATAATGTAGCTAGCTAATTAAACATCCTGTATCCTACGCGCCTGCTATATAAAGGTGTTTGACATATTATGAAATTTGATTCGCTTGGTTTAAATAAAGAAATCTTAACCGCTATTGAGAAACAAGGTTATCACACACCTTCTCCAATCCAAGCTCAAGCGATTCCTGCAGTTTTAAACGGCAAAGATGTTATGGCCGCGGCACAAACTGGAACTGGGAAAACTGCGGGTTTTACACTGCCAATTTTACAAAAGCTCAGTAAAGGTTCCAGAGCAAAAGCTAACCAGGTAAGAACGTTAATTTTAACTCCAACTCGCGAGCTAGCTATTCAGGTTGCCGAAAGCGTTGCGACTTATGGTTCTAATTTGCCATTAAATTCTGCCGTCGTTTATGGTGGTGTTAAAATCAATCCTCAAATGATGAAGCTACGTAAAGGTGTTGATATCTTAGTCGCAACTCCGGGACGGTTACTCGATCTTTATAGCCAAAACGCAGTTAAATTTGATCACCTAGAAATACTCGTTTTAGATGAAGCTGATCGGATGTTGGATATGGGCTTTATCAGAGATATTAAAAAAATCATTAACCTATTACCTAAAAACCGTCAAAACCTCATGTTCTCAGCCACCTTCTCAGATGATATTCGTCAGTTAGCAAAAGGCTTGGTTAATAACCCAATTGAAATATCCGTCAGCCCAAGAAATACAACCGTTAAATCAGTTGAACAATGGGTTTTCCCTGTTGATAAAAAGAAAAAACCGGCATTACTTAGTTTTTTAATTGGTTCAAATAATTGGCAACAGGTTTTAGTTTTTTGTAAAACAAAACATGGCGCAAATCGCTTAACCAAACATCTAGAAGCGGATGGTATTAAAGCAATGGCCATTCATGGAAATAAAAGTCAAGGCGCAAGAGTAAAAGCACTGTCTAGTTTTAAAGGTAACGATATCCAAGTTTTAGTCGCTACCGACATTGCAGCACGAGGTATCGACATCGACCAATTGCCTCATGTAGTCAATTTTGATTTACCCAATGTGCCAGAAGATTATGTTCACCGGATAGGAAGAACAGGACGTGCTGGAAGTAATGGTGAAGCGGTTTCTTTAGTAAGCGCTGATGAATTTAAACAGCTTTCTGATATTGAGCGTTTAATCCAAAATGTTATACAACGTAAATTAATCGACGGTTTTGAACCAAGTCATGATGTGCCACCTTCACGTGTTAATTTGCAAGCGGTTAAATCAAAAAAGCCTAAAAAATATCGTCCTTCAAATCCTAATAATGAAAAAAGTGAACATAATAAAAAATCTTTCAAACGGAAGCCTAGGCGAAACAATAGAAGTTCGAGAAGTACAGAAAAATAAACTTAATACTTTTTTCTTTCATTTTTAATTCTGGTAGGTTGATATAGTTAATCCAACCTACTCTATAGAAGAACAAATAAATTTTTGATCGGTTTACCTTCTCGCCTTAAAAAAACGCCTCAACATATCCGAACTTTCCTGTTGCATAATACCTTCAATAATTTCTATTTGATGATTATGCCCAGAGTTTTGAACGAGTTGATATAAACTCCCCGCTGCGCCTGTTCTAGGCTCGGAAGCTGCAAATACTAAAGTTTTAATTCTTGCATGAACCATTGCCATTGCACACATTGCACAGGGCTCTAATGTGACATACATAGTCGTATCAACTAAACGATAATTTTTAAGGGTTTGTCCTGCTTCTCTTAACACCAAAATCTCAGCATGGGCAGATGGGTCATTTTTTGAAATTGGCTGGTTAAACCCTTGACCTACAATTTGATTATCTTTAACTAGAATAGCACCAACAGGCACTTCACCAAGCGCTTCTGCTTTTTCAGCTAAATCTAAAGCTATTTTCATCCAATCTTGATGTTCTTGCATAATAAAATTAAAAACCTTAAAAACACTTTTCACCACGGAGGCAAAGCTTACCCCGTGAAACGTTGTGGGTACAGAGAGCACGGAGTAACTACAAAAAAAATTTTTATCTTTCTCAGTCTCCTCTGTGGCTCCGTGGTAAATTATCTTTTGTTCTTGTCTAGTTTATTCCCATTCAATAGCCACTGGTGGTTTTGATGAAATATTGCAAGTTACATATAATATTTTAGTGAGGCGATTGACACCAATCTCTTGCAGACTGAAGATCATCAAAATTTTCAAAATTAGTCGCAGGACAATGCTCTTTCATTGCTTTAGTATACCCTTCAATAATAATATCCATATCCTTATTGCCTGATAAAAAAGCAACCTGTTGTAATGCTCGTTTACAATTATGTGTTGCATGCTTTTCATAAACAGAAACATAGGTTGAAATATCTTCCCAATTCATTTCTATACCAACCTTTGTTACTTCCAAATAATCTCGAATACAATAGTTCATTTTATCCGATTTGGGATTTCCCCATATGTCCGATAAAGCATTATTCATATCGTCACTAGATACAGTTCCCCACATCTTTAAGTAATATCCGTTTTCTTCCCAATCTAATCTATAGGGCATTTAGCTCTCCGTGTATTTTTTATTCCCATTCAATCGTCGCAGGTGGTTTCGATGAAATATCATAAGTTACTCTAGAAATTCCATCTATCTCGTTAATAATTCTTCCTGAAACATGCTCTAAAAACTCATAAGGTAAATGCGCCCAACGAGCGGTCATAAAATCGATTGTTTCAACTGCTCTAAGCGCAATAACGTAATCATATTTTCTCGCATCGCCCATCACGCCAACAGACTTAACAGGAAGAAAAACAGCAAAGGCTTGGGAGGTTTTATGATACAAATCATGCTTGTGTAATTCCTCTATGAAAATGTTATCGGCTAAACGCAACAGATCTGCGAATTCTCTTTTAACTTCAGCTAAAATCCTTACGCCTAATCCAGGCCCAGGAAATGGATGACGATAAAGCATGTCATATGGTAAACCCAGTTCGAGACCTATCTTTCTAACTTCATCTTTGAAAAGTTCTTTTAGCGGTTCAACCAATTTCAATTTCATATCTTTTGGCAATCCACCAACATTATGGTGGGATTTTATTACATGAGCTTTGCCCGTTTTAGCACCTGCTGATTCAATGACGTCGGGATAAATGGTGCCTTGTGCTAACCATTTAGCATTAACTAATTTTTCAGATTCTGATTGAAATACATTAACAAATTCTCTACCAATAATTTTGCGTTTGGCTTCGGGATCAACTTCACCTTTTAGAGCATCAAGAAACTGATCTTCTGCATCCACTTTAATGACTTTTAAGCCAAAATCAGCGTGAAACATATCCATCACTTGCTGACCTTCATTAAGTCTCAACAATCCGTTATCAACAAATACGCAGGTTAACTGAGAACCAATAGCACGATGTAACAACATTGCAGTTACGGATGAATCGACACCACCTGATAGTCCCAAGATAACTTCATCATTACCCACATTTTCTTTGATTTCTTTAATCGCATTATCAATAATACTATCAGCCGTCCAAAGCTTTTCACAGCCACAAATTTCAGATACAAATCTTTCTAAAATTCTTCCGCCTTGATGAGTGTGTGTCACCTCTGGATGAAACTGAACGCCATAAAATTGTTTCTCTTCATTTGCCATAGCTGCAAGTGGTGCGTTATCTGATTCACCGATTGCAACAAAATCTTTTGGTAATTCGATGACTTTATCGCCATGACTCATCCAAACGTCTAAAACACCTTTGCCATTTTCAGACTGATCTTCTATTCCGTTTAATAATTTTGATTTAGCTGCGTGACGAACTTTGGCATAACCGAATTCTTTTTTAACTGATGTTCCAACTTTACCGCCTAACTGATGCGCCATTGTTTGCATTCCATAACAAACACCAAGAACCGGAACCCCTAGTTCAAAAATGATATCGGTCGCTCTAGGTGTATTATCACCGGTGACACTTTCTGGCCCACCGGAAAGAATGACACCATCGGGGTTAAAATCTTTTATATTTTGCTCATCCCAATCAAACGGATAAAGTTCGCAATAAACACCAATTTCTCGAACTCGGCGAGCGATCAGTTGAGTATATTGAGAACCAAAGTCTAGAATTAATATTTTTTGTGAATGAAGATCGGCCGACATGGTTTTTAATACCTGTAACAACTTAGAATTTAAAGAGCGGTTGGTTTCATCTAAACAAAATCAACCGTTAATATGTCATTTAGAAAATAAAAGCTTAAGTGCTATTTTTGCACCTGATAATTAGGTGCTTCTTTAGTGATTTGTACGTCGTGAACATGGCTCTCTTTCATTCCCGCTGCAGTCACTTTGACAAATTCAGTTTCAGCACGATAAGTTAGAATATCCTTACACCCCGTTAAGCCCATTGAGGAACGTAATCCACCTAACATTTGGTGAATGATTGCGCTTAATGCACCTTTGTAGGCAACCCTTCCTTCAATGCCTTCGGGTACAAATTTATCAGCGGCATTATTAGATTGGAAATATCGATCACCTGAACCGTGTTTTTGCGCCATTGCTCCAAGTGACCCCATTCCACGATAAGATTTGTAAGAACGGCCTTGATAGAGTTCAACTTGTCCAGGAGCTTCTTCTGTACCCGCAAACATCGAACCAACCATCACAGAGTATGCGCCTGCTGCCAGAGCTTTACACAAATCGCCAGAATATCGAACACCGCCATCTGCAATTAATGGAACGCCGGTTCCTTCAAGTGCTTGGGCAACATTATCAACCGCTGAAACTTGTGGAACACCAACACCAGTCACGATTCGAGTCGTACAAATAGAACCTGGACCAATTCCGACTTTTACGCCGTCAGCACCCGCAGCCACTAAATCTTCGGCTCCTTGTCCGGTAGCAATATTTCCACCAATGACTTGTACCTTAGGAAAATTAGTTTTGACCCATTTAACCTTGTCTAATACACCCTGCGAATGACCATGAGAGGTATCAACCAAAATAATATCAACGCCCGCTTTAACAAGTGCAGCAACTCGATCATTCGTATCTGGACCAGTTCCAACCGCAGCACCAACTCGCAGATGACCAAGACGATCTTTACAAGCATTGGGTTTGTCTTCCGCTTTTTGAATATCTTTTACAGTGTACATACCGGTTAGATGAAACTCATCATCAACCATCAATACTTTTTCAATACGATGCTGATGCATTAGTTGTAATACATCTTCTGGGCTAGCCGCTTCAGTAACAGTGACAAGGTTTTCTTTATGAGTCATCACCTTAGTTATCGGCTGGTCAAGCTCGGTTTCAAATCGAAGATCTCGGCTAGTTACTATTCCCAGTAACTCACCATCTTTAACCACAGGTAATCCTGAGATGCCATGCATTGAAGTTAGTTCTTTAATCTTACCGATAGTCGTATCTGGCGTCACAGTGATGGGATCCGTTACCACACCGCTCTCATATTTCTTAACTTTTAAAACTTCCGCCGCTTGTCTTTCGATATCCATATTCTTATGAATAAAACCAATTCCGCCTTCTTGAGCAATTGCTATCGCCAAACCAGATTCGGTAACCGTATCCATAGCCGCAGAGACTAAAGGGATATTAAGACTAATATCTCGGGTTATCTTTGTTTTAAGATCCACCTGATTTGGTAGTACTTGAGAGTGGGCAGGAAGCAAGAGAACATCGTCGAACGTAAGGGCTTCTTGAGTGATTCGCATAATAATTTTCACCATTTCGAGAAGGGCTGATACAGCCAAAGCGGGATTATACAGATATTTTTATTGGAGTAACAATTATTTTTGAGAAAATAGTGATTATTTTTTTAAATGGAGGCACCCCAAAATATATCACTGACCATTCAGTCTTTCTTGAGCTGATGAACTGAAAAGATGATTCATCTGATTTCAACAGTTATTTTATCTTATTATACTGAATGCATTGACAGGAAGTTCATTAAAGTCATCACTCTAAATCAGTGTTTTTTTACTTAAACAACTGTAATTCACTTTCATCAAGGGAAATCATATTTTCTGAGGCATTGACTCGCCTTAAACCTAAGCCCCCCTTGATTGATTTTGTCCAACCAAACGCTATTTGACAAAATCTTCACACTATTTTTTGTAGTATTCTGTAAACAATTTTTCAGGATATATAACAAATGTCTCAAGCACCTAAATTTTTATCACTCATATTAACAATTGTATTGATATCTGGATGCACTAGTTCCTATTTAGATATTTTCCCGGAGCTAGATGATCCCTCTTTAATGGGTAAAAAAATTGAACCGGAACTACTCAAACAAGATATTCAAGCTTATTATCAGGGAGCATTAGACAGACACCCTAACCTTGCCAAATATGCAAGTAAAGTAGAACTTGAAAACAATGTCAGAGTATTACAGGCAGAAATAACAAAGCCAATGACTAGGCTAGAGTTCTATAAAATAGTTGGCCGCCTTACACACAAGTTTAATGATGGTCACTCGATGCTTATCTGGCCATATCAGGAATATGATAAGTTAAAATCTGCGGGTAGTATGACTTTCCCTTTTGCCGTAAAAATAACGCCAAAAGGTGAAATTTTTATTAAGCATGAATACAAGTCTGATAAATTAAAATTGGCTGCCGGCACTAAAATTATTTCAATAAACAAACTAAGCTCAGAAGAACTACTTAATTATATGCAAAAATATGTTGGCGGAGAGTCTGAATACTTAAGGCAGCAGTTTGTCGCTGACAGATTTGGTTTGACTTTGTGGGCAGTATTTAGCCTTATTGATAATTTTGAAATTGAACTAGAGTTTGAAGGAAAGGCTAGCTCTTTATCTGTAAATAATGTACAAAACTGGAATAAGATAGAACAAGAAAACACAAACAAAAAAGATTTTTATTTAAAACAGATAGAGCAAGGAATTGGATATTTATATATTGGTCACTTTGATGTTGAACTTGGCTGGTTTGAAAATTTCATTGATGAGAGTTTTGCCGAAATTAAGCAAACCAAATTAACATCTCTTATAATTGACATTCGAGATAACACGGGGGGCAATACTGATACAGCAACTTATTTGGCAAGATATATTGCAAAAAAAGATTTTCGAATGATCTCCAAAATGACAGAAAAACTTAACCTTGATAATCGTGGATTTTTGAATTACAAAGGTGAAGTCGGAGAATATATCGAACATGAGTGGGATGACTGGGAGAAATCAATAGGTAATGAAAACCTTTTCAAAGGACAGACGTACCTACTTGTTAGCCCTATAACCTACTCTGCAGGTATTGTTTTTGCTACAACAGTTAAAGATAATGATATGGCTATATTAATTGGCCAGGAAACAGGTGGTTATGCCAATCAAACGGCACAGGGAAACCTGTTTAACTTACCCAACTCACAACTGCGAGCCTACATAACAACTCGTATGTTGGTAAGGCCGAGCGGTTCAACGGCACCAGGAGGTGTTAAGCCACACTACCAAACCGTAGCTACTTCTGAAACAATAGCCGCACAACAAGATGTAGAACTCGAAAAAGCACTTGAACTTATTTATTCAAAATAGACTTAGTAAATTTTTGTTCACTGAACAGTAGAAAATAATGAATAGAAGAATATTATTGATTGAAGATAATCACGCCATCGCTCAACAGTTATGTGATTTTCTAGAGCAAGAGAATTTTCAAGTAGATTATGCCTGCAATGGCCGTATTGGACTCAACCTTGTTCGTAAAAATCCTTATGATGTGATTGTGCTCGATTTGATGTTGCCAGATATTGATGGCATTGAAGTCTGTCGCCAAATTAAAGCCAATAATGAAACCTTAATTCCTATTCTCATGTTAACAGCCAGAGATAGCCTGTCGGACAAAGGTGTGGGGTTTGATTCCGGTGCAGATGATTATTTAACCAAACCATTTGAACTGCAAGAAGTTGCCATGAGGTGCACTGCTCTCGCTAGAAGGCAGCAACTATATCAGTCTAAAAAAATTGTTATTGGCGAGTTGGAGCTTGATACTCAGCAGCATTTTGTAAAAAGGAAAGAACAACTAATCAATTTAAGTGCTATGGATTTTAAAATCCTAATGCTCCTAGCGAAAGCTTATCCCAATGCTCTTAGTAGAACAGATATTATTGCCCAAGTTTGGGGGGACGATTTTCCAGATAGTGACGTGCTTCGGTCGCATATTTACACCTTAAGAAATGCGATCGATAAATCATTTGAATATCCGATAATAAAAACAATTCATGGCGTTGGGTTTAAATTGGTATCAGAGCAATGAAATTTACCAATAGTATTCAAAGCCAGATAACAAAATTATTTCTTGGTTTTACCTTTGTATTGAGTTTGATTTTTAGCCTATTACTATTGGGCTACTCATGGGTTGTCGAAGATAATATCTTTAATCGCATTGTTAAAAATGAAGCGGAGTTTATTCTTGAACAATATAAGCAGAGCAATCAAATTGTGCATCCTAGATCTGAATTTGTTTCCTTATATGAAAACTGGCAAGAATTGCCAGGTAATGTTTTTCATCTACATCAGTTAGATCCCGAACGTATCGAGTTCAATTTGCCTTCCGGTGGCAGCTTGCACGTCAGACAAATGGTAATTGGAAATAAATCCTATATTCTGGCAGCAGATGTCTCAAAAATTGAAATTGGAAAAGAATATTTACCATATGTATCTGTATGGTTAGTCATTATCGTTCTAATTATTAGTGGTTTATCATTATTAATTTCTTTAGTGATGGCTAGGAAGACATTAAAACCACTTGAGCGGTTAACAGAGAAAGTGTCCTCAAGTAAGTATCAAAAAATCGATCAGAAATTTTCAAAAGAATTCCCTGATAATGAAGTAGGCTACCTAGCCAAAACATTCGAAGAGAGTATTTTGCATGTTCAAAAAGTACTCCAGAGAGAATCTGATTTTACCAGAGATGTCAGTCATGAGCTTAGGACACCAATTACTATACTTAGGAATATTCAAACAAAAACTAAAGATCATTTAAAGTTAGATCAAAAGGACTTTAACCAGTTTAGTTATGCTGTTTCGCAACTAAAACTATCCGTAACGACTTTGCTAGCATTAGCGAGAGAAGAGTCAACAGAACTTGAAGAGTTGAATTTTATAAAAATACTCGAAGACTGCATTATTAATCATTATGAGTTGAGCAAGAATGAAAGGTTCAATTTGAATATTGATGTGCCTAATGATTTTAAAGTAAGTGCGAACCAAATTCTTTTAAAAATATTGCTCAACAATTTATTAACCAATGCCGTTAACTACGCCTCTGGAAAAAGTCTTTCTATTAAACTTGTTGGCAGTGATATTTATTTTGAAAATAGAGCATCACACTTTGAACTCGAAGACCCATTTAAAGCCAATTCTCGAGGTAACAATAGTTTAGGAATTGGTTTAGGGCTTAATATTGTTCAACGACTGTGCACAGCCTTTAACTGGCGGGCTAGCTTGAAATCTGATGATGAGATGTTTTGTATTATCATTTCTACATCACCTAATTAAGCTTATTTTTTCAAAAATATTTGTTTTACAACAGTCCTATTTCACAAAATTACGATATATCATTCCCTATTATACTCCTATCATCACACAGGAGATAATCATGAGAATCATTTTACTTATTTGTACATTATTTTTTTGCATAGGCAGCAGTTTTGCTAAAGAAACTGAAAAACATGTGGCTATTCTTATTTCAAGCTACGGAGAGGAAGGCCGTGAGAACTTAAGTTATGATTTAGAAGAGCTGGCTCAGGCTTATTTAGTTTTGCACGACAATAACATTGCGATTGATATATTGAGCCCAAAAGGAGGCGCAGTTCTTGTTAAAAACAACAAAGATGATCTTACGTATATTAAGCGTTTCAAGCATGAAACAAACGCTTTAAAACAGCTTTCATCAACTATATCACCCCAAAATGCTGATTTTTCAAATTATGATGCCATCATGATCATTGGTGGAAATGGTGCAATGTTTGATTTACCAAAGGATAAAAACACCCAAATACTGCTTACAAAATTTGCAAACAGCGAAAAGCCGTTGGCCGCTGTTTGTCATGGTCCCGCCGCATTAGTTAATATCAAAAATACTGATGGAAGCTATTTTGTTCATGGCAAAAAAGTAAATAGTTTTACTAATTTAGAAGAGCATGCTTTTGGTGGTGATGTTATTAATTCTTTACCGTTCCTATTAGAAGATAAATTAAAACAAAATGGAGCAACCTTTGTTAGCAATGCTCCAATGCTGCCTTTTATTTCAGTCGATAATAACTTGATCACCGCTCAAAATCCTGGTGCAGTAGCAAAGGCAGCAGAAGCACTTGTAATCAAGTTGGGCCTTCCTCTTAAGCCTCGTATTTTATTTAAAGATGAAGCAAGTCTGTTGTTAATCGCCCAAGCTCGAAATTCAGGTTCTTACCTAATTGATATTGAATTAAGCGCAAATTCTGAAAAATATGACCTGAACTATTTAGCTCTTTACGGCTTCTATAGCTATAACCTTGCACAAACTAAACAAGATAAAAGACTTGAACTAGAAATTATGCAAGCTATCGCACGTCATTTTAGTCACCCTATGTATTTATCAAATTTGATTAAAGCACTGTGGGAGCAAGATCTTAAACAAGAAGCGCTGAAAACATTTTCTAATTTAAAGACTAATTATCCAGACCATGAAGCGATTAATAAACTAGACTTACTGTTGAAGACTGATAGTTAATGTCAAATGCATAGAGAATTTTATTAAAACAAACTTAGGACATCCACAGCTCCCCACTCACCCGCTATAACAGTAGAATTCCAACCGCGGCGATAAAAACTCAAATCCCCACCACAACCTTACTAATTGACCTTTCTTTAATGATACAATATGCAAAACTACCGTTAATATTAGCTTTTGCTAGACGCATATATGAGACAACCCTTTCTACAACCCCAGAAAATTGACATCCTCCCTCAACGAGAAATACTGACGGTTAGTCAATTAAATAGCAAAGCCAAGAGTTTATTAGAATCACAAGTTGGAACAATTTGGTTAGAGGGCGAAATCTCAAATTTCATTCAAGCGGCTTCTGGTCATTGGTATTTCACCCTAAAGGATAATTCAGCACAGATTAAATGCGCTATTTTCAAGTTCAAAAATTCTCGCCTTAAGCTCTCCCCACAAGAGGGTGACAAAGTCATAGTTAAAGGAAAAATTAGTCTTTACGAAGCACGTGGTGACTATCAAATGATTGCCGACTATATGGAACCTGCTGGATTAGGTAATTTACAAAAAAACCTTAATGAACTAATCAGCAAGCTCGATTCACAAGGGTTGTTTTCTGCTGATAATAAAAAGCAACTGCCATTTCTACCTAAACGAATTGGTGTCATCACTTCGTCAACTGGTGCTGCAATTCATGATGTACTAACGGTATTACAACGCCGCTGTCCAATGATTCCAGTCATTGTTTACCCTACTCAAGTTCAGGGGATTCCTGCGGCTAAAAATATAATCAACGCGTTATCAATTGCAGAAAGTCGAAACGAATGTGACGTATTACTAATGACCAGAGGCGGCGGTTCGTTAGAAGATTTATGGTGTTTCAATGATGAAAATTTAGCCCATGCTATCGCAAAATGTAATATTCCAATCGTAGCGGCCATTGGACATGAAGTTGATGTCACCATTACCGAACTCGTTGCTGATCTGAGAGCTGCGACGCCATCAGCCGCTGCTGAACTGTTAGTTCCAGAACAACAAGTATTGTGGCAAAAGTTAGATCTGTTATTTCAAGATCTTAATAGCAACACCTTGTACAAAATTCATCAACAACAAAATAGACTGAATATTGCTCGATTAAAACTTAAAGATCCTGAACAAACTATTTTACAATCAGCACATCAATTAGAAAAAATAAAACAGCAGTTAGTCAATAACTTTAAAACATCTATTCAAACAAAAAACAATCAACTGAATCAATTAACTGACCAACTTAAGAACCTCCATCCTAATGAGCTTTTGATTAAAAATAAATATCGATTAAATGAACTAAAACAACAACTGAATAACTCAATTCTAAAAATAATTGATTCTAAATCAAATCAACTAGCTATTTCTGCAAGCCATTTAAATGCGTTAAGCCCCTTATCGACACTTGGGCGCGGTTATACTATAACTAGAGATAAAAAAACTAAGACTGTAATAAGCAAAATTAGCCAAGTAACAAAGGAACAAGAAATTTCGATTATAGTCTCTGATGGTGAATTTGATTGTCGGGTAGTTTAGTTGTTTGTTCTAGTATGACTGTACAATTGTCTGACTTAAAGAAGTTCAAAACTAACCTCTCCACTATTCCCTTGTTCATCAAAGACCATAAGATGATGCTGACCTTTTTCTAAGTCCGTTATAACAAAATTTTCTCCTATTCTAGATTGACCTATTAATTCACCATTATCTAACCAACTAACCATCCCCTTGCCGGTTGAAACAATTAGACTCAAACTAAAAGACGTTATTAAATTTGGCGGCCTACTAATTCGGCTTGCGTTATCAACACCGATAATCATTAATCGATGGGAGCTATCCACTTGCCTCTGACAAGATTGATGAAGTTGAGGCATTAAAGTTTCATACCGCCATTTTTGAGGCAACCAAAGATCTAAACGTGATGGCCATAGAGCTATTTTCTTCTTCAAGGTCTGGCCGTCATAACAAGCCGGATACACTCGTTCTTTGGTATTAATATCCAACTCAATGTGAATTGGATTGGCTTCTCTATCAAACTCTTCCACTAAGGTTTTTGGTGAAACTTGATCAATTAACCAAGCTGATCTTTTTTGCATACATTGATTAGTGTTTTTATTGGTCAAAACGGTTCCTAAAGGCCAACAAATTTCCTGTAAAGACACATTTGCAGGAAGTGTACGGAAGTTATGCCTTCTAGGTAACATTGAGAATATTTTTTTGACCAAAGGTGCAGCAGTTTTCCGGCCAAACTCTCCTGGCGATGGAGTTCCATCCGGCTTACCAATCCATACAGCAAGTGTATGGGTTTGTGTTACTGCAACCATCCATGAATCTCTGTGTCCATAACTTGTGCCTGTTTTATGTGCGAGCCATTGGTTACTACGCTGAGTAATTCCTTTTCTATTATAACTAGACTGATGAGATGCTAATGGAACTTTAGAAAGAAGCTCACCAACAATCCATGCTGATTCTTTAGACATTAAATAGGCTTCTCGCTTTCCTGATTCCTTTAAATATCTTAGTTGACCTGATAGCCCATTAGCAGCAATCGAACGATATAAAACCACTAAATCTTCAAGTTTAATTCCCGCACCGCCTAATGCTAAAGATAATGATGGCTTGTTTTTTTCGGGAAAGTAAAGTTTCACACCTGCATTTTCAATTTGCCCCGAAAAGTTTGCAGTGCCTAAATGATTAAGAAGTTGTACCGCTGGAATATTTAAACTCTGTTGCAACGCTTGTGAGGCGCTAACTGGTCCAGAGAAATTGCGAGTGAAATTTTGCGGAGAATATTGACCAAAGGTTAAAGGAACATCTTGTAATAATGATTCAGAATGAATCAACTGTTTATCCAATGCCATTGCATAAATAAAAGGTTTAAGCGTGGAACCTGGTGAGCGAATTGCTTGATTCATATCAACATGACCAAAACGTTTTTTATTCGCAAAATCGCCTGCACCAACATAAGCAAGTACATCTAAGTTTTGGTTATCAATTAACAAAGCCGATGCCGAGGTGCTATCAGAAAATCGAGATAGATAATCTTTAACTAACTCCGCTATTTGCAACTGAAGATTAATATCAATATTAGTCTGGATAATTTGTTTGTTTGGAAATTGATTCGCTAGTCGTCTTGATAGTAGTGGCGCGGCTAAAGGTCGACTATTAAATGTAGCGCTAACGATTTCTTGTTTGGCACTCTCCACTTGTTGTTTTGACCAAACCTCAAAATTTTGCAACCGGTCGAGAATTTTATTTCTGGCTTTTTGAGCTCTCTCAGCATGTCTATCAGGACGAAAGCGGCTTGGAGATTGTGGTAAAACAGCCATTAATGCGGCTTCTGAATCTGTCAGTTCTTTTGCCGATTTTCCTAAATAAGTATAAGTTGCTGCTTCTATTCCTTCTATCGGACCTCCAAACGGTGCGTAATTTAAATAGCGTTCTAAAATTTGTTCTTTATCAAAATAAAACTCTAACTGAAATGCGCGAAACATTTGCCAAAGTTTTCCTGAAATACTTTTACTATGCGGTTGCATAATCCTAGCAACTTGCATAGTAATTGTAGAGCCTCCAGATATAGCGCGACCATTTATGATTAATTGACCAACAGCACGAAACAAAGCAAAAGGATTAACCCCGCTATGATACCAAAAAGCACGATCCTCATAATTAATCAGGGCAGTAATATAATTAGGAGATACTTGTGATAATTGCGTCGGATAACGCCAAACGCCCTTATCATCGGCGAAAGCTCGTAACGGTCTACCATTTCGATCCACCACCAGTTGCGAAAATCGTTTTTGCTGCTCTACTTGCGGCATTGGATAAATGTAATCCAAAAGAAGAAAACAGATAAACCCCAATAAACAAATAAACAATAACAAAATAATGGGTTTAATCTGTTGTTTTCCAATACTCATTTTCGTTCAATTACCTTTTAGTAACTGTTACCGGATTCATCGGTGCAGATAAGCTTCTCAAATAAGGTCGGTACATATCTTCCACTTGTACCGGTGGAATTTGATAAACGCCAGGGGTAACCGCTCTCATCAAATAAAATACTGATGTCGATTGATTATTATTAAGAGAAATTGCAGTAACAAAACGATCATCACGATATTCTGTATGAAGTATCTTGGCTTGATAATGCCATTGATAAACATAACGTCCATCAATTTTGACTTCATTAAAGTTTTGCGAAAACTCTAACCCAGGATTTTCTAACTCAAATCCTGCCGGTAATAAGTCAACAACCAGTGCGTCAGGAATTTTCTGGTTGCTAGAAATATCGAGTCGCGTTAAAACATAATCACCACTTTTAACACTATCAAGTGAAACCGATGTACCTTGTAAATTATAATAACGCTTTAAACTCTTGATCCCTTCGCTGACTTCTGATGGTTCTTTTATCGGATATCCGACTAGCTGTAAATCAACAAACAAACTAGAACCTTCAACAAAATCAACCGAAGAACCTTGCTCAAAAATCGTGGAAGTTAGCCATTGAGAATATTTTTTTTGATTTGTAATTGGTGAAACTTGTCCATCTTTAGAGACTAATTTTGCTGTCCAATCAGCCTTGGTCATTTTATCTAGAATCAGTCCTAATCGATAAATCGCAAACCGCTCTTGGGTGCTAAACCATTGCTTGCTAATAATCTCATCATTGATTCTAAAAATTAAATTTTGATAATCAATATCCAATTGACTTTCTGCTGCTAAGTTCATCATCCAAGCAGTATCTCTTAATAAACTCCCATAATCGCCGGAGTAACGTAAAGAATAATCTCTAAAACTAATCGCTTTATCCCATAACTCAATAGCAGTTTTATTGTCCCCACTATTTTCAAAAGCTCTCGCCAAATGAGCCAAAGGTAAACCAGATTTTGCATCCTTAGATAGCTTAGAGTTAATCAGCCGAATGTCACTCAGCTTTAGGTTCCCATGCTTAGATAATAAGTAAGATGCATAAGCCCGAAATGCCAAAGCAAAATGTGATTTATTTTCAGAATAGATATTTCTTTCTTCATAACTTGGCTGAGTTGATTTTACATAGCTTTTTATCCGTTCTAACCCTTTATTTAAAATTGAGTCAGGTACCGAGTAACCTGCTTTTCTCGCTTCAAAAAGAAATTCTAACGCATAAACCGTTAACCAATGTTCCTCACGACTTTGATTACTCCATAGTCCAAAACTACCATTGTATTTCTGCATGCTATTTATTCGTTGAATTGCCGCATTAATATGTTTGTTTTTTTCTTTTAATAACTGGCGATTTGCCTCTGTTAACTGAATAGATTTGGCCGAAGGTTGGTAATTCATTAACGGCCATGCACGACTAGATGTTTGCTCTAAACAGCCATAAGGATATTGTAATAACCCTTGTAAATGACTTGTGGTATCAATTGGCGGCATTGATGACAAACTGATTTTAGATTGCAGAGATTCAGGGTCATATTTTTCAATCAGTTCAGGTTTCAGTTCAAACTTCTCGCCTTGTTGTAAAACTTTTCTATGTCGTACAAATTCAGCTGGATAAACCGGTCTCACGTTTAATTTCCATTGCCTAGTTAAATGAATATCGCCTTGATGATCAGATAATAAAAGTTCAATTTTTCCCTCGCCAATGCCTATAGCTGTAATATCAAATAACTCGGTATGCTTTTGTTTATCCTTTAGATTAATCACCAATGGCTCCGATTTAGCAGAAATAGCACCAGAAAATTTTAAAATTGACGTTAGCTTTTTATTTTTACCTGATAAATTTTGCATATCAAAGGCTATCGTTGTTTGATCTGCCTTGGCTAAAAACCGCGGCATAGAGATTTCAGCGACTATCGGCGCTCTAACTTTCATTGTGGTTTCTTGACTTGCAAATTGATTGTCGGAAAATGCAACTGCCATCAAACGCAATTCACCGTTAAAGTTAGGTAGTTCCAATGGGATATCAGCAACACCATTGCTGTCGAATTGGACTAGCTCTGAAAAAATGGAAACAATTTGTACATCTGTCGCAGGTTGCTCTCCTCCTCTAGTCAGCTCTGCATCACCACCAAATTGCAATTTCCCTAAATTCCCTTGTTGGTTTTTAATTAAATACGAAAAACTATCTCTAATGTTACCCAAGTATTTTCTTTGTCCAAAAAACCAATCAAACGGATCGGGTGTTTTATAACCAGATAAACTCAACACTCCCGTATCAACAGCTGCCAGTGTTACCCAAACTTTTTGATTATGCTGTTTAGGCGCCTTATCTAGTAATACTCTAATCCTTGTATTTTTCTCTGGTTCAACGACTTCAGGAGCTTTAATTGTAAGATTTAATCGTCGCTCATTCCGATCTAATCTCAATGCTTGAACACCCAACGCTCTTTTAGGAAGACTATCTACATTAGACTCTAAATCTTTTTGTGATGGCGACACAACCATTGCTGTAATATAAAGATCATGACGCTTCCAATCTTCGGATATAGGTAGTTCTATGGATTGCTCAAGAGAGGTTAATTTGATTTGTTTCTCCCACAAGATCGAATCTGATTCAACCCGAATAAGCGCATTACCCAAATGAGGAGAAATTAATGATACCTTAGCGATTTGATTAGCAGAATAGCTTTCCTGATCAAAGTTAATCCTGATCTTATCGGGTCTTGCACCAATCACTCCTGAATCACCATTTTCATCCCAATACCAGCCTGCAAAGAACTGATAGGCGTTCTTTAAATTTCCATGACGATCTTTAATCTCAACCCGATAACGGCCATAATCAACAGGTAATTGAATATTAACTCTTTCACTTGGCTCGTCTATCATTCGACTATAAACGCGAGTTTCTTTCCTTGTTTTAGCGTAATCCCACCCACGATTTCTTTCACGCCAATAGTAACTAGTATCTTCACGAATCAAATTGATTTCTAGTTGACCAATAGGTTGAAGTTTTTCCTGGCTATTTGAGTGAATAATTTCAAATTCCGCTTGTTGAAATGCTTTCACTATTTTTTCTTTATACAGAGGACGTAACCCTATTTGATTACCACCTGCCCATATATTCTGGCGAATCCGTCGAGTCACTGGTCGACCACCTGATTCGAATAAACTTGCTTCAAATACCACTTGTGTCGGAAATTTATTTGACCTCCAAAGATTAGGTAATAGCCAATTACTCGCACCATTTTTATCAAGTTTTTGATCATCCAATTCAACATTTTTAATATCTCTATCAGTTGTCACTTTTCCAAAATAAAAATCTTTAAATTGTTCGAGCGGAAAATGATTTGGCTTAACTGTAATTCGCGCAGCAATTCGGTTATCTGCAGCAGGTGCGCCATACAAATAATCTCCTTGCCCATTAATTGAAATATCAGTTTTAGGAGAAACAAATTCTTGAGCTTCAGAGGTTAATTCTAACTTCATCCGTTCTGGTAAAAATTCTTCAACAGAAAATAAATACTGAAATTTTGCTTTGGAAGGATGAACAACTTCTAGCGTCCATTGCCCGGTCGGATCACTAGCGCTTATATCTAACGATTTTTTATAAAAACCCTGTTGAGCCGGATGCCATGTAAAACTAGTCGCCAAACGACCATCCGGTCTAATCATTTTCGCTTTCAATGCAACAGATGGGACAGCTTCGCCATCTTGATCTCTCAACACCCCATTAATATGAATGGTTTCACCGGGACGATATAAGTCGCGAGGGCCATATAAAAATAACTCTTGTTTTTGTTGTATTCGAGTTAATGAAATTTGTTCTGACAGATCTAACGCAGGTGAAGCGAGAGAAATAACCGCAAAATCATTTTTTAATCGACCAATAATAACCGCATTTTCTTCTAAATTAGCAAACACAAAATTGCCTGACTCATCTGTAACAGCTTTAGCCAATAGTTTTCCTTTTTGATTAACGGCTGATAAAGAAACATTTTTAACAGGCTCTCCATCCTCAATCGTTAAACTATGCACCGAAACATTATTAACTTGTTGATTGTCAAAATTTGTGACATTAAGTCCTAAATTCGAAATATAAAAAGACGTCACCTGATGTTGATAAGGATATTCTCCTGCAGGTTTCATCACCGCAATATACAAACCCGGCTGTTGTAATTCCTGAATTTTATGAATTGGCAAAATAGTTGTTCGAGTTTTATTTTTTTCGTAATCGAGCGTGTATCTAGCAGTATAAGCTAACTCTGAGTATTGTGGGATCTCTCGAACATAATAGGAGTAGCCGTCAAGCCTTTGGCTGATAATTTTGGGGATGCTTTCTTCAAAAACGCGATGAAAATTGATATCGACTTGTTTGATATTAACTGATTCAACCGCAATTCCACGAGTTAATTTAGAGGGTAATACTTTACCTTTATTGGCAAATTTGACCATATTCTTAAGCGGATTAGTTTTTATTTTCTGCTTATAGCGCTTAACTAGTTGTTGTCCATTGATTGAATAAATCTGGGGTTCTACCAGGACATTATAAGTCTGGTTTGGCTCAATATATTGGAAAAAAGCACGGGTTCTTTGTTGATTAACCACCCACGCTCCATCAACGGGAATATTCTTTGTATCAGTGACTGATAGCTGCTGTTGGATGTTTTTATTCAGGTCAAGAGGAACCGAAAAACTAACGGCTAGAGCTGGTCCATTATCGTAGGGACTTTCACTAATCCCCAATACTTCAAATGAGGTTAACTGATAATTTTTTTTTTGTTTCTTTAAATTAAAAGAAAATTTCTTATTATGAATTTGTTGGTTATTTTTGCTGGGATCATTTATCCGACTCTTTTGAGCAGCAACTTCCTTTTGTTCGACTGCATTCTTTTGAGCAATTACCTTTTCCTCAATTGAATCATTGGCATCACCGCACCCAGTTAAAAAAATAGTCCATAATAAAACAACAAAAAAGCGAATCTTCATAATATCCCCACACTAGTGATTTGTTCGATTCAAGATAATACCTAATACCATAGATAAAAACTGATAAATAGGCAGCCTATTATCAAATCATATATTAGGAAGATGTTAGTTTGATGGAGAAATTGTGGCAAAAAAATGCTTTTTGCTCTAATTGTTAGAATAACGTCTATAAAGTTAACTATTTAAGCTGAACTCAGGTTATTTAAGAATTAGCTTCACTCGTGGTTTTAACAAGTTCGAGAAACATTGTATCGGACACAATTCGATGAAGCATTTTTCCTTGAGGCTTAGCACCTCTGATCTTAATATCCGCGTGAATAGCAGATGGTTTGATAAATTTATTCGCCATTGGAAGAACTGTTTCATAAAACTGTGATTTTACGCATTCCTCTGTACGTTCTCGCTCAGTTGTATCGCGGACAATTCGTCTGGCTAAACAAATCTCATCATCCAAATCGATGTAGGCCTTAAAACCAGATAGCTCTCTGATCTTAGGACTATGAAATACATGAATACCTTCTAAAATTACGATATCAGCGTGTAGAATTTCTGTGGTGCTAGATAAACGACGATGAGTCTTAAAACAGTAATTGGGGATTGAAACCGGCCGACCAGCTAATAACTCAGAAAGGTGATGTTCAACAAGTTCAAAATCAATTAAATCAGGGTGGTCAAAATTGGCCTCTGCACGCTCTTCAATAGGCAAATGAGATAAATCTTTATAGTAAGCATCAAGAGGTACTAATACACCAGCGCATCCGTTTTGATTTGCATTTAGCCAATTAATTATCGAAAAAGAGAGAGTTGTTTTGCCGGAAGCTGAAGCACCACAAACACTAATAAGCTTTTTCATCGATAACCAACCTAGCTAATTTTGATAAATTGGCGGGATTTTACATTAAAATAAGGTTTGTTTGTAGTGGTAATTAAACATATCTCCTATTGTACGAGCTAAAACAACCGGTTATTTAAATTATTCTAAAAATCATCCAAACTTAAAACTAATTCTTGTTCTTTAATTGGTAAATAATCGCCAATACTTGAGTCAAAACGATAATCAGTTTCCCATTCTCTAATATTCTCGATAACTTCAGCAATTGAACTAGCAATAAATTTAGCTTCTGCATCAGTTGATGTAGGGTGCATTGAGACTCGAACCCAGCCTGGTTTCCTTGATAGGTCACCTTCATCTATTTGACAGGTAATTTCATCGGAGGTTTGTTGGTCAACGCCTAATAAGATATGCCCATAAGTTCCCGCGCAAGAACATCCACCACGAGTTTGAATACCAAAACGATCACTGAGTAATCTTACGATAAGGTTAAAGTGAATATCCGGCACATAAAATGAAATCACACATAATCGATTTTTATGCTGATTATGTAAAATTTCTAGCGATGGTACTTTACTTAATTCTTCACATAACAAATCTACCAATTCTTTTTCTCTGAGATGGATATTTTCAGTACCCATCTGTTCTTTTAATTTAATTGATAAAGCGGTTCTAATAGTTTGTAAAAATCCCGGCGTTCCTCCATCTTCTCTAACTTCTATATCGTCAAAAAAATGATGTTTTCCCCAAGGATTTGTCCAACTGACAGTACCACCTCCAGGGTGATCCGGAACTTTGTTACTATAAAGTTCCTTATTAAACGCGAGTACACCTGAACTACCGGGTCCACCTAGAAATTTGTGGGGCGAAAACATTACTGCGTCTAACCTTTCAAGTGGGTCTTGTGGATGCATATCAATATCGACATAAGGTGCTGACGCGGCAAAGTCGATAAAACAATAACCATCGTTTTGATGCATGATCTTAGCTAGTTTTTTATAATCGGTTTTTATCCCTGTTACGTTGCTGCAGGCTGTAAAACTGCCAATTTTAAGAGGTCGATCTTTATATTCGAGTAAAAGCTGGTTAAGCGCGTTAGCATTTGGTAATCCATCGGAATCTTCCGGTATGCGAACAACTGTCACCGCACATTCTTCCCAAGTTGTTTGGTTAGAGTGATGTTCCATATGGGTGATAAAAACCACAGGCTTTTCATTTTCACTTATTTCAAATCGCCCAGCCCATTTTTCCGCAACACGAAGCCCTAAAATTCTCTGAAATTTATTGACTACCGAAGTCATTCCAGCACCAGCACAAATAAGAACATCGGTTTCATTGGCATTAAGGTGTTTCTTAATTAGCTGTTGCGCTTGGTGGTACAAATTAGTCATTGTGCAGCCAGTAAAACTGGCTTCAGTGTGAGTGTTAGCAACCAATGGTCCTACCCGGTTAGTCATAAAGTTTTCTATCGGGTGATAAAGTCGGCCACTGGCAGTCCAATCAGCATAGATAATTTTATTACCTTGATGTTCCAGATCGATTCCAACAATATTCTTTCTAAAAGGTTCAAAGTATTTTTCTAATGACATCTGATTGGTTTCCAATTTTAAGCTAATAATAGAATCATTTATTGTTAAGCTTGATAGTTTCATCCAGTCTAACCAGCTTGTCAACTAGTGGAGTTAATCCAATAAGGTCAAAAGTAAAATCATCAAATAACTAGCTGATAATTATCGTGTTTTAATTTTTCAATCTGGGTATATATCGCTTAAATGTCGATTTTGTCCGACCGAAATTTAGGAAGTTATTACTATGTTATTGAATTTATGGAGTAAATAGGATTAAATGGATTTTTATCAACCGCGTATATTCAGCTTTTATGCGTGTAACGTGTAGTTAGGCACACAAGGAATCGTATGTATCAGCACGACCAAAGACCAAACACCACCCTGAGTCAGAACGCGAATGCGTTGCTGAGCGAAATACGAAACAGTCGATATGCAGTTCTTTGTGGTAGAAATAACTGTGGAAAATCATATTTCCTTAAACTTATCACCCAATCAGTAGGTGAAACTGCATCATTTCTAGGGCCTGCTCGCTACCAAAATTTCAATGTCCTTTCTCCCTATGCTCCAAGGCCTAGTCAAAGAAGTGAGAAATTTCAGCAATGGATGCAGCAGTGGCGAAATAGCACGCAAAACATGGATAATTCTCCGTTTAATTTGCAGCAAGCAATAGCGGAGCTCAGCGATCAAAAGCGAGGCCAGCTAATTGAGATTATGACGTCGTTGCTAGGATCGAAAATGACGATGCTACATACAATTCCTGAGAACTCTATGTCTCAGCAATATATTTCAGTAGACGGCCATAACATATCATTTACCAGTTCAGGATATAGGCTTATCGCGTCATTAGTTACTTCATTGCTTAACGAAGAGTATGACACTTTTCTCATCGATGAGCCTGAACTTGGTATAAGTCCAGAAGCGCAAGGAGTGTTTTCTGATTTCTTGTTTGATGATGATAATAGGAAAAAGTATTTTGGACATATTAAAACCTTGGTTTTTGCAACGCACTCCACAGTTTTTCTTGATCGAAAAAACATAAGTAATAATTATTTCGTGACTAAATTAGGCGATGAAATAGACGTAAGTAAAGTAAATTCAGTTTCCGATATAAATAGAATTCATTTTTTCCTTTTAGGAAATCGCTTAGAATCACTGTATATGCCATCTGCTATTGTAATCGTTGAGGGTAAGTGTGATCACTCATTTATAGAAAGAGTTCTCCATGTTAAATATCCAGATACTAGGTTTAGTATAATTTCTGCAAATACAGATAGTAGAATAAGAGATGTATTTAGTGTCACAAAAAACCTTTTCGGGGATATTCAAAAATCACCATATCAGAATCGTATTTTTGCAGTCATCGATTCTGTTCACGGGACTGGATTGCCGCAACATTTGACCAAAATGGGGATGCCTGAAGAAAACGTTATTGTCTGGTCAAAAAATGGTATTGAGTACTATTACCCCTCCTCTATAATGGAGGAAATTTTTCATTCATTAGATGAAGTGACCATTGATGGCGATCGAATCACTCTCAACAATCTTACTTATACAAAGAACGAATTAGCTGAAATGGTAATACGGAAAATAAATTATGATACCGAATACAACAGCGAGTTTACAGACAAATTACTTTTGAGAATTGCGCAAGAAATTTCCTAACAAGTGCTGGCACAACCGCCCTTCGGGCTGGACTCCTCGCCTGTGCTGCAGGCGTTATATTTGAACTAGAAACAGCTTCTACCCATTCCCCCCAGCGATCATCATTTCAGATAATAACCAAGAACCCGTTACTGTACTGCTTCGATGATCATAATCATTTCCCACTGCTATCACATTAGCAAACATCTCTTTCAGATTACCGGCTATTGTAATTTCTTGTACAAAGAATTGGATTTCACCATTTTCTACCCAGAAACCTGAGGCACCGCGAGAATAATCGCCAGTGATCATATTGACGCCCTGCCCCATCATTTCAGTAACAACCAATCCTTTATCCATTTTTTTAACCAGCTGATCAAAATCTAAATCCATTCCAGAAACCTGCAAGTTATGAATACCTCCACTGTGCCCTGTCGGCTTAGCACCTAGTTTTCTTGCTGAATAACTATTTAACAAAAAGGTTTTAAGATTTCCACTTTCAATAATCGCTTGTTCCTTAGTCGCTAAACCTTCATTGTCATGCCATGCACTTGCTAGACCTTTTTGAATAAATGGCATTTCGTTCATGCTGATAAATTCTGGGAAAATTTGGGTATTTAAACTATCAATTAAAAATGACGATTTACGATAAATATTGGTTCCACTAATAGCGGATCTTAAATTGCCAATTAATGAACGAGACATTTCTGGAGTTAATAATATTTTTGCTTTTTGAGTTTTTAGCTGACGAGCATTTAATCGTGATATAGTTCGAGATGCTGCTTTTTCACCAACGACTTTACAGGTTTCTAAGTGTTTTGAATCTCGGTTGATGCTGTACCAATGGTCTCGTTGCATTCCTAAATCATCTTCTGCCAACAATACGCAGCTAAGACTGTGGCGTGTTGATGGAGTCGCCGCTTTAAAACCATGTGAGTTAGTATAAAAACGAATATTTCTATGACTATTAAAAGACGCGCCTTCACTTGTTTTAATTTTATCACTATATGCCAAGCCGTAAGATTCACACTCCAGCGCTAATTCTTTGGCTTGATCTGCGGTAATCCCCATAGGGCAATCCAAATTCAAATCAATAGATTTTGTAGCCATCAATTCCGCATCGGCCAATCCAGAATATTCATCTGGCTGAGTATATTTAGCAATATTTAGCGCCGCGTCTACGGCTTGATGAAGTGCTTTAGTTGATAAGTCGCTGGTCGTCGCAACACCTTTCTGTTTTCCTAAATAAACCGTGATACCAAAACTATTATCACGATTATATTCTAGCGTTTCGATTTCACCTTTTCGGACAGAAACACTCAAGCCGATATCTTTACTGACACCAATTTCCGTTTGTGTTGCACCTTTTTCTTTTGCATAGTGCAATAAATCATCACAAGTTCGATTAAAAAAATCAATTTGTTCGGAGACATCAATTTCATCAGCAGAAGACAATTGAATAGTTTGTTGTTTCATAGTATTCCTATAGAGTGACGGTTCCTAAAAGTTAGCAATTCTTGAAAATGACTATTCCTAAAGTTGGCTAATCCTAAAATATTCTAGTCAGAAAGCTATTGGAGATAAACTTTCATTTTACCGACCGCTTGTTGTTTTTTCTGTTCAGTTTTTGCGTTACTAATATTTCTTAGCAACTGCCTTAATTTTTGTCTTTCTAGCTGAGGATTATCAACCAAGATCTCAGTAATTTTTTCTTCCCCAGTTGTGATTAGATTTTCAATCAATAAATCGACCGGTTCTCTTTCCGACTCGGTAACGTTGGTAACTTTATGCGGGTTTAATTCACATTCTAAAAACTGCTCAATTTCTTGTTGGTCTTCATTACGTAAACATTTACCTATAAACATGATGTGTCGTTTACGAGCTAAATTCGTGGTCATTTTTTTGTAATCTAACAAACTTTTTAACGTCACTTCATTAACCGGTAACTTTTTTAGTTTTGCATCAGAAAGTTCAATCAAACCTTGACCAAACTTTTTAAGTGCTTGAGCCTGATTTTTTAATTGGGTTTTACTAACGATATCATCTTCTAAATTTTTATCATTTTTAAGCATAATAATTAGCTCGTACCGCCGACTGTTAACTCGTCGATTTTTAAAGTTGGTTGACCAACACCAACGGGGACGCTTTGTCCTGCTTTACCACAAATTCCAACACCACTGTCCAACGCCATATCATTACCAACCATACTCACTTTGGTTAATACATCAGGACCATTACCTATCAGTGTTGCGCCTTTCACTGGTGCTGTAATTTTTCCATCTTCAATTAAGTAAGCCTCACTAGTCGAAAAAACAAATTTCCCAGAGGTAATATCAACCTGACCACCACCAAAATTAGGTGCATATAACCCTTTTTTGACTGATTTAATAATCTCTTCTTTTTCACTTTCTCCAGCTAGCATATAGGTATTGGTCATTCTAGGCATTGGCAAGCATGAATATGATTCGCGCCGCCCATTTCCTGTTGATTTTTGCCCCATCAAACGAGCATTTTTCTTGTCGTGCATATAACCTGTCAAAATGCCTTTTTCGATTAACGTCGTCGATTGAGTTGGTGTCCCTTCATCATCAATACTGAGTGAACCACGTCGACCTTGCAAAGTACCATCGTCAACAATTGTGCAAAGTGGAGAAGCAACTCTTTCGCCAATTTTGCCACTAAAGGCCGATGAGCCTTTACGGTTAAAGTCGCCTTCTAAACCATGACCAACCGCTTCATGTAATAGCACCGCAGGCCAGCCTGAACCGAGCACAACGGGCATCAATCCTGCCGGTGCATCAATGGCCTCTAAATTAACTAATGCTTGATGAACGGCTTCTTTTGCTAATTTTTCCAACAGACTATCAGTTAAAATTTGGTAACTGTCTCTACCACCGGCACCGGAACTTCCTCTTTCAGACTTTCCATTACTTTCAACGATAACCGTGACATTCGCTCGTACTAAAGGACGAATATCGCTGGAATAAGTACCATCGGATGCACAAACTAAGATACTTTCGTAGGAACCGATTAATGAAGCAATGACCTCTCGGACTTTTGGATCGATCTTTCTTGCTAATTGATCCAGACGATGTAATATCGCGAGTTTTTCCGATTCTGTCAGACTCATTAATGGGTCTTGATCGGAATAGCGTTTATTTTGCAGGCTAATTGGATTTAATTTGACCGAGGCTGATTTTCCAGCCATAGCTATCGACTTAGCCGCAACCGAAGCTTGTTGTAACGCGGGTAAGTTGATCTCTTCTGAATAAGCAAAACCTGTTTTTTCTCCAGATAAAGCTCTAATACCGACACCTTTATCACTACTAAAGCTAGCATCTTTCACAATACCGCCTTCAAGCATCCAAGATTCAAATTGCGAACTCTGAAAATAAAACTCAGCAAAATCAATTTGGTGAGACATCATAGATTCTAATGTGGTGACTAGATCATTTTGATCTAATTCTCCCGTTCCTAAAAAATCTTCTGATGGTTCAATAACAGTGTGAGGCATAAGGTATCCGTCAATTATCAGAATAAAGGGTAAGTTAAGTATTATAACTTTTTATGAAGAAGAACCGGAAACTCTTTTCGCTTAGTTGCTTGCTTTTCTCGATCAAGTTCAGCAAGGACATATCCCTCACCAGTCGGTAAATCTTGCAAAACCTCACCCCAAGGAGAAACAATACAAGAATGTCCCCAAGTTTGCCGCCCATTTTCGTGAGAGCCGCCTTGGGCAGACGCAACAAAATAACAAAGGTTTTCAATAGCGCGAGCTTTTATCAATGTTTGCCAGTGCACTTCTCCGGTTGCATAAGTAAAAGCGGCTGGCATGATAAAAATCTCACAGTCAGCTTCTGATAAGAATCTAAATAATTCTGGAAAACGTAGGTCATAACACACCGCTAAACCGATCTTTCCCCAAGGTGTATCAAAAAAAACAGGCATCTGTCCTGCTTTAGTATATTTTGATTCACAATAACTACCTTGATTATCCGCGACTTCTACATCAAACAGATGAATTTTATCGTACCAAGCAACTTGCTCACCTAAATCATTAAAGACATAACAGCGGCCAAAAGGTCGTTCTTTTTCATCTGATTGAATCGGATGTGTTCCAGCAACAATCCAAATCTCAAGCTTTTTCGCTAATTTGCTAAACCTCTGTTGCATAACACCATCTAGATGATTTTCCATGAACTCAAATTTATCTCTCTCCTTATTTGGCATTAAGGCAAAGTACTCAGGCAATACGACAAGGTCAGCACCTTCATTTGCTGCATTGGTGATTAATAACTCGGCTTTCGTTAAATTAGCTTTAAAGTTAGCACCGGAAACCATCTGAATAGAAGCGATTGTAGGATTAGATTTATGCATTAGAAACTGGCTCATCCTCTTCGGATTTATTTTTTGTTGGTTTATCTTGTGTTTGTTTCACTTCTGGCGCTTCTTTTGGCACCTCTTCAATTTTATTTTCTTTTGGAAGTGAGTTTTTAATTTCTTCAGGAGCCGTATCCGCTTCATATTTAACTTTGATTTTTTGTTTTGATTTTTTAATTTCATCAACTTTTACATCATCAAAACTACCGTGAATTCGATAATCAATTTGGGTTGCTACCTCTACAGCAGGCTCCATTATTTTCCCTAATAAATAAACAATAATCCCAGTGGTTGGCTCAACTGCCCATGCGGCTAAAACGGGAAAGCTCGAAGTTAGATGTGGCGTTATGATAGCAAGCTGTTCGATATTCTCGTTTGCCACATCTGTTATTCCATAAAGTTTAACATCTGCTACATTACCTTTAATTCTGACATTTTCCGTTGAAAGAATACCATCTCTCATCTGAAAGGTGCCGGTAATCGAATCATAGAAAAATCCTTTCTTATACACATCTTTAAAATCAAAGGTCAACTTTCTAAGAATTGACTGGAGATTAAACAAAGAAAGAAGTCGCCCACCTCCCTCACTAATTTCAGATAAATACCCCTTGCCAAGCGACAACTGCATATCAGCATCAATATTTTTATAATCAAAATTCCATGGAGCATCTTGCCAAGCAATATCTCCGATCAATATAACCGAGCTATCCTCTATTGCAGCCTCAATATCCCATTTACGAAGAAAACTTCCGATATCGTCAGTTCGCAATTCAAATTGCATCTGTGTTTTTGTTTTACTGGTTTCGGCTAATTCCCATCTTCCCGATAACGTTAAGTGATGCTTCTTCGAATGTTTTATATTTGAAACAAAATCGACCCCTTTATCGTCCGTTCTAATTTGCGTTAATAATTCTCCATATTCTTTTTCTTGAATAATACAATTTTTGCATTCAATATCAAGATCAACAAAGTCTGTTGGTAAAAACATCCTCTCGCCATTCTTAACTTTCTCCTTATCGTTACTCTCAGTTTTATTTTCATGAAGAGCGCTAAGAAGTTCATCAGCAAGTTTAATATTAAGATCCGTTGCGTTTATAACCCAAGGCGAATCATCATTCATTATTATAGAAGCACCTCCTTGTTCACTATTTAACTTCATGCTCCAAACGCGATTTAATGGTTTCGTTATTTTTATATTCACATTAGATAAATCAGCTATTTTCGTTTTCAAATCCACCACGTTAACATCAATCAACTCGACAACAATATCATCAGTTAAATCATATTCATTATTGTTTGGCTTAGTGCTGGGCTTAGGGAATTGCTTATTTAGACTTAAAATAAACTGGTGCCATTCATCATATTTCACTTGTTCAAAATCCGCTTGAGCTCTAAACCCTGGAGAAATAATCTCCGCATAATTAGCTTTTTTATGTAGAAAAAAATCGCCGCCTAATTCAGTAGCTGACAAAGCAATATTAGATTTTCCCTTTTCGCTATGCTTTTTATTTTTCTCATCACTAACAATCTTATCATTCCAAAACCAACGACCTGACAATTTATTCCATTTGATTTCTCCGGTAGAGACATCATCAAGATCAAGCGTCATAAACAGTTCGGAAACATCTTCTTTTTTCTTTCCTAGAGCGTCTGGCAATTTAAGTTCCATTCCAGATAAATCAGATTGAAAAAGCACTCTCACAGCATCAGGTTTATCAACAGGAAAAAACTGCACTAATGATGAGAAAGGCGTTTTACCTTCCATATAGTACAGCCATTTTTCTCCAACAAAATGACTAATGCCTTTATCTGGAATTATTCCATGAATATCTAAACTGAGTTCAGGCGAATCCTTATTTTGTTTACCCGTCAATTTAACATCAAGAGCTTCCCCCATATACTTCACTTTGACGTTACTTTTTACCAATCCAACTTCGGTAAATTTAACACTGCCTTTAACATCATCAATAGAAATAACCGAAGTGGTTAGTTTAGATTTTTCATCGTCTAGAAACACTTCTCCCGACAATCTAACATTTTCACTAGATAAACCAACTTTCATTTCAACTTGAGTATTTAAATTGCCTTGATAATCTATCTCTTCCAAAACCTCATAAATAGAATCCAAAGGAGTGTTTTTGATAAACCCTCTACCTGAGTTATTTTTACTATCTACATTTAATGTTAGAGAAAGAATTGGATCATCCAGAGATAAATCTTTAGCAACGGCACTTGCAGCGACAATTTGATTATTCAGCGACTTTCCTTGTTTGGATGAAATATCCATGCCATTCCCTTCAAATAAAAGCTTCGCATCAAGTTCGTGGGCTTCAGGCCAGTCAGGCAAATATTTATAGGAAGCATTCTCTAAGAAGCCTAGAGCTGCAAAAATACCGGTATTGTCATGATAAGGAAAATTTTGTAGCGAACCTCTAGTGATTGTTTTAATTAGTGGAAAATGTCCAGATTTAACGCTACCATCTAAATAGCTAACTAAATCTTTTGTCATAATTCCTGTAGGCAAATAAAGTGATTTTTTGGAAGCATCAACGTCTGTTAATTCCGCATAAAGCGATAAAACAGGTTCATTATCTTGGTAATAAAAAGCCGCTTTTGCTTGCAATGTTAGATCCTGATTTATTCCACTAAACTCATCAACATAAAGATTCAAACTATCCTCATCGCCTTTCCCCCAACTGATTTGACTATTGAATCTTTCCAAACTAATTGAATGTCGAAATAAATCACCAAATTCAAGTTCGATATTATTCCCTCTCAAATGAGCTATCCCTTGATCTTTTGAAATAAGCGTCTCTCCAGCAATACCAACGAAGCTTGGAATATCTTCCGAAGCTTTATATTTAAGATCAGAAAAAGAAAGATAGGTTTCGGGAAATAACCAATAGTCAGATTGCTTAGTAATTTTAATATCTAACAAATCAATATTCAGAGAAGGGTTAGCCTTGATTAAAAAATCAGATAATGGTGTTTTAGGTTCTAATAGATTTACCCAGTAATTTACCAAAGGAGAAATTTGAAACTGCTTTGCCGAAATTTCCCACATAGGCTCTTCTAAATCATATCGTTGAAACTTTGCATAAAAATCAGAAAATGATTGTTTTACACCATCACTACCTATGACATTAAAATCATGAATCGCAAGATACCCTTCGTTTTCATTTTTATGTTGCCATGAAAACAGGCTTGACAAATCATTATTAACACTCTTTGAAACCGGTTCTAATTCATTTTTATCACTATGCCAGCTTGCATTATTTAAATTTATGCTTGCACTGATATCATTCCAATGCCTATCTTGCCAAGTTCCCCAAAACTGCCAAGAAAGTTCGCCAGAAGTTGGCTTTAAATTAGATATTCGTTGCGACCATGGCAAATTAGCAATATTAATATTCGAACCAGTTAAATAAACCTCTGTACGAGCATTTTTTGATGTTGGAGCACCATGAATTTCTGAGACAAGATTAATATTTCCACCATCGCTATAACTTAACTGCCCTGACAATTGGTGGATATCGTCAAACTTTTTAACTTGCAGGTTTTCAACATGATATTTAAACTCTGTGCCAGCTAATGTGTAAAGGGTCAAGTTAGAATCATTAAGTGATATTTTTTTTTGTACAAATAGCATATCAAATAGATTTTGAGTCGTATTATCAATATCAATTGAGGATGAATAGTTTTCTTCTTGGCTAATTGTCACACCGAGATCATGACTTAAATAGAATTTAATTTCGGCTTGCTCAATAGCAATTTCTTGAGTTGATATTTTTTGATTTTTAATTGATGAGATAATATCAAGGTAGAGAGAAATATGGTCGATCCGTAAAATATCGTAACTTTCATCAACTGATTTAATTCTAAAATCATTTAGTTCTAATACCGGCCCATGAACACTCCATTCAGCAGAAATTTTTTTAATATCAATATTAATTTGATATTCGTTTTCTACCCATTTAATAATATCTGCTTGGTAATGATCTATTTTAGGTAACAAAAGTCCCAGAGAAACATGAATGAATGCAATTAAGATAATAATACTAGCGAGAAGCAACCAAAGTTTATTAACACAATAACTAAAGACACGTATGCCTAACTTACGTTTTTTTGGTTCATTTTCGTTGGCAGGCGTATCATTCATTATTAAATAAACACTACATCAAACTGTTCTTGAGAATATAACCTTTCAGATTGAAACCTAACGGGCTTTCCTATTAGCGATTCAACTTCTGCAACATGAGCAGCTTCTTCGTCAAGCATTCGATCAACAACATCTTGAGATGCTAAAACTAAATATTTTTTTGCTTCGTAAGTTTTTGCTGAACGATGAAGTTCTCGCAGAATCTCATAGCAAATAGTTTGAGCTGTTTTTATCGTTCCGCGACTATCGCATGTTTTGCAAGCTTCACATAAAACATTTTCTAAACTTTCTCGATCACGTTTACGTGTCATTTGAACTAAACCTAACGAAGATACTTCTGAAATATGTGTTTTCGCATGGTCTTTTTCTAATACCTTTTCTAAAGTACGTATTACCTGACGTTTATGTTCTTCTTCTTTCATATCAATAAAATCGATAATAACCATACCGCCAAGATTTCTTAATCTCAACTGCCTAGCTAACGAAGATGCGGCTTCTAAGTTCGTCTTAAAAATAGTATCTTCTAGATTCCGATAACCTACAAACCCACCAGTATTTACATCAATAGTAACCATTGCTTCGGTTTGCTCAATAATTAAATAACCGCCTGACTTTAATGGCACTTTTCTATGCAGTGATTTTTCAATATCATCTTCAACATTAAACATATCAAAAAGAGGACGTTCTCCTCGATAAAGCTCTAAACAAGGGCTCAAACTAGGAATGAAATCGTCTAGAAATACTAACATTCGTTGATAAACAGTTTCTGAATCAATTCGAATTTTTTCGACATCCGTAGGTACAAGGTCTCGAACAAAGCGTAGCGCCAAATCAAGATCTTCGTATACTAAAGAAGGTGCTTTGACTTGCTGAATTTTTAACCTAATACGCCCCCATAACTTCAACAGAAATTCTGAATCTCTAATTAACTCATCTTTAGAAGCGCCTTCTGCAGCGGTTCTAACAATATAACCGCCATTTTCAGATTTTTTTTCTAGCAAGATTTGCTTTAAACGCTCACGCTCTTTTTCGTTTTCAATTCGTTGAGAAACACCAATATGCTCATTATCGGGCATTAGAACAAGATATCGTGATGGAATGGTTAAATGGGTGGTTAACCTTGCGCCTTTACTTCCTAGTTCATCTTTAATCACTTGCACAGTGATTGTTTGACCGTCATGAAGCAACTCATTGATATCTGGTACAGGGATAGGAGTATCGCCCACACCCTCTTCTTCAGAGATGGGAAGAATTTCAGCTGCATGTAAAAACGCTGAACGTTCTCGACCAATGTTAATAAACGCCGCCTGCATTCCAGGCAATACTCGAATAACCTTGCCTCGATAGATATTCCCAACCAGACCTCGGCTAGAAGAACGCTCAATAAATAGCTCTTGCAGCATACCATTTTCTAGAACCGCTGCTCGGCTTTCTTGAGGCGTTATATTAATTAATATTTCTTCTTTCATTTAATTATTTTCACCGGCATTTTTACTGTAAAATTGCTTCGCTCAAAGCAAGGTTTATCTAAGCCAAACCTAGTTAATCAAACTCTTCTAATAATTTTGCTGTTTCATATAAAGGTAGACCAACGACCCCCGAATAACTTCCTGAAATAAAAGAAATAAATCGAGCTGCGTAGCCTTGTATTCCGTAACTACCAGCTTTATCAAAACAGTCCTTTGTTTCAATATAATCATTAATTTGCTGTTCTGTTAAACTGTCAAAAGTGACATCTGTTATCGAAGTCACCATTTTTATTCTACTTCCATCTTTAACTGCCACAGCGGTCATCACTTGATGAGTATGTGCTGATAAACGAGTCAACATCTCAAATGCTTGCCCGCTATCAACGGGTTTTCCTAAAATATCATTGCCAATAACAACACTGGTATCGGCCGCTAGCAATGGCATATTGATCATTCTATCAACATTTTGCCAACCGTTAATGGCTTTTTCCCGCGCCATCCTCCGCACATAATCAATGGGATTTTCATTAAGCAGAGGTGATTCATCAATTTCACTGAACACATATTGGAAGTCAATTCCTATTTGCCCCAGAAGTGACTGCCTTCTCGGTGATTTTGACGCCAAATATATTTTCATCGAAAGGTATTTACTCAGTACAGCTGGTTAATAGTTTAAAAATATCCACAAATTAGGCTTTAAAATCAGTGAAAGGTTCGATTATTGACAAAATTTACGTCTCACATCTCTTAATATAATAAACACCCAAGGCCATAATAATCCAGCTCCTAGTAAAGGAAGCCAGTATAAGTAACCGGTTGAAGTAGGTTCAATAAAATTTCTTAGTATCAAACCTAACAACATATGAATGCCAATCACCATTGCAATATTAATTGATTGCTTCCAACGAGGGAACAGCCGCAAACGGTGATAAGTCATTTGAATAATATAGGCAACTAAAGCAAAAGTAAGTGCATGGATCCCAAAAACTGTCCCATATAATACATCGACCAACAAGCCTACTACCCAACCTACAAGCACGCCAACTCGATTAGGCACAGCCATTACCCAATAAACCAGTACCAATGCAACCCAATCGGGGTTAAAAATCTCCAGAAACTCAGGCAGGGGTAACACATTCATCACCATGGCAACAAAAAAGGAGACAATAATTACAAATGTACCTTTTGATTCTGTATTAACCATTATTTTACCCCCTGTTCTTTACTCTCAGTCCAAACCAATAACACCGAAGAGAGCTTTTTTAAACGAGCGATAGGTTTTGCAAAAATAATGGCATAAGCACGACCGGGGTCATGTTCTACTTTAGTCACTGTAGCCACAGGATAACCAACCGGAAATTTTTGACCTAATCCAGAACTAATCAGAAGATCACCAACAATAATATCAGTGGTCAAGGTAACATTTTTTAAGAAGAGTTGATCAATTAAACCACTTCCCGCGGCAATTGAACGAACATTATTACGAGCAACTCTTACCGGTATCGCATGAGAAGCATCGGAAATCATTAATACAACTGAAGTGGTGGCATAAACACTTGTCACTTGCCCAACAACGCCACTAGCATCAATAACCGTTTGACCAACATAAACATCATCCAAGTAACCTTTATTAATGACTAAATCCAATCTAAACGGATCATCGTCAATTTGGATAATCTCAGCCAGCAGTCTTCTTTCTAAGGTGTCGTTTTCAGTTCCAAGAAGGTTTCTTAGTCTTGCATTTTCTGCTTGTAAAGCAATATACTTTTGTAACTGTGCTTTTAGGATAACAGATTCATCGGTAAGCCTTTGATTTTCTTGACGTAAATAAGACCTTGAGACGAGAGACTCGCCGCCCCAAGAAAACAACTCTTGAGGAATATCAGCTAGATAAACGATGGGAGAAATAATCGTTCCAAGCGCGCTTCTAACGCCCTTAAGGTGCTTTTCGTGGTGATCAACGAACATTAGAATGCTCGATAATATCACCACAATAAATAGTCGAGTAGAATGCGAGGCTCCTTGAGAAAATAAGGTTTTTATGATTCTATTCCTTAAAAAGCTAACTATTTGATATTTAGAGTGTTTTGCTATTCTAGCCTATAATCAATCTGGACTCAAAAGTTACTTTTATTCAATCTAAAAAACTCGACTTTTTAAACCCCTTCTAAGTCTTTATTCAAATGTTTTGACGCTTTAAAAAATAAACCTATCGCAACTAGACTTACAACTAGAGTGGAAGCAAGAGCCCAACGAATTGACAGTACGCCCATAGTAGGTTCCAAATAATCTGATATTATTCCAACAAATAAAGGTCCTAGACCAAGTCCGATCAAATTAAGTACAAAAAATAGTATTGCAGATGCAAAGGCTCTCATATGTGGCGGAACCAATGAATGAGTAATTGCAATAGATGGACCCAAGAAAGTACTGATTAGTGTATAAGCAATAAATAAAGAAATTAAAACGATATTAACTGAAGAATGAAAATAATAGAGCAATAGAAAAGGGATAGCTAATATCGCGCTATAGGCAGAAACTTTAATATACCAAGAACTATCTTTCTTACCTAAACGATCAGCCAAATAACCGCCAACAATAGTGCCTAATGCTCCGGCTGTTCCGAGTATAAATCCTGCATAAAGACCTATATCTTCTCTTGGCATCAAATGAACTCGACCTAAGAAAGATGGCAACCAGTTCCCAAGGGCGTAAGTACTAAATGCGTGAAGTCCAACAGCAAAAGAAAGAAACAGAAAAGATGGTTTTGAAAACAACAGTTTTAATACTTGTAAAAAACTTTCACCATCAGCTTTGGGCTTATGCGCAATTGATCTTAATGGCTCTTTTACTGAAATAAAAAATAATATTCCAAATAAAACGCCGGGAATGCCCAACACAATAAAGGCAAATCGCCAGCCATATTGAGCATCTAACCATCCACCGAGTGAAAAGCCAAACAATATACCAATATAAATTCCCATAGAATAAACAGACAGCGCCGTCGCTCGTTGGTGAGGCGGAAAATAGTCAGAAATCATTGAATGAGCTGGAGGGCTACAACCTGCTTCACCAACACCAACACCAATCCTTGCCAGCAACAACTGAACATAATTTTGAGCCATGCCACATAACGCAGTCATTCCACTCCAGACAACCAACGAAGCAGCAACAATATTTCTACGATTACTTCTGTCAGCCAAACGAGCAATTGGGATCCCTAATAAAACGTAAAAAACCGCAAAAGATAGTCCCGATAACAACCCTAGCTGAGTGTCCGACAAGCCTAAATCATTTTTGATAGATTCTTGAAGAATAACTAAAATTTGTCGGTCAATAAAATTAAAGATATAAACTAATGTCAGCATAAATAGAACATAGTTTTTATATAACATACCAACAGGTTGAATCTTATTATTGGTTAAATTTTCTTCTGATGCCTGTTCCGAATTATTATTTGTCATAAAGATTATGTCTCATTGATTATTTTTCTAGTATAACTTGAGCAACAGCATATTTTTTTTCATCACTGATACTCAGGTGTATAGTTTTTAAATCCAGTGATTGAAATCGTTCACGCGTTACATCATGCAATACAATTTCTGGTTTGCCATCTTGGTTATTGACTATTTCAATACGAGGCAAAGTTACACCCTCAACTATTCCTGTACCAAAAGCTTTAGCAAAGGCTTCTTTCGCTGCAAACCGCTTTGCTAAATAGTGCGCCTGTCGCTTGGTCGCTAAATATATTTTTAGTTCATTTGGATGGAGAACTTTTTTAGCAAAAGCATCCCCTAATTTTTCAATCGAAGAACTAATACGGTCTACTTCGACAATATCAATACCCGTTCCAAAAATACTCACCTACGAGCCTCAAGCATTAATTGTTTCATGTCAGAAACAGCTTTCTCTAAACCGGTAAAGATAGATCGGGCAATGATCGCATGACCAATATTAAGTTCATAAATTTCAGCGATCGCGGCTATAGGAGAAACATTATGGTAATGTAATCCATGTCCAGCATTAACAATAATTCCTAACGAATCAGCCTGTTTAACACCTTGTAGAATTTGATGTAGATGTTGTTTTCTATCCTTGTCGTTAGTTGCATCAGCATAATGCCCCGTGTGGATTTCAATATAAGGCGCTTCAACTGCTTTTGCTGCTTCGATTTGTTTTTCTTGAGCATCAATAAATAATGAGACTTTAATTCCTCGCGCGCCTAGGACTTCACAAGCTTGTTTGATTTTGTCGTAATTTCCAACCACATCCAAACCGCCTTCGGTGGTTAACTCTTCTCTTTTTTCTGGTACTAAACATACATATTCTGGATTGGTTTTTTTGGCGATAGCAATCATTTCATCAGTAACCGCCATTTCCAAATTTAATCGACTATTAATATTTTCTTTAACTAATTCAACGTCCCTATCTTGTATATGTCGCCGGTCTTCTCTAAGATGAATAGTAATTCCATCCGCCCCGCCTTGCTCTGCCAATAAAGCCGCCTGAAAAACTTGAGGATAATGAGTACCTCTTGCTTCTCTTACAGTAGCAACGTGATCAACATTAACGCCTAAATAAATTGGATTATTCATTTAAATTATTCTCTTTAGTTATTCTGTTCAGTTATTTCCAAATAAAAACCACAGCTAAAGCCACAACTTTCTACTTTCTAAAGGTTTATCGCCAATTATTTGCCGGAGCAATTTTTGGCTTATTTGTTGACTGATTTTATTCGACTCAATAGGGTATGTTCTATTTGCAAAATTTAAAATAGCTTGACCAATGTATTTTTTATCTTGCAGTTGACAACTGGCCATATCGTTACCACTACTAATTCCGTTGACCTCACCACTAGAACTAGAATTATCAACCAATTGAAAACCTTTATCTTCAACAAAATAGTAATAGGATTGAGCACTAATTTTTATGCCTTGAGCATCAAATCCCCAAGTTGGCGCAACACCAAGTTCCAACAATAAATCAGCTTCAAAATTGCGTAATATCTGCACATAGTTATTAGTCGACTTTAATACCTCAATACTTTTTTGGTAGCACTCAAACAGTAAAGGAAAATCTTGCCATTCTTGAAGTGAGCGAACCAAAAGTTCATTAATATAATACCCACAAGCCAAAGCCCGACTAGGCATATTCTCATAAGTAGTTAACAATTCTGCATGACAAAACGTTTTAAGATCTGAGCGCCCCACATACTCAATATTTAACAAATTAAAGGGCTGCAAAATTGCTCGCATCGCTTGCGAATTTTTTCTTTTTATTCCTTTCGCAACAATCGAGAAGCGTCCATGGTGTTGACTAAATAACCTTATTAACAAGCTTGTTTCTTTAAAAGGAGACGAATGTAAAACAAAACATTTTGCTTGTTGTATAGACATTCTCAAATCCCAAACTTACTATCTCAAAACAACCCGAAACCAATTAATTTGAATGTTCATCAAAACCTAAACTACGCAGAGCTCTTTCATCATCTGCCCAACCATCCTTCACTTTAACCCATAATTCTAAAAATATTTTATGGCCAAAGACTTCATTCATATCTATACGAGCGTCTGTACCTACTTTCTTTAAACGACTGCCGCCTTTACCAATAACAATTGATTTTTGAGAACTTCGCTCTACTAAAATTAAGCCATTAATTCTTAGGGTTCCTTTTTCATCCATCTTAAACTGTTCAATTTCTACGGTCATTGAATAAGGAAGCTCATCGCCAAGTTGACGAATTAGCTTTTCTCGAATAATTTCCGCCGCTAAAAAACGTTCGCTACGGTCAGTATAATAATCTTCAGGATAAATAAAATCCCCTTCTGGCATATACTTAATAAGTAAAGCTTTTAACTCTTTAACCTGATCGCCAAACAAAGCCGCTCCAGGAATTAATTCTTGGAAAGTATGTTTTGCTGCAAGCGTCTGTAAGAAGGGTAATAGTTTTTCTTTTTCTTTAATTTGGTCAATTTTGTTAACAAATAAAATAATTGGTTTATCTGTTTTCTTAAGATGTTCTAACACCAACTCATCATCTTCTGTCCAGCGCTCTGGTTCAACTATAAACACAACCGCATCAACATCAGTGATTGAACTCGAAGCAGCCCGATTCATTAAACGATTAATCGCGCGAGGTTCTTTTTTATGAATACCAGGAGTATCAACATAAATCAATTGAGTAGAATCAAAAGTATCGATACCCAAAATTCGATGTCGAGTCGTTTGAGGTTTACGTGATGTAATACTTAGTTTTTGCCCAAGCAAATGATTAAGTAAGGTAGATTTACCGACATTAGGTCGACCGACAAACGCGACAAAACCACAACGCTTCGGCTCTTCTTTGATTTGACTCATAATTATTTTTTGTCCATTTGCAATTGTTCGATCACTTTGCAAGCAGCATCTTGCTCTGCTTTTCGTCGACTAGCCCCTTCGCCTTCTACCTGAATATCTTGGTAACCAACTTGGCAGCTTACCCAATATTTTTTTGCATGATCTTTACCACTAGAACGAACTACTTCATATTGAGGCGTTGCTATACCTCGCGCTTGTAACCATTCTTGTAAACGTGTTTTAGGATCTTTTTGTGCTTTTTCTAAGGATAGCTGTGATAATTTTTCTTGATATAAATTTAGAATATAACTTTGAGCTGTTTGATAGTCACTATCCTGTAAAACCGCACCAATAATTGCCTCAAAAGTGTCAGACAAAATTGAAGCTCGCCTAAAACCACCACTTTTTAGCTCTCCACTTCCTAAAATCAGAAACTGGCTAAAATCAAGTTCCGTAGCAAGCTCAGAGAGTGCTTTTTCTTTAACTAAAAATGCCCTTAAACGACTTAATTGGCCTTCATCAGCTTTAGGAAAAAGGTCATATAAAGCTTTAGCTATCACACTTCCAAGGATCGCATCTCCAAGAAATTCTAAACGTTCGTAATGAAGGTGATAAGCACTGCGATGAGTTAAAGCTTGCTTTAATAAAGATAAATCATTGAATTGGTAGCCTATCGTCTTTTGTAACAACGCTAGGTTAGGTTTTATTGACATGGCTTATCGGCTTTTACGAACTTCTTCATTAAATTCTACAATTGCAGATACGTTACTAATCACCGGTACTTTCCGATCATATTTTATCAAAATATACTTAGCGCCAGTTTTATCTCGCTTAGATTGAAATGCTTTGCCATCAATGTCTCTAATATTATTAATGGTTAATCTATTTTGTATCGTTCTAGCAATACTTTTGTTAGACATATTGCTGAAATCTGAACTATCGACCACATCTTGCAATGCGGAACGAACTAAACGATGATCAAAATAGACGGGGACAATCTTAAAAGCCAGCATGGTGATAAAACCAACCATTGTAATTACTGCGAGCCAACCCCACATGGTCGCACCGCGTTGATGCTTTGTGTTTATAAACATTTCCCAATATTCCTCAAAATCATCAGTTTATCTATTGAATTGGTAAGCTATCTTATCATAATACGTCAGAAAATCAGGTATTTAGCCTTTTATCTAATTTCGCCAACTCGATTTAACTGAACCCCTGTTGGTACCCAGCTAAAATATTTGTTCTCAATCCCAAATTCAAAATGCATCCAAATGGTAACCGCCTCTCCAACCAGATTTTCTTCTGGTACAAAATTAGTGGTTTTCCATAAACGGCTATCAGTACTGTTATCTCTATTATCACCCATCATAAAATATTTTCTAGCTGGAACGGTGTAAATAGCATCTTTATTGACGCCCTGCCCTGTATGTTGGTACATCTGAGGGTTATTCAAAATTCCATGTTCAACACCATCAAGAAATTCGATATATTCGATATTTACCGTCCCCATGTTGTCATTAGGCTTCTTATCAATATAACCAGGACCCGCAACTGGTGTCTTTCTAATATGCATTCTCTTAGGACAATCAGCTTTCTCAATACCTGCAGGGCAAGCGGGTATAATATACAATTCTTTCTCTTTGGTATAAATAATAGTATCGCCGGGAATACCAATCACCCTTTTTATGTAATCTTCGCCTGTATCTGGTGCTCTAAAAACAGCAACATCACCTCTTGCTGGCAGACCGATATCAACAACTTTTTCCGAAGTAATTGGCAATCGCAGTCCATAGTTATATTTATTCACTAGAATAAAGTCACCTTCAACTAAAGTGGGTTTCATTGATGCAGAAGGGATCTGAAAAGGCTCGTACAAGAAAGAACGTAATACAACAATTATTAACAAAATTGGAAAAAACGATTTTGCATAATCAACATGAACAGGCTCTCTAGAAACCGCATCAATAGCTTCTTGCGGCGGCTTAAGCATTTTGTCATACAGATCTTTAACCGCAGCTTTACGCTTTTTGCCTGCAGTCAATGAATCGATGAACCAGACAATTCCTGATAAAAACATTAAACCAACTAAAATTATTCCGTACAAACTACTCATTTATATTCCTGTTTATTTCTACAATCATTGAACAACTATTAATCTTAGTCTCTAGCTTCAATAATCTATTACAAATTAACTAAAATTAAATCGATTAGATTATGTTAATCGTTAATTTTCAGAACCGCTAAGAATGCCTCTTGAGGAATATCGACTCTTCCTACACTTTTCATTCGCTTTTTACCGGCTTTTTGTTTCTCTAACAGCTTACGTTTACGTGTAATATCACCGCCATAACATTTTGCGGTTACATTTTTACGTAAAGCTTTGACCGTTGAACGTGAAATTACATGACCACCTATAGCCGCCTGAATAGCTATATCAAACATCTGCCTTGGGATCAGTTCTTTCATTTTCTCAACCAAATCACGCCCTTTATATTTCGCTTGATCTCTATGAACAATGATAGCTAGAGCATCAACGGTTTCACCATTAATTAATACATCTAACTTAATTAAATCCGCTTGTTGGAAATGTTTAAAACCATAGTCTAGCGAGGCATAACCACGACTCACCGACTTTAATCTATCAAAGAAATCGAGTACCACTTCATTCATCGGAATTTCGTAAGTCAAGGAGACTTGAATTCCCATATATTCCATTTTAGTTTGCACCCCACGCCTTTCAACACAAAGAGTAATAACGCTACCTAGATGTTCTTGAGGAACTAGGATATTAACCTCTGCAATTGGTTCTCTTAACTCTTCAATCAAACTCTGATCGGGTAATTTAGAGGGATTATCAACATAAACCGTTTCGTTCTTAGTGGTCACGATCTCATAAACAACCGTAGGTGCAGTAGTGATCAAGTCAAGATCGTATTCTCTTTCTAAGCGTTCTTGAATGATTTCCATATGCAGCATTCCTAAGAAGCCACAGCGGAAACCAAAGCCTAATGCTTGAGAGTTTTCAGGTTCAAAAAACAAAGAGGCATCATTAAGGCTTAATTTATTAAGCGCATCTCGAAAAGACTCGTAATCATCAGAAGAAACCGGAAACATGCCTGCATAGACTTGCGGTTTAACCTTCTTAAAACCATCCAGAATTTCGGTCGCACCACCTTTCATATGAGTAATAGTGTCACCGACTGGTGCACCATGAATATCTTTAATTCCGGCAATAACGTAGCCGACTTCACCAGCCTTAAGCTCAGGTAAATCATTACGTTTTGGGGTGAAAATCCCAACAAAATCAACTAAATGCTGCTTGCCAATCGACATAGCCTGCATTTTGTCGCCTTTTTTTAGCCTGCCCTGAACGACTCTCACTAAGGAAACAACGCCTAAATAATTATCAAACCAAGAATCAATGATTAATGCTTTTAAGGGTGCATCAGGATCACCTGTTGGCGCTGGGATTTTGGTAATGAGATCTTCTAGTAACTCCTCAATTCCCACGCCTGTTTTAGCACTACACTGAACCGCGTCCATTGCTTCTAGTCCAATAATATCTTCAATTTCTTGTGCAACTCTATCTGGATCAGCTTGTGGTAAATCAATCTTATTTAATACAGGAATAACTTCCAGATCTTGTTCAATTGCAGTGTAACAATTAGCTAATGTTTGCGCTTCAACACCTTGCCCTGCATCAACAACCAACAATGCCCCTTCGCAGGCAGCTAAGGATCGCGAAACTTCATAGGAAAAGTCCACATGCCCAGGCGTATCAATAAAGTTTAGCTGGTAGCTATGGCCATCTTTAGCTTTGTAATTTAAAGTAACGCTTTGAGCTTTGATGGTGATCCCACGCTCTTTTTCAATATCCATTGAATCAAGAACTTGAGCCGACATTTCTCGCTCTGTCAGACCACCACAATACTGGATCAATCGATCAGATAAGGTTGATTTACCATGATCAATATGGGCAATGATTGAGAAGTTACGAATGTATTGTGTATATGACATAAATTTTTCTGTTGCTACCATTCAATGGGCTATAGCCGATTATTCGTTTGAAATTTCAAAGGGGCGAATTGTACAGTATTTTGGCTAAATATGGTTGTTATACTTACAGTTTTTGAAGGCTAATGGTGTTCAAAACATCGAAAAGACCACCGAAGAGCCTTTTGCGGAGAAAAATTAAGAAACTCAATGATTAATAAATGCTTGGTTCGCCCTCTGGTCTATTCCTAAACCGTTGATGAAGCCACATATAGTCGACAGGATATTGCTTGAGATATTGTTCGAGAAATTGGTTGATTCGAGTCGCATCTGCTTCCTCTGTTTCACCAGGAAAGTCATCAAAAGCAGGATAGAGGGTTAATTGATAACTATCGGCTTTATCGAGTCTTCGCTGAGTAAAAGGGACGACCGTAGCACCGGTCATTTTAACCAACTTGCTGGTTGCCGTTATTGTCGCCGTGGGAATATTAAAAAAGGGTACAAAGACCGTTGTTTTACCGCCATAATTTTGATCCGCAGCGTACCAAACAATTTCGTTCTTTTTAAGTGCTTTAATTGTGCCTCTTACATTATTGCGATCAAGTAGGCCTTTAAGATGCCTTTTTCGACCATCACACATAGCTTTGTCAAATAATGGATTTTTATTAGGCTTGTACATGGCTAGAAAATCATAATGAGCTCCCAATAAGCACCCGCCCATTTCAAGGCTGGTCATGTGAAAACTCAATAAAATGACGCCTTTTCCCCTGGCTAACGCAGCGTCTAGATGTTCACGTCCGATAATTTCACTGTTTGATTGTTGCTTATTTAAATCGCTGTACCAGCAACTCGCCGTTTCGACCAATCCGCATCCAGTAGCCGCCATATTTTCTTTAAGTAACTTTTGTAATTCTTCTTCATTCAATTCGGGATAACAAAGTTTTAAGTTGATGGTTGCCACACGATTCCGTTTTGCAACTAACTTACTCATTAACCAACCAATGCCTCGCCCCAACTTCCGGCGCCATGATGCAGGCAACCCAGCAACACCACGCAAAATAAGCAAACTAAAATGAGTTAGCCAATATCTAGGGTGGTAAAAATTCTTGACTGTTTGCTTGCTCATTAATTCATCTTGGCTCTGTTTGTATCTACTCAACTGAATCTAATAAGCTCTTCAATTTGTGATTGATATTCAGCTATTAAATTACTCTGGAAATAAGATTCTATCGGTGTTATTTTGTTATTTGCTAGGTTCGAGTTCTCTAAACCGCGTTCATTGTTGTTAAATTTTTCGATCAATTCAACTAGTTTTTGATATAAAGATTGAAATTCATCAATTGTTTCACTCACTGGATAGAGATGTTCTTGTGATATATATTCTGGATAAGCCACCCGATTAGGCGCAACAGGATGACATCCCCTCGCTATTGCTTCTAGCATACTTAATCCTTGAAAATCATGTAACGCAGTTGAAACCACCAAATCTGATTCTGATAATATCTGTAAATACTTTTCTCTTGGTTGATACCCCCAAGTTTCAATTTCTTCACAAAAAAACTCTTTAGCTGACGAAAAGCAATCTGGAACCTTTCGAAAAGATTGCCCTAATACATGTAGTTTAAAATCAATCGCATCAGCTTTTAATAATTCTAATGCTTTAAATAAAACTTCCGGCTGCTTGTCATATTCCCAACGGTGGTTCCAAACTATTTGTATCCGTTTATTTTTAGGTGGAGTCTTTGTTTTAATAATGTCTTCGATAGGCACTGCAACTACTTGGGCACTTCCCCCCACTTTATCTAATAACCTCTTTGGTATGCCATCCGGTAATTTATTTAATAATACGTTTGCACCGTTAAAAAAAGTAGTTCGATTATAATTTGAGTTAAATAAAACCCTGTCAGCACTAAGCGAATTATAAATCGAGGTAAGTTGCAAATTAACAATATTTTGATCCATTTTATTGGAAGAATGATTTGGATAATCAAATTGATTTTCATGGAAATAAACTAAGGTAGGAATATTAGCCAAATGTGGAACAAAGCCTTTTAGATTAGTTAGATCAACCATCGATGTTGCTATAATACAGTCATAATTTTTCTGTAAGATGTCTCTGTGTTCAAAAGCAAAAGTGAGTGCATTCCCCCGCGCGCGCCAAGAAAAAAAACGATCCGCCAGTACAACTTGTGTCCATTCATATTGTGGTAAACCACTAGTGATTTGTTCTCGCCAAAAGCGATGACTAGCTGCATCATAACCTGACAGTAATAAAATTTTTGTTTTATTCATTATCGCTATTTTTATAATAAGAAGATGATTTTTTATGCCAACGAATAATTTCTTTTTGATCTGCAGGGATAGATTTATTTTGCTGGAACTCACTTTTCTGAAGAATGGCTGCGTGACCTGCAATCATCGATTCAGATTTACTTTCTAATAATTCTAGAAGTCTAATTAGTTCAGCCTTTTCTTCCTTGCTAATAACAGATTCTAATTCTTGTGTTCGTTTATCAATTCTTAAACATAGCTTTCGGTAAACCTTTACACCCTTTGTCGTTAATACCAAATTCTTAATCTTGCGATTGTTTTCTGCGAGCTCAATATCAATCAACTCATCTTTTAATAAAGACTTAACTGCCCGGCTAACTGTATAGGTATCCAATCGCCCCAAATAGGCTATATCAGCCGCCTTAATTGGCATATAACTACCGATATTCAATAAAACACGATATTCCCGAGGTTCAAGGTCACTAAAGTCTCGAATAAGTGGGTCTTTATTTAATTGTAAGAGATTAGATACCACTGCCACTCTAAAAGGAACATGCGAATTCAGATCCAAAGGATCGTCAATTCTGTCAGTCAGAGGAAAATTAGCTTTAGGGTAATTTGATAGATTTTTCAATATGTTAAAGCTAGTAGATATCGGGAATAGAATGATAGCAATATTGCAAACAGATAGAAACATTTGAAATAGGCTATTTGGAATAGACAATCTAGGCTTAGGCAATTTATTTCAGATAGGTTTATCGGAAGCTTATCGCCCAGCTAGTTCCATTATTTTTACTAAATACTATTCCCAGAATTTACCAAATACAGGATAAGTATATACCTCACCTGCGCTCGCTTTAATATAAGCCAATACGCCAAATAGAATTAAAACAGAATGGATACTAAGAAAATATAAAATGAACCACATCCAAGTATAAGCTGATTCTAAACTACCAAAAATCAAAATAAGTAGACTGACAAAAATTAATAAAATACCAGCCATAATATTAGCTAAAAATGACTGTCTGAAATGATGAATAACCAAAGGGCTATCGTTAGTTTTATGTTTTTGGTACAAAAAAATTAATATCAAGAATGAAATAACCGGCAACAATGTGATATTTAATAGATATAAAATCTGAGTATATCCGGCCAGCCGCTTATTTTTATTATCCGTTGTTTCCTCTAATTTCACTATTATTCTCTCCCAGTTAAGATCTATTTATCATAGATAGGAAGCAGATATTATCATGAATGAAGACTTGTCAACTGACCTTGGTCAAATATAGCTCTATTGTTTATTCTAGGGAACCACTCAATATTTGATTCGAAAATATCCTGTGAATAGGTGCTCATAATGAATAAAAGCTGGCCGCTTTAGGATAATTGTTTTTTCAATTTTTAGATTTAGTTTTGCGGTATCTTTGATTAGATTTATATTTAAGAAATTACTTCATGTTATCAACTTGTTACAGAAAAATGAAAGCGTTTTTTCCCTTTTGCTTTTGCTCTATACATTGCATGGTCGGCTAAAGAAATCAATTTTTTATCCGTATCAGCATCTTCTGGATAAATAGATATCCCGACACTAGCACTAACATATAATTCATTTCCCTCTATAGTGATCACCTCAGAGATTGAATCAATTATTTCTTGAACCTTAATAAAGACATCATCTTTACTAGTAATATTAGAAAGTAGGATAATGAACTCATCCCCACCTATTCTCGCGACCGTGTCAGTTTCTCTTAATAAAGATTTCATTCGTTTTGCAATGATTTTTAGGCTTTCATCCCCCGCACTGTGACCCAATAGATCATTAATCGGTTTAAAATCATCGAGATCAAGAAACAGTACTGCAAATTTTTCTGAGTTTCTTCGAGCAGTTGCAATAAAACGATTCAAACTTTCGTTTAATAATTTCCGATTAGGAAGACTTGTAAGCAGATCATGGTCACTCATAAATCTAACCATTTCCTCCGATTCCTTTCGTTTAGTTATATCAGTCCAATAACCAACAATCGTTTCTGGTTCTCCCGTATCATTAAGAATTAAACGAAGCTCATCATGCATCCATCTATATTTTCCTGCTTTATCAAGAAAACGATATTCATGACTATGTGTGCCATTCTCAAATAAGTTGCCAAGATCAGCGAAGATTTTTTCTCTATCGTCAGGGTGAATATTACTCGCCCAAAATCCAGGCGTTTCAAGGAATTCTTCAGGAGAGTAACCTAGCTGATCAAGAATATTAGGTGTTATAGACGTTGCTGCAAAGTCGCCAAAAGCTTCACACGTATAAATAACGATTGGTCCAATCGAAATTAATTTGGCTAACTCCTTTAAGTAATTACTATCCATAGTGTTATCCATAGAGGATATCAACCATCAATAACTACCACTTAATTCTAATTTCAAAAATACAACTTTCAAAGTTGCTACTCAACCCAGTTAAATCACCTATTGAGATTAATTATAGAACGTTATTATCAAAATATTATTATATTTAAATAATAATTACCCAATAACAAACTTCTAACTCTCTTCCCTAACCTTATTAACCATCACATCAAACATCGACTTCATTTCATCTGACGGCTCATCCCCCAGCAAACTAACCACTACAATCGCGATTGAACTTAAAGCCACACCCGGAACAATTTCATAAATAAAATGACTTAACGATTGCTCTCCAATGGTGATTGGTGCATAAATCCAAATCAAAACAGTGCTCGCTCCAACAACGATTCCAGACAAAGCTCCTGCAAAAGTCATTCGCTTCCAATACAAACCAAAAACAATCAGGGGACCAAATGCTGCACCAAAACCAGCCCATGCATTACTCACAATATTTAAAATTGAGCTGTCTCTATCGTAGGCCATTCCGATTGCTAACAAGGCAACCAATACCACGCAAATTCGTCCCATAAAAACTAATTTTTTCTCGCTCGCTTCTTTATTAATAAATGCTTTATAAACATCTTCCGTTAAAGAACTCGAAGTCACTAATAATTGAGAAGACACCGTACTCATAATAGCCGCCAAAATCGCTGCTAACATAAAACCGGCAATCAATGGATGAAATAAAACTTGCGATAAAACAATAAAAATAGTTTCAGGGTCGCCCATTGGTATATTATGTTTAGCAACATAAGCAAAACCAAAAAATCCGGTAGCGATTGCACCAGCGAGTGCAACAATCATCCAACTCATTCCAATTCGTCTTGCGGTTTTAATATCTTTTAATGATCGGATCGCCATAAAACGAACGATGATATGTGGCTGACCAAAATAGCCAAGCCCCCAAGCTAACGAAGAAATAATTCCAAGAGCCGTTGTTCCCGCGAGTAAATCCATGTGAGTAGAACTTAGACCTGAAATTGTTTCACTAATGGCTGATACACTACCAAAATCAAAAATAATCACGATAGGAACCAACACTAAGGCAACAAACATAATACAACCTTGAACAAAATCGGTCATGCTCACCGCTAAGAACCCACCAAACAGGGTATAAGTAACAACCACACCAGCAGTTACATACAAACCTAATTCGTAACTGAGACCAAAGCTTGATTCAAATAATTTACCGCCGCCAACCACACCAGAAGAGGTATAAACAGTAAAAAATACAATGATAACAATGGAAGAAACTATTCTTAATAAGCGAGTTTTATCTTCAAATCGGTTCTCAAAAAATTCAGGTAAGGTAATTGAATCACTGGCAATCTCGGTATAGGCTCTCAGTCTTGGCGCAACAATTAAATAATTGATATAAGCACCAACGACTAATCCAACGCCAATCCAAATGTTAGCGAGACCAGATAAATACATCGCTCCCGGTAAACCCATTACCATCCAGCCACTCATATCAGAAGCACCAGCAGACAATGCTGTGACAGCAGGTCCTAATTGACGCCCACCCAACAAATATCCCGAGGAATCTTCGGTACTGTTTTTAAATGCATATAGACCGATACCCAGCATCACTAGGAAGTATGCCGTTAGTGAAATAATAGTTCCGATTTCCATTGAAGCCTCGTTATTGTTAGTTATTGGACAATGATGTTAGATTTTGTAGCCTTGAATAACTTGAGTGTGCCACAGCAAAAGCATGACTACAAGAAAGCAGATTATTAATCCAAACCTAGTATTAATGTATAAGCATCATTAATAATGTTAAAGTGGAAAATTAGAATCACCAATAAATTGCCAGCCCGAATAATCACGGCGAATATTCCCATTGGCTAGTTGAGTGGCATTTTTTCTAAGTCGATCAAATTTAATCGCTATCGGCTCGTCATCTTGAAACCTTAGAGCATCAGAGTCAGATTGGATATCGTAAATAGCCGTTAAGTTTGATATTAAGTTGTCATCACGCAAAGTAATTTGATTAGATGATGGATAAATTGAAGACTCTTCTTTGTCATTTTTTATATCAAAGTATTCACAAAAAGCCTGATAGATTAACCAACTACCTCGCAACTTACCTTCTAAGGTATGTCCGGCAATATGTGGTGTGGAGAGCAAACATTGTTCCAATAACTGCCGAGAAACATTAGGTTCATCTTCAAATACATCAAGAACAGCTTCTACTGAATAAGCGCTAGATAAACAATTTGTTAAGGCTAAATTATCAACTACTGCACCGCGAGAAGCGTTAATGAGTAACTGCGCCTTCGAAAGCTGACTCAGTTCTTTTGAGCCAATCAAATGGTATGTAGGATAATTACCACTTTTTTTAATTGGCACATGCAAACTAATCACATCACATTTCATGATGTCGTTCATTGAAAAAAATTGACGATGATCACCTGCTTGTTCTAATGGCGAATCGCATAACAAATAGTTAATCGATAATAAATCTAAACAACGAGCTAATTCAGTACCAACATTACCCGCTCCGACAATACCAATGGTCATTTCCTTCATTGAACTGCTATGAGATTGACACCAAAAAGCAACCGCACTCAGCACATACTGAGCAACTGCAGCAGCATTACAACCCGCAGCGTTTGCCCAACTTATATTTTGCGATTCAAGCCAAGGGATATCCAAATGATCAGTACCAATAGTAGCCGTACCGACAAATTTAACGGATGTATTATCTAATAAGGATTGATCAATCTCAGTAATCGAACGACATAACAGCGCATCAGCCTTTTGTAAAACTGAAGAATTGATTAAACGACCATCTAATCGCGTGATTTCAGCAAGATCACCAAATAAATGTTCAATGGCTGGCATATTTTCATCGGCGACTATTTGATATTTTTTATTCACTGAAAAGCTCTAAATGAGTTACTTATGTGTAATATACCACCGATGGTTAATTAGCTTAAATGTCATTTTGATATCAATCATTTCAACCGTAAATTGATACATTAGTAAACCCTAATTTAATTCTTGGATTATCTCCGGATTATTGTGTATGCTTCACCCGCATCCTTTACTAGCCGATTACTAACCGAAAAATTCTCAGAATGTGTACCTTAAATTAATGATTGATTTAACATTATTATCACTTTTTATCCCTACTTTTTTACTTGTATCCGCGACGCCAGGTATGTGCATGACTTTAGCCATGACCCTTGGTATGACAATTGGTATTCGTAAAACGTTATGGATGATGTGGGGAGAACTGGCTGGAGTGGCATTAGTATCAATTTTATCCGTTGCTGGTGTGGCGAGTATTATGCTGAACTACCCTGATGTATTTTCTTTTCTTAAATATGTTGGCGGCGCTTATCTTGGCTATCTAGGCATTCAGCTCTGGCAATCAAAAGGTAAAATGTCTGTTTCGGCAGAAGACCCACCACCAGCAGAAATATCTCGTCATGGTTTAGCACTACAAGGTTTTATTACCGCCATAGCTAATCCTAAAGGATGGGCATTTATGATGTCTCTATTACCTCCATTCATTAACACTCAATTGCCATTAGTTCCACAACTCAGTATTTTAGTCGGCATCATTTTATTATCTGAATTTTGCTTTATGACAATCTACGCAACTGGAGGAAAATCTCTCAGGCGCCTACTACAACATGGCAATCAACTTAAACGACTCAACCAAATATCGGGAAGTTTAATGATCGCAGTTGGTTTGTGGCTCGCTTTAGGTTAATAACCCTTTTATAAAAAACTATTTTATTTGGTAACTCGTATCTGTCTGAATTACAATAGACGAATTATCAAATCTAAAAATTTGGACTAATTCATGAATAGCGACGAGATCACTAAAAAACTCTCCGAGAATTATAGCGAAATATTGTCGCTTTTGGGAGAGGAAACCAACCGAGATGGGCTAGTTGATACACCAACGCGTGCTGCAAAGGCCATGCAATTTTTGACTCGTGGTTACGAACAATCCTTAGACGAAGTTGTTAATAATGCCATTTTTGAATCCGATAACGATGAGATGGTGATCGTTAAGGATATCGAAGTCTATTCATTATGCGAACATCACCTTTTACCCTTTATTGGCAAATGCCACGTCGCCTATTTACCGACGGGAAAAGTGATCGGACTTTCTAAAATCGCTCGCATTATCGACATGTTTGCTCGCCGATTACAAATTCAAGAAAATATGGCCAAACAAGTCGCTGAAGCGATTATGCAAGTAACTGGTGCATCGGGCGTTGGCGTAGTGATCGAAGCAAAACACATGTGTATGATGATGAGAGGCGTAGAGAAACAGAACTCAACTATGATGACTTCACTGATGCTAGGGACCTTCCGAAGCAACCCCTCCACTCGCTCAGAATTTCTTAACCTAGTTAGATGTTAAAAACTTCCCAGCGCTAATTAAAAGTGTCTAGTGCTCAACTTGAAAAATTCAATTTAGTCAAACCTGCAGAAATTGAATGGCAAAACGGATTGCCTTTTAGCACCGAATTTAATGATGTTTATTTTTCTGTTCATGGCGCGGTTGAAGAATCACAACATGTTTTTATTGAAGGCAATCGGCTGGTAGAAGATTGGAACAATAAAGAACAAAATCAATTTGTGGTCGCTGAACTAGGCTTTGGAAGCAGTCTAAACTTTCTTAATACTGCCAATCAATGGATTCTTCAACAAGAACAAACAGCTAGTCATTTACTGAAAAACAAACACCTCCATTATATCGCGATAGAAAAACGCCCATTCTCAATTGCCGATTATAAAAAAATGGTTGAACGCTGGCCTCAATTTTCTCACATTAGCCAAGCGTTAATTAATCATTATCCATCACTCACCTACGGCCGACATCAGATTACATTTTCTCAATGGGATTTAACGCTCACACTAATATTAATGCCAATCGACCACGCGCTTGACGATTTAGTTAAGGAGTCAGAATCTCAACAAAATAAAATTAAAGTTGACCACTGGTTTTTAGATGGATTTGCACCAACAAAAAATACCAGCATGTGGAGAGATGAAAATGCTAAGAAAATTGCTGCTATATCAAAACCAGGAACTCGACTTGCAACCTACAGTGTGGCTCGCTCGGTAAAACAACCTCTTAAAGATGTTGGTTTTAAAATCAACAAAAGAAAAGGCTTCGCAAAGAAAAGAGAAATGCTAACCGCTGTTTTTGAACAATCAGATGAAGATCAAAATAAAGTTCAAGAACAGACGCAATCCACCTACATTAATATCAAATATGAAAAACCGTGGTTTAACTTAAGTCAAACTACTTCATTTAGTCCATCAGGTAAGCAACAAGCTAAAGTTGCTATTATAGGAACAGGCATCGCAGGTTCGAGTACGGCTTACACATTGTCCAAACTAGGCTTTCAATGTGATCTTTATGATAAGAACAAGAATATTGCCGAAGGTGCATCTGGCGCAGCAGCGGGAATTTTTCACCCCCAATTAACTAGCGATATGAATGAATCAAGTCAATTTAATTGGCTTGCCTATATGACATTACTTCGTTTTCTAAGTGAATTAACAGAACAAGAAAAAAAAGATGTTATTTTAAGTCAAGGCGTTGATCGCTTTGTAGAAAATGAATTGGTCACCGACAAACTTCTAAAACTATCAGAGCAACTTAACTTTCAGCAATGGATAAAGGAAAGTAACAATTTTCCAAGTGATCGCTGCGCTATTTCATTTCCTCACTCCGCCATTATCGACATGAAAATGTTTTGTCGTTTATTGTTAAAGAAAATCCCTAAGGAACAACTGATAATAACAACGGATTGTGAAATCTTAGATGTTAATAAAGAAGATAACCATTGGATTGTGCAAAGTAAAAACCAAACTCAACTTCAAACTAAAAAATACTCTCATGTTATTTTTTGTGGCGGAGCTAATAGTAAGCTTTTAGAAAAGTTCGACATTACTTCCACTCATATAACACGCGGGCAAACTTGCTTATTTGAATCACAAAAATTGTCAGTAAAAATTCGCCATGCTCTATGTGAACAGGTGTACTTAGTTCCAAGAGACAACCATCAATTTCAACTAGGAACCACCTTTGAAAGCTTTATAGACAATCAACTCAACAGTAGCAGTCAGATTGATATGCTTACTCGAACCTCTTCATTTCTCAAATCAATTGGCTTACCTTATTTATCACCTAATGAAATTAATTCGATACCACTTAAGGGTACATTAGGCTACCGGCTTCACGCTAATGACCGATTACCTTTAGTGGGCGGCGTACCAGATACCAAAAAACTAAGCATAGATTTTTCAAACCTCGGTCAAAAACGAATTCGACGAGAAGAAATAAGCCATTACAACACCGCTGGATTATGGATTAACACCGCTTATGGTTCACATGGATTATTATATTCATTAATAGCCAGCCAACATTTAGCCAGTTTGATAACTAATCAAATATCACCACTAGAAAATACGCTAGCCAATCGATTACATCCAGCACGATTTTTTGTTAAAGAGCTTAAAGCAAGTGTAAAGATTTAATCAAAGCATCTGCTGAGGTTTGAATTTCTTTATTCACATTAAGTAAAGTTGATAGTTCTATCGTCGATAAATTTGCAGATGTTTGCTTAGCATAAATATCGTCAGCAGACTTCTTATGAAACTGGTGTAGTTTATCTGCTAAATCGATTAACTCTTCCTCTAGAGCTTCTTGATTGAATCTTCGACCAATAAGGGATGCAATATTTAGATTGTTAGTGATCGCGGAGTCTTTTAAAGTCGAAAAGGATTGACTAAAATAATCATTCTCAAGTAAATGAAACGACCTTAAATCTTGCTCTATATCTTTAAACGACTTTGCTGAATATACTCCATGTCTCACTGCGTTAATGAGGTTATCTATTTTATGAACAAGTGTCTCTTGATGTGTAAGGTCTGAACCAGAATCATCTAACTTTATCTTCAACCCATAATTAATAATTTCACCTTCTAGCCCTTTTATTAACAAATACTCTTCAAGACAACTAGATTGTTGAATAACTTCAGGTAAATAAAACTCTTTTTCCAGTTCTTCTATATCCGCTTTACGGGTATTTAGAAAACGAAGATTGAGGTGTGTGACTAGATAGAGTAAATGACGAGTCTCTTTGGATAACGCTTCAATCGCAGCGTCACTAACATCAACAGGAACGTCGTTAATATATTGATTCACTCTGATTTGGTTATCTGGGAACCACTCTTCTAGTTTCCGCGCAAAAAGCGAAATAAAAGGTAAGAAAACAATCAAACCTAATAAATTAAATAAACTATGGAATGCGACTAACGAATATAGTGGATCGCTTAAATTAAGCCATTGGATTAAGTCTAAAATCGGATACAACAAGGCGAATGCAACAATATCAACGGAGAGATTGAAAAATATATGCGCCATTGCCAAACGACGTTTCGATGCACCTCCTTGCAAGCTTCCCAGAAATACCGTACTGGTGGTACCGAGATCGGCTCCTATTACCAAAGCGGCGGCAGCTGGAAGCGGAATAATACCCGCGTAAAGTGCGCTTAAAGTCAGCATCATGGTCGCCGAACTTGATTGAATGATGGCGGTAAAAATAACACCAACAAACAAATAGACTATTAATGGATAACCACTTAAAACCTGAAGATCGGCTCTCTGGTTAAGAAGCTCTACTGCTTCTTTCATAAAATCTAGACCCATTAATAGCAGTGCAAAAGCTAAAAGTAACAGGCAAAAATTCTGAATTTTACCTTTTAGCAAGCCATAGCCAATACCACCCACCGCAATCAACGGGTAGATAAAAGTCGAAAAATTGAGCTTAAATCCTAATGTTGTAACAATCCAACCAGTAAAAGTCGTACCTAAATTGGACCCTATTATCACCCCAATTGCATTTGCTAAAGGAATAATCCCTGCGCCAACAAAAGCCAGAACAATCAAACCAACTAATGAGCTACTTTGTAAAATGGTTGTGGCAAGAATTCCGCCAAAAACAGATGGGATAGGTTTGTCGATAGAATGGCGAAAAAATTGACGAAAACTTTTACCGGCTAAATCTTTAAGTGCTTTTTCTAACAGGTTCATCGCAAAAAGAAATAAACCTAATCCAGCAATAAGCTTCCAGAAATCAAAATACTCTGTCATTTAAACCTCTTTGATAAGCATTTAAACAGGATTAATTCCTTATTTCACTTGATTTAGTCTATACCCAAAAGCTATTAAAAACAAAAACATTGATCTAAATCAAACTTATTCGCATTTCTAAACGAGAATCATTTGCATTTAGAGGAAAGATAAACTATATTTCCTTCCATCAATCGTCATTAACATCATAACTTAGGAAAACAAATGAAATACAAGATTGTCGCACTTGCTATTATGAGCGCACTTTCAACAGACGCTTACTCTGCAGAAGGCACTAATAAAGAAGTATTAAAAGAACTAAAGTCTCAAATTCAAGCACTTCAAAACCAGATAGAAAAGCTTGAAGAAAAAGTAACTGAAACAGATGAAAAAGTTGAGCTTAGTGTTTCTGCAATTGAGGAAAATATGAGCCAAGAAAGCAATTCCGGCGTTTCAATTGGTGGTTACGGAGAGCTTCATTACAATAATATTGAGGATGAAAAAGACGTAGATTTTCATCGTTTTGTTCTCTTTTTTGGCCATGAATTTACAGAAGATGTCCGATTTTTCTCAGAATTAGAAATTGAGCACGCTCTCGTTGGTGATGCAAAACCTGGAAAGGTTGAACTAGAACAGGCCTATATTGAAGTGGATTTAGGTGAAAACTCCTCTATAAAAAGTGGTGTTTTCTTAATGCCTGTAGGGATTTTAAATGAAACTCATGAACCACCAACATTCTATGGCGTAGAAAGAAACCCTGTTGAAAAAGATATTATTCCAGCTACCTGGTGGGAAGCTGGAGCAGGACTTAACACACGATTGAGTAAAGGTGTGAGCGCTGATTTTGCAGTTCATTCTGGACTAAATGTACCAACTGAGGGAAGTAATGCATTTACAATTAGAAGTGGAAGGCAGATGGTAGCCTCAGCTAAAGCTGACAGTCTTGCCTTTACTGCAAGAATTAAGTACACCGCAATTCCTGGTTTAGAGCTAGCCGCAAGTTACCAGATTCAAGAAGATGTTACTCAAGGTCTACTGAGTTCAGACGCTAGTTTATTTACCACGCACGCTATTTTTAATAGAGGCTTGTTTGGCTTTCGTGCACTATACGCGGCGTGGAATATTGGTGGTTCGGAGGCAAAAGCTATCGGTCGTGATACACAAGAGGGTTACTACATAGAACCTAGCGTTAGATTAAATGACCAGTTTGGATTATTCGTTCGCTATAATGCTTGGGATAATAGCGCAGGCAATTCTTTAGCTACCGAGAAGAAACAAACTAATTTGGGTTTAAACTATTGGCCACATGAAGATGTCGTGTTCAAATTAGATTTAGAAAACCGTTCAGGCTACCATGATGGAAGTGGTTTTAACCTCGGCGTAGGCTATCAGTTCTAAGTTGTTAATTTTGAATAATCATCCTTTAAAAATATCTATCATTGCCACAGCTGCTCAGCAATCGACAAATCAAACTGTCATTGCTGGTGTAGCTCGGCAAGCTTCAAACCTAAAACCAATTACTTCAACTGCATTACAGTACCTTCTAGCTACAATCTTTTTATTTCTGATAACCAGCTCAATCAATGCTAAGTCATATATGACGCAAGAAGAATTTCTTCAGTTAACGGTTAAACAACTATCAATTGAAACCGATTTCAAAACAAAAACCTTATGGTTAAACAAAGAGCTTCAAAAACAAATTAAAGATATTTTAAATCATAACTATCCTAAGTTACGGTTAAGATACAAAATTTCTTTAAACGAAAGAATACCCACAACAGTTTGGTATCTTGATGAAATTGGAAAAGAACGACCAATATCTTTTGGTGTAAGTATTAAAGAAGAGACTATTCAATTGATTCGAGTTTTAGAATTTAGAGAAAGTCGAGGTTATGAGATAGAAGCTCTCCCCTTCGCCGAACAGTTTAATAATGCTAGATTAAATGAAGATAGAAAACTTAACAAAAATATTGATGGGATAACCGGAGCCACAATGTCGGTGAGTGCAATGAAAAAAATTAGCCGAGTCGCGTTATTCTTACATCAGTTTGTACTAAAAGAATAATAACAATTAAAGCTTATAAAAATGACTGAGTACCAAAAAAAACAAAAAGATAAAAGACGGAAAAATTTATTTCGAAAATGGCATCGTAGAATGGGATTTACCGCTGCTATTTTTTTAGTCAATCTTGCCGTAACAGGAATACTAATTAATCATTCTGACGATTTAGAACTTCACAAAAAATATATTACATCCAATTGGATTATAAATGGCTACGGAATAAAAGCACCGAGCAATGCTCACTGTATAAATAAGTTTAAACTTTGTCAGATAGGCGAAAAAATTTATTTAGAGCAAAAATTATTAATCTCAAACGCTCCACCTTTAATAACCTTGATTGAATATCAAGACTTACTCTACTTAGCGAATAGTGAATCGATTTATATCTATACTAAACAATTTGAATTGGTTGAAGTACTTAATCAACAAAGTGGACTTCCTCAGCCTATCATCAAAATAGTGCTAACTAATATTAATCAATCTGAACAAGCTCTATTGGTTAAATCCGATCGAGGTTATTGGCTATTAGATCATGATGAAATGTTATGGCAATCGTTTGAACCAACTCAAAATAGAGCTATAAATTCCATTGAATCCAAGTCTCTACCTTTCACGGAGTTAGAACGAGAGTCATTAGCTTCACTGCAATCTATTTATTTAGATACTCAACTAAGTTACCTAAAGTTTATTCAAGATTTACATAGCTTGCGAATATTTTCACTTTCAGGAAAAATTTTAACCGACTTATTTGGATTGATTATCTTATTGTTAGTCGCGAGCGGTTTTTTTGCCTGGAAAAGGCGTACCGTCAGCCCTTCTTAATAAAGTTCTGAGCCGCAGCCGACTTTGATGATTTAACCATTTCAACCTTGTTTAAGATGCGTTTTATTGCTGAAGTTAATGACCAAACTTCGGCACTAGCAACAGGATCGGTCCATTCATAGACACTACAGCCTTCGGCAAAAGAATCAACGTAAGCTACTCGGAAAGTAATTTGATTCTTTAATGCAGAAAGCTTAGATTCTTTGCTCACTGTTTCGATTACTTGATCGGAAGATTTAACTCTTTTTCGTACACGGTTCCAAATGATTTTTGTTTTTAAGGACTTATTATATCTTTCAGCTTCATGGATTAGCTCTTCAAAAGCAGAGAAGGACCAAATTTCAACCGAAGATGGTGCAAGCGGAACAAGTACCAAGTTAGAAACCAATAACATACTTCTAACAAGAGGGTTCACATGAGGCGCACTATCAATAAGAATATAATCAAATTCTGATTTGCTCTTTTCAATTAAAGAAGATAATTGCGCAGGCGTAGAAGCAGAAGCCAAACTTAATCCGGTTGCTACATATAGGTCGTCTCTCACATGGTACCAAGCAGATAATGAATGCTGGGGTGGATCACAATCAATCATCAAAACTTTAGCTGATTGAGACAAAGTAACCGATAAATTGGCGCACAAGGTGCTTTTACCTACACCGCCTTTTGCTTGTGCTATCGAGACAATTTTAGCTGTCATTTGAGTTAAGTCTCCATTAATCATGAACGAAGTATAGCAATGCTGAACATCATCTTTGCTATCTAGCTGATAATTTAGGAGTTTTTGAGCAAAAAATCAACTCTTTATGTATTTTGTTCTAACTCTAACAAGCGCTGTTTTCGCCACAAACCACCACCATAGCCTGTTAATGCGCCGTTTTTACCAATCACTCTATGACAAGGAATGATAATAGAGATCCGATTATCACCGTTGGCTTTCGCTACTGCCCTAACCGCTTTCGGATTGTTAATTGCTTCAGCTTGTTGTTGATATGAGCGAGTTTTACCAAAGGGTATTTGCATTAGCACGCGCCAAACCTGCTGTTGAAACGCCGTTCCAGCAAGATCCAATGGCAAATCAAACGCTTTAAGTGTCCCACAAAAATAATCATTTAGCTGTTTATTTAACTCTGGAAATAGAGAATGTTCACCTGTCACAAAACTCGCGTTAAGCAAATTAGTTAATCGCTTTAGCTGTGTTTCAAGCATTCGTCGGTCAGAAAACTCTAATAAACATAATCCCTTATCCGTTGCACCGGCAATCATAGGGCCAAGCGGAGTCAATATTCGTGTGATAGTCACCAATGTTTGAGATTTGCTTGATTTAGGTGATATGCCAATTAGTTTTTTAAATGCTTCTCCAAAACCACTAAGTGATTCGTAACCAGAATCAAACGCAGTGTCGACCACTTTAGCATCATGTTTAATTCGCCCTATAGCCTGATTCAACCTCAAAGCCCTTAAATAAGCTTGGAAGGTCATTCCGTGATGCTTGTTAAACCAACGCCTTAAACGAGCTGGTTCAATCCCTTTTTCACGTAGTTGATAGTCTTTCATACGTGGGTTATCACTTTTGGCCACCTCTATTAAAAGTTCCTTAATCCAACGAGGTGTTTCACCAAGAGCTTCAAGTGGTTTACAAATTTTACACGGACGAAAACCAAAGGAGAGTGCTTCGGTACAGTTTGAAAAGTATTCAACATTTTCTTGCTTGGGTTTGCGGGCTGTACAACTAGAGCGACAAAAAATCCCCGTTGTTTTAATTGCTGCAATAAAAACCCCCTCATAGGAAACGTCTTTATTGAGTAAAGCTCGATACATTTCATTAGATGGGGGCAGTTTATTCAATGAATTTGGTTGAGTCATCGTAATGCACACTATTTAGTTAATTAAAACAGAGTCGTCATTATCACTCAAATTATGAAAGTATTTCACCCGAAAAATGAACAAGTAATTTTATTTCAGCTTTTTATTTGAATAAAGCCTTTAGTAAGCGAGATTAATTAACCTTCCTGATTCTAGTAAGTTCAGCCAATAGCCAATCTTTGCTGCTCAATTGCTTATTTACAATTTCAATATTATCATCACATTTTATCCAATAGGGTTGGCCTGACATACTACTTTTAGTCGCAGACAATTCTATAAATTCCTCTGGTGTTTTTATATCATCTCGAAAATGCTTATATTTTCGAGCGATATGCTTAGCCGCATCTTTACCTGTATGCTTATCACCATTTCGGATAAAAAGACAATCTGATTTCTTTACAAAATTGAGTAGTCGTTCAATCTGATTTTTTTCTTCAGTAGATAGGTTTTGCTTATTGGCATGAGCAAAACCTGGCACCGAAATAAGCACGATCAAACCTAATGCCAATATTGTATTATTCATTAAATTCTAGTCTTTAAGTTCTAAGATCACATATTGCGTTCCGGCATCGGGACGATTGACCAAAACTGGGGTATTTCCGCTTTTAGGCAATTCACTAATCACCTGTTGAAATTCTGCTAAATTGCTTACCCTTTTAAGTTGAACCGACTGAATAATATCACCCTCTCTTATACCTGCTTGTGCAATAGAGCCATCTTCCACAGAGGTCACTATTACGCCACGATTAATCCCAGTTCGCTCAGCAATTTTTTCTGGAATATTTTTAAACTCGGCGCCTTGCCATTCTAGTTGGTTGTTTTGCGATTGAGCAGAGTTAGAATTACTTGCTACGTCCCCATTTCGACTTCCAATCTTTACCTTTAAATTCTTTTTCTTGCCATTTCTAACAATGGTAAATTTAGCTTTATCCCCAGGACGATACCGTCCAACGATAAAAGGAAGTTCAGTCGCATTTTTAATGGTTTTATTATCAATTTTTAAGACGATATCACCTTCTTTAATCCCTGCACTTTCAGCAGGCGAACCAGGAGCAACATGATGAATAAGAGCACCATGAGATCGTTCTAAACCAAAAGATTTAGCTAACTCAAAACTAACATCTTGATAACGAACACCTAGATAACCGCGATTAACACCACCATCATTTTTGATTTGATCAACAACATCCATTGCCAAGTCAATCGGAATAGAAAATGACAAACCATTGGAACCACCCGAAGTACTTAAAATTTTTGAATTAACAGCAACTACTTGACCCTTCATATCAATCAAAGGCCCCCCTGAATTTCCAGGGTTAATCGCTACATCAGTTTGTACATAGGGGATATATTGCTCACCAACACTACGCCCCTTGGCACTAATAATACCCGCAGTAACCGTTTGATCAAAACCAAATGGCGCGCCTATAGCGACCACCCATGAACCTACTTTGGTTTTATCTATATCACCAATTTTAAAAGGCGTAAAATCATCGCCTTCAATTTTTAACAAAGCAATATCTGTTTCGGCATCTTTACCAACAATTTTTGCTTCCAAGTCTTTGCCATTATGTAAACTAACAAAAACTTTATCTACACCATCAATTACATGGTTATTAGTTATTACATAACCATCATCAGAAATAATAAAACCCGAACCACTTGGGCCTCTACTAGAGCCTGAAAACTGTTGTTGGAAAAAATTTCTCCGCTTGAGTGTAATGGTAGTAGAAATACTCACAACGCTAGGTTGAGCCTTTTCTACCAATTCTACGAAATCAGGTAATTGAGCTGCAATCGTTTGTTGCACACAAAAACCTTGGATTAAAATAAAAACTAGGGCGGCGAATAAGCTTTTTTTTTGGGTCATAACGGATTCCTTCTTAAAATCAAATAAGCAATTTAAAGATGTTTAAATATATAACTTTCACAATTTAATAATGGTTATTAATAAAAATTAATCGACCTGTTTAACCTTAATCTGCTCGTTGGGGTCAAATTTATTATCTATTTTGTGATGAGCTGAATGAGCACTAACAACTGAGACCATCTTAGGTGAATATAATTCGTTATTACTCATTTTGCTATTGTAAAATTTTGTGACAAACAAACTTAAAATCAAGCCCGACAAGGCTAAAAAAATAACTATTTTTTCATCTTGAAATATAAATGATGCTATAAGAGCCGAAGAAATAAGCCCTATAAGAGGAATTAAATAAACAATTGCAGAAGCTTTAGTCACACTTGATTTCGGAACTTGAATCTCTACTTGGTCGCCAACTTTAGCATTGATGTGATTAGACAGTTGAGTTGAAAAAAATTTACCTGAAAAATATTTTTCTATAATACCGTTGCCACAAGTCTCAACTTGATGACAAGAAGAACAAGCGAGCTGACTTTGAGTGTGAACAATTGCTTGATCACCCACAATTTCGGAGACGATGCCAATTTCACGCAACATAAATAGGAGTAACTTTAATTAGAATATCTTTGAAGAAATAAAAACCGGATATTGAACTAATTTTTGTCTTGTTCAACCGGCTCTTCAGTTTTTACTTCTGTCTGTAACTTGTTTTGTTGACGAGAAGCATTGAGTAATATTTGCTGCCATTGTTCTGCAGAAAATCGATAGGTTTTAACATACTCACCACCAACAGGACGGTTTGCCTCTTGGATATATAATTCATTAAAAAATTCTAATTCAGACTGTTCTAAACTTTCAGCCACACTCAATTGATCAGGTATTTTTGAGTCTGAAATAATAGGGCTAGTCGAACTATTAGCAATCACTGTTTGGTTATCGGGCGTTATTTGATCTGATACTTGTAAGGTTTGAACCGAAAAGAAGGTTGCAAAAGCGGCTGATGCAGCAATCGCTAAACCACCACCTGCACGTCTTAACTGAACAACATTATCGCTGTTAACAACATTGTTGTGAGTGTTTTCTATATTAGGCTTTACTTTAGGTACTGCAATAATCGCAGGTTCATCTGCAATTTTAGAACTGATTTCTCTACAAAAATCGACATGGCTGTGAGCAGAATATTCATCTTTAAGAATCGCACTGACCGAGTGGTAACGATACCAACCTTCAACACTTTTCTCATCATTTAGTAAAGAATCAAGATCCACCGATGAGCATTGATCATCTAGTAAATCAGATAATGATTGTTTTTTATCCATCATATCTTTCTGTTCCACACCTTTGTTAGCTTAATTTTAACTGAAATTTAATTTAAATCACCCAATTTTGTTAAATCTGAGTATTATTTCAGCAATCTTATGACATAAGTTATTACAATTAGTTCACAAATTACTAATCATTGATAAATTTTATTCTAACCACCTGAAATTAATGGCTTAATTTTTTCGTCTATCGCTTCTCTCGCTCTAAAAATACGGGATCTAACAGTACCAACTGGACAATCCATAGATTCAGCAATTTCCTCATAACTCAGCCCTTCCATCTCTCTTAGAGTAATAGCCGATTTCAAATCCTCAGGTAGAGAGTCGATGGTATCAAATATCACTTTTTTTAACTGATCACGCATTAATAGTTTTTCTGGTGACGCATTTTCTCTAAGAGCAATACCAACGCCGTAGTTCTCGGCCTCTTGAGAGTCAACATCAGAAGCCGGAGGACGACGCCCTTTGGCGGTTAAATAATTTTTCGCCGTGTTAATCGCAATCCGATAAAGCCAAGTATAAAAAGCACTGTCGCCTCGAAAATTAGGTAGCGCCCTATAAGCTTTTATAAAAGCGTCTTGGGCGACATCATTTATTTCCGCATTATCGTTTATAAATCGACTTACAATGGATAGTATTTTACTTTGGTATTTAACCACCAATATATCGAAAGCTCGCTTATCTCCGCGCTGTACTCTCTCTACCAACTCAGCATCTGTTGTTTTTGTCATCAATTATTCTTATTTCAATTATTGCGTGTTACAAGACTTATTTATAATATTCATTTACTCATTGAAAAAAATGTTCCGACTCAAACAGACTAGCTACCTTTAAGTCATTCGGAAGTATAATTAATTTTTCTAAATGAAATATTTCCATTAAAAATGAACCAGTTGCCAAAATCACCCTAGATTGACATCAGTTTATAAGGTTAAGTTCCGATAAATTATCTATTGATTTGCCTCATCACCAAATTATACCAGATAATTTCAAATAGATTATTTGCTTATCAAGCTAAATTATTGGCAATTGGTCGCGGAATTGCGCAGAATACGCCATTGAAACGATTTTACGTCAAATTAATAATGACCATTGAGCACAGATCTGAAGTATTGATTATAGGAAGTGGTGCAGCAGGATTAACTTGTGCACTTCATTTATCTAAGCATTTCAAAGTAAACCTCATCTGCAAAAGCAAACTTAGCGAAGGCGCTACCTATTACGCGCAAGGTGGTATAGCCGCGGTATTAGATGAAATGGACAGTGTTGAATCTCACGTACAAGACACCTTAATTGCCGGAGCCGGGCTCTGTAATCGAGATGCTGTTCAATTTACTGTCGAAAATAGTAAAGAAGCTATTCAATGGCTTATTGAGCGAGGTGTTGACTTTAGCACCGACGCAGAGAGTGAAGATGAGCAGGATTATCACTTAACTCGTGAAGGTGGTCATAGCCATCGTCGAATTATTCATGCAGCCGACGCCACCGGCAAAGCCCTTCAGACAACCTTATCTGATGCTGTTATCAATGACCCCAATATTAGATTATTTGAAAATTATAATGCCATTGACCTAGTCTCCACTCACAACCTAGGTATTATCGGTCAACCTAATCGCTGTCATGGCGCCTATGCACTCAATCGTAATACTGCACAAGTCGAATCATTTAACGCCCGATTTGTTGTTTTAGCAACTGGAGGAGCCAGCAAAGTTTATTTGTATACTAGCAATCCAGACGTTTCCAGCGGCGATGGTATCGCAATGGCATGGCGTAGTGGATGTCGGGTCGCCAATTTAGAATTTAATCAATTTCATCCTACTTGCTTATTTCATAGCAAAGCTCATTCATTTTTAATCACCGAGGCACTTCGTGGTGAAGGCGCAATCCTTAAACTTCCGAATGGCGAACGGTTTATGCACCGCTTTGATGAAAGAGCCGAATTAGCACCGAGAGATATTGTTGCTCGAGCCATCGATCATGAAATTAAACGACTTGGTGTTGATTGTGTTTATTTAGATATTAGTCACAAAGAACCGGATTTTATTAAATCGCATTTCCCAACCATTTATAAGCGACTATTAAAACTCAATATTGATATCACTCAAGAAGCAATTCCTGTCGTTCCAGCAGCACATTATACTTGTGGTGGTGTAGTGGTTGATAAAGAATCTACCACCGACATCACTAACTTATACGCCATTGGCGAAGTTGCATTTACCGGGCTACATGGTGCAAATCGTATGGCGAGCAATTCATTACTAGAGTGCCTAGTCTTCGCTAAGAAAGCCGCTGAATCGATTATTAAACAAAACAATCAAACTACTTTTTCAAACGTGAAAATCCCCGGTTGGGATGAAAGCAGAGTATCAAATTCCGATGAAGAAGTGGTAGTTTCTCACAACTGGCATGAACTTCGCCATTTGATGTGGAATTATGTTGGTATTGTAAGAACTACAAAACGGCTAGAACGAGCACAGAGAAGAATTCAACTGCTAAAACAAGAAGTTAAAGATTATTATTCCAACTTCACCGTAACCAGTGATCTATTAGAGCTTAGAAATTTAATTACCGTCGCGGAATTAATTATAGAATGCGCTATGAGACGTAAAGAAAGTCGAGGGTTACATTATACTTTAGATTATCCAGAAACGGACGATAAGAATAAAGGCATCGATACTATTCTCTCAAGTGTCACTTAACTCAGTATCAGTTAATTAGACGTGATTAAAAAGGATCTATGCTAGAATTAAATAATTAAGAATTTTAAAAAATATTACTAAATAATCTCGATAATAAGAAGTCTGTATTGATAAAATGAGTTCAATAACAATCTCAAAATTTTTATTCTCAAAAGAAGGCTTACCTCTAAAAGTGAGCAACCTGCTCGCTATATTTTTAATCTTCATTTTTAGTACATCAACAATACCTGCTGAACAAAAAATCGTCCTTGACTTTAATAATATGGAAAAAACGATTAACCAATCGCCTTGGGAAAGTTATCAACAACTAATCGCCTACCAAAATGAAAATCATTCAATGCACAATCAAACTTACCTTTGGTTTTTGTTCAGAAAAGCGCAAGCAGAAAACTTACTTTATTTTTATGATGATTTTGAAATCACTGTTAAAAAGGCTTTACAGTTATTAACCGAAGATTCGCCAACTGAGTTAAGAGGAATGCTGCACATATACTCTGGGCTTGCGGAAAGAAGAAATGGGCGATACCAAAAAGCAATAAAGGCTTTTAAATATTCAATGTCTATCAGCAAAACAGAGAAACTAAATCCAATCTATATTCTAGCTAAACTAGAGCTCGCTTATTCTCACAGTTTAGTCGGTGCCTACCAGACATCCCTTGATGAACTCGTTGATTCTTACGCATTAGCAAGTGAGCTAAATGATCCTCATCTACTTGCTTTAACCTTTGAAACCTATGGTGCAATTTATGGTTATTTAGATAAACATGAAGAATCAATCGGTTACTATCAACGTGCGTTAAAAGGTTATCAAGAACTTGGCTATTTACCTTATCAAGCCGAGTCTATTTACGGAATTGCCACTACTTACCGATATTGGGGTAAATATGACTTAGCAATTGAGTATTTTGAAAAATATATTGAAAAGGTTTCTTATATACCTGACGACAGCGTTAAATATTATGGTAACTACGGTTTAGGTATGACAAATGCTGAGAAAGGAAATTGTGTTCTCGCGATAAAGATTATTGATTTAGCATTATCTCAGACAGGCAAAGCAGACTATGACTCTGAACTTTTTAAGAAGAAAGCAAGCTGCCTAATAAAACTTAAAAAATATGATAGAGCAGAAAAAACATTATCTCAAGCTAAGTCAGTTTTTAACTCATTACCGGATCTAATAGGTACAAGTTGGGAATTAGAGACACAAAAAATTGAAAGCGAACTAGCGTTTGCCCGTGGCGAACATGAAAAAGCCTACGCAATATCCAACGACTACCATAATAAAAATGCTGCGTTAATTTCCAAAGATTCAGCAGACCGTTTAACCAGTTTGCGCTCGACTTATGAAATAGAAAGAAAAGATGCACAAATTGAACTGTTACAACAACAAGCTCAGCTGCAATCATTGAAGTCTGAAAAACAAATTCAGGATGCCCTGTTTCAGCGTTATCTCTTGGGTTTTGCCATTATTCTCATTGTAATTACATTGGCGGCATTATTTCTACAGCGTCGTCATACAAACAAAATACTTGCACTATCAATCAGAGATTCACTATCAGGACTATACAATCGACGTTACATTTTTCAATTATTAAATAAACTCTTAAAGTCTTTATCAGATAGCAAAAATAATCTTTCAATTATTGTTTTGGACGTCGACAATTTTAAACAAATCAATGATCAATACGGCCACCCTTTTGGCGATCAAGTAATTAGAATGATTGCCGAAATTTGTCAATCAACCCTAAGAGCCGATGATGCAATGGGAAGGATTGGTGGTGAAGAGTTTCTGTGTGTTTTACCTCGAACGGATGCTAAAAATTGCAAACAAATCGCACAACGTATGTCTGCCCAAGTTAGAAAATACTCTTTTTCTGACGAGCATAAAAAACCATTTAACGTCACCATCAGTATTGGTATAGCAAGCACTTCGTCAAAAAGCATTTCAACCGATGCTCTATTTCTTCAGGCGGATAAAGCTTTATATCATTCTAAGCGTTCAGGAAAAGATCAAATTACTTATTTTTCTGATATAAATGATTAGAAAAAAATAGGTTCTCGATAACCTAAAATATCAAACTGCAATCAAATATAAAAACCTTATTTTCACAAAAAATCATCCTTTTTTATAAAAATAAGGCTCTAAAATAAAACTAATGACTTTGAAATAAAATAAATTCTATAAGCTAAGCGTCTATCAAATCCAAAGCAATGGTTGCCATTTTCTCAAAGGTTTGCTCTCTATCTTCACGAGAAGCAGCTTGTTTGGTCGCCAAATTATCGCTGTTAGTTAAAATACACATTGCTTGGCGATCATATTTAGCAGCTAAGGTGTAAAGAGCGGCGCATTCCATTTCTACAGCTAATACATTAAAACGAGCCCATAACTTCCATTCATCAGGATCATCGCCGTAAAAGGTATCTGCTGATAAAACATTACCCACTCTAACTTTAACACCGCTATCAATCGCTTTTTGGTAGGCTCTTAATAATAGTTGAAAATTAGCCGTTGGTGCATAATCCATTCCTTTAAAAATAAGGCTATTCATATTGGAATCCGTTGAAGCTGATTGAGCCAAAATAATATCACCCAACTCTATTTCTGGTCGCAGCGCTCCACAAGAACCGACACGAATCAGTTTTTTAACGTCAAAACTATGAATCAACTCATGAGCATAAATTGAGATAGACGGCATCCCCATTCCACTTCCTTGAACGGAAACTCGCTTTCCTTGATAAAAACCGGTAAAACCTAACATACCGCGAGTCTGACTATAACAAGTCACATCCGTTAGCATCGTCTCAGCAATACGTTTAGCTCTCATAGGGTCGCCGGGCATTAAAACCGTATCAGCAACATCTCCTAGATTTCCGTCAATATGAAGTCCCATTTATTCTCCTAAATTTATATTTGATTTTTTAAGTTCTAGTAGAAGCTATTTTCACATAAATTGTACGAACAATCATTTTCTTTCAGTCATCATTCTTTAAAATATCATTAATCAAAAACAATATTAACTCGTCGGTTACGCTTACCCTTATTCTCGATTTTGGATACCTTTAATTGACCAATTTCATTGGTGTTTTTGACGTGTGTTCCGCCACAAGGCTGTAAATCTATCGAATCACCAATTTTTAATAGTCTAACTTTGCCAGCCCCCTTTGGAGGTTGAACAGACATGGTTCTGACTAGTTCAGGATTTGATTCTAATTCTTCATCTGTGATCCATTGAGTAGAGACCGAATGGTTTTGACCAATCAGTTGATTTAAATCAGCAGTGATTTGTTGTTTATCTAACGTCATATCACCTATATCAAAATCCAACCGACTTTTCACATATCCAATTTGTCCACCAGTAACGCCACAAGGAACCACGGAACATAAAAGATGTAATGCCGTATGCATTCGCATATGTAAATAACGCTTATCCCAGTCAATAACGGCTGTCACTTGGTCGCCAACTTGGGGTAAATCTTGGCCGTCCGCAGCTACATGAATTAAAGCGCTCGAATCACGTTCTTTGACAGTTGTAGCTATGACCACTTTATGACCATTCATTTCTAAATAACCACAATCACCTGTTTGACCACCGCCAGTTGGATAAAAGACTGTTTGGTCGAGAATTATTCCGCCACGCTCAGTCACTTCGATAATTTTCGCTTCGCATTGTTTTAGATAGGCATCATCTCTAAAAAGTTCTTTTGTTGCTTGCATAACTTTATTCTCTAGTTAATTATTAATTAGGTTCTTATATTCTTGAAATACGGCTTAACCAAAACTAAAAATAATGCGGAAGCCATTCCTGCAGCTCCAAATAACATACACATCACCATAATCTGGTATCTCGCAGCAACAAGTGGTGAAACACCTGCTAATATTTGCCCTGTCATCATTCCCGGCAAGGATACCAATCCAACAGCAAATAACGAATTGGTAATAGGGATCAAAGAAGCTCTCATAGCAATATTTCTAGCCATATCATATTCAACATTTCGGTCAAGCTCCGCTTTTAGTCGTTCTCCCGCTAAGCTAACGCTATTCATTGCATTGGCAAACACCATTCCGGCTAGCGGAATAATCACATTTGCCGCATACCATGGTTTAAGATCTAATACACCTTGAGAAATAATCAATAGGACAAAAGCACCACTTAAAAAAATCGCTATAAAAGATTTACTCAATAATATTTTTTTCGGCAACTCTAAACTGGTTAAAGCAATCCAACTTGAAGCAAATAACATAATTGACAAAACAGCTATCACTATTAGCGAACTATCTGTCTCAAAAATATAAGCTAGCACATAGCCAATCAACAGTAACTGAATCAGCATGCGCGAAATAGCATAGATAGAATTTTTATAACCTAACTGCCATTTCCAAATAATGGTAACTACAAACAAAACCGGTATAAAAGCAATCATTAACTTTGATAGAGGAATTGTTTGTAGCAACTCAGTCATAAATAAATATTAAGCTTAGCAATATGATTTAATCAATGACTGAAACTTTCCGCGGGATGAAAATCTTTGGAAAACAACAATGGCTGGCTCTCGCGTTTTTGAATTGATTTTTCTCGATTAAGTTGTGCTCCCGGTGCGACTAACGCATCCCACCAACTAACACCACTTTGTAACACTATTGGAGCCGCCAAACTTGCTGAGGCTACCTGCAGATCGATTGAAGGTAATATTCGAGAAATAACATATTCCGCTCTTGGTTTAATCCGCTCATGTCCTACCCTGCCTCTTTCAGCCGTGCTGATAATATAATCAGGAGCTAACCCAGTTATTCCTTGATCATAAAGAACACCATGGCGGTACCCCATTAGATATTCCTCTGCCAACATCGCATAATCTTCTCTTATAGTGCTGTAGTTATAGGTGTTTGTTGCGCCATAAGGGAAGAAAAAATCACTTACTTCCGCAGGCGTATAGTTGATTTGTATTTGAGTTGCCGTCACGCCTTGAAACATAACATCACCGAGGGCATACATTTCATCAGAAACTAGCGCATGAGTCGTTGACAAGCCGGTAGAATCTGGCTCATTGGCCTCTGAATATGTCCATGGATATTGCCCTCCCGTAGCAGAGCTCCACGCTCGCGGCGGGAAAAAATCATTTGCGTGGGCTAATTCATGATAAAGAAGTCTTAAAGTAAAATATTGAGAATCCTCTATTGTTCTTATTGAACGAGATTCTATTGAAGGGTTAGCAAATGCATAATCATTATTCTTTACAATTCTCCAAGGATCTCTAATTTGCAAATCTTTATCAAAATCACTCCTAAAATCAGGTGAACCATTAAGCGTGTCTCTTTCTTCAGGCGTTACCCAAAAATATCGACCATCAATGTAAATTGCACCAGTTCCACTCCAGAAAAAAGAAGGCCTTATATCATAAGAAATAACGATGCTGGTTGTTGCCCCTAACAAATTTTTAATATCACCACTTTGATCAACTTGCTCTAAAAAGGTCTGGAATCTCTCTCCCATCCAATCATGCGAGATTAATACTCTATCCATAATTTGAGATACGGTTGGTGTTGGGTTCTGCGAACCAATAAATGGTAGTTTTTCTAAATCGCAATAGCTTTCCGTTGAATTTGAATAAATACATTCCTCCAATTCTTCAGCATAAGAACTATTGGCTCGATAAGAATATACATCTGCCAAAGAATTATTTTCAAAACGTCCTCCAGTAAAATGGCTATTAGGATTAATAATCTCCCCTTCCAGTAAGATGTTAACTATATCGCTACCACTATTTCCTTGATCGTCCATTGCAGTAACTTCAAATTGAAGAAGTGTATCAATACTAACCTCCGGGGCAGTAAAAAATATAGCCATTTCGTTAGCAATATCAAGTACAGCCGTTGGCCCCGATATCTGTGACCAGTTAACCTGAGTAATGCTTCCCGGAAAATTATCATATGCATATAGAGACATCTTAGCTTGAGAGTTGGCTTCATGGTCTAACCGAGCGTTGATATAAACCGGAGAATCAGCTGTCGCAGTAAAAGAGTAGTTTGCTGAACGACTCCCCCCAGATGAGTCTAAAAAAGAAACGCTAAATGTATAAGAGCCCACTTCTGGAACATCAAAACCAATTACCTTGCGATTTGCTGCTAAAAAACTAATAGTTGGACCACTTGTTTGCTGCCAAGAAATACCTGAAATATTTGATTCCGCAGCATCTAGCACTAATCCAATAGATTCACCGACTAAAGCAGTATCATTGGTAGGACCAATAATGGTTATAACATAATTTGCAGGCGGTGGAGGATCTTCAACGACATCAATACTACCCCCGCACGCAGAAAGCATAATAAGCATAAAAGCGATCAGGAAATTTATATATTTCATTTAGTCCACCTATTTACCGTTTGTTGTCTCCAAGAAACTATAACGACAACATTTAACGAATTGTTTGGTCTTAAAAAGAAACATTCTCATCAATGCTCTTTTACTTTTAGCTTAAAATTTTTGTAATAATAGCTCTTTGAGGCTCTTATATCTGTGAAAATGATTGCAGATATGAAAATCAATGTAAAGGCTTCAACCTCTTCCTCTTTTCCACCACAGCATCATCATCAGACCGAATATAGCACCACCTATATGAGCGAAATGTGCAATATTACCTACCGAATAGCTGGTTAAGCCGAAAAACAAATCAAATCCGATAACAATGGGTACAAAATACTTTGCGCTAATCGGTACTGGTAAAAATATCAAAGCTAGTTTTGCGTTAGGAAATGTCAGTGCGTAAGCGATCAATATGCCATAAATTGCCCCCGACGCTCCAACAGCTGGTGTATGAAAAATTGAATAAAACTCCATCAATTGACTTTCTGAAATAGAACTAAGAAGATCTCTATTAATTCTGCCGCTATTTAAGACGTCTTGAATTGCTCTACCGCTAAGCCCCAACTCAGTTAATTGCTCATAAACAATCGTAAATTGATAATAATTGACCAAAGTGTAAATGACCGCCGCACCAATACCGGAAACAAAATAAAATATTAAAAACCTCTTAGTGCCCCAAAGTGATTCTAACGCGATACCAAAAGAGAATAACGCAAACATATTAAAAAGAAGATGTGTAAAGCTACCGTGTAAAAACAAATAGGTAATCACTTGCCAAAAAGCAAATTTTTCATTTTCAGGGTAATACAGCGCAAACCAATCTATGGGAATAAGATTAAGATGATTGGCAAGTATAAATACCGCTATATTGATCCCAATGAGGTAAAAAACTGACTGCTGTTTTAACATTATCACCTTACCGTTTAGTAGGTTTAGCTATAAAAGTGAATTTAATAACAGACATTATACTCCTTGAATCAATTATGACTAGAAACATACTAAATTCTGTTGTTTGTCAAAATTCTCACGTCCTTTGTTACACATGATTACCGTGTTATTCTTGTGCTAAATAAAACAACTTTGATGCAACCTATGGCAAATCAATGTATCGGATGTAAGCGAGAAATTTCTCAAAATCAGAAAAACTGCTACGTCTGCGGCTCTTCTCAAAACTATATTCGCTATCATATAAAAAGCATACTTTTTATTATGACTCTATTAGTAAGCCAAATAGCTTACGGTTATTGGTATCTAGACCAAATAGCTGTTCAAACAGAGATTAAAATAGCTGAACTTAGTAGAGTTCAAACCAGTGAAAAAAATAGCCAATTGGAACAAATAAGAATATTGCTTCGCCAGGCAAATGATGAAGTTGAACGATATAAATCTAATTCAGCTCAAGCTGAAGAATCAATTGCTCAAGAAAAACTTAAACTCGATGAGATTACAAAAAAGGCCTCAGATGCAGAAAGCAGAGCAAGATGGTTAAGTAAAGAAAACAGAAAGTTTCAAGGGAAGATTAAGGCTCTATCTGACGAGCTTTCATCAATAAAAAAGACAATCGCCGCAAATCCACCTCCAAAGATAAAACTTCCAGAGCTAATAGAACACGAAGCTCCAACAGAACAAATTAATTAAGATAGTCAGAACAAATAGAATCTGAGAATTTTCTATTCCTGTAAGAAAAAGGGGTATTATCGATAAGCAAAAAAAACGACTGAAACTTTCGTTTCAATCGTTTTGAATAATGGCGGAGTGGACGGGACTCGAACCCGCGACCCCCGGCGTGACAGGCCGGTATTCTAACCAGCTGAACTACCACTCCGCACTAGTTGAAGCTTGAAATTTAATCCAAAAAAGACCTGTTCAGATGGGTCTTTTTACTTCCGCCTTTCAGCGAGGCGCAATAATACGTACGGAGGATTAAGCTGTCAACAAGAAAATTACTTGTTTATTGAATTATTTCTATGTCGATTAAATTTCAGCCAACAAAGCCAAGCAAATAGTACAAAAAACAACCAAGCTATTTAGGCTCACCTTCCATTGTATCGCCAGATTCGGCAAAAGCATCGCCCCAATCAGGTTCTTCATCAGATGCATCAAGCTCTAAGCCGTCCAAAGCACTATCAATATCGTCAATCGCACTGTCTATCGCAAAATCAAGCTCTTCGGCCTCTGCCGAATCCACAACTGGTTCTGCAACAGGTTCTGGTTCCTGTCCTGTTGATTCTTCCATTGCTACGGGTTCACTAGGCTTATCAGATTCTGATAATACTTCAGGTTCTACTGATGCTTCTTCAATTGCTGGCTCTATAGATGCTTCTGGTTCGGCTTCTATTTCAGGTTCAGTTTCAGGCTCTGGTTCCACTTCCGGTTCAGAACTAACTTCTGATTGTTCCAGACTTTCACTGGATACTTCATCAACTTCTTGAACCGCAGACTTTCCTGAAAAAGATTCCATTGCTGTAATAATTTGATCGACACTCATTTGGCCTTTAGGTACGTCATCTTCACCAAACATAGAACTAAATTCTTTAAAAATATTATTTAAAGTTGTAAGTGTTATATGAACTTCCTGTTTTAAACTTTTAACTTCACTTTTCAGCTCTTTTTCTGCAGCTGACTCTTCGACTTCAACCTCAGTGGGCTCTTCAGTTATAGCGTTAATCACTTCTAAATTTTTATAACAATCAGTCACTCTTGAAAGATCATTATTAAGTTGACTGATAGCCTCAACATTTTTATCTAACAAACCACTTACCAAATTCCTAATAAGGAATTTACGCTCATTGATTATCTTTTTCGCTTTCTTCTTAGCTTGCTTTTCGTCGTAACCTAATTTATTTGAAAGAAAACTTAATAGTGCTTCTTTTTCACTATCTTCTGTCGTCTTAACACTTAATATTAATCGTTTAGCTGCTTCTTTAAATTTCTTTCGTCCGCCAATAATCACCATGGTCAAGACAATTGATAACACGGCAAAAGGCAATACAAACTCGAGTATTAAAACCCACGGAAATTCAACATCGTTCATTTTTTACAACCCTCAAACTTTGATTTTACTTTACTCAATTACACTCATTCTGTTTAGCTTTGATTTTCTTTATCTTCATCCTTAAGCTCTTCTTCGTCGTCATCTTCGTCTTCGTCAACACTCAATTCACCAGCAACTTTTGCAGCAGCTTCAGTACTGCGTTTTTTGAAAAACCGCCAAGCAAAAAAACCAATAATAGCAAATAATATATTGACTCCAATACCTATATACGTCCAGTTAATGCCAGATTCTTCTTCAGCATTTTCATTCGTTTCCTCAATAATTGCTGTTTTTTCCTCTTCTATTTTTGGCTCCTCTTTAATTTCTGGCGTTTCTTTAACTTCTTCAATCGCTTCTTCAATCAAAGATTTGCTGGAAAAAGTCACTGCTCCAGGAGTAACTGAAAACGAACGATTTAGAACAGACTTACCTGTTATCTTAAATTCTACAGTGTAATCACCACCTGAAATAAATGCAGGGATTTCTATTGGCTGGCTGAAATCTTCAATCACCTCGTAAACCTTTTCACCATCAGGTTTATTAATCGTGGCATTAATCTGTAAGCTTTCTGGCTTTACTATATCGTCTCTCACCGATAATATCGCTTTATGAGGCTGGATATTATCTTCTGAAATATCTATATCTACAATTAATGGCGATCCATAAATATTAATTGCATGAGTTCTTACTCGCTCAAATGTTGGACTAGTCACTTGCAACCTAAGCTTCAATTCTCCCTCAAAACTATCGGTAAAAAAGTTCTGTTTAAAGGTGTGATTAGCAACATCATAAAACATCGCTAATCGACTCGTTTGTCCGTTTTTATCCTGTTCAAGTTTTGTATCGACTAGATTCAAGAAATCTTGATTGGTGATAACATCACCCTCTTCCAACAATTGCAGTTCATAATTTATCGCCTCACCGGCCAATAAATTATTTGGCAAGTCTGCGATAGATAGACCAAGTTTACTGACCACCATGACACGATTATCAGGATCAACTTTGGCATCAATTTTCCATTGTCCTGGTTCCGGTTTTTGTAGCGTGACTAGATCATAGCCATCAGTTGAAAACCAACGTACACCTTTTTCAGAATCACTCTCTGAAAGCGCCAAGCCGCTAGGAGAAATCAACTTAGCCGATGATGCATCTTGTTTAAAAACAAGTACCGTCATTTCATCAATGCTTTTATCAACATTAAATTGATTGTCGCTGATAGGCAAATTATCTCTTTCTGCAGCCTGCTCAAAGATTTTTAGAAAAACCTTTTGTAATTCATCCGCATTATTAACCGCTTGATACCACCCATCGGTTTGCGTTGATAACTGTTTTAAAAGTTCATGGTCAGCATTTTGTGACAAAGCAATAGTATGAATAGAAACATTTTCATTTTGTAGTTTAGGTAATATTTTATTAAGAATTCTTTTTCGTTCATTTTCATTAATCTTAGGGTCTTTCGAAATATCAACCATACCGTCAGTCAATAAGATGATACTTCGTTTTTCATTTGGGTCAGCCTTAGACCAGCCATAGGAAGACTTTTGTAAAACATCACCGATATTGGTGTATAGCCCTCTAGAATTAATTTTTGTGGCCGCTTTCGTGGCTTTTACCTGCCAGTTCTGGTCAACTTTTGATAAAGGCACCATCATATTTACGTATCGGCCAAATGCCCATACACCAGCATCGGAATTTTTAGGTAATAGATTGGTAACCAACTGAAGTGCTGGAATTCTCAAGTTATTAGGATCATTTTTTTTCATGCTGCCTGAAATATCTATCAATAGGCGAACATCAGCCTTTTTAGCCTTTTGATTGCTACCTGCTCCGTAGCTAGCACAAGCGAAGCCGAGTAGGCATAATCCTACAAAAATACTGATTAACTTTGGGTTTCCCATAGGAATGACCTTCCAAAAAAATTAATTTCATATTCAGTGTAGACCAAATATAGAATAATTTATAGTTTTCAGGAGGATAGAGCAATAAACTAGACTTCTGTTTAACAAATAACTTGTTAAATTAAGTTACTTTGATCCAATTGAGCGGCATAGGTTTGAAAAATAATCATCTTCAACCAAATAATCTTCTAAATCATCCATATCAATATCCTTCTCACAGATCACTTTATTTTTGATTGTCATATTAGCTTTTTGAGTCGATAAAGCGTCTCCAGTATTCAACGGATGCCAGTCTGGTAAGCTTTTTCCCTGCGCTAACAGCTTGTAACCACAGGTATCGGGCATCCAAGTGAGTGCCTTGGCATTATCTGGCGTTACTTGAATACAATCAGGCACAAGTTTATTTCTGTCTTCATAGACCCGACATTGGCATTGTTCGGTGTCTAAATATTGGCAAACCACATTGGTTAAAAAAACCTCTTCATTTTCTTCATCTTGTAACTTATGAGCGCAACATTGAGCACAAGCATCACAAATAGATTCCCACTGTTTTTCGTCTAACTGATCGAGCGGGATAGTTTCCCAATATCTCGTTTCTGTATTATTGGTCATCGGTTAATCAGTTCCAAATTCGAGGGCTAGTGACAATAAATTGGTTAATATAAATAGGTTGTTACTTAACTACTGTTTGAACTATTTCAGTTGTTTCAAGAATAAACTTTAGCTTATCTCCAGTATCCAGCTTTGCAACTCCCTCAGGTGTTCCCGTCAAGACGATATCACCTGGATAGAGGGAGAACAGCTGTGATATTTCTTGCAGTAGTTGATGTATATCAAACAACATATTTTTTGAATTTCCTATTTGTGTGATTTGCTTATTTTTTTCCATACAAAATTTAATATTGGATAAATCCGCAAAATGTTCAATATTAACAAAACCACTAACTGGGCAAGCGCTATCAAAACTCTTTGCTTTTTCCCAAGGTTGCCCTTTTGATTTTAATTTTGATTGCACCTCTCTCAAGGTAAGATCTAATGCCAAACCAATTCCGTCAATCGCATCAATTGCTTCTTCTCGGCTCGCCTTAGTTAACTTCTTACCAATGAGTACCGAAATTTCTAACTCGTGATGACATTCGCCTTGCTCTTTTGGTATTTGAATTGGTTTATCTAAATCAACTAAACAATTAGTAGATTTTATGAACAACAAAGGTTCTTTGGGTATGGGGTTATTTAACTCTTTAGCATGAGCTGAATAATTACGACCGACACAAACAATTTTAGATGTCGAATGAGTATATTCATTAATAAACTGACCATTAGGCTCGATTAGTTTTGGATAAAATAACATCTGTCTGGTCGGTACTCGCTTGTGGTGAATTTATCTATTACTAGCTAATTTACTTTATTATTTAATCTGTTCTATTGCGTAACCCGCTCTATTACTTAATTTGAGGGTAAGTAATTCGATCGGCTAAATAACCAACACCTGTTGCAAAGTAGTGGGAGCGATTCCATTTCATAATAATATCGAAGTTTGGATAGACAAGGTAAATGCGTCCATTCTTTCCGCCCGGCGCGATTAAATAACCTTTTAAATCAACATTAGGTAAATCACTACCATCCATTTTACGAACGCCTTTGCTTTGCCAATCGGCAATCGAATGAATATTTTTTTTGCCTATTTTATACTCACTAAAAGGTTTGTTCAGCTTAACTTGCCTTCCCCAACTTTTGTTTTTATCCCAACCATAGCGAGACAAATAATTGCCCATAGAAGCGAAAATATCATCTTTATCTCCCCATATATCTTTTTTACCATCCTTGTTAGCGTCCAGAGCAAATTGTAAAAAACTACTCGGCATAAATTGGCAATTTCCCATCGCTCCCGCCCAAGAGCCTTTCATATTTTCTAACTCGATATGCCCTTGAGCCAGAATTTTTACTGCCGCCATTAATTCTTTTCTAAAAAAAGTAGCTCGTCGTCCTTCATAAGCTAAAGTAGCTAACGCACTAGGAACCGAATAGTTACCTGTTACGGTTCCAAAATTAGTTTCTTTACCCCACAATGCAACTATGTAATGGGCAGGTACTCCGGTTGTTTCTTCTGCTTGTTTAAGTTTCACTTCATTTAACTTGTATTCTTTACGGGCTCTCTCAATTTTCCAAGGCGGAATAACTTTAGTGATATATTGTTCATGAGTCATTCGACTTTCTGGTTGACGTCTATCTAGTTCAATTACTCTGGGAATAAAAACCAAAGATTCGACAATTTGGTCAACCAATGCTTGTTCCGCACCTTGTTTCAACATATCCGGTTTAAGTGCTTTTTTCCATTGCCCAAATGTGAGTTTTTCTTTCTGGATTTGCTCCGGTTTTTCATTCGCAATAACTAAAGTTGTGAGGTTCATTAAAACGACACTCAATCCTAACAAGGTTAACATTTTAATATTGAGCAATAAGTTATCTAACAATTTATTCATTTAGTCTGCCTTGTTATCATGAATTGAAGGTGGCATTTGTAGAAAATAACCATCTTCTGTTAAGGCTTGTTTGACTAGCGAAAGTTCCACTCTTGCTAATTTTTCTCGTTTATTTAAATTAAGTTGCAGTGAAAACTCTGGCTGTCCAAATAATTTGAGTAATGTTTCTGGAACCATAGAAAAGTCATCTTTATTGACAATATACAGATACATTTGGTCTTTGGCTTTGCTACGATACACACTGGCTAACATAAATTTATTCTCAATCTATCTAATTAATGATTATTTAATTTTGCTTGCTAAATAATTGAATAATCAATAAGGGTCTATTTATTCACAAAAGGTTTTGCTGTTTCACTGATTATTTCATTTAAAATGCCTTTTCGCCAACCATGCCACTGAGAAGGCATAGGCATTTCTGTCAAAATAGCAAAAGCCAACTTTCTAATCAATCGTTTACTCAACAACAGAGTTGCTGGAATATCGTTAGCTTCTGCCAATTGCTTTACAACTTGCTCAAACTTTGTTGACAATGATTTTAACTGATTAACATCTCTGGGGTTGGGTATCGTTACAATAGGTGTTTTGTGGGTATCAGAAGACCACTCAGCACTCATTCTTATCCAATCTACTCCATAGAGTCTAATTGAGCGCGGATGAATGCCTGAGATTTGTTTAAGTTCACTCATTGATTTAGGTTTCATCTGAGACAAATAAACCAAATCTAGATCGTTAATAATATGATTTTTAGTTCTATTTTCTTGACGTGCTTTCTCTTCTCGCCAATAGAATAAACGTTTAAAAAAAGCTAAATCGAGTTCATTTAACTTCCACACCTCTTTTGCATCTCTATAATCAGGTAAACTATCAACTCGTAAATAGGTTCCACTACAATATTCTTCACATTCGTGAACAAAGAGTTTTTGATAAACCTTCCCTCGGAGTTGCTGTTTGAGTTTTTCAAACAAATAAATTAAATAAAGGACATCCTTAGCGGCATATTGAAATTGCTTGTTACTAAGTGGACGCTTAACCCAGTCTGAAGTTGTCGCTTGTTTATCTAAAACATTCCCAGTTTCAGTCTCTACTAATTTAGCATAACCTATAGAGAGCTCTCTATATAAAAAACTATAGGCTACTTGAGTATCAAATAGTCCATTTACGCGACATCCCCAGGCGGTATAAAAAACTTCTAAATCTTCTTTTGATGAATGTAATATTTTGACAATGTTGGGATTTTCAAATACTTGCTTTAGTGAATTAGGGCAAGAAGTCGCCAAAGAATCTATTAGATAAATAGCTTGGCCATCATAAACTTGAACTAGTGCGAGTGTCGCATAATAGGTTGTACGACGCTCAAACTCGGTATCTATCGCCAAACAGGATTCATTGAGCCATAATTTAGCAACAGCTTCAAGTTGGTCAAAATCCTCAATGAAATAAACAGGGATTTTTTTAGTCGATTGAATATCACCATTTAGACAATAATCAATTTCCATTAATGGCTTAATCTCTAAGCTCCCTTCGAAGAATTTTACCCACATTTGATTTTGGTAGTTCATCAATAAAGCTAACCGCTTTTGGTACCTTATAGCCGGTCAGGTTCTTTTTACAGTAAACAATTAATTCTTCCTCGGTTAAGGATTGATCCTTTTTAACCACAAATATCTTAACCGCTTCACCACTTGATTCACTTGGAATTCCAACCGCGCCTACTTCTAGAACCTTTTCATGAGAAGCCACAACATCCTCGATCTCGTTTGGGTAAACGTTAAAGCCAGACACTAAAATCATATCTTTTTTACGATCAACTATTTTGAAAAATCCTTTTTCATCCATCACCGCGACATCACCTGATGTAAACCAACCGCCCGACTTAATCACCTTTGCGGTTTCTTCTGGCCGGTCTAAATACCCCCTCATAACTTGAGGGCCTCGGATCCAAAGCTCTCCAGGCTCACCTTGTGGCATTTCATTACCTTCGTCATCTCTAATTGAAACTTCAGTCGAGCTTAAAGGTAAACCAATACTACCGTTATAGGATGTTAAGTTAGTTGGGTTCATGCAAACACCGGGAGAGGTTTCTGTTAACCCATAAGCCTCTAATAAAGTCACGCCGGTAACATCACTCCATTCTTTGGCGACAGCTTCCTGTACTGCCATTCCACCACCAAGTGCCATTTTGAGATGACTAAAATCAAGTTCCTTAAAACTTGGCGTATTGAGCAAACCGTTAAACAGGGTATTTACTCCTGTTATAGCTGTAAATTGATGTTTACCAAGCTCTTTGACAAACCCTGGCATATCTCGCGGATTGGTTATCAAGACATTTTTTCCACCAAGCCTAACAAAAACCATACAATTAGCTGTTAACGAAAAAATATGATAAAGCGGTAGAGCGGTAATAATAACTTCATTACCCTCATCAACGATATTACTTAGCCAAGCACCAGATTGCATTAGGTTTGCAACCATATTTCTATGCGTCAATACTGCACCTTTAGCAACGCCTGTTGTACCACCAGTATATTGTAAAAAAGCAATATCATTTTGAGTTAAAGTCACCGGCTCTAAAGTTAACTTAGCCCCAGTCTTCATCATTGATTTATAGGGAATTGCGTTAGGAATATGATAAGAAGGAACCAACTTTTTGACCCGTTTCACCATGAAATTAACAATACTTGATTTAAAGCCATTAAGCCCGTCACCTAATTCTGTAACAATGACATGTTTAACTGTTGTTTCTTTAATCACTTCTTCAAGTGTTTTGGCAAAGTTAGCTACAATTAAAATAGCATCTGTGCTTGAATCATTTAGCTGATGTTTGAGTTCTCTTGCTGTATATAGCGGATTAACATTCACTATACTAAGTCCTGCTTTCATTGCGCCAAAAATAGCCACTGGATACTGGAGTAAATTAGGCATCATTAAAGCGAGACGATCACCGGCCTTTAATCCGAGTTCATTTTGTAGATATGCTCCAAAATCAATCGATTTTTGATTGAGTTCGCGATAACTGTAAACAGTTCCCATATTTTCAAACGCAGGCTTATCTGCATATTTTGTGACGCTTTCTTCGAAAATTTCTACAAGTGATTGATACGCATCAGGATTAATTTCCTCAGGAACTCCCTCAGGATAAGAATTTAACCAGATTTTTTGCATTTTTATTATTCTCCTAGCCTTCCCTAATAAACAACCAAGGGGACTATAATTATTCAGCCCAGTAACTTTTGTTCATTTCAGTGAGAGTATACTAAAGACTCAAAGTTCAGCCTATAGCTAGAGAGATGATTTGAGAAAATCTTTAATAAGCTTTGCAATTTTATTAGGCGTTTCGAGGTGTAGGTGGTGTCCACCGGACATTAAATTAACTTGAAGTTGTTTAACCAGTGGCTTTCGTTGTTGAATATATTCAGCTTCTGGCGAGTTCAATAAACCAGATTCTGCTTCAATCATTAAGGTCGGCGATTCAATATTAGGAAGAATATTCCTCATTTGATCTTCCGAAAGACGTAATGTTGAGGGTATTCTCAAACGAGAGTCCGCTCGCCATGTATAACCACCATCAACACTCGTTAAGGCTCTCTCAACAAGTGGTTGAATCATCTTAGGTTCTATCTCGGAAACCTCTGCTCTGGCTGTTAGAGCTTGCTGAAAAGTCTGATATATGGGTTTCCGCTTGTTTTTTAAGGCTCTGCGCTGTGACAAAGCTTTGCGTAAGGTCAAATGAGCTTCTTCTGGTGGAGAAGTCACGGGGCCTAATGCTTCGATTAAGACTAATTTTTCTACTCGAGCAGGTTGAATAGCTGCGTAGATAGTGGCAATGGCTCCTCCCATAGAGTGACCAAGCAAATTAACTTTTTCCAGCTTAAAATGCTCAATAAGATCATCAATTAAAAAAAGCCCATCAAGAAAGTGATAAGCTTTGTTTTTGCTGAGATGTTCAGAATGACCGTGACCGGGAAAATCGACAGCTATCACTCGAATATTCGGCATATAACTGGCCAGAGTTTCGAAAGATGCAAGATTATCGAGCCAGCCATGGAAGGCTAAAGCAACTATTTTTCCGTCAGGGTTCCACTCAGCAACCGCACAATTAACACCAGCCAAAGGGAGTTTATATTCAATCATTCCAGCTAGATCTTACTAATCATGAGGGATCTCTTTGACTTTCTTTATTGCCTTTAGCACCTGACGTTTGGCATATTTTTGAAGATCTTTAACTTCTTCCTTTAATTGATCGCCCGGTTCTCTTTTTTCAAAGAAATTACAGCAATATTTAGCAGGCATGCGATTTAACGCTATCGCCGCAATATCCTGAATAGAAACATCAGAGGTAGGTACATCAACTTCATCACCTTGACTAAGTAAATATATCTGTTCAAATACTACTTCCTCAGCAAGGTTCTCTAGGTCTTCATTGTAGTACATTTCTTTATACATTAATTATTCCTCTTTATGCGCTAATTGTGAAGCCTTTAAAGGGCTACAACTCTTGGTAATTTATTTTCTGTTAATTAATGAAAATTGTCGCTATAACTTTTTTTAAACAATCTTGCTAAAGCTTAGTTCATTATCCGTCATTTATGCAAGATATGCGGTAGAATTCACCCTTTATTGTTTAACTGCTCGCAAATAAATGAATCAAGATTTTCAAATCATTGTTATTGGTGCTGGTGCTGCGGGACTTATGTGTGCTATTACGGCGGCAAAACGTGGGAAAAAAGTGATTATTCTTGATCACTCAAACAAGGTTGGCAAAAAGATTTTAATGTCTGGTGGTGGGCGGTGTAATTTTACCAATTTTTCAATTGAAGCTGACAACTACATCTGTTCGAACCCTCACTTTTGTAAATCAGCACTCAGTCGTTATAACCAGTGGCAATTTATCGAGTTGGTCGATAGCTACCAAATTGAATACTTTGACAAAGGCCAAGGTGAGTTATTTTGTGAAAAATCATCTAAGGATATTAGAGACATGTTAATTAACGAATGTGCTAAATATTCTGCCGAAATTCAGCTTAAGACCAATATTAATAAAATCAAAAAAGACCAAGAGAAAGAACTTTTTATCTTAGATACTTCACAAGGAAAATTTAGCTGTGAATCTTTAGTAATCGCAACTGGAGGGCTTTCAATCCCGACCATGGGCGCTTCTGACTTTGGATATCAGCTCGCTAAGCAATTTGGTCACAATATAATTCCGACAATTCCTGCTCTTTCCCCTTTAACCTTCGAAAAAAAATGGTTAGAAAAAGCTAAATCCTTGCCAGGGAATTCTTTGTTTGCGGAAGTAAGCTGTAATCAACAACAATTTAAGGACGCAATACTCTTTACACATAAAGGGCTGAGTGGTCCGGCTATTTTACAGATATCAAGTTACTGGAAACCTGGTGATTCTATCAGTATCAATCTATTGCCAGAAATAGACGTTAAAACTTGGCTATTGGAAAACAAAAACAATAGAGCTGATATCTTACTTAAAACACTTCTTTCAACTCAATTCAGTCAAGCTATTTCTGAATATCTATGCAACCTTATGGGTATCAATCTAAAGCTCAAGCAGCTTGAAAGTAATGAGCTTAGTCAAATTGAAAAGCAGCTCACTCAATGGGTACTCTACCCTGCTGGCTATGAAGGTTATCGTGTTGCAGAAGTTACCAAAGGTGGTGTAGATACAAGTGGCATTTCCTCTAAAACCTTTGAATCATCAAAGCAAAGTGGATTGTATTTTATTGGCGAGGTACTTGACGTAACTGGGCACCTAGGTGGCTATAACTTCCAATGGGCTTGGTCTTCAGGGCATGCCGCCGGTTGCTATGTCTAAAACAACCAGCTCATTAAATAGTAATATGTATCAAATTGGAAAAATAATCTAACAACAAAATTTACGCAGACTCAAGATTTACATGCATCATCTTAGCAAGCAATTCAGCAATTTTATCTCTCATCTCTCGACGATCAATAATCATATCAATTGCGCCATGGTCGAGCAAAAACTCACTTCGTTGAAAGCCTTCTGGTAATGTTTCTCTTACTGTTTGCTCAATAACTCTTGGGCCAGCAAAACCAATTAAAGCATTTGGCTCACCAATATTAATATCACCAAGCATTGCCAAGCTAGCTGATACGCCACCCATCGTTGGATCGGTTAAAACAGATATAAAAGGCAGTTTTTTTTGCGATAATTTAGCTAAAGCAGCGCTAGTTTTAGCCATTTGGAATAAAGAAGTTAATGCCTCTTGCATTCTGGCTCCACCACTGGTCGAAAAACAAATGAGTGGTTTATTGTCTTTGATACTTTGATTGACCGCACGAACAAACTTCTCCCCAACGACTGCTGCCATTGAGCCTGCCATAAAATTAAACTCAAACGCACAAGCAACAACCGGAATTCCTTTTAAATTACCATCTAAAACGACCAGCGCATCCTTTTCTCCACTTACTTTTTGTGCGGCAGATATACGGTCTTTATAACGCTTAGAATCCTTAAACTTTAAAATATCAATCGGCTCTAAATCGGCAGCTATTTCATTTTGATTGGTTTCATCTAAAAATCGAGTTAAACGTTTTCTTGCTGAAATACGTAAATGAAAGGAACATTTAGGACAAACTTCGAGTGTTCTTTCTAATTCAGCACGATAAATAGCTGCATCACAATTTTTACATTTTGACCAAACACCTTCGGGTACAGAATTTTTTCTTTCCGATACACTTGTATTTCGTTTTGGTAGTATGCGTTCAAACCAACTCATTTATTATCTCTTGGTCATTATTTTTACAAAGTTCCTTATTCTATCACCCTTAATTAAAAGGTAAATCGAAAAAGGCCATATATCGCCGAATGTACAACTGGTCATATCTCTTAATCAATCACAATATTGAATCCCCATATATACTCCCAACTATTTAAAAGTTAAAAAGAATAACCTAAAGGAAAAAAATTATTTTGTGGAATTAAAAATCCTTCAGGGTAGTCAACACTAACCAGATAAAGGCCATGGGGTTTCGCGGTATCTGGTGCCTTTCTACGATCTTCCATTTTAATAAGTTCGAATACAAATTCTGGAGATTTCCGAGCCTCGCCAATTTGTAATAAACATCCCACTATATTTCTAACCATATGATGCAAAAATGCATTAGCTTTTATATCAATGAATATTAAGTCATTAATCCGATGTACGCGCACAAATTCAACCCTGCGGGTTGATGTATTTGCTTGGCATGATGACGCCTGAAAAGATGAAAAGTCGTGTTTCCCAACTAAATAATTTGCCCCTTGCTGAATCAATTTTGTATCTAATGGCTTTCGATGCCAAGTTACTTTTCCGTGAAGTGTCGCTGCGGGAAATTTTGTGTTTTGTATGATGTATCGGTATGTTCGGCTAACCGCTGAAAAACGAGCATGAAAATCATCTTCCACCCTCTTTGACCAAGCAATCGAGATATCACTGGCTAAATAATTGTTCGCTCCTCTCATCCAAGCTGATTCAGGGCGAGTCCCTTCCATATCAAAATGAACAACTTGCCCTGTCGCATGAACACCTGTGTCAGTCCGACCTGCGCAAAAAACTTTAATTGGTTGATCGGCTATTTGGGCTAATACCTTTTCTAAATTTTCTTGTACAGAGGGTGAGTGTTTCTGTCGCTGCCAACCGCAATAATTTTCACCACTGTATTCAATGCCTAGTGCAACCCGCATTTATAATTACCGCTTTTAAATTTACTGTTCTAATTTTCAATAAAAAAGGCGGTCAAGCCGCCTTTAATCCAACAAATAATTGATTAACTAATCCGCTTTGTCAATTAATGCTTGAGCTTCGGCTTGCTGTTCTTCATTACCTTCAGCAATGACTTCTCGAAGAATTTCTTTAGCTCCATCTGAATCACCCATATCGACATAAGCTCTAGCAAGATCTAATTTAGTTGATATTTCATCACCATCATCAGCCATTGAATCCTCAAAATCCATATCATCTTCATCATCACCGAAATCTAAATCGTCATCGATATCTGATGAAATTTCATCGTCGCTAGCCTCATCCATATCCATTGAAGGTTCTGAATCTTCGTCTAAAGCTAAATCTTCAATTTCAAGAAGCTCTTCTTCAGAATCAAGAACTTCATCACTAATCTCAGCTTCTAGTTCTGAATAATCAGAATCTGCTATTTCTTCAAAATCTAACGTTTCATCTTCTAATAATTCATCATCCAAGTTATCATTTTCGTCGAGTGCTAAAGCTTCATCCGAATCTAGTTCAAAGCTTTCTTCGTCAATATCTAAATCATCAAGTTCTAATTCTTCTACATCTAAATCGTCTATATCTAAATCTTCAATTTCTTCTTCAAAATCTCCAAGCTCGTCATTTCCAGAAACCTCTTCTAACTCTGAAATATCCAAACTGTCTTCAGATTCAAGTTCAGAATCAATCTGATCATCATCGAGCGAAAGATTTTCATCTTGTTCAGTTTCTAAATTATCATCAAAGTCATCACTAATATCATCATCAAGATCATCTATATCAGATAACGCGTCATCAAAGTCAATATCTAACTCATCATCGTCGTCACTTTCACCAAAGATATCTTCAGTTGATGGTAAATCAAAATCATCGTCGTCTTCAGTTACAACAGCTTCCTCTCCCCAAGCTTTAGCTTTTAAAGCAGCTATTGGTTCTTGCCATTCATCAAAATCAACAGCATCCTGAACATCAATTTCAAGCTGTTCAAACTTGTCTCTGTTATCCATTTCTGCATAACATTCCATTAATTTCACTTTGTAATCAGCTCGCACAGGGTTATCTTCGACAGCCTCTAGAAGTAGACTCTCAGCCTGTTCATATTTACCATAGGCGATGTAAATATCTGCTTCACCTAAAGGATCAAAAGATTCATCAGAATTTGTACTTGCCCCTTGTTCTTCATCATCATCCATGTCGAGCTCTACAAGCATGTCGTCTCCAACATCCGGTAATTCAAAGGTTTCTGTAGTATCCATTGAACCCGCACCAGCAGAAGCAACTAAATCATCTTGGAAATCTTCATCTTCCATGCGTTTTTTCATTCGCCAAAAAACAGCAAGGAATAAAATAATAGCTATACCACCTAAACTTCCCCAAAGTAGAAGTCCGCCTTCCATTAATTGCTCAACCAAACCCTTTTCTTTGTTTTCACTTTTGAAAATTGTAGGCGCCGCAGTTTTCTTTTCTTCCACTTGAGCTTGGGTTTGAGTTTCGACTTGAGTCTGAGTCTTTTCTGATTCTGTTGAAGAGCTTTCGATAATTTCTTGTCCCGAGTTTTCAGTCTGCTCATTCTGAGAAGCTACTTCCCGGGTATTTTGATCATCAGATATTGAGGATTTTTTTTCAGGTTCTTGTGCTAATACAGCAAGTTCTGCATCTTCTACTTGTATTGCTGAGTCATTTTGGCTCTGTTCAACCTTGTCTAAGATTTCGGCTAGTCGAGCTCTTAAAGCTTCATTTTCGGCTTGTAAAGTGGCAGATTCTTCTTGTGTGCGTGCTAACTGCGCTTGAATTTCATTTAATTGTGCAGTGTCTGAGCCGTAGCCTTGTGCGTCACTATCGTCTTCTTGTTGTTCATTTCCTAACGAAAGGCGAGAACCTGTAGTCTCAGATTTAACAGTTGAACCTTTTCCTACAGTGCGGTCAACAATCTTTCTAGCACCACCAGAACGCCATTTTCTGTTCTGGCTAACCATGTCTTGCAACGCTGCACGTTGTGGTACATTAGCTATGGTCTCAGCATCAGGAATATCTAGCACTTTTCCTTTAAGTAGGTTATTGATATTTCCTTTACCAAACGCATCAGGATTTGCTTTATAAATTGCAACCAATGTTTGATGAATACTCACGGAACTATCTGGACGAACTTTAGAAGCAATACTCCATAATGTATCAGTGCTCGATACCGCCCCGTAAGTACTGCCAGAATAACTAGATTCATAAGTTTCTTTAGGCTCAATACGAGAACGCGGAGCTCTCGACTCCGCATTGGTTTGTGAATCTTGATCTACTGACCGGCTTGGCGGTTCAGAAGTCGATTTCTCAATCGTTGAAACCGTTGATTCATCAAAAATCGGCGGGTCTAATAATAAGGTGTACTCACGTAATATCCGACCATTAGGCCAATTTAGTTCAACAATAAAATTAAGGAAAGGCTCTTTGACCGGAGTTCGTGTTGATAAAACAATGGCAATTTGGCCATTTTCATCACGTACTGTCTTAAACTTAATATTATTTAAGAAGAAAACGCGATCAACGCCAACTTTATCAAATTCTTTGTTACTTGCTAACGAGGCTTGTAGCTCATATTCAGCCAAATCACCAGCAGACAAGAGTGGAATTTGAGCACTTAACGGTTGATTCAACCCCGAAGTCTGTTTGATTTCGCCTAACCCAACGGCAAATACACCGCCTGAAAATACAGCAATCATTGAAATGATGGGTAAAATAATTTTACGAAACATACGCTTTTCCCGTTGCATATCTAATTTAAATCAATTGAACAAACCAACAACTTAATCCATAACGCCAACAAAATTGTAATGAAAATTTCAACCTTGCCATACAGTTACGAGATTAACTTGAGAACTTTCTTTATAACATTGCGCTAACTATAGCTGATAATTGACTTTTTACCAATAAAAAGACGGTCACATTTCACAAAATTTAAAAGAATATCGCTATTATTTGTCTATTAATAGACCGAGAAAAATTACAACATAGTAACTCTATGAATAAACTCTAATACACAGTTGAGTTGCATATTGATATATTGGTAGATAAGCAAGCGACTTTTTGTCATCAAAAAGCCAAATAATTTCAAGATTTACTAAGATTTTATATTTGATTTAGAACTAGATGAGCTCGTCATCTAGTTCCATAAAAGCTTGATAACCTTGTTTAACTCGGCGGCACTGTTCAATTGCTTGAGATAATAGCTGTTCAGAATAAAAAGTGGCTGCAACTACTTTTTTTTCTAAAATTTTGGAATTATCTGACTTTTCTGCTGCGGCAAGCATCTCTAACCACATCCAACCATAGACTAAATGACCAACAGCGTGAAGATAATCCGTTGCTCCACCCTGAATTTCGTAACCTCTTTCGGAATAGTTTTCCTTTATCCAATTAGTCGTATCTTGAACAACATTTTTTACCTCAATCATGCGGTCTTTAAGTTGATTGAAAGCGTTAAGGGATGATTGTTTTTCTAAGGTATTATCAATCAGTTTCATTAGTCTATTCATAACATCTTGTTTATCAAGGCAAACTTTACGAACCATCAAGTCTTGTGCTTGAATACCATTGGTTCCTTCGTAAATTTGGGCAATTTTTGCGTCTCTAACAAGTTGCTCTAAGCCCCACTCTCTTATATAACCATGGCCACCGAGCACTTGAACACCTAAATTACATGAATCAAAACCTTTATCGGTAAAAAATGCTTTGGCAATAGGCGTTAATAAAGCCATCATAGCTGCAGATTCTTCTCTCACTTGAGGATTTTCATGATGATATTGCTTATCAATTTGCACCCCCATAAATACCGCTAAAGCGCGCCCTGCTTCGGTATACGCACGCTGAGACAAAATCATCCGTCGTACATCAGCATGTTGAATGATGTTAGCAACTTCTCCCTTAGCGTTTTTGCCTTGTTTTCTTTCTTGAGCATAAGCTTTAGATAATTGATACGATGTCTCGGCTAATCCAATCCCTTGAATACCAATGGATAACCGTTCAAGGTTCATCATAGTAAACATAGCAAACAAACCTTTATTTTCTTGACCAACCAGATAACCTTCAGCGTTATCAAAGTTCATCACACAGGTTGCAGATCCTTTGATCCCCATTTTGTGCTCGAGACTACCGCAACTAACACCATTAGAATCTCCGAGACTTCCATCAGGGTTAACTTTGAATTTAGGAACTAAGAAAAGACTTATTCCTCTTGGCCCTTCAGGGGCACCCGGTAACTTAGCTAATACAAGATGAACGATATTCTCAGTTAAATCCTGCTCACCACCGGTAATAAATATCTTGGTTCCATTAATTTGATAAGCCTTATCAGATAATTTCTCTGCTTTGCTCTTAATAATGCCAAGATCCGAACCAGCGTGGGGTTCTGTTAACCCCATAGCTCCAGCCCATCGCCCTTCTAGCATTGGAGGAAGGTAAATTGACTTTAACTCATCACTGGCATGAGCATGGATCGCTTGATATGCGCCAGAAGTTAAACTCGAATAAAGGCAAAATGAGGTATTAGCAGAATAAACCATTTCTTCAGTGAGAAGATTAATCGTTTTTGGAAGTCCTTGGCCACCATATTCTGGATCACCTGAAACACCTTGCCAACCACCTTGAGCATATTCTTGATAGGCTTCTTTAAAACCACTAGGAGTTGTTACTTTACCATTTTCAAACTGGCAACCTTGCTCATCGCCCTCTCGGTTAATTGGGAATAAAACATTTTCAGAAAACTTGGCCGACTCTTCAAGAACTGCTGAATAGAGTTCATTATCAAAATCACCAAATTCAGCAATACCAGCTAATGATTCTTCAATATTGAACACTTCTTTAATAAGAAAGTTCATATCCTCTAAAGGAGCTCTATAAGCCATTAGTTCTACCCTCGCAATAAAATAATCTTTCAACCAAAAATGAAAAAGGCTCTAATTAGAGCCTTCAATTCATGGTCAGACCAGATAAGTTTAGCATATATCTGATTTTTTCAAACCCGTTCCTAACTTAATCAGCCTTGTTTTTAGCAAAATGTTTCCAATAATCTGAAACTGTTTGCTTCATATCTTTATGAAGAATCAAAATACCAATCAAATTGGGTATTGTCATTAATGCGACCGTGACATAAGCGAGGTTCCAAATAACGGTTGCATCGGTAAATGAAGCAATAAAGAACGCCGCAATATAAACAATTCGGTAGGGTAGAACCGCTGATGGGCCTAAGAGATAGGTGATTGCTCGATCACCATAGTATGACCAGGCGATGGTTGTAGTAAACGCAAATAACAATAATCCAATGGTAACAATATATTGACCCCAATCCCCGAATAAACCTTGTTTAAATGCAATCGTGGTTAGTTGAACCGAGTGAATAAGTGATTTACCTGAAACAATAACAGATGAATCATCCAGAGAGCCATCAGTAACAGTAAGCTCTCCACTAAAGGCTTTATCGTCTTTAGAATAAAAGACCTCTTCAGCGACCGAACGAGAATTGAGCAAAGTATGTCCTTTATCGATATCTATCCCATTCTCAACCTTAATACTTCCAGTAAAGAGTTTGACTCCACCATCCTCATCTGATTTTTTGTCTAAAAAGGTAAATAAACGAGTAACATCAGCAGCTTGAGTATCTGAAAAGCTACCCTCAACATAAATCATGTCTGCACGGGCAAAATCATTTTGATGTTTTTGATTCCAAACACCAGAAGATAAAATAACCAAACCTGTCAAGGTACAAATAATAATGGTATCAATGAAGGGTTCTAATAAAGACACCATCCCTTCAGATGCAGGCTCATTGCCTTTAGCACTCGCATGAGCGATTGGAGCCGAACCTTGTCCTGCTTCATTTGAGAATAATCCTCGGTTAATACCACGATCCATAGCATAGGCAAAGCTCGCGCCCATAAATCCACCTATTGCAGCAGAGCCGGTAAATGCATCTTGGAAAATAGAGAAAAATGAGGGGCCAATATTCTCTAAATTAGCAAAAATAACAGCCAATGCACCGATCACATAAATAAGTGCCATAGTAGGTACAACAGTCTCAGCGACATGTGCAATACGTTTAATCCCACCAATAATAACAAAACCTAAAAGAACCGCTAATACCGCACCAGTAATCCATTTTTCAATCCCAAAGGCATCATTCATGCCAATTGCGATATTGTTAATTTGGGGCATATTTCCGCTACCCATGGAGCTAACAACCGTTGCAATAGCCACTAAGATAGCTAGCCATTTCATGTTGAGCTTCTTTTCCATGTAATACATGGGACCACCGGCCATTGTACCGTCAGCCGTTTTTTCACGATATTTATGAGATAAGGTAACTTCCACAAATTTAGTCGTCATACCAAAAAATGCAGTCATCCACATCCAGAATAATGCTGCTGGACCACCTAAAAAGATAGCCAAAGCAACACCACCAATATTACCAGTACCGACTGTCCCAGAAAGTGCTGTCGTTAAAGCTTGGAAGTGAGAAGTATCACCGGGTGCATCATCTTTAGAATATTTACCCCGCAATATACGAGTAGCATGAGCAAAATAGCGAATTTGAGGAAAACCAAGGTAAAGTGTATAGATAATACCGGTACCAAGAAGAAGTATAGGAAAAAACTTTGCAGAGCCCAGATAGCTATCTATCCAGATCAGAAATTCATTAATTGCGTCCAAAACATGCCCCTTTATAAAATTATATTGATAACTTAATTTTTTTTCTTAGGCAGGCATGATAAACGAATTGACAACAAAAATCTTGTCCTCTGTTAGAGAAGATATATGAATGATTAGCTTTGAAATAAAGTAAGAGCTCAGTCAAACTAACGAGCTCTCATTCTTATTCCTTTTTCAACTGAAACAAATACTTCATTTGCATCAATACTTTTTGGAAAGTAGCAGCCAGAAATTTGAGCAGCAGCAAGGCTCGCACCATCAAGATTTGACAGACTAAAGTCAATACCTCTTAGATCTGCAGCTCTAAAATAACATCCGCTAAAATTAATCCCATTTGCATTCAAACCTCGTAAATCTAGCCCTCTAAAATCACAGTTGTGATAATCGAGACTTTCAGCAGAAGCTCTTTGGACATTAAATTCTTTTATTTTTTCATCTCTGATTAGCTGATAGAGTGGATCGTCTAGAAAACGTAAAGCCATGTGGTTTCACCTCTATTTGATTAGGTATTACTAATTATAGATGCTAATTGAGATTTTAACTGACAAACTCAGTTTGTAAACTAAACGAAGCTTTTAACGACATCTATTCCTCATAAAAGGCAATGTAAGAAGTAATAAAATTAAATAGTAAAATGCTCCCGCAGCTTCATATTCAGCTTCGACAACGGGAACTTCAGGTGTCGTTCCGCTCCCAGCACCAGTGTCACCTCCGTCAGAACCTCCATCATTACCGCCATCACCTCCACTAGTGGCATCATTATCGATAATGGTCACTACCAATGATTGAGTTGAGCCAATTAAACTTCCAGCTGTTGGATTAGATAAGCCTAAAGTAAAAGATTCAGAATCTTCTTCAATTTGATCATCTAAGAATGTTATTGGAATAATGCTACTTCTTTCTCCATCTTCAAACACAAGTGTCTGGTTAATCACTTGATAATCAGAACCGGCAATTGCACTTCCATTACTAGAAATTAGATCAACAGTTACTTGTCCTGCTGTACCAAAAGAACGAATCACTGTAATTTGTAGTTCGCCGATACCTTCATCACCACTATAAGAAGCTCTATCAAAGAAAAAAGTGCCAGGTAAATTTTCTACCTCATTGTCAGTGATTGTTACTTTTGACTGGCTTTCCCTTCCTAGTACTGCACCATTAGTCGGATTAGATAATGTTACTGAAAAAACTTCATCACCTTCAAACTCTTCATCATCAGCCAATACAACAATAATATCTTTACTTGATTCATTATTTTCAAAAGTAAGAGTGCCTGTTTGAGAGACAAAATCTGACGGAGATTCCGCACCGTCGTTGCCGACAGAAGATACCGTATAATCAACCGTAACTTGCCCTTGCAAACCAAGTTGCCTAGCAACAATAAGGGTAACGTCGGGATCCGTTTCTTGTACAAGAACCGTAGTTTCCTGCATTTCAATTAGCCCCGATTGACCGGCAGAACCAATTGAAACGATCCAGTCAAAAATGATATTTAAATCACTATCGCTAATCAAATTTCCACTTGGTGGCATCACACCTCCACAATTTATATTTTGATTGGATAGTTTTTGGTACAAAACCGAATTGGGCGCATCACCAGGCTCGACTAATTTCGCATTGTTGTTACTGCAGTTTGCCGTTATATCAACAAGAGCTGTTTCAGATATATTTGCATCATCAAGGGATAAGTTTCCACTTGGAGTATTTCCAGAATGGCAATCTAAACAAGTATTACTTGCAAAAATAGTCTGTACTTCGTCTGGCACCGCAGAAAATGATATCGATGAATAAGGGATTACGGAGCAAAAAAAGCACCATAAAATAAATTTATAGCGTAACAATTGTTTCATTCTATTCCTCCAGAGAGCCCATCTTAACCTTAATAGGAATACAGCAAAAATCAAAGATGAAATCGATTTTGTTGCATAAATTTAACACAGGTAGGAGATAAATGACGGACTCAATTAAGAAACTGTGAACGCATTTGCACTATTGAAGTGAATATATCGACTCATAAAAAAGCCGGAAAAACCGGCTTTTAGATAGAAAAATTGACAAAATAAAAACTATAGTTTGTCAGCTTCTTCCGATAAATACTTTGCAACGCCGTCTGGAGAAGCATCCATACCTTTATCACCTTCACTCCAACCTGCAGGGCAAACTTCGCCATGTTCTTGATGGAACTTAAGTGCGTCGACCATACGTAACATCTCATCAACATTTCTACCTAAAGGCAAATCGTTAACAACTTGGTGACGAACTTGACCATCTTGGTCAATTAAGAAAGAACCTCTAAATGCAACACCAGCAGTTGGATGTTCTACATCGTAGGCTTTACAAATTTCGTGTTTAACATCAGCTACTAGCGTGTAGCCTACTTGACCAATACCACCATCATTAATCGCGGTATTTCTCCATGCATTGTGTGAAAATTGAGAATCAATCGAAACACCTATTACTTCTACACCACGATCTGTAAACTCTTTAAGTCTATGATCAAAAGCAATCAGCTCAGATGGACATACAAAAGTAAAATCGAGAGGATAGAAAAAAACAACCGTCATTTTTCCAGCAGTTGCTTCTTTAAAGTTAAAACTATCAACAATCTCGCCATTACCCATAACAGCTGCTGCTGTGAAATCTGGTGCTTCTCGCCCAACTAATACGCCCATTTTGTTCTCCTAATTATTTATAAATATATACTTGGCTGAATCGCCTAAAACTGAATGTAGAAAGATACACGCTTAGAGCCAATCTTCCAAATTTATGATTACAATAAGCGCGATTGAGAGAAACTATAAAGATTCGTATTGTTGCTGTAGTTTAATAGCGTACTCGTCACCATTTTGTCCAAGAATACCAAATTTAAACTTAGCTGAAGGCGGTCGGTCGCCTAACCAAGTACTTAAAACAAAACGATAAAACTCTCTAGAATCAGAGACCTCACCTAATAATCTATTATTGAGATAAACCCGTGTACCAAAGTCCGAATGATAATCAAAACGCATTACATCGCCCTTTTTTATCACTCGTTTAAAAAAGCTCTTAAACAGTTTGATACTCTCCATATTATCCTTTAAAGCACTCGCTTCATTATTGATTTTCATTGCTTCTGCCATTTTCCTAGCAAAAGTACGACCTGAAATATTTTTGTCCATAACGAATTTAAATTCCATACGTCTCGTCGCGTCAATGAATATCAAATCTTCTGGTGTTCTATAAATGGCTGAACGATCAATAGAAAATCGTCCCAAATAATAATCTTTATTATGTGTTTTTGTTAAACCGTAACCGGTAGGAATTAATTCTATACCTTTTATCTTAGAAACTTTTGGTATGCTTACGGCTTCCGCAGCACTAGCAATAATGCCAAACAACATGTATATACCAACCAATACGAACATTATTTTTTTCATTTATTATTTACCTCTTAACCGGTTTCTATTAGCTTCCCTCTAATTTTACCTTGCCGTTAAACTCAACCCAGTGCCTATTTTTTATATTTATAGCTGCACTCTATCTATACAGACCTAAATGGTAGCTGTAGTATTGTGAATAATCATAGCATCGAATAGAAATAATCACTGAATAAATAACTAATGTTGAGAAATTCTTCTCATTATCGAACAATAGGTTTTGTAATTTGTTAAAACCAAGTCCCATGTGGCTCAAATATTTACCAAACTTTTAACCTTATCGCCGATAAAACTATCCAATTATTTGATATATCGTTCAAAAATGTGAAAATGATCATGAAAATACTTCATTGATTGCCTAAACTTAACTGTTATCAAAGCAATGTTTTGCCGTAAATAAAATAATCAATAAAGGTTTGTTTCATTTTCTTTAACTCCTAAAACATCACCGATTAAATATGCATCACCGGAGCCAGATTAAAGATGTCCAAAAAAATTAGCTATACAGTAAAAAGAACATTTAACTTTTTGCCTTTGGTTTTCCTACTTTCGCTTATTCAATTTCAGCCTGCTAGTGCGCTTGAAATTCAGTTAGAGGACAAAAGTTCTCTTGAACTTTTTGGTATAGGGATCCATCAAGAAAAACGAGTAGATATATATATTGGTGGGCTATTCGCTCCGACCCAAACCAGTGATGTTAATCAACTTACCGATCTAAACCTGAACAAAAGGATGAGTTTAAAGTTTGTTTCCAAATATTCAAATAGAAAAATGGCTCGATTTTGGAAACAAAGAATAGCAATGAACAACTCAAGAGATAGCTGGCGTCCTTTTACTAAAGAAATAATAGCCTTTGCAGATATATTTAAAAGCCCTATACAACCTGGAGACGAAATCAATATAGATTATATTGTCAATCGAGGTACTCTTGTTTACTTAAACGGCACTCATTTTTTAACTATTGAGAAGAAAGAGTTTTTTGAATTATTATTAAATATATGGATTGGAGCCATTCCACCCACTGAATTGTTTAAAAAAGGGATCACCGGAAAAAACACCCCCTCAGATAATGCCACCCTAATTTCCCAATATGAAAAAATTCAACCTATTTTAGGTAGGTTTGATAGTGACAAAACTTCTCTAGTTGAGACTTCAACTCGGGTAGCTTCAGCCACACCTAAGCCCAAAACTGATACAACAAAAAGCAAAGCTACTAGCCAAAAACCAGTAGCTAAGCAATCAACAAAAAAAACACAAGATAAAGATAACAGTAATAAAGCAGCTATAGAAACCAAAAAACTAGTTGAATCTCTGAAAGTTGATCTACCCATCACTCGCACTCAAATAGACAAGCCTGTTGTAAATAGACCATCCCAGAAGCAAAGTTCTCAATCAGACTCTAAATTAATTGGCGATCTAGAGCAAACAGAAGAATTAAAACCTAATACACAAAAACAAAACAAACCAATCCAAAAATCAGATACTAAACCTAAAACAACACCAACAAAGAAAATTGCTAAATTAGATCCGCCAGAAGAAAAACTATTTGATGCTGATTTAATGGTTGGCTCCTACACCCTTGAATTAATTAATCATATTCGAAAATATCAATCTTATCCAAAAAAAGCACTTAGAGAGGGGTTAGAAGGCTCTCTGACTATCCTAATTAAAATTGATGCTGATGGAGAAATTATAGATAGTTCATTTAATCAACGTTCTGGAGAGAGAATTTTAGACAGAGCGGTAATGAAAATGATTAGAAAAGCTCAGCCTTTTCCAACAATCCCTGAAGAGCTGAGCCAAAAAGAGTTTGAATTTGAAGTTCCTATGAACTTTAGTTTAACTGATTAACAAATTATTTTACGCTTAACAAGATATTTCACGCCACTCAAACCCCTCTTTTTGAGTGGCTATTAGATGCTCTATCTTTTTGTTTTTGATAAATTTTTGAAGGTAGGATTCAATAATTATTTCACAATTATTTTCTTCACTTTTATGCATCGCAGCTAGAAACTCAAGTTGAGAACAGTCAATATTCTCTAGGAATTTAATTGATTGCTCATTAGATAAATGTCCTAAATCGCCAGAAACTCTTGTCTTTAACGAATAGGGATATGAACCATTCATTAATGACTGAGTATCATAATTAAACTCCAATAATAATGCCGAACAACCAGCATAAGCATTAAGCATATGTTCAGTAATTTGTCCCACATCAGTCAGAACACCGACTCTCTTGCCTTGAACAGTAAATACAAATTGATTAGCTTCTCTTGAATCATGTGGTACAGGGATAGGTTGAACGACAAACTCAGCAATATTAAACGGGTGATGGCTATTAAATACATGACGATGAAATATCGATTCGGATTTTTTGTGCAAACTAGTTCCACGGTTTAACCATACGGGGATAGAAAAACGTTTGGAAAAACCTGCAACTCCAGAAATGTGATCAGAATGCTCGTGAGTAACTATAATGCCCGTGATTTGTTCAGGCTTTATTCCTTTCAAAGCTAATCGACGAATGGTCTCTTTGGTACTAAAGCCACAATCAACCATTAAAATAGTTTCACCAAATGCTATCAAGGTAGCATTTCCCTTACTACCAGAGCCTAACGAGCAAAACCTAATAATTTGATGTTCGTCTAATTGACGGTTTAACAACTAACGTCTATCTCCAAACAATCGGCTCAGTTCAGGGTAAAGCTTAACTAGCAATTCAGCTTCAAGAGCCACACCTTGCCCATCTTTAAAAGTAATTGTTCGTCGTTCACCAGACTCATCAACCGTGATTTGATAAGCCCCTTCTTCCAAGGGGAGTTTAGATTGTTCTTCACTAAATAGAGAGGCGAAAAAACCTTCTTTAGGTTTCTCATATTCCATAAAATAAGTATTTTGACGTAAATCCTTATCAATCACCCTAAATCCAATTTCAGCCATCACTCTTGGAATTTTTTCCCAAATCATTGATTGTTTTGCATTAGTCACTAGAGCGGGAGATTCACTTGTATCTTTCCCTAATTCAACTTTAAAACCGGCCATAAGCTTTTGCTGATGCCTAATTTCTTTGAGTCGAAGCTGAGTATCGTAATAACTTAACCATAAATTCATCATATCTGCCGATTCATGCCATTGAACAAGCCTCTCATTCCAGGGTTCATCGTCATCACTTCTAAATTGGTTTTTGATTCTTTCAACCACCAGCTTGTGTTCACCCCGAATTTGCCCTTCGCTAATACTAATTTTGTACTTAGCTCGGTTGAGTTCTATATCGTCAGTTCCATCTATACCGAGCCAAACGCCTGCATCTTCAACACCAACCCACTGGCTAATAACTGCATAGTTATCTTGATCTAAAACACTGGTTGCCACCTGATGCTTATCTAAAAACTTTGCAACGGTTTGCCAAAGAAAGTCACGATCTTCAACAATTAACACAGCAGGTACTGTCGAGTTCTTGTCAACACGAGTATTATCAAGCACGGCTAAAAGTTGAACCGGTGCCGCTTGGCTAAGCTCTTTACCGAATAATTGATTTTCCGCTTTAGCACCAATTTTGGGCAATACCGTAAAATTAGCTTTGCCATCATGAGACAAAGGCTCTGGAATTTTTAAATCTTTACTCTGCTTTGCATTAACGTAGTCAAATTTCTGGCTTTTGATCAATCCATTGTCACCATAAATGTAACCACAGCCTGACAAAAACAATATAAAAACAATAATGAAACTTAGCTTAATCAAACTCAAAAGGTAACTCCAACATATCAAGCAGTGTGATTTTTCACCACTTCTTTAATAATTTTTCCTATAGCCATTGAGATTAGCCACAAATAAGGGCGCTATGTTACTTGCCAGCACCTGACAACTCAAGTAAAACTCTGCCCACAGCATAAACAATCCTTCATATGACCCTATTTTATTTACAAGGTTCATTCATCAGAGATTTTAAAGCTTAATTTTATTAAAACCGCGCTCTATATACCTATCCAGATGTTCAGCGAGAAGGGAGTCCGCTATGAAACCTGAACTCTTTATCCTCAGAAGTAATCAATCCAGCTTCTATTTCTGAAAAAAACTCAATTCTTGGACTAATATCTTGTTCAGAATAGTCCGCCGCAAGCTTTAAATAGTCAGAAAAGTGTCTCGATTCAGATTTGAGTAAGGACATATAAAACTTATGTAATTCATCATCTAATAAAGGTGCGATTTTAGCAAAACGTTCGCAAGATCGAGCTTCTATAAAACCTCCAACTATTAATTTATCGACTAAAGCTCCAGGCTCGTCTTTGCGGGCGCGTTTAAATAATTTGGCAGCATACCGAGATGCCGATAAATTATAATATTCAATATTACGCTTCTTCATTATTTGTAATACTTGCTCAAAATGTCTTAATTCTTCACGAGCCAATTTAGACATTTTCATCAAGAGTTCTCGACGCTCCGTATAACGAAAAATCAAGCTAATAGCCGTATTAGCAGCTTTTTTCTCACAATTACAATGATCAATTAACATGATCTCTTGGTTTTCAAGCGCGACTTCAACCCATTCATCAGGTGTTTCACAGGCAAGAAATTCATATATTGGGGCTAACAACTGCTGCATAATAATAATCTTGGTTGTTTTAGTTGGTGCGAATTTTAAGTGCCTTTACCTGACGAATAAAGTCTTTTTGCTGTCTTTGGCTAATTTGTTGGTTTGCGTAGCGTAAAAATAGGTAATATCTCAGAAGCTTCACAACTTCAGCTAAAGATTCTGAACGAATATTTTTTACCTTCTGATTGGGTGATTCTAACTCTTTTATTAACTCGTAAACACCTTGTGTTTCACTGATCACGATATCATATTTGACTAATTGAGCATTTAATCGCTCAAAAGCTAATTCTAAAAGATCTGAACTGCTAGGTCGCTTTATCCATTTAAAACTAATCAAACTCAAAAATACAGCCAGAATAGCAATCATAAATAAACTGATTTGCTGACTCGTCAGTTTTTCTAGACCTAGTCCGTCAAAAACTCGCCGTTGACTGGCATTGCTATAATCTAAAATCCAATCATTCCAACCAGTATTGGCTTGATCCATCCAGTATTGAAATTGTTTCATTAACCCAAGATCATCAAGATCAACGGCGTCAAAACCAAAATCGCTAAAAAGACTTTCTCGTTGAAAATAATCCTGTTGTAATGATTCTTCGATTCGATGTGAAGCAATTGCCGCGGTCGGATCAACTCTCACCCAACCTTCTCCTTCAAGCCAAACTTCCGTCCACGCATGAGCATTGGCATAACGCACGATCCAATAATCTGATAAAGGATTCTTTTCAGCACCTTGATAACCAATAATCACCCTTGCTGGAATGCCTGCAGCTCGCGCTAAAAAAACGAAGGCTCCAGAATAATGTTCACAAAATCCCTTTTTCTCATCAAACCAGAAGCTATCAACGGTATCTCTTTGCATAATCGGAGGAGTAAGAGTGTAAAAATACTCTTGTCGATTAATAATACTTAGCAGTCCAAGAATATATTCGCGGTCTGATTTATATTTTTGTCTTTCTTGTTTTGCCCAAGATAGAGAACGGAGGTTGCCACTTTCAGGTAAGACTGTATGGTGCTCTTTATCAACTTCGGTTAATTGCTTATTCAATAGCAAGTTTGTTTGTGATCTTCCTGAATACCGAGTTCTATCAGTTAGCCGATATCTGACTTGAACCGCATAATCATCGAATAATCGAGCCGTTTTAGGTGTTTCAACGGGACGGTCAAGCATTGTTAACCAACGTTGATTGGTCTTTTCAAGACTAATATCATACTCAAAACTCTTATTTATGCCAGAACTATCAAGACTCAAGTTACCGCTTTCAGAAATAGAATTATTAGTATTAATGCGCTTGTTTTTAGATGGATGTCGTGACCAAGTGAGACCATCAAACATATCAAGCACTAAGGTACGCCAATACATTTCGTGACCTTGAGGGGTTTTATCTAAAAATTTAACTCTAAATGCGACCTTATCAAACAACTGCAAACTACTAATTTCGCCGGGACTCATAGTATCGGAAATGCCACTAGCTGCTGTAGATGCTCCAGGCATTCTCCATATTGGTCCAGATAATCTTGGAAAAAAGACAAAAAGAACAATCATTAAAGGCAACCCAAGTACAAGATATTTACTTAACCTTTTAATATTGCTCGATGTCGCAGTGCCAACCAGCTTATTAGAACTTGAAATTGCATTGATCGAAGTTAAAGCATTTAAGATAGCTGCCACCGGAATAAATTGATAAATAGCGATTAAAGGTGACTGGTTAAACAAAAACCCAGCCAGTAGAATGAAAAAACCCAAAAGCATAAGTACATAAACATCTCTATTGGATTTAATCTCTAAAATCTTTAATCCGTACATGATAGCGATCAAGGCAACTCCAGCGTCACGTCCAGCTAACTTTTGAAAGGAAAATAAAACCCCAGCAAAAGCTATCAAAGTAATAATCACCTTAATCCAAACAGGAATGATTAAGCGACGTTTAACACACCCAAAGTAAACAACTAAAACCACTAAACTATTTAATAAACTGACCCAAAGTGGGATATAAAAATACAATGGCCATAAAACCAGTTGCTGGGCAATCAATATGGGAAGTAAGTTAATTTTACGCTGATTAAAGTTTTGTAACGATATTTGTCCAGAGTTTATCGACTCAGAATTCATCAATTTAGAGTTCATTAAACTAAATCCTCTAAACCGTACAAAGCAAGAGCCTTTAAGCAGTGTTCTTGGTGTAGCTTTCCACTGCTTTTATTAATCGTCTGATTAGGAAGTTTGAGCGAATACTCAAAATTATTCTTGCTGGCTTCATTGACTAGAAAACAAAGGTAGCTGAGTTTTAATTCATCATTGACCGCAGCAAAATCATTCCAACTAAAAACTAAATCCTGACTCTGGTAACTCACAAACTCCTTGACTAACATCCCTCTTTCTCGCGCCAGTGCCTTCCAATCAATACGAGACAAAGGATCACCCGCTTGATAGTTTTTTAGACCATATAGATCATCATTACCTAGTATTTTATTTTCGCCAGATTCTTCATCCGACAAACCTAAACCACCATCAATCGGCGGTTCAATGGGTTGAGGATAAATTAATACTGGCGTACTAAATTTAAACCACGACCAAACTTGAAAAAATCCAAAGGGGTAATTACTGGTCGTTATTATTCTTGGCGTATAAAACCAACCTCTTTGGCTTACTTTTATTGGCAATAAAAAATGGTTTTCTTCAAGTGGGTTTATGTCTCGATAAAAAAGCTGTTCCTTAGAAAAACCCGCAGATATTGAATGGTGTGTTTGATTATCACCACTAGACACATGAATCAATAATTGAAGTTGTCCTCCTGCAGATACGCTTTCAATAGAACCCTGTTTAAAAGTTAAACCTTGTAAATTTTTAAAAGTAGAAATAATGCTAACCAAACCTATGCTACTAATGAGAAAGGTCAATAAAAAAGCCAAATTATTTTGATAATTAGTTGCACCAATCATCATTAATAATATGATGACAAAAAACAACATACCAGCTTTAGTTGGTAAAATATAAGTCGAACGTTGTTGCAATTTAACCACATCTGAAATGGGCATTCGACTGCCAAACCATTTCTTAACTGACAAATGTTTTTTGATTTTATCTGTAAACACAATGATATCTATTTAAACGTTGTCAAAGTAAACACTAATAGACTATCGAGGGATTGCAGTGGTCTTGAGAATATCCAATACTGGATTTTGCTCTCTTACCACAGAGCTAGACTGAGTCAACAATCGATGCTCTGCTACTGCTAACCATACCGATTGAATATCTTCAGGAATAACATAATCTCTATCTTCCATCAATGCCCATGCTTTTGCCGCTTTTAGCAGTGCAAGACCTCCTCTAGGTGACAAACCATGAGACCAATGATTGCTTTGCCTACTAGCAAGAACCAGATCTTGTAAATAATCATACAGTCGGTCACTCACCTTAACCGCATCGACTTTGCTCTGCATTAAGATCAAAGCCTGTGGTTCAATCACCGCAGATAAATCTTTAATCAGGTGCCTTGAATCCTGCCCACTAAAAAGCTGTCTCTCCACCTCTCTTGCTGGATAACCAAGGGAAATCCTAATTAAGAACCGGTCAAGTTGAGATTCTGGTAGCGGATAAGTTCCGATTTGATTAAACGGGTTTTGGGTGGCTATAACAAAAAAGGGTTCAGGTAATTTGCGACTCTCTCCGTCAACTGTTACTTGATATTCTTCCATAGCTTCTAGCAACGCGCTTTGAGATTTAGGTGTGGCTCGATTCACCTCATCTGCCAAAATAACCTGAGTAAAAATAGGCCCTTTGTGAAATTTGAAGGTTTCATCGCTTCTACGGTAAATTGCAGAACCGATAATGTCACCGGGTAGCAGATCGCTGGTAAATTGTATTCTTTGAAAGTCTAACCCTAATACTTTTGACAATGCATGAGCTAAAGTAGTCTTCCCCATACCAGGTAAATCTTCAATTAATAAATGCCCTTTCGCCAATAAACAAACCATTGCGAGCTTTATTTGTTCTGGTTTTCCAAGAATAATTTTGTTCAACGCTTGAGCGGCATTTTGTAAATCTAATTGCATAAATTAAAGCTCTCGATAAATATGAGGAAAAGGATGAAATCGATTTATTAATCCTAAACGTTAAGTATTCTAGATAGCAACAAAAACAGCGTAATTTGTCATATTTTGAGACTTTTATGTCTATAATAAACAATATGCTGAAAGAATTATTACCCAACAAAGAAGATGCTTACAAACTAGCCGTTTTATCGGAACAGACAACTAAGCTTTATTCGGTTCTAAAAAACTCGCTTTTTGCGCTGATAATGAACAGTAGCATTTTAGTTTATGTCCTTTGGCCCGTAATTAATCATAAAGCCTTATTGATTTGGTACTCTTTTGCATTGGCCTCTTGCCTTTCTCGCTTTGTTCTTCTAACTAAGTTTAATAAAGTCAATCCCTCCTCAAATGATGCGCCATATTGGTATAAATTATTTTTAATTGGTAGTACATCATCAGCACTTTATTGGACTGCAGCCTGTATATTTTTATTCCCGAGCGATGATATTGCTCGCCAAGTATTCTTTGCTTTTGTATTTGGAGGCATGGCAGCAGGCTCGATCACTTCACTTTCATTTACTCGATGTACAATTTATTCATTCTTAATCTTACTAATAAGCCCATTAATCATCCGTTTTATAAGTGATTCATCGGAGCTTTCTGTCACAATTGGGCTGGTTCTTGTTGTCTATTTAGTCATGCTCATAATTGCAGCTAAACGAACCTACGAAAGCACCAATCAAAATATTGAATTAGCTATATCTAACCAACAAAATGTTAAAAAGCTTAAAGCCAGTGAAAATAGGTATCAAACCTTGTTGGACACCGCCTCAGATGCTTTTTTCTTACATGATTTAGAAGGCAAAATAATTGATGTCAACCGTCAGGCGTGTAAAAGTTTGGGCTACTCTAAAGGAGAGCTATTATCGTTAGAAGTTAACGACATTGTCTCTCAAACAAACGAAAATAGTGATCCTTTAATATGGGAACATATTGGATTTGAAGAAAATGTCCAAATATCAAGCCAGCAAAAGAAAAAAGACGGTACATTGCTGCCCGTAGAATTAAGACTACGGGCGATTGAGATGGACAACAAAAAATTAATTTCTGTTCTTGCTAGGGATATCACTGAAAGAAATGAAGCTCAGAAAAAACTTCTTGAAGCGGTGAAACAAGCAGAAAAAGCTAATCAAGCAAAATCAGAATTTTTATCACAAATGAGTCACGAACTAAGAACACCAATGAATGCAATTATCGGCTTTGCTGAACTTTTAGACTATTCATCTTCAGAACTTTCACAAGTACAAAGAAGTAATATTAAGGAGATTATTTTAGCAGGAAGCCATCTATTAGAACTAATCGATGAGATTTTAGATCTTTCTAAGATTGAATCTGGAAAAACTGAAATATCTATAAAGCCAGTCTCAGTTAAACATTTATTAGCTGAATGTTTACCTTTATTCAAACCGATGTTTGCTGAAAAAAAAATCGCCTTCATTAATCAAATTGAAGACTCTAAATATATTATTCAAACGGATCCCACCAGACTCAAACAAGTCTTATTAAATTTAATTTCCAATGCCATCAAATATAATCACGACAAAGGAAGTGTCACTCTTAGTTCACTAGTAAACGAGCGGAACCGCCTTAGATTAATTATCACTGATACTGGCATTGGATTATCTAATGAAGAAATTGGTAAACTTTTTGTTCCCTTCGAACGTCTTAACGCTCCAGAAAATAGCCAAGGAACGGGAATTGGCTTGACCATCTGTAAGCATCTTGTCGAATTAATGGATGGTCAAATTGGGGTAGAAAGCGTTAAAGGACAAGGTAGTATCTTTTGGATAGAACTACCTCTAAAAGAAGATTAATAATAAAAATCTCCGTTAATTAAATCTCGAAATCAGCCCAAACGGGGCAATGATCAGAAGGTTTCTCCATCCCCCGAAGCTCGTAATCAATTCCCGCGGCAGTACAAGACTTATACAGGGAGTCTGTCGCTAAAACCAAATCAATTCTTAATCCACGTCTTGGATCATCATCAAAACCTTTACTTCGATAATCAAACCAACTAAAACGGTCATTTGTTTCAGGGTAAAATTTTCTAAAGGTATCTTGAAAACCTTTATCAATAATTTTTCCTAACCATTCTCGCTCGATTGGTTGAAAACTGCACTTTCCAGTCTGCAACCACCGTTTAGCATTTTTTTCACCAATACCAATATCGTCGTCTCGATGAGAAATATTAAAATCTCCAGTCACTACCCAATTGTTTTTCATTCGGTTAGTGTCTAAATACAAATTAAGATCAGCATAAAATTTTTCTTTTGCTGGAAATTTTGTTGGATGTTTTATCGAATCACCTTGAGGAAAATAACCATTAAAAAGAAACAAGCTATCATTTTTTCCTTGATGTTCGGTCACTATTACTCGGCGCTGTGATTCGGCATCATCAGTCGGAAAACCTTTTTCGAAAGAAACAGGCGCTACTTTAGACAGAGTCGCTACACCATAGTGTCCTTTCTGTCCGTGATAAACAACATGATAGCCGGTTTCTTCAATCATCCCATGAGGAAAATCATCATCATGAACTTTTGTTTCTTGAAGGGCAATCACATCAGGATCAAGGTTATCTATTATCGCGTTAAGCTGGTGAGGTCTTGCTCTTAAACTATTAATGTTAAATGAAACAATTTTCATTAATTAACTCCAAAAATTATTGTTGATTTTTATTCTAACGATTGTCAATCCAATCATTAAATACTGAATTAGTTTTCTCACCTGAAAAACCTAAAAAGCAGGTATTTTCTTCACTAGCCGTTAAACGACACAAGCGATGATATAATTTATCTCGCCTAAAGAAACTAATCGAAATTTCTGTATCAAGGGGATAACTAGCAATCCGCTTATCAAGCTCACTTGAATCAACTCTATATCCATCAAGTGCAATAATGATATCTTTGTTCGACAACCCTATATTTGACGCACTTCCGTCATCTAAAACGGAGACTATCTCTGCACCAATTGAATTAGATTTATGGGTGATACTTAGAGAGCAAACTGGTTTAGATTGAGGTAATGCCTTTTTAAAACCTCCTTTATCCATTTGTTTAGATTCTGAAGTTAACAAATAATCTAGCCCCAGAATATTAAATACCGATTTTAAATCTAATTCTTTCGTCGAATATAAAACCTCTTTAAAGAAATCATTCATCGATATTCCAATCAACTCTTCTGTTGTTTTTTGTATATCTCTTTCATTAACGCCTATATTATTTTTGCCATAATTTTTCCATATTAAGCGCATTAAATCATCAAGATTTTTATTTTCATTGCTTAACCTTCTAATTTCAAAATCAAGGCAAAAAGCAACTAACCCACCTTTTACGTAATAACTAACAATCGCATTCGACGCATTTTCATCCTGCTTATAAAACTTTGTCCATGCATCAAAACTTGATTCAGTAATAGTTTGTTTTTTTCGACCATTACCTCTCATATAACGAGTGATATTTCTAGCAAGCATATCAAGATAATTTTCTTTGGATATAACGCCTGATCTTACTAAAAATAATTCATCATAATAGGTGGTAATCCCTTCAAAAAACCATAATAGCTCTGTATGAACTTCCTGTTGTAATTGATAAGGTTCGAACTTAGCAGGTTTAATACGCTTCACATTCCAACTATGGAAATACTCATGAGAGCAAAGAGATAAAAAAGTTTGGTAATCTTTACTCTTTTTTTCAATATCATCGCCTATTTTAGGCAAATCATCATGACTGCAATGCAAGGCTGTTGAAGACATATGTTCCAAACCGCCAAAGCCTTTCTTTTGGACAAAGGTCATAAAAAGATAATTTTCAAATGGTGGCTTTGAATCAGCAAAAAAATCACATTGATACTGACAAATCGTTTGAACATCTTTTGCTATTCGGTCAAGATCAATATTCTTAGGTGATTCAGTAAAAACCATTCGATGCTCAACATCATTGACAACAAATTTAACTTCTAAATAATCTGAAATCTCAAATGGATGATCAATTAAATTAGCGTAATCTTTGCAAATATAGAGTCCAAAGCCCAAAGAGTTAATTGAGGAAGAAGGCATACTAGTTGCCACCTTCCATTGTTCGCAACCCGAGTTTGTTGGCTGAATAATTTCCACAGAATGTTCTGAAGCTTCATAATTTCTAAGACCTAAGAAAACACTGGTTCCATTAAAAAAACAATGTTGATCATCAAAATGAGCCGAACGAACAGATAAATCCCAGGCATAAATTTGATAGCTTATCTCAATTGAAACGACATTTTGTTCAAGTATCCAACAGGATTTATTCTTCTTAATTAAGTTAACTGACTTTCCATTAGATATCGCCGATAGACTCACAATGTTTTTTGAGAAGTCCCGAATCATATAACTACCGGGTATCCAATCCGGCAACCAGAATTCTTGTCCACTCTCTAAATTTTGTTCAATAACCATACAAACATCAATTAAATGTTTATTCGCATTTTCAAGGGATACAATATATTTAATCATGGTATAACCGGAGCTATAATTAGAACTTTAGTAAGGAATTTCATAAGGACTTTAACTAACGACTTGGATTGTTAGTCATTATAGAAGCCTTTTTAAGTAGATAAAAGAAATCTTCCTGTTCCGATAGCTTTAATTCCATATCGATGGTTAATTTCTCTCCATCTTCCGGACGCTGCTTAAGATAATAATAAACCGTCCAGTGATAGCGTTTGGGTTTACCCTGTTTGAAGTAGGATTTTTGGAATTTATTAAATTCTAATTGAGATAAAGGAGAGAACTTGAATTTATAGCTATGCTTTTTAGGTTGAGATGTAAACCAAGTATTTACTGAGTCGATTTTATTTACGTCAATCACTTCTAACAGATACTGGTATTCTGTTTTAGAGTCATCATGATGGTCAAATTTTAAAACTAACTTAACATCTTTAGTTTCAAGTTCTGCTGGATTAGTCAGCGACAACCTAACTCTCACCTCGCTCGGATTAATAGCCGCAATATCATCACCATCCATGCTCGCCATCTTTATCATGCTAGTAAGGGGAACCAACGTGCAAGAGGCAAGAAAAAATAAACTTGTCAGTGACATTACCAATAACAAAAGCCGTTTCAAGTTAAACTACCTCATAAATCTTAATAATGCGACCCAGCGCCATAAGCTTAAGATATCCGCTAATGCTGCTGCAACATAGGTTAAAGCGCAAGCTCTTAATACTTGCCTAATAGCTGGCAAATATTCTTTTGGCACATAGTCCCCCTGATCCAAAATAGGCATGGCTTTATTAAAACTCGCATCCCATTCTTCAGGCAAAATAGCCAAATAGATAAAGACTGAGGCTAACATAGTCATCACACCGATAACACCAGTCAAACCAATCACGTGAGGGATCCTGACCAACGCACCAACAATAGGCAACAGCATTAATATTGAGATACCAAGCTTCTGCATCTGATGTGCTTTAGATAAATAACGTTTACGCAAATGACTTACGGCTTCATCGCGATTAAATTGAATCGCATGCCCTACTTCGTGCGCAGCTACTGCAACCGCAGTTAAGGATTTACCTTTTAAATAGCTAGGACTCAAACGTACCACGTTATCTTGAGGATCGTAATGATCAGCCCCTTCATCTGCTGCTTCAACTTTGACATGTTGAAGTTCAAACTGATTGAGTAAATGTCGGGCTAGATCTTCACCACTTCCAGGCATACCTTCTAATTGGCGGTTATGTTTGGAAAGAACGTATTTAACCCACCATTGAGGCCCGAGAATAAGCGCTAATAATAGGATTCCGATAATGGCGTATAGCATGATTTAGAAAGCTACCTTTTTGTCTTAATGATAAGCCGTGGTAAATAAACATTACAAAATAATTTAAATTTTGTAAAAGAGGATTATCTATGATTTTACGAAATATGACTAGGCTATACTTCAAGTGAGTTATTTTTGAGACACGTCAGCACTGTTTAGAATTAACCTGCAACAGTATCACCCTCAAATAAATGCCTTTGATTTTCAATATTGTTAATGATGTGATTACGAAAGGCTAAAACTCGTGCATTATGCTTCTGTTCAGGGTGAATTAATACCCATAGTCCTAAATCAAATTTCGGGTCTGGGTCACAATATCGTTCAAGCTGAGAATCAGCATCTCCCATAAAGCATGGTAAAAAAGAAACACCTAGCCCTTCTCTCAAGGCGGCTACTGTGATTAGCGCGTCGTCACAATTAAACTGATGAGTGGCAGTACCGCATGTTTGATTTGTCCACGAACGATGAAAATCACAGCACTCAGCCCCAATCCATTTTAAACCATTCTTGTTTTGCTTGTTTTCCTTTAGCTGCTTGAGCTGCTTGAAATATTCAATACTTCCGTAAATGGTCGATTTTACAGTGACGACTCGCTTACCAATTAGAGTTTCTCCCGGTGCATTAGTCGAGCGGATTGCTATATCAGCTTCACGCTGAGCTAGGCTAGCGGTAGTATTTGATGCAACAATGTGTAAATCAATTTCAGGATAGTTTTTGCAAAAACTGTTAAACATAGGCATTAAAATGGTTGATGACATGATGCTAATAGTCGTTACTCGTAACGGTCCAACTAGATGTAAATCTTGCCCTAATAGAGCACCATCAACACCGATAACCTCACTCTCCATTCGAGCTGCAGCACGTTCAATTTTGATACCCGCATCAGTCAGATGATAAGTCCCTTTCTTTCGTACCAGTAAACTAACACCCAACTGCTTTTCTAACGCTCTAATTCGTCTAGAAATGGTTGAATGCTGAATGTTAAGCTGCTTTGCTGCACTGCTCATTGTTCCGTATCTTGCTACAGTCAAAAATAATTTTAAATCATCCCAGTTCATCATTAGAAAACGCTCCGTGCAAATATGCACATTAAGTGTTTTTATTTAAACAGTTACTAACGAAATAATCAATGTATACTTTTCACCTGTTTAAAAAAACAAAAGGGAAGCATTATGAGATTTATCTATTTTTTTTATGGGATTACGACGTATTTAATATTTTTTGCTACATTTCTTTATGCGATTGGATTTGTAGGAAACTTCATTGTTCCTAAATCAATGGATTCAGGTGCCAGTGGTTCTTTAATTGAGGCCTTACTTATCAATGCATTACTACTCAGTGTTTTTGCGATCCAACATAGCGTGATGGCACGAAAAAGTTTTAAAAAAGCTTGGGCGAAAATTATACCATCAACCATTGAAAGAAATACTTATGTGTTATTTTCAAGCCTTGCACTGCTTCTCATCTTTTGGCAATGGCGTCCGATGGGTGATGTTATATGGGACGTATCAAATACAACTTTAGGTTCAGTACTCATTGGGATTTCACTATTCGGTTGGTTTTTTGTGTTAATCAGTACATTTTTATTAGACCATTTCGAACTGCTAGGCCTAAAACACGCCTACTGTAATTTGACGGGTAAAGAAATTTCAAATAATAAATTTAAAACGCCCGGTTTTTATAAATTTGTGCGCCATCCAATTTATCTTGGTTTTACCATTGCATTTTGGGCTACACCAATTATGACAACGGCTCATTTGCTTTTTGCAATCGCGACTCTTGGCTACACTTTAGTTGGGATTTATTTTGAAGAAAAAGATTTGATTTCAGCTTTTGGTGATGAATATCTAGCTTACAAATCTCGAGTTTCAATGCTTGTCCCTCTAGGATTAAAAAATAAGGGTTAACTTATGACCAAATCATTTAAAACATTGGAAGGCGGGTGTAGTTGTGGACACCTACGGTACGAATTAGTTTCTGAACCATTGATTGTTCATTGCTGTCATTGTCGTTTTTGTCAACGTCAAACAGGAACGGCCTTTGCGCTTAATGCATTATTTGAAGCTGTTCATGTAAAAGTTCTAAAAGGTGATGTATCTGAAACGCTCGTTCCGTCACCCAGTGGAAAAGGCCAAAAAATAGCTCGTTGCCCTATTTGTGAGGTGGCAGTTTGGAGTAACTATTACATGGGAGGAATAAGAGATGCTATACGATTCATTCGAGTAGGCACGCTTGACGAACCTGATAATCTTCCACCAAACGTACACATCTTTACAGAAACAAAACAACCTTGGGTTGTGCTACCTGAAAATGATTTAGCTGTAGATGTATTTTATGATTATGAAAAGGTCTGGAGTAAGAAAAATTTTGAACGTAGGGAAGAGTTACTCGCATTGGTTAATGAGATCGATTAGAGCTGTTTTTTTGTGACTCCAGAATACAAAGAGTGATGTTATTTTTAGATCATACTATAAAGATTTTCCGGCTCCGCTCCATGATATTATGGGTTTTGATTTAAATAGATATCAAACTCAACAAACAAGCATCATTCTATAAAAATAACTGAATCATTTAACTCAACTCGACCGGTTTTAGCTTGATTAACTTCTGCATCTTTATCTTGATAACCAAATGACATACCAAACAAAATACCAAGTTCATCAGGTAACTCTAAAATATCTCTTACAACGTCAGGAAATTGCCCTAAAGCGCCTTGCATACAACTATCAATACCACGTTCAGCCATAATTAAATTCAACGTTTGAACATAAATCCCAATGTCTACCGCCCCCATAATACCTAAATATTTTTCCATACAAAAAAAGGCGACATGAGGTGCATCAAAAAAATTCCAGTTTCTTAACATGGAAGCTTGCCTAGCCTGTTTGTTATCTCTGGCTATTCCCATAGCACCATACAAAGCATTAGCCGCTCCAAATTGACGGTCTCTATGTTTGCCACGATATTTAGGCGTCCAATCAAAGTCTGCGTTAGGTTGAGCGCCGCTCATAATGGATTTGATTAAGGCTTTTTCCAACTGGTCTCTTTTATCGCCAGATGCAACTAATACCTGCCAAGGCTGCACGTTGCAATTTGAGACGGATTTTTGCGCCAAGCTAAAAATTGAGCTTAGCTCTTCAGAAGAAACCGGCTGTTGAGTAAAAGCTCTTATTGATCTTCGATTGGTTAATATTTTTTCAATTGTCATATTTTGAACTCTTTGGATAGATAAATTAGCTTGTCGCTAATTCTAACCCATTATTTATTGTTTATAACTTCACGATTCTTAGAGGTACTTAGCAATTATTCAACATCGTAAGCCAAATTAGGCGCTAACCAACGCTCAACTTCACTAACACTCATACCTTTACGTTTAGCATAATCCTCAACCTGCTCTTTATTAATTTTACCCACACCAAAATATTGAGAGTCAGGATGAGAAAAATACCAACCAGAAACAGCAGCTGTTGGATACATGGCAAAGTTCTCAGTGATATTAAGACCAATCGTTTCATCTGGTTTTAATAACTCCCACAGAGTTGCTTTTTCGGTATGGTCAGGGCAAGCAGGATAACCTGGAGCAGGACGAATACCTTGATATTTTTCGGAGATTAAATCATCGTTTGTTAGCGACTCGGAAGGAACATATCCCCACAATTCTAAACGAACCATTTCGTGTATTGTTTCTGCAAAAGCTTCCGCTAATCGATCGGCTAAAGCTTTTAATAATATGCTGGAATAGTCATCACCTTTAGATTCAAACTCTTCTATTTTTTTATCAATACCAATCCCAGCAGTCAAAGCAAAAGTGCCTATATAATCTTCAACTTTAGATTCTTTTGGCGCAATAAAATCAGCTAAACAAAAATTAGCTCTATCTTTTCTTGTTTGTTTTTGTTGCCTCAAGAAATGAAGTGACTGTTCAACCGAGGTTCTATCTTCATTTGAATAAAGTTCAACATCATCCTGCAGACTATTCGCAGGATAAAACCCAACCACCGCTTTAGCTGTTAGCCATTTATTCTCAACAATATCTTTTAACATAGCTTTGGCATCATCAAAAAGTTTTGTCGCTGTTTCGCCAACTAATGGATCGTTTAATAATTTTGGATAACGCCCGACCAATTCCCAACTTTTGAAAAATGGCGTCCAATCAATTCTGTCTAATAATTTTTCTAATGGAAAATCATCAAATATTTTAGTTCCTAGAAAACTTGGTTTTACTGGTCTGTAATTTTTCCAATCAAATTGAAATTTAAAATCTCTTGATTCGGTTAAACTGGTTTGATGTTTATTAATTTCCCGCTGCGTTCTTTTTATTCTCAAACCTTCATATTCTGATTTCACACTATTAACATAATCATCTTTCAATGATTGAGTTAATAATGATCGTGAAGCATTCACTATCCGAGAAGCATCGGTAATATAAATCGTTGGGTGGTCATACTGGGGTTCAATTTTAACGGCAGTATGGATTTTTGAAGTCGTCGCACCGCCAATCAATAGCGGAATATTTAAACCTCTACGCTTCATTTCTTTGGCGACTGTCACCATTTCATCCAGTGATGGAGTGATCAACCCGGACAATCCAATTAAATCACATTTGTGTTCAAGTGCGGCTGCAATAATTTTTTCACAACTGACCATCACACCTAAATCAACCACATCGTAGCCATTACATTGTAAAACCACCCCAACAATATTTTTACCTATGTCGTGTACATCCCCTTTTACAGTTGCCAATAATACTTTACCTTTAGCTTTTAATACCTGACCTGATTCTAATTTTTCTTTTTCCATAAATGGCTCTAAATAAGCAACCGCTTGTTTCATGACTCTGGCAGACTTTACTACTTGAGGTAAAAACATTTGTCCGGAACCAAATAAATCGCCGACAAGATTCATTCCATCCATTAACGGCCCTTCAATAACATCTAATGACTTACTGCTTTCTTGTCGAGCTATTTCAACATCTTCCTCAATAAAATTGGTAATACCTTTAACTAACGCATGTTCAATTCTTTCTACGACATCGTTTTCTCGCCATGCAAGTTGCTTTTCATCTGATTCATTATTAACAACGCCAGTATATTTTTCGGCAATAGTTACTAAGGCTTCTGTTGCCTGTTCACTTTTGTTTAATACAACTGCTTCAACGGCGAGTTTAAGTTCTGGCTCAATCTCAGAATAGACCGCAAGTTGACCGGCATTAACAATCCCCATATCCATACCCGCTTTAATCGCGTGATATAGAAAAACAGAATGGATCGCTTCTCTTACTTGATTATTTCCTCTAAAAGAAAAGGAAACATTTGACACTCCGCCAGAAACTAATGCCCCCGGTAAGTTTTGTTTTATCCAACGAGTTGCTTCGATAAAATCCACCGCATAATTATTATGCTCTTCAATTCCAGTGGCAATGGCAAAAATATTGGGATCAAAAATAATATCTTGAGGAGTAAACTCTACCTCATTAACCAAAATGTCATACGCCCTTTTACAAATTTCTATTTTTCGTTGATAAGTATCAGCTTGTCCTTGTTCATCAAAAGCCATCACGATAACAGCAGCACCATAACGCTTAGCTAATTTTGCGGTTCTAATAAATTCTTGCTCACCTTCTTTTAACGAAATAGAGTTAACAATCCCTTTGCCTTGGACACACTGAAGACCCGCTTCAATAATTTCCCATTTTGAAGAATCTAACATAATAGGCACTTTACAAATATCTGGTTCAGCCGCAATTAAATTTAAAAATCGGCGCATACTGGATTTAGAATCAAGCATTCCTTCATCCATATTAATATCAATAATGGACGCACCATTTTCAACTTGCTCTCTAGCAACATCTAAAGCCGTATTAAAATCATCTTCTTTGATCAATCTTAAAAATTTTGCTGATCCTGTAACGTTAGTTCTTTCGCCAACATTGATAAACAGCGTGTCTTGATCGATTGATAAACTTTCTAAGCCGGACAGTTGAGTTTTAGCTTCTACTTTCGGAATTTTACGAGGTTTACAATTCTCAACAATTTCATTGAATGCTTTAATATGCTCAGGTCCAGTTCCACAACAGCCGCCAACAATGTTTAACATTCCTGAATTAGCCCACTCCTTTAACTCTTCTTTCATATCATTCGGGGTTTCATCATAACCGCCAAATTCATTTGGTAATCCAGCATTAGGATGAGCAGACACATAACAATCGGCAATTGAAGATAACTCAGCTACATACGGTCTAAGGTCTTTTGCGCCCAACGCACAATTAAGTCCAAAACTAATTGGCTTTGCGTGACTCAAAGAATTATAAAAAGCCGCTGTAGTTTGTCCTGTTAAAGTTCTACCTGATGCATCAGTAATTGTGCCTGAAACCATCACAGGACGAATATTACCGGAATCTTCAAAATAACTTTCAACCGCAAAAATCGCTGCTTTAGCATTCAGGGTATCAAAAATGGTTTCGATTAAAATAATATCTGCACCGCCCTCAACCAACGCTTTAGTCGATTCGTAATAAGCGTCTTTCATTTGGTTAAAATTGACCGCACGAAATCCGGGATCGTTTACATCCGGAGACAAACCACAAGCTCGGTTAGTTGGCCCTAAAACACCCGCGGCAAAACGCGGTTTGGATTCAGTAGAAAATTCGGTCGCGATTTTTTTGGCTATTCTAGCAGCTTCAAAATTAATCTCGGCGCTGATCGACTCCATTTGATAATCCGCCATCGCAATACTGGTGGCATTAAAGGTATTGGTTTCGATAATATCTGCGCCTACTTCTAAATAGGCTCGATGAACCGCTTCAATAATATCCGGTTGAGTCAAACAAAGTAGATCGTTGTTACCTTTTAGATCACATTGCCAATCTTTGAATCGCTCACCTCGAAAATCGGCTTCTTCTAGTTTATAAGATTGAAGCATTGTGCCGGTCGCCCCATCTAATAAAAGAATATTTTCCATCAAACGTTGATGAAGACGTTTAGTGATTTGATTTGATTCATGCTTATTTTGAGGTTTTTTCATAAAGCTTATCTCTATGTGACTAACACAAAATGGCTGTTAGGTATTTATTAGCCTATTTAGAAATTATAGACGTAAACAGCAAATTAGTTGTTCTAAAGAACAAAAGACTATATTCTCACATAGACGTTTAGACGTCTATTTTGACAAAATAGCATCGAGCTTCTAGATAGACAAGCGAATAGGTAGAACTCAGAGTTATAAGGATTATTGCCGCTCAGAAAAGCTCTCACAAATCAGAGTTTGCGCATACTTTATGGTTATAACAAGATCGAATAAATCGGGAATTTTAAGTAAAGATTTAGTTCTCTTGGTATATTGAAAAATTAATCTTTGTTGGTTTTCTTTAGCTCATCATCTGTTGGTAGAGGTTGCCCCGTATAAGCATGTAAAAAAGCTTCACATAATAACTCACTATTCGTTGCGTGGCGTAGGTTTGAGACCTGTCGTCGAGTTCGCTCATCGGTCAAAATTTTGAGTACTGAATAGGGGATCGACACTGTAATTTTTTTTACATTATCCTTTTTTTCACCGTGTTCGACATATGGATTAATATATTCGCCATTCCAATCTGCCATTGATCTAGTCTCTTTTTAGTGATTTTGATAATTATACTACAGATGTTTAGCCATCTAAACATCTTGACATCGATTAATTCTTGCATACAATTTAGCCATGTAGACGCCTAAACGTCTTTTGTTGTTTTAGGTTATAAATAAAATTAATCATCTGGAGAAGGTTCCATGTCCATAACTAGTTCTACACCTAATTTGAGAACAAGCGAAACCATCGCTGTTCGAGCGGGAATCGAAACAGACAAACAGCATGGAGCCATCACACCACCACTTTATCTATCGAGCAATTATTCTTTTGCTGGTTTCGATGATAAAAGAGCATTCGATTACTCTCGTTCCGGCAATCCTACAAGGCAACTACTTGGTGACGCGCTAGCGGAACTAGAATGTGGTCATGGTGGCATTGTAACATCAAGCGGAATGTCGGCAATCTTCGCTGTATTACAATTGTTAAAAAGTGGAGAAAGAGTCATTGCTCCACATGATTGTTACGGCGGTACTTTTCGTTTATTTAAGTCCTATGCTGAAAAAGGTTTAATTACATTAGACTTTATCGATCAAACCGATGAAGATGCACTTAAATCAGCATTAGAAAAAAAACCTAAATTGATTTGGTTAGAAACCCCCAGCAACCCTTTATTGAGAGTGGTTGATATTGAAAATATAGCTTCTTTAGCAAAAGAATACGGAGCACTAGTGGCAGTCGATAATACATTCCTGTCACCGATCTTTCAAAAACCACTGTTGCTCGGTGCAGATATTGTTGTTCATTCAACCACTAAATACATTAACGGCCATAGTGATGTTGTTGGTGGAGCTGTTATAGCAAAAGACCAACAAGTATTCGAAGACTTAAAATGGTGGGCAAACTGTACAGGAATTACAGGCGCTGCTTTTGATAGCTTTTTAACTTTAAGAGGCCTAAGAACACTCGATGTCAGAATCCAAAGGCACGCGGAAAATGCAAAGGTTCTGGTCGACTATTTAGTTGCACACCCGCAAGTTAAACATGTTTATTATCCCGGTCTAGTCGGACACCCCGGACATGAAATTGCTAAGAAACAACAATCAGGTTTTGGTTCAATGATTTCATTTAAGTTGAAAGGTGACGTTGAAACCGTTAAGGCATTTTTATCTGGATTAAAACTATTTTCATTAGCTGAGTCATTAGGGGGCGTTGAAAGTTTAATTTGTCACCCTGCAACTATGACTCATGCGGCTGTTTCAATTGAAGAACAAGCCACTGCTGGAATCACTCAAAACCTATTAAGACTTTCTGTTGGGATTGAGAATATTGATGACTTAATTGAAGATATTGAACAGTCTTGTAAGCAAATGAAAAAACTATCGCCGCAGAGTTCCTTAGCTATTTAAGTTTTCAAATTAGAAGCAACAACTCGATCTCTGCCATTATGCTTACCTATATATAAAGCCTCATCCGCTTGAGATATTAATATATTTGCACCTTCTTCATAACAACTATTACTTAGTATCGCCGCCACTCCGAAAGTCATAGTGATTATTTTATTTTCTGGAGCATTTATATTGGGAATATTAAGATTTTTTATTGCATTTCTAATCTTCTCGGCTAGCTCAATTCCGTTTTCTAGCTGAGTATTAGGTAAAACTATCGCAAATTCTTCTCCTCCATAACGAGCGACAATATCAGAATCCCTATTTTCTAAAGAAACAAGTGCTGACGCTACCTGTTTTAAACAAGCATCTCCCGCTTGATGGCCATATGTATCATTAAACAATTTAAAATAATCAATATCACATAATATTAAAACAAGAGATGAAGAAACCCGTGTTAATCTTTTACATTCATACTTCAATAAACTATCAAAATGTCGGCGATTAGAAAGCGATGTTAAAGCATCAGTATTAGCAATACGATTCAGAATTTCATTTTTTTTATTTAGCTCTTCGGTTCGCTCTCTAACTTGATTATCTAACGACGAGTTAATATCTTTGAGCTTTTTAATTAACTGAATATTATTATATAACATCATCCCGATAAAACCGCCGACAAGAATTCCGACACTTCCTGGAACTATATAACCTTTTAGTACAAACGGATCAGAGCCTATTGCTAATTTTTGAAATAGTGATAACAACGTAAGTATCACAAAACCAAAAGCACTAGATAAAAAACAATACATTAATTTACTGACAACTACTTTAGCCAAAATTGACCTCGTGTTTCTTTACTACAAATATCTTTGCTTGATCTGCATATATTATATCAACTTATCAATTACTAAGAAACGATAGCTCAGGCTGATCAAAATATCCTTGAATAGTTTGAACAAGTTCACCCACATGCACGCCATCAACCAGCGCATGATGAACTTCCACAGAAAAAGGCATACTGAAATCAGAGTCCCGCATTTTACCAAATACAAAACGTGGGATTGCTCTTTCATCCCTGCTGTGACTGGCGTGACTAAAACCTGTAAAACTAATCCAAGGAATAACTGTAGCGTAAACTGTATTAATAATGTCTTGATTCTTAATCGCTAGTTCCGACATAAAGTTAGCTTGAATTGCATTTTCCTTTACTTGATTACCACTCTTTTGAAAATCATTAAAATTAGATTCAAAAGGTATAACTGAAAAACGAAAAGTTTGATTGTCGGCCATCTGAGTCGCACCAATGGATATTTGGTCGTAAACCCTGACTTGATTATTAACAATTCGATATTTAAAGACTTCGATTTGATTGACTGCTTTCATCAAAAGATAAAAATAAGCATTAAAAAACGAAATATCATTCTGCTTGCAATAGATATGTAAGGACTCAGCATTAAGATCACAGCAAACATTGAAATAGGGTTGCTCGAACTTCTGGTAGAACTCGAAATGTTCTTTTCTTGACCAGTTATTTTTATCTAATAGATGATAGTTATTATTAACATTTTTCATTCTGTTTTATTTTTTTTCCCTGGCGGCAAAGTTTTATCCCAATTCAAAACATTATACTTTTTAAGAATTTTCACAGTCTCGTTAATTGGAAGAGCCTCTAGTTTATTGCCACGCCCCTCTACTGTAGTAGCTTTTAATAAAGCATTATAAATTGCCTCTTCTGTTGCCTCTACCGCAGCGGTAAATAATGGTGACATAGATGACGCTAATAATGATTCAGTTGCCAAAGGTTTATCACTGACACGAACTTTCCTAACTAAATCTGATGTTGAAAAAGCAATCACATAGTCCCCTGAATCATTTTCAGCAACAGAACCTGTTTTTGCCAAGCCCATCATCGCACGCTTTGCAAGTCGATCAAGGTTACGTGAATCGAGCGGTGCATCGGTTGCAACTACAATCATAATCGAACCGCCTCGAATTTTGTCTTTATTTTTAATGTCTTCTTCTAGCTCTTTTTTATAAGCATATTTTCCAAGTTCTCGCCCCACTGGTGCGCCATTCATGGTTAAAGTTGCGCCAGCTAACAGATTACTTTGAACTAATACACCCACGGTATAACCACCAAGCGAATCAGGTAAAACTCTTGAACTTGTGCCAATTCCACCTTTCCAGTGATAAGTTTGGGTTCCAGTTCCTGCGCCAACACTACCCTCTTCGACCATTCCTGATTTGGCTGATTCCAATGCTTCTCTTATATGTTTAGCTTTAACTGGATTCGACCACATATCGCTAACAATGCTGTCATTTGTTTCGCCAACAATTGGATTGATCGTATGCTGGTATTCACCGGGTTGTTCTAACAAATAATCGACCATTGCATCAGCGGCATCCCAAACGCAAAGTGTGCAAGTTAATAAGATAGGTGTTTCAATTTCGCCAAACTCTAATAGTTGACTGAGCCCAACAGACTTACCATAGCCGTTTCCTGCGTGAATCCAAGCTGGAACGGGATTTTTATAGAGATTACCAGAAGCCGGAATAATAGCGGTTACGCCGGTATGGATGTCGGGTTCTTTAATAACAGTAGAATGACCAACTAGTACACCTTTCACATCAGTTATCGCATTAAATTCACCGGTTTGCATGGTACCAACCACAAGTCCAAGATCGCGTGCTCTAGGTCTTTGCTCGTTAGCTTTAACTTGAGAAATTGCTATCAGACAAACTAAAGGGACTAATAAAAAATTAATGATTGATTTACTCATGTTATTTACCTGAATTAAGCCTATTTTTAACATCGACCGTCAGGGTAAACACTCACGAGTTAAAACTCAAGTAATGAATCGGGGCAATTATTCGCGGCACAGAGGCTCGTTCCTACAAAAAAGCGTGCATCCTCGGTAGGAGCGTCCGTCTCGGCGCGAATCTTTCCTTTAAAATTGAAACAGATACCTCACAATATCGCTAGGTTAAACTAGCAATCCCTCTAATGGTAGGACGAACAACCGAGGGAGCTTTGCGCAAGCTCTCTCGTTTAATTTGTTCAATTGAAAAGCCAGCTTCAATTATGGATTTTTCTGTTTCTCTATTTAAATGACAATTTCCAGCAAAAACCCTCCAAATGCCATTCAATCGACCTTGCCACTTACGACGGCTGGTTCCAGTTTGTGCAGCAACGTGTTCAAGAAAAATAAATTTTCCATCAGGTTTTAACACTCTTTTTATTTCACTCAAAGTTAAATTAACATCCTTCACTGAGCAACAAACTAAGGATAGAAATACAAAATCATAGGTATCATTTTCACTATCAATCTGTTCCGCAGAACTATTGAGTATATGGATATTATCTTTAGCTGATTGTTTAATTTTTTCAGATAATTGTCTGCGCATATTTTTATCTGGCTCAGAAAGGAATAGTTCAATATTACTTGAGTTAGGGTAAAGCGATAAACTAGCGCCGGTACCTGCACCTATTTCTAAAACTTTACCATCAATATCTTTCAGTAGCTCTCTACGCCAATCCATTAAACAAGCTTCTTCCGTTGACTTCATTACCTTGTCATAAAAAAATGACATCAAATAAGACATAATTTTAACTCTTTGTATAAATATAAAGTTCTATTTTAACATCCATTTTGTGAATGATGGACTTCAGGATATCGTTTAACAATAGCCGAAGAAGCAGCATGGCTTAACGTTATATGATCATTTTCATCAACTTTAATATGACAAGACAGCTCATCTAACAATTTGGCAGCCAACTTTAGATCTTTCGGGCAACACTCTTCCTCAGTGCCATGTAACGCATGATGAATAATGAGCATTAAATCGTTAATCGATGAATATATAGCCCTATCGCTCGCAAGCTGTTGAGCAGGTACTTTGGTTGGTAATCTAAACTCTAATATTGTAGCCATAGTTTTTCTCCAAAGTTATTAACAAATGAGTGAAAATTTATTAGTGCCTTACAGAACGAACTTATATACAACAGTAACTTCAAAATATTCAATGGCAATTTAAACTGATTAAATTAATTGTTCTGAATATTTATACAAAATAGCTTTTTGACAATCTAGTTTTTTAAATCTAGCTTTTTACAATATTACTTATATGAGACTTTGCTTTGATTAATTGAAAAAATCAATTAAGGGGTGTTTACTTTTGATTACTTATCTTCGCATCGTACACGAGATGTTTTGTGGAAATTTGAAAAACAACCTACTTAAACTTTGTGTAAACAGTTAGGCAGTTGCTATTTACTCTACTCTCACTTAACCAATATGTCTACTGATTAGAATCTTTAGCTTCAAAAAGCCATAATATCGCTTGTTCAAATTCTGAACGCCAGAAGGCTTCATTATGATCACCATTGGGTGAAATTTTTGAGAAAATTGCATTTTCAGAAAAGCCATTTATTTTCAATTTATCAACCATCTTCATCATGTTATCAACACTTTGAATCCCTTCTTTTCCGCCCATTAGATAATATAAACGAGTATTATCAGTTAATTTTTCAACGCGACTATCACTGTAAACAGAATCAGAAAACCAAAATGATGGTGAAAATATACCAGCCTTTGAAAACACATCAGAATATTCAAAAATAGCGTATTGAGAAATTAATCCGCCCATCGAGCTGCCCATAATAGCGGTATTAGATTGGTCACTTAATGTCCGGTAGTTTTTATCAATAAAAGGCTTAACCACATTAACTACAAATTCCATATATTCTTTACCTTCAGCAGCTCCATACTTGCTGTTTTCCCAAGGACTAAGTTCATTCATCCGTTTCTCATGCCCGTTATCAATACCGACCACAATAAGAGATAATTTATCCTCTCTGGATAACTTATTAAGGGTTTCATCGATCCCCCATTCACCAGAGTAAGCCGTGGCATCGTCAAATAAATTTTGTCCATCATGCATATAAAGCACAGCAAAACGTTTATCGGATGATTGATAATTAGGTGGAAGGTAAATTCTTATTTGTCTATCACGATTGAGTTTAGGAATATGAAATACTTGTTCGAGCACTGTTACGTTACTTGAGGCTGTTGGCAAGGTTTCTTGCTTTTTTTGACAAGCCTGCAATAAAGTTGTCATTGCGATCACAAAACTCAATATGAGAAGCTTAAACTTTAATCGATTCATCATTTGATACCTAATACCTATTAAATCCAAACAATAATAAAAAAATTTATCGCCTAATACCAGATGACAATTGTAACTAAATAAAGCAATTATTATTTAGTTTTTAAAAATAGCCGTATGTATTTTTCCATTGGTATCAATATAGCCACGATACATACCTGAAGAATTAAATGAAAAAATTGGTTTTCCTTGTGGAGACAGACCAACAACGCCACCTTCTGCTCCCATGGTTGCTAATTTTTGTTGGATCACTTCATCGGCTGCTTGTTGCAATGGGATTTTTTTATATAACACTCTGGCGCAAACATCATGGGCAACAGCTGCGCGAATAAAGTATTCACCATGACCCGTTGCAGAAATAGCACAAGCTTTATTGTCCGCATAAGTACCCGCCCCAATAATTGGCGCATCACCAATTCGGCCATATTGTTTGTTAGTCATACCGCCCGTTGATGTGCCAGCAGCCAGATTACCTTGTTTGTCCAAAGCAACTGCACCGACCGTTCCAAATTTTTTATCGTCAGGCCAAATCATTTCAGTCTTTTGCTGATATGCGACTTTATCTTTATGGTTATTAATCTTCGATTGCTTAGGCTTTTCATTTAAAACTTTTAATATTTGATTCCAACGTCTTTCAGTTCGAAAATATTCAGCCGGTACTAATTCAATATTGTTTTGCTCTGCAAAAGTTTCTGCACCTTTCCCCGATAACATCACGTGTTTTGATTTCAACATTACGGCAGCGGCAAGTTTGATGGGATTTTTAACCTTAGTAACGCCTGCAACAGCTCCAGCATTTAAATTACTCCCATCCATAATTGAAGCATCCAATTCATTAGTCTTTTGATGGGTAAATACAGCACCTTTACCGGCATTAAATAACGGCGAGTTTTCCATTACCACAATCGTCGTTTGAATTGCATCCAGACTAGTTCCACCCGATTGCAGAATCTGATAACCAGCCTTCAAGGCTTCTTCCATTTTGGCGTGATATTGTTTTTCAAGTTCTGGAGTCATATTAGACTTTAAGATCGTTCCAGCGCCACCATGAATTGCAATAGCGATATCTCTATCAGCAGCGATGACAAAAGTGATTGAAGATAATAATAGTGAGAACAAAAGAGCTATTTTCATTTTGCTATACCTTAATTTTGTTTTAGATGGGTGTTATGTTGGAACACGGATAGTTGCTTAACTATAAACTTTGGCGAGCGATATGTCCTATATTTTTCTCTTTATTACTTAATCGGCTCAGCTAAAATACTTGCAATTATACAAACTACTCAGTTACAAATTCCTTAACCATATAATATCGACAACCTGTTTTTGGATAACCTTCTTGAACCCACACAGTTTTATATCCATGCTTTTTATAAAATGGCATTGCCTGAAAATCGAGAGTATCGACAAAACACTTTACACAGCCCCGCTCTTTACCAATGGCTTCGATTTGATTTAAAATTTTACTACCAATATTTTGTCCCCGTAATTCTTCCGATACCCATAATGTCTTGAGCTGCAACCAATCACCAAATGAACGAGCGACTGAACCAGCGATTATTCTTCCATTGTCATTTTTAAGTTGTACCGCTAAGTGTTTTCTTTCGCTCACTTCCCAGTTAGCCCAATTGAATTCGGCAATTTTATTATCAAAAAAATTGATTAAATTCTGATTAGGTTCATCAATTGTTTCTAGTTTCATAAACTACCTACCTTATTTTGAATACTTTTTGAACAAACATGGTTTACTATTGAAGGGGAAAAGGTACGAACACAAAAAAGCCCCTGAAAACAGAGGCTTATTTGATTTACTTGGCGGAGAGATAGGGATTTGAACCCTAGATAGGCTACAAACCTATGCCGGTTTTCAAGACCGGTGCATTCGACCACTCTGCCATCTCTCCAAGAGCGCGCATATTACATTAATCTATTTATAGATAAAAGAATAAATTAAATAAATATCGATTTTTTTCACAACAAGTTCAAAATAACTCGATTATTGTTACAATTTGACCGAAATTACTTGACGAAATGACTTGGGATCTTTAATTTTAGACCTTACTATATCTATGGTATTTTGATTTTGAGTTTATTCAGCTTTAAGGAGCTATTAAGAAAATGAGAGAAAATTCACCAGTTATTGAACGTACACGGACGAGTGGTCAGTCAATTGAAATTAATAAGGTATTAAAAAATACCTATATATTACTTTCTGTGACGTTGCTTTGGAGTGCTGCTATGGCATACCTTGCTATGGCTATGAATGTCCCAGTAATTAGCCCTTTTATCTACCTAGCAGTAATATTTGGTATTGGGTTTGTTTTAAATAAAACAGCCAACAGCGCTATGGGAATACCTGTCACTTTCCTTTTTACTGGCTTTTTAGGTTTTTATGCCGGCCCAATCGTAGGAATGTACGCATCTAGTTTTGGCTCTGGTATTGTTGTTCAAGCCTTAGCGGGAACAGGTCTTATATTCTTTGCTTTATCTGGATATGTATTAACCAGTAAAAAAGATTTTACCTTTATGCGCGGTATGCTTTTTGTAGGATTGATGGTTGGCGTAGTTGCTTCACTTGGTTATTTGGTCGCTAATTATTTCTTCGGCGTGCATATTTCAGGTTTGTCTGTTGCTTTATCGGCTTTCTTTGTATTGCTAATGTCTGGTTTCATTTTATATGACACAAGTAGCATCATTCGAGGCGAGCAAACTAACTACATAATGGCAACTGTTAGCATGTACTTGAATATCTATCTTTTGTTTATGCATTTATTGAACTTGTTGTCTTTCTTTTCTGGTGACGATTAATCGTTAACTGAAAACTGATAGACATAAAAAAGCCCGTCTAAGTTACGGGCTTTTTATTACCTGATTTTCGTCCTAGCTCCTAGCCTTAGTATGCCTCGCGTAGCGCTGTGGACACCTAGCACTTAGCACCTAGCTCCACGAAGTCTAAACAACGCCATAAGCAACCATTGCATTGGCAACTTTCACAAAGCCGGCGATATTAGCGCCTCTGACATAATCAACATGGCCATTCTCTTCACCATATTTTAAACACTGATCATGAATATCTTTCATAATTCCCTTTAGTTTTTCATCTAGGTCTTCTCGTGACCAAGATATTCTTAAGCTATTTTGAGACATCTCTAAACCTGAAACCGCCACACCACCAGCATTGGAAGCTTTACCCGGCGCATAAAGAACTTTATTGTCATGAAATATATGAATTGCATCAATATAGGTCGGCATATTGGCACCTTCGGCAATTGCTATAACGCCATTTTTAACTAATGTTTTAGCATCTTCAGCGTCGATTTCATTTTGAGTCGCGCAAGGCAAGGCAGCATCACAAACAATATTCCAAGGTTTTTTACCGGCATGATACTCACATCCATATTTTTCCGCGTAAGCACTTATTCTTCCTCGTTGGATAGTTTTTAAATCGATAATATAGGCAAGTTTTTCTGCATCAATGCCGTCTTTATCGTAAACATATCCACCAGAATCAGACATGGTTAAAACTTTACCACCAAGTTGTATCACTTTTTCTGCAGCGTATTGCGCAACGTTACCAGAACCGGAAATAACAACATTTTTGCCTTTTAGGCTATCACCTCGATGATTAAGCATTAATTCCATGAAGTAAACTGTTCCATAGCCCGTTGCTTCGGTACGGATAAGACTCCCACCAAACTCCAGAGACTTACCAGTAATCGTTCCAGTAAATTCATTTTCTAATCGCTTATATTGACCAAACAAATAGCCAATTTCTCTCGCACCGACACCAATATCACCGGCTGGAACATCACGATTTGGTCCTATATGTTTATGCAGTTCTGTCATAAATGATTGGCAAAATCGCATTACTTCACGATCAGATTTACCTTTAGGATCAAAATCGGCTCCCCCTTTACCACCGCCCATTGGGAGCGTGGTTAAACTATTTTTAAATACTTGCTCAAAGCCTAAGAATTTTAAAACGCTTTGATTAACGCTTGGATGAAACCTTAAACCACCTTTATAGGGTCCAATAGAATTATTATATTGCACTCGATAGCCACGGTTGACCCTAATATGGCCTTCGTCATCTTCCCAACAAACTCGAAACGAAATAATCCTATCAGGCTCTGTCATTCTGCTCAATAATGCTGCCCGCATATATTCAGGATGCTCATTTACAAAAGGAACAATATCTTCTGCAACTTCTTGTACTGCTTGGTGAAACTCTGTCTCTCCCGGATTCTTTCTTTTGAGTTCTTGCATAAACTCGTTTAAATCAAGCTTCTTATTTGGCATAACTATTCTCTATATTTTTCCGTTTAAAATGAAGGATGAAAATCACGTTCTGATAACTTCGCGAAGTATGAAGAAACACACTAACAATACATATCAGACCAGTTACAAAATGTCATCTTAATGACCTGTTTTTGCTCTCTTTATGACAGCATAGCAGAATCTATTAAAAGAATAGTAAGAATTGTCTATCCACTTGATTTAGCTCAGTCTATAGATGACAATAGTCAAATCGATCACAGAATATTTTGATAATGGCTAAACAAACTATATGTCTCAGGAATTCGTTATACTTATTTCCGCCGCTCCAGTTAAGGCACAAGTTCATTTGACGGCTATTCGGTTTATTGAACAGCTGGTAAAGCAGCAAGTCGCTATTCGCTCGATCTTCTTTTATCAAGATGCTGTACAAGTTGCTAACCGGTTTTGTTGTCCTCCTTCTGATGAACCTCAATTGGTAGAAAAATGGCACTCTATTTCGCATAATAATCAACTTGAACTTCAAACCTGTGTCGCGGCAAGTTATCGACGCGGGATCATAGATACTCACCAAGCCGAAGAGTTATCTTTAGAAATCGATAACCTTCACCCTAGTTTTAAAATGACTGGCTTAGGTCAATTAGCTGCAGCTATGAGTGACTCTAAAGTTAAACTGATCCATTTTAAGTAATTGAGTATGGATATGAATATTAAAACTAACATCATTATTTCTCATTCATCTTTCAGTAGCTCTGATTTTAAAGAAGCTATTGATTTAGGATTGGTTTGTGCAGCATTTGATCAACAAGTTAATCTAATTTTCGTTGACAGCGGCATAACCAATTTAATAAAAAATCAATCTGCCGAAAAAGTGGATGATAAAAATCAAGTCGATATTCTTAAGGGACTAGAGTTCTATGATATTGACAACATTATTATCGAACAAGAATCGTTAAATATGACAAGTATAGAAGTATCCCATTTCATCGATGTTGTAAAAATAATCTCCAGAGCAGAGATAAACCAGCTTAATCAAAATGCCAATCATTTGGTGAATATCTAATGTCACAACTCCACTTAATTCAAACACAGTTTAACTTAGATGATTTCTCAAGACACTATGCTCGTTTAGCGGGTACAAATGATTATCTTTTATTCCTGAATGATGGAATATTACCTTTATTATCTGCGGAATTTAACTCAGCTCAATTTAAAGAAATAACCTCAGGCGCCTCATTGTTGGTACTTACTGAACAATTAGAAGCTAGAGCTATTAGTAAGTTTATCGATAATGATCTAGTTAAAAATATCGACTATCAAGACTTTGTCGATTACTCATTAAAATCGAATAAAGTGGTTAGTTGGTAATTAAAATTTATTATGTCACTTCCTGCCAATATAAAAACTGATGCCAATGGCTATCTTAAAGATGCTAGTCAATGGAATATGGAAATAGCATCGGCAATTGCCGAATTAGAAAGTATCGAAATGACTGACGACCATTGGCAAGTGGTTAAATATGTTCGCCAATTTTATCTAGAGTTCAATACCAGCCCATCGATTAGACCATTAGTAAAATATCTCAAATCAGTATTAGACGAAGATAAAAGTAACAGCCTTTATTTACAAATACTCTTTCCTGAAGGGCCAGCAAAACAAGCGACAAAAATTGCCGGACTACCTAAACCAGCGCGTTGTACTTAAATTAAATAACATTCTACACTCCATTGAGTTGACTCTATTTGCCGTTAATCATAAATTCAGTTTACGTTCAGTTTGAAATGGGTAAACTTCAAGAAATCACACCTTTTTACAAATATTGACTTATTAGGTGAGTAGAAAATTTGATAAACTTAATTTTCCATCGAATATTTCAGTCAAAGTATTTAAAAGAGTTATCTAATTAAAATGAAAAAATTATTGAGTCCCCTCTTATTATTGTTTTTTACATCATCAGTTTTTGCTCAAGATGACCCAAGTAATTTCTTGGAAGTTGTTGCAAGCAACATGATTGATAAAGTTGAACAAAATAAAGAAGCATTAAAAAAAGATAATAAACTAGCAGCAAAGCTGGTTAAAGAAACCTTGCTGCCCGCAATAGATACTCAGGTATTCGCAAGAAAAACATTAAGCAGCAAAACCTGGAAAACACTGTCGGCCAATCAGCAAAAACGATTTACCGAGCAGTTCATCAATCTAGTGGTTGGGAATTATGCAACAGGACTTTCTCTATATAATGGACAAACCTTTAAATTTAGTAAACCAGTATTTTCTAAAACAGGCAATGCAGCCAAAGTAAGAAGTTCAATGGAGCAATCTGGCTCTACACCAATTATTATTGACTATGTCTTAAGCGTAAAAACAGGTTCTTGGAAAATAATAGACCTGACAATTGAAGGCATTAATATGTCGAAGAGCTATAAAAGTCAGTTTTTACCACGAATTAAATCGATGGGAATTGATGCATTTTTAGATGATATGGAATCAGAGAAAAGCTAGTTCAAAAAAGGTTAAAAAAAATCCCCTATTAATAGGGGATTTTTTTACTTAATTTTAATGATTATCTTATTTTTAATACTTTAAATAAAATACAAAACCTACTTAGCCTATAAAATCAATTTTCATATAAGCTTTAAGAACCTCAGGTACACGGATTTTTCCATCGACCATTTGATAATTTTCTAAGATTGCCACCAGCGTTCGCCCTACTGCTAACCCCGAACCATTTAAAGTATGAACAAGCTCAGGCTTACCTGTTTCAGGATTACGCCATCTGGCTTTCATTCGTCTTGCTTGGAAGTCGCCCATATTACTACAAGAAGAAATCTCACGATAAGTATTTTGTGCAGGAAGCCATACTTCAATATCGTAAGTTTTAGTCGCACCAAAACCAATATCACCACTACATAAAATAACCGTTCGATAAGGCAATTCTAATAATTGAAGTATTTTTTCAGCGTGAGAAGTCAACTCATCTAATGCTTTAAATGATTCTTCTGGTTTTACGATTTGTACAAGCTCAACTTTTTCAAACTGATGTTGACGAATTAAACCTTTAACATCCTTTCCGTAAGAACCCGCTTCACTTCTAAAACAAGGGGTATGAGCCGTCATTTTAATCGGTAAATCTGACTCTTCAACTATTTCATCTCTCACACTATTGGTTAACGGAACTTCAGCTGTGGGGATCATGTACAAGGGTTTTCCATCTTGAGTCGTCCCTTGAACACTAAATAAATCATCACCAAATTTTGGCAGTTGAGAGGTACCAAATAATGATTCAGGGTTAACCAAATAAGGCACATAGGTTTCTTGGTAACCATGTTGCTCGGTATGAGTATCTAACATCAATTGAATTAATGCTCGATGCATTCTAGCGATACCCGCTTTCATTACAACAAATCGTGATCCACTTAATTTTGCAGAAGTCGCAAAATCGATACCACCTAGTTTTTCCCCTAGTTCTGTATGGTCAAGCGGTTCAAAATCAAACTTCGGAATTTTTCCCCATGTTCGAACTTCTTGGTTATCGTCTTCCGATACTCCTTGAGGCACTTCGTCAGAAATTAAATTAGGTAATCCATGAAATAAGTCATCGAGTTGTGCTTGTACTTTTTCAAATGCGTTTTTTGCGTCCTCTAACTCGTCACCAAGTTTTGCAACTTCGTCCAACAATGGCTGAACATCTTCACCAGAAGCTTTCGCTTTACCAATTGATTTAGAACGAACCTTACGATCATTTTGCAATGATTGAGTCTTAATTTGAAGGGACTTTCTTTTTTCTTCTAAGTCTAGATAAGCTTGCTTATCAAACTTCATTCCGCGTCTAGCAAGGTTTGTGATTACCGCGTCCAGATCATTTCTAAAAAGTTTAGGGTCTATCATTGTTTATCCAAAATTCTAATTCTAAATCGATGATTATTTAAACCATCAGCTATTTTATTGGGCGCCTATTCTAGCACCAACTATTGCACCAACAAACACACAAATTAAGCATAACAAGCAATTAGCCCCAATATTTATCGCTAACTTAAACATTTGCTGTTGTTGGAATAACAAAAGGCTGTCTAGTGCAAAGGCAGAGAAGGTAGTGAATGCACCCAAAAACCCGACGAAAAAAAACAAAATCTTTTCTGAAGACCAAACACTACCACCAGATTCAAGCCACATATAAACTAAACCCGATAAAAAACAACCCGTTACATTAACTAATATGGTACTGAATGGAAATTCTGTACCAGTAATGCTTGGCAAGTACTCTCTTACCCAGAATCGACCACTCGCCCCGAGAGCTCCCCCGAAAGCAACTATTAAAGTTGGCATTAATTTGGTGATTAAGGTTTCCATAATAATTGCTCTAGTTTACGACTTCTAATAATTATTTCTTATGATTCTTGCTTCTTTGTTTTAAATATTCGAGCTTTTCTTTGATTTGTTTTTCCATGCCCCTATCCACAGGCTGATAATAGCTGGCTTCAGCTTTATCGTCTGGAAAATAAGATTGCCCCGCTGCAAAACCATCCTGTTCATCGTGATCATAGCGATAGCCGCTCCCGTAATCTAACGACTTCATTAATTTTGTCGGCGCGTTTCTAAGATGTAAAGGCACATCAAAACTAGGTTCGGACTTTATATCGCTCATACATTGTTTAAATGCAGAATAAACCGCATTACTTTTAGCCGCAACCGCCATATAGATAATTGCTTGTGCAATTGCGAGCTCACCTTCTGGGCTTCCCAAACGTTGTTGAACATCCCAGGCATTGTTAGCTATTTGCATCGCTCTTGGATCAGCATTGCCAATATCCTCGCTCGCCATTCTAACCACTCGCCGAGCGATATACAAAGGATCGCAACCACCGTCAACCATTCGGCAAAACCAATATAAAGCACCATCTGGATTAGAACCTCTAACCGCTTTATGTAATGCTGAGATCTGATCATAAAAAGCTTCACCCTTATTATCAAAACGCCGCCAGTTTTCCCCTAATAATGGTTTAACAATTTTTTCATCAAGCAGTTGAATACCTTGCTCATCTCGCTCAACTAAATCAATCGCCATTTCTAACAAATTGAGCAAACGTCTTGCATCTCCGTCTGCAAAATTAACCATTAAGGCTTCTGCTGATTCAGTGATCTTAAAAAAGATATTTGATTGAGTATTTTGCTGAGCAACCGCTCTTTCTATAACTTGTTTAAGATCGGATTCTTGCAATGGTTTTAACACATAAGTTTTTGCTCTGGATAACAGTGCGTTGTTGACTTCAAAGGAAGGGTTTTCTGTCGTCGCACCAATAAAAATAAAAGTCCCATCTTCAACATAGGGCAAAAATGCATCCTGTTGAGACTTATTAAATCGATGAACTTCATCAACAAATAATAATGTTTGTTTACCAAGCTTTTGATGTAGCTTTGCTTCGTCCACAGCTTTGCGGATATCTTTAACGCTGCCCAAGACAGCCGAAACAGCTATAAAATGGCAATCACAACGATTAGCGATAATTCGAGCTAATGTCGTTTTACCAGTTCCGGGAGGCCCCCACAAGAGCATTGAATGAGGTTTAGCGTTGGCAATTGATTCGTAAAGTGGTTTTCCAGGTTCAAATAGATGCTTTTGACCTGCGTAGTCCTCTAATATTTGAGGACGCATTTTTGCAGCCAAAGGTTGATAAGTGTTTGAAGGTTGATTTTCTAATTCTTGTCCATCGGAAATATCGGAAAATAAATCATTCATTGTCATTGCTATTTAATTCCCAATAACTTTTTTAATCATCAAATGTTTAATCTGATACCGGCGAGCGAGAATCAATTAAATCAATGCCTTCCGGTGGAACAAAAATAAAAGATTTCATATCAATTTTTTGATTTAACTTGATATCACTAAAAACAACTCCTGAACGACCTCCTAATGTATCAAGTAAGAAAAACTCTTTAATACTTTCACCTTCAATCAAGATATGAACACTTTCAAATAAACTATTTTGTTTTGGCATTAAAGAAAAAAGTAATTGGTTAACACTATCATCTGCTTTATCTTTTCCATTATTCACCTTAACAATCTCAAAAGCTTCAACAAGCGAATCTATCGAACTAGTCAATAATAATAACGGAGAATCGGCAAGAACGGCCTGCTGGTCTTGAATAGTCGCCTGCTCTAATTCAGGGTCATAAGTCCATAAATTATCTCCATCCGCAATAATACTCTGCTCAAATGGTTCATTGGTCTGCCATCTAAAATGGTTAGGTCGTTGAATAATAAAATCGCCTTTGGTAATTTCAGGCGTGCTACTGTTTTCTCTATAAACACTTTGTTCAAAGTTTGCTTGATAAGTTAAGGTTGCAGCCAAAATCTCAGATAATTGGCGCGCGTCCTCACTGATAATTGTTTCTTCAACTGCTACTTCATTAGCTAGTTTCTCAGGTGTTTCATTGGTTTGTTGAACAGGCTCATTCGCCCACACAGTCAATGAAAGAAATAACAATGAGACAAGAAAGACTTGCCCTAGACTAGATAGCTTTAAGCTCATATTGAAACCTAGATTCATGTGGATCCTTGAAACGAACGAATAACCTTCATCCTAACGATTCAGATAAGAAAGTAAAGTTAATTAATTGTAAAAGTTTACCGTCTAAATCTAAATAAATTGAACTTTGGATAGAATAAGACTTAACCCTGTGGAGGTGGCGGAGCTAATACTTCTCTTGAACCATTGGATTGCATTTCAGTTACGATACCCGCAGCTTCCATTGCCTCAATCATTCTAGCAGCTCTGTTGTAACCAATCTTTAAACGTCTTTGTACGCCAGAAATCGACGCTCTACGTGTCTCGGTAACAATTTGAACCGCATGATCATAAAGTTCATCCTGCTCATCGCCACCTTCGCCAACAGGTGGTGACATTCCTGGTATATCTGTTTCAGGTGCGCCAGCAGTAATCGAATCTTCATAAATTGGTTCGCCTCTTTTCTTCCAATCAGCAACCACACGATGAACTTCATCGTCATCAACAAATGCGCCATGCACACGAATCGGAATACTCGTTCCTCCCGGCAAATAAAGCATATCACCCTGCCCTAACAACTGCTCAGCTCCCATTTGATCAAGAATGGTTCTTGAGTCAATTTTTGAAGATACTTGAAAAGCAATTCGAGATGGAATATTAGCCTTGATTAATCCGGTTATAACATCGACCGATGGACGCTGGGTCGCCAATAATAGATGAATTCCTGCGGCTCGCGCCTTTTGCGCAATACGAGCAATTAACTCTTCAACTTTTTTACCAACAATCATCATCATGTCGGCTAATTCATCTATCACAACAACAATTTTTGGTAATTTTTCTAACTCTAGTGCTTCATCATCTAAACTCGTTTCTGGATTCCAGAGGGGATCTTTTATCGGTTCACCACGTTTTTTAGCATCTGATATCTTCTTATTGTAGCCAGCGAGATTTCTTACTCCAAGTAGAGACATCAATTTATAACGCCTTTCCATTTCAGCTACCGCCCATCTAAGAGAATTAGCAGCTTCTTTCATATCGGTCACAACCGGCGTTAAAAGGTGTGGGATGCCTTCATAAACTGACAGTTCCAACATCTTAGGATCGATCATAATTAAACGAACTTCTTCTGGAGAAGATTTGTATAGAATACTCACCAGCATGGCATTTAATCCAACGGACTTACCTGAACCCGTTGTTCCTGCCACTAATAAATGAGGCATTTTAATTAGATCAATAACCGTCGGTGCACCAGAAATATCCTTACCGAGAGCCATGGTTAGATTCGATTTAGAATCATCAAAGGTTTTACTGGCAATCACTTCTTTTAATCGAACCATCTCACGATTTTCATTAGGTACTTCAATACCTATGTAAGGTTTGCCCGGGATTACTTCCACCACACGAACACTTGCAGTACTTAGTTCTCTGGCTAAATCTTTCGCTAATCCAGTTATTTTAGCTACCTTTACACCCGCGGCTAAATCAAGTTCAAATCGAGTTACCACAGGACCAGGGTGAACCGCGACAACCGAAGCTTTCACCCCATAATCGGCTAGGTTAGTTTCAATCTTACGCGACAAGGATTCAAGCCATTCATCGGATAAACGGTGAGTAGCGGCAACAGGCTCATCAAGCAGTCGAACTTGTGGCAATTCGCCAACAACCGGATCATCAAATAAACTATTTTGGCGTTCTTTTTCTTCTCTTAAACTGGGTTCAATCCGCTTTATCTTTTTTTCAATAATAATTGGTTTACGTTGTTCGATTCTTATACGTTCTTTTTCAAACGTCTCTTGGCGTTTTTGCAAGACTTCTTGCTGAGATTTTTTATCTCGATAACTATCTAACGCATCTCTATATTTACTTACAATCCAATTGAGTCCTTGTAGAGTAACCTTGCCAATCCAATCCATTATTTGAAACCACGAAATTCCTGTGAACAATGTTAGCGATGCAAAAAAAGACGCTAGTAGAATAAGAGTTGTACCAATAGGGTTAAACCAACTAACTAATAGATCACTAATAATTTTACCGAGTACGCCGCCAGCCAAATAACCGACATCTCCAGAGGGTTCAACAAAATGCAAAGAAGCAATTGATGCTCCTAGTAGCAAAGTAAAAAATAAACCAAATAACCTAAAAGACCAAAAAGCCCAACTATTAGGCAAAGTATTTTTTCGCTCGATAAATATTAAAATGCCAGAATAAATCACCATAAAAGGAAAAAGAAATGCAAGATAACCAAATAAATGCAAAAAACGACTCGCAAACCAAGCACCAGCAAGACCGCTAGCATTATTTATCTCGGAAGGGTTTGAAGCGACTGTCCAGCCGGGATCATTAGGAGAAAAACTCCATAAAGAAATTAATAGGAATATCCCCAGTGCTAATAAAAGGATAAAAGCCCCTTCTTTTATACGCACCATTAATATGTCAGAAACTTGTTCCTTTTCTTTCATAATCACTCTTTAGTATTAAAACGATTTAATTATTATTATCTAATATTAAAATTAATCAGGAACTGGCAAAACTCGACTTTCTTTAACCTCTTCCATAACAACATAAGTGCGAGATCCACTAACGCCAGGCAAGGTTAACAATGTCTCTCCAAGAAGCGTTCTATAAGCAACCATGTCGGCTACACGCGCTTTTACTAGATAATCAAAGTCGCCAGAAACAAGATGACACTCTAACACTTGAGGTAACTCAATAACAGCCCTTTTAAAATCTTTAAAAACGTCTGGAGAGGTATGATTTAAACGGATTTCTACAAATACCAATAAAGCTGCATTTAACTTTGTTGGTGCTAAAACAGCTTCATATCCTCGAATAAAGCCACTAGTTTCTAAACGCTTCACTCGTTCCAAACAAGGTGTTGCGCTCAAACCGACACGGCGAGCAAGTTCAACATTAGCTAAGCGGCCATTTGATTGCAGCTCTTTCAAAATTGAACGATCAATTCGATCTAGATCTTTAGTCGTTGTTTGCACTTTATTCTCCTCAACGGAATCATCCCACCTTATTATAGATTCATCTATTTAACAACCACAAACAGTATATTCATCTGCTTTATGTAGAAATACAGTGGGTTATTCTACCTATTTAGCATTATACTAGCGAAAAACACCAGCCCACCTATTAGTGCTATCTTTGGAGACAACTTATGTTAATTGGCATACCAAAAGAAATTAAAAATCACGAATACCGAGTTGGTATGATCCCAGCAAGTGCACGTGAACTCATTAGTCATGGTCATCAAATCATCGTTGAAACTAGTGCAGGTTGTGGCATCGGGTTTAGCGATCAGGATTATATTGATATTGGTGCAGAGATCAGAAATACTGCCAGTGAAGTTTTTGAACAAGCAGATATGATTGTTAAGGTTAAGGAACCTTTAACCGAAGAACGCGCGATGCTAAGAGAAGATCAAATTCTATTTACCTATTTACATCTTGCGCCTGATTTACCTCAAACAGAAGATCTGATTAAAAGCAAAGCGATTTGTATCGCCTATGAAACAGTGACTTCTGATAACGGTAGTCTACCTTTATTAGCCCCTATGTCAGAAGTTGCCGGTCGTATGTCTATTCAAGCTGGCGCTCAATGTTTAGAAAAATCTAAATCAGGCTGCGGCATGCTACTTGGTGGTGTTCCGGGCGTTTCTCCAGCAAAAGTTGTAATCATCGGCGGCGGTGTTGTTGGCTCAAATGCTGCTCAAATGGCTATTGGGTTAGGAGCAAATGTGGTTATTCTTGATCGCTCAATCGATGTTTTACGTCGACTTGATGCTCAATTTGGTGCTCAACTAGAAACCGTATTTTCAAGCAAAGATGCTCTCGACCAGCACGTACTCTCTGCTGACCTAGTAATAGGTGGTGTTTTAATTCCCGGAGCGGCGGCGCCCAAACTAGTCACTGAAGATATGATTAAGCGAATGAAACCGGGCGCAGCCGTAGTTGATGTTGCCATCGATCAAGGTGGTTGTTTTGCTACTTCACATGCAACGACTCACGCAGATCCAACTTATATAGTTGATGATGTTGTTCACTATTGTGTAGCCAATATGCCGGGTGCTGTACCTAGAACATCAACCTTTGCTTTAAATAATGCGACATTGCCCTACATCATAAATATCGCTAACAAAGGATACAAAGCCGCTTTAGAAGATGACAAACATTTGATGAATGGACTAAACGTTCATAAAGGTATCATTACTTGTGAAAGCGTTGCTGTAAACCTTGGTTTTGAATTTGTCGCACCAGAAGATGCCATTAATATCTAATCAAAGTATATGTAATCGCCATAAAGATTAAAAATAAATAGCGACTAAGGGTGAAACTAAGTTTCGCCCTTTTTTTATTCCGTTATATAATCATTAAAAATTTACCCTTAATTAATCAGGCAATATTTATGTCCTCATTACAAGATCAATTATTAAAAGCTGGTTTAGTTAGTAAAGATAAAGCGACTAAGGCAAAAAGTGCTAAACGCAAACAAGCAAAGATCAATCGTAAACATAAAATTGAAACGGTCGATGAAGCAAAATTAGCCGCCGAAAAACTTATGGCAGAGCAAGCTGAAAAAGCACGACAGCTTAACCAAGAAAAAAATGCTAAGGCTGAAGAAATAGCTATTATTGCTCAAATAAAACAACTTATTGAAGTTAATCAACAGTCAAGTGGAAAACCTCAAATAACCTTTAACTTTACTGATAACGGAAAAATTAAAAAACTTGAAGTATCTAATTCGATCCACAAACACATCACCAACGGACTATTGGCTATCGCCAGATTTAACGATAACTATTCTTTAGTCCCTAAAATTGTTGCTGAGAAAATCAAACAAAGATCAGAAGATTTTATCCTACCGCTCAATATTGAAATAGAAACGATTGCAGAAGATGACCCTTATGCCGACTATCAAATTCCAGATGATTTGATGTGGTAAATTCAGGGGGCAAAAAGTCCATATTGACAATAGCTAATACACTAAGTGATAATCAGAGGATGCTTGGCTATTATTATTTTCTAGTTATATATTTTCAACGGAGGAAATTATGTCTTTATTATTTAAATCTATTTTACCCCCCATCAAAAAACTACTTATTATAACACTTGTTGGGTTCTCGCCTTTAATTCAAGCCGACAATAAGGTTCCAGAACCTTTCAAAGGGTCCAAACCTGATTCAACATTGACTATTGATTATACCGACATTTCTAACATTCTAGATGTATCTGTATTTGATGTTGGTCGCTCATTTAGAGAAAAAGCGAAAAAAACAAAGGCAAGTATTGGCACTCGCTTAAAATCATCTCGCAATGTTCACACATCTCTAGAAGCTAACCGCTTCTACTTTAAAGCCTTTAAAGAAAAAGAAAATATGGAGCAGCTTCTTAAAATTCGTTCGAGCTTAGAAGCGCTACCAGATGAAGTTCCGCTTAAAATCTTTAACGAAAAAGAACAGCTTGCCTACTGGTTGAATCTCTATAACATCACCTTATTAAGCGAAATAATTGAGGTGTCAGGTAAGAGTGTGCTTAAAAAATTCTTATATGGCAAAGATTCAATTCTTGATAAAAAACTTTTAAACGTTTCAGGCATCGCACTTAGTTTGAATGATATTCAAACTAACATTGTATATCCAAAGTACTCGCATAGACCTGTCGTTATGTACGGTTTTTATCAAGGTATTATTGGCGGGCCAAATATTCGGACGGAAGCCTATGATGGCGCACGTGTTTACAAACAATTAGATGACAATGCGGAAGAATTTGTTAATTCTAATCGTGGAACCTACTACGAAAAAAGGGGCCGCTTAAGAGTCTCATCACTTTATAAACGAAATGAGGTATTGTTTCCAAACTTTAATGCCGATTTAAAAAGCCACCTCCTAAAGTATGCTGTGGGTAAATATGAAGATTTAATCAGCGACGCTAACTATTATAAACCTGATATTAAAGATATGCATATCGCTAACCTTCGAGCAGGTGTAAGAAAATTTGGTGGTTCCGTTGCAAAAAACACTGCTGCTATGATTGATTCAGTTGCCTTAAATACTGTCGATCCTGCTATTGGAGGTTTAGATGGTGTATCAGGAATTAACTCTGTCAATCAAAGCTTTATTGGAGAAGTCTATTCTGATGGTACTATCTCACTTGGTAATTATTCTGTTGATGAAATAACTATATTATCCAAATTACGCCTTAATAGTCGAATACGCGCTGGCAATGTGACTATTACAGAAGAGAACGAATCGGAGGATAAAAAAGAATAACTTAATAAATAATTTTTAAGGTGGTCGAATAATAAGCTCTGTTAAAGAAATCTTAGGCCACCTTAATTTTTCATTCCAATCACAGCGATAGCACAAATGAAGCTAAAGTATAGATAGCTCTTATTTCAATTTGATAAAAACAAGAAGCTAAATTCAAATAATTTGGCTTGTGAATCAATTTAATTCCCCCTAAAATCACCAATATATTTCATATCTAAATTAATTTTTAGTCACAACTCATACTGGAGTCTTAAATGCCCCAATCTCGTCACTGCAAATTACTTATTCTTGGTTCAGGTCCTGCCGGTTATTCTGCTGCTGTTTACGGAGCTAGAGCTAATCTTGAACCAGTCATTATTACAGGTATGGAAAAAGGCGGTCAGTTAACTACAACAACCGATGTCGATAATTGGCCCGGTGATCATGAAGGCGTTCAAGGTCCTGAACTAATGGAAAGAATGGAAAAACATGCTTTGCGTTTTGGTACAGAAATCATTTTTGACCATATTCATACAACAGATTTAAGTAAACGCCCTTTTACATTAACAGGCGATCAAGGAACCTACACCGCTGATGCTTTAGTCATAGCAACTGGCGCGTCAGCTATGTACTTAGGGCTTGAATCTGAAGAAGCCTTTAAAGGTAAAGGTGTATCCGCTTGCGCTACTTGTGATGGCTTCTTTTATCGCAATAAACCTGTCGCTGTTATCGGTGGTGGTAACACGGCTGTTGAAGAAGCACTTTACCTTTCTAATATTGCATCAGAAGTTCACCTTGTACATAGACGAGACTCTTTACGCAGTGAAAAAATCCTGCAAGATCATATTAAAGAAAAAGCAAAAAATGGCAATATTACTATTCATTGGGATAACACCTTAGATGAAGTCCTTGGTGACAATATGGGTGTCACTGGTATCAATATCAAAAGCACTAAAGGTGGCTCCATTTCCAAATTAACCGTCGATGGCGTTTTTATAGCGATTGGTCATAAACCTAATACTGGTATTTTTAATGGGCAATTAGAAATGGAAAATGGCTATATAACAGTTAATAGCGGTATCAAAGGTAATGCTACGGCAACCAGTGTCGAAGGTGTTTATGCAGCTGGTGACGTGGCCGATCAAGTTTATAAACAAGCTATTACTTCTGCGGGAGCTGGTTGTATGGCGGCTTTAGATGCTGAAAAATTTTTGGATGCTCAAAATTAACCCTGTAAAACGAATGACTACCCCTGTACAAACTTACCAAGTTAATGCAGGGGGTAAATTTAGATCATATACATTCCGCGCAATATTTCTTGATAGATATATCCACGTAAGTACAAACTATCATCTTCATCAATTTCTTCAATATTAACGCCATATAAAAACTGCTGACTATCTTCATCTTCTCTAATGTAGGTCACTAAACAATTCATAGTGACTATTCTTTCAATGTTATCAATACTTAGGGGCAATGTAATATTTAAAACATTATTCATTAATGCTAACTTAGAAGAGGATTCTATTCGTCCACCTGAACAACTCATATTGATCATTTTTGCAGTTAATGCCGGAGAGTTATGGGTTTTATTAATCACCGTTGCATCAATATTGGTATCCACCCTCACTTCTTTTCTGACTTCAACGGTTTGAACTTCTTTGGGGATTTCTAAATGCAAATAAGGGTAAGGCTGTCCTCTTGTTAACATTACACGAGTCGAAAAACCCGAAACAACATTTTTCACCACAAATCTAAGTGTGACGTTTTGCCCTTCTCTAACAAAGTAAATTTTGTCCTTACCGGTAATAGGTGCAGAAACAATCACGCTGCCAACAGGATTGATCCCAATAAACTTTACTGGATATCGTTGTTCTACATTGTCACCGATCTGGATCTGTAGCATATCGCCACAAGTAAGACCTAATTCTTCAACTCTCATACAAGAAAAGCTCTATTTTCGTTTGATATTAATATATTATTGATTTTGATTTAAGTGTAGTAGTTATTCTTATAAAAAATCTAAATCTTATACATTTTTGAGGATTTTTGTCCGTATGGGTCACATGAAAAAGCATTTCTTATGGATTGGGCCGTTATTAGCCTTAATCTTAAGCAGCATATTATTTCTAACAGACACGCCGTCCGAGATTAACATCGTTGCGAGCGTTACCTTATTATGTGCGCTATGGTGGATTTTTGAACCTATTCCCATTCCAGTAACTTCAATGATTCCATTAGCGGCTTTTACCTTAACCGGTATATTAACATCAAACCAAGTCGGTCAAGCTTACGGCCATCCTCTTATTTTATTGCTGCTCGGCGGCTTTATACTCTCTCAATCAATGGCCTATTCCGGCGCACATAGACGTATTGCACTAATGATGGTGAATTGGTTTGGTAATTCATCACCAAAACATTTAGTGATGGGCTTTATGGTAGCCTCAGCAGTTCTTAGTATGTGGATATCAAATACCGCCACCACCTTAATGCTGCTTCCTGTAGCCTTGGCAACAGTTGAAAGTGCAAACGACAAAAGGCTTACCAGCGCGCTTCTTTTAGGTATTGCCTACGCGGCAAGTATTGGCGGAATTGGTACGCCGATCGGTACACCACCAAATGCATTATTTATGTCAACCTACAATGAAACAACTGGAAGTTCTTTGGGATTTGCTGGGTGGATGAAATGGGCAATTCCATTGGTCATCATATTTATACCTATCGCAATGTTGTGGATTACCAGAAGTTTACCTAAAAAGCTGGAAGTTAACGTACCTGCAACAGGCGCATGGACTATCGTCGAAAAGCGGGTTTTATGGGTGTTCGCTGTTACCGCATTATTATGGATTACTCGCCAAGAACCTTTTGGTGGATGGAGTCAGTTAACCGGCCTAACAAAAGCCAATGATGCCAGTATCGCTCTACTCGCTTGTATCGCTATGTTTATTATTCCTGACGGTAAACCGGTTGATGGTAAACAAGGACGATTATTAGATTGGGAAACCGCTAATAAAATTCCCTGGGGAGTGCTGTTATTATTTGCTGGAGGGATTTGTATCGCTAAGGCTTTCGGAGCAAGTGGTTTAAGTGAGCTAATTGGCCAATATTTAGCTCAGGTGACTGTTTTGCCGATCCTTATAGTTATCGCTTTAATTGCATTAACGGTTACCTTTCTAACTGAAATGACTAGTAATACCGCTACCACCGCATTATTAATGCCTATCCTTGCAGCAGCAGCCGTTTCAGCAGACATCGATCCCGCATTATTAATGGTTCCTGCCGCAATGAGTGCAAGTTGCGCCTTTATGCTACCTGTCGCAACCGCACCTAATGCAATCGTTTATGGGAGTGAGAAGGTGACCATTCAAGAGATGGTTCGTAATGGGTTTGCCTTGAATCTTATTGGAGTAACTTTAATTACTACGGTTTGTTTTTTACTGATTAGCTAATAAAAGCAACAATTTTAATCGTTGCTTTTATAGAGGATTGATTTGAAAATTGAACTGGAGATTAGCGCTTTAAGAAAGCATTAAAAGCGGCTTGTGCTTCTTCACTTTTTAAACATTGAGCGAAAATTTTGGCTTCTTTTAAAATCGTTTTTACAGTTTCATCTTGATCAGGTTTTAAAAGTGCTTTAGTTTCATTTAATACCGAAGAAGAGCATTTAGCTAAACTTTCCGCAATATTTCTAGCTTCTTCCCAAGTCGCTTCTATATCAGGAAATACATTATTGACTAAACCAGAATCAAGAGCCTCTTGAGCTAAAAAGGTTCGTCCTGTAAATAACCAGTCGTTTGCTTTAGCGACGCCACATTGTTTGCCAAGTAATACCGAAGATCCACCCTCAGGCGTTAATCCTAACTTAATAAAAGGCACAGAAAACTTACTGTTTTCCGCAGCATAAACTAAATCGCAATGTAATAGCATAGTCGTTCCAATTCCAACAGCAGCACCACCAACAGCGCAAACAATCGGCTTGGTAAACCTTGCAAGAGTCAATAAAAACTGCACAACATTACTCTCTGGATTAAACTCTGTTTCTAAAAAATCAGCTAAATCATTTCCCGCAGAAAAATGTTTGTTGTCACTGCGTAAAAATACAACTCTAACGTCATTGTTATTTTCAGCATATTTTAATTGTTCAACTAATGAGCCGTACATTGCATCAGTTAAAGCATTCATTTTATCGCCACGAGAAATTTGGATCTCATAAACACGATTATTCAGTTGTGCAAATACCTCATTATTATTCATTACTTCATTATTACCCATTATTTTTTTGCCTGTTCTGGTCTATCTAAATCACCTTTATATTGCGCAGTCATTAATGAATAAACCACATAAGCAGCAACATTTTGAGAGATTGCTGCGGGCTCAACTTTGTCGATGGTATCATCGTCAGTATGATGAAGATCGAAATAATCAGAGCCGTCCTGAGCCAGTCTAAAAACAGGCATTCCGATTTGGTATAAAGGAATCAAATCAGGTCCTGGTGTCGCTTTGTTATTTCCTCTTGCAATCCCTAAAGGTTTAAACATTGTTTCCATTTGGTCAATAAAAGGTAAATCTATATCCTTCACCAATGATGAAAACTCATAAACTTTGCCTGCGCCAAAATCCGACTCTGCACCAACAATATGCCATTTTAAATCTTTTTTATTCGCATCAGCGTAAGCAAAAGCTCCGATTAGCCCTTGTTCCTCAGCAGCCCACAAAATCACTCGAATAGTACGACGATGCTTGATTTCACTGTCTTTGATTAATTTAGCTGCTGCCATGGTAATACCAACGCCAGCACCATCATCCACAGCGCCGGTACCTAAATCCCAAGAATCTAAATGCCCCCCCAATATGATGAATTCTTCAGGCGTTTCTGACCCGGTAATTTCACCAATAACATTGTATGAGGTAAATTTAGGTCCAGCATGAGAACCGATATTTAACTTGATTGAAATATCCTTAGTTCGCTTAAGAATTCTTTCTAGTTGGTCGGCATCAGGATTAGATAGAGCAGCGGCTGGAATTTTTTTAACTTCTTCAGTATAAGCCATCATGCCAGTGTGAGGCATACGGTGAGAGTCTGTTCCAATAGAGCGAATTAATACTGCCAAAGCACCTTTTTTAGAAGACTCTATCGCACCATTTCGTCTAACGACAACAGCAGCGCCATATCCTTTACCATTTTTTGTTCTTTCCATTTTATTACTAATAAAAACAATCTTACCTTTTACATCAGATTCTTTAGCGGCTTTTAATTGATCAAGTGTTTCAAAATGAACCACTGATGCAGTCACGCCACCTTTAGCGGTTGCAACTGAACCACCAAGCGCGGTGATATGTAAACTTTGTGGGTAAGGAGATACGACTTCAGCGGTTTCAACACCTCGTATCCAAGTATCAAAAGTGACCGGCTCTTTCCACACTTTATCAAAACCAAGCTCTTCAAATTTAGCGACTGCCCAATTCACTGCTTTGGTGTCCTGAGGTGTACCCGCCATTCTAGCCCCAACTTCAGTGGTTAAGGATTCTAAAATTTCATAACCTAAATTACTTTTTAATGCGCTATCACGTAATTGGCTAATCTGCTTTAATTCAGATTTAGTCAGCAATTCTGGCGATTGAGCTATTACTAGCGAAGAGGTGCTAAAAACCGCACAACTCATTAAATATGTTAGGAATCGACGAAGCATTGTTTTTCCTCAAATTGATTTTATCGAGATAAATTTAGTGTTGGAAATCTTGGGTTATAGCTTATCAAAATGTCGATTTAAGTGTAATATATTTATTCTATCATTTAACGCTAGTTAACTATCAATATGTCCAACACTCCAGCATCTGAAAGCACGACTCAGAGAATAGAAGAACTTGAAACCAAGGTCACATTTCAAGACCACTTGATAGAAGAATTGAATCAAGCACTGATACAGCAGCAAAATGATATTAATAAATTAATGCGGGTTGTTGAAAATGTCACATCACAAGTCGAAAGAATGAATGAAGGTAATGTAAATTCAGGACAAAACGAGATCCCGCCTCACTATTGATCTATAAAACGATAAAAAAAAGCTAGTTTAATTAGCTAAAGTTCAAAGCTTAAATTGGGACACTAATTCTTGAAGACTTTTGGCTAAACTAGCAAGCTTCTGACTTTCTTGATTAGTTTTTTTGGCACCATTCATACTTTCAGTAGCGATTTCACTAATGGCTTGCATATTCTGGTTTATCTCAACGGCCACTCCCGATTGAGAGCTCGCTTCATTATTGATAAGGGTGTTAATTTCAGTGATTTCAGCCACTGCTTGGGTGATATGTTGTAACGAATCTCCTGCTTCAGTAGCGTAGTTAACACTTTCACCTGCCTGAGCTTGTCCTTTTTCCATCACATCAACGGTTTCTTTTGAAACTGATTGCAGTGTTTCAATCATCACCTGTATTTCTTTGGTTGATTCCTGAGTACGCTGCGCCAAGGTTCTTACTTCATCAGCAACAACAGCAAAACCACGCCCTTGCTCTCCCGCTCTTGCCGCTTCAATTGCAGCGTTTAGAGCAAGTAAATTAGTTTGTTCTGAGATACCTCGAATAACATCAAGCACACCGCCAATATTAAGGCTTTCTTTTTCAACACGGTTAATAGAAATCGTCGCATTTTCTACCGCGTCGGCCAAATTTCTTATCGATGTCACCGTATGAGCTACAACGCCTGCTCCTTTTTCAGCCTCAGTTTTAGTGTTAATAGCAGCTTCCACCGCCTGCCCCGCGTTACCCGCTACATCCTGAGCAATTTGAGTCATGCGCTGGATAGATAATTCAACATTTTGGGTCTGGTTATGCTGTTGCTGTACCCCTTGGCTAGTTAGATCAGAAACGGTGCAGATATGGTTAACGCCATCCAACATTTGCTCGCTGCTGGTTTTGAGTTCACCAACAACGTTACGTAATGTTCCGGCCATATTGTTAAAACTATCAACAATTTCACCTATCACATCATCGCTTTTCATTTCACAGGTAAAAGTTAAATCGTGTTGGCTAATAGCGGTTGATACTTCTGCGATACGAGTTAGTTTGGAAATCAACACCAAGTTTAAAATATAATAATTTACTAGACCAATAATGACACCTGCAACTAGACAGGCAACAACAAACCAGCCGTACAAACCTTCCTTAAAATCAACAAAAAGCTCGGCGAACAACGGGAAGATAATTCCCATAACTATTCCGAATCCAATAAAAGCAAACAGGATATTTCGTAAAATACTGGTTTTCATTGGTGGTTTCCCTCTTTATTAAATGTTGAATCCAATTCAGATTCCATTTCTACAATCAATATATTATATTGTCAGAGGTGACTGTTGCAAGTTTTGGAAGGCTACGGCTGAAGATAGTTGGCTTTTTAGATGGTTTTGGAAAGTACCAGTTTGCTATTGGTTTTCATACTATTTTTGTAGACGCAATACGACCGAGCGGTGGGGTGAGCAGCGTTTTTTGCTGCGTCCAAGTTGGGCAGTTTTTTTGCCCTACGGTTTTAAATGACTTGTTAGGCTTGTTCTTCTGAACTAGCATTTGAAAGCTCTTCAGCTTTTTTAGTTATTTCAGCAGCTTTTTCGATAGTAGCATTATCGATTTCTGTGCCATCTAACATTAAGTTAAAAGAGGCGAGTAGTTTTTGTTCTAGCTCATCTAATAAATAATGAAAACCTTCTACACCATATTTTTCTACGTACCCTGCTTGATGGGGTAAAGCAACTTTAAGAAGGTTTACAATATGGTCATTATCAATAATTTTTTTAAGATTTATTCCTTTCTTTAACATATGCATTCTTATTGCGGCGTGCAATATTATGGCTTCATAAGCAGAATAATAAGCCCAAGACAAAGGAGAAATAAAAGGTCTTTCTTTTTGGGCATTACCTCTGGGCATTTCATTTAAATCAGTAGGATTTAGCATCTCAAATGCTTCTCTAGCTTTTTGATCTTTCTCTGCTAGTTCTGCTGCATTTTCATAGTTTAAGTTAGATAATGTTATGGAGATTGTTTTAGCTGCTCCTAGTTTAAGAACTGCATCCCACACTCCTTCGATAGCTTCTATTTGTCTTTTATAAAGTGTATTTTGTCTTTCAGCCAGATTGCTTAACGTACCACTACGTATAGCTTCTATTTCTTTTTGTTTTGAATCCAAATCAGATTTTATCTTTGTTAATTTAGAATCATATTCGTGCTTAACGGCATTCTTTAGACGTTCAAGAATCAAATTTCTGGAAAGAAAAACAAGAGCGGCCATTATTCCACTTGTAGTTATTGCTGGTATCCAATATTCCATTATTGCCTCTATAGCCTAACGCTTAGCTAATTTAGCGTGTGTTTTTACGCTTAAATTCTGCGTATGGTTATGTTTTTTAGTCATGGTCATGCCCCGATAATGTCATTGCCATATCTGACGCTTCGTTATCTGAAATATTCGGGTTATTCCCGATCTTCTTCTTACGGCGTTCCTCGAAGTAATCTTCTAAGTTAATAAAGATTACTAATAGCGCCCCAACAAAAGGTAAAAGCCAAGTGAATATCAATTGATATAGACGTCGCTCTTTCACTTCAAAGTACGTGTTCAGTACAACATAAGTAGCTATCATATTTAGAATGACCAAGCTCAAGCCGATGGCAATTAAAATATAGAGAAGTTCATTTTTCAAAAGTTCTACCTTCCTAAACATAACGCTCAAATCACGCGAGTGTAGTTATTCGCGTGCATTTTTTTGTTATGTTTCATCTCGACAGAACCTGACTAAAGTACAAGTTAAACTCACCTTTGCCAGAGTACAACTCTTTTACTTTAGGTCTCGCCAGTTCACAATATCTGTAGTATTGCTGGCCTTGGCTATTTTTGTTTCCCAAATTCACCATTTGGTATATCTCATTGCTTGGCTCTGCTCTTGCGGCAAACTCTAGCATTTGGTCTGTTTTTTCTTCCCAAAGAGTATCATCTTGAGAGTAATAATAATGGGCAATAGAAAACATATAACCTAGATAAAAATTAACCTCGGGCTCATTCATATAGTTCTCGAGAATAGTATCTGTCACTTTCATCAAGTGTTCTTGAAAAAAATCACTCTCTGCGTCTTCATTAAGTTCAAAGTGTCCCCATTCCATCAAAGCATACCAGCAAACAAAAAGAAGCCGAATAGCAATTGATTTATCTGGATTTCGCTCCATCTCAGCGACTAATGCTAAGAGAGCTGATTTCCAAAGACCATCATCTTCCAGATTATCTATTTTTCCGATGATACTCATATTCCTTCCAAAACATAACGCCAGCATAACCGGCATTTTGTAGCGGTGTTTGAGCTGTGCTAGGCTCTTTTAGCACAGCTCAAACACTGCGGAAAAATGTCCGAGTTGATGCATTTGATACTCATTGAGCCTACTCCCTAGCAGACCAAGTTTTCGGTATGCTTAAGGCGACCAAACCAAACAGGAGAAGCTCAATGAATTTTTATAATAACATTCATCCATATTACTGTGGAATTGATTT